>Ga0308171_1000103_pt1 | contig 270007 bp, 227 predicted proteins | sample PhyGR1_FD_202135 | JGI IMG/M metagenome (GOLD analysis project Ga0308171, IMG submission 202135) | Phyllosphere microbial communities from UC Gill Tract Community Farm, Albany, California, United States - DLSLSG.R1 | ecosystem: Host-associated > Plants > Phyllosphere > Unclassified | place...
GCGAACCAAACGGTCCGACGAGGAATAAATTGGCATTTGACAAGTGCACGCTGTTGAGTTCTCAAGGAACGGACGCACCCACAGAAACGATCTCTCGACCTACCCGTGAGGCAGTTCACTTCTATATGTGCCACATACGACGGCCACCACGACGAGAAATACTTCCTGAAGAAGAGTTTGTGTCGGTGACAAGTGCCGAGTGGCAGGATCCCAACTGTAGACCAGAGAATCGAAACTCTCAAGTGTCAGTGTTGGGGTGGTTCACCGCTTGAGAGGACGCGGGGCCTTTCGGCCGCTCCGCTCTCCCCTGTGGGGCGAACAAGTAATAAGTTACGCGGATCCCACCGACTCGTCCAATCCACACCACCGCCCGGGCGTGTCGCACCCCCGAAACCGCGGAAAAACGCGGATGTCAGGTCCAGCGGTCCCGGTGACCCCATCCGCCGACCCACGACTCGAGATGAGGCTCCTCTCCCACAACGTGGACTCCGCTCGCTGTGATCTCGCCCGAGGCGAATCCGACAGCGCCTCCCCACCGTGCGTCCCTCCGGCGTGCGCGTCGCGAGACGGCCTCACCCACGAAAGTTCCGTCGGCGCTTCGCACGGTCAGCCGGCCCTCGTCGCCCTGCCCGAGACCGAGGAGTCGTTCGCGGAGCTCTTCGACGTCTTGCAGAACGACGGGACGCTCGAGGCGCAGCACGACCCGGGCGTCCGAGACCGTGCCGACCGTGACCCGCGGATCAGCGGTCACCGCGGGAGCGGTGGGGGTGGCATCCAGGATCACCGTCGCTCGGGGGAAGGACGCGAGAAGCGAGTCGACGCACAGAAAGGTCGCGGCGGGGCTCGCGGCGCCGACGAGGTGCAACGCGAGGTCGGGGGTCGAGGGCAGGAGTCCCCTCCCGGCAGATCCCTCGACCGGGATCAGCGCGGCGAGTGCGAGCGTCTGCGCGTTGCCCTCGCGGACGCGGTCGACACCGGGGCGTCCTGCCCACTCGGGACCGTCGTGCCAGGCCACCGCGTCGGGAACGTGCGCGAACACGGCGCCGGCCTGCCACGCACGGTGCGCCCACTCCCAGTCTTCGCCGCCATAGGACGTGAAGCTCTCCTCGAACCCTCCGACGTCGTCGAACATCACGCGGGAGCAGGCCATGACCGCTCCGATCACGTAGCGATAGCTGCGGTCATCTGCGTGCAGCAGATTCTCGGTGCGCGCGTACGCCTCGAGGAGCCACTGCGGCTCCGGGAGCTCGACGTCCGGACCGACCTGGGCGAGGGGTGCGGTCGGGTCCACGCCCGTGAAATCAGCGTGCCGGCGTCGACCGACCGTGACGGCTTCGGGCAGAAGAGCGGCCAAACGGGTCAGAGCCCGCACGTAGCCGGGCTCGGGCGAGGTGTCGGCGTCGAGGAAGCACAGGATCTCCCCCGTGCTCGCTTCGACGCCTCGATTCCGCGCTGCGGCGGCGCGAAACCCCAGATCAGGCTGGCTCACGACCCGGACGCCGCGGGGAACGACCGGAGCCGAGGGCGACCCGTCATCAGCGACGACGATCTCAAGGAGATCGGCGGGGTAATCCTGGTTCGCGAGCGCGTGGAGGGTGCGGTCGAGCTCCGCCTGCTGGTCGTAGTGGGTGACGATGACGCTCACCCGTGCGAGACGAGGCGTCGCGTCGGCGAGCTCGTCCCAGCGGTTGCCGATCACCCAGCCCGGCCCGGTCACGAGAGCACCTCGGCCCACCACCGAAGGTACGCGCGGGCGGTGTCGGCCCGGTCGAACGGCACCGGATGGATGCCGTGCCACGTCAGGGATGGGTCCTCGAGCGCTTCCCGGATCGCTGCGGGAAGAGCCTCGGGTTCGACCACGGAGAGGGTGCCGGGGCGCAGCGCGGACATCTCGTCGATGTAGCGGTTGCGGACCGCGACGGGGCGGCGTCCCCACCCGATCCACGACGCCAACGACCCGGAAGCCGAGACGTGCCGATGGGCGATGACCGGCACCGCGACGGCGCGCGCCCGCGCCGCCATCTCCGCATCGTCCAACCAGCCGGTGACCTCCGAGACGACCCCGAGATCGGCGGCGCGCCGGACGAAGGCTTCCAGTTCGGCGGCGTGTCCGTCGGACGCCCGTCCCAACACGGTGAGACTCGTCAGCCCCGCGGCCACCGTCGCGGCGAGTGCCTCGTCGTGCCCCTTCCCCGGGTAGAAGTAGCCGAGCACCCCGACAGTGGCGTCGGGGTCGGGGCGGTGCGGCACCGGTTCGGAGACGACCGGAAGAGGCACCACGGCGACGGGGCCGTCCCACACCCCCTCCTCGGCGAGGAGGGCCCGCTCGTGCGCACTGTTCACCGCGACGGCTGTGGCGGCGCGGGCCACGGCGGAGTAGAACGCGCGGCGACGGGGACGGTTGCGCTCTCCGTCGGAGGCTTGCGGGACGTCGTGCAGCGTCACTGTCAGAGGGTGACGCTCGGCCAGCGCGAGAACGTGATCGGTCGCCTCCTCGGGCGAGTCTCCCCACAGGCGATCGGTGATCTGGGCGTGGACGGGCGTGCCGGGCTCGAGCGAGGCGACCTCGGCGAGGGTGACGGACCGCGGGGCCGCCCCGACCTCGGCCATCGCTGCGGCGACCTCCCGCGCGTAGACCGCGACCCCGTGGGGGCCCGGGTGGACGAGGAGCACCGGCGGGGTCGAAGAGAGCGCGGTCGTCATGCCGCCCGCCACCGGTGCAGGAGCGGGGCGATCCGCGTGACCGCCGCGGCGACGAAGTCGGGACGTTCGGCGTACCAGGCGCGGTGGGTCTCGGCGACGGTGTCGGCGGCGAGGGGCTCGCCCCCGACGATCCAGTCGGGCTGGGGCTCGGCATCCAGGCTCCAGGCGTCGACGACCCACTCCTCGAGCGGGGCGCGGACTCCGGCGAGGATCGGTCGACCGGGGTCCACCGCGCGGCCGGGGGCGCCGAGCGCGGCGACCAGCCGCTCGCCGAGGGGAAGGAACACGGCGTTCCCAGGGTGGTTCACCGTGCGGGCGAGGTCGGCGACGACGGGAGAGAACAGGTCGGATGCCACGACGTCGAGTCCGAGTCCCTCTCGACGACGCAGCTCGGCGACGGACTCGGCGGCGACCTCCCGCACCGACTCGGGCGTCAGCGTCCGGGCGATCGGGAGGCCCGCCGCCTCGGCCAGAAGCCGCACGTCGTGGTAGGCGACGAGCGGCGGGTCGGCCTCGAAGCCGGGGAGGCGGAGGACGACCTGGAAGGGGTGGAGACCGGCGTAGCGGATCGAGGGAACCAGGACGACGCGGGCGTCGGACGGGAGGGAAGTCCGCAACTGCGCGGTCCCGAGCGGGAGTCCCCGATAGTCATCGCGGACCGGTTGTGCGACGAGGAACGACGCACGCGAGAGCACCTCGTGAAGGCGCGTGGTCTCGGCGGCGGTCAGCTCGTGGACCGCGGGGATCCGGATGGCGGGAAGGGCATCGGAGGCGATGACCAGACGCAGCGACTCGGCTTGGCAGTTGCCGACGACCACCCCGAACCGCGCTGGCAGCGGCGCCTCGCCGAAGAACTCGGCGTAGTGGCGCCGGCGCGCTAGCACCGGGTCGCCGTGGTCCGCAAGGCTCGTTACCCCACCCTCGCCGCCGCTCATGATGTGAACGTATCCGTCGGTGCCGTCGTCGTCCCAACCGCCCCGTTGCATTGCGATGTTTCCGTCGATGCGGTACGCGCACCGACGAGGCCCAGTGCACGAGGAGGAGAAAGAATCGACGTCCCCGTCATCCCCCCGATCCGCGTGGCCGCGGTGCCGTCGTCGCATCCGTACGTCGCCGCCGTCACCGATCCCCGCGCCGTACACCTGCTCGGCGATCCCCCGGTGCCGGGAGCACCGGAGGGCCAGTGGTGGCCGCCGCAGGCGCTGCTCCCCGCGTGGCTCGACGCCCACGCGGCCGAGTTCGACCTCGTGCACCTGCACTTCGGGATGGAGTCGTACAGCCCCGACGAGCTGAGGGAGACCGTGGCGACGCTGCGGCGGTTGAACCGCCCGCTCGTGTACACCGTCCACGATTTGGAGAACCCGCAGCTCTCGTCGCAGGAGGAGCATCGCGTCGCGCTGGCCGTGCTGACCGCCGCGGCCGCCGAGCTGATCACCCTGACCGATTCCGCCGACGCCGAGGTGCGGCGGGAGTACGGCCGCTCCACGACCGTCATCCCCCACCCCACGCTCCTCGCGTCGGCGACCTCACCCGTCGGGACCTCGCACGCGACGACGCGCCTCGGCGTGCACCTCCGTGATCTGCGCCCCAACATCGATGGGGTGGGCACCGTCGCGACCCTCGTGCGCGCCGTCGCGGACCTGCGGGCCGAGGGCGCGCGGGTCGAGGCCGTCGTGCGGATGAACGAGCGGGTCCGCGACGCGGAGGCGGCGGCATCCATCGGTCTTCTCGCCGCGGACGCGGACGGCGTGACGATCGAGCGCGGAAGCCGCATGGACGACGACGAGCTGGAGAGGTGGCTCTCCGACCTCGACGCGTGCCTCCTGCCGTACCGACATGGCACGCAGTCGGGGTGGGCGGAGCTCTGCTTCGACCTCGCCGTGCCCGTGATCGGCACGCGGGTGGGGCACATGGCGGCGCAGCACCCCCCGGATTTCCACGCGTTCGCCGTGGGGGATCCGATCGCTCTCGCCCGCGCGATCACGGATGCCACGGCCCCGGCGTGGTCGACACCCGGCTCCCCGCGGCGGGTCGAGGAGGTCGCGCGGCGCCGCGCGGACCGTTCCGCCGAGCGCGACGCCGTGCGCGACGCCCACCTGCGCGTCTATCGACGGGCTCTGCAGACGGCGGTCGCCGCGTGATGCGGGCAACACGACCCCTGCGCGTGCTCGTCGTCGCCCCCTCGCGCTATCCGCTGCGGCAGCCGCACGCGGGCGGGCTCGAGGCCACCGTGTGGGACCGCGTGCGCTGGCTGAGGGCGCGCGGCCACGAGGTCACGCTGTGCGCGGCGGAGGGCTCCGACTTCCTCGGGGAGACCCCCGAGTTCCGCCTGCCGACGCCGGAGTGGACGCGGCCGGAGGAGTCGTCCGACACGGACTATCCACTCGGGTACGCCCAGGCCGTGGACGCCGCGTTCGACGCCGCGCGGCAGCGGCTCATCGCCGATCGACACCTGTTCGACGTCGTCGACAACCACAGCCTGCATCCCGCCCCCATCCGGTGGAGCGACGAAGCCGACATCCCGGTGGTCACGACCCTGCACACCCCGCCGCTCGAGCCCCTGCTCGAGGCCGCCGCGGAGGTGCGTGACAGCCCGCACCGCTTCGTGGCCGTGAGTCAGGCGACCGCCCGCGCCTGGTCGGTGGAGGGGGTCGACGCGTTCGTCTTCCCCAACGGCGTCGACACCGACCAGTGGACGCGCGGCGAGGGCGGAACGTCGTGGGTGTGGTCGGGACGGGTCGTGCCGGAAAAGGCCCCTCACCTTGCCATCGAGGCCGCACGCGCGGTCGGCGCCCACATCGTGCTGGCCGGACGCATCGGCGATGTCGATTACTTCGAGCAGGAGATCGTCCCCCGGCTCGGCGCGCACGCGCGGTACGTCGGACCGCTACGCCAGCCCGACCTGTGCCGTCTCGTCGGCTCGTCCGCCGTCGCTCTCGTGACGCCGATGTGGGAGGAGCCGTTCGGGCTGGTGATCGCCGAGGCGCTCGCGACCGGCACGCCCGTGGCCGCCTTCGACATCGGCGGGGTGTCGGAGGTGCTCGCCGGGATGCCGGGATCGGCGACGGTGATGCCGGGCGATGTCGTCGCACTGGGAAAGGCCGCCGCCGAACTCGCCGCCCGCGGCGCCCGCGAACCCCTCACGCGCGTGTGGACGCGACGGGCCGCGGTGCGCCAGCACTCGCTCGCGCAGCGCTACCGCGAGGTCGAACGCGTGCTGTCGTACGTCGCTCAACCGGTCGCCGCGCGGCGCGCGCCGGCGGTGTCGTGGTGATCGGCTGGTACGTCCACCACCACGGTTTCGGACACCTCGCCCGGTTCCTCGCGGTGCAGCCGCACCTGCGGACGCCGGTCGTGGCGTTCTCGTCGATGGCCCGGCCCGCCGGACTCGACCCCGCGGTCGACTGGGTCGAGCTTCCCCCGGATGCCGACGTCGTCGAGGCCGCGGACGGTACCGTTCTCGATCCGCGCGACGCGGAACCGACGGCGCGAGGCGCGCTCCACTGGGCTCCGCACGACCACCCGGGCCACCGCGCACGCCTCACGACGATCGCCCGCGTCGCCTCCGAGCGCCGACTGGGTGCCTTCGTCGTCGATGTCAGCGCCGAGGTGGTCGCGTTCGCGCGGCTCCTGGGGCTGCGCACCGTGGCGGTGACCCAGCCGGGAGCCCGCACGGACGCTCCCCACTCCCTCGCCTACTCCCTCGCGGACCGCATCGTCGCGCCGTGGCCGCACGGGGCGGTGCCCGCCCCCGGGCTCGCCGCGCACGGCGACCGGGTCGTCTGGACCGGCGGGATCTCGCGGTTCGACGGACGGATGCCGGCGGACGAGGACGCGGCCCGCTCGGTGCTCCTGCTCGGCCGGGTGCTCGACGCCGAGACGCACGCGTCGGTCACCGCGCTACTCTCCGACCGCGGCTGGAACGTCACCGCCGTCGGGCACGATGCCGCTTCCCGGGTCGCCGACCCCTGGCCGTTGATCGGGCGGAGCACCGTGGTCGTCAGCGCGGCCGGGCAGAACAGTGTCGCCGACCTCGCGGCATCCGGGGCCCGTGCCGTCGTGATCGCGCAGGACCGGCCCTTCGACGAGCAGCGGGCGACCGCCGACGCGCTCGAGGGCTGGGGGCTCGCGCGACGCGCCGACGACGAGGTTTCCGCCGCCGACCTGGTCGGGATCATCGAGGCAGCCGCGAACGACCACCCCGACTGGGCGCGCTGGCAGGTCGCCGGAGCCGCGGCGCGGATGGCCGCGGCCGTCGAGGGGGTTCTGCCGTGAGGACAGCCGTCATGACCGTCGCCTCCGCGGCCCGCCGCGAACACCTCGAGCGGCAGCGCCGGGTGCTCGTCGAGGTGGCCGGCGACATCGTGCGGGTCGAGGCGTGGCTCGATGAGACGCCGCCGGATGGCATCCGGGATGCCGGGACCCGCACGCTGCACGTGCCGCCGGGGCCGCGCGGATTCCGCGTGGGCGAGGGGCGAAATCAGGCCGCTCGAGCGGCGATGGACGCGGGGGCGGACCTGCTCGTCTTCCTCGACGTGGACTGTCTCCCCGGCCCGGAGCTGGTGCCCGCGTATCAGGCGGCGGCGCGCGCCGCCCCGGACGCGCTCCTGGCCGGGCCGGTGACGTACCTCGCGAGCGTGCAACGGCCCGAATCCGCGACCGACCTGCCGTTTCTCCGTCGGCCGCACCGGGCCCGACCCGCGCTGCCCGCTGGCGAGACGCGCGCCGCGACCCCCGCGGAGTACGACCTGTTCTGGTCGCTGTCCTTCGCCGTGACCCCGGCGACGTGGGGGCGACTCGGGGGTTTCCACCCCGGGTACGAGGGCTACGGAGCGGAGGACACCGACCTCGCCTGGACGGCGCGGGAGCGGGATGTGGAGCTGCGCTGGGTCGGCGGGGCGGATGCCTTTCACCAGTGGCATCCGGTGTCTTCTCCGCCGTGGCAGCACCTCGACGACATCCTTCGCAACGGGGCGACGTTCCACGAGCGGTGGGGCGTGTGGCCGATGGGCGGGTGGCTCGACGCCTTCGCCGCGGCGGGCGCGATCGAACGCCGCGGCGAAGGATGGGCGCGGGTGCGCTGAGCGGACGAGTCCGCGCAGGACGGCCTCGCGCACGGCGGGTCCGCGCACGCCGTCTCCGCGAACGGCAGATCCGCCCACGCCGTCTCAGCGCACGACGGCCCGCAGCGCATCGACGATCCGGGTCGCGCGGGGGTCGTCGGCCTCCATCCAGTTCGTGACGAAGGCGAAGCCGACCCGGGAGTCGCGGTCGGCGAACGCGACCTGTCCCCCGGCGCCGTCGTGACCGAAGCTCGCATCGCCGAGGTACCGGCGTGCGTCCGAATCGAGTTGGAAGCCCGCGGCCCAGCGAGGCCAGGGGGCCGGCGCGGGGAAGACGGGGGCACCCCCGGTGCGTTCACGCGTCACGATCCGCAGGGTGTCGTCGTCGAGCAGGCGCACCCCGTCGGTGTCGGCGACGGTGGCCGACCACATCGCCGCGACCGCGCGCGCCGTCGCGATCGCCCCGGCACCGGGGATGACCGCGGCGCGCACGTCGTCGGCGTTGAAGCCGTCGTCGTCGGTGACGAGGGTCTCGGGGAGCGCTCCACCGAGCGTCATCGCGCGCTCCTGCCAGTCGACGACCGAGGGCTCGCGACCCGCGCGCTGCCGCGCCACGTGAGCGGTCAACGTCGGTCCGACGCGGAGGTGCGCGACGGAGTCGGCGACCTCGGGCGGCATCCCGAGCCAGGCTCCCCCACCCAGGGACTCGGCCATCTCGGCGAAAGCCGCGCCGGGGTCCGTTCCACCGGCCCGGCGCACGATCTCGCCCGACAGCCAGCCGTGCGTGAGGGCGTGATAAGCCCAGGCCGCACCCGGCTCCCACAGGGGTTCCTGCGCGGCGAGCAGGGCCGTCATCGCGTCGAAGTCCCGGAGCTGGGCGCGCGAGACGTCGACGCGCAGCGCCGACACCCCCGCCCGGTGGGCGAGGGCATCGCCGACGCTCACGAGGTGCTTGCCGTGAGTGCCGAACTCGGGCCACAGCGCGCTGAGCGGCTCGTCGAGATCGAGACGACCGGATGCCACGAGCCGGGCCACGAGGATCGACATGAGCCCCTTGGTGCTCGAGAAGACGACCGACGGCGTCTCCTGCTCCCACGGGCGTGCGGTGCGGCTGTCGGCGACACCGCCCCACAGGTCGACGACCGTGCGGCCGTCGAGGCGGACCGCGAGCGCGGCGCCCATCTCGGGCAGACCGTCGAAGGCGGCGGCGAAGGCTTCTCCGACGCGCTCGAACCCCGGGGCGACGGTGCCTTCCACCGCGGTCACCGGTCCTCCCCCGCGGCTTCGAGGCGATCGCCGTTCCAGCGGAGCGGGAGGGGATCGGAGAGCGTCCCGACGAACGACCCGTCGGAGGAGATGTTCTCGAACGCGAGCATGACCGCACCACCGTCGGCGTCTTCGGCGATGCGGCCGCTGTAGAGGCTCTCGGTCGTGACGAGGGTCGCGCGCTCGACCGGGTACGGTCCCCGCGGATCATCGAGGGCGACGGCCCAGATGCCGCCCGTCCGTCCCTCGCGGGCGCCGGCGAGGTGCGCCGAGTCGCACGAGAACACCAGCACCCAGCGCCCATCGACACGGACGACCTGCGGCACCTCGAGGTGCGCGAAGCCCGCGCCCGGGCGGCTGAGCGGGGGCCGCACCTCCCAGCGGTGCAGGTCGGCCGACCACGCGTGGCCGATGACCCCGCGGTCACGGGTCTCGGCATCGCGCGCTCGCGCGGTGACGAGCATGTGCCAGCCGTCGCCATCGGGGTCGGGGAACACCCAGGGGTCGCGCCACGCCTCCTCATGCCAAGTGCCCGCCTCGAGGGTCTCGTACCACCGCGGGTCGGCGGACACCACGACGGCCGGGTCCTTGGCCCAGGTGGCGAGGTCGTCCGACGACGCGGCGAGGACCGTCTCGACGTTCGTGATCGCCCCTTCGCGCAGGAACCGCGATCCGGTGTAGAACATGCGCCATTCGGCATCCGCCCGCACGATGCTGCCCGTCCACGTCGCCGTGGCATCCGGTGCGTGCCCCCCGGACGGCTCGAGCACCGTCCCGTGGACCGTCCAGGAGCGGAGGTCGTCGGAGGTGGCGTACCCGACGCTCGCGTTGCGGTGGCGGAGGTCGGGGTCGCCGAGGCTCATCGGGGCCTGCAGGAACATCATGTGATGGGTGTCGCCATCGCGGGCGAGCCAGAAGTCCCAGACCCAGTGGTCGGGCAACGTGAACGTCATGGGGATCCGTTTCGAGAAGAAGGGGGCGGTCAGCCCTTGACCGCGCCCTGCACGAGGGCACGGATGAACTGGCGCTGGAACACGAGGAACAGCAGCACCGCCGGAGTGATGATGATCAGCGCTCCCGCGTTGAGCAGGGGGATGCTGAGGGAGTACTGACCCTGGAAGAACGTCAGCGCGCCCGCGACCGTGCGCTGCAGCGGGTCGGCGATGAGGACGACCGGGAGCAGGAACTGATTCCACGTCCAGATGAACAGCAGGATCGCCAGCGCGGAGAGCGCGGGGGCGGCGAGCGGGAGCTGGATGCTGCGGAACTCGCGCCAGATGGAAGCCCCGTCGACACGGGCGGCCTCGGACAGTTCGCGGGGCACGTTGATGAAGTGCGCGCGCATCCAGAAGACGCCGAACGGCATGTAGAGCCCGATCAGGGGGAAGATCACCGCCCACGGGGTGTTCACCGTGCCCATCGACTGCGCCTGGTAGTAGAGCGGGATGATGAGCGCCTCGAACGGGATCGTCAGACCGAGCACGAAGAACACGAGGATGCCGCGGCCGAACCGCACCTGCAGGGCACCGAGCGCGAAACCGGCGAGAGTCGCGGCGACGAGACTCACCGGGACGACGCCGAGCACGATGAGCAGGCTCGACCCCATGAGCTGCCACACGTGACCCGTCTCGAAGGCGGTGGCGAAGTTGCCCCACTGCGGGTCGGTCGGCCAGGTCAGACCGGTCGGATTCTGATCGGCGGGCTGGAGCGCCGCCGAGAACATGCTGATCAGGGGCAGAAGCGTCACGACGGTTGCGACGCTGAGGAGGACGATCCCGAGGTAACGCTCGGTGCGGCTGGCGATCACGAGTCACTCGCTCTCGAGAGGCGTTGGATGGGGAGCACGACGATCAGCACGAGCACCATGAGCACGATGCCGAAGGCCGAGGCGAGGCCCACGTCGCTCTGGGTGAAGCCGATGCGGAAGATCGACAGGCCCGGCACGAGGGTGGCGCGGCCGGGGCCGCCCTGGGTCGAGGTGTAGATGATGTCGAAGCTGGACAGCGCCGCGATGACAGTCACGGTGACGAGCACCGCGATCTCCTGTCGCAGGCCGGGCAACGTGATGGTGAAGAACTCCCGCCACCACCCCGCACCGTCGAGGCGGATCGCTTCGTAGAGCGAGACGTCGATCTTGCCGAGGCCCGTGAGCAGCAGCACGGTGCACAGGCCCGTCAGAACCCACGAGCCGATGAGACCGACGGCGGGCAGGGCGGTGCCGTAGTCGGCGAGCCACGGGCGGGTGATCCACCCGAGGCCGATCCACCCGAGGATCTGGTTCACCGCGCCGGTCTGCGCGTACATCCACGACCAGGCGATGCCGGCGGCCGCCAGCGGGATGATCTGCGGCAGGAACAGCACCGTCTGCGCGGTGGCCGCGAAGGCCTTGTTCCGGATGCCGCGGATCAGCGTCGCCAGGACCAGTCCGAGGCCGACGGGGATGAACGTGAAGAACGCGATGAGGATGAACGCGTTGCGGATGGCTCCGAGCAGGTCGGGGTCGGTGAACACCGTGAGGTAGTTGCCGAAGCCCACCCACCGAGCCACGCCGATGCCGTTCCAGTCGTAGAACGAGTACTGCACACCCTGGATGAGCGGCCAGACGACGAAGCCGATGTAGAAGCCGAGGGCGGGGACGAGAAGCAGCCACCCGGCGAGGGTCGCCCGTCGGGCCGCCGCGCGTGCGGCAGCCCGACGAGGCGGTGCGGTCGTCGTCGCCGGAGCGGCGTCGCTCTGTCGAGGGGCCGCCGCGACGGCGACCGCACGGTCGGTCATTTCGTGCCGACCTCGCTCTCGTAGAACTTCTGCACGCGGTCGACGAAGTCCTGGCCGGTGATCTGGCTCGTCACCAGCAGCTGCGACTCGGGGATGATCGAGCCCGCGTAGATGCCCGCGGTGGTGTTGGCCATGAAGTCGACCTGGCCGTTCTCGGCGCCGATCTGCGCCGACATCTTCAGCGCGTTCTCGATGAGCGAGCCGGGCTGCACCGTCGGCAGGGCTTCGGCGGGGTCGCCGCCGGGCGAGGCACCGGTGACGTCGACGATGATCTGGCGCGCCGTCGGGTCGGTGTGCACCCAGTTGAGGAAGTACACGATCTCGTTGATGTGCGGGGACTTCGCCGCCACCGAGAACGAGTTCGCCGCGCCCATCGCGACGTGGTTCGCCCCGGCCTCCGCGGGCGGGACGAGGAAGAACTCGACGTTCGAGCCGAGCGCCTTCTGGTAGTTCGCCGCCTCCCAGTTGCCGTTGAACGTGAACAGCCCCTCACCCGCCGAGAAGCGGCTCGTGAAGGTGAAGTAGTCGATCGCGTTGATGTCGGAGGGGAAGTACCCGGCATCCGCCCACTTGCGCACCAGTTCGGCGCCCTCGACGTTTCCGGGCTCGTCGAAGCGCGCTCCCGGTTCGTTGAACATCCACGACAGGAACTGGTCCTTGTCGACGTACTGGTTCATCGCGGCCTGCACGACGAAGTTGACGACGCCGTCCTTGTCGCCCGCCATGATCGGAAGGATGCCGGCGGCCTTGGCCTTCGCCATGTCGGCCTCGAGCTCGGCCAGCGTCTGCGGCGGAGAGTCGATGCCGAGCTGCGCGGCAAGGGTCGTGTTCATGTAGATGCCCGTGATGCTGTAGCCGAGACCCAGCTGGTACAGGGACCCTGAGCCGCGCACGCCCTGGTCGTTCATCCGCAGCGGAGCGAGCTGCGATGCAGGCCAGGCACTCCAGCCGTACGCGTCGAAGTACGGGTCGAGGTTGGCCACGAGGCCGTCGCGGACCGTGTCACCCAGGGTGGGGAGGCGAATGAGGTCGGGAGGCGTCGAGCTGGCGAGCAGCTTCGGGGCGTTGGCGGTGAGGTTCTGGAACGTGTCGCGGTTGATCGTGAAGGTCACGTTCGGGTGCTGCTTGGTGAACTCCTCGGTCAGTTTGTCGGTGACCGGGAAGCCCGTCTCGTCGGCGATGGTGAGCTGGACGGGGTCGGTGGTGAGCTCGGTGCTCACCTCGACGTCGTTCTGTGCGGCGGGTGCGGCGCTGCCGGGTGCGCACCCGGTGAGAGCGGCGCCGGTGAGGCCCGCGATGGCCAGCAGCGCCAGGGATGCCCCTCGGCGGCGGCGCGGGGAACGGGGGTTCATATCGACTCCTTCGTCAGATGCTGTTTCGCCGGCGCTCGGGTGATTCCGGCGTCGGACCTTCTGGTGCGCTACCCTTTGCTGAAAGGATTTAGCAGCATCATTTACGCAGACGTCCGCGACGCTGTCAAGATCGCTGCGAAGATCGTTACCGCGGCACCGGCGCCGCAGAACGGGGAGCACCGATGGGCAAGAGGGTCACGCTGGCCGACGTCGCCCGCCTCGCCGGGCTGTCCCCGGCCGCGGCCTCGATGATTTTGAACGGTCGACCCGACACCCGGCTCTCCAAGGACGCACACGAGCGTGTCCACGCCGCCGCGGCCGAGCTCGGCTACCGCCCGAATATGGCCGCCCGGGCTCTGCGCACCGACACGTCTCACACGGTCGGTTTCGTGTCCGACCTCGTCGCCACGACGCGCTTCGCGAGCGGGCTGATCAAGGGCGCGCTCGGCGCGGCCGAGGCGGCGGGCCAGGTCGTGCTCGTCGCCGAGACCGGCGGAGAACCGGCGCGCGAAGCCGAGGCGGTGTCTGCGCTCCTGGACCGCCAGGTCGACGGCATCATCTTCGCCTCGATGCGCGCTCGCGAGACCTTCGTCCCTCCCCTGCCCACCGGGCTGCGCACGGTCATGCTCAACGCGACGAACGAGGTGCACGGCTGCAGCGTCCTGCCCGACGAGGAGACCGGGGGACGCCGGGCGATCGAGCTGCTGGTCGAAGCGGGCATCCGCGACGGCATCCTGCTCCTGGGGTACGACGCCGCGGCTGAACGCGATCTCTTCCGGTCCGACACCGTGGCGGCGCGCGTTCGAGGGATCTCGGCGGCGATGGCCGACGCGGGAGCGACGTTCCTCCACGAGGAATCGATCTGGCTGTGGGAGCCCGCCCCGGGTTACGAGTTCACAGCCCGTCTGCTCGCCGACGGGATGCGCCCCCGCGCGATCGTCTGTCTGAACGACCGGCTCGCCTTCGGCGCCCTGCAAGCCCTCGGGGATGCGGGGCTCCGCGTGCCGGAGGACGTCTCTTTGGTGTCGTTCGACAACGACGAGCTCGCGGCCTATCTCCGCCCCGGGCTCACGACGATCGGGCTCCCGCACGAGGAGATGGGGCGCCGCGCGGTCGAGCTGCTGCTCACACCGGGCGGCCCGCCCGCGGGGCGTCACCTGGTGGACATGCCGGTCGTGATCCGGGAGTCGATCCGGCGGCCGTGATCGCGCGGGTTCTTCGCGGGCTGAGTGTCCGAAACACCCGGAACGTCTGAAATTTCGTCCGGGTGTTTTGGACGTTCAAGGGGGGTGCGGCCCGGGGCGGGGGCGGCGGCCCCGGCGCGTGGGGCGTGCGTGGTGCGGAGCGCCGGGGCCTCTGGAGGGGTCAGGCGCGGCGGAGCCAGACCGTGGTCTCGCCGGGCAGGGCATCGCCCTCGAACGGCGAGCTCGACAGGAGCACCTCGCCCGCGGGGAGGTGGGCCGGCTCGGTGCCGAAGTTCGTCACGACCGTCCACCCGTTCGGGCGCTCGAAGGCCACCACGTCGTCCCGCCCCGTCTCGACCCAGGCGAGCTGCTCGTCGGTCTGCAGTGAATGCCGCAGGTCGAGGGCGCGGCGGTAGAGCGAAAGGGTGGACGCGGGGTCGCCGTCCTGCAGGTCGACGGCGTAGGTGCCGAACCATTCCGGCTGGGGCAGGTGCGCACCGGCCTCACCGAAGCCGAAGGCGGGGCCGCCCTCGGTCCACGGCAGGGGTACCCGGCATCCGTCCCGTCCCTGATCGACGCCGGGGCTCCGGAAGAACGTCGGGTCTTGGCGCTCGGCGTCGGGGATCTCGGCGACCTCGTGCAGACCGAGTTCCTCCCCCTGGTACAGGTACGCCGAGCCCGGGAGGCCCAGGACGAACGTCGCTGCGGCGCGGGCGCGTCGCTCGCCGCGCGCGGCGTCGAGCGTGGGCGACTGGCCGCCGGAGAGCAGCCATTCGTTGCCGTGCTTGAGCGTGGGGCGGCCATCGGCGCCGCGCTCGGCATCCGGGAGCCCGTACCGCGTGGCGTGCCGCACGACGTCGTGGTTCGACAGCACCCACGTGGTCGACGAGCCCGACTCGGCGGCGAGCGCGAGGTTGTCGGCGACGATCCGCCGGAACTGCGCGGGATCGAAGTCGGCCTCGAGCAGATCGAAGTTGAAGGCCTGTCCGAGGCTCTCGGCGCGCGCGTACAGCGGCACGCGGGACGGGTGCACCCACGCCTCGGCGACGGCGGTGCGCGGCGGGTCATACGAGTTGAAGACCTCGCGCCACTCGGCGTACACCTCGTGCACGTCGTCGCGGTCGATCATCGGGTGGGTGCCGTCCTGCGGGAGGGCGTCGAGCTCCGCGCGCGAGGGCAACGGCTCGCTGAGGTCCTTCGTGAGCATGTGCGCGACGTCGATGCGGAAGCCGTCCACGCCGCGGTCGCTCCAGAAGCGGAGCGTCTTCACGAAGTCGGCACGCACCTCGGGGTTGGTCCAGTCGAGGTCGGGCTGAGAGACGTCGAAGTTGTGCAGGTACCACTGTCCGTCGCCGACGCGTTCCCAGGCCGATCCCCCGAACACCGACACCCAGTCGGTGGGCGGCTCGGCACCGTCGACCCCGGTGCCCTCGCGGAAGATGTAGCGCGCCCGCGCGGCCGACCCGCGACCGGCCGCGAGCGCCTCCTGGAACCAGACGTGCTTGTCGGAGGTGTGGTTCGGCACGATGTCGACGACGACCCGGATGCCGTGGGCGTGCAGCTGCGCGATGAGCTCGTCCATGTCGGCCAGGGTGCCCAGGCGCGGGTCGACGTCGCGGTAGTCGGCGACGTCGTAGCCCCCGTCCGCGAGGTCGGAGGGGTAGAAGGGGCTGAGCCAGATGGCATCCACCCCCAGTTCGGCGAGGTACGGCACGCGCGAGGTGATGCCGGGGATGTCGCCGAGGCCGTCGCCGTTGCTGTCGGCGAAGCTGCGCGGATACACCTGGTAGACGACGGCCTGGCGCCACCAGTCGGGCGCGTCGGAGAGCTCGCGGGTCTGCAGGGAGGATGCGGTCGTGGTCACTGTTTTCCTTTCGAGAAGACGGGGTCAGCCCTTGATGGCGCCCTGCGTGACGCCCGCCATCACCCAGCGTTGGGTGAAGAGGTAGGCGACGATCGCGGGGGCCATGGCCATGAGGTAGGACGCGAAGGCGACGTTGTAGTTGTTGCTGAACTGCGTCTGGAAGAGGTTCTGGCGCACCGGCAGGGTCTGCAGGGCCGGGTCGCTGATGATGAGCGACGGCATCATGAAGTCGTTCCACGCGTAGAGGAAGGCGAAGATGCCGACGGTCGCGCTCATCGGAGCCAGCAGCGGGAAGATCAGCTGCCAGAAGGTCTGCCAGGTGGTCGCCCCGTCGATGCGGGCGCTCTCTTCGAGCTCGAGGGGGATCGACCGCAGGAACGCGGTGAACAGCAGCACGCTGAAGCTCAGCTGGAACATCGTGGCGAGGATGATCACGCCGACCGGGTTGTCGAGCCCGACGCGACCGGTGAGCTGGATCTGCGGCAGCGCCACGACGGGAAACGGGATGAACATCGCCGCGAGCAGGTAGAAGAACGAATAGCGGAAGAGCTTGCGGTCCCAGTTGCGGGCGATCGCGTAGGAGGCGAAGGCCGCGAGGATGATCGTCGCCACGACCGTGCCCGCGGTGACCAGGAGCGAGATCGCCAAGCCCACCGGGAACTTCGTGAGCGTCCACGCCTGGACGAACCCGTCGAAGCTGATCGGTGAGGGGAACGAGAACGCGTTGCCGTCGACGACCTGGGTGCCGCTCTTCAGCGCCATCGAGATCGTCACGTACAGCGGCAGCAGGACGGTCAACGAGCAGAGCACGAGGATGGTCGTCGTCGACCAGTTCACCCGCTCCATGCCGACGCGACGGAAGCGGGGCCGCGAGCGGTCGGCTGCGGGGAGGGACAGTTCGGCCTGCTCGACGGCGAGCGCGGGCTGGTTGAGAGCGGTCATGACAGGGTGTTCCTTCCCCGGGTGAGGGAGAGCTGGAGGAGCGAGATGACGATGGCGACGATGAAGAACAGCGCCGCGTTCGCCATCTGGTAGGCGTAGTCGCCGCCGTTGAAGCCGAGGATGATCGACATCGCGACGCTGCGGGTCGCGGTGCCGGGGCCTCCGCCGGTGAGGCCCACGATGATGTCGTACGCGTTGAGGAAGCCCTTGAAGCCGAGGATGACGTTGATCACGACGTATCCGGCCACGAGCGGCAAGGTGATGCGCAGCAGCTGCTGCGTCTTGCTGGCGCCGTCGAGGCCGGCGGCCTCGTAGACGTCGCCGGGCACCGACAGCAGCCCCGCGATGTAGATCAGGAGGGTGCCGGGGATCGCCTGCCACGCCGTGACGATGACGATCGCGACCCACGCGAGATCGGGGTTGGCCAGCAGGCTCGTCTCGAGCCACGGGATGCCGAGGGCGGCTCCCGCCTCGGGCACGGAGTTGCTGAAGAGGAAGTTGAAGACGTAGGCGATGATGATGCCCGAGATCACCATCGGGATGACGAAGACCGTCCGCAGCGCCTTCTTGAAGCGGATCTGCGCGGTCAGGCCCACCGCCAACAGGAACGCCGCGACGTTGACCACGATCACGGTGGCCACCGAGAAGCCGAAGGTGAACAGGTAGCTCTGCAGGATCGCGGGGTCGCTGAAGATCGCGATGTAGTTCGTCAGCCCGGTGAAGCTCCACTCGCCGAGACCGATCGAGTCGGTGAAGCTGAAGAAGATGCCGATGATCCCCGGCACGGTGATCGCGAGCGTGAACAGCACGAGCGTCGGCAGCAGGAAGAAGTAGTAGATCGGCTCGACGCGACGGGTGCTGCGACGCGCGGCCGCCTTCCCGCCCGTGACGATCGTCGTGGTGGTGGTCATCGCGCGGCCTCCTCGCCGGATGCGTCGTTCGTCGAGGCGGGCGGCTGCCGGAAGGCGAGTCGCGACCAGTCCTCGTCCATGGTGCGCAGCGTGCTCTCGGGCGAGGCGCCGAAGATCATCGCCTGGGCGTAGTTGAAGGTCGGGATGGTCTTGGGCACGAGGACCGAGGCGCCCTGATAGATCCGCCCCTCCTCGTAGTACGGGACCATCCCCGCCACGCGGGGATCGCTCGGGGCGGGAGCGTCCTTCGTGGGCGCGAAGCCGAGCTGCGACTCGTTGTAGGCCTCGATGACCTGCGGCTGGTAGAGGTACTCGAGGAAGTCACGGGCGGCATCCTGATGGCGGGATGCCTCGGGGATCATCGCCGCGAGGTCCATGTTCACGCGCACCGCGAGGTCGTCGGGGTCGTCGGTCATCGGCAGGGGGAACGTGCCGACGGCGAGGTCGGGCGCGGTCTTCGCGATCTCGCCCAGCGCCCACGGACCCTGCAGGTACATCGCCGCCTGGCCCTGGGCGAACGCGAGGTTGCCGTCTCCGTAGGCCCGGCTCTCGGCATCCGCGTTCGTGTAGTTCTGCGCGAGCTGGAGCATGCGGTCCATCGGCTCGGTGAAGTCCTTCGCGAACGACACCGACGAGGAGGGTCCGACCTCGTCGCCTTCGGCTGCGAGGCCGTCGAAGAAATCGATGACGTTCAGCGACCCGCCGACGGAGTAGTCGTACCAGCCCTGGGCGACGGTCCAGTCGTCTTTGAAGGTGCCGTAGAACGGCGTGATGCCGTTCTCTTTCAGGGTGTCCGACACCTGGAGGAGCTCGTCCCACGTGGTGGGCACCTGAAGGCCCAACTGCTCGAAGATCTGCTTGTTGTAGATGACCGACGCGGCCATCACCGAGTAGGGCAACGCGCTGGTGCGTCCCTCGCACGAGCCGTACTGGTTCATCAGCGGCTGGAGGTCGTCTCGGACGGTTCCGGCAGCCTCGGTGCCGCTGAGGTCGGTGAGGGCGCAGCGTTGGACGAATCTCGCGACCTCGTAGTTGTAGTTCGCGAGCATGATGTCGGGTGGGTTGCCGCGGACGAAGCTCGCCGACACCACGTCGACGCCCGAGCTGTCCATCTCGACGCGAACCTTGTCCTGCGAGGCGTTGTACTCGGCGACCACGTCGTTCATGAACGCCAGAGCCTCGCGCTTACTGAAGGTGAAGCGGATCGTCTCGCGCCCGTCACTGGAGCAGCCGGCCAGCATCGCCGCCCCGAGCACCCCCACCGCGGTCGCCGCAAGCCATCGTCGGCTCGCCCTGCTCTTCGTCGACACCTGGTTCCTCCTCCGCCGCACTGCGAATATGTTGTGCCGAGCAGTAAATCTACTCGCCAAATCAATGTCGTGCAGGCAGTATTGCAGGAGAACTCAGGGGGGTCAAGAGAGCCGATGGATGCCAGGACGACGACGCCGTCGCTGCGTCGCCACAACCTCGACGCGGTGCTGACCCGCGTCTGGGACGAGGACGCGTTCACCGCGAGCGACGTGATCGCCGCGGTCGGCCTGACCCGCTCGACCGCGATCGACGTCCTCGACGAGCTCACCGCCCGCGGTCTGCTCGCGGAGATGCCCAACGCCCGCGCAGTCGGCGAGTACTCGAAGGGCCGCCCCGCGCGGCGTTTCGCCTTCCAGCCCGGAGCGGGCACCGTGGTGGGCGTCGATGCCGGGCGCGGACACCTGACCGCCACGGTCGCCGACCTCCGCGGCACGACCCTTGCGACCTCGCGGCTCACCGTCGATCCCGAGCTCGACTCCCCCGAACGCCGGCGCCGCGCCGCCGAGGCGACGGTCGACGCGACCCTCAAGCGCGCGCGGCGCGCGCGGACCGACATCGTCGCGCTCTGCGTCGGCGTCCCGGCGCCGGTGGATCGCGCCGGGCGCTCCCCGATCCACCACGACGGCTTCTGGGCGCGGATGAACCCGGGCTTCGTCGACACCTTCGCCGCGTGGGCGCCCGTCGTCCGCGTCGAGAACGACGCCACGCTGGCCGCGGTCGCCGAGCGCACGCAAGGGGCCGCGGTGGGCTGCGCCGACTTCGTCGCCCTCCTCGCCGGAGAACGCTTCGGCGCCGGGATCAGCGTCGACGGGCACCTCCTCCGCGGAGCGCACGGCGGCGCGGGAGAGACCGTGGCCTTCGACCGCGTCGAGGGTGTCGGCAGCGCGTGGGGCCTCGCGCCGCGGTGCGTCGACGCGGCGCGGGCGGCGTTGGCATCCGGGAACCTCCCCGACGACAGCGCGCTGCGCGGTCTCGACCCCGCCGTCCTGGATGCCAAGACCGTGCTGGATCTCGCGGCCTCGGGGGATGCCGGGGCCCTGGCCGTGGCGCGCGAGGTGGGGCCGGCGCTCGCCGGGGTGGCGGCGATGTTCGGGAGCCTCTTCGACATCGAGCGCGTGGTGGTGTCGGGGGCGATCGCCGCGGGCGCGGGACCGATCATCACCGCGGCGATCGAGGCGTTCCCCGACTCCCTGCACCTCCCCGCCCCGCGGATCGTGGCCTCGACGCTCGGTGCCGACATCGTCTCGATCGGAGCCGTCGCGGCGGCGGTGGAGACGGCGCGCGCTCGCGCGCTCGATCTCGAGGCGTTCGCCCTGCCCGAGGATCGGGTGCGGGCGTGAGAGTGCGACCTTCGGACGATCCGCGGGGCGGAGCCGTGTTCCTAGGCTCGCCGACATGACCACTGCTCCCACCCCCGCCCGCCGTTCGTTCTGGGGCGAGGCCTGGCGCCTCACCGTCGCCACCGCTCTGGGTCTGCTCTTCTTCGTCATCAACGTCGGCTTCAGCCTCGATCTCGGCGCGGACGGCGACTCCGCGCGCTTCGCCGGTCTCGTGCTGCTCGATCTCGCCGTCGGGGTGATCGCTCTCGTCGTGTTCCCCTTCCGCCGCAGGGCGCCCCTCGTGATCGCCGTGGGTCTGGCCCTCGGCGGTGCCGTGTCGTCTCTCGCCGCCCCCGCCGCCCTCCTCGCGCTGGTGTCGCTCGCAACGCGTCGCCGCCCGGGCGAGATCGCCGCGGCCGTCGTCGTCTGGGTCGCGGCGATCGCCGGCGTGGTGGCGGGCGGCTTCGACCTCCTGGGCGTGCCGGCACCGGCCGGCGACCTGGCCCTGACCGTCGGCATCCTGCTCATCGTGCTGGCCGCGACGGTCGCCGTGGGCGTCTCGATCGGGGCGCGACGGGCGTTGGTGGTGTCGCTGCGCGAGCGCGCGCTCCTCGTCGAGGAGGAGCAGCGTCTGCGCGAGGCCGCGGCGCGCGATCACGAGCGCACCCGCATCGCCCGCGAGATGCACGATGTCCTCGCCCATCGCCTCTCGCTCACCGCGATGCACGCGGCCGCGCTGCGCTACCGCGACGATCTCGACGACGGGGAACGAGCGGAGGCCGTGGAGACCGTGCACGAGAACGCGCGGGGCGCGCTCGGCGAGTTGCGTGGCATCCTCGCCGTCGTCCGAGACCCGGATGCCGCGGACGCGGACCGGCCGCAGCCCACGCTGGCCGACCTCGACGAGCTGCTCGCCACGACGGACGACGTCGATGCCCGGGTCGAGGTCGATCTCGCGACGCTGGCCCCGGCGATCGGGCGGCACGCCTACCGCATCGTGCAGGAGTGCCTCACGAACGCCCGCCGGCACGCGCCGGGGGCGTCCGTCACCCTGCGCATCACGGGGGAACCCGGTGAACGTCTGGAGATCGACATCGCCAATCCGATGTCCGGGACGCCCTCGGGGCCGCACGGCTTCGGGCTCGTGGGCATCGAGGAGCGCGCCCGCGCGGTCGGGGGGACGACCACGATCACGCCCGGACCGAACGAGCACCGCGTCCACGTGACCCTGCCGTGGAGCCTCGCGTGAGCGCCGCCGACCAGGTCGCCGTGGTCGTCGTCGACGACGACCCGCAGGTGCGGGCTGGCCTGCGGCTCGTGCTCGGCACGGATCGCGGCATCCGGGTGGTCGGCGACGCGGCCGACGGGCTCGAAGCCGAGGCCGTCATCGCGCGGCACCAGCCGGACGTCGTGCTCATGGACATCCGGATGCCACGCTGCGACGGCCTGACCGCCACGGCGCGCGAGGTGGCCGCGGACCCCTCCCGCGCGATCATCGTGCTCACGACGTTCGACGCCGACGAGGACGTGGTCCGGGCCCTCCGCGCGGGAGCGCGCGGGTTCCTGCTCAAGGACGCACCGCCCGCCGAGCTCGTCGCGGCCGTGCGGGCGGCGGCATCCGGTCGCTCCGTGCTCGCCCCGGGCGTGCTCGACCAGGTCATCCGGCTCGCCGCCGACCACACCCGTCTGCCGACCGCGGCGGAGCGGGAGGCCCTCGCATCGCTGACGCCGCGCGAGCGCGAGGTGGCCGCCGCCGTGGCGCGCGGGGCGTCGAACGCCGACATCTCGGCGGAGCTCTTCCTGTCGCTCCCCACCGTCAAGACGCACGTCGGGCGCGTGCTCACGAAGCTCGGCGTGGAGAGCCGCACGCAGGCGGCGGCGCTGTGGGCGCGGGCGGGCGCGGCGGAGCGCTGACGCTGACAACCCCCCTCGCGGAGGCGGACCGGGCAGATACCGTCGAGACGGTCTCACCCCCGATCGAGAGGAGACCGGATGCCCGCGTGGCCCGAGCACGTGATCTGGTGGCACGTCTATCCGCTGGGGTTCGTCAGCGCGCCGATCCGCGAGGACGTGGATCCGGATGCCGCCCCCGAGCACCGCTTGGACCGGCTCGAGCCGTGGCTCGACCACGTCATCTCCCTCGGCCTCAACGGCCTGTTGCTCGGGCCTGTCTTCGCCGCCGAGACCCACGGGTACGACACCGTCGACCACTTCCGCATCGACCCGCGGCTGGGCGACGACGAGGACTTCGCGCGTCTCGTCGGCGCGGCGCGGGAGCGTGGCATCCGGATCCTCCTCGACGGCGTGTTCAACCACGTCGGGCGCGGGCACGCGGCCTTCCGCGAGCTGACGGAGGACGGGCCGAACCTGTTCCGCGGGCGCTGGGTCGACGGGCGGTTCGAGGCCGAGGTGTTCGAGGGGCACGACGCGCTCGTCGCGCTCGATCACTCCTCCCCCGCGGTCGTCGACCTCGTCGTCGAGGTCGTGTGCCACTGGCTCGAGCGCGGGATCGACGGGTGGAGATTGGATGCCGCATACGCGGTGCCGTCGTCGTTCTGGGCCGCCGTGCTCCCCCGGGTGCGCGAGCGGTTCCCCGAAGCGTGGTTCCTCGGCGAGGTGATCCACGGAGATGCAGCGGCGATCGTGCAGGAGTCGACGATGGACGCGCTCACGCAGTACGAGCTGTGGCAGGGCATCTGGCACGGCATCGCCGACCGGAACCTCTTCGAGCTGAGCCACGCCATCGAGCGGCACGACGACCTGCTCGCGACCTTCGTGCCGCAGACCTTCGTCGGCAATCACGACGTGACGCGCATCGCCTCGGCGGTGGGCCCTGATCTGGTGCCGCACGCCCTCGCGGTGCTGTTCACGGTCGCCGGGACGCCGTCGGTCTACGCCGGCGACGAGTTCGGGTGGACGGCGGTGAAAGAGGAGCGCATCGGGGGCGACGACGCGGTGCGGCCCTCCTTCCCTGCGGCACCGGGGGACGTCGAGCCCCACGAGCGGATCCTCGACGCCCACCGCGCCCTCATCGCGCTGCGCCGCCGCAAGCCCTGGCTCTGGCGCGCGCATACCGACGTGATCGAGATCGCGAACACGGCTCTCGCGCTGCGGACCGCGATCGGTGACGACACGGTCGTGGTCGCGCTGAACGTCGGTGACGAGCCCGTCTCGCTGCCCATCGCGGACGGGCGGGCGGTGGTCGCCGGCGAGGGTTCGCCGGTGAACGGGCGCGTCGAACTCGGACCGCGCGGGTGGGTGGTGCTGGAGGCGTGAGGTCAGGGCGCGCAGAGGTCCCTGAGCCTGTCGAAGGGACCGGGATGCCGCTGAACCCCCGGCGACTTCGACAGGCTCCGCCACCTCGGTGGTTCCCGCCGAGGATCGCGAGCGGTGACTTCGACGAGCTCAGCCACCTCACGCCCCCGTCGGCGGAGGCTTCGACAGGCTCAGCCACCTCCTCGCGAGCGGGTCAGACGCCGGCGCGGAAGCGGTGCTCGGGCCGCCCCGTCGAGCCGTAGCGCAGACTCACCTGCACGAGGCCCCGCTCGGCCAGGGCCGTGAGGTGGCGCTGCGCGGTCGCCCGCGAGACGCCGATGCGTTCGGCCACCTCCGACGCCGACGCCTCGTCGCTCCCGAGCGCCGCGAGCACCGTCTGTTCGGTCGCCGAGCGCGCGAGCGACGGCCCTTCGCGTTCGCCCCGCATCACGGATGCCGCGCGGTCGATGTCATCCTGCGAGAGCGGCCGCGCGGTCGAGAGGAGATTGCGGTAGCGGGCATACCGGTCGAGACGCTCCGCCAGCACGCGGGTGTCGAACGGCTTGACCAGGTACGCGAGAGCCCCGGCCGTGAACGCGCGGCGGACGGTCGCGGCATCCGTCGCCGCCGACAGGACGAACGCGTCGATGCCGGCCGAGCGGACCAGCTCGATCCCGTCGCCGTCGGGAAGGTACACGTCGGCCACGAGCAGGTCGGGGCGGTGCGCGGCGAGCGCCGCGCGGGCCTCGCCCACCGTGCGAGCCGGTTCCAGCGCGAGGAAGCCGGGGCGAGAAGCCACGGCGTCGCGGTGGAGTCCCGCGACGCGGAAGTCGTCGTCGACGACGAGGACGCGGATGTCGGTCATTCGTTCTCTCCTCGCAGGACCCCGGGAAGACGCGCGGCGACGACGGCTCCGTGGCCGTCACCGCCCGGGTCGACGACCCACACGTCGCCGCCGCGGCGCCGCGCGAACTCGCGCGAGAGCGGCAGCCCGATGCCGAGCCCGTGCACGGCCGCGGGGTCATCGTCGCGCTCGCGGGGCGCGAAGGCCGCCTCGACGTCGGCAATCCCCCCGCCGGTGTCAGCCACCGTGAGCACGATCGCGTCGCCGTCGCCGAGCACGGCGACCTCGACCTCGCGGGGTTCGGGTCCGGATGCCGTGGCGGTCACGGCGTTGTCGACGAGGTTGCCCAGCACGGCCACGACGTCTTCCACGTCGTCGACGGTGCCGCGAAGGTACGTGTCGTCGGAGACGCGCAGGATCACTCCCCGCTCGCGCGCGGCGAGCGCCTTCGCGCCGAGGAAGGACTGCAGCATCGCGTCGCCGACGAGGTCGATGCCGGGAACGGCCCAGTCCACCGACCCGCGGTCGACGAGATCGGCGAGGAACGCGCGGGCCTCGGCGGTGCGCCCGGCGTCGAGCAGACCGACCGCCGCGTGCAGGCGGTTGGCGTTCTCGTGACGCTGGACCCGGAGGGCATCGCCCATCGCGCGGACGCTGTCGAGCCTCCCCGAGAGCGCGGCGACGTCGGTGCGGTCGCGCAGCACCGCGACGCGGCCGAGCGCGCGGGCGCCGCGGCGGACCGGACGCACGTCGATGAACACGACGCGACCCTCGATCGGCAGCCCCGTGCTCGACCCGGCACCGGCGAGGGCCGTCGCGACGACCGGCGGGAGGTCGAGGTCGGCGAGGGGGCGGCCGACGGCATCCGTGATCCCGAGAAGACGTTCGGCGGTGGTGGTGCACACGCGCACGACCCCCGCTTCGTCGATCGCGAGGACGCCCTCGTCAGCCCCCTCGAGCACGGCGGTCTGCGTCTGCACGAGGGCGGCGAGCTCCTCGGGCTGGACACCGAGCGTGAGCCGCTCGAGGCGTCGGCGCATGAGGAGAGCGACGACCGCGCCGATCGCGACGGCGAGCGCCACGGCCACGGCGATCCCGCCGACCAGAGCCGGCAGGTCGTCGAAGACGCTCGCGCGCTCGAAGCCGACGCTCACCTCCCCCACCGGGGCGCCGCCATCGGGCGGGTACACGGGCACCTTCGCGCGCGCGGACTCGCCCAGCGTTCCGGTCTCCCACGTGACGACCTCGCGGCCCGCGAGCGCGTCCGCGAAACTCGTGCTGACGACCTGACCGAGGCGATCGGGATCGGGATGGGCGAGACGGATGCCGTGATCGTCGGTGATCACGACGAACAGGCCTTCCGTGCGCGCGGTGACGTCGACCGCGTACCGCTGGAGAAGGCCGTCGCGCAGGCCCGCGGCATCCGGGGTCCCGGGGTCGGCGGAGTAGGCGGTGACGAGGTCGCGCACCTCGGGGGCCTCGGCGACCGAGCGGGCGATGTTCAGCGCCGACGAGTCGGCCTCGGCCTTGAGCTGCTGCACGCCGAGCCAGGCGAAGACCGCGGTGCACACGGCCACCACGGCGACCTGCGTGGCGACCTGGACGACGAGCATCCTCGTGGCGAACCGCACGCGCACCTCCGAGCCGTCGACCGCCGTCCCGCGGGCCGGCACCGGCGGCGGCGTGCGCGAAATGCGCAGAACACACGGTACGCGCATAACCCCGCGCAATGCGAGCAAGCGCGCGGTCGGGGTCTCGGCATCCGTAGTGTCACCGGATCGACAGCGCGAGATTCGCGCCCGTCACGACGAAGGAGTCGCGATGACCCCCCTGATCCTTGCGGCCGACACGGCCGAGTACCCGGTGGCCTACACGCCCGCCGACGGGGTGCTCGTGGCCCTCGGCTTTCTCATGGTCCTGTCGTTCATGGCCCTGATCATGACGCGGCGCCTCACCCCGATGGTCGCCCTCATCGTCGTCCCGACGATCTTCGGGCTGATCGCGGGAGCGGGCCTGGGCCTCGGCGACATGGTGATCGACGCGATCAGCAAGATGGCGCCCACCGCCGCCCTGCTGATGTTCGCGATCATGTACTTCGGCATCATGATCGACGTCGGACTGTTCGACCCGCTGATCCGCGTGATCACGCGCGTGCTGGGCGATGACCCCGCCAAGATCGTGCTCGGCACGGCGATCCTCGCGGGTGCCGTCTCGCTCGACGGCGACGGCTCGACGACCTTCATCATCACGACCTCGGCGATGCTGCCTCTCTACCTGCGCCTGGGCATGAGCCCCGTGGTCCTGACCTGCGTCGCCGGTCTCATGAACGGCACGATGAACATCGTCCCGTGGGGCGGACCGACCGTTCGGGCGGCCACCGCGCTGGGGCTGCAGCCCACCGACGTCTTCGTCCCGATGATCCCCTCACTCGCCGCGGGTCTCGTCGTCTCGCTCGCCTTCGCGTGGTTCCTCGGCCTCGCCGAGCGCAAGCGTCTCGCCGGTGTCGTCGACACCTCGAAGCTCGACGCCCCCGGTGGCTTCGGTCGCCTCGGTGCCCCGAAGCTGTTCCGCGGCGCGGAGCCCAAGCCCGGCGCGGTCGCGTCGCTGCGCACCGGCAACATCGTCACCGTCCGCGGCGGACGCGACGCCGTCGCCGCGACCCAGCTCGTCGACACCGCCGACACCGCGATGGCCGACACGATGCTCGACCCGAACCGCGCGACGCTGCGCCCGAAGCTCATCTGGTTCAACCTCGCCCTGACCGTGGCCGTCATGGTGCTGCTGGTGATGGACATCTTCCCGCTGGCGTTCGTCTTCATGGTCGGCGCGGCCGTCGCCCTCATCGTGAACTTCCCGAAGCTGCGCGGACAGGCCGACGAGATCGTCGCCCACGCGCCCTCGATCGTCGGGGTGGTGTCGATGGTCCTCGCCGCCGGCGTCCTGGTCGGTGTGCTCAACGGCACGGGCATGGTCACCGCGATGGCCGCGTGGATCACGCAGGTGATCCCGTCGTCGATGGGCCCGTTCCTCGCCGTCATCACGGGTGTGCTGTCGATCCCGTTCACGTTCTTCATGTCGAACGACGCGTTCTACTTCGGCATCCTCCCAGTGCTCGCCGAGAGCGCGGCGAACTACGGCATCGCCCCCGTCGAGATGGCCCGCGCCTCGATCACCGGCCAGCCCGTGCACCTGCAGAGCCCACTGGTCCCCGCGATCCTGCTGCTCGTCTCGCTCGCCGGCGTCAACCTCGGCGACCACCACAAGAAGGTGCTGTGGCGCGCGACCGTCGTGTCGCTCGTGATGCTCGCCGTCGGCGTGCTGGTGGGTGCGGTGCCGCTGCTGGGCTGAGCGTCAACCCGAAGAGGGGCCCCGGATGCCGTGGCATCCGGGGTTCCTTTACGTGCCGCGCACACGCGATAAACGCCGTTCCTGCTGAGGAACGCCGCGCCGCAGCGTTTCTGGCACCGAATGGCGTTTATCGCGAGGCAGCAAGCCGGCACTCGGCACGGCGGTTCGCCCCGTTGGCGCGTCAGTCGGCACGCAGCGCCGCCCGCACCGCCTCAACCACCTCGGGCACGGCGCCGTCGCGCACGAAGACCGGGATCCGCTCCAGCGGCACCTCGACCTCGATCTCGCCGCCGCCGGCGGTCACCGCGCCCGTCCACAGGTCGGTCCATTCCGCACCCGCGGGCAGCACCACGCTCCGCGAGCGCGCGCCGGCCTCCATCACGGGCGCGACGAGGAGGTCGGGGCCGAACAGATACTGGTCCTTCACTGTCCAGCAGCGCTCATCGTCGGGGAACTCGTGGAAGAGTCCGCGCAGAACGGGTTGCCCGTCGAGGTGCGCGTCGCGCATCGCCTCTCGGGTGTAGGGCCGCAGGGCCTCGCGCGCGAAGAGGTACCGTTCGAGCACCGGGGTGACGGCGTCACCGAAGCTCCACACCTCGTTCGGCCCGCCGCTCGGCGAGCGCCGCGAGCCGTCGGCCGCGTGCACGGGCGTCGTCGGCAGCCGATCGCCGTGCAGACGCATCACTGGGCAGAACGTCCCGAACTGGAACCACCGGACGAGCAGTTCGCGGAAGTCCTCGGCATCCGGATCCCCGTGGTGGAAGCCGCCGATGTCGGTGGTGAACCACGGGATGCCGGCGACGCCCATGTGGATGCCCGCGGTCACCTGCGCGCGCAGCGCCGCGAAGGTCGAGGCGATGTCGCCCGACCACACCAACGCGCCGTAGCGCTGACTGCCCGCCCACGCCGTGCGGAGGAGGTTCACGACCTCGGTCTCGCCGTCGCCCCACTGCCCCTCGGCGAACGCCCGCGCGTAGTGCTGCGGGTAGACGTTGCCCACCTGCAGCACGGAGCCGGCGTGGTAGCGGAAGTTGTCGTAGTCGTAGAGGCCGTACTCGGGCTCGGCTTCGTCGAGCCAGAAGGTACGGATGCCGTGACTGCCATAGTTCTCGCGGCACCTCTCCCACACGAAGGCGCGTGCCCGCGGGTTCGTGGCGTCGAGGAACGCGCTCGGCCCCTCGAACGACATGTGCACGTCGAGACCGCGTTCGGCGCGGACGAGGAGGTTCTCCTTCTTCATGTGCGCGTAATTCTCGGATTCGAGCGACACCTGCGGCCACACCGAGACCATCAGTTCGACGCCCAGTTCGTCGAGCTCGCGCACCATCGCCTCGGGGTCGGGCCAGAACTCGTCCTCGAAGCGGAAGTCGCCCATCTTCGGCCAGTGGAAGAAGTCGGCGACGATGACGTCGAGCGGGAGGCCGCGGCGTTTGTGTTCCCGGGCGACGGCGAGAAGCTCCTCCTGCGAGGAGTACCGCAGCTTGCACTGCCAGAAGCCGAGACCGCGCTCGGGCATCATCGGCGTGTGGCCCGTGGCCTCCGCATAGGCGCGTGAGATGTCGCGCGGGGTGGCTCCCGCCGTGACCCAGTAGTCGAGCTGATCCGTCGACTCGGCGAACCATCGCGTGCCGTTCGCCGCGAACGTCGCCCGCCCGATCGCCGGATTGTGCCACAGGAAGCCGTAGCCGCGGTCGGAGAGCACGAAGGGCACGCTCGACTGCGAGTTGCGATGCGCGAGCTCGAGGGTGCAGCCCTTCAGGTCGATCACATCCTGCTGGTACTGCCCCATGCCGTAGAGGCGCTCCTCGGCCCCGCTCTCGAACGACGCGGTCAGGCGCACGTCGCCACCGGGGATGGGACGGTGCTCGCGGGCGACCAGCGCGAGGGAGCCCCCGGCATCCCTCTCCTGGAAGAGCAGACGGCCGTCGGCATCGAAGAAGGCGAGGTGGCAGAAGTTCCGGTCGTACCCGGTCTGCAACTGGATGCCGGTCCGCGAGGTCGCGACCACCCGCAAGCGGCCGCTGGTCAGCGTCGCCGTGTCCCCGTCGACCACGATGTCGGCTTCGGCGTGAGCGGGGGGAAGCAGCGCCCAGTCGTGGTCGACGATGTCGTGCATGAGGCGGGACCGCACGCGGACGCTGTCACGTCCCCACGGCTCCACGACGACCGTCTCGCCGTCGCCGCGCCAGACGAGCCGCGTCCCCTCGACGTGGAAGTGCACGCTCACGCGTCGCCCCCGGCCGTGCGCAGCGTGTGCTCGTGCGCGAAGACGAGGTACACGCTCGCCGTCCAGGTGTACGCGCGGTCGCGCAGTCCCGCGCCCGTCTGCGCGTCGAAGTTCTCGGCGAAGCCCGACTCCTCGCACAGTCGGCGGAAGCGCTCGTTGATCGTGTCGGCCAGCTCGACGTACCCTCCGCGACGCAGCCCCTCCTCGATGAGCATCGTCGACGGGGCCCAGATCGGACCGCGCCAGTAGCCGTCGTCCTCGTACTCGGGCGTTCCCAGGAGCTGAGTAGCCGGACCCCAGGTGGTCAGGTGCTCCGCGATGCGCTCCGCCAGGGCGTCCGTCACCTCGGCGGGGAACCGCTCGGAGGCGAGCACCGGCAGGAGGTTCAGCAGACTGGACCGTTTGCTCACCGTCCCGCTGAGCGCGCCGACCGCGAAGAATCCCTCGTCGTCTCGGAGGTCGCGCAGGAGCGCGCCCTGGACTCGATCGCGTTCGGCGCGCCAGTGGGCGCCCTCCCCCGTTCCCAGCTCGTCCGCGAGATCGGCGAGGACGTCGAGCTGCACGACGAGGAAGGCGGCGAGGTCGGGTGCCTCGATCACACGGTCGTGGTCGAAGGTCGTGGAGTTGTCCCACCCGCTGTCGTTGCCGTGCTGGTAGTACGGCAGGTCGCGCCCGGGAGCCGTGCGGTAGTCCAGCCAGAATCGCGACCACCGCGAGAGCCGCGTGTAGCCCGCGAACAGCTCGTCCTCGGTGAGCGGCCGCGCGAGGCGCTCGCGCAGCTTCGCCCACGCCCACCCGTGGATCGGGGGCTTCACGTAGTTGTAGAGCACCTCGGAGTGGGTGATCGAGTCGGGCATCGCGCCCGCGGCATCCTGGTGATCGAACGGGGCGAAGAACTGATCGAGCGCGGCGTCGGGGAGCCCGGACGCCAACGCCAGGGCGTTGAAGGTGTGGTCCCAGCTCCACACCTTGTCCATCCAGTGCTTCGACATGAGCACCGACTCGCGCGTGACGAATCCGGCCGGAGCGACCGTGGCCGACCAGAGGACGTACGCGGCCCGCGCGACGGCGGGCGTCGCCTCGGTCCGCCAGCCGGCGATCCCGTCGAGGTAGTCCGTGAACTCGATCGCGACGCGGGCGCGGACCTCGCCGAAGCTCTCCGACGACCGGTACGCGGGCGCCGCCGCCTCGATCTGCTCGATCGCGATCTCCCACGTGTCGCCCCCGACGGTCAGGGCGCGGACGCTCTGACCGAGCGCCTCCACGCCCGCCGCCGAGACGGAGCCGGACAGCACGGTCACGCGATACCGGCGGCCGGTCTCGTAGGAGGTGAAGACGTACGCGCCGTCCAACGGATCGCGGAAGAAGTACGACCCGGTGAAGGGCGTGAGCTCCTCGACCGCGTCGGCGAGCGTGAAGTCCGCCCCCGCGCCCGTGATGCGTACAACGTCGGCCGACTCGAACACGGCGGTGGCGACGACGGTCTCGCCCACCGCCCACGCCAGAGCGGCCGCGTCCGCCCGGGTCGTGGCATCCGCCCGCTCCCCGTCGACGGTGGGGGTGAGGCGGAGGACGGCGTGCATGCCGTTGACATGCGAGACGAGGTGCACGTCGGCGACCTGGCGGTGCAGACCCACGACGGGCGAGAGGTCGAGCCACGAGCCGCGGAAGCTGAAGGGGATCTCGCGCACGTCGAACGTGGGCAGGGAGGGATGCGACACGAAGAGCCTTTCGGGGTCAGTCTTTGACGGCACCGGCGGTCACGCCGGCCGCGACGTAGCGCTGGGCGAGGATGAGCAGCACGGCAGCGGGGATGGATGCCACGACGGCGGTCGCCATGATCGCGTTCCACTCCTGGTTGTTGTTGCCGATGTAGCGGTAGATGCCGATCGTGATCGGCTGCAGCTTGCCGCCGCTGTTGAGGGTCGAGGCGAAGATGAAGTCCGACCACGACCACAGGAACGCGAACAGCGAGACCGTGACGATCGAGTTGCGGCTGACCGGCAGCACGATCGAGCGGAACGTGCGCCAGGTGCCCGCCCCGTCGATGCGTGCCGCGGCGAGCAGCTCATCGGGGATGCCGCGCATGAACGCGGTGAAGATGAGCACACCGAACGGCACCGCGAGCGTGGAGTCGGCCAGGATCAGGCCCGGCACGGAGTTGAGGATCCCGACGTTCAGATAGATCGCGTAGAAGCCCATCGCCATGATGATCCCGGGGATCATCTGGGCGATGAGCAGCGCGAAGCTGAGCGCATTGCCCCCGCGCGGGCGGAGCTTGGCGAGGGAGTACGCGGCCGGAGCCGACAACAGCAGGGTCAGCACGACGGTGCCGAGGCCGATGACGAAGCTCGTGCCGAGGTACGGCAACTGGTCGGAGAGCACCTTCTCGTAGCCCTCGAACGTGGGGGTGAGCGGGAACAGGTCGGGGGGCGATTTGCGCATGTCGCTCTGCGGGGTGAGCGACACGTTGATCATCCAATAGATCGGGAACAGCATGATCGCGGTGAGGCCGATGCCGATCGCGGTGATCCACCAGGGACGACGTCTCATGATCAGACCTCCAGTCGGCGCTGGGCGCGGATGTAGATCAGCCCGAAGACCAGGGCGATCACGATGAGCAGGTTGCCGACCGCCGCCGCGGGGCTGAGGTCGGGGAGGGCGGACCCGAAGCCGAGGCGGTACGACCAGATGGCGAAAGTGGTCGAGCTCGACCCCGGTCCTCCCCGGGTCATGATCCAGATGATGTCGAACACCTTGAGCGTGTAGACGAGCCCGAGCAGGATCGTGATCGCCGACACGGGGCGCAGCAGCGGGAAGGTGATGCGCCAGAACTTCTGCCAGGCGTTCGCTCCGTCGATGGATGCCGCTTCGTAGATGTCACTCGAGATGTTCTGGAGGCCGCTGTACAGGATGACGAGGTTGAAGGGCACGCCGATCCAGATGTTGGCGATGAGCACCGACACCAGCGCCCACTGCGGCGACGTGAGCCAGTTCACGGCGTCGACGCCGAGGAGGCTGAGGAGGTAATTGACGACGCCCGAGTCGGAGTTCAGCATCCACGACCACGCGGACGCCGAGACCAGCAGGGGCAGCAGCCACGGCACGAGGAAGAGGGCGCGCAGCGTCGCCGAGAGCGGGAAGCGCTGGAAGAAGAACACCGCGAGCGCCATGCCGATCGAGTACTGGAAGACGATCGACACGAGCGTGAACGTGGCGGTGTTGGCCAGCGCCGGCCAGAACGTGGGGTCCTGGAAGACGGTGACGTAGTTCGCGAACCACACGAACGGTGCTGTGCCGTCGATGAACGAGCGGACGGTGTAGTCGCGCAGGCTCAGGTCGAGGTTGCGGACGAGCGGATAGGCGTAGAAGACGACCAGGTAGATCACGACGGGGGCGAGAAACGCCCACGCGGCCCACTGGCCCCGGTGCCGCGGACGGCGGCCCGGGGTGGGGAGGGCGGCGGCGACCGCCGCCCTCCCGGAATCGCCGGTGCCCGTCGAGGCAGTGAACTGCGTCGCGGTCATGTCGGCGTACCCCTTTCAGAAATCGGGTGTTACTTCGAGGAAGCGGCCTGCTGGGCGGCTTTCAGAGCGTCCTGCGGCGACTGGGCACCGGTCAGGGAGTTCTGCACGGCTGTCCACAGCTGCTCGGAGATCACCGGGTACTTCGTCCCGAGGTTGTCTCCGGTGCGGGCCTTGGCCGCGTTGACGGCCTCGATCCAGGGCTCGAGGGTGGGGTCCTGGGCGAGCTGCTCCTTCTGCGCCTCGGGGGTCGCGGAGATGTAGTTGAGCGTGTTGTCGGTCCCGACGACGTTGGCGGTGCTGGTCAGGCACTCGACGATCTTGGCCGAGGCAGCGTAGCGGCCTGCGTCCTTCTGCACGGGGAGCGTCAGGAACTCGCCGCCAGTCGGCGCCGGAGCGGCTCCGCCCTTGGCGCCCGGGATCGGGATGACCTGGTAGCCGGCCTTCGCGGCGCCCGCCTTCTGCCAGGTGCCGTTCTCGGCGAAACCGAAGTCGCCGGTCTCGAACTCCTGCCAGCTCGTGGTCTGCGTGTTGTTGATGACCGAGTTCGGTGCCCAGCCCTTCTTCACCCAGTCCGTCCACAGCTGCACCGCCGAGACGGCTTGCGAGGAGTCGAGCGCGGTCAGGTCGGCTCCCGCGCCCCAGAACCACGGCAGGAACTGGAAGCTGCCCTCTTCGGTCCCGATGCCCGAGAACGTGATGCCCTTCTTCCCGGATGCCACGACCTTCTCGATCGCGGCGTTGAGGGTCGACCAGTCCTTGATCGACGAGGGGTCCACCCCGGCCGCGCTCAGCACGGTCGGGTTGTAGTACAGCGCGAGGGTGTTCGCGCCGATGGGGACGCCGTAGGTCTTCCCGTCGACGACCGAGGCCCCGAGGATGTTCTGCGCGACGTCGCCGACCTGAAGGTTGTTCTCGTCGGTCGACGTGATGATCCCCGCCTCGACGAGGGTCGAGACGGCGGGGTTGTCGATCAGCAGGATGTCGGGCGAATCGCCCTGCTGACCGGCGAGGAGCGCCTTCGAGGTGAGGTCGCTGGTGTCGAAGCCGGTTCTCTCGATCGTGACGCCGGCATCCGCGGCGCATTTGTCGATGACCTTCGCCCAGTCGGACGAGGCGTCGTACTGCGGGTAGGGGTCCCAGAAGGTGTAGGTGCCGCCGGCGCCGCCGTCGGTGCTCGCTCCGGTCGATGCGCCGGAGCATCCGGCCAAGACGCCCACGGCGACGGCGCCGATGGCGATCGCGCCGAGAGCCCGGGTACGGGTGGTGTTCGTGCTCACTGCAATTTCCTCTCTGAAATGTGACTGCGTTGTCGTGCAGGCGAGGGCGTTGAACCGGTTCGACGATGGGCCATCGAGAACGGGACGCGCCACTGCCCCGTTAAGCGGTGCTCCCCCTGTCGGTGAGCTCCGGCTCGATGAACCCGACCACGGGGGGCCCGTAGTCGGGGTCGGCGATGCGCCGGACCAGGTGCTGGACGGCTTTGCGGCCCAGCCCGTCTGGGGACGTCTCGACTGCCGTATACGGCAGGAGGAAAGTACGCCCGAAGTCTTGTGAGTAGAGGCTGACCACGGAGAGGTCGCGGGGGACGACGACCCCCCGCTCGCGCAGCACCGCAGGAAGCGCCGCGATCGAGGCGTCGTTGTGCACGACGAGCGCAGCCGAGTCCGTGCGGGCGTCGAGGATGGCGTTGAGGCTGCGCTCGATCCCGGGCTGCTGTGACTCGCCGTAATACGGACGGACCTGGATGCCATAGCGCGCGGCCCGCTCGAGAGCGGCATCGCGGTAGCGCCAGGCGTACGCGCCCCCGCGCTCGAAGACGTGGCGTGGAGGCGACACGAGCACGATGTCGCGGTGACCGAGACCGTAGAGGTGGTCGATGGTCAGCCGCGCCGCTTCGCTGAAGTCGAGGTCGAAGACGTCGACGCCGTCGGTGTCGCGCGGCAACCCGACGAGCGCGCCCGGCTGGCGGGCCTGGCGCAGCGCCTCCAGCCGCGGGTCGTCGTGGGTCACGTCCAGCAAGACGACCCCGTCGACCATGTTCGACGACGTGATGCGACGGATGGCGCCCGGGCCGTCACTGTCGGTGACCATGAGGATGTCGTAGCCGAGCTCTCGCGCCGCGTTCGACACCGCGAGGATGTACTGCAGCATCGCCGGCGGGAACTCGTCTTCGTGGAACTGCAGGAGCAGTCCGAGCACCATGGTCTGCGAGGTTGCGAGCGCTCGCGCGCCCGCATTGACGGTGAATCCCAGCTCGGCGATCGCCGCGTCGATGCGCTCGCGCGTCTCACGCGAGATCGGTCGGTTGCCCGAGAGCGCGTACGACACCGTGCTGCGGGAGACCCCCGCGGCTTTGGCCACGTCGCCGATCGTCGGCATCCGTCGCTCCTTTCGTCATCGAACCGGTTCGACCACTGTAGAGCGAAGGCCGCGTGGGCGCAAGACCCCTGTCGTCGAATGCGCCGTCCGGCGCGCCCGCCCCGGCCTCAGCGCGCGAGCGGAGCCGACGTCCGCACGATCAGGCGCGTCGGCAGCGGCGTGCTCTCGGTCACCGTGTCGGGTTCCTCGACGAGCAGCAGCACTTTCTGCATGAGGATCTCGCCGAGCGCGGCGAAATCCTGACGCACCGTGGTCAGCGACGGGTAGACGTACGCCGCCTCGGGCACGTCGTCGAAGCCCACCACGCCGATGTCCTCGGGCACGCGCAGCCCGCGCTCGCGCAGCGCCGAGAGCACGCCGATCGCCATCGAGTCGTTCGCGACGAAGATGCCCTCGCCCGGGGACAGATCCGCTTCGGAGGCGATGCGGTACCCGCTCGCGGCAGACCAGTCGCCGTGCACGGCCGGAGTGGACTGCGCACGGGCGGCCGCGATCTCCTCACGCCAGCCGCGGATGCGCTCGACGGCGTCGGGGTTGCGGGCGGGGCCGGCGATGTGGCGGACGGTCTCGTACCCCGCCTCGAGCAGGTGCCGCACGGCGCTCCGGGCCCCGCGGTACTGATCGATCGCGACCAGACGCGGGTGGGGACGCGCGCTGGCCGCCGCCGCGACGATCGGAACGTCGATGTCGAGCGCCTGAACCGCCGCGAGCACCTCCGTGTCGACGACGACGAGGACGATGGCATCCACCCGCTGCTTCAGCAGACCGTCGATGGCCGCGCGCACGGGTTCCACGTCGCTCTGCGGCGAGCTGATCGCGTCCACGTTGTAGCGGGCGGCGCGCGCGGCGAAGTTGAAGTTCGTCGCGATCGAGGTGGGGCCGTAATCGACGGTGCCGGGGGTGACGAGGCCGATCGTGCGCGTCCGGCGCGTGACGAGGGCGCGCGCCGCGGGCGAGGGACTGTACCGGAGCTGGGCGATCGCCTGCTCGACGCGCGCGCGCGTCGCGGGGCGCACGTTCGGCATGTTGTTGAGCACGCGCGACACCGTCTGGTGCGACACCCCGGCGAGTCGGGCGACGTCGAAGATGTTGGCGGTTCGCGAGCCCTTCTCGTCAGGCACCGCGTGCCTCGTCTCCGCTCGTGTGCCCGGCCACGAGCGCGAGCAGCGCGTCGGATGTGAGGTCGGCGGCCGGCACGATCTGCGCGAGCACGCCGTCGCGCATCACCGCGACGAGGTGGGCGACGCGCAGGACCTCGTCGAGTTCGGCGGAGATGTAGATGATCGACAGGCCGTTGTCGCTCAGTTCGCCGACCAGCCGCTGGATCTCGGCCTTCGCCCCGACGTCGATGCCGCGGGTGGGTTCGTCGAGAACGATGAGCCGCGGTGACAGCGCGAGAAGGCGCGCGAGGAGCACCTTCTGCTGATTGCCGCCGGACAGGGTGCGGACCGGGCGGTCGATGTCGACGGGCCGGATGTGCAGCGCCTCGACCCAGCTCATCGCGAGCTCGCGGCGACGGGCGGTGCTGAGGCGGTGGAAGATCCCGCGCTGCGCCTGCAGGGCGAGCGTGATGTTGTCGAGGACGCTGAGGTCGCCGATCACGCCCTCGGTGCGACGGTTCTCGGAGGAGTAGGCCACGCGACGACGGATCGCCTCGCGCGGCGACGACAGGCGGACGGGCTCGCCGTCGATGCGCAGCTCTCCACCGTCGGGGCGGTCGACACCCGTCAGGGAGCGCGCGAGCTCGCTGCGCCCCGACCCCAACAGCCCCGCGACCCCGATCACCTCGCCCTCAGCGATGTCGACGTCGGCTTCACGAAGACGGACCCCGGATGCCAGACCGCGGGCGCTCAGCACCGACGGCCCCTCGGTGGTCTCGATCTCCCGCTGGCCGAGCGGGGCGAGCACCTCGGCCGTCGCCCCGAGCATCTTCTCGACGAGGTCGATGCGCAGGAGCTCACGCGTCCCGTACTCCCCCACCAGGCGCCCTCCCCGGAGGACGGTGACCCGGTCGCAGATCTCGTACACCTGGTCGAGGAAGTGCGAGACGAACACGATCGCGATGCCCTGCGCCTTGAGGTCGCGGATCACTCGGAACAGTTCGGCGACCTCATCGGCATCCAGGCTCGACGTCGGCTCGTCGAGAACGAGCACCTTGACCTCGGTCGAAACCGCGCGCGCGATCGCGACCAGCTGCTGAACCGCGAGCGGGTGCGACGACAGCACCGAGGACGGGTCGACGTCGACGCCGAGAGACGCCAGCGCCTCGACCGCCCGCTCGCGCATCGCGCGATGGTCGATGACCCCCCAGCGGCGGGGCTCTCGGCCGAGCGAGATGTTCTCGGCCACGGTGAGGTTGGGCAGGAGGTCGATCTCCTGGTAGACCGTCGAGATCCCGACCGCCTGCGCGTCGGCGGGCGAGGAGAAGCGCATCTCCTGCCCGTCGAGCTCGATCCGGCCGGAATCGAGGCGGAGGGCTCCGGTGATCGCCTTGATCAGGGTCGACTTGCCGGCACCGTTCTCGCCCATGAGCGAGTGCACCTCTCCCGCGAGCAGACGGAAGTCGACGTCGGCGAGGGCCGACTCGACGCCGAAACGCACCGTCGCTCCGCGCACCTCGAGGAGGGGCGGAGCGACGGTGGACATGGGGTCAATCATGCCCTCGCGCGGGGACGATCGCTAACACGGCGCGGGCACGTCACCGGCTGAGCGCGGAGCGGGACACGATGACCCGCTGCACCACCACGAACAGCAGCAGCAGAGCTCCGACGGTGATGCGCGTCCACGACTGTTCGGCACCCGAGAACGAGATGATCGTGCGGATGAGACCGTAGACGAACACGCCGATCATCGAGCCGATGACGAACCCGCTGCCGCCGGTGAGCAGCGTGCCGCCGATGACGACCGCGGCGATCGTGTCGAGCTCGGTGCCCACGCCGTTCAGGGGGTACCCGGCGCCGGAGTACGCCGTCAGGACGATGCCGGCAAGGCCGGCGCACACGCCGCTGATGACGTAGACCGACAGCTTGGTCCGGACGACCGGCAGACCCATGAGGCGAGCCGACTGCTCGTTGCCGCCGACCGCGTAGACCGTGCGGCCGAACCGGGTGTACCGGAGCACGAAGGCCGCGATCGCGACGGTCAGCAGCGCGATGATCCCCGTCGGGGTGATGTACCAACCGGCGAAGGAGAACCGCGTGGACTGCAGCCAGAGGATGCCCTCGTTCTCGACCTTGATCGACTCGAGGCTCACCACGAACGCGAGACCACGGGCGAGGAACATCCCGATCAGCGAGGCGATGAACGGTTGCACGTCGAAGAACTGCACGAGGATCCCGATGAGCAGACCGATCGCGGCACCGATGAGCACCATCGCGGGAACCGCCACGGCGACCGGAACCCCGTCGCCGAGGAGCTTCGCGCAGAGGATGCCGGTGAACGCCATGACCGCGCCGACGGAGAGGTCGATGCCCCCGGTGAGGATGACGAAGGTCATGCCCACGGCCAGCACCAGCAGGTACGCGTTGTCGAGCAGGATCGACGACATGATGCGCGGCAGCTGGAAGTTGGGGAAGGAGGCCATCGAGCCCGCGATCATGATGATCAGGATGGCCACGGCGGCGAACACCGGGACCCACGAGATGTGGCGGCTGAGGAAGCGTCGGTACGCGCTGGTCGACGACGCGGCGCCGCGCTCCGGAGCGGTGAGAGTGGTCATCAGGACAGCACCTTTGCGTCAGGACGGCGGGCGAGCGAACGGGTGGCGGAGCGGCCGGCCGTGTGGAAGAACGAGCGGAACCGCGGCGACTGCAGCAGCACCACGATGAGCACGGCCGCGGCCATGAACACCGGGCTGACCGCGGGCGGGACACCGAGGAAGGTGATCGTGCTCTTGAGCGTCTGGATCGTGAAGACGCCGACCACGGTGCCCGCGATACTGAACTTTCCGCCCGCGAGCGAGGTGCCGCCGAGGACCACCGCGAGGATGGCATCCAACTCGATGTAGAGCCCCGCCGCGTTCGCGTCGGCCGCCATGATGTTCGAGCTGTACAGGATGCCGGCGATCCCCGCGAGCGTTCCGCTGGCGATGTAGGCGCCCCAGATGATGCCGCGCGAGCGGACACCGGCGAGGCGGCTCGCCTCGGGGTTGATGCCCACCGCTTCGGTGAGCATGCCGAGAGCGGTGCGACGCTCGAGGACGCCGACGACGATCACGGCGACGATCGAGACGTAGAACGCGAAAGGCAGTCCCAGCACGTACCCCTGCGCCATGAACTGGTACGGGTCGCTGTTGATCGTGGTGATGAAGCCCTTGGTGATGAGTAGGGCGACGCCGCGGCCGGCGAGCATCAACACGAGCGTGGCGATGATCGGTTGGATGCCGAGGACCGAGACGAGGAAGCCGTTCCAGACCCCGAGCAGCAGGGCGGTCCCGACGGCGGCGACGATCGCGATCATCACGACCCCGAGGTTGCCCGGCTCGGGCGAGGCCTCGATGATCGTGAGCGCCACCGCGCCGGACACCGCCATGATCGCGCCGACCGACAGGTCGATGCCGCGCGTGGCGATGACGAGCGTCATGCCGAGGGCGACGAGCATGAGCGGGGCGCTGTTGCGCAGCATGTCGATCAGCGACCCGTAGAGCTGACCGTTCTGCACCGTGATGCTGAGGAACGAGGGCCGCGAGATCGTGTTGACGGCGATCAGGGCGATGAGCGCCGCGATCGGCCAGACGAGGCGGTGGGTCAGGAACTTCTTCATGCGATCTTCTCCCGATCGGACGGCGATGTCTCGGAGTCGGCCTGGCCTTCGGCGATGTAGGCGACGAGACCGTCGAGATCGACGTCCTTCGTGGCCAGCTCGCCGATCTTACGACGGTCGCGGAGCACGGCCACGCGCTGGGCGAGACGTAGGACCTCTTCGAGCTCGGACGAGATGAAGATGACCGACAGGCCCTTCTCGGCCAGCTCGGCGACCTTGCGCTGGATGTCGGCCTTGGCCCCGACGTCGATCCCGCGGGTGGGTTCGTCGAGGATGAGCAGCTCCGGAGCGGTGGCGAGCCACCGCGCGAGCAGCACCTTCTGCTGGTTGCCGCCGGAGAGGTTGCGGATGAGGGCGTTCGGATTGGCCGGACGCACGCCGAGGGCGGTGATGTACTCGTCCACGATCGCCTGCGTCTCGGCGGCTCCGACCTTGCGGAGGGCACCGCGACGGGCCTGCACCCCGAGGATGATGTTCTCGGCCACGGTGAGGTCGCCGACGATGCCTTCGGCGCGACGGTCCTCCGACGAGAACGCGATGCCGCGGTCGAGCGCGTGTCGGGGCGACCCGGTGCGCGCGGACGCGCCACCCACCTCGAGGGAACCGCCGTCGGTGCGGTCGGCGCCCGCGATGAGACGCGCGAGCTCGGTGCGGCCGGAGCCGAGGAGTCCCGCGAGCCCGACGACCTCGCCCCCGAAGACGTCGAGGTCGACGGGCTCGAGCGCGTTCTTGCGGCCGAGGCCGACGGCGCGCAGCACCGGGGTCCCGGAGCGGTCGATGGGACGCTCGGCGCTGGCGGAGATGGCATCCAGTTCGCCGAGCTCGCGGCCGATCATCTTGGCGACGAGTTGTTCGCGACCGAGCTCCTCGACGGGGTACTCCCCCACCAGCGTGCCGTTGCGGAGCACGGTGAGGCGATCGGAGATCTCGTAGATCTGGTCGAGGAAGTGCGAGACGAACAGGATGGCGACGCCGCGGTCGCGAAGGTCGCGCACGACGCCGAAGAGCTGCTCGACCTCACCGCGGTCGAGGCTGGAGGTCGGCTCGTCGAGAACGAGGACCTTGGTGTCGACGACCATCGCGCGGCTGATGGCCACGAGCTGCTGGATCGCGATCGAGTGGCTCGCGAGGATCGACCGGGTGTCGATGCGCACGCCGAGTCCGGAGAGATGACGTTCGGCGGCCGCGTGGGTCGCCTTCCAGTCGATCATGCCCGCCCGGCGGATCTCCTGACCGAGCATGACGTTCTCACCGACGGTGAGGTTCTGGCAGAGGTTGACCTCTTGATAGACGGTGGCGATGCCCGCCGCCTGCGCGTCGGCGGTGGCGCGGAAGAGCCGCTGCTCGCCGTCGACGCGGATGGTGCCGGCGTCGATGCCGTAGACACCGGTGAGGGCCTTGATGAGCGTGGACTTGCCGGCGCCGTTCTCGCCCATCAGGGCGTGGACTTCGCCGGGGTAGAGAGTGAAGTCGACCCCGTCGAGGGCCTTCACTCCGGGGAAGGAGATGCTGATTCCTCGCATCTCCACCACGGCGGCCCGCGGGCTCGGGGCCGCGGCAGCACGTTCGGATGTCATGCTCGATCGCTTTCTGAGGTGCCGGGAGGGTGTGCGGGGCCGGAGTCGGCCCCGCACACCCGGGGAGGGAGGGATCAGTACTTGCGGTCGGGCAGAGCGGCCTTGGCCTGCTCCTGGTCGAACGCCTGGTCCTCGACGATGTAGCTCTTGTCGACGGACTCGCCGGCCACGACCTTCTTGACCACGTCGGCGACCTTGTCACCCAGCAGCGGGTTGCACTCGACGATGTAGTTGAACTCGCCGTCGGCGAGGGCCGTCATGCCGTCCTTGACCGCGTCGATCGTCACGATCTTGATGTCGGTGCCGGGCTTGAGACCGGCGGCCTTGATCGCGTCGAGAGCACCGAGGCCCATGTCGTCGTTGTGCGCGAACAGCACGTTGATCGTCGAGCCGTACTTCTGGAGGAAGCCCTCCATCACCGTCTTGCCCTCGGCGCGGGTGAAGTTGCCCGTCTGCGAGTCGAGCACCTTGATGTCGGTGCCCGCGATGGCCTCGTCGAAGCCGGCAGCACGGTCGGTCGCCGCCGACGAGCCCGTGGTGCCCTCGAGGACGACCAGGTTGGTGGGCGTCTTGCCGAAGTTGTCGGCGACCCACTTACCCGCGGTCTCGCCTTCCTTCTTGAAGTCCAGACCGACCCAGCTCGCGTACAGGTCCTGGGGAGCCGAGACCGTGCGGTCTTCGAGGATGACGGGGATGTTGGCATCCTTCGCCTCCTTCAGCACGTCGTCCCAGCCGTCGGTGACGATCGGGGCGAGGACGATGGCGTCGACACCCTGGTTGATGAAGCTGCGGACCGCGGCGATCTGCGCCTCGGGCTTGTTGTCGGCCGCGTTGAAGATGAGGTTGAAGCCATTCGCTTCGCTGAACGCCTCCTTCATCGATTCGGTGTTGGCGCTGCGCCACCCGCTCTCGGAGCCGGTCTGCGCGAAGCCGACGGTGATGACCTTGTCGTCGCCGCCCCCGCCACCGGCGTTGGTGCCGCCACCGGCGCAGCCGGCCGTGGTCAGAGCGATCGCGCCCACCAGAGCGAACCCGGCAACAATCTTCTTCGCCTTCATGTTGAAACCTCCTCGTTTCGCCGGCACCGCTGCCGGTTCATGTGATGCAGCCCCCTCGGGTGGGCTGACTCCTGAATGTTAGCGCTCACACGATCCGTGCTGTCAAGGATTCTCTGCGCGACAAAAATCACGAATTGATAAATGTGAAGCTTCACAAGCACGATTCCCGACGGACGGTGATCGCTCAGAGCGTGTCGCCGTGTTGCGCTCCACGGTGCCTCCTCCCGTAGAAGCGCCTAGCGTTTGAGGTATGACTTCTCTTCCGCACTCCGACCCCGAGAGCACCCCGGCGATCGGCACCTCGGTCTCGGCGGACGACTTCAAACGCGCCTTCCGCGGGCACCCCGGCGGCATCGCGGTCATCACGGCCTACGGCGAGAACGGCCCCGTCGCCCTCACCGCGTCGTCGGTCTCGTCGGTGAGCGCAGACCCGCCGCTGCTGATCTTCTCGGTGTCGGCGCTATCGTCCGCGACGCCCACGATCATCGCCGCCGACACGATCGTCGTGCACCTTCTCGACGCGGAAGACATCGGCCTCGCCCGCACCGCGGCGACGAGCGGCCTCGACCGCTTCGCCGACACCTCGACGTGGTCGCGCCTGGCCACGGGCGAGCCCGTCTACCACGGCGTCCGCGCCTGGCTGCGGTGCAAGATCGTCAGCCGGATGGATGCCGGCGGCTCCACCGTCATCGCCGCTCAGGCCCTGCAGGTCGACGTCGAGCGCGACCTCGAGCCGGGCGAACCCGGGTCCGCACTGGTGTACCACAACCGCACCTGGCACCGTCTCGGCGAGCACTCGCGGCTCGACTGACCCGGGCGATCCGGCGTGCTGCCGTTGCGGCGGCGGGCCGCGGCCCCCGGGACCGCGAGACTGCATCTCGGTGACGAACCCACTGCAGCGTTCAGTGGGGTTGTCAGCCGGATGCCGTTTCGGCGCTAGGCGGGGCAGCGCGGGGAAGCGCCGCGCGGCGCGGCGGAGGCGGATCAGACCGCGTCGAGCTCCGCGGTCGCGAGCACCGCGTCGCGGGGGTCCAGCGCGACGAGGCGCGAGGCGTCGCCGTTTCCGCACACGCGGATCGAGGTGTCGACGAACGCCGGGGCGGTCATGCGCACGCGGAGCGCGGCGATACGCCGAGCGGGGGCGTGGCGTCGCGCGGCATCCACGAGCAGGATGCGCAGCAGCGGTCCGTGCACGAGCAGGTCGGCGAGCCCCTCGGTCTCGCGCGCCCACCGGCGGTCGTAGTGCACGAGGTGGGTGTTGAAGGTGAGCGCCGAGAAGCGGAAGAGCTGCCGGGCGTCGAGGGTGACCTCGTCGACCCAGGTCGCCTGCTCCGCCACGGAGGCATCGGTCCGCGGGGCGCGCGGCGGACCGGTGGATGCCTCGAGGAAGACGTCGTGCCAGGTGCTGCGCACCGCGACGTGACCGTCGACCAAGAACTCTCGTTCGATGTCGGCGAAGACGAGGCGCCCGCTCGCCCCGACCTTCTCAGCGACGGACCCGGCCATGGCCTTCTGCGTCACGAGGTCGCCGAGACGCAGCTCGCGGAGGAACACCGTGTCCTCCCCCGCGTACATCCGGCGGGGAAGGTCGATCTCGGGCAGGATGCCGTCGCGCGCCGGCGTGCCATCGGGCCGGAGGTCGTCCAGCGCGACGGCGAAGGGGAAGAAGACGCCCTCCCACCCCGGCGGAAGCGCCGCGCCCTCGGCGCGCACCGGGTCGGCGGGCGCGAAGGTCCCGCGGTACGCCTCGGCGTGCGCGGCATCCAGGATCTGCGTCCGCGACGTCGTCACGACAGAGCGCCCGACGCGCGCAGCTCGGCGATGCGGTCGGCGTCGTACCCGGCGAGGCCGGTGAGCACGGCGTCGGAGTGCTCCGCGAAACGGTTGGCAACGCGGGCCGGGGTGGCGGGTGTCGCGCTGAGCTTGATGGGCTGGCCGAACATGCGCAGGGTGCCCAGAGACCCGTAGTCGGCCTCGACGATCATGTCGCGCTCGGCGGTCCCGGGGTCGTCGACGACCTCGCCGATCGTCTTGATGGCAGTGAGGGGAATGACGTCGCCCGCCATCTCCTCGAGCTCCGCCTTGGTGCGGGGGGCCAGCCACGCGGCGACGAGGGGCTTCACTCGGCGCGCGTAGACCTCGGGATCGAACCTCTTGCGCATCGTGTCGATCTCGGGATCGTCGGAGACCTCCGGCGAGCCGAAGAGCACGCAGCTCGCGCGCCACAGCTTGTCGGTGTACGCCCCGAAGAACACCTGCCCGTCGGCGCAGTCGAACAGCTCGTACGGGCGGACCCACGCGTGCTCGTTGCCCGCGGGCTCGGCCTCGACGCCTCGCACGGTGTAATCGACGACGGCGGTCTCGGTCAGCGCGAGGATGCTGTCGACCTGGGCGACGTCGACGAGCTGACCTTCGCCGCTGCGCTCGGCGTGCCGCAGGGCGGCGAGGGTGCCCACCACGGCGAACAACGTCGCCGAGAGGTCGCCGATCGTGACCCCCACGCGCACCGGCGGCTGTCCCGGGTACCCGTTCATCGACCACATTCCGCCCGCCGCCTGGGCGGTGTTGTCGAAGGCCGGACGACGGCTACGCGAGCCGGTCTGGCCGTATCCGGAGACCGCGACGTAGACGAGTCGCGGGTTGGCCTCACGGAGCACCTCGTAGCCGACGCCGAGCTTGTCCATCGTGCCGGGGCGGAAGTTCTCGACCAGGATGTCGGCCCGCCGGACGAGATCGATCAAGGTCTCGGTGCCACCGGGAGCGGTGAGATCGAGACCGACGCCGAGCTTGCCGCGGTTGTACTGCGCGTAATACGCGCTGAATTCCTCGTCACCGTCCGTCAGATACGGCGGGAAGCCGCGGGACACGTCCGGATCGCGGGGGTTCTCGATCTTGACGACCGTCGCGCCGAGGTCGGCGAGCATCTGCGCCGCGTAGGGGCCGGCGAGCACGCGCGACAGATCGAGCACGACGACACCGCCGAGCGCGCCGGTACCGGGGGCGAGGGTATCGATCATGCGGGCTCCTCCTGGGGGGTGGGGATGGTCAGCGCGGCGGCGACGCGCGAGGCGTGCGGGCGGCCGCGGACGCCGGCCAGCCAGGCGCTGGTCCGCGCGAGCGCGACGACGTCGAGTCCGGTGCGGATGCCGAGGCCTTCCAGCATCCAGACGAGGTCCTCGGTGGCGAGATTGCCCGTCGCCCCGGGGGCGTAGGGGCACCGCCCCAGCCCGCCCACCGAGGCATCGAACTCCGTCACCCCGGCGCGGAGGCCGGCGAGGACGTTCGCGAGCGCCTGCCCGTACGTGTCGTGCAGGTGAAGGGCGAGAGCGGAGCGGGGGATGCCGGCATCCGTCACCGCCTCGATGATCTGCTCCACATACCCCGGGGTGGCCACCCCGATGGTGTCGCCGAGGGCGATCGTGCGGCACCCGGAGTCATGCAGGGAGACGGCGGCGTCGACGACGGCGGCGATGTCGACATCGCCCTCCCACGGGTCACCGAACGCCATCGAGACGTATCCGCGCACGGGGATCCCCACGAGGCGCGCATCGTCGACGACGGCGACCGCCCGGGCCATCGCCCCCGCGCGGTCGGTGTTGAGGTTCGCGCGGGCGAAGGACTCGCTCGCGCTCACCACGACCGCCACCTCGCGCACCCCGGCGGCGAGAGCGTCGTCGAGACCGCGGCGATTGGGCACGAGGGCGACCGCGCGCGCCCCCTCGGGCGGTTGGACGGAGGCCGCCACCTCGCGCGCATCGGCGAGCTGCGGGATCCACGCCGGCGGTACGAAGCTCGTGATCTCGAGCGCGCGCGAGCCCGCGGCGTACAGGCGCGCGCACAACTCGGACTTCACGGCGGTGGGGATGACGTCGGTCTCGGCCTGGAGCCCGTCGCGCGGTCCCACCTCGTAGACGGTGACCGCGGTCGGCATCGCCTCCGCGGGGACGCGGCGCGGGGCGGGTCGCGGGGCGGGCGCGCTCACGAGGACCGCCCGCGCAACTCGGCGAGCACCTCGGCCGCGTACTCGCCCCGGATGCGGCCGTCGGCGACGATCCGCGCCGCGACCTCGGCGATCTCGCCCCCCTCCGCACCCGCGCTCGCGGCGATCGTGCGGGCGTGCAGGGTCATGTGTCCGCGCTGGATCCCCTCCGCCGCGAGTGCCCGGCACGCCGCGAGGTTCTGCGCGAGACCCACCGCGGCGATCGTCGCCGCGAGCTCACGCGCCGTCGAGACGCCGAGCAGCTCCACCGCGGCACGCGCCGTGGGGTGGGCGCGGGTGGCACCGCCCACGAGTCCCACCGCGAGCGGCACCTCGAGGGTGCCGACGAGATCGCCGTCGGCGTTGCGCTCGAACCGCGAGAGCGCGCGATACGCCCCCTCCCGCACCGCGTGCGAGTGGCATCCCGCCTCCACGGCCCGGGTGTCGTTGCCGGTGGCCAGCACGACGGCGGTGATGCCGTTCATGATGCCCTTGTTGTGCGTGGCCGCGCGGTACGCGTCGGCCTCGGCGAAGGCGCTCGCCGCCTCGATGTCGGCCACGACCTGCGCGCCGCCGAGCAGGTCGGCGGGGAACACGGCGCGGGCGCGCGTGAGGCGCCGGTCGGCCTTGTTGGTCAGGATACGCAGCAGGGTGCGGGCACCGGCGATCTCGGCGATGCGCGGGGCCAGCGCCTCGGCCATCGTGTTCACGGCGTTCGCGCCCATGGCATCCCGCACATCGACGTGCAGGTGCAGGATCACCTGCGTGCCCGTGCGCGTGGCGAGGGTGCGCACGGAGATGTCGACGGCGCCGCCCCCGAACGACACGAGCGTCGGATCCTGCGCGTCGGCGAGGGCCAGCAGCTCGTCGCGCGCCTCAAGCAGACGAAGGCGCGTGCCCTCCGGGTCGACCGCGCCGAGCACCTGCACCTGGGCGATCATCACGTCGCCCGTCGACGAGGTCGAGAAGCCGCCGGTCGCGCGGGCCATGCGGGCGGCGTTCGACGCGGCGGCGACGACCGAGGGCTCCTCGGTCGCCAGGGGGACGAGTCGGTCGACCCCGTCTATGCGGAAGTTCGTGGCGATGCCGACGGGGATGCCGAGGAGCCCGACGACGTTCTCCACCAGGTGGTCCGCCTGCGACAGCGTCAGCCCCTCCGCGGGGTCGAGCGCGGCGAGGCGGGCGGGATCGAGTTCCGCGGCCTCCGCGACCAGGCGACGTCTCTCGATCGGGGTGTGGTCGCGCAGACCGGACAGGCGGCTGGAGGGGGTCACGCGGGCTCCTTCGCGGGCGGGGCGTGCCGCGTCGACCGCGGCGTCTCCTCGACGCTAAGGCCGCGCCGATGGGCGGGATACGGACGGATGACACAGCGCAGGACCGCGGGAGTGGGCTCGTCATCCATCGTCGCCACGCTCCAAACGTTCGCGCAGCTCGTCAAGACGCACCGCGATCGACAGGCGGAAGAAGCGTTCGTCTTCGCGCCAACCCGCCCCCAGCAGAGCGTCGAGTTTCTCGAGGCGCTGGAGGATCGTGTTGGTGTGGAACGTCAAAGCCCGCGCGGTGCGGGTCGGGCTGGCGCCGTGGCGGACGAACGCGCGCAAGGTCGTGAGCAGATCGCTGCCGCGCGCGGCGTCGTGACGGTGCACGGCGCCGAGGGCGGAGTCGAGGAACGCGTCGAGGGCGCGTCGGTCGGCGCCGATCGCGGCGGCGTACGGCAGGAGCTCATCGGCGGCGACGAGGGCGTCGCGCAGGCCGAGGGCGCGGGCGAGGGCGACCGCCGCCCGCACGTCGCGCGCCGTCGGGGCGATGTCGCCGGGCACGGCCACCCCGGTCACCGCGAGCACGTCGAGCGCCAGGGCGTCGCGGAGCCGTCGGAACGACGCGGGGCCCAGCGGCGCTTCGTGCGCCGCGATGACGAGGCCGTCGAGCTCTCCGACCAGAGCCGTCGGGCCGAGGTGCTGCGCCAGGGCGCGCGCGGCCGTCGCGCGGCGCTCTCCGGCGACCGCCAGGGCCGTCACGGCGCCCACGGCTCGCTCGTCGACGCCCGCGCGGCGGAGCGCGGCGGTGACGTCGGCCCGACGCTGGGTCGAGGCGGTGACGAGATCGACCAGCAGGTCGGAGCGCTGGCGGTGATCGGCCTCCGCGACCGCCTCCTCCGACAGGGCCAGCAGAGCCGCGACCTGACCGGCCCGCTCGATCGTGCGCTGGTCGACGTCGTCGAGGTCGCGGGCGGAGGGGCCGACGACGATCGCCCCGAGGCCGCGTCCCCCTGCGGCCAGCCGACTCACGACCGACACCCCGGCGTCCACCTCGTCGCAGCGTCGGGCCGCATCGACGAACGTCTCGGAGGCATCGCCGTGCACCGCGCAGACGGCTCCCTGGGCGTCGACGATCGCGACGGGGGCCCGTAGCGCGTTCGCGAGAGCGGAGGCCACCGGGGCGAGTCCGCCCCCGGCCAGCACCGCTTCGACGAGCTCGCGGTGCACGCGGTTGGCGCGGTCGCGCGCGGCCACGTGCGCGGTGAGTTCAGCCACGGCGGCGCGGGCGCGCTCGGCCTCCCGCTGAGCTGCGGCGAGGGTCGCGGCGGTCTGGAGTACCACAGACGCATGGTCGGCGAGGGCCGCAAGCAGCGCGATGTCGTCAGGGCCGAACACGCGCTCGCGACGCTCGGCGACGAAGAGCACGCCGAGCACGCGGTCCTCGGAGAGCAGCGGCACCCCGAGCATCGAGACGATCCCCTCCCCCGCGACCGCCGCGTCGATGCCCGTCGTGTGCCGCTCGGGGTCGACCGCGTCGTAGCGCCGCACCGCGTGCGGCATCCGGGACTCGGCGATGGTGCCGACGAGCCCGCGCCCGGGCGGGACGACGAGGCTGCGCAGCGCCGCGGTCACCGTCCCGCGCGTGGCGCGGACCCGCAGCGTCGCGTCGGTCTCATCGAACTCCGAGAGGTAGGCGACGTCGGCGGCCAGCAGCTCCTGGGCCCGGTCGACGAGGCGTTCGAGCACGGCATCCGCGTCGCGCATCGCCGCCAGCTCGCGCGCGCTCGCGTACAGTGCGGCCAGCTCGCCGGTACGCCGGCGCAGCGCCGCGACGTCGGCGGCAGCGGAGTGGAGCATCTCGACCTCAGCGTCCGGGCCCGCGCACCCGGTCCCACGCCAGACCGGCGAGCGTCGCCGCGTGCAGCCCGAGCTGCGCGTCGTCGAACACCGCGCGGTCGGAATGCAGCGGCGCCCGGCCCTCCGCGGGTGCGACGCCCAGGAAGACGAGGACACCCGGCACGCGCTCGAGCACGTACGCGAAATCCTCGGATGCCGGCGACGGTGCCTCCAGCACCCGTACGCGCTCTGAACCGTGCGCAGCGCGCAGCGCGTCGAGGACGAGAGCAGTCTCTTCGGGGTCGTTCACGGTCACGGGGTACGAGTCGACCCAGTCGACCTCGAGCGTGCACCCGTGCGCGGTCGCAATCCCGGCCAGGAGCGCGGGCAGGTCGTCGCGCACGCGGGTACGGGTGGTCTCCGAGAATGTGCGCACGTTCAACACCAGCGTCACCGTCTCACTGAGCACGTTGCCCGCGGCCGAGTCGCTGCGCAGTCCCGTGACCGACAGCACCGCGGGATCCGTCGCGGGGAGCCGGCGGGAACCGAAGGTCTGTACCGCCAGAACGAGCTCGGCGGCGATGGGCACCGGATCGACGCCCTGGTGCGGCATCGCCGCGTGCCCGCCCGTGCCGCGCAAGGTCAGGCTGGCCGCGCTCACGCTCGCCATCATCGGGCCGGGGCGGGTGACGAACGTGCCGGCGTCGGTCATCGTGTCGACGTGCAGCGCGTAGGCGGCAACGGGCGCATCCCCCGCGGCATCCAGCACGCCCTCCTCGATCATCAGGCGCGCGCCGGCGTATCCCTCCTCGCCCGGCTGGAACATGAAGGCCACCGCTCCCGCGAGCTCTCCGCGGCGGGCGGCGAGCAGGCGCGCGGCCCCGAGCAAACCGGCCATGTGCAGGTCGTGACCGCACGCGTGCATCGTCGCGTGCGGCGAGGCGAAGGGGAGCCCGGTGGCCTCGGCCACGGGCAGCGCGTCCATGTCGGCGCGCAGCAGCACCGTCGGCCCGGGCTTCGCCCCGCGCAGCACCGCCGTCACCGACGACAGCGCCGTGCCGGTCGAGATCTCGAGCCCGAGGTCGGCGAGTTCGCGACACAGAACCGCTTGCGTCTCAGGCAGGTGCAGGCCCACCTCGGCGACGGCATGAAGCTCGCGACGGACGGCGACGAGCTCGGGCACGAGCCCGACCGCCGCCTCAGCGAACTCGTTCATTCGGCCGCCATCCGCACCCCGAGCACGGGCACCGCGTCGAGCAGATCGAGGGTGTAGGGCTCGGTGGGAGCGGCCAGCAGCTGCTCGGTCGGTCCCGACTCCACGATGCGGCCGTGACGCATGACGGCGATCTCGTCGCTGATGTAGCGGACGACCGCGAGATTGTGCGAGATGAAGAGCATCGACAGCCCCAGGTTCTCCTGCAGTTCGCGGAGCAGGTTGAGGATCGCGCCCTGCACCGACACGTCGAGCGCACTGGTGATCTCGTCGGCGATGAGCACGCTCGGCTCCCCGGCGAGCGCGCGGGCGATCGTCACACGCTGACGCTGGCCGCCCGAGAACGCGGCCGGGGTGTCGCCCGCACGGTCGGGGTCGAGGTGCACGAGCGTCAGCAGCTCCCGCACGCGGGCCACGCGGGCATCGCGCGAGAACGCGCGGCCGCTCGCGCGCAGAGCCTCGGCGATGGAGTCGCCGATGCTCATACGCGGGTCGAGGGCCGAGAACGGGTCCTGGAACACCAGCTGCAGGCGTCGGCGCGCCTCTCGCGCCGCCTTGCCCCCACCGGATGCCACGACCCCGCCGACCCGCACCTCTCCGGCCGCCGGGGCCACCAGGCCCACCGCCGCCGCGGCGATCGTGCTCTTGCCCGACCCCGACTCACCGACGAGGCCGAGTGTTCGCCCGGCGGGGACGACGAGAGACACGTCGTCGACGACGGTGGTCCGGCCGTAGCGGACGGACAGGCGGTCGATCTCGAGGGCGTTCACACCCCCACCTCCTCGGCGAGGGCGGCGGCCGCGAGTTCCGGGGGGATCACGGGGAGCGGCTGCGTGCGGTCGGACGTCATGTCGGGCAGGCATGCGATGAGCGCGCGCGAGTACGGGTGCGTGGCATCTTCGCGGAGGCGCTGGGCGTCGAGTTCTTCGACGATCAGGCCGTCTTTCATGACGAGGACGCGGTCGCAGAACGCCGAGACGAGGGCGATGTCGTGCGAGATGAAGACGATGGCCGCCCCCGTGTCGCGCTGCGCGCGGCGCAGCACGCCCATCACCTGTCGCTGCACGGTGACGTCGAGGGCGGTGGTGGGTTCGTCGGCGATGATGAGCTTCGGTCGGCCGGTGAGGGCTTGACCGATCATCGCGCGCTGGCGCATGCCCCCGCTGAACTGGTGCGGGTACTGCGACAGTCGGCGTCTCGCGTCGGCGATGCCGACGGCCTCGAGGGCCGCTGCCGCATGCTCTCTGGCCTTCGCGCGCGGCATTTTCAGGTGCACCTCGGGGACCTCGGTCAGCTGGCGGCCGATCGTGAGGGCGGGGTTGAGCGAGGTGAGGGGATCTTGGAAAACCATGCCGAGTTCGACGCCGAGAGTCGAACGGTCGGCCGCGGTGAGGGGGCGGGTCATGTCGATGCCGTCGAAGGTGTGGGAGCTCGTGGTGATGCGCGCGTCGGCGCCGAGAAGCCCCGCGAGAGCCATCGCTGTGAGCGACTTTCCCGACCCCGACTCGCCCACGATGCCGACGACCTCGCCGGGGAGGATCCGCAGCCCGACACCGCGCACCCGCTCGACCTCGCCGCCGTCGGCGGTGCCGAAAGCCACGCGCAGGTCGGCGATCTCGGCGACGGGTTCTCCCGCGGCGAGGGCGGGACGCGCGATCGCGGCCGCTCCCGATCGCCGGGTGGGGGCGACCGCTCCGAGGGCCCGCCGCGCGACCGCGGAGCGCCCGCCGCCGCGGGTGTCAGCGAGCGTCTCACTGACGAAGGTGAACACCAGCCCCGCGAGCACGACGGCGATGCCGGGACCGATCGCCGCGAGCGGGTTGACGTAGATCCGGGTGACCCCGTCCTGCAGCAGTCGCCCCCAGTCGTACTCGGGCGCCTGCACGCCGAGACCGAGGAACGACAGCCCGGCGAACGACAGCAGGGTCACGCTCGCGGTGGCCGCGGCGTTCACGAACAGCGGGTTGGCGATGTTGGGCAGAATGTGCCGGACCAGGATGCCGAAGGGCCCGACGCCGACGACGCGAGCGGCGCGCACATAGTCGCGGCCCGAGACCGACGAGGCGAGGTTGTAGACGAGACGCGCCATGAACGGGATGCCGGCGATGCCGATCGCGAACATCGCGGTCATGGCGCTCGCGCTCCAGATGACCGTGAAGAACAGCACCATCAACAGCCAGGGGAAGGCGAGCAGCACGTCGAGGAACCCCGTCGCGAGGCGCCGGACGTGCCGAGGCAGGATCACGGCGATGAGACCGTACGCGATGCCTCCGACCGTCGAGACGACGGTGGCGCCGAGGGTCAGCAGCAGGGAGACGCGGGCGGCCACGAGCACGCGCGCGAAGATGTCGCGACCGAGGTCGTCGGTGCCGAACGGGTGCGCGAGACTCGGCGGCAGCAGCCGCGCGGGGACGTTCGAGGTCTCGGCCGCGGCGACGAAGAGCGCGGGCCCCGCGATCGCGAGGAACAGGAAGAGCAGTACGCCGACGGCAGCGGCGATGCCGGCCGGAGACACCAGTCGTGAGCGCCAGGTCATGGATCAGCCCTCCGTGATCGAGGACCGCGGATCGACGGTCACGAGGATGAGATCGACGACGAGGTTCACGCCGAGGATGATGAGGGCGTAGACGACGACCAGCCCCTGGACGATCGGGTAGTCCTTGGCCCCGACCGCCGGGACCATGACTCCGCCCATGCCGGGGATCGCGAAGACCGTCTCGATCAGCACGGTCCCGGCGATCATGCCGCTGAGCAGCAGCCCGCTGACCGTGAGCGAGGCGGTGATGATATTCGGCAGCGCGTGGCGCAGGTAGATCAGCCGCCCGGGGAGCCGCTTCGCCCGCGCCGTGGTCATGTAGGTCGCCCCCAGCACCCCCGACATCTCGACCTGCACGATGCGCGCGAGGTACGCCATCGGGCCGAGGGCGAGCGCGAGGACCGGGAGCACGGCATCCTCGGGTGTGCCCCAACCGGCAGCGGGGAGCCAGCGCAGCTGCACGGCGAACAGGGCGATCAGACCGACCGCGAGAAGGAACCCGGGGACGGCGATGAGCATACCCAGCACGCCCGAGATGAGAGCGTCGGCGACCTTCCGCCCCGGGCGCTGAAGGGCGACGGCGGCTCCGATACCGAGGGGGAGCGCGGCGACCAGAGCGAGCAGGAAGCTCAGCACGCCCAGGGTCACCGTCGCGGGGAAACGCTGGCTGATCGTCTCAGACACCGATCGGCCGGTGCGGATCGATTCGCCGAAGTCGCCGCGCAGAAGGTTGGCGACGTAGTCGAAGAACTGCTGCGGCAACGGCTTGTCGAGACCGAGTTCGGCGCGGGTGGCCGCGACCAGTTCGGGAGAGGCCTGGATGCCGAGAGCCGCACGCACCGGATCTCCGGGCACGAGATGGATGAGGAAGAACGACGCGACGACCACGACAGCCAAGGACACGAGCAGTCGCCCGAGTCGGCGGATGAGGAAGGCCGCGCGGGGGGAGAGCTGACGGCCGCGCCCCTCCGCCCGCACCGCGAGGGCGGCGGTCGGGGTGCCGGCCAGATCGGCGACGGCGGGCGGAGGGGTGGCCGTCACGGTGTCAGCCCTGCATCCGGATCGAGGTGGGGTTGAGGAAGTTCGGCTGCTCGAACGTCGCGCCGCTCATGTAGTTCGGCAGGATGTTGTCGATCACCGGGAAGGTGTCGAAACGATCGATGAGCTTCTTCTCGGCCTGCTGCCACAGTCCGCACGCCGCGTCGGGGGTCGCCGTCTTGGCCTGGGTGGCGAGCTCGTTGTACTCGGGGTTGTTCACGAACATGAAGTTCAGACCGCCCTTGTCGGGGGTCGCCCCGCCGAAGAACAGGTCGAGCACGACGGGACTTCCCGGCGCGATCTGCACCCAGCCGGTGTCCCAGTCGAAGCTCGTGTACAGCTGGTCGGACCATGCGGCGGCATCGTTCGCCGACAGTTCGGTGACCACACCGAGCTTGTCCCACGTCTCTTTCACCAGCTCGGCGGCCGGGGCGTGCGAAGCGGTGGGAGCGTCGTAGATGAACTTCACGGTCAGCGGCTGGCCGTTCTTCTGGCGGATGCCGTCGGCACCGAGAACCCAGCCGGCCTGGTCGAGCAGTTCGCCCGCGCGGTCGAGGTCGGTGGCGGGGAGCGTCCATCCGGGCGGGTCCTGCACGCACAGCAGCGGCGTCTTCATGACGAGCCCGCTGGAGGGCAGTCCCGTTGCGCCGGCGATCACGGGGCCGACCTCGTCGCGGTTGATCGCGGTCGAGAGGGCCTCGCGCACGAGCGGGTCGGAGAAGGGCCGGCCCTCGCGCTCGTTGAAGAGCATCTGGCCGACGGGATTGCGCACGCCGGCGTACTTCAGGCCGGCACCCTCCAGGCGATCCTGGTCGGGGCCCGTGACGACACCGCTGTTGACCTCGCCCGACAGCAGCAGGTTGGTCACCGTGCTCTGATCCGACACGATCCGCTCTTCGATGGTGTCGGGGAGCCCCGCGGTGTCGCTGGTCACCCCGTACGGCCCCCACGTGTAGCCGTCGCGCTTGGTGAACACGTACGCGTCACCGGGGCGCGCCTCGCTCAGCTGGAACATGCCGGTGCCGTTGGTCGTGTTCGACAACGACGCCACGTTGGCGAGGCCCGCATCGCAGACCATCATGATCGTGCCGATGTTGATCGACAGGAACGGGTCGTTGACGGTGCTCGTCACCGTGACGACGTTGCCCTCGGCCGTGGCGGAGACGGCGTCGGTGATGACGGTGCCGTACGAGAACGTCGCGTTGGCCGGGTCGGCGTTGTAGTTGATGTTGTCGGCGACGGTCTTTCCGGTGAACGCCGAACCATCGGCGCACGTGATGCCGTCTTTCAGGGTGAAAGTGGCTGAGGTTCCCTCGTCGGTCCAGCTCGCGGCCAGCCACGGTTCGTACGAGCCGTCCGGTGTGACGTAGATGAGCGACTCGTACGCGACCGTGACGACGTCGAACGTATCCGGGGAGACGGCCTTCATCGGGTCGAGGTCGCCCGGGTCGTCGCTGATCGCCTTCACGAACGTGCCGCCCGAGACGACGTTGCCTCCGCCGCCCCCGCCGTCGTCTGCCGGGGCGGCGCACGACGCCAGTGTCAGTGCGAGGAGAGCGAGCCCGGCTGCGGCCGGGACAAGGGTGCTGCGTTTCATTGCCTTGCTCCTTCAATCGGGTGAAGCATCGGTGGTGCAGGTGCGGTGCAGGGTCAGCGCGCGGGGAGCGGCGCCGCGAGGTGGCTCAAGGGACCGGCGGCTTTCACCGAGACCTTGAGAGTGGGACGAGCCGTGTAGGACAGCGACGTCTCGAGGACGTCGACGATCTCGACCGCGAGGGGATCCGCCCCCGCCTGGATGGCCTTCGCGATCGCCGCTTCCGAGGCGGCCGCGATCGCGGCATCCCGGTCGTCGGCGTCGGAGATCTGCTCGGCGCGGCCTCCCGCGAGGGAGATGGCCGCACCGACCGCGTTCGCGACGTCGGCCCGATCGGGACGCAGGACGTCGCCGGCACCCGGCAGGTCGTCGGGGACGAGGAGGGCGCCGCCGCCCACGACGACGAGGGGGAGGTCGACCCGGCCGAGCGACAGACGCTCGACGGCCTCCTCGATGCGTTCGTGCGCGCGGGTGAGGGCACGGGCGAGCATGTCGCGCTGCTCACGGGAGAGCGCCGGAAGAGCGTGGCCCGGGATGCCATGACCCGCCGCCGCAGCGGCATCCGTCAGTGTCGCGGTGGACCCGCCGAAGAGCAGCCCCTCCGTGGCGATGCGGTACCCGACCGAGCGGGGACCGACGGCGCCTGTGCGCGGGTCGATGACCGTGCCGCCGCCGATGCCGAGGCTGAGAATGTCGGGCATGCGGAAGTTCGTGCGCACGCCTCCGATGTCGCGGGGAAGCGTGGATTCGCGGGGGAAGCCGTCGACGAGCACGCCGAGGTCGCTCGTGGTGCCGCCGACGTCGACGACGATCGCGTTCTGCGCGCCCGAGAGGAACGCCGCCCCGCGGATGGAGTTCGCGGGCCCCGAGCCGATGGTCAGCACGGGGTAGCGCACGGCGTAGTCGAGCGACATGAGGGTTCCGTCGTTCTGCGCGAAGAACGTCGCGACGTCGAGGCCCTCCTCCGCGACGACCTCGACGAGCGCACGCGTGACGTCGCTCGCCACGCCGCGGAGGGCGGCGTTGAGCACCGTGGCGTTCTCGCGCTCGAGGAGCCCGTCGGGGCCGATGTCCTGGCTGAGGAACACCGGGACCGCCTCGCCGAGGTGATCGTGCACGAGCTGCTCGACCTCGCGCTCCTGCTCGGGCGAGGACGGGCTGAAGATGCCGCAGACGGCGACACTGTCGAAACCGCCGTCCAGGCCGTCGAGGAAGCGACGGATGCCGTCGCGGTCGAGCGGGGAGATGGGGGTGCCGTCGACCATGTGCCCGCCGCCGAGCATGGCGGCACCGGCCAGGACCTGGTCGCTGAGGTCATCCGGCCAGCCCGTGAGCGGGGGCCACTCGGTCGCCGCCGGCGCCCCGAGGCGCACGAGCGCGACCCGGTCGAGCCCGCGCCGCGCGACGATCGCGTTGGTGGCGTGGGTCGTGCCGAGCATCACGCGCGACACGCGGTCGCGGTCATCCCCGAGCTGAGCGAGCACCGCCGTGATTCCGGCCCGGATGCCGCCGATGACGTCGGGCGTCGTGGGCTGCTTCGTCCACGCGATGACCGAGCCGGTGGCATCCACCACGACCGCGTCGGTGTTGGTGCCGCCGACGTCGACGCCGATGGACAGGTCGCGAACGGCGCTCATCGCGCGTCCTTCCGCTCGAAGGGGACGTAGGGCAGGTCGTAGCCGAAGGCGCGGGGGCCGGCGAGCTCGAGACCGCGCTCCGTGCGCCACAGCGGGTCGCACGCCCACGCGAGCACGGACACGCGTTGGCCGTACCGGAGCATCTCGGTCGAGATCGCGTGGCCCGTCTCGAGGTCGACGACGGTGATGAGGTCGGGCACCGTGGCCAGCACCTCGCCGTCTTCGAGCACGACGAGGTTCTCGTTGCGCAGCTCGACGCGCTGGAGGCGCCCGCGATCGTCGCCGATGCCGGCGATCGTGATGGAGCCGCGGACGAAGCCGCCCTCGGTGCGCCGCGAGACGTCGACGATCTTGCCGGTGATGAGCACGTCGGCGTCGAGCTCCGCGGCGACGGCCGACACGGGGTCGGTGGCGTCGAGAAGCGCGTGGCCGACGCGGATCGCGGTGCTGATGGTGCCCGGGATGACGGCGCCCGGGGCGGTCTCGGCGGTGAGCAGGTAATGGGCGCCGAGGCAGATGCCTCCGGCGGCGACGGTGACCGCGCGGGCGTGCCGTTCGAGCCAGCCGAGGTCGACGGTGCGCAGCGTGACGACGTTGCCGACGACGTCGCTCAGCACCGCGAAGTCGCACGGGACCCCGGCGACGTTCGTGGAGATCATGGTCGCCTCCGGGAAGGCACGGCCCATGCCGTCGGCATCCAGGAGCGCGACGCCGAGGCGCGCGGCCCAGCCGGCCGGGGAGACGCCGTTGCTGCCCCCGATCTCGGCGGGCATGATCGCGGTGATCTTCCGCCCCGCAACCCGCTCGGCCTCCTGCAGCAGGGTCTCGATCTGCTGCGCCGACGAGAGCATCTCGATGCCGACCGTCGGGGCGCCGATTCCGCTCATCATGATGACCGCGTCGTCGGGGCCGAGGACGTCGACCGAGAGCAGCCGCACCGGTCCGTGCTCGCGGATGGCGCGTTCGGTGGTGAGCTGCGAGGTGTAGACCGCTCCGCCGCCGCCGGTGCCGAAGATCGCGGCCCCCGCGGCGAGGGCGGCGATGTCGTCGGCGGTGACGTGCTCGGGGGCGCGGACCGCGGCCGGCGGGACGAGGGACGGGGATGCCATGACACGACCCTAGGCAGCACGTGCGCGAGCGACAATGTGGTGAGGCGACAGGGAATCGGCGTACATTGTGCTCGTGGCACAGCTCACCACCGCGGATATCCTCTCCCAGGCCGAACGTCTCGGCGTCGCTCACGCCGCCGGCCCCGGCGCGGGTGCCGTGATCGAGCGCGTCGACGTCGCCGCGCTGTCGGAGCTGCCGTCCCTCCCGGCGGGGACGCTCGCCGTCGTCGCGGGAGACGACCCGCCCGCCTCGTACCTCGTCGACGTGGCCCTCCGGCAGGCCAGCGCCCGGGGACTCGCCGGCCTCGTGATGCCGGTCGGATTCGCGCCCGCCGAGACCGCGAGCGTGCTCGCCCAACGCGGGGGCGTGCCCGTGCTGGTGTCGCTCGCGGCGCGCGCTCCCGACCTCGCCGTCACGATCGACCGCGTCATCAGCGGCGGCGCGGCGGAGTCGATGACGCGCGCGGCGTTCGCGGTCGAGAAAGCGACGGCCGCCGCGTCGGCCGGCGCATCCGACGCCGTGGCCGCGATCCTCGATGCCGCCGGCACCGCGCTCGGCGTGCGTGTCCGCGTGCAGGACGACCCCTCCACGTCGTGGACCGACGCCGACGCCGTCTTCGCCGGCGAGGTGCCCATCGGCCGGCTCGTCGCGGAGACGTCCGACCCCGCGGCGACGGTGGCACTGCCCGTCGTCGCCTCCCTTGTGTCACGGGCGATGCAGCGGCACCTGCAGGATCGCTTCGCCCCCAATCAGTCCCGCGCCGACCTGATCGTCGAGCTGATTCTCGCCGAGGCCGGTCGTGTCGACGGTTTCGTCGCGCCCGCCGCGCGCCTCGGCCTGCCCCTGCAGCTGTCGCACGCGGTGGCCTGGATGCGGCCGCAGCACCGGGTCGACGCGGGGTTGCGCGCACCGCGCTTCGTGGAGGCGGCCCTCGAGCTGTTCACGCTGCAGCTCATCGAGGACCGCGACGAGCTCTGGCACATCGCGTTCCTCCAGGACGACGTCATCCTCGTCAGCAGCGAGGACCACGGTGCCGGCGATCACCAGCGGCGCCTCCGCGACGTCATCGTGCGCGTGCAGGAGCAGGCGCGCCGGCTGGCGGGCGACGACTGGACGTACACGGTCGGTCTCGGCACGCCGCAGACGGGCGCCGCCGGGCTTCGGCAGTCAGCTGCCGAGGCTCGGGTCGCCGCGGACTCCGCGATCGCCGCCGGGCGCCTGGATGCCATCGAGCTCACCGACGTGACCGGGCTCCGGCGCCTGCTTCTCGACTTCTACGCCTCGCCGGTCAGCCGCAACCTGCTCGACGACCTGCTGCACCCGCTCGACGCGCTCGGGCCGGAGCGCTCGGCCACGGCGGTGCGGACGCTGCTGTCGTATCTCGGCAACCGCAACTCGCTCGCCCAGGCGGGACGCGAGCTCATGCTGCATCCGAACGCGGTGGGCTACCGCATCCGTCGCGTCCGCGAGTTGCTCGACGTCGACCTCGACGACCCCGACACCCGGTTCGCCGTCGAACTGGCGTGCCGGGTGCGGCTCATCGGATCGGCGCGCTGACGCCTCTTCCCCGAACCTGTGCCCGGGGCCAGACCAGGTGAGACGTGCCCAGTCACCTACGCACAATCTCTGACAGGAGAGCTGGTGCCGAGCGGCCGTCACACGGTCGCAATTGCGCTATGTTGTCATGATTACAAACCACATTGGGGGAAATGTGTCACTTACAATTCGACGAATCCTGGAAAATGTACAGAGTGGTACTATCCGAATTCCAGCATTCCAACGTGGGTTCGTGTGGGATGCCGAACGAGTTGCATACCTCATGGATTCAATTTACAAAGGCTATCCGTTTGGTGCGCTCATACTGTGGCGAACGAAAGAAAAGCTGACGCATGAGCGGCAACTCGGCCCGTTTGCGTTGCCAGACGTAGAACCGGATTATCCAATCGACTATGTCCTCGACGGACAACAGCGAATGACGTCGATCTTCGGCGTATTCCAAAGTGAGCTCGTGGCCAACGAAGAGGCACCATGGACCGAGGTGTATTTCGACATGGAGGCAGAATCGGACCTGCAGGAGAGTCAGTTTGTCTGTCCTGAACCCGAGGATGTCGATCTTTCGCGACATTTCCCCATTGGAACATTCTTCGACGTGACCGCCTACAGGAAGGCGACCGAAAACCTCACGGCTGATCGCGCCGAGCTCATCGATGAAGTCCAAGCAGTGTTCAAAGAAGCAACAATCCCGACACAAGAAGTTGCCACTGAAGACCGAGCGAAGGTGGCGATCGTGTTCGAGCGAGTCAACCGCCTTGGGGTTGAGTTGGACACCTTTCAACTCCTCTCCGCTTGGACTTGGAGCGAAGACTTCGACCTCCAGGAGCGGATAAGGTCTTTGGCCGAAGAGGTCGCACCACACGGGTTCGGGGACATTGCGGAGGACACCAACCTCATTCTTCGTTGCTGTGCAGCCGTCGTAGCTTCCGATGCCTCACCCTCCGCTCTAATGGGGTTGAAAGGTGCAGACGTTCGTTCGCGCTTCGACGAGATCGAAAACGGAGTGAAGGGCGCAATTGACTTCATGCGGGCCAACCTACGCGTCCACAAGCTCATCAATCTCCCATACCCAACGCTCCTCGTCCCGATGGCAGTCTTCTTCGCGACGCCCGACACAAAGGGCGTCGATGTATCGGACTCGCAGAGGTCCACCCTCGAACGTTGGTTCTGGAAAGCGTGCTTCTCAAGGAGATTCAGCGCTGGCGTTCTCCGAAACCTCAAGAGGGATATAGACGAAATGACGACTTTGCGGGAGCAGGGGAATTCGAACCTGGACAGAATCTCGGCGTCGGTAGACGCTGACTACTTCGCCGATCAGACTTTCACAATAGGAACGGTTCACACGAAAGCCTTCATTCTTCTTCTGGCCAATAAGGGCCCGAGAAGCTTCATTTCAGGCGGCGAAGTCGACCTCGGGCCGGTCCTGCAGGGCTACAATCGGGAGGAGTTCCACCATCTTATGCCGCGAAGCTTCCTTAAAAAGCAATCACGCCAAACCACTGAGATCAATAAGCTGGCGAACTTTGCAATCATTTCTTCGCAGGACAACAAACGACTAGGCGGCGTCGCGCCCAGTCAGTATAAGAAGAAGATGAGTTCAACGTCTGTAGATGCGATCCTGGCTTCCGCAGCCTGCCCCAATTCGCTTTTCGACGACGATTACGAGGCATTCTTGACTGCCCGCGCGCGGACTCTAGCAGAATTCGCAACCCAGAAAATGTCTTAGGCCTTCGGTCCGCGAGCAACCCGAATCGGGGTGGCGGGAACCGCTGATGCGGTTTCCGCCACCCCGACGGGGATCAAGAGCGGCTCGATTTGGCTCCCCGGAACCAAGTGGCCCCTCTTTATTGTGTCGCTGGCACATTTCGCTTACTTGCTACTCCGGGTAGCGTCGAACGTATGCTCTCCACCGATTTCCGCGCGCTCGGACTCGAGGAGATCCGCGGCACACTGGGCGAGCCCGAGGGGCCCTCGCTGCAGAAGATCACCGATCATCTCGACGACAACTGCCTGCGCTTCCTCGCCCACTCCCCCTTCGCCACCCTCGCCACCTCCGACCGCGACGGCCGGTGCGACAACTCGCCGCGCGGCGACTACCCCGGCTTCGTGCGGGCGATCGACGACCGGACCGTCGTGATCCCCGACCGCCTCGGCAACAAGATCGCCGACTCGATGCGCAACATCGTCGACAACGGCCACGCCGCCCTGCTGTGCTTCGTGCCCGGCATGAGCGAGACGCTGCGTATCAACGGCGCCGCGATCGTCACCGACGACCCCACGCTGCTCGACACGCTCGAGCAGGACCACACCGTTCCGGATCTCGCGATCGTGCTGCGCATCGAGCAGGTTTACCTGCACTGCGGCCGCGCACTCCTGCGCGGCGGCCTGTGGGATGCCGATATGCAGGACCTCGCGACCCAGGTGCCGACCTCCGGCCAGATCTGGGCGAGCACCTCGGGCTGGGATGCCGCCGTCGGCGACGTCATCGATGACGCTATGACCGGCGCCTACCGGGCGCTGTACTGACGTGCGCACCCGCGAGGGGCTGATGCCCCTGGTGGTCCGCGAGATCACCCGCGAGACGCCCGACATCGTCAGCATCCGGATGCAGAACGCCGACGGCTCCCCCCTCCCGGCGTGGCAGCCGGGAGCGCACGTCGACCTGCAGCTCATCACCCGGCACGAGCGGCAATACTCGCTCTGCGGCGACCCTGCCGACACCGCGTCGTACCGTATCGCCGTGCGCCGCGAGGAGCTGTCGCGCGGCGGCTCGCACTACATCCACGCGTTCCTCCGCGAGGGCGGCACGGTCTGGGTCCGGCCGCCCCGCAACCTGTTCGAGCTGGGCGAGGCCCCGGCGTACCTGCTGCTGGCAGCCGGGATCGGGGTGACGCCGATCCTCTCGATGGCGCGGCACCTGGCATCCATCGGTGCGGACTGGCGCATGGTCGTCGCCGCCCGCGCGCACGACGGGGTCGCGTTCGCCGACGAGATCGCCGCCCTGGGTGAGCGTGCGCGCGTGCACATCAGCGGCGAGCAGGGCCGCCTCGACCTCGCCGCCGTCCTCGGCGCGATCGCACCCGGCACCGACGTCTATGCCTGCGGTCCTGTCGCCTTCACCGACGCTCTGCTGGCCCTGGCCCCGTCGCTGCCGGAGGGATCCGGCATCCACCTCGAGCGCTTTGAGCCACGGAAGCGGGAGTTCGGCCCGAACGCGCCCTTCATCGCGACGGCGGCCCGCTCAGGCGTCACCGTCGAGGTACCCGCGACCCGATCACTGCGCGAGACCCTGCAGGGGGCCGGCATCGCGGTGAGCGGGTCGTGCCTGCGCGGCGTGTGCGGCTCGTGCGCGATCCCGGTACTTGAGGGCGCGGTGGAGCACCGCGACTCGCTCACCGTCGACGACGACGCCCGCGTGATCTACGCGTGCGTCTCGCGCGCGCGGGCCGGCTCGGCGCTCGTGCTCGACGTCTGAGCTCCGGTCCGACCCCGCGCCGCGCCCCGCCGAGCGCCGGTAGCCGGTAGACGGTCGAGCGCCGATAAACGGTGTTCCTGCCGAGACACGGCGCGACACCGCGCGTCTCGGCAGAGACGGCGTTTATCGCGCCATCCCCGCCGCGCCGTGCCGCACACCCGCCGCCGACACCGCCCGCCGCCGCCGCGCCTCACACCGCCCGGTGCGTGAACCGCCCACCGAGCAGGGTCGCAGCGATCGGCATCTCCCGCAGCTCATCACGGTCGCAGGCGTAGGGATCCGCGTCGACGACGACGAGGTCGGCCGGCTGCCCCACGCTCAGCGTCGTGCGGCTGCTCGCCGACAGCGCGACGTCGAGCGGCAGGCTCTGCTCGGGATGCCACGCCTCACGGTCGCCGCGACTGCGGGCGGTCGCCGACGCGATGGCGTGCCACGGGTCCAGCGGGGCGACGGGTGCATCGGAGCCGAGGCGCAGCTCCGCCCCCGAGCGGTGGAGCGACCCGAACGCGAAAGCGCGCGCCGTGCGCCCGGCCCAGTGCAGGTCGGCGATGTCGCGGTCGTCCATCGCGTGCTCGGGTTGCACGCTGGCGATGAGTCCGGCGGCGCGGAATCGCGCGAAGTCGTCGTCACGCACGAGCTGCGCGTGCTCGATGATGCCCGGCATCCCGAGCTCCTCGAAGACCTCGATCACCTCGGTGTTGGCGCGGTCGCCGATGGCGTGGACGGCGGGCAGGATGCCGCCCTCCCCCGCCCGCACGAGCAGGCGGCGCAGTTCGTCGACAGGCACGCTCTGCACGCCGCACCCGTGCTCGGCGTGCGGGTCGGCGCCCGGGTAGGGGTCCCAGCACCAGGCCGTGCGGGTGTTGAGCGAACCGTCGACGACGACTTTCAAGCGCCCCATCGTCACGAGGCCGTGGTGATCGAGCGGGTCGCCGGTCCGATGTCCCGCGGCGATGGCCTCCTCGAGCCGGTCGGGCCAGACCGATCCCTCGACCCGCAGCGAGCGGACGCCCGCCGCGACCCGCTCGGGCCACTCGAGGAAGTTCGGCACGTTCTCGTAGTCGACGATCCCCACGATCCCTCGGCGCGCCGCGGCATCCGCCACCTCACGATATGCCTCGATCGGAATGGATGCCGCCTTCTGGAAGCGCTGCAGGGAACCGATCCAGTCGGCCTCGGACACGACGCCGCTCGCATCGGGGCTCAGACCGAACCGCTCCGCGCCGCGCGAGTTCATCCACCCGGCGTGCAGGTCACCGCTGACGAGCATCACGGCATCGTCGGGGAACGCCTCGTCGAGCGCGCGCAACGAGGTCGGGGTCGTCCACAGCCCGTCGCGGTAGCCGTAGCCGACGAGCACGCCGTCAGTGCGCGGGGCGCCCGCGGCGAGCGCGCGCCGCACGATCTCGACGACCTCCTCGGGGCTGTTCGTGCCGCCGACGTCGACGCGGCGGCTGGAGATGACCCACTGCGTGAAGTGCACGTGCGCGTCCCACAGCCCGGGGCCGACGAAGCGGCCGTCGAGATCGACGACCTCGCCGGCGGCCGGCGTGGGGCCCGCCGGGGCGATCGCGGCGATGAGGCCGTCGCGCACGACGATGTCGACCGGCTCGCCGCCGCCGTATGCGCGGACGGACCGCAAGGTGAGCGCGCTCACAGCGCCGGCACCGGGGAGCCGACGAGACCGAACAGGTCCTTCGGGTCGTCGGGAGCGGCCACGAGGTCGATCTCGAGCGCGAGCTCGGTGCCCGCGACGCTGTCGCGCAGGAACCGCAGCGCCGAGAAGTCCTCGATCGCGAAGCCGACCGAGTCGAACACCGTCACCTGGTCGTCGGATGTCCGACCGGATCGCCGGTCGGTGAGCACCTCCCAGAACTCGGTCACCGGGAAGTCCGCCGCCACGCGCTGGATCTCCCCCTCTATGCGCGTCTGCGGCGTGTATTCCACGAACACGGGCCCGCGCGAGAGGATCGCCGGATCGAGTTCGGTCTTGCCCGGGCAGTCGCCGCCGATCGCGTTGATGTGCATCCCGGATGCCACGTCGGTGTCGCTCAGCACGGTCGCCGCCGCCTTGTCGGCGGTGCAGGTCGTCACGATGTCGGCTCCGCGGGCGGCGTCCGACGCCGAGTCGCACACGACGATGTCGAAACCGAGCGGGGTGAGGTTGCGCACGAGCTTCGCCGTGGCCGCGGGGTCGACGTCGTAGACCCGCAGGCGGTCGACGCCGAGCACGCCGCGGAAGGCCAGCGCCTGGAACTCGGCCTGGCTCCCCGCGCCGATCATGGCCATCGTCGATGCGTCGGCGCGGGCGAGGCGGCGCGCGACCATCGCCGAGGTCGCCGCGGTGCGCAGCGCCGTCAGCAGCGTCATCTCCGAGAGGAACACCGGGTAGCCGTTGTGCACGTCGGCGAGCACGCCGAACGCCGTCACGGTCTGGTATCCGCGGCCGGGATTGAACGGGTGCCCGTTCACGTACTTGAACGCGTAGGTGTCGGGGTCGCTGATGGGCATCAGCTCGATCACGCCGAAGGGCGTGTGGCTGGCCATGCGCTCGACCTTGTCGAACGACGGCCACCGGCGGTAGTCCGCCTCGAGGTAGGCGACCATGTCGGTCATGAGCCGCTCGGCGCCGTGCGTGGCGACCCATCGCACCATGGCATCCACGCCAACGAATCCGGTCATCGTTCTTGTCGTTCCTCTCGGGTGCGGATGGCATCCATCCGGTCGGCCAGGGCCGGGTTGACGTAGGGACCGGGAGCGCGCAGCGCCGCGATCACGCGGTCGACGACGGCATCCGGTTTGTCCTGACTGAGTTTCTGCTTCGCCTCGACGCGGGTCACGGGCAGGCGGAAGCCGACCGTGCCGTGCACGATGCGCTCGGCGTATGCCGTGTTCTCGAGGCTGTGGTGCATCAGGAAGGGGTTCGGCAGCGGCGCCTCGAACCGCGTCACGAGCCGGTCGAGCACGGCGAGGTTCTCGTCGTCGCCCAGGAGCTCGGGGATGCCGTACAGGTGCGCCACGACGAAGTTCCAGGTGGGCACGGCGGGCGAGGTGTCGTACCAGCTCGGCGAGACGTACCCGCTGGGTCCCGACACGACCACCATCACCTCGTGCGCGCCGAGCTCGTGCAGCGCCTCATCGGGGCGGCCGACGTGGCTTGAGAGGGCGAGACCGTCGGGGCCGTCATCGACAAGCACGGGGTAGTGGGATGCCACGAGCCCGCGGCCCGGAACGTGGCTGACGAGCGTCGCCCAGGGGTTGTCGTCCACGAGGGCGCGGACCGCGTCGAGGTCGTCGAGCACGTAGTCGGCGTTGTGCCTCATGCCGCCGCCTCCCCGCGCGGCGGGCCGAAGACGAGCACGAGCTCGGCCGGCTCGGCGGAGGCGTTGCGCACGCCGTGCCGAACTCCCGCCGGAGCATACGCGGCGTCGCCGACGGACAGCACCTGCTCGTCGCCGTCGACTGTGAACACGACCTCGCCCCGCGTCACGACGTACATCTCGTCGCTGCTCTCGGTCGAGCAGCTGTCCGCCGCCCCGGTGAGGTGCCGGTGCTCGCCCTCGGATGCACCGGGAGCCAGGTGGTAGAGCATGACGTGGGCGCCGAGGGCCGTGGCATCCGCGAAGTACCACTCGATGCCGACGCGCCCCTCCCCTTCGTAGAGCGTCCAGTCGTGGTGGCCGTCGCCACGTCGTTGGATCCGCATGCCGGGCCTCACATCGCGGGGACGGCGGTCGCGTCGACCGCGAACGCCGTGAGGTCGTCGGTGGTGTCGCGACCCGTCGCGAGCTCGGCCAGGGCCAGACCGATCGCGGGCGTGAACTTGAAGGCGTGCCCGGCCCCGAGGGCCACGATGATGTCCGGGTACTCGATGAGCGGCCCGATGACGAAGCGCCGGTCTGGGGTGAGCGCGTACTGGCACGTGACCGTGCGCAGCAGCGGACCGCTGGCGGGGATCGTCGCGGCGAGGAACGCCGCCAGCTCCGCCGTGCGCTCGGGCGAGGGCACGAAGGTGCGCTCGGCGGGAGTCATCCGGTTCTCGGAGACGTCGCGCGCCGCCTTGACCGTCGGCTCCCCGTAGGTGGGGAAGCCGTAGAAGCACTGCTCGTCCTCCCAGATCCACACCGGGAAGCGGTCGCGGTCGAACGCCTCGGGGTCGGCGGGCGCGAAGTAGCTGACCTGCTCCTGCATCACCTCGAGCGGGATCCGGATGCCGAGCGGCTCGAGCAGCTCGTTGGTCCACGCGTCCGTCGCGATGACCACCCGCCGCGCCCGCACGTCACCGCGGGAGGTCGAGACGACGACGCCCTCGCCATCGGGGGTGAGGCGATCGACGCGGGTGCGATCGCGCAGCGTGGCGCCGAGCATCCGCGCGTGCATCTGCAGGGTCGCGACGGTGCGGGCCGCGTGCGCGATCCCCGAGTCGGGGGTGTAGACGCACGTCACCCCCTCCGGGACCGCGAACTGCGGCCACCGTGCGCGCACCTCGGCGGGTCCGAGCAGCTCGAACGGCACGCCGCTGGCGGAGAGGCTGCGCGCGAAGTCGGCCGCATCGTACGGTCCGTCGTCGGGGATGAACACGACGCCGCCCGTGATCGTGAGCAGGTGCTCGCCCGTGGCCGCCTCGAGCGCCGCCCACTCGCGATAGGCCGCCTGCGCGAAACGCACGTACTCGGCCGAGCCGTACGAGGTGCGCACGATGCGCGAGGTGTCGTGCGAGGCCCCGCGCACGTGTCCAAGCTCGAACTGCTCGAATGCGACGACGCGTACCCCCTGACGAGCCAGGTGGTACGCGGCGGCGCTGCCGAGCGCGCCGAGTCCCACGACGGCGACGTCGAATTCCTCCATGACCGATCCTTCCGAGAGCCGGACGGGCGCCCGGCGAATATCGGCAATTATTCGAATCGCCCGTCGCGGCCCTGTTACGGTCGCCACCAGCAGCAATTCATCACCGGTAACTTTGCAGAAACGAGGGGATGCCATGACCGCGCGCATCGAGCAGGCCGTCGCCGTCCTGCGCGCGGTCGCCGGGCGCGGCGACCCGACCGCTCCGCTCCCCCTCGCCGCGATCGCCCGCCCGGCCGGCATCGGGCTCAGCACCGCGTCGCGGCTGTGCGCCGAGCTCGCCGAGGCGGGACTCCTTCAGCGGGCCGACGGCTACGGCACCTACCGCATCGGCGCGCGCGCGGTCACACTCTCCGGACGCGCCGCCGCCGCCCTGGGGCCGACCGTGCACTTCGAACTGCACCGACTCGCGCAGGAGACCGCCGAGACGGTCGTTCTGGCCGCGCCCGAGACCGGTGGGGCGCGGATCGTCGCGACCGTCGCGTCGGGGTGGACCCTGCACGTGCCCGCGCTGATCGGCGACCGCGTGGACGACCCGCGCCGCGCACTCGTGCGGGCGGCGTCGCCCGACGGCGCCGGCGAGGTGATCGTGGAGTCGCAGGTCGGCCGTGCCGTCGAGATCGCCGTCGCCCTCACCGCCCCCGACGGTCGCCGCGTCGCCGTTCTCGCCGTGTCGCTCCCGGTCTACCGCGCCGCCCGCGCTCGCCCGCGCATCCGCCGCCTGCTGAGTGACGCCCGTCACGCGTTCGAGCGGGCCCTCGCGCGAACGCACCGCCCGGCGCCCGCCCGCGATGCCGCGCCCGCCGTCCCGCCGACCCGGGCGATCGAGGCGGCCGCACGCATGGTGGAGGTCGTCGCCGGCTCCCCCCGCTCCGCCACGGCCGCGGCATCCGCGATCGGGGTGCGCCTCGACCGCGGGCGCCGGCTGGCCGACGCTCTCGTGAGCACGGGCCTGCTCGCCCGCGACGCCGAGACCGACGCCCTGCACGTCGATCCCGCGATCCACGCGTGGCACCGCGCCGCCTTCGCCCCGACCCTCGCGCTCGATGGTCCCACCCGCACGGCCGCGACCGCGGAGCGTGTGGGCGCGTGCGTCTTCGTCACGACCCTCTCCGGCATGCGCAGCTTCACGATGGTCGAGCACATCGAGCCCCTCGGGGAGGGCCTGCGCATGGCCCCCTGGCTCGGCCGCCCGCACCCGCTGGTCGGTTCCGACGGAGGGCCCACCCTCGCGATGGACTTCGACGTCGCTCAGCTCGCGCAGCTGTTCCCCCGCCGCCACGGCGCCGCCGAGTACGAGCAGTTCGTGCGCCGCGTCGAACGCGTCCGCGCCGAGGGCACGCTCACGATGCGCTCGATCGACGAGTTCGGCATCACCTCGATCTCGGCGCCCGTCCGCGACGCCGCGGGTCTCGTCGCGGCCGCCGCGTGCATCGTCGGCGCGACCGAGGATGTCTCCTCGCGCCTGCCCGAACTGCGCGCCGCGGCCCTCGAGCTCGGGGCGACGCTGTCCCGTGACCTCGGCGCGACGTACTCGGCATCCATCCCCGCCTCCACCGACGTGGACTCCGCGCCCATACCGCCGCCCCGCTGACCCGGGCTATCGTCGCTCGCACACGACCGAAGGACCCCGGATGCCGTACACCCCCGACCCCGCGATCTTCTACGACACTGCGGGCGATCCCTCCGCACCGACGGTCGTCCTGATCGCCGGCGGCGGCGCGCAGCTCATCGCCTGGCACGTCGACCTCGTGGCCGCGCTCGTGGAGCGCGGACTGCACGTCGTGCGGCTCGACAACCGCGACGTCGGCCTGTCCGCCCGCTTCGGCGGGCCCGACGACATCGACGGCGGCTACGGGCTCGAAGAGATGGGCGACGACGTCATCCGCGTGCTAGACGCCCTCGGGGTCGACGCGGCGCACCTCGTCGGGCACTCGATGGGCGGGATGATGGCGCAGATGGCCGCGATCCGGCATCCGGAGCGCGTGCGCAGCCTCGGTCTGCTCTCCACGATCCCCGGCCGCGATCCGCGCTACATCCTGCATGACGAGCGCCCCGAACTCATGAGAGAACCGGTCCGCTACAGCCGCGAGGAGGTGCGGGCCGGAGCGACGGCGTTCGCCGCCTCCACCGCCGGCGAGCGTTACCCGCTCGACGTCGAATGGAACGCGTGGGCGGCCGTCGAGGCGTTCGACCGCGGCTACGCGCCCGAGGGCTTCTCGCGCCAGTGGTCCGCGCTCCTTCGCGCACCCGAACGGCTCGAGGCGCTGCGCGCGATCGACGTCCCCGCGCTGGTGTTCCACGGCCGCGACGACGACGTGCTCCACTGGAGCGCGGCCGTCGACATGGCCGAGGCGCTGCCGGCCGCGGAGTTGCAGGTGCATCCCGGTATGGGCCACTTCATCGCGCCCGAGCTGTGGCCTGAGCTGATCGCCGGAATCGCTCGGGCGGTCGAGGCGGGCGAGGCACGCGCCGCACGCAGCCTCGGGTGACCGGCGTCGCGCCGCACGTGAGCACAGTCCGCACGACGGCGGCGGCTCGGGCCGGCGCGCTCAGCTCGTGACGATCTCCACCACCGCCGCGCCGTCCGAGGGAGCGACGACCCGCGAGACGCAGCAGCACATCTTCGATCGCGCGTCCTTCTGGCGCTCGCTGTAGAACACGTCGCGGTGGTCGATGTCGCCCGAAAGGCCCAGGACGCGCACCTCGCACAGCCCGCACTCGCCCTTGCGGCAATCCCACATCATCTCGGCGCCGGCCGCTTCGAGGGCCTCGAGCATCGACTGGTTCGGGCGCACGCGGGCCTCGATCCCGCTCGCGGGGATGCGCACGGTGAACTCCTGCGCGTCGAACCACCCGCTGTTGCCGAAGGTCTCCATGCGGAGGTCCGCGATCGGGCGGTTCCGCTTCATCCACTCCCGGCGGATGGCATCCATCAGTCGGATCGGACCGCAGACGTAGACCTCGGTCCCGGGCTCGATGCCGTCGACGAGATCGGGGACGATCAGCGAGCTGTTCTCGTCGCGCACGTGAAGGCGGAGGCGGTCGCCATGCGCCTCGCGCAGGTCGTCGACGTACGCCATGAGCGGGCGGCTGCGGCCGGCGTAGAGCAGGCGATAGTTCGTCCCGCGCGCGCGGAGGCTCGCCGCCATGCCCACCATCGCCGTGATCCCGACACCGCCGGCGATCAGCACGTACCGGTCCGCGCCGGGGCGGAGCGGGAAGTCGTTGAGCGGCTGCGTGAGCTCCAGGCGGCCCCCCGGTGCCAGCGCGTTCATGACGGCTGCGCCGCCACGACTCACCGCGGAGGTGTAGACGCTGAGGGCGATGCGTCGGCCGTCGTCGGTGGCATCCACGATCGAATACGACCGGCGGTCGCGCTCGCCCGCGATCGTCAGACGCACGTCGATGTGCGCGCCGGGGCTCACGGGGGCGGGCTCGTCGACCTCGATCTCGATGCGGCGGATCTCGGGAGTGAGAGGACGGGATGCCACGACCGTGCCACCCTGCCAGACCTCGGTCCGTGAAACCGCCACGTCAGCGCACCAGCTGGGCGCCGCGGCGCGGGGCCGGAGCGTGGTCGCGCCCCTCGGCGAGCAGCATCCGCTCGAGGATCCGGCGCACCCACATGCCGCCGGCGTCGATGTTCAGGCTGTAGAACTCGTAGTCGGGGTTGGCGTCGATCGCCGCCTGCTGGGCCGCGAGCATCGCCTCGTCCTCGCCGAACACGCCGTGGACGCCGTCGCGCAGCTGGGTGGTGATGAGCTGGCTGTCGAGGCGGTAGTTGCGCTGGAACGACCAGAAGTAGTGGCTCGAGCGCGCGGTCTCGGGGGTGATCGTGTTCATCACGTAGCCGTTCACGCCCTGCGAGCGGTCACCCTCGGGCGCGCCGGTGCCGGCCTTGGCGACACCCACGTCGATGCAGATCGTCGAGGGGGCCTCGAAGTGGATGATCTGCCAGCGATCGACGCGGCCCGAGAAGCCGGGGAACTTGTCGCGCATGTTCTTGAGCCAGAACGGCGGGGCGTCGATGTCGTGCATCCATCGCTCGACGGTCACGGTGGTGTCGGTGTGGCTGGTGACGAACTCGCTCTCACTGAGCTCCTTCTGTCCGATGCTGCTCGAGTGCACGAACTCCTCATGGGTCAGGTCCATGAGGTTGTCGAGGATGAGCTGGTAGTTGCACGGGGCGTGGATCGTGAGGCCGTCGCCGGTCCAGGCGGCATCCGTCATCTGGTGCATGTCGGGGATGAGGTCGGGGTCGGCCAGGGCCGGGTCACCCACCCACACCCACACGTAGCGGTACCGGTCGACGACGGGGAACGAGGGAACCAGCGCGCTGGGGTTGATGGTCTCCTGGGCGGGCATCGACGTACAGCGTCCCCGGGCGTCGTAGGTGATGCCGTGGTACGGGCAGCGGATGTCCTCCGGGCCCATGAGGGTCCCCTGCGACAGCGGCGCGAGGCGGTGCCAGCAGGCGTCGGCGAGGGCGACGGCGCGTCCGTCCTCGGTGCGGTACAGCGCGAGGGGCCGGCCCGCGACCGTGCGCGCGAGGATCTTCTTCCGCCCGACCTCGTGGTCCCAGGCGGCGACGTACCAGGCGTTGCGCGGGTGATCGAGCAGCTTCGCGGTCACTGTCTCCGGCATGAGGGAACTCCTTCGTTCACTATCTATCGAGATAGTTATAGCCGAGAAGATACGGTGGAACCCGAGCATCCGCAAGCACTTTCAAGGAGTCGCCGATGAGCCTGCGGTACGCCCTCCTCGCCCTGCTGACCGCGCAGCCGATGACCGGGTACGACCTCGCGAAGGCGTTCCATGTGTCGGTCGGGCACGTCTGGCACGCTCCCGACTCGCAGATCTACCCCGAGCTCAAACGCATGGTCGCGGACGGTCTGCTCATCGACGAGCCGGTGCCGTGGGGCGAGAGATCGACGAAGACGCAGTACTCGATCACCGACGAGGGCGTCGAGGCCTTCCGCGCGTGGATGCTCGAGCCGATCGACTACCCGCGCGAGCGCGATCCGGCCCACCTGCGCGCCGCCTACTTCGAGTGGGCCGGACCCGATGTCGCCCGCCGCCACCTGCAGGAGCACATCGCCCACTACGAGCTGCGCCGCGCGCAGTGGCAGGCGCAGCTGGATGCCATCCGTCGCCGTTCGCACCCGATCGTGGCGCGCCGCCTCGCGAGCGACACCGAGCACGACCCGGAGGCCATCGTGGCCTTCAAGGTCTTCACGTACGAAGGCTTCCTCGACCGCGCGGAGGGCGAGATCGCCTGGGCGCGGCACGGCCTGGAGCTGCTGGACCGCCTGCACCCTCGGCCGTAGTTCGCGACCCCGGTCGACGGTGACGGCGCGCGAGACAGCATCCCGCTGACAATGTCATTGCAGGATGTCGCTGAGTTGTCAGCCGCATGCAGTCTCGGCACCGCGTGAGGCCGGACCCGGGGTTCCGGCCGCGCTACGCGTCGTCGCTCGCGGGAAACGCCACCGCGCGCAGAAGCCGGGTCAGCTCGGCCCGGTCGGTGCCGGACAGTCCAACGTGCGCGCGCCGCTCCCCCGCCTCGACGTCGGCGGAGGCACGGCGGTACACCTTGCGCCCCTCCAGGGTGGCGGCCAGGACGTTCGCGCGTCGATCACGGGGGTCGGGCTCACGGGTCACGAGACCGCGACGCTCGAGATCGTCGATCAGCGCGACCACTTGGCTGGGGTCGAGGCGCAGGAAGGCCGCGAGTTCGCGCTGCGAGGGCCGCCCGCCGGTCGCGGCGAGCGCCAGCACCGAGTAGGACCGCACCTTCAGCCCGTGCGCCGCGAGCGCCTCGTTGCCCGCCGCCTGCGACACCGCGGACGCGCGCGCGAGAAGGAAACCGAGGTCGTCGGCGAGAGGTGCATGCTCCAGCCGCGACACCTCGCTCGCGTCTTCGCCCGTCGCGGTGCTCATGGCGCCAGTGTAGCGAAAATCAATCATTGACTTTTTCAACGAACGGATGCCACGATGGCGGCGACACGAAGGAGTTCACCATGTCGCTCACCGGCAAAGTCGCCATCGTCACCGGTTCGGGACGCGGCCTCGGCCTCGCGTACGCCCAGGAGCTCGCCCGACAGGGTGCCGCGATCGTCATCAACGACGTGGATGCCGCCACCGCCGACGCCGCGGTGCAGACCATCGTCGACGCGGGCGGACGCGCGGTCGCCGTCGCCGCCCCCGTCGGCCCGACCGAAACCGCCGACGCCCTCGTGGCGGCCGCGGTGGAGAACTTCGGACGGCTCGACATCCTCGTCACCAACGCCGGCGTGCTGCGCGACACCGTGCTCTGGAAGATGAGCGACGACGACTTCGACACCGTCATCGGCGTGCACCTGCGCGGCACGTTCACCACCGTGCGGGCCGCCGCGACCTACATGCGCCAGAACGAGATCCCCGGGCGCATCATCTGCATCGGCTCGCCCACCGGCCAGCGGGGCAACTTCGGGCAGACGAACTACGCGGCCGCGAAGGCCGGCATCGTCGGCATGGTGCGCACGTGGGCGCTCGAGCTCAAGAAGGCCGGCATCACCGTGAACGCGGTGATCCCCGTCGCCGCCACCGCGATGACCGCGACGGTCCCGTACTTCGCCGCCGCCGTCGAGGCCGAGGCGGCGGGCGAACCGATGCCGGCGTTCTTCCGGCACGGCCTGGGCTTCGGCACCTCGGACGACGTCGCCCCTCTCGTGTCCTACCTCGCCTCCGGAGCCGCCGCGGGCGTCACCGGTCAGGCCATCGGCATCGGCGGCGACCGGCTCCAGCTGTGGTCGCACCCCGAGCCCGTCGCGACGGCATACCGCGAGGGCGGCTGGACGTTCGAGGCTCTCGACGAGGGCTTCGCCGAGGCCGTCGGAGAGCTGCAGAGCGTCGGCGAGCGCTTCCCGGCGCTCCCCGCCGACCTGCAGCGCCCCGCCCCCACCGTCTGACGGCCATGACCCGCTACGAACCCGCCATCGACGTCGAGGCGTTGACCGCGATCGACGTGCACGTGCACGTGGAGATCGACGGACACGGACACGCTTCGCTGCCCGACGACCTGGCGGCGGCCGCGAGCCGCTACTTCGCGGTCGACGCCGGCCGCCCCGACCTCGACAGCATCGCCGAGTACTACCGCGAGCGGTCGATGGCGGCGGTCGTCTTCACGGTGGATGCCGAGAGCCACCTCGACCACCCTCCCCTCTCGAGCGCCGACATCGCCACCGGGGCCGCGCGCCACAACGACGTCCTGATCCCTTTCGGCTCCGTGGACCCGAACCGCGCGGACGCCGTCGACCGAGCACGCCGCCTCATCGAGGACTCGGGAGTCCGCGGGTTCAAGTTCCACCCGACGGTGCAGAACTTCGACCCGAGCGACGAGCGGCTCTACCCGTTGTACGACGTGTTGGAGGCGGCCGGCGTGGTCGCCCTGTTCCACACCGGGCAGACCGGCATCGGCGCGGGGATGAAGGGCGGACGGGGCCTGCGTCTCGGCCTGTCGAACCCGATGCTGCTCGACGGTGTCGCGGCCGACTTCGGCGACCTGCAGATCATCATGGCCCACCCGTCGGTGCCGTGGCAGGACGAGGCGATCTCGGTCGCGACCCACAAGCACAACACCTGGATCGACCTGTCGGGCTGGAGCCCGAAGTACTTCCCGGAGCAGCTCGTCCGCGCCGCCAACTCCTTCCTGAAGAGCCGCATCCTCTTCGGTTCCGACTTCCCCCTGCTCACGCCCGACCGCTGGATGCGGGACGTCGAGCAGACCGCCCTGAAAACCGAGGTGATGCCGGGGATCCTCAAGGAGAACGCCGCGCGCCTCCTCGGCCTCTCCACCCCTCCGAAGGAGCTCTCATGACCACCACCATCGCCTACGACGACATCGCGGGGCTCGCCGGCACCGACCTCGGCTGGTCGGACTGGCTCGAGGTCACGCAGGACCGCGTCGACCTCTTCGCCGATGCCACCGACGATCACCAGTGGATCCACACCGACCCTGAGCGCGCGAAGGACGGCCCCTTCGGCGGCGCCATCGCCCACGGCTTCCTCAGCCTGTCGCTGGCCGTGAAGTTCTGGACCGAGCTGCTCGACGTCACCGGCGTGACCACGAAGGTGAACTACGGCCTCGACAAGGTGCGCTTCATCTCACCCGTGAAGGTGGGGGCGCGCGTGCGCATGAACGCCGTCATCGCCGAGATCACCGAGATCGCCGGTGGCTACCAGCTCGCCGTCGACCAGACGATCGAGATCGACGGCGGCAGCAAGCCCGCCGTCGTCGCCCGCGGCCTCTACCGCTTCTACGCGTGAGCCGCCCGGGGTCCGTGACACACGGGCCCCGGACACCGCCACACCCCCGCGAGACCCGCACTCGAAGAAGAGACCGCGCATGAGAACCCAAGGACTCGGAGCCTGGCTCCCCCGCCGCCGGCTGCGCTCGCCCGACAAGACCGCCGTGGTGTTCGGTGAGAACCAGAGGTTGACCTACCGGCAGCTCGCCGACCGCGCCGAGGCGGCGTCCGCCGTCCTCACCGAAGAAGGCATCGGGGCGGGCGACACGGTCGCCTTCCTCGGCGAGAACAGCCCGGACTTCCTCGTCACCCTCTTCGGGGCGGTGCGCATCGGCGCCGTCTTTGTGCCGGTCAACACGCGCCTCGCCGGTCCCGAGATCGCTCACGTTCTGTTCGACAGCCGCGCCCGTGTTCTCATCCACGACGCCGCGTTCGACGACCGCCTCGACACCGTCGACTCCGGGCTCGCCCACCCGCCGCACCGCCTGCGCACAGGGGCCTCGGGACGCCACGGCGAGCCGGGCTTCGATCGGAGGATGGATGCCGCCGCCCCGGCGCCCGCTCTCGTGATCGCCGAACCCGAGGCCCCCGCCGCCGTCGTCTACACCTCGGGTACCACCGGTCGACCGAAGGGCGCGGTGCTCACGCACGAGAACCTCACGGCCGTAGCGGTCAACACCGTCATCGACTACGACGTCGTGTCCGACGACGTCGCCCTGATGATCTCGCCGTTGTTCCACGTCGCCTCCCTCGGCATGGGCGCCCTCCCCGTCGTCCTCAAGGGCGGAACGCTCGTTCTCGAGAAGGGGTTCGAGGCCGGCCGCGCGCTCGACCTCATCGAGCAGCACCGGGTGACGATGATCTCCGGCGTCCCCACGACGTTCCAGCTGATGGCCGATCACTCCTCCTGGGCGAGCACCGACATCTCGAGCCTGCACACCCTCACCTGCGGCGGCTCCGCCGTGCCCGACCGCATCCTCCGGGCCTGGGAAGAGCGCGGCCTGTCGTTCTCGCAGGGCTACGGCATGACCGAGACCTCTCCCGGGGCGACCTCCCTCGCCCCGCACATGACGCGAGCGAAGCAGGGCAGCGTCGGTCTGCCGCACTTCTTCACCGAGGTCCGCGTCGTCGACGACGAGGGCCGCCCGGTCCCCGCGGGCACGGTGGGCGAGATCCACGTCACCGGACCGAACGTCTTCGCCGGCTACCTCGGTCTCGACGACGCCACGCGCGCGGCGAAGACCGACGACGGATGGTTCCGCTCCGGCGACCTCGGCTACCTCGACACCGACGGCTACCTCTACATCTGCGGCCGGTCGAAGGACATGATCATCTCCGGCGGCGAGAACATCTACCCGGCCGAGGTCGAAGCGCTGATCTCCGACATCCCCGGCGTCACGGGCGTCGCGGTCATCGGCATCCCGGACGATCGCTGGGGCGAGGTGCCCCTGGCCGTCATGACCGTGGCGGAGGGCGCGGCGGTCGACACCGCCGCCGTGCGCGCGCACCTCGACGGGCAGGTGGCGCGATACAAGCTGCCCAAGGACGTCGTCGTGGTCGACGCGCTCCCCCGCACGGCATCCGGCAAGATCGTCAAAGCCGACCTGCGCGAGCGCTTCGGCGGTGCCCCGGCCTGACGCGGCCCCGGCGCGACCGGTCAGCCGTCGACGTGGGCCGTCTCGGCGGGGCTGTCGGCGGAGTGACCGCCACGCTTCGTCAAGCGCGTGATGCCGGTGATGACCGCGACGATGACGAGCCCGACGGCGAGTCCGAACACCGCCGACATCGCGGTCTCCACGATCCACACGATCACCGCTCCGGCGGCCTCGATCGCGTGCGTGACCACGTGCACCAGGTCGTACGGGCCGGCCCACAGCGTCTCGGCGAGGTTCTGCAGCAGGAGGTGCCCGCCGACCCAGAGCATCGCAACAGTGCCGACGATGCTGATGACGCGGAACACCGCGGGCATGGATGCCACGACCCGAGCGCCGAAGCGCCGCACGCCACGCGAGGGGCTTTTCATGAACCGCAGGCCGATGTCGTCGATCTTCACGAGCAGAGCGACCGCGCCGTAGACCACGAGCGTCATGGCGAGTCCGATGATGAGGAGCGCACCCAGCGTCATCCAGATCCCGAAATCGGGATCGAGGCTCGACAGGGCGATCAGCATGATCTCGGTGCTGAGGATGAGGTCGGTGCGCACCGCACCGAGCACGAGCTTCTTCTCGTCGCGAGGGCCGTCGTCCTCGTGCTCTGAGTGGTGGACCCCGAACCACTCGAGCACCTTCTCGGCGCCCTCGAAGCAGAGGAAGGCACCGCCGACGATGAGGAGGTACGGCAGCACCATCGGCGCGAACGCCTCCAGCAGCAGCGCGATCGGGATGATGATCACGTACTTGTTGATGATGCTGCCGAGTGCGATCTTCCACACGACGGGGAGCTCGCGCGCCGGGGTGAGCCCCTGGACGTACTGCGGGGTGACCGCGGCGTCGTCGATGACGACACCCGCGGTCTTCGCGCTCGCCTTCAGGGCGGCGCTGAGGATGTCATCGACGACGGCGAGTAGACCGACAGACATGGGGGTTCTCCGGGGGTAGAGGAAGACGACGAGGAGTCTTCAGCGAGGATATCGGCGTCGATGACACCGAGGGGCGCGCTGTGGACAGCGCGCCCCTCGTGCTCCGGGTGTGGAGCGGGTCAGGCAGGAACCGGACTGGCCGGGGCCGACCCCGCGGGTGGCTCCCCGCTCACCGGCTCCGCAGCGATCGGCGGCGCAGGTTCTTTACGCGCGACATGACGCCAGATGAGTGCACCGGCGATGATGCTGAGCGCCCATCCGACGAGCTGCGCGAGGATTCCGACCAGAGCGTTCCCCGTCAGCGCGATGACCAGCGCGGCAGAGCCGTCCCACGCTCCGTGCAGGATCGCCACGCCGACATAGGTGGCGATGACCAACCACGAGAGACGGAAACGCCCCTTCTTCGCGGCCGCGCTGAAGAGCGCGGCGCCGAAGAGCGCGCTCCAGAGCACGTGGCAGAACGGAGCGAGGAGACCACGCTGCGCCGCTTCGCCGGCCGCCGCGATGATGGGGTCTGCGCCCGTGAACTTCGAAGAGATGTAGTACATGGTCTCGAGCACGGCGAAACCGAGGCCGACGGCACCACCGACGAAGAGACCGTTCCGCGTCGTCTTCGCGAGCTTCCATCCCACAATGACGATCAGCAGTCCCTTGCAGAACTCCTCGACGAACCCGGCGAGTGCGAGGGACAGGACGGGAATGTCGTCGAACTTCGGTTGAGGGAGCTGGCCCACGAGTGTGTCGAACGTGGCGGCTACGGTCAAGGCGAGCGTCCCACCGATGACCGCGGCGACGATGAGGTTGACGGCGGTGATGCTGTCGGTTGTGCGCAGGCGATGCACCATGATCCAGAAGATCGTCGCCGGAACGAGCGCTGCGCCCACGAAGATCCATGCCGGCACCGCGGCGAAGTTGCGCAGCAGGTGCAGCACCACGATCCCGAGGTAGAGCCAGACCGCCACCCCGCCGAGGAAGAACCACACCGTGTGGGTGTGGCGGTGCTCGCGCCGTCGGGGCGCATGTCTGTGTGTACGAGTGATGTGCTTCTCTGCCGTGGTCACGGCTCTCCCCCTGTCCGGAACGCCCAGCGCGCCCTGAGTCAGAGTGTGGCAGAGCGCTAGGTCTCGTACTCCCTGCGCCTCACCCGACACGCGAGTGGAGTATGCCGCGATGCCGATGACGCCGTTCGATCCCGCGGGCGCAGCGCCGCGCCGGGTCACCACGAAACGAGAAAAGCCCCGGCGAACCGGGGCCTTTCTTCAGTGCGGAGACGGAGGGATTTGAACCCTCGGTCCCCTTACGGGGACTCCACCTTAGCAGGGTGGTGCACTAGGCCTGACTATGCGACGTCTCCAGGTGATCGACGCCGAAGGCGCGAGCACACCGGTCCATACTAGCCGCTCGTGCCCTGGCATCCGAATCCGAACGGACCGGACGCCAGGGCGAAAGCGTCAGCGGACGTTGCCGTTCGAGCAGGTCGCCTGCGCCGCCGTCTGGCCCGCGATCTCCGACGGCAGCGTGATCGCCGATGAGGAGGGCTCGGGGGTGGGTGCCGCGCTGTCGGTCGGAGCCGGGGACGCCGTATCGGTGGGGGTCGGCTGGGCGTTCTCGTCGACGACGACACCGTTTCCGTCACTCAGGTTGCCCGAGAGCTGGAGGGGCTGGTTCGCGGCGAGCGCGGCCCAGAGCGTGTCGGCCGCGTCGTAGTCCGGGACCACGCGGTTCGGGTCGGCCGAGTCGGTGAACGTCGGGTACTGGATGAAGACGATCTGATCGAAGGGGACATCCTTCACCGCGGAAGCGATCTGCACGAGCGTCAGCGGGTTCGTCAGCGACGTCGAGGGGTCGACGTTGCGGAGGGCGGTCGAGGCGAGCTTGTAGAGGGTCGCCGGGTTCGACAGCACCTCCTGGCTCTTCAGCTTGTTGGCCAGGCGCGACATGTACTGCTGCTGGTTCGAGATGCGACCGAGGTCACCGCCGTCGCCCACCCCGTGGCGGGTACGGAGGAACTGCAGCGCGTCGAGACCGACCACGGTGCGCATGCCGGCGGGCCAGTCGATCCCGGTGTACGGGTCTTTGATGCCGTTGGCGATGCACACATCGACGCCGCCGATCGCGTCGGTGATGTTGATGACGCCACCGAAACTGACCTTCGCGGCGAACGGGATCTCGAGACCGCTGAGCTTCGAGATCGTGTCGACGACGCAGGACAGACCGCCGTAGTAGAAAGCGCTGTTGATCTGCTGCTTGCTCATGGCCGAGTGCTCGACACCGTCTTTGTCGGTGCACGACGGGATCGGAACCATGAGGTCGCGGGGGAACGAGATGACGGTGACGCGCCGCGGCTCGTCCGAGATGTGCACGAGCATGTTGACGTCGTTGAGACTGTCGCCGGAGTCGTCTCCCGAGCAACGGTCACCGAAGAGCGGCGCGAAGTCGGGCTCGCACTCGTCGGTTCCGACGAGCAGCAGATTGACGCCACCCTTGAGCTCGCCGATGTCCGGCGGAACCGCGGGCTGCCCCTTGAGCTCGACCGCATCGGCCGTGAAGCTCGACGACAGGTCGTACAGCGCGTACGCGCCGACTCCGAAACCGGAGACCAGAAGAACGGCCAGTCCCACGGCGACCGCGCGGAAGATCTGACCGGCAGGGCTGAGCGTCCGCAGACGTCCATGGCGCGCGACGGTTCTCTGCCCGCGCGGGGTCTTGCTCGTGCTCACTCGGGTCCTTTCGGGGACGGATGCCATCCGGCCGGGCATCGCATCTCGCCTGGGCCGCGGCCACAGGTCGGAGCCATCTTAGGGATGCACTGCTGAGAATCGTGTGAGGGTCAGGGGAATCTCACCTGACAACGCATCCTCAGGCTCGGTACGCATCGCGGCGGTGAACGATCGAAACGATCTCGATCACGAGCCGGTGGTCGACGATGCGATACAGAACGCGGTAGTCGCCGCGACGTGCGGAGTACAGGGGCGCGAGCGGCTCGCGGAGGGGCTTACCGACACGACGGGGATTCTCGCGGAGGGCGCCCGCGATGAACTCGAACGCCGCGGCCGCGACCTTCTCGGGGAGATCCTGTTCGAGCGCCCGTCGAGCGGCCCGACTGAAAACGACCTCGTACTCGGGTGTCACGACGAGAGGCGCCCTCGCGCGGTCATCGCCGCTCGAACATCCTCGATGGACGAGGTCCGCCCCTCGGCGAGATCGGCAAGGCCCTTCCGCACGGCCGCGACCTCGTCGGGACGGCTGAGGATGTCGACCGTCTCGAGCAGGGAGTCGTAATCGTCGGCGCTCAGAAGGACGGCGACACGGTCACCGTTGCGCGTGACGTCGAACCGCTCGTGCGTCGTGACGGCGGACTCGACCAGCCTCGAGAGGTTCGCGCGCGCATCGGCAAGAGAGAGCGTTGTCATGTACAGAATTATAGCGCGAAGGTCGAGGGTGGCGAGGGGGGGAACGCAGGTGCGGGTTATGCCTGCGCGCGGCCCGCGAGCCAGCGCACCATCTCCGGATCGGCGTGAGAGAAGAACTGGGATTCGCCCGCGTCGAGGGTCGCGATGCGCGCCATGTCGTCCGCGGAGAGCTCGAAGTCGAAGACGTCGATGTTCTGCCGCATCCGCTCGGACCGTGTCGACTTGGCGAGGGATGCCACTCCGCGCTGGAGCAACCAGCGCAGCACGACCTGCGCGGGCGTCTTCCCGTACATTGCGGCGATCTCGGCGATCCGGGGCGAAATTGGAGACGCCGATTGCGCGGATGCGACCGGTCGACCGGAGTGAAATGGACCGCAGCGTCGGGCTCCCCCTGCCACATGATGACCTCTCCCGTCCGCAGCCGCGGCTCAGTGATCATTCCTGTTGCCTTTCCCTGGCCGGGCCAGAAGGATTCGCGCGGCCAGCTCGTGCGCGCACGGACCGCGAGAGTGCCCGTATCGGGCGTGCCACTGGCACGTGCAGTGCAGGGCGCCGCCGCTCACACGGACCCAGTGCACCGCGCCGTCTACGACCACCCGGCACATCCCCTCGGTGAGCACGGCCTGCTCGGATGCCACGAGCTCCCGCGCTCGTTCGAGCCGCGCGTGGTCACCACCGACACGCGAGGGATCGAGGGGCAGCTCGCGATGGAACCACGCGCCGTCCACGAGGTCAAAGCCGACCCGACCCGACACGGCGAACACGGCGAGTGCGCCGTCCACGCGGTCGCGAGTGAGGCTCGCCTCTCGTGCGATCGCATCCGTGTCGATAACGGGCTGCCAGGCGAGACATGCGGCGACGGCCGACAGCGCATCGTCGTCGACGTCGCCGAGGGCGTGCAGGAGGCCGCCCTCGCCGGAGAACCCCCGGTAGGGTTCGGCGGTGATCAGGAAGGTGATCCGACCACCCGGAATGTCGAGAACCCAGCCGCTCGCTCCGGAAGCGTGCGCGTACGCGCGCATCCGTTGGGCGAAGCGCATGACGCGCCGTGCGGCCGAGAGCCTCGACGTGCCGGCGAGCCGCACGTCGCTCTCTCGACGGACGGCGCTCGGCTGCAGGCCGCGCGGGCCGGGCGCGTAGTGCACCGTCGGTCCCGGGGCGCCGGACGGGAGCGACGCGAGGAAGGTCATCGTCGGGAGACGGTCGACCTCATCGACCAGGCGCATCCGCGCCGCAATGGCGGGTACCTCCGCGAAGCCGCGGATCCAGCGGTCCGGGAGGTCGACGGGGCGCTCGAGGTGCGTCTGCGCGGGCGTGGCGACGGCGAGTCCGTCCTCGCCGACGTCCAGGTGCAGCAGGTCCGCGAGCTGCGTCGAGGCGAGCGCCTGCCGAAGTGGGGGGTTGATGTCGACATTCGTCGTGCCGTAGCCGACCTCCCCCGCATTGATGCCGTCGCTCAGGAGATCGAAGCGCGCGTAGACGCCGTTGCAGCGGCTGAACGCCTCGAACCGCAACCGGTCACCGCTCGCGGTGACCACGGGGTCGAGCGAGGCGCGTCGGGCCGAGAGGTCGTAGTACGAGGTGGCGGCCACGTCGGCGACGGCGAGGAGGGCCGCGGCCATGGCATCCGGTCTCGTCACGAATCCAGAGAAAAAGGACGGCCGGACGACCGGCCCCGCCGGCGTGAGGGCATCGGCCGTCGCGAGGGACAGCCGCGCACCGTCCGCGGTGACGGAGAGGTCGGAGGCGCGGGCGTAGCCGATCACACCGCACTCCCCGCGGCGGCCAGGAGGGCTCGCGCCTCGTGAGCGGTCCTCGAGCGGGAGCGCTGCTCTGCCAGCGGGCGCACCTCGGCGATGACCCTGTCGATCCCGGCGCGATCCTCGACGGCCGCGATGACGCCCCCGACAGCGCGAAGCAGGTCCGCCAGACCCGCCGGCGCCCGGTCACGCGCGAGCGCCCAGCGCAGGGTGTCCGCCATCGCGGGCCAGAGCCAGGGCAGCAGTCCGGCCCGCGCGCCGTTGGTCCAGGAGTCGGCCAGACGTGACACGGACCCCGCTCCCTCGTCGAGCATGGCGATCGTGGCATCGCGCAACATGAGGCGATCGAGACGGCCTTCGACAGCCGCGTCGGTCATCGCCTCGACGGTGACGAGCCGGCCATCTGCCCGGGGGTGGCTCAACTGCCGGGCGAACAGTCGATGGGTCATGGCTCCGAACCGCCCCGGACCGCCGACGAAGAGAGGCAGCATGCGGGGCAGGTAGATGCTGTCCCCGACGCCGGCCTCTTCGAGCAGTGCCGCGGCTGCATCCGCCCAGAAGGGGACGACGCCGAGGAAGAACGCCATACCCGGGGGCATCCCGACACTCATCGTTGAACGACCACCGCGCGCCCCGCCGATGAGGTGCGTCGACGCGCACAGGTCACGCACGCCCTCGAGCTCGTGCAGGGACGCCGGCAGCGGAAGCTTCACCTCCTCGAGGTGGATGCCCGTCGCGTCGATCCTCACCGGCTTGTCAGGGAGCCCGCCCGCGCGGATCCAGGTCGCAACCACGGCGGCCGCATCGAAGCCGGCACGCGAGAACGGCCATCGCCGCCGCATACCGATCGGCACCGACATCGAGGCGAAGCTTTTCGCCTGTTCAGGTCGCGTCGGTTCCAGGCGCAGGAGAGCTTGGACGAGGTCGTACGCCCCCACTCCCCGACCGCCCGCGTTCCGGAGCCGCCGCGCGAGATCTCGAACAGTGATGCTCCCGTCGGCGAACGACGGCGTGCTGAGCAGTTCGGCGGACGTTCCGAAACGCTCGATCGTCTCTTCGACAAGTCGATCTGTGAACAGATGATGAGGAGCGGGGCGGGACTCGAAGGATTCCCTCTTCTCCTCCCACTGGTCGCCGCGCCAGGTCCGGCTCGTCACGGTGCTGACATAGGGCAACCGCGACGATTCCCCCTCAGACCATCGCCGTACGAGGGGAAGGGCCCGGTAGTGACCACCCCACTCCCAGCCATACTCGGGTTTCGCCCCGTCCGTCATCGTCTGACGCAGGTGCGGGATGGAGCCGTGCGCCAGGCGGACGACCAGATCCAACGCGGCTGCCTCGCCGGTGATGCGCACCGCGACCCGAGAATCCGACCACGCGGCGTCGAGCCCGGCGGCATCTGCGCTCCACCGCAGAGGACGCTCGGGCGCGCGCCCCTCTTCGACCAGGGAGGGGCCCACGTCGGTGACGGTCGGGACGTCTTCGGGCGCGTCGGCATCGATGAGACGGCGAGCGGATGCCGCGAACGCTGCGTCGGGATCGGCGGCCGCCATCGCCAGCAACGCCTCGGCTGCGGGGGTGTGCGCGCGGCGGGCGAGATGGGCGACGAGCATCTTCTTCTGAGCCTTCTCCCGGCGGGCGAGGATCACGGCGCCGACATCGAGCAGCACGTCGTCCGATGGGTCCGTGTCGAGGATCGCCGGCAGCAGCACCGCCGTCGCGCTCCCGTGCACGGTGGGGAGGATGTGCGCGACGAGCGGGAGTCGGGGCGCGGCATCGGCACCCGCGAAGTCGGCGCCGCGCAGGAGAGAGGCGTATACGCCCTGCGTTCGCGGACGATCGGTGCGGGCGAGAGCCGCGAGGCACTCGTCGATGAGCTCACCGCGCGAAAGGAGCCCCTCGGCGACGACGTGTCGCACCCCCTCCGCGAGATTCCAGTGCTCGCCCTCGAGGGTGCCGAGCGGGGCCAGGGCCTCGGGGGTCCGGAGTCCTGCGGTCAGGACGTCGGGCAGCCGCGGGGTCGCCTCCCACACCTCGACGAGTCGAGTGGGAAAGGTGTAAGCGAATCCCTCGCCGTCCGACCCCGAAGACGTCAGCCGTATAGGTTCCCAGGTGCCGTCGGGGGTGCGGCTCTTGATGGAGGCGGATGCCACGATGTCGGCCCACCCGCGAACGACCGCCCCCTCGGGAAGGGGCGTGATGGAGCGACCGAAGACGGGGAGAAGCAGCGCCGCCATCTCGCCGCAACGGCGGGCGGCGTCACCGCGCATCTCGACGCTCGCCGCGCGCAGCGCGAAGGCGAGGGACCAGGCCTCACCTCGCGTCCGGAGAAGGGCGACGAGTGCCGGCAGCCCCGCCGCCGACCTGCCCCACATCGCATCCTGCGCCCACCGGCAGTTGGTGCTCGCTTCGTCGGGCGTCTCGCTGAGACCGATCGCGAGAGCGAGCTGCACCATGCGCGCTCCCCCGGGTCGGAACTCGGCCACCGCCCGTCGAGCGGCCGCCCGCCACGTCGACCGGTAGGGACGCCGCGCTGCGGTGCGCTCGTCGTCGCTCATCGACGAGAGCCACGCGGTCAGTTCCTGCCAACGCCCGTCGGCGATCGCGTGATCGACGGCCGAACGGTCCATGCTCGTCATCGTAGGGGGAGGCGACGACATCCTCCGACCGGAGGCGAAGGCGAGAAGCGGACCCCAGCGGGGCCCGCTTCTCGCTTGGCGGAGGGTGTGGGATTCGAACCCACGGGACATCGCTGCCCACTGGTTTTCAAGACCAGGTCCATCGGCCGCTCGGACAACCCTCCCGGTCGTCCGAGTCTACCGAGGGCGCGGCGGGCCGCGCGTCCAGCCCCCGTTCCGCGCGCACAGCCCTGACTAGCGTCGAGCGCATGGCGAAAGCAGTACGCGGGTCGGTGGCATCCTTCTTCCTCCGTCTGGGGCGGCAGGTGTGGGTGCGGGCGGCGATCTTCACGGTGATCGCGGTGCTCGTGGCTCTGGCGGCGCGGTTCCTCGGGCCGCTCCTGCCGTTCTCGTTCTCGATCGACCTCGGCCAGAACGCCGTGGGGTCGCTGCTGCAGATCATCGCGACGGCCATGCTGACCGTGAGCACCTTCTCGGTGACGGCGATGGTGACGGCGTTCTCATCCGCGACGACCACGGCGACACCGCGCTCGACCTCCCTGCTCATCGCCGACCCGACCTCGCAGAACGCGGTGTCGACCTTCGTCGGCGCGTTCGCCTTCTCGCTCGTCGGGATCGTCGCCCTGGCGACGGACTACTACAACGAACAGGGCCGGACGATCCTCTTCGTCGGCACCCTCGTCATCATCGCGATCGTCGTCGTGACACTGCTGCGCTGGATCTCGCACCTCTCCACCTTCGGACGCATGGCCGACGTCATCGACCGCGTCGAGAGGGCGGCGACGACCTCGCTCGAGCTCTATGCCGCGTCACCCACGCTGGGCGCGCGCCGGAGCACCGGAATCCCGGCGGCCGCCACTGCGGTCGCCACCGACGAGGTGGGATACGTCACGCACGTCGACATCGCCGGCCTGGATCGACTGGCGCGCTCCCACGAGGTCGACGTCCACGTGCAGGCGTCGCCGGGACGAATCGCCGATGCGCGTGTGCCGCTGGCGTTCGTGCACGGCGAGGTCGACGAGGCGCTGGGGTCCGGCATCCGTCGCTGTTTCCGTCTCGAGCACCACCGCACGTTCGAGCAGGACCCGCGGTTCGGTGTGATCGCCCTCACCGAGATCGGCAGCCGAGCGCTCTCGGCCGCGACGAACGACCCGGGGACGGCGATCGAGGTGATCGCGGCCCTCCAACGCGTCCTCACTCGCGCTCTCCTCACGGAGCCCTCGCGCGACGTCGCCTACGAGCGCGTGTTCGTGACCCCGCCGACGCTCCGGGACCTCGTGGAAGACGCCTTCCGGCCGCTCGCACGCGACGGGGCGGCCGACGTCGAGGTGCAGGTTCGCCTGCAGAAGTGTCTCGCGTCGCTCGCGGCCACCTCATCGAGCTCCGAACACGTCTTTCGGGATGCCGCGCGCGCGGCGTTCGACCGCAGTCGGCGTGCCCTCGAGCGCGATGACACGCGTCTGCTGCGCGCCGCGATGCGGTCCGCGTGGGCGGGGCACGGCATCCGTTCCTGAACGAACGCTAGGACGCGGATATCCGTTCACCCAGGGCAGGCCCGCAGCGCTTGAATCCGCCCGGAAGTCGGCGTAAACCAGGGAAAAACAGCCCACCGCCCTCCGCAGCGGGCCTTGTTCGACAAGGAGGGGAATCCCATGCTCATCGCCTTCGCGCTCATCTACGCGGCATCCATCTGGGCCACCGTCGTCACCGTTCGTGACGCTCACGTCTCCGTCGGCCTGAAGGCCACCTGGGCGATGGCGCTTCTGCTCCTGCCCCCGTTCGGGCTGCTCGCGTGGACCGTCGCGAGCGTCGCGAGCCACCGCCCCGGGCACGCCGCGCACATCTAGGGCTACAGCGCGCGCAGCACCGCGGCGACGCCGCCCTCGGTCACCGAGAGGCCGACCTCGCCGGCCGCGGCGTGCACCTCGGGTGGACCCTGGTGCATCGCGATCGCGCGGCCCCCGTTGCGCACGGCCCACTGCATCATCTCGATGTCGTTGCGTCCGTCTCCCATGACGAGCACCCGCTCCGCGGGGATGCCGAGCCAGCCGCGCACGAGTTCGAGCGCGGTGGACTTGTCGACGCCCTGCGGAGCGATATCGAGCCACGCGGTCCAGCCGATGGCGTACGACACCTGGTTGAGGCCGATGCGCTCGACGAGCTGCAGGAAGTCCTTGTCGGTCTTCTCGGGGGCGACGACGACCACTCGGCACACCGGCTGCTCGGACAGCTGGTCGAACGCCACGCGGTTCGCGCCCACGAGGTTCCAGTCGTCGAGGTAATCGGTGAACAGGCGAGAACCGTCGGGCAGCTCGACGAGGAAGTGCGCTCCCGCGAGATGCTCCCCGAGAAGCGTGAGGACCTCGGTCGGATCGAACGTCTCGACGTGCGCGCGCTCGTAGGGCGCGGCATCCCCGTCTCCGATGCGGCGCATGACGATCGCACCGTTCGAGCACACCGCGTACTCGGGACGGATGCCGAGTCGGTCCATGATCGTGTGCGTGCTGTCCCAGCTGCGGCCGGTGGCGAGCATGACCTCGTGGCCCGCCGCCTGGGCCCCGGCGACCGCCTCGACGACGCCGGGGCTGAGGGTGTCGTCTTCGAGGAGCACCGTGCCATCGACGTCGAGGGCGATGAGCATGCGCGCGACGGAGGTGTCGGCCAGGTCGGCGACGGCGTCAGCCGCCTCCTGCTTCGGCGCGCTCTCGACGGCGCCGGTGTCGGGGAGAGCGGCCTCGTCGTTCACGCGATCGGCTCCATGACCTCGAGCCCGCCGAGGTAGGGCCGCAGGACCTCGGGGACGGTCACCGAGCCGTCCTCGCGCTGGTGCGTCTCGAGGAGGGCGACGATCCAGCGGGTGGTCGCGAGCGTGCCGTTCAAGGTCGCGACCGGGGCGGTCTTGCTTCCCTCGGGGCGGAAACGCGTGTTGAGACGACGAGCCTGGTAGGTCGTGCAGTTCGAGGTGCTCGTGAGCTCGCGGTAGGCGTCCTGAGTGGGAACCCAGGCCTCGATGTCGAACTTGCGCGCGGCGCTGGATCCGAGGTCACCGGCGGCCACGTCGATGACGCGGTACGCCAGGCCGAGGTCTTGCAGCATGCCCTCCTGCATCGCGACGAGGCGGTCGTGCTCGGCCTCGGCATCCGCCGGATCCGTGTAGACGAACATCTCGAGCTTGTTGAACTGGTGCACGCGGATGATGCCGCGGGTGTCCTTGCCGTAGGACCCGGCTTCGCTTCGGTAGCAGGTGGACCAGCCGGCGTAGCGCTTCGCGCCGCGCTCGAGGTCGAGGATCTCGTCCATGTGGTACCCGGCGAGGGGGACCTCGCTCGTGCCCACGAGGTACAGGTCTTCCTTCGGCAGGTGGTACACCTCGTCGGCGTGCTGGCCGAGGAAGCCGGTGCCGCGCATGACCTCGGGGCGCACGAGCGTCGGCGGGATCATGGGCGTGAATCCGGCCTGAAGGGCCCGGTCGAGCGCGAGGGTCATCAGCGCGAGCTCGAGGCGCGCGCCGATCCCGGTGAGGAAGTAGAACCGGCTGCCCGAGACCTTCGTGCCGCGCTCCATGTCGATCGCGCCGAGCTTCTCGCCGAGCTCGAGGTGGTCGCGCGGCTCGAAGTCGTAGGTCGGGATGTCTCCATGGGTGCGGAGGGTGACGAAGTCCTCCTCGCCGCCGGCGGGGACGCCCTCGAGCACGATGTTCTCGATCTTCGCCAGCGCCGCTTCGGCGGCTTCTTCCGCGGCATTCGCATCCTGCTGGGCGGCTTTGACCCGCTCGCTCAGCTCCTTACCCTCGGCCACGAGTGCGGCCTTCTCGTCTTTGGGTGCCTGCGCGACGCGCTTGCCGTGCGCGTTCTGCGCGGCCCGGAGCTCTTCGAAGTCGGTGATCGCCTTGCGGCGGAGCCGGTCGGCATCCAGCGCGTCGTCGACCGACGCGGGCGATTCCCCGCGGGCGATCTGGGAGCGCTTCACGAGCTCGGGATCTTCACGCAGCAGAGTCAGGTCGATCACGCGTCCATCCTACGGTCGGCATCGACCTCGGTTCCGCGCCCCGACGGGGTGCGCCGGGCCACGGAACACCGGCGCGCCGCTCGGGCCATGGGGCAACGGCATCCGGTCGTCAACCCCAGCCGATTCGCCCGTTCGGGTGGGGATCGCGGTCCTATGGTGGACCCATGGCCGACCCTGACGCGCCGCGTGACGACGCGGAGTCCCCCGAGACCGTCCCCGCCGACGCTCCTGCCGAGGTGAAGGCGGATGCCGCAGCCGCCGAGGGCTCCGGTGAGGACTTCCACGCCGCCCGCCTCGGCGACGACGTGAGCGACCGTCCGCGTAAGGACGTTCCCGATCCCAAGGACGCCGCCGAGCCCGACGACACCATCCATCAGCCGGAGGACGTCGCGCCGGACTCGTCGGCGGAGGAGCCGGGTAAGACGCAGCGCGTCGACGTCGAGGGCGAGGAGGCCGCGATGGATGCCGAGCCGACGACGCAGAAGCGCGCCGCCCTCGTGTACAACCCCACGAAGGTCGACCCCGAGACCCTGCGCACCCGCGTGGCCGGGCTCGCCGCGGAAGCCGACTGGGCCGAGCCCCTGTTCTACGAGACAACGGTCGACGACCTCGGCGATGACGCGACGCGCGCCGCTCTCGACGAGAAGGTGGATGCCGTGTTGGTGGCCGGTGGCGACGGCACGGTGCGCGCGGTGGCCGAGGCGCTGACTTCGACAGGCGTCCCCCTGACGATCATCCCGAGCGGCACCGGCAACCTGCTCGCCCGCAACCTCAACCTCCCGCTGACGGACACCGACGCGATGATCCGCGCGACCTTCGACGGCGACATCCTCTCCATCGACACCGGACTGGCGCGCATCCGCCGCGCCGACGGCGAGGTCGAAGAGCACGGGTTCTCGGTCATGGCGGGCATCGGCCTGGACGCCGCGATGATCCAGAACACGCGCGACGACCTGAAGAAGCAGGTCGGCTGGGTCGCCTACGTCGACGGTGCGGCGCGCTCGCTCGTGTCGGCCAAGCCGTTCCGCGTCATGTATCAGCTCGACGGGCATCGTCTGCACTCCGCGAAGGTGCAAAGCGTGCTCTTCGCGAACTGCGGTGCCCTGCAGGGCGGCGTGGCGCTGATCCCCGATGCCTCCGTCGCCGACGGCCGCCTCGACGTGGCCGTCCTGCAGCCGAGCGGTGTCCTGGGCTGGCTGGGCGTGTGGCGCAGCATCGTGTGGGACAACTCGGTGCTGCGCAAGTTCCGCGCCGGAAGGCGCGTGCTCGAGCGTCGCAAGGACACGTCGGTGCGCTACCTGCGCGGCACGGGCATCGAGCTGGCCACGGCCCCCGCACAGCCGATCGAGCTGGACGGCGACGAGTTCGGCGAAGCGACGCGCATCTACACGCGGGTCGTCCCCGGAGGTCTCGCCGTGGCACTGCCGAAGGGTCACGACGTCTCGACGCTCTGACGCTTCGCCCCTCGGCCGATGCGTCCCGCGGGGCATCCGGCATCCGGCATCCGGCATCCGGCATCCGGCATCCGGCATCCGGCATCCGGCATCCGGCATCCGGCATCCGGCATCCGGCATCCGATGACGAGATCACACGACCCGCCCGAGATCACGCGCACGGGCACGCCCCGAGAGGGTGATCTCGACACGATCGTGTGATCTCGGCGGCGAGCGCCGTTCATCGGCCGGCGCGGGTGTCAAGCCCGAGGGGACGGATGCCGGGGTGGATAGCGTCGAAGGATGGCGACGCCTTCGATCGTGTGGTTCCGCGACGACCTCCGACTCACCGACAACCCGGCGCTGCGTGCGGCGCTGGACCGCGACGAGCCCATCGTGGCGCTGTACGTCCTGGACGAGGAGTCGGACGGCGTCCGCGAGATCGGCGGGGCGGCGCGCTGGTGGTTGCACGGGTCTTTGGCATCCCTCGGCGAACGTCTCGAGGAGCGGGGCGGCCGACTCGTGCTGCGGCGGGGCCGCGCGGCGGAGGTCGTTCCCGCGGTGGTCGACGAGATCGGCGCGGGCGCGGTGTTCTGGAACCGGCGCTACGGCGGGGTCGAGCGTGAGATCGACGCCGTCATCAAGGAGAAGCTGCGCGGCGACGGAGTGACCGTCGCGTCGTTCGCCGCGAACCTGCTGTACGAACCGTGGACGGTGCGCACGCAATCCGACAAGCCCTACGGGGTCTACAGTCCGTTCGCCCGCGCGGTGCAGAAGCTTCCCGCGCCGCGTCCGCCGATGCAGGAGGCACGCAAGGTCCCGGGGTTCGACGGACATGTCGACGGCGACGACCTCGGCTCCTGGAACCTGCTGCCCACGAAGCCCGACTGGGCCGCGGGGCTCCGCGAGACGTGGGAGCCGGGTGAGCCCGCCGGGAGGACGAGGCTGAAGGAGTTCCTCGACGAAGACCTCGGCGACTACTCGAAGTACCGCGACGAGTTCGCGGGAGGCGCGACCTCGAACCTCTCGCCGCGCCTGCGCTGGGGCGAGCTCAGCCCGTACCAGGTGTGGCACGAGACCGTCGAGCACCGCGGCTCGGGCGAGCACGCGCAGAGCGCGAGCGGCTTCCTCTCCGAGCTCGTGTGGCGCGAGTTCGCGTGGCACGTGACCTTCCACTCCCCCGACATCGCGACGGTGAACTGGCGCCGGAACTTCGACGCGTTCCCCTGGCCCCGGCTCAACCGCTCCCACCTCGAGAAGTGGCAACGGGGCGACACGGGCGTCGCGGTGGTGGACGCCGGGATGCGGCAGCTGTGGAAGACCGGGGTCATGCACAACCGCGTCCGCATGGTCACGGCATCGTTCCTCATCAAGAACCTGCTGATCGACTGGCGCCACGGCGAACAGTGGTTCTGGGACTGCCTGGTGGATGCGGATGCCGCGAGCAACCCGTTCAACTGGCAGTGGGTCGCGGGGTCAGGGGCGGATGCCGCCCCCTACTTCCGCGTCTTCAACCCGGAGACACAGCGCAAGAAGTTCGATGCGCACGACCAGTACGTGCGCGAGTGGGCACCGGAGTACCTGGAGGAGAATCCGCCCGAGCCCATGGTGGACCTCGGCGAGACGCGTAAGCGCGCCCTCGATGCCTACGCCGAGGTCCGGCACGGGGGCTGACGGGGACGAATCGCCCGCGGTCGCGGCATCCGGATATGCGAAAGGGGCGCCACCTCTCGGTGACGCCCCTGTCAGACGGTGATCAGTTGACGCGCGTGTCGTCCGCGGCGTCCTCGTCGTCGTCGCCCGGGATGAAGACGTCGACCACGGTCACGTTGATCTCCGCGACCTTCATGCCGACGAGCTCGGTGATGGCCTGGTGCACCGCGGCGCGGACGTTCGAGGCCACCCGCTGCAGCTGCTCGGGGTAGTCGACCTGGATCGCGATGTCCGCGGCGACCTCGGTCTCGCCCACCTCGACGCTCACGCCCTGGGCGTAGTCCTTCGAGCCGACGGCCTGGCGGATGTTGCCGATGACGCGGGCCGCACCGCCGCCGAGGGCGTGGACGCCGGGAACCTCAGCCGCGGCGATGCCGGCGACCTTGGCGACGACGGCGTCGACGATGACGGTCGAGCCGCCGTCCTTCGTGGCGGGGGTGGGGGTGGCGGGGGTGGTGGGGGTGGCCATTTCACTTTCCTTCCGTCGGCTCCGGGACCGTGTGTCCCGCGATGTCATAGGTAAGACGCGGCGGGAACGGAATTCGTCACGGCAATTTCCTGAGAGAAAGCTGAGGACGGATGCCGCGGGCTCAGGCGTCGAAGAACCCGTCGTACGGGTCGTCGGCGTCCCCCGTGTCGCGCGGGTCGTGCGGGACGGTTTCGACCGAGAGGGCCACGCGCGAATGCGGGGTGAGGAGGGCACTCACCTCACGATTGCCGACCACGACGAAGGAGACGAAGCGACCGCCCGCCTGGACGGCCTGCTCGATCCGAGACCTCAGCTCGGTGAGGTCCTGCCCCTGCGCGAGGAAGAAAGAGGCCTCGTCGATCGCGATCTGCGTCCGCACCATCGTCTGCCCGTCGTCTTGCATGTCACCTGCCTGGTCGTCGCTCATGCCGGGAGGGTAGGCGGCTCGGGGAGAAGCCGCGAGGGGGGTTGCCGTGCTCGCGCCGACGGAATACGCGTCGGGTCAGCGGGGTTGTCACCTGCGTGATGCCCTCCCTCTCTGTTCTCGACCTCGTCCCGGTTCGTGCGGGACAGACCAGTGCCCAAGCCGTGTCTTCGGCCCTCGACCTGGTGGAGCGGGCGGACCGTCTCGGCTACCGCCGGTACTGGTTCGCCGAGCATCACAACATGCCCGCTGTCGCGTCGACGACTCCCCCCGTTCTGATCGCCGCTGCCGCCGCCCGCACCTCGCGCATCCGCGTGGGGTCCGGCGGCGTCATGCTGCCGAACCACTCGCCGCTCATCGTCGCCGAGCAGTTCGCCGCGCTGGAGGCGATCGCGCCCGACCGGATCGACCTCGGCATCGGCCGCGCCCCCGGGAGCGACCCGGTCATCACGCAGCTGCTCAACCGTTCGGGCACGACGAGCGACGTCTCGCGGTTCCCCGACCACGTCACCGACATCATGGCGCTCACCTCCCCCGAGGGGGCGACGGTGCGTTTCACCTCGGGCACCGAGTATCAGGTGAAGGCCACACCGTTGGCATCCGGGATGCCACAGATCTGGCTGCTCGGTTCGAGCGACTACTCCGCGCAGCTCGCGGCGTCGTTCGGTCTGCCGTACGTGTTCGCCAACCATTTCGCCGGCGAAGGGCTGGAGCACGCGCTCCGGCTGTACCGCGATCAGTTCGTCCCGAACGAGTCGGGGGAAGGCCCTCGGACCTTCGTCACCGCGAACGTCGTCGCCGCGCCCACCGCCGAAGAGGCTGAGGAGCGCGCGCTGCCGCAGCTGCGGATGATGGCGCGGATCCGCACCGGTCGCCCGCTGACGCCGCTCGAGACCGTGGAACAGGCGAAGGCCGACCCGTTCGACGCGATGGCCGAGTCGATGATCGCCTCGAGCCGCCAGAAGTGGTTCGTCGGCACGGGGGACGACGTGCAGGGCCAGCTTGCCGCCTTCGCCGCGCAGTACGGCGTCGACGAGATCATGGTGTCCCCCGTGGCGGGGGCGTACGACGGCGAGTCGCTCGACACCTCCGCGGGGCGCGCGCAGACGCTCGAGCTGATCGCGGCGCCGGCGGCTGTGGCGGCCTGACGGCGCGGAGGTAGCAGGCCCTTCGACAGGCTCGGGGACCTGGGGCACCTCGACGGGCTCAGGGACCTGGGGGCTGAGCCTGTGTGCGGTGCATCCCCCCCCCCCCCCCCCCCCCCCCCCCGCCGGGCGGGGTCAGGCCTCGGGCTCGCCGCTCAGCAGGCCGCGCAGCCAGTCGCGCGCCTCGACGAAGACGTCGTCGCTGTAGCGCTGGGGGTAGCGGACGATCGCGCGGTCGGCGCGGGCGTACGAGCCGAGGAAGATCACCTTCGGGCTGAAGCGGCGCAGCCCCAGCAGCGCGTCGGCCATGCGCTCATCGAGCACGTGCCCGTCCGCGTCGATGACGAAGCGGTAACGCCCGAGGGCGTCGCCGATGGGACGGGATGCCAGCAGGCTCAGGTTGATGCCCCGGGTGGCGAACTGCTCGAGCAGTTCGAGGAGGGCACCCGGGTGGTCCTCGGGCAGCTCGACGATGAGCGACGTCTTGTCGGCCCCGGTGGGAGGGGCCGGAGCCACCGTGCGGCTCACCAGGACGAAGCGCGTCACCGCATTGGGGTTGTCGCCGATGTTCTCGGCGAGAACCGCGACATCGTGATGGGCGACGATGCCGGGTGCCGCGATCGCGGCATCCGCGGTGCTCGTCCCGTCGAGCACGCCGAGCGCGCTGGCGACGTTGCTCTCCGCGGGCAGGTGCGCGTGGGCGGGAACGTGCTCGCTCAGCCACTTCAAGCACTGGCCGTACGCCACGGGGTGGGCGGCGACGAGCGATACGTCGGCGAGGGTCGCGCCGGGACGCGCCACGAGCACGAAGTTCACCGGCACGAGATACTCGCCGACGATCCGCAGACCCGGAACCGTGGCCAGCGCGTCCTGCGCGGTGGAGACGCCCCCGTCGACCGAGTTCTCGATCGCGATCATCGCGGCATCCGATCGTCCTTCGACGACGTCGGCCAACGCTTCCCCGACGTTGCGGACGGGCCGCCAGATCTGATCGCGCGCCTCCGGCACCTGAGCGAGTGCGGCCTCGGTGAAGGTCCCGGCGGGGCCGAGGTAGCTGTAGGTACGGCGGGCGGGGGTGTGATCTGTGTCGGGCAGCACCGGCTCAGCCTAGTGCGCCGGGATCGGGATGCCGACCGTCGCCGCGATGCTCCCCGGGCCCGCTCGAGCCGGGCGCCCCTGCGACGGCGGGGTGTGGCATCCGGTCGGGAAACCACCGATGTCGGTGGCTGGACGAGCCTTTCGGAGGACCACTTTTCGGAAGGATGCGACGAAGGTGCCGGCCTCAGCCCCCGGCACCCGCCCGGCGGGACCCGACCCGCCGGGCACTCGTTCCGAAAGTCGTCGATGATGCCCGACAAGACCGCAGCCGCGCCCGCCCCTCGTCGCCAACGCGGAACCGACCGCGACGCGACCCCGCAGCCGATGACGCACCCGCGCCCGTCCGCGCGGCGGATCGCCCGGGCCCGCCTCGCCGTGGTGCTGTGCGCGGTGATGTGGGTGCTGTACTGCGCGACCGTCGTCGTGGCCCTCTCGCGCGGCGGCGCGCTGGTCGACGCCGCCCAGCTCGTGACGACCGTCGTCTTCCTCATCTCGGTGACCTTCCTCACCCTCTCGGCCTGCATGCACCTGCTCGCCCGCTCCGGTGCCCTGCCCCGCTTCGCCGCCCATCGCCGCACGCGCCGCATCGTTCTCGACGAGCACTTCGCGGGGCGTGAGCCTCGGCTCACGGCGCTCCTCCCCTCGCGCGCCGAGGATCCCGCCCTCGTGCGGATGGGGCTGTGGTCGGTGGCCCTGCAGGAGTTCCCACGCATCGACGTCGTGCTCCTGCTCGACGACGATCCCTCCCCCGTCGATGACGACGCGCGAGCGGGGCTGGAGGGATGCCGCCGGCTCACCGACGACCTCGCCGAGACGCTCCGGCCCGTCTTCACGCGCGTCGAAGCGGCCGCCGCTCGGGTCCGCGACGAGACGATCAGCCCCGTCGAGGCGACCGAGATCGCGATGCGCGAGCACGCCGCGTGCGCCCAGTGGGTGCGAGCGCGGGCGGCAGAGGAACCCGCGACCACGCACGTCGAGGTCTTCTTCGTGGAGCAGGTCCTGCGGCGTCTGGCGGACGAACTGGATGCGACGGCCACCGCGCTCCGGGAAGCCGCCGAGGCCGGGGAGCCGCCGCTTCCCGTCGAGCGGGCGCGCCACCTCGTCGAACGGCTGGTACGCATCTTCGGCGTCCGGACCAGAACCTTCGAGCGGCGCCGCTACGCGAACCTCTCGCACACGGCGAACAAGGCCATGAACCTCAACGCGTACCTCGGCCTGATGGGCGGCCGGTATCGCGAACAGGTCACCGTCGGGGGTGTGGCTCTCGAACGGGTCGATGAGGGGCACACCGATCTCGAGGTCCCGGAGAGCGACTACGTCCTCACCCTGGACGCCGACTCGATGCTGCTGCCCGGGTACTGCCTGCGTCTCGTCCACGCCCTCGAGCAGCCCGAGAATGCGGGCGTCGCCGTCGTGCAGACGCCGTACTCGGCGTACCGCGGAGCACCCACCCGCCTGGAGCGCCTGGCGGGGGCGACCACCGACCTGCAGCACATCGTGCACCAGGGTCTCACGGCCTTCGACGCCACCTTCTGGGTGGGGGCGAACGCGATCCTGCGGTGGGAGGCGGTACGGCATCTCCGGCGCGAGAGCCGGGAGGATGGCATCCCGATCGTCCGTTTCATCTCGGATCGCACCGCGATCGAGGACACCGAGTCGTCGATCGACATCGCCGCGCAGGGGTGGTCGCTGCTGAACTACCCGGAGCGGCTGAGCTACAGCGCGACCCCACCCGACTTCGGAACGTTGGTGATCCAGCGGCGGCGCTGGGCGGACGGCGGTCTGATCGTGCTGCCCAAGCTGCACGAGCTGGCCGTCCGGCGCCGGCGGGAGGGACGACCCCTCCGCCTCGCTGAACGGCTGCTGCGGGTGAACTACCTCGGTTCGGTGGCGTGGGTGACCCTGGGCCTGCTCGCGGTGCTGACGCTGTACCCGATGGACGGGCAGCTCGTCACGGTGCTGCTGCTGCTCATCGCCGTGCCGTACTTCACCGAGATGGCCTCCGACCTGCACGCGCTGGGATACCACCGGCGGGATGTCGCCGCGATCTACGGGCTGAACCTGCTCCTGCTGCCGGTGAACCTCGCGGGGAGCGCCGCCTCGCTCATCCAGGTGCTGAGCGGCCGACGGGCCCGCTTCGCCCGCACGCCGAAGGTGTCGACGAGGACCCGCGTGCCCGCGCTGTATCTGCTCGCGCCGCTCGCGATCGCGGGGATCGCCACCGCGGTGGCCGTGCGCTCCGTCTTCGCCCAGGCGTGGGGGACGACCCTGTTCGCCGCCTTCACGGCACTCGCGATCGTGTGGGCGATCGCGCGACTGATCGGCATCCGGCACACCGTGTCGGATCTGTGGTTCGCCTGGCTCGATTGGATCTGGGTCGCTCCTCCTGCATCCGCGCCGACGACCGAGCTCGTCCGCGCGCGCTGGGCGACCGTGCTCGACGACGGTCCGCTGGAGTCGGCGGGGGTCGCCGCGTGAGCCCCCTGATCGCGCCCGCACGCTCGCGCTTCGCCGGACGCCGCCTGTCGTTCGGGCGGATCGCGCTGACCTTCGTCGCCGCCCTCTCCGTCGCCGCCGCGGGGGCCGCCGCGGCCGTGGTGCCCGCCCTCACCGCGCCGGCCGTGGCCCCGGGCTCGGACCGGTGGTTCGCCGGGTACTACGACGTGACCCTCGACACCGGAGAGCAGCTCGCACGGAGCACGATGGCGGAGGGACCGGGCGGCGTCGTCCTCGCCTTCGTCGTCGCGGCCGGAGACGACGACTGCACGCCGACCTGGGGCAAGGCGTACACGCTCGACGACGCGGCATCCCGCTTCCAACTCGACCGCCGCGTGGAGCGACTGCGACGCGAAGGGAGGCCCCTCGCGGTGTCGTTCGGCGGGGCGATCAACACCGAGTTGGCGGCGGCCTGCTCCACGGTCGACGCGCTCACGCAGGCCTATCGTCTCGTGCTCGACCGCTACGGGATCGACGTCATCGACCTCGACATCGAGGGCGACGCGCTCCGCGACACCGCGGCGACGACCCGGCGAGCGGCCGCGGTCGCGCAGCTTCAGCGGGAACGCGCGGCGGCCGGGCGTCCGCTCGACGTCTGGCTCACCCTGCCCGTCGCCCCGGACGGACTGACCGACGACGGCCTCGGGCAGGTCGCCTCGATGCTGGATGCCGGGGTGCCCCTCGCGGGAGTGAACGCGATGACCATGAACTTCACCGCCGACGACCGGTCGGTGTCGCTGGCCGACCTGTCGATCGGTGCGTTGCGCGCGACCGCCGCGCAGCTCGAGACCGCGTGGAACGAACGGAAGCTGCCCCTGCCCGCCGGAGGAGCATGGTCGCTGCTCGGCGCGACGCCGATGATCGGGCAGAACGACGTGGAGCACGAGGTGTTCAGCCTCGACGACGCGCACGCCCTCGCCGCCTTCGCCGACGAGGTCGGTCTGGAACGCGTGTCGCTGTGGTCGGTGAACCGCGACCGCACCTGCGGCACCAACTACCCGCACCCGCACACGGTCTCGGTGTCGTGCAGCGGTGTCGAACAGGCCGGGGAGACGTTCTCCGACGTGCTCGGCGCGGGGCGCGACGGCACACCCTCCGGACGACTCGCCCCCGATGACGACTCCCCCGTCATCGCGGACGACCCGGAGAAGAGCCCGTTCCCGGTGTGGTCGTCGCAGTCGTTCTATTCGGCGGGAGTCTTCGTCGTGTGGCACGGATCGGTCTACGTCTCGAAGTGGTGGAACGAGGACGGCGCCGTCCCGGATGACCCGACTCTGGATGCCGCAGCCTCGGCGTGGACATACGTCGGTCCCGTACTGCCCGGTGACCAGCCGTACGCGCTCCCCCAGCTCCCCGCGGGCACCTACCCCGAGTGGGTCGCGGGCGACCTCTACAACCAGGGCGACCGGGTCATGTACAACGGGAGCGGGTACGAGGCGAAGTGGTGGTCGCGGGGTCAGCGCCCGGACCGGTCGGTGACGGACCGCGACTACTCGCCGTGGAAGCTCGTGACCGAACCCTGATCCGTGCCGTCGAACACGAGGGCGCGACCATCGACGGTGACGCTGGCCACCGTCTGCCGGCCGGGTGGGAGGAGCCGACCGACCGCGATCCGCTGAGCCTGGGCGATCGCGTCGACCATCCAGGCCACGACCGCGCGGACCTCGACTTCGGGAAGGCTCTGGTCGCTGTCGTCGAGCAGGACGACGTCCACCCCTCGACCGCGCGCCGCGGCGACCGCACTGCGCAAGGGCTCCCGGGAGAGGGATCCCGCGCGCAATCCGTCGCGGAGCGCTCCCTCGAGCGCGGCGTACTCGTGCCGGTCGTCGGCTGACGCGGGCTGTCCCTCACCGATCCGGGACAGCAACGGCACCACCGTTCGTGCGAGCTCGTCGGTGCGCTCGCGCAGTTCGGCGCGCGCGCCTCGCGACCAGCTCTCCTGTTCCTCCGCCGCCGCGGCCTGGTGATGGAGCGCGGCGATGCGCCGTTGCATCCGACGGACGGTCAGGAGCATCACGGTCGCGATGACGACGATGAGCGCGGGCCGGGCGGTGAGCGCGACGATCTGGCCGAGAGGGATGCCATCGGCGACCCCGCCGCCCACCACCATCACCGCGACGACCGCCGCCGCGGCGAGCGCGGTGCGGAAGCGACCCCGGAGGGCGAGTCCCACCAGGAGGAACGCGAGCGCGACGACCGGCCACAGATCGCCGTAGGTCGTCGGAGCCGCAACCACCGTGATGAACGCCCCGAGCAGGGCGGCCGCGACGACGACGACGGTCCGGCCGCGGGAGGGCACCAGACCGGGTGAGCGTCGCAGAGCTTCGGCCGCGATGACGACGACCAAGAGGATCGCGACCTGACGCGGCCACGATGACGGCGCGGCGATCACCATGGCGACCGCGCAGACGGTCTGCAGCACGATGAAGCCCACGCCGACGAAGGCGGCTCCGCGGCGGAGCGACCGACGATCCCCGAGCGCGGCGACCTCCACGCGGGATTCGGGCGCGTACGACAGCACCACGCGGGTGCCCTCCCCCGGCATCGACTGCACGCGCGCCCGTCCGCCGGGGACACGGGTCATGCGTCCCACGATGCTCTGGCGCACGCCGAGGCGGTCATCCGCGATGAGCGAGGGATCGAAGCCCACACCGTCGTCGGCGATCTCGACCTCGACTGTCCCGCCGGTCACGCGAACGCTCACGGTGCGCCGGGTGCCGCGAGCATGCCGGCGGGAGTTGTCGAGAGCTTGGCGCGCCGCCCCGAGGAACGCCTCCCGCACGGCGGCGGGAAGCGGCGGCACGCTCGCCGCGGAGGAGAGATACTGCGCGTCGTGCGCGCGGGCCTCGGCCAGGAGCGCCGCGTCGAACGACGCGGTGTCACCGGCGTCGTCGTCGATGAGGCGCGCGAGCATGGCCACCGCATGTCGCGCCTGTACCGCGAGCCTGTCTCTGGGCACGGGAAGTGGCGACGCGGCGAGAGCGAGCGTGGCGAGCGCTTCATCGTGCACGAGCGCTGCCGTGCGCGTGCGTGCAGCCAACCGTCCGCGCTCCGCGTACTCGCGGGAGCCGGCCGCGCGGCGCACGGAAGCCGCTTCGTCGAGCCCCGCTCCGACCGAGAGGACGTATCCCCCCAGAACGCAGATGACGGATGCCGTGAGCGCCGCGTGCACGTCGTTGATGACACCGCCGACGTCGAAACCGCCGAACCCCAGGCGATAGACCACCCCCGCCATCGCCCCGAACAGGACGGTGACCCATCCCCAGGACACCCCGCCCGCGACGAGGGCGGCCGCGACCGCCGCGCTCGACGCGGTCAGCAGCCACGGCATCCGTTCCACCTGGCCGACGTGGGCCGCGAGGGGGAACAGGGCGACGAAGACGACGTACATCGCCAGGGCGAGAGCGGCTCCGAGGCGCAGCGCGCGGGCCCTGAGCAGCGGGGCGAGGAGGCCGACGGCGACCGTGACCGCGCCGGAAGCCGAGCCGAAAGAGGTGTACCACAGGGGGAACCCCTGCTGCTCCCCCTGGCTGACGAAGCCGGCGTTGACCACCGCGACCACGACGATGAGGAACGCCGACGCCCGGATGATGACGAGCCGAGCGGCGCGGAGGCCGGACTCGTCGTCAGACACGGCGAGGGCCGGGGACGAACCCGTCTTCGATCCCGCGTTGATACAGCTCGACCTTGGACGTCGCCGGGCGGCCGATCAGCTGGTAGACCGCGCGGATGCGTCGGAGGTGGTCGTTCACGGTGTTCTCGGAGATGAAGAGCTGGCCGGCCACCTCGCGAGCGCCGAGGCCGGACGCGTAGAGGCCGAGCACCTCCCGCTCGCGTTCGGTGAGGGGTGCCCCCTGCAGCAGCGGATCGGCATCGACGGCCGACGCCCACTCGGTGGTGGCGACATGCTCGCCGGACGCGGCCGCCGCGATCGCGTCGAGAAGGGCCGCGGGCGGGGCGGATTTGCGGACGATCCCGGCGACGTCGACCCTCGAGGCGGCCCGCACGAGGAAGGGATCCTCACCCGAGGTGAGCACGAGCACGTGCGCGCCCCACCGTCGCAGGGAGGCGACGTTCTCGGCGGGGGTCGATCCGTCGCGCAGGCTCAGGTCGAGGAGCACGAGATCGGCGTCGGCGGCGCGGGAGGTCAGCGCAGCGACCGTGTCGGCGTGCCGCGCGAACGTCAGGCCCTCGGCATCCGCGAGGAGGTTCTGAACGGCCAGGGCCACCAATTCGTGATCGTCGACGATCGCCACCCGCGCGTCCACCCCGGCACCCATGGCGATGAGTATGACGTATTCGCCTGCATGGGGTGGAAACTGTGTCCGCGGTCCTCTCCGACGCGTCGGGGGCAACGGATTCGCTTGGAATGTGTCACCGCGTGTGCGCATGTCGGATGCAGCGGGCAGACTGGGCGCATGAGCAGTCGCGCAGGGCAGCCCGCAGAGGCATCCGATCTCATCGACATCGACGAATTGATCGCCGCATATTACGACCGCAAGCCGGATGCCGCGGTGCCCGAGCAGCGCGTCGCCTTCGGCACGAGCGGCCACCGCGGATCGTCGTTGAGCACGAGCTTCAACGAGGACCACATCCTCGCCACCACGCAGGCGATCGTCGACTACCGCGCGGCGCAGGGCATCACCGGCCCCCTCTTCCTCGGACGCGACACGCACGGACTGTCGCTCCCGGCCGAGCGCAGCGCGATCGAGGTTCTCGTCGCGAACGGCGTCGACGTGCGCGTCGACTCCCGCGACGCGTGGGTGCCGACCCCGGCGCTCAGCCACGCCATCCTCACCTATAACCGCGACCTCGCGACCGACGACCCCGGCCGCTCCGACGGCATCGTCGTGACCCCCTCGCACAACCCGCCGCGCGACGGCGGCTTCAAGTACAACCCGCCCCACGGCGGACCCGCCGACACCGACGCCACGGGCTGGATCGCCGACCGCGCGAACGAACTCATCGCCGCGGGGCTCGCCGGTGTGCACCGCACGCCGCACGCCGACATCGACCTCGACACCCTCGGGCAGTACGACTTCCGTGACGCGTACGTGCGGGATCTGGCATCCATCATCGACGTCGACGCGATCAAGAGCGCCGGCGTGCGCATCGGCGCCGACCCGCTCGGCGGAGCCTCGGTGGAGTACTGGGCGCTGATCGCCGAGGTCTACGGCCTCGACCTCACCGTGGTGAACCCCGAGGTCGACCCGACGTGGAAGTTCATGACGCTCGACTGGGACGAGAAGATCCGCATGGACCCCTCCTCCCCCTCCGCGATGGCCTCGCTGGTCGCCGCGCGCGACGAGTACGACATCCTCACGGGCAACGACGCCGACGCCGACCGGCACGGCATCGTCACGCCCGACGCCGGGCTGATGAACCCCAACCACTACCTGGCCGTCGCGATCGATTACCTGTTCTCGCACCGCGAGGGATGGCCGACGGATGCCGCGGTCGGCAAGACCCTCGTGTCGTCGATGATCATCGACCGCGTCGCCGCCTCGCTCGGTAAGACGCTGCTCGAGGTCCCCGTCGGGTTCAAGTGGTTCGTCCCGGGTCTGCTCGACGGTTCCGTCGCGTTCGGCGGCGAGGAGTCGGCCGGAGCGTCGTTCCTGCGCAAGGACGGAACGGTCTGGACCACCGACAAGGACGGCATTCTGCTCTGCCTTCTCGCCGCCGAGATCCTCGCCGTCACGGGTAAAACACCCTCGCAGCGCTACGCCGAGCTGGAGGCCGAGTTCGGCGCCTCGGCGTACCAGCGCGTCGACGCTCCTGCGACGCCCGCGCAGAAGTCCGCGCTGTCGAAGCTGTCTCCGGATGCCGTCACCGCCACCGAGCTCGCCGGTGAGCCCATCACCGCGAAGCTCTCGCACGCGCCCGGCAACGGCGCCGCGATCGGCGGCCTGAAGGTGCAGACCGAGTCGGCCTGGTTCGCCGCGCGCCCCTCGGGCACGGAAGACGTCTACAAGCTGTACGCCGAGTCGCTCCGGGGCGAGGACCACCTGCGCGAGGTGCAGGAAGAGGCCCGCGCGGTGGTGTCGGCGGCGCTCGGCCAGGCGTAACGCTCTCGCCGAAAGCGGCGTCGTCCTGCGGGGCGGCGCCGCTTTCGTGCGCCCGGATCTCCGCCGGCCGGGCGGGCGGGCCGTCGGGTGGGTGCCGATAAACGCCGATCCGTGCGAAACACGCGGCGAGGCCGCGTTTCTGAACAGGAAGAGCGTTTATCGGCAACAACGACGGCGGGATGCCGCGGCCCCGACGCTCAACAGAACGTCGGGGCCGTGGCATCCGGGGTCAGGCGGGGGCGAAGGTCTTCGCGTCGATCACGAAGCGGTAGCGCACGTCGCTGTTCAGCACGCGCTCGTACGCCTCGTTGATCTGGTCGGCCGAGATGAGCTCGGTCTCGGGGGCGATGCCGTGCTCGGCGCAGAAGTCGAGCATCTCCTGGGTCTCGCGGATGCCACCGATCGACGAACCCGCGAAGGAACGACGGTTGGTGAACAGCGTGAAGACCTGGATGGGCAGGGGCTCCGGCGGGGCACCGACGTTGACCATCGTGCCGTTGAGGGTGAGCAGGCCGAGGTACTTCCGCAGCTCGAGCGGGGCGCTGACCGTGTTGATGATGAGGTCAAAGCTCTTCTTGAGCTTCTCGAAGGTCTCGTCGTCCTTGGTCGCGTAGTAGTGGTCGGCGCCCATCTTCAGGCCGTCGTCCTTCTTGCTGAGCGTCTGCGAGAGCACGGTGACCTCGGCACCCATCGCGTGGGCGATCTTGACGGCCATGTGGCCGAGACCGCCGAGGCCGACGACGGCGACCTTCTTGCCGGGGCCGGCGTTCCAGTGGTTCAGCGGCGAGTACGTCGTGATGCCGGCGCACAGCAGCGGCGCGGCCTTCTCGTAGGGGATCGACTCCGGCACGCGCAGCACGAAGTGCTCGTCGACGACGATCTTCTCGGAGTAGCCGCCCTGCGTGACGGTGCCGTCGACGTCCTTACCGGCGTACGTGCCGATGTTGCCCTTCTCGCAGTACTGCTCCTCGCCCGCGAGGCAGTTGTCGCACTCGCGGCACGAGTTGACCATGCAGCCGACGCCGACGCGGTCGCCGACCTTGTGGCTGGTGACCTCGGAACCGACCTCGGCGACCGTGCCGACGATCTCGTGGCCGACGGTCAGGGGGTAGGGAACGTCGCCCCACTCGCCGCGGATGGTGTGGATGTCGGAGTGGCAGATGCCGGCGTAGGCGATGTCGATGAGGACGTCCTTCGGGCCGACGTCACGACGCTCGATGGTCGTGGGCTCGAGGGGCGAGGTCGCGGACGACGCCGCGTAGGCGTTGACGTGCATGGGTCTCCTCAGGAGGGTCGATGCGGATGCATCCATCCTCCCCCCGTACGGTCGCGTCCGGGTGGGGCTTGCACGAACGTGCGCCGGGCTTCAGCGCAGCAGGGCGGCGAGGCGCGGGAGTTGCGCCGGATCCTCGAGCGCCGAGCCGACAGCGGCGACGCGCACGCCGGCATCCAGGAACTCCGCCGCGTTGCCCGCATCCAGGCCCCCGGTCGCCACGAACCGCACGTCGGGGAACGGCCCGCGGATCACGCGGAACCACGCCGGGCCGAGCCACGACGCCGGGAAGGCCTTGAGCCAGCGCAGCCCGAGCGCCACCGCGCGCTGCACCTCGCTGGGCGTCGCCACGCCGGGCAGGATCGGGATGCCGTGCGCCCGCGCCGCGGCGACCACCTCCGGGTCGAGCCCCGGCGACACGAGGTACGCGGCTCCGGCCGCGACGGCCACGGGCACCTGCGTCGGGTCGATGATCGTCCCGGCGCAGACGGGGAGCCCGCGCTCAGCGCCCGCGGCGCAGACGGCGCGCAGGGCCTCTTCGTCGGCGGGAGTCTGCAGGGGCACCTCGACGGAGCGGATGCCGAGATCCCAGGCCGTGGTCGCGAGAGCGAGCGAACGCTCGCGACCCATGCCGCGCAGGATCGCCATGAGCGGGGCGTCGGCGAGGGTGCGGTCGAAGAAGGCGGCGGTGTCGTCGGGAGGGGTCAACGCGAGGGTCCTCTCAGAAAGGGCGGGCGGGAGCCGGAGTCGTGCAGGGAGTCGCCGTACGTGCGCAGCGTCAGCGCAGCCCGCTCGTGCCCGGCCGCGAGGCGCGCGGCAGCGTCGAGTCCACCCGCGCGGGCGGCGAGGTAGCCCCCGGCGAAGGCATCGCCGGCGCCGACGGCGTCGAGCACCTCGACGCGCAGGGCGGGGACGAACGTGCGCTCGGCGCCGGCGAACACCGTCGCCCCGACGTCGCCGTCCTTGACCACGAGCTCGGGAACGTGGGGGAACACGGCTCGGACGTCCGCGTCGCGAGGCGTCGCCCACAGCGTCTCGGCCTCGTCCCGCCCGACGAAGACGACGTCGGCGCGGGCGGCGAGGTCGGCGAGCACCGGAGCGGCCTCGTCCGCCGACCACAGGGCGGCGCGGTGGTTCACGTCGAAGCTCACCGTCACCCCGAGCGATCGCGCCCGCGCCATGGCGGCGACGAGGAACGCGCGCGCCGTGGGCGACAGGGCCGCGGTGATCCCCGACACGTGCAGCACGGCGACATCGTCGAGGGCCAGGGTCTCGGCATCCCTCTCTCCGAGGGCGGATGCCGCGGAGCCGCGGCGGTAGTACCGCACACCGCGGCCGGGGTCTTTGACGTACAGGCCGGTCGGGCGGTCCGGGTCGCGGACGACCGCCGTCGTGTCGATGCTGCGCGCGGCGACCTGGCGCAGCACGCGGTCGCCGAGCGCGTCAGCGCCGAGGCGGCTGAACCAGCGCGCGGTCATCCCCCCGGCGGCGGCGTGCGCGGCGACGTTGGACTCGGCGCCGCCCGCGTCGACGAGGAAGTCCTCGGCATCCACCACTCCCCCGCCGTCGGCCGGCGCGAGCATCGCCATCGTCTCGCCGACGGCGAGGAGCACCGCCGGGGCGGTCGCGGGCGCGGGCAACGCAGCGGCCGGGCCCGCGGCGGGCCGGCCCCCGCCCGGTCCGTCGGCGGAAGGGTCCCCGCCGGGCGTCACGGCCGACATCAACGCAGGTCGGTGATGGGGGCGGCATCCATGTCGTCGAAGGCTTGGTTCTCTCCCGCCATCGCCCACACGAACGAGTAGGCGGCCGTGCCGACACCGGAGTGCAGCGACCAGCTCGGCGAGATGACGGCCTGACGGTCGCCGACGATCAGGTGCCGGGTCTCGTCGCGCTCGCCCATGAGGTGCACGACGCGGGCGTCCTCGGGCACGTCGAAGTACAGGTAGCACTCGGTGCGACGGTCATGGGTGTGTGCGGGCATGGTGTTCCACATCGAGCCCGGGTGCAGCTCGGTCACGCCCATGACGATCTGGCAGCTCTTCACGCCGTTCTCGTGGATGTACTGGTTGAGCCTGCGGCGGTTGCTCGTGAGCTGGTCGCCGAGCTCGCGGACCGTGCCCTCGCCCGGGGAGACCAGGGCCGCGGGATAGGTCGTGTGCGCGGGTGCCGAGAAGAGGTAGAACTGCGCGCCCTCGCCCGCGAACACCACGTCGCGGATGCCACGCCCGAGGTACAGGCACGCTCCGGTCACGAGCTCGTACACCTCGCCGTCGGCGGTCACCGTGCCGGGGCCCCCGACGTTGACGATGCCGACCTCGCGGTGCTCGAGGAAGTACTCGCTGCGGATCTCGGGGTAGCCGGTCAGCGGCAGGTCGCGGCCGGCGGGAACCGCGCCGCCCAGCACGATGCGGTCGTGGTGCGTGTAGGTCAGGCGCACCTCGCCCGCGACGAAGACGTCGTCGATGAGGAAGCGGTCGCGCAGAGCGGCGGTGTCCATGCCGGGGATCTGCTCGGGGTGGGTCGCGTAGCGCTGGGGGATGGAGGCGGTCATGCGGTTCTCCTGGGTTCGGTGCCCGGGCGGGGCGGGTTCGGGGCCGGGCGGGGTCGGGACGGTTCGAGCGCGAGATGGCGGCGGGGCGGCGGGCGGCGGGCGGCGGGTGGCGGGTCAGCTCACCGCACGAGCCACCCGCCGTCCACCGGGATCACGGCCCCGGTGACGTAGGCGGCGGCATCGGATGCCAGGAACACGAACGCGCCCTGCAGGTCGCCGGGCGTGCCCCAGCGCCCGGCCGGGATGCGGGCGAGGATCGACGCCTCGCGGTCGGCGTCGGCGCGGATGGGCGCGGTGTTGTCGGTGGCCATGTAGCCCGGGGCGACGGCGTTCACGGTGACGCCCGAGGCCGCCCACTCGTTCGCGAGGGCCTTGGTCAGCCCCGCCACCGCGTGCTTCGAGGCTGCGTAGCCGGGGACGAGGATGCCGCCCTGGAACGACAGCATCGAGGCGACGTTGACGATGCGCCCCCACCCCTGCGCGATCATGCGCCGACCGGCCGCCTGCGAGAGGTGGAACACGGCGTCGAGGTTGACCGCGAGCACGTCGTCCCAGTCCTCGGCGGGGTGGTCGGCGGCCGGGGCGCGGCGGATGGTGCCCGCGTTGTTGACGAGGATGTCGACGCGCCCGAGCACCTCGGCGGCCTCGTCGATCGCGGCAGCCAGCTCGTCCCGCGAAGCCGAGACGAAGTCGCGGTGGATCGTGTGCACGCGCCGGCCGAGACCGCGGGCGAGCTCGGCCGTGTGCTCCGCGTCGCCGCGGTCGATGAGCACGAGGTCGGCGCCGGCCTCGGCGAGCGCGAGAGCCGCGCCCTGACCGAGACCGCGGCTGGAGCCGGTGACGACGGCGACGCGGCCGTCGAGGCGGAAGGTGTCGAGGATCATGCGGGGGCTCCCGGGGGTGCGATGAACGTGGTGGTCAGCTCGCCGATGCCGGCGACGCGGACGGTGACCGCGTCGCCGGGGGCGAGCGGGCGGTGCGCGTCCTGGGCGGCCGCGAGCTTCTGGGGTGTGCCCGTGGAGATGACGTCACCCGGCTCGAGCGTGAGCACCTGGCTGAGGTAGTGCACGACGAAGGCGACCGAGAAGATCGTCGTCGCCGTGGACTGCGACACGGTGACCTCGCCGTCGCGCACGACCTCGACGAGCAGGTCCTGCGGGTCGACCTCGTCGGCGGTCACGATCCAGGGCCCGAGCGGGGCGAAGCCGTCGAAGCACTTGCCGAGCGCCCACTGGCTCTGCCGGCGCTGCCACGAGCGGTCCGACACGTCGTTCAGCAGCGTGTACCCCGCGACGTACGACAGCGCGTCGTCGAGGGCCACCCCGTGGGCGCGTCGACCGATGACAACCGCGATCTCCCCCTCGTAGTCGACGTCGTCCGCCACGGCGGGCACGACGACGGGATCATTCGGACCGCCGAGGGTGTTGGACGTCTTCACGAACACGTCGGGCGTGGCCGGGTCGTCGGCGGTGGGGTCGACGCCGTCCGGCACGTGCCCGCGGTAGTTGTAGCCGAGGCAGAGCATCGTGCGCGGCACCACCGGCGCCTGCAGCGCCGCGGGGTCGAGCGGCGGCAGGGTCTCGGCATCCGTCCTCTCCACGAGATCCCGGATGCCGTCGAGCTCGGCGAACAGCTCGGGCAGGGGCCGCGGGCCGAGGTCGAGCACACGATCGCCCGACGACGAGGCGAGCACCGCGACCGAGCGATCGCCGACGCGCGCGAGCCTCACCACGCCGGCCGCCAGTCGGGCCGCGCCGCGCGGGCGAGGGCCTCGAAGAAGAAGTAGTCGCCCCAGAGCGTGCCCTCGTCGATGCCGACGTTCTTCGGCAGGTCGTAGACGCTGTGCAGCAGCACGGTGTCGGCGTCGGCTGCGGTCGCCGGTGTGTAGTGGGCGATGAGCGAGGCCAGGATGCGGTCGGCCGCGGCCCGCCAGCGCTCGGCACCCTCGGGGTCGACCTCCGCGAGCTCGTACAGCCCGCAGACGGCGATCGCTCCCGCCGAGCTGTCGCGCGGGGCGTCGGCGCCGTCGTTGTAGACGAGGTCCCAGTACGGCACGTCGTCGGAGGGCAGGTGCGCGAGGAAGTACTCGGCGCAGATCCGGGAGGCCTCGAGCAGATCGGCGTTCCCGGTCGCGCGGTGATTCATCGCGAAGCCGTAGATCCCCCACGCCTGTCCGCGCGCCCAGCACGAGTCGTCGAAGGCACCTTGCTCGGTCGCTCCGCGCAGGGGCTCCCCGGTCTCGGCATCCCAGTAGAACGTGTGGAAGGTCGATCCGTCCGGGCGCAGGATCTGTCGGCGCAGTTCGGCCGTGTGCCGCGCGACGACGTCGCTGTAGCGCTCCTCGCCCGTCTGTGCGGCCGCCCAGGTGAGCAGGGGCATGTTCATGAGGCTGTCGATGATCGTGCGTCCGCGCTGGGCGGGGTCGGCGAGATCGCCCCAGGCCTGGATGATCCCCGCCGACGGGAGGTACCGGGTCATCAGGTGGTCGGCCGCGGCGAGCGCGCTCGCGCGGGCGTCCTCGTCGCCGAGCAGTCGCGCGGGGGCGACGCACGACAGCGTGTAGAGGAAGCCGAGGTCGTGGGTGTCGAGATCCTCGCCCTCCCGCACGCGGCGACCGAAGTCCGCGGCGTGGGCGAGGGCGGCATCCCGGTACACGTCGTCGCCGGTGAGCTCGAACGCGATCCACTGCATGCCGGGCCAGAAGCTCGTCGTCCAGCCGCGGTTGGCGCCCTCGGCGAAGCCGGGGACGGCGGGCCGCAGGCTGTAGCGGTTGTCGCGGGTGGTGTCGTCGGGGTAGCGCGTGCCGAAGGCGTCGATGGTGGCGCGGATCGTCGCGAGCACCTGCGCGATGGCTGGGGCGGTGTCGACGCGGGCGGGGTCGACGCGGGCGGGGTCGACGCGGGCGGTGCCCGCGCCGGTGGTGGGGGGCGAGGTCGTCATGCGGGGGAAGTCCTTCGGATCAGACGGCGGCGACGGTGGCGTCGGCCGGAAGCACGGGGCGGAGGGCGAAGCGGGCGTTCGCCCAGATCAGGTACAGCGCGGGCGCGGCGGTGAGGCCGAGCGCCAGCGCGGGAGAGGTGACGAACAGCGCCGCCTGACCGGCGAGGACGAGCAGGCTCACCGCGCTGAGGTACCAGCGACGGACGGCCAGCACGGCCGCCGTCGACAGCAGGACCCGAAGCGGGGTGCCCGGCGCCTCGGCCAGAGCGGTGAGCGCCACCGGGGAGGTGGCCAGGGCGAGTAGCGCGACGGTCGCGCACAGCGGCACGACGACGACGGACCAGGATGCCGCCGACACGGCGCGCACGTCCACGAGCACGATCGCGAGCACGACGGCCACGATCGCCCCCACGGCGAGGGCCTTCCCCGCGGTGCGGCGCCAGCCGGCCCAGAAGGCGCGGACGACCCGCCCCTCCCCGAGCCCGTGCGCGCGGAAGGCCGTCAGGGCCCCGACGAGCGCGGGCCCGCAGAGGGGCGTCGCGATCAGCAGCAGTGGCCACGACGCGGCGGGGTCGGTCGTCAGCAGCAGGAACACCAGCGGTGCGCAGCCGACGAGCAGCATCACGTTGACCATCAGCCCCAGGTAGACCGTGGAGAAGATGCTCGCGTACGTGTCGTGGGAGATGCGGCGCACGGCTCAGCCCTTCATTCCGCTGGTGGCGATGCCCTCGACGAAGTACTTCTGGCCGAGGAGGAACACGACCGCGATCGGGACGACCGACATCGTCAGGCCGGCGAACAGCAGCGCGTAGTTGGCGTCGTAGAGGGTGCTGACGAAGCTCTGGAGCCCCAGCTGGATGGTCCAGAGGTCGGGGTTGCGCAGGTAGATGAGCGGGCCGAGGTAGTCGTTCCAGGTGCTGACGAAGGTCAGCATCGTCAGGCTCGCGATGGCGGGGACCGAGAGCGGGAGCATGATGCGCGCCCAGATGCCGTACTCGCTCAGACCGTCGAGACGCGCCGCCTCGGACAGGTCCTCGGGGATGGTGTCGTAGTACTGCTTCATCAGGAACACCCCGAATGCGCCGAAGGCCTGGATGAGGATGATCGCCCAGAGGGTGTTCGACACCTTGAGATTCGACAGCAGGATGAACTGCGGGATCATGTACGACTGCCACGGCACGGCGATCGTCCCGATGTAGACGAGGAAGAGTACATCGCGGCCCGGGAAGCGCATGCGCGAGAAGCCGTACGCGGCGAACGAGCCGGTGAGCACCTGCAGGAAGGTCACGACGACCGCGAGCACGAGGGTGTTGCGGATCCACGTGAGCATGCCGGACTGCGTCCAGATGTCGACGTAGTTGCTCCACACCCACGTCTCGGGGAGCCACTTCACGGGAGCGCTGAAGACGTCGTTGGGCGTCTTGAGCGAGCTCATGATCATCCAGAAGAACGGCAGCAGGAGGGCCGCGGCGGCGAGGACCATCACGGCGTAGCCGATGATCCGACCCGCGCGCCGGGCGGGGTGGGCGCCGGCGACGGGACGACGGCGCGGCGGCTTCGCGCCCGCGGTGACGAGGGTGCGGGTCGCGTCGGGGACGAGGAGATCGGTCATCAGGCGTCTCGCTTCTTGTTGAGGAAGAACTGCACGAGCGTCACGACGATGCACAGGAGGAACAGGACGATGGATGCCGCGGACGCGTACCCGAACTGGTTCTCCTGGAAGCCCTTCTGGTAGATGAACTGCGACAGCACGAGCGTCGACTGACCGGGACCGCCCTGGGTCATCACGAGGATGAGGTCGAAGATCTTGAACGAGTTGATCGTCAGCATGACCGTCACGAAGAACGTCGTCGGCCGCAGGCACGGCAGCGTGACGTTGACGAAGCGCTGCCAGACGTTGGCGCCGTCGACGCGGGCGGCCTCGTGGAGCTCGCGCGGCACGGTCTGGAGCCCCGCGAGGAAGAGGATCATGTAGTAGCCCATGTCGCGCCAGGTGCTGATGATCACGACGGCGGGCATCGCCCACTCCGACGAGGTGAGCCACCCGGGCGGGTTCTGCAGGCCGAAGAAACGCAGGATCTCGTTGATCGGGCCGTACTCGGGGCTGAAGAGCAGGTTCCACACGACGGCGATCGCGACGATCGAGGTGATGTAGGGGAAGAACGCGGCGGTGCGGAAGAACGCGACCCCGCGCAGCTTGTTGTTGAGCAGGAGCGCGAGCCCCAGCGCGACGACCATCGTCAGCGGGATGTGCAGGGCCGCGTAGTAGAGCGTGTTCAGCAGGGCGATGCGGAAGCTGCCGTCGCCGAGCAGGCGCTGGAAGTTCGCGAGGCCCACGAACGCCGACGAGCCGAACACGTTCCAGTTCGTCATCGACATGTAGAAGAGCGTGACGACGGGCACGAGCGTCAGCGCCGCGAAGCCCAGGAAGTTGGGGAGGATGAAGCTCCACCCGATGAGGGTGCTGCGCAGCGTCAGGCGCGACCGGCGGCGCGCGGGGCGCGGCCCGCGGTCCCGGCCGGTCTTCGGCGCCTTCGGGCGCGTGTCGGCGATGGTCGCCATGGGGTCTCCAGATCGTGAGGGGATCTCAGGGGCGGTCGGCCCGGGACGCTGCCCGGGCCGACCGGTGAGGGGACGTCAGCCGACGCCGACCTCGCTCTTGACGCGGTCTTCGGCGGTCTTGATCGCGTCGTCGATCGACGTCGACCCCGACATGACGGCCGTGTGCAGGTCGAGCAGGATGTTCTGCACGGCCGCGGTCTTGGCCGAGGTGGGGTTCTCCGGCTTGGTCTCGTGCGTCGACCACGCGAACGACGACAGCTCGTCGGTGGGCGCACCCTTGACGGCGAAGTACGTCTTCGCGACCGCGTCGCTCGTGAGCGCCGGCGTGATGCCGAGGCCGGCGAGCACCTGCGCACCCTCTTCGCCCGAGGCGAAGGCGAGGAACTTCTTCGCGGCGGCGAGCTTGGTGGCATCCGCTGCCTTGTTGATCGCGAAGCCGGTCGGGTCGCCGAAGGTCACCGGGGTCTTCGAGGTGCCGGTCGTCGAGGAGTCGTACTGCGGGATCGGCGCGAAGCCCCACGAGAAGGCGTCGGCCTCGCCCTTGGCCTGCTGGGCGATGAGGGTCGCGACGTACCAGGTGCCCATCGGCATCATGGCCGCCTGCTGCTTGCCGAACTCGGCCTGGTAGGTGAGCTTGTTGGCGGTGACGGTGTTGTACTCGACCTGGGCACCCGCGTCCTGGAGCGCGAGAGCACGCTCGTAGTACGGCTTCAGGTAGCCGTAGTCACCGTCGAGGATGTTCACGTCGGGGCTCTGCGCGTTCGCGAAGCCCTGCACGGTCGACTGCCAGCTGTGCTCGTACGTGCCGAGGGCGGCGGAGCCGGCGGCACCGAGCTTGGTGGTCAGCTGCTCGGCGGTCTTCTCGTAGTCGTCCCAGGTCCACGATCCGTCGGGCTCGGCGACGCCGGCCTTCGTGAAGAGGTCCTTGTTGTAGAAGAGCACCCACGAGTCCTGGCGGTACGGCGCGGCCCAGGTCGACCCGTCGACCTTGTACGCGTCCGCTCCGCCGATGCCGTCGGGAAGGGTCACGTCCGACACGTCGGCGAGCTGACCGCCGGCCTGGTAGGTGATGAAGGTCTTGAGGTTCTTCTGCGTGATGATGTCGGGGCCGGTGCCCGCGGCCAGATCGGCCGTCATGAGGGTGTCGTAGTTCGCGGAGTCGTACTCCTTGACCTCGATCGTGATGTCGGGGTTCTCCTCGTGGAACTTATCGGCGAGGGCCTGGAACTCGGGCGTGGTGCTGAGGCTCCACCCCGACATCGACAGCGTGACCGGACCGCTCTGGGCGGGGGCCTCGGACGATCCGCCGCTGCAGGCGGTCAGCGACAGGGCGGCGACGATGCCCACCCCGGTCGCGACGACGATCTTGCGCTTCATGCGTGCTGCTCCTTTGCGATTGCGTGCGGGACACCGGTGCGGGCCCGTGAATGCCGGTGCGCCCATCGAGAGGCTCCGGAGTCTGTGAGGGGGGTACGCGTCGACCGGCCGTCGGGCCAGGTGACGACGGCGACGGGCTCGTCGCCCTCGATCTCGAGCGAGGCCGGGACGTCGTCGGCGGTCTCGGCGCCGGTCAGCGTCACGAGCGCCGCGAACGGCACGCCGACCTCCGCGTCCCACGTGAGCACCGGGACGGCCGCGGTCTCACCCAGCGGGCTCGCGTCGCGGCGGACCACGACGCTCGAGACCGCCTCGGGACGAAGGGCCCGGATGCCGGACACCCGGCCGTCGAGACGCACCTCGGCGCTCCCCGTGTCGGTGCCGTGCTGCGGCTCGTCGCCCGCGAGGGGCCAGCCGCCCACGCGCAGGCGCAGCCCGTCGAGGTCGACGCCGGCGGCGAGGTCATCGATCGAGGTGAGACGCACCTCCCACGGGCCGCGGACGAGCGAGCGCACGGTGACCCGCGCGAGGTGGCGCGTCGCGCCGGCGAGGCCCGCGCCGTGGCGGTGGGTCGTGGGAGCGACGTCGACGGTGTGCACGTCCGAGGTCGAGGACGCGATCCCGACGCCGTCGACGACCTGGGTGCCCAGGGGTGTCAGGGCCGTGCGATGCGTCGCGCGACCGCTCGCGTCCAGGAGGGTCACCGCCTGCTCGAGCGGGTCGGTCCACGCGAGGTCGTCGAGGAGAGGAGCGGTCGCCGTGGAGTAGCCGATGCGCGCGTACAGGGGCGAATCGGCCGTGTGCGCACCCGGGCGGGCCTTGTCGGTGCCGTGGTTGACGACGCGGACGATCCCGTCGGCACGGGTGCCCGAGACGATCCATCCGGCGGCGGTGATGGCGCGCAGGTCGTCGGCCTCGGCGATCGGGAGGGGCTCGTCGGGCGCGCTCCACACGGGGTGATCGGCGGGGAGGGCGATCCCCATCAGCCCCTTGACGGCCCAGTAGGGCGAGCCGGGGCCGGAGTACGACTGGGCGAGTGCGCGCCACTCGCCGTGCCATCCGAGGGTGAGGATGCCGTCGGCATCCGGGGCGCCGCGGGTGACGAAGTGGTCGACGACCGCGCCCGCGGCGTGGCGCAGGCGGCCCGCTCCGGTCGAGGGGACCCCGGCGATGATCCCCGCCCAGAACGGGGCCGCGGCGGCGAAGCGGTAGATGAGGCTCCGGCCCTGCAGGAGCGGCGAGCCGTCCGCGCCGATGAGCCGCACGGCATCCTCGAGGAAGCGGTCGAGCCGAGCGACGTCACCCGCGGTGCGGTGACCGACGAGATCGGCGGCCCCCGTCATGCGGGGCCAGAGCACGGGATAGACGTGCAGGGCCCAGCCCACGTAGTGGTCGAAGGCGCGCTCCTCCCCGTCCGACAGCCATCCGTCGGCACGGACGAACGAGTCGTGCCGCGCGAGGTCGGCGGCGATGTCGTCGGGCGACCAGGGGCCTCCGACCGAGCGCAGGAACGTCTCCACGACGATGCGGAACCACACCCAGTTGGTCTGCGGGTAGGTCTCGTCCCCCACGACCGGGGCGAGGTAGGCGATGACCCTCTCGCGGGTCCGCGCGTCGAGGGTGTCCCAGATCCACTCTCGGGTGAGATCCAGGGCGAGGGCGAGGGAGGCCGCTTCGACCTTGGCCTGCGCGTGCTCGTCCATGCGCACCCAGCGGTCCGTGGCATCCGGGTCGACGCCGGTGCGCACGCCCTCGGCGAAGAACGCGATGAGCTCGTCCACTCCCTTGCCGCGTGCGCCGGCGATGCGGAACCCCGCGAGGAGGAAGACCCGCGCGAAGCCTTCGAGGCCGTCCACCGCCGCACCGTAGCCGCCCTCGGCACCGGGGAACACGATGCGACCCCGGCCCGGGGTGGCGTATCGCTGCGCCGCCGCGAGGAGCGCGTCGGCGACGGTGAGCCAGTCGCTGCGCTGTCCGCCGGCGAGGCGAGGAAGGGCGGGAGTCGCCACGGATTCTCCTTTGAAGACCGTCATCTCACCCGAATGTGACGGGTGAACGTTGGCGAGCGTATCAATCAAAAAACAACACCACAACACCTTTTGTGAATCTTCATGATCGTTTATGATCGATTCAGGCGGGAGAAGCCCGCTCGAAGGAGACCGATGTCGTTTCCCACCGTGCCCTTCCGGGGGCCGCTCGCCGCGCACCTCGGACACGTCGTCATCCGCCGTTCGGGCGACGATGCGCTGCCCGTCGCCCCGGCATCCGACCGCACGGTCTGGGACCCGCACTCCGGGTCCGCAGACCGCCTCGGGCTCGACGACATCGTCGCCCGCGCCGCGGCCGAGCGATCGACGCCCTGGCCCCACCCCCGTGCGAGCGACGCCGCGCGCGTTCATCGCGACGGCGACCGCACCGCGTGGGAGGACGCGACCTTCGAGCGCCAGCGTCGACTGAGTCGCGCGAGCATCGCCGCCGCCACCACGCTCGACGACGCGTGGATCGACGAGGTCGTGGACGGTGTCGTGTTGCTGTGCGAGCAGAGCTCGTGGTGCTGGCCCGCCCACGACGACACCCACCGCGTGCACGGCGCGGTCCTCGCGACCGTGACCGATCCCTACGTCGACCTCGGCGCGGGAGAGGCCGTCGCGCAGCTCGCCTGGATCGATCACCTCCTCGGAGCGCAGCTCGACGCGCGGGCTCCCGGCGTCCGCGACCGCATCCGGCACGAGGCGCGAGTGCGCGTCTTCGAGCCGTTCCAGCGGCGGCGCGACTGGCACTGGATCGGCCTCGACGGCGACGTGCACAACTGGAACCCCTGGATCCACGGCAACGTCATCGTCGCCGCGCTGCGCCTGCTCGACGCTGCCGGCGATGCCGCCGAGCGCGACCGCGTCATCGCCCTCGCGATCGAAGGTCTGGACCGTTACGTCGCCGTGCTCCCCGCCGACGGCGCGATCGACGAGGGCTACGCCTACTGGTGGAACGGCGCGGCGCGCGCCCTCGAGGTGCTCGACATCCTCGCCCACGCGACAGACGGCGCGGCCGACGCGACCGCCGTGCCGTCCCTGCGCGAGACGGTCGCATTCCCCCACCGGTCGCACCTGGGCGGCGACTGGTTCGTCAACCACGCGGACGGGCAGGCGAAGCCCCCCGCCGACCAGCCCTGGCACGCCCTGCACCGCGCCGCCCGTCGCCACGGCGACACCGCTGCCGCCGCGTTCGCCGCGTCGCACCGCGACCCGGGCGCCCCCGCGGCCACCGAGAGAGAGGGCCTCGGCCGACTGCTGCGCGCCCTCACGGATCCCGCCTGGATCCTGGCATCCCCCGCTCCCGCTCCCCTGCCGCGCGATGTCTGGCTGGCCTCGACCGAGGTGTTCCTCGCGCGCGAGCGCGCCGGGTCGAGCGACGGCCTGACCCTCGTGGCCAAGGGCGGCCACAACGGCGAGCATCACAACCACAACGACGTCGGGTCGTTCCTCGTCGCGGTGGACGGCGTCCCCGTGATCGTCGACGCCGGACGCCCGACCTACACCGCGGCCACCTTCGGACCCGACCGCTACGCCATCTGGACGATGCAGAGCGCATGGCACAACGTCCCCGTGGTGCGCGGCACCACTCAGCCGGAGGGGACGGATGCCGCCGCCCGCGGCGCCGCGGTCGAGATCGCCGACCGTGGCTCGGCGTTCACCGTCGAGCTCGCGGGCGCCTACCCCGATGCGGGGCTCTCGACCTGGCACCGGCGAGCGCGACTGGATCGTGCGGCCGCGCGCGTGGAGGTCGACGACTCCTGGAGCTTCGCGGACGGCGCCCCCACCGGCGACGACACCCGGCTGCACCTGCTCGTCGCGGGCGAAGTGCGCCTCGAAAGCGGCGGCGCGCGGGTGATCCCGCTGGGCGACGCGCGCCCGGTGCGCCTGCGCTGGCCGAGCGACATCGCCGCGACCGCCGCGGTGCGCGATCTCGACGATCCGATGCTCACCGAGGTGTGGGGGGAGCATCTGACGCGCCTCGCCCTGCCCCTGGCATCCCGCACTCAGCTCCAGGTCACGGTAGAACTGGACTCACCGATCGAGGATCACCAATGACCGACACCACCCCGCACCAGCCCCTGGCCGCGGAGCGCCGCGCGCACATCCTGAGCGCGCTGCACAGCGACGGCGCCGTGCGCATCTCGCAGCTCACCGAAGACCTGGGCGTCGCGACGGTGACTCTGCGCCGCGATCTCGCCCAGCTCGAGAAAGAGGGCGTGCTGCGCCGCGTCCACGGCGGGGCCGTTGCCGGGGAGAACACTCCGCCGCGCCCCGAACCCCGCGCCGACGAAGCATCGGCGGGGTCGATCGCCGTCCTCGTCCCCTCCCTCGCGTACTACTGGCCGGGCGTCGTGCGCGGGATGGAGACGGCCGGGCGCCGCCTCGGCTACAAGATGCTCCTGCGCGGCGCCTCGTACGAGCTGCAGGACGAGCGGCCCGTCCTCGATCGCCTCGTCGCGACCGGCGACGTGCGGGGCCTCATCGTCGCCCCCAACACCGACACCGCCCACGCCGCCGACGTGATGAGCTGGCTGGCCGACTGCCCCGTGCCGAGCGTGCTCGTCGAGCGCGACGCGGTGCCGGGGGCCGGCGGCATCCCGATGGAGTCGGTCACGACCGACCACGCCCTCGGCGCGCTGCTGGCCGCGCGGCACCTCGCCACGCTCGGCCACCGCAAGGTGGGGCTGATCCTCTCGCGCCACTCGCCGACCTCGCGCAAGATCGCCGCGGGATGGCAGACGGCGTGCGAGGAGCTCGCGTTGACCCCCGCCGACCACTTCGAGCAGACGCTCCCCGACCGCGCGAGCCCCGACTTCTCGGACGTCGTGAACGCCACGCTCGACTCGGCCCTCGCCACCGGGGTGACGGCGCTGCTGGTGCACTCGGACCCCGAGGCCATGGCGTTCGTCGACCTCGCGCTGACCCGCGGCATCTCGGTGCCCGACGATCTGTCGATCATCGCCTACGACGACGAGGTGGCCCAGCTCTTCACGCCCGCGCTCACCGCGGTCAGCCCGCCGCGCGCGAGCGTGGGCGAGGCGGCCGTCGAACTGCTCGCCCGGCGCATCGCCGAACCGGACCGGCCCGTCCACCGCGTGCAGCTGAGTCCCCGGCTGAACGTCCGCGCCTCGACGGCGGCCCCGCGGTCATGACGTCTCCCTCGTCGCACGACTTCTCGCCGTGGACGTTCTGGGACGAGGCCTCGCCCGAAGACCGTGATCGGCAGCGCACCCACCTCGCCGCGCTCCGCCGGGAGCACCCGGACTGGGACCTCGGCGATCGCGTGTTCGTGTCGGAGCATGCGGGGGTCGACCCCGACCAGCTCGCGATCGGCGACCGTTCGTACCTCGCGCTCGGCGCCTATGTCACGGGCACGATCCGCATCGGCGCCGACTGCTCGATCAACCCGTACACGGTCGTGCGCGGCGACGTGCAGCTCGGCGACGCGGTTCGCGTCGGCGCGCACACCTCGATCATCGGCTTCAACCATTCGTTCGAACCGGGCAGCCCGGTGTTCCGCCAGCCCCTGACCTCGCGGGGCGTGCGCATCGGGGACGACGTCTGGATCGGCTCCCACGTCGTCGTGCTCGACGGTGTCTCGGTCGGCGATCACGCGGTGCTCGCCGCGGGAGCCGTGGTGACGAAAGACGTCCCGAGCGGCGCGATCGTCGGCGGCAACCCCGCGCGCCATCTGCGGTGGCGCGTCGCTCCCCCGGCTTCGTCCGATCCGCGCCGCGACGAGCTCGCGCGGTTCGCCGGTCGCGCCCGCGACGACCTGGCATCCGTCCTCTCCCGCACCGCCGTCGAGGGCGGCTTCCGCGACCGCCCGGGCGCGGCGCCGTCGCTGCGCGGTCTCGGTGACGCGGTCGAGCTCGCCGACCTGCTCCACGGCACACCTCCCCCGGGCGCGGGGCGCGCCGAGTGGATCGCCGTGCTGTCGTCGGCGCAGCGTCCCGCCACGGGTCTGACGACCGACGCGGCATCGCTGTGGGACGACCCCGACGCCGCGTACGGCGTCCTCAGCGCCGGCTACGCCCTCGACCTGCTCGGTGGGCGCTTCCCCCACCCGCTGATCGACGTCGTCGGCGCCGACGTTCCCGGTCTCGTCGCGCACCTCGAGGCCCTGCCGTGGTCGACCGACCCCTGGCGGGCGGGGCATCACGTCGATGCGTTCGGCACCGCGCTCCTGTGGAGCGGACGACGGACGGATGCCATTCCCCCGGGCCTCGCCGAGGCGCTGTTCGGCTGGCTCGCGCTGCGCACCGACCCGCGCACGGGCATGTGGGGCGAGCCCGGTCCCGGCGGCGATTCGCGCCTCCTGGTCAACGGCTTCTACCGCGCGGCGCGGGGCACCGTGGCGCAGTTCGGCCTCGACGTCGCGCACCCGCTCGCCGTGATCGACACCGTGCTCCGTCACGCGCGCGACGATCGATGGATGCGGCCCGAGCGTCGCGACGCCTGCACCGTCCTCGACATCGTGCAGCCCCTCTGGCTCACGCGGTCGAGCGGCTACCGCACCGACGAGATCCGCGCTCTCGCCGCCGACCTGCTGCGTCACGCCCTGAGCGGTTGGCGCGCGGGAGCGGGCATGGCCTTCCGCCTCGACGGCGACGACCCGGGCCTGCAGGGCACGGAGATGTGGCTCGCGATCGTCTGGTACCTCGCGGATCTGCTCGAGTGCTCCGACGCGCTGGGCTACCGCCCGCGCGGCGTGCACCGCCCCGAGCCCGCCCCGCGCTGAAGCCTCGACCCGCCAGGCGGCGGGTACCGCCCGCAAGCCGAACCCTCGACCCGCCAAGGCAGGTGTCGACCGCGCGGAGTCCGCCGCCCCGAGCCCGCCCCGCGCTGAACCCCGACCCGCGAAGGGGTGCGGCCCGCCGCAGCGGACCGCACCCGATCTCACGCGCGCGACCGACGGCGCCGCACCAGCAGCGTCCCCGCACCGAGCGCGAGCAGCAGCAGCGCCGCGCCGACCGTGACGGCCGTTCCCGTGGTGTCCTGACCCGTGGATGCCAGGTCGTCACGCCCGTGGTGCTGCCCGGGGTCGGAGTCTCCCCCGGACGGCGGGCCGGGCGTGCCGGGCTCTCCCGGCTCCCCCGGCTGGCCCGGCTCGGACGGTTCGCCCGGCGCCGCCAGCGTCACCGCGACCGTGTAGGTGCGCACCGACCCATCGGCGGCCGTGACCTGAACGGTGCCCGTGCCGGCGGCATCCTGAGGCTGGGTGATCTGCACGACGGCGTCCTCGTCGACCGCGAGGGCGAAGAGCTGCGGCAGCGTGTCGCCCTCGACCGTCACGGCGTACGCCGTGGTCGCGGCGGCGAAACCCGCGACCGGATCGTCCCCCACCGTCAGTCGCGCGAGGTCGGCGATCCCCGACGGTCCCGCCGCGTCGGCGAGGATCTCGACCTCCGACACGATCATGTGCTGGTCCTCGCGGGCCGTCAGCACGACCCGCACCTCGTCGGCCCGCGCGCCGCCGACCGGCACCTCGACCCGCGGGGCCCCTGCTCAGGCACGGGAACGGCGACCGGCTCGCCCTCGACCCAGGCGCCGTCACTCGAGCGGTGATCCACGCGCACGGTGTCGGCCCAGCTGGGCCCGCCGTCGCGGTAGAACTGCACCGCGACGCCGCGCACGGTCTCCTCCGCGGCGAGCGCGTAGCCGAGCGTGTCGGAGGTGTTCTTGGCATCCGATCGCCAGTTCGACCAGCCCTTATCGGTGGTGTCGCCGTTGATCGTGCGTTCGACGCCGTAACCGCTCTCCGTGTATGTCGCCGAGGGCGTGCTCTCGGGAGCGACGTTGCGCTCGACCGCGGCAGTCACGATGACCGTGAGCCGCGCGTCGAGACCGTCTTCCGTCGTACCCACGACCTCCACGGTGCCGGGCGCCGCGAACGCGGCGGCCTCCACGCCCGTCCAGTCCCACGAGACGGGCACCGCGTAGCCGGCCCCCGACGGGCGGAGTTCCGCGAGAACCGTGTCATCGGCCTGAGCCTGCACCGCGGCGAGCGCCGAGCCCGCGACGACGGTGACCGAACGCGGACGGGTCGCCGTGAACGCGCCCACCTCGACCTCGGCACGCGCCTCGACGGAGGCCCCGAAGACGTCCGCCGCCGTTCCGGGAACCGTGACGGTCCCCGCGGTGCCGAACTCGAGCCCCTCGGTGTTCCAGGTGACGGGCGCCGCGCGGCCCACACCCCCGGCGTACCGGACGGTCACCGTCGCGGGCAGCGCGGGAGCCGTGCCCACCGGGGTCGCGGCCGTGACCGGGTCGCTTCCCACGGCGGTCGTGCTCACCAGACGCCAGGTCTGGTTGCCCGCGCCGTTGGAGGTCCACAGCCCCACGGCGGTCCCGCCATCGCTGCTCGCGCCGTCGACGTCGAGAACCTGCTCCGCGGCGACGTTGAGCACCGAGTACGTGGTGCCGTCGAGGGTCGAGCCCATCCACTGGGTCGCAGGATCCGCCGCGGCCGTCGCGGCATCGGTGTCGATCAGCGCCGTGGCACCGTCGCGCGAACCGAGGAACGCCCCGTCGCCGTTCTCGAGCGTGAAGCGGTGGCGGTTGGTCCCGGCACCGTCGATCGTGCGCACGGTCCAGCCCTGGGCACGAGCGGCCTCGGGCGTGGTGGCATCCATCTCGATCGTGAGGTCGTCGTCGCCGTGGAGGGCGAGTCCGCTCTGCACCCCGACGAGCTGCACGGTCTGGCCGTCGCGGAAGGCGGGCGCGTCGTCGGCGACGCCCGAGACGCCGTCGACCTCGAACGTCACGACCGACTTCGCCGGGATCGTGAGCCGGGCGATTCCGGATGCCGCATCCACGGCGACCGCGTCACCGGCGCGCAGCGCGTTGACGGTCGGCTCCTGCGCGGTGGACTGCGTCGTCACGATCGGGGTGACCGTGGCGCCCGGCGCGATCTCGCCGAAGCGGCTGAGGTCGAGCTCGACGACCTGCTCGGCATCGTCGGCGTTGACGTGCACGATCGACGCGCCCTGGCCGTCGGCGTCGATCGCCGCGGTGGAGTTCGTGTCGTCCGTCGCCATGAGCCGATCGCCCGGCTGGATGTAGTGCGTGAAGTTGCGCACGGTGTTGAACTTCTCGTTCGTCAGCACCTGGCAGCTCGGGTCGGCGTCACCGTCGGCGATGCGACGCTCCGAGAGGCCCTCGGCGTTGCAGTCGAAATCGATGAAGACGCTGCCCCAGTTGAGCTTCTCGACCTTCTCCATGTTGTAGAGGTCTTCGACCGGCTGCCAGAACACCCACGCCTCGGGCTCGAGCTCGCGCAGGTCGCCGACGATGTGCGAGGCCATGCCGAGGCCGTTCTCGATGTCGTTCGTGACGAAGCCGCGACTCGTGTCGGTCCAGTTGCCCTCGACCTCGCTCATCCACAGGGGCTTGTCCGACGCCTTGGCGATGTCGCGCACGACCGGACGCCCGCCCGTGCCGTACGTGTGCACGTTGAGCTGGTCCACGGCATCCTTCGCCGCGTCCGACCAGGTGTTCCAGTTGTTCGCGAAGATGCCCGGGTTCGTCTCGTCCATCGCCGAGATCACGGCATCCGTCGTCGTCTGCCCGTCGGCCAGACGGGCCGCGAGCGCGGCGATCATCTCGTCCTGCCGCTCGGGGCCGATGTGCGCGCCCTCCTGACGGCCGCCCGTGGGCCACGTCGCACCGTCGGGGATCTGCGTCTGCCAGTAGTTCGTGTTCGGCTCGTTGAAGGGGTCGATCGTGTCGAACCGGATGCCGTGCTCCTTCTCGAGCTCGTCGACCACGGTCACCAGGTAGCCGGCGAACTTCTGCATGTCGGCGGAAGCGAGCTGCTCGCTGGTGGCGTCGTTGATGCCGCCGGAGACGAAGCCGCTGTCGGTGAGGAAGTACGGCGGGGAGTTGCTGAAGGCCTCCCAGTGCGTGACCTTGTCCTTGAGCGCGTCGAGCCACCAGCGTTGCGCGGAGTCGGCGTCGAAGTCGTAGTGCGTCGGGTCGTCGGGGTTCCACGCGTCCCGGTAGCGGTTGCGGTCCGCGTAGGTCGAGGTGATCTCGCCCTCGGCATCCGTCGCCGGAAGGTTCGGGTTCCAGAACCCGGGCACCGCCCCGCCCGCGCGCAGGTACGGCGGCACGTCGGTCGCGTTGCCGCCGCCGACGTTGTAGCGGGCGATGTTGAGGTTCAGCCCCTCCTCGCCGAACACGGCGTCGAAGAGTTTCTGCCGCACGTCCGCGGGGTAGTTGCCGGTGGCGTTGGCGAACCACACGAGGCTGGTGCCCCACCCCTCGAAGGCCTCGGTGGCCGAGGCGGGATTGGGCGTGATGCGCACGGTCGACGGGTCGTCGGCCGCTCTCGCCGGCGGCGGCGCGGCGGCCGCTCCGGCGGTCAGGGCGCCGGCGACCAGAGCCGCGGCGCACGTGAAAGAAAGGACTCGAGACGTCATCGTCGTTTCCGTTTCCGGCCGCGTCGGTGCGACCTGTGGGGGGATGTTGACGTCAACATGTTGACGTCAACACCGAGCCTAAGCCGATTCGCGGGCTGCGCGCAACGGTTGCGCCGGGGTCGCCCCGGGCGCCGAGACTGCATCGCGCTGACAACTTCGCTGCACGCTGCAGGGGAGATGTCAGCGCAGTGCAGCCTCGAGGCCCGCGCGCGCGAGGGTGCGAGCGCGCGACCCCGGCGGGCCGCTCGCCGCGGTCGCACCGACGCGGGGCGACCTCGCGCGCTAGGTTGGGCCCGTGTTCTCCGCTTCCTCGCGTCTTCGCCGAGCCGCCGCCGCTCTCGCCCTCGCCGCGGCGATGCCGGCCGCCCTCACGGCCTGCGTTCCGGATGCCGCCGCGCCGAGCGATGCGGCCCGGACCACACCGCCGACATCGACGCACGCCGCGCCGTCCGCGAGCGCCACCCCCACGGCCGACCCGCGCCTGACCGCTCCCGCTCCCGCACGGGTGGCCCCGACGTGCGACAACATCATGGACCCGGCATCCGGGAAGACCGTCCGCGACGTGGTCCTCCCCGACGGAGCCGTTTCATCGGGGCCGCTCTTCCCGGCGCTCGCGCAGGGCCCGACGTGCTCCACAGACGGGACGGGTCAGGGCGACTTCTACACGTGGTCGCCGGCCTCGCGGACGGACTGGGACGCGGTCGTCGCCACGCTCACCGCCGGCGACAGCGGCTGGTTCACCGAGGAGGGCCCGCGCGGCACCTACCTGACCTACAAGATCGACGGTCGCTACAACCAGACGTACCTGTTCACGGGCGACGCCGTGATCCTCGCTCCCACGAAGGCCGACACCGACGCCGTGATCGGCCCGCCGCTCGCCTGAGGAGACGCCGTCTCGCGGACCACGCGGCTCGGGGCGGGAGCGTGAGCGAAGCGGCGCACGAGCTGCTCGCGCGCCCGCGAGCGGAGGAGATTCCGGGACGGGAGGACACACGACGCGGCACCCGTCCTCCCGTCGCCAGAAATCCTCTCCTCGCCGCGCGGCACCGCTCCCTGCGCGCACCGCACACCACGCCACCGCGCCGGCACCGCGCCGCGTGACGAGCGGAGGGTCAGGGACAGAGGGAGGACGAATCCGGCACACCGGTCCTCCGCGAGCCCCCCGGTTCTCCGTCCATCACGCGCACCCGCACCTCGGCGAGCGCCCACCCCCGCACACCTCAGCGCCGGGGGCCAGAGCTCGCGCGCACCACGAGCGAGGTCGGCACGAGCGTGCGCGCGTGCTCGCCGCCGGTGCCCTCGATGTCGGCGATCAGGGCGCTCATCGCCTCTTCGCCGACGCGCTCGAAGCGCTGGCGGACGGTCGTGAGAGGCGGCCAGAAGTTCGAGGACTCGGGCGTGTCGTCGAACCCGACGACGCTCACGTCGCCCGGCACGACGCGTCCGGCCTCGTGCAGCGCGCGGAGCACACCCAGTGCCATCTGATCGTTGGCCGCGAAGACCGCCGTGACCTGGGCGTCCTGCGCGAGATCGACCCCGATGGCATGCCCCGATTCGGCCGTCCAGTCCCCGATCTGCACCTCGGGGACGTGGCATCCGCGGTCCTCCAGAGCCGCCCGCCACGCCGCGCTCCGACGCTCGGCGGCGAACGACTCACGGGGACCCGACACGTGCCACACGGTCTCGTGACCGAGGTCGAGCAGGTGCTCGGTCGCCAGGCGCGCTCCCTGCGCCTGGTCGTTGTCGACCACGGCGTAGGGGTAGTCCGCGCTCGAATCGACGACCACGACGGGGAGCCCCGTGGGCAGCGACAGCTCGTTCTCGCCGAGGCGGTGCGTCTCGATGAGGATCACGATGCCGTCGACCGCGTGTTCGCGCAGGCGCAGGAAGGCGCCCGAGACGTCCGACTGCGACGCGGACTGCACGGTGATGAGGGTGATCGAGTATCCGGATGCCGCGGCGATCGACGCCAGGGCATCGAGCGTGCGCGTGTTGCCGTACGAGCTCAGCGAGAACATGATCACGCCGATGCTGTGGAAGCGACCGGAGCGCAGGGCCCGCGCGGCGCTGTTGGGGCGGTATCCGAGCGAGGTCATCGCATCCAGGACCCGCTGACGCGTGTCGGGGTCGACGTTGGCCCGGCCGTTGGCCACGCGGGAGACGGTCTGGCCCGACACTCCGGCCGCCGCGGCGACGTCGGCCATCGACACTTCACGCGGGCGCCCGCGCACCCAGCTCGCGGCCGACGGCGTCGTCGTCTCGCCCATGGCTACCCCCTGGAATGTTGACGTTGACACACTAGCGCGACGGAGTTATGTTTACGTCAACATCTCGGCCACCCGGACCGGATGCGCACCAACGAAGAGGCTCTGGACGATGACGACCACCGCGGCACCCCCGCCTGCTCTGCGCCCCCCACGACGCAAACGCCGTTCCCGGATCGACGATCGCGGCTGGCTGTTCGTCGCCCCGTTCGCCCTCGTCTTCGCGCTGGTGTTCCTGGCACCCCTGGCGTACTCGGTGTATCTCAGCCTGTTCCGCGACCAGCTCATCGGCGGCAACGCCTTCGTCGGCTTCGCCAACTACATCACCGCGTTCGGCGACGAGAAGTTCTGGGACGGCTTCGGCCGCGTCGGGATCTTCCTCGTCGTGCAGGTGCCGATCATGCTGATCCTCGCCCTCGCGGCCGCCCTCGCGATCGACAGCGCCCGTCTGCACGCGGCGGGCTTCTACCGGATCGTGATCTTCCTGCCCTACGCGGTTCCCGCCGTCGTGGCCGTGCTCATGTGGGGCTACATCTACGGCGACCAGTTCGGTCTGACCCGCAACCTCAACGACCTGCTGGGCGGACAGTTCGTCCAGCCCTTCCTGCCCGAATGGATGCTGCTGTCGATCGGCAACATCGTTACGTGGCAGTTCGTCGGCTACAACATGCTGATCTTCTACTCCTCGCTGAAGACCATTCCCGGCGAGCTGTACGAGGCGGCATCCATCGACGGAGCCGGCGCGTGGCGCACGATCTTCTCGATCAAGATCCCCGCCGTCCGCGGAGCCGTGGTGATCGCCACGATCTTCTCGATCATCGGCAGCTTCCAGCTCTTCAACGAGCCGAACATCCTCAAGCCCCTGGCCCCCAACGTCATCTCGACGTTCTTCACGCCGAACATGTACGCGTACAACCTCTCGTTCGCCGGCCAGCAGTACAACTACGCGGCCACGATCGCCATCATCATGGGCGTCATCACCGCCGTCATCGCCTACGTCGTGCAGCTGCGCGGCTCTCGTCAGGAGGCGCGATGACCACCGCGACCGCACCCCGTACCGACACCGTCGCCGTGACCACTCCGCGCGGTCCGCGCCTCGCCCGTCGCTCCCCCACGAGCAGCAAGAAGTCGCTCGTCCTGAGCATCGTCATGGGCCTGTACCTGCTGTACACGCTCGTGCCGCTGTTCTGGCTCCTCATCAACGCCACCAAGACCCAGGCCGACCTGTTCACGACCTTCGGCCTGGGACCCGGCAACAGCTTCGCGCTGTTCGACAACATCGTCGAAACGTTGACCTACCGCGACGGCATCTTCGTCCGGTGGCTCGGAAACACCCTGCTGTACGTCGTCGTGGGCGCGGGCGGAGCGACGCTGCTGGCGACCCTCGCGGGCTACGGTCTGGCCAAGTACAACTTCCGGGGACGCAAGGCCGTGTTCGCGGTCGTCCTCGGCGCGATCGCGGTGCCCGGAACGGCGCTCGCGGTGCCGACGTTCCTGCTCTTCAGCCAGCTCGGGCTCACCAACACCCCGTGGGCGATCATCATCCCCTCGCTCATCAGCCCCTTCGGGCTCTACCTGATCTGGGTGTACGCGTCGGATGCCATCCCCACCGAGTTGCTCGAAGCCGCCCGCATGGACGGAGCAGGTGAGTTCCGCACCTTCTTCACGATCTCGATCCGCCTGCTGACGCCCGGCATCGTGACGGTGCTGCTGTTCGCGGTGGTCGCGACGTGGAACAACTACTTCCTGCCGTTGATCATGCTGAGCGACCCGCAGTGGTACCCGCTCACGGTCGGCCTGAACCAATGGAACGCCCAGGCGACCGGGGTCGCCGCGCAGCCCATCTACAACCTCGTCATCACGGGCTCGGTGCTCTCGATCATTCCGATCGTGGCCGCCTTCCTCGTGCTGCAACGCTTCTGGCAGTCCGGCCTCAGCGCCGGCAGCGTGAAGCAATAAGCGTCCCCCCTCCCCGCACCCGGAGCGTCCTGCACCGGAATCCGCAACAACACTCCACAACAACGAAGTGAAGGAAACCCCAATGACATTCATCCGCAAGGGCACCGCCGTTCGGCGGACCGTCTTCGCCCTGGCTGCGACCGCGCTCGCCGCGGGCGCGCTCACCGCCTGCTCGGGCGGCACCGCCAACGGCGGCGCAGCCGGCGGCGGCAGCGCCGACGACGTCGAGAAGGCCCTCGAGGCCGGCGGCGAGATCACGTACTGGTCCTGGACCCCCTCGGCCGAGGCTCAGGTCAAGGCGTTCGAGGCGAAGTACCCCAAGGTCAAGGTCAACTACGTCAACGCGGGCACCAACAAGGACGAGTACGCGAAGCTGCAGAACGCGATCAAGGCCGGCTCGGGCGCCCCCGACGTCGTGCAGATCGAGTACTACGCCTTCCCGCAGTTCGCGCTCTCGGACTCGCTCGTCGACCTCGCTCCCTACGGCTTCTCCGACCTCAAGGGCGACTACAGCCCCGGCACCTGGGGCTCCGTCGACTTCGACGGCAAGGTCTACGGCCTCCCGCAGGACTCGGGCCCCATGGCCCTGTTCTACAACAAGGCGGTCTTCGACCAGTACGGCATCAGCGTGCCGAAGACCTGGGACGAGTACCTCGCGGCGGCGCAGAAGCTGCACGCGGCCGACCCGACGAAGTACATCACTGCTGACACCGGCGACGCGGGCTTCACCACCAGCATGATCTGGCAGGCCGGCGGCACGCCGTTCAAGACCTCCGGCACCGACGTCACCGTCAACCTGCAGGACGACGGCTCGAAGAAGTTCGCGAACAACTGGAACCGTCTCATCGAGGGCGGCCTGATCTCCGACACCCCGAGCTGGAGCGACGAGTGGTTCAAGGGCCTCGGTGACGGATCCATCGCCTCGCTCGTGATCGGCGCCTGGATGCCGGGCGTGCTCGAGTCCTCGGTTCCCGACGGCGCCGGCAAGTGGGCCGTCGCTCCCATCCCGACCTACGACGGCAAGGCCGTCACGGCCGAGAACGGCGGCGGTGGCCAGGCGGTCACGAAGCAGAGCAAGAACCCGGCCCTGGCCGCGGGCTTCCTCAAGTGGCTGAACAACGACGACGAGAGCCTGAAGATCTTCGCCGAGTCCGGCGGCTTCCCGTCCACGACCGCTCAGCTGAGCGACCCCTCCTTCGTCGACAAGGCGTCGGACTACTTCGGTGGTCAGAAGATCAACGAGGTCCTCACGCAGGCCTCCAGCGAGGTGCGCGAGGGCTGGAGCTACCTGCCCTACCAGGTGTACGCGAACAGCATCTTCAACGACACCGTCGGCCAGGCGTACTCCACCAAGGGCGACCTGAACAAGGGCCTCAGCGCCTGGCAGGACCAGCTCGTGCAGTACGGCAACGAGCAGGGCTTCTCGGTCAACAAGTAAGCACGACCATCCGGGGGCGGGTCGCATCGTTCGCGAGCGGTCCCGCCCCCTTCCCTTCCCTCCAGGAGAAAAGCATGACCTCCCCCACCCGGATCGTCGTCGACCGAGACGCCCTCGGCGCCGCCGTCCCGCGCCGCCTGTTCGGCACGTTCGTCGAGCACATGGGCCGCTGCGTCTACGACGGCATCCACTCTCCCGGACACGAGACGGCGGATGCCGCGGGCTTCCGCGGTGACGTCCTCGAGCTGGTGCGCGAGCTCGGTGCCACCGTCGCGCGCTACCCCGGCGGCAACTTCGTCTCGGGGTACCGCTGGGAGGACGGGGTCGGTCCCCGCGACGAACGACCGGTGCGCCTGGATGCCGCGTGGCACAGCACCGAGACCAACCAGGTGGGTCTGCACGAGTTCGCCGACTGGGCGGATGCCGCCGGCCTCGAGGTCATGGAAGCGGTCAACCTGGGCACGCGCGGCGTCGCCGAGGCCGCCGACCTGCTCGAGTACGCCAACCACCCCTCCGGCACCGCGCTGAGCGACCGCCGCCGCGACAACGGTCGCGAAGAACCCTTCGGCATCCGGCTGTGGTGTCTCGGCAACGAGATGGACGGGCCCTGGCAGATCGGCCACAAGACCGCCGACGAGTACGGCCGCCTCGCTGCCGAGACCGCGCGCATGATGCGCTTCATCGACCCGACCGTCGAGCTCGTCGCCGCCGGCAGTTCGAACCACGAGATGCCCACCTTCGGCGAGTGGGAGCGCACGGTGCTCCGCCACACGGCGGGCCTCGTCGACCACATCTCGGTCCACGCCTATTACGAAGAAGACCCGACCGACCCGGCGAGCTTCCTCGCCAGCGGCGCGGCCCTCGACCGCTACATCGGCGAGGTCGCCGACATCATCGACGAGGTCGGTGCCACCACCCCCGACGGGCACCCGATCGGCATCAGCGTCGACGAATGGAACGTCTGGAACCAGACCCGCTGGAACGAGGTCGACAAGCCCCGCGTCTTCACCGGCGACTGGCCGATCGCCCCGCGCCTGATCGAGGACGACTACACCGTCACGGACGCCGTCGTCGTCGGCTCGCTCCTCATCACCCTGATCCGCCACTCGGAACGCGTGTCGATGGCGAACCTCGCTCAGCTGGTCAACGTCATCGCCCCCATCCGCACCGAGCCGGGTGGCGGGGCGGCCTGGCGCCAGAGCACATTCCACCCCTTCAAGCTCACCGCCGAAGCGGCATCCGGTCGTGTCGTCGAACCCCGCGTCGAGGGGGCCACGATCGAGACCGCGCGCCACGGGGCCGTCGACGCGGTCGACACCGTGGCCACCGTCGACGGACGGGACCTCACCGTCTTCCTCGCGCACCGAGACCTCGAGGCGTCGACCGAGATCGAGCTCGACCTCGGCGCCGTCGAGGGCATCGAGGCCGTCATCGTGACCGTCCCCGAGGGCGGCGACCGCCACACCACCAACTCCGCGGGCGCCGAGCCCGTCGCTCCCGCCGCCCTCGATGTGCGGGTCGGCGGCGACGGCATCCTGCGCTTCACCCTCCCCGCCCTGGCCTGGGTGCGCGTGCGCGCTCGCCTGGTCGGCTGACCCCCCACCCGAAAGACATCGTGACGACCTTCACCATCGGCGAAACCGACTTCCTGCTCGACGGGCGACCACACCAGGTCATCTCGGGCACGCTGCACTACTTCCGCATCCACCCCGAGCACTGGGCCGACCGCATCCGCACCGCGAAGGCGATGGGGCTCAACACCATCGAGACCTATGTCGCGTGGAACGCGCACGAGCCCGTTCGCGGGGAGTGGGATGCCACCGGCTGGAACGACCTCGGACGCTTCCTCGACCTCATCGCCGCCGAAGGGCTGCACGCGATCGTGCGCCCCGGCCCGTACATCTGTGCGGAGTGGCACAACGGGGGGCTGCCGGTGTGGCTGACCTCGACGCCGGGGATCGGCATCCGTCGTTCCGAACCGCAGTTCGTCGAGGCGGTGTCGGAGTACCTGCGCCGCGTCTACGAGATCGTCGCTCCCCGTCAGATCGATCGCGGCGGCAACGTCGTGCTCGTGCAGATCGAGAACGAATACGGCGCGTACGGTTCCGACAAGGAGTACCTGCGCGAGCTCGTGCGCGTGACGAAGGATGCCGGAATCACGGTGCCGCTGACCACCGTCGACCAGCCGATGCCGTGGATGCTGGACGCCGGCAGCCTTCCGGAGCTGCACCTCACCGGGTCGTTCGGCTCGCGCTCGGCGGAACGCCTCGCAACCCTCCGCGACCACCAGCGCACCGGTCCGCTCATGTGCAGCGAGTTCTGGGACGGGTGGTTCGACTGGTGGGGCAGCATCCACCACACGACCGACCCCGCGGCATCCGCCCACGATCTCGACGTGCTCCTCGCGGCCGGAGCGTCCGTCAACATCTACATGGTGCACGGCGGCACGAACTTCGGCACGACGAACGGCGCGAACGACAAGGGCCGCTACGACCCCATCGTGACCTCGTACGACTACGACGCCCCGATCGACGAGTCGGGCCACCCCACGGCGAAGTTCCATGCGTTCCGCGAAGTCATCGCGAAGTACGCGCCGGTCCCGGGGGACGTACCCGCGGCACGACCGGCTGCTCCGGCGTTCGAGACGGCGCTGATCGCCGAGGGCGACTGGATGCCACCGGCACAGGATGCCGACCCCACCGATGCCCCGCAGACCTTCGAGCAGCTCGGGCACCTCGGCGCCCTCGTGCGCTACGACGTCGATCTGCCCGTCGTCTCGGGCGACCGCGCGGTGCTCGCCGCCGCGGAGGTGCGCGACCTCGCCTGGATCGAGGTGGACGGCGTGCCGGTCGGGCGCCTGTCGCGCTCGCTGAACGAGCGCGCGCTCGCGATCCCCGCGGGCACCCGGCTCACCGTGGTCGTCGAGGACCAGGGCCGCGTGAACTACGCCGACCGCCTCGGCGAGGCGAAGGGGCTCATCGGTCCCGTGACGCTCGACGGTTCCCCGCTGACGGGCTGGGTGTCGACGCGCGTCGACGTCACCGCCGTCACCGGGGCAAGGGGCGGCGGGATCGGGCGCGCGGCGTTCCGCGGTTCGTTCGACCTCGACGCCCCGGCCGACCTGTTCCTCGACACCTCTGCCTGGGGCAAGGGCTACGCGTTCGTGAACGGCTTCTTCCTGGGCCGCTACTGGCGCACCACCCCGCAGAACACGCTGTACGTCCCCAGCCCCGCGACGCGCGCGGGCGCGAACGAGATCGTCGTGCTCGAGCTCGAGCAGGTGACCGAGGCCGTCGCACGCTTCGTCGCGGAGCCGTCGCTGGGGCAGCTCGAGGAGTAGCGGCATCCCGCCACGAGGACAGGGGATGCCGTGGGAACAGGGGAGTCGTTCGCGGTGCGCCCTGTGCTCGTGGCATCCCCTGTCCTCGTCACGCAAGCCCACCCTCGCGCCGAGTGGGTGAAGTAGCTTCAGAGGCGCGAACGCGCTGGGGAGGGAAAGGGAGCAACGATGCCGTTGTTCGAGATGGAGGCGAGCCCCCGCGGGCGCGTGCGCGTCTTCCTCCGTGCGCAGTTCCCGTTCCTTCTCGCCGTCGTCTTCCTGGTCGGTATCGCGGGCCTCGCGGAGCCGGCGACGCTGACGGCGGGAGTCGTCGTCTCCGGCTTCCTCCTGACCATCGTCGCGAGCGTGCTCTCACTCGTGGTCCCGTGGGAGCGGCTGCCCCGCGCGTGGATGATGCTCGTCGCGGGGCTGGACCTCGTGGCCGTGGCCCTCGTGCGCGCCGAACTGCTGCCCCTGTTCCCGTCGGTCTCGATCCTCGCGATCTTCCCGGCGCTGTGGCTCGCGTACGGCTTCCCGTGGTACGGGATCATCGCCGCGGTGTTCGGATCGGGCTTCATCACGTCGTTCCGCTTCGCGTACGTGGGCTCGTGGCCGTCGTCGCCGACCGAATGGGCGAACGTCGTGATCATGCCGACGTTCATCGTGGGCGTCGCCGTCATCGTCTTCGTCGCCGCCCGCCACCTTCGGCGCAATTCACGACGATTGATGCAGGCCGCCCGCGCCCAAGCCGAGGCGCTCGAGGATGCCCGCGACACCGAAGCCGTCGCCCGCGGAATCGTCGACACCGTCAGCGCGGGGGTGGTGTTCTACGACGCCGAGGGGCGGCTGGAGGTGTCCAACGCGCACGCGCGGCGCCTCGCCGAGTTGGGCGGGTTCCGCCTCGATGAGCCGCCGATGGCCGGGCAGATGGTCTTCACGGCCGACCGCTCCGCGGTCGTGCCCGCCAACGAGCAGGTCATCCCGCGCGCCCTCGCGGGCGAAGCGGTCAGCGATCAGTTCGAGTGGTGGGGCCCCGAGGAGGCTTCCGTCGCCGTGCTGACCTCGTCCGGGCGCGTCCACCGGCCCGACGGAGCCGTGCGGGGAACAGTCGTCGTGATCTCCGACACGACGGTGCTGGCGGAGGCGATCGAGGTGCGCGAGCAGTTCCTGCGAACCGTGTCCCATGAGCTCCGCACGCCCCTGACGAGCATCACCGGCTTCCTCGACCTCATCGACGAGGAGGTCGGCCCGGAGAACACCCGACTCCGGTGCCACATCGAGGTCGTCACCCGGCGGACCGCCGATCTCTCCCGCCGCGTGCGCGACCTTTTCGCCGCGAGCGAGAGCGAGAAGACGCTGCGGCGGCAGGACGTGGACCTCGACGGCATCGTCTCCGCCGCGCTCACGGAGGCCGGTACCCTCGCCGCGACCCGGGGCCACAGCATCGACACGGTCGCCACCGGTCCGACCGCAGCGCGCCTCGACCGCGCCCAGGTCGTCGCCGCGATCGCGGAGCTGCTCACGAACGCCGTGAAGTTCGGCATCGCGTCCGCCCCGATCACCGTGTCCTACGGCGTCCGCAACGGTCGCGCCATCCTCGCGGTGACCAACTCCGGCCCGGGACTCGCGCACGCCGAGCAGCGCCGGGCCTTCGAGCGGTTCTATCGCGGGTCGCTCGCGCGCGCGGGCGAGATCCAGGGCTTCGGACTCGGCCTCACGAACGTCCGCGCGATCGCCGTCGCGCACGGCGGGACGGTCCGCATCGACAGCGTGCCCGACGAGAGGACGACCGTGACACTGGATCTGCCCGCGGAATAGCGGAGTCGGGGCGGGGCGGCGCGCGGTGTCGAGGCGTCAGGCGTCCACGGCGCGCGCGCGGACGAGGATGAGCCGGTCGACGTCGGTCAGGGGCGTGGCCACGCCGATCGTCTCGAGGCTCGCGCCGCTCAGGGTCACGCCCGTGGCCATCCAGGCGGGAACAGGATGCCGCGTGCGGTCCGGCGCCGAGGGCTCCTGCACCGTCACGCGATAGCGCCGCTCGGGATCGAGCCCCGGGAGCGTGATGCGCCCGAGCGGCCACTGCGCCGAATGGTCGACGGTGCTCATCCGGTACAGGGCGTCACGGCCGTCGCGTGCCACGACGCCCTCGACCTCGACCGCCGGGTTCGTGCCGTCGGCGTGGACGACCGTACCGTGGTGCAGGAGCGGGCGGAGCTCTTTGTGCAGCTCGATCCAGCGCCGCAGCTGCGCGAGCTGGGCCGGGTCGGCTTTCGCGAGGTCCCATTCCACGCCGAAGTGGCCGAACAGCGCCGTGCCGGCGCGGAAGTCGAGGTCGAGCACCCGCCCGGTCGTGTGGTCGCGGTCGGCCCCCACGTGCGTGCCGAGCAACTCGGGCGGGAGCAGCAGAGAACTCCATCGCTGGAGGCGCTGTCGCTCGTGCGCGTCGATGCAGTCCGACACCCACACGCGGTCGGCGTGCTGCATGATACCCAGGTCGATACGCCCGCCGCCGGCCGAGCACGACTCGATCTCGAGCCCCGGGTGGCGGCGCTTGAGCTCATCCATCAGGCGATACGCGGCGAGCGTCTGCGCGTGCACGCCGGGCACGTGATCGGGGCCGTGCCCCGCGTCCACGAGGGGACGGTTGTGGTCCCACTTCAGGTAGTCGATCCGGTAACGCTCCACGACGGTCGACATCGCGTCGAGGACGTACGCGAAGGCGTCCTCGCGACCGAGGTCGAGCACGTGCTGGTTGCGAGAGGGAAGTCCGGGTCCGTGCGAGCTCTGCAGGACCCAGTCCGGATGCCGTCGGGCGAGGTGCGAATCGAGGTTGACCATCTCGGGCTCGAACCACAGGCCGAACTGCATCCCGAGGCCGTGCACGTGATCGGCGAGCGGGCCGAGCCCGTCCGGCCAGACATCGGCGTCGACCTGCCAGTCGCCGAGTCCCGCGGTGTCGTCGCGGCGACCGGTGAACCAACCGTCGTCGAGGACGAAGCGCTCCACGCCGAGTTCGGCCGCGCGGTCGGCGAGGTCGCGCAACCGTGCCAGGTCGTGCTCGAAGTAGACCGCTTCCCACGTGTTGAGGATGATCGGGCGCTCGCCGCGCGGATGGGACGGGCGCGCGCGCAGGTACTCGTGGAAGCGGTGGGAGAGCGCGTCGAGCCCGCGCCCCCACGACCCCATCAGCCACGGGGACTCGTGGCTCTCGCCCGGCGCGAGGACGATCTCGCCGGGAAGCGGCTTCTCGCCGCCGCTCAGCATCCGCCAGCCGGTCGCGGTCCGCTCCGCCGACACCGCCCCGTTCCCCGACCAGGCGAGGTGCACGCCCCACACGAGCCCGCGCCGGAAGCCGAAACCGGTCTCGCCGGCGCACAGGACGGTCGCCGAGTCGTGCCCGGGGCGCCCGCCCCAGGCCTCGCGCGTCCAACGGCCCTGACGGAACGCTCCGCGCTGGGGGTGGCGCTCGTGCGCGTGACGGCCGGTCATGTCGAGGATCTCGTCGGCGACGGCCGGGACGGGAAGCGCGGGCTCCAGCACCATGAGCTCGTAGTCGGCGTCACCGAGGTTGCGCACCCCGGCCCGCACGCGCACGAGGCCCGACGGCTCGAGGAGCAGCTCGGTGGTGACCTCGAGGCGGTCCACCTCGTCGAGGGCCACGCTCACGAGACGTGCCGGTTCGCCGGGGGTGTCGCGGACGTCGTGGGTGACCGTGCTCGGGTCGAGGGACCACGCGCGCCCGGCGCGACTCCCCCGCAGTCCCGGATGCCCCAGCCATCCTCGGCTGTGCAACGGGAGAACGGCCACCTGCGGCTGCGCCTGCACGAGCGAGTCCCCGACCGGTCCCGCCGTCGCGACGAGCAGCTCGTCCTCGTCGCCCGCCGGGACCTCGGGGCCCCAGTGCAGGACCGTCGGCAGGGCGTCGTCGTCGAGCCGGACGATGAGGCTGGTGCCCCCGCGACGGAGGTGGACGGCCCGCGGGCCGGCGGTGGGGGTCATGGTCATGAAACTCGTCCCGGGTCGAGTAAGGGGCGCACAACCCCGCTTTAACGATCGCTTTAACGATCAATCGCTCTATCCTGAAACCCCCACGAGAGGTTGTCAACCGCGATGTCCGACGCACTCCCCCCGCACCGGCGCGGTAGCTCCCGCCCGCGCATCGTCGATGTCGCGCGCGCCGCGGGCGTGTCCGCCCAGACGGTGTCCAACGTCCTCAACGACCGCCCCGGCTTCACGCCCGAAACCCGCGAGCGCGTCCTGGCCGCGGTCCGCAGCACCGGATACGTCCCCGACCCGGCCGGCCGCCACCTGCGCACGGGCCGCTCCCGCCGCGTGGGGTTCAGCATGTCGCGGAGCGACCTCGACCCGCGGAACCCCTTCACCCTGGCGTTCCTGGATGCCGTGCTCTCCACGGCCGTGCAGCTCGACCAGCGCGTCCTCGTCTACACGCATGACGTCCACGTCGACGACGGGTTCCGCGCGGACGCGGTGCGCGGAGAGACGGACGGGTTCATCCTCGCCAACAGCGCACCCGGCGATCCGCGCGTCGCGATCCTCGAGGAACTCGGCATCCCGTACGCCCTCATGGGGCGGACACTCCCCACGCAGGCCCAGGCGTGGGTCGACATCGACAACGCCGCGGCGATCGCCTCGGCCGTGGACCACGTGATCGCCGCCGGCCGCTCACGCATCGCGTACGTGGGGCACGACAGCGACGCGCCCTGGATCCGCGAGCGCGAGCTCGGCGTCGTCGACGCCCTCGGGCGACACGGACTCTCACTGCCCGACCCGTGGCGCCTGACCGGATCCGTCGCGGAGCTCCGGGACCGTCTCGAGGGGGTGTTCGCGGAAGCGGAGACCCGTCCCGACGCCCTCGTCACGGCGAGCGATTCCCTCGCTCTTCTCACGGTCGACGCCGCCCGCCGCCACGGCATCGCTGTGGGGCCCGAGCTCGCGGTGACGGGATTCGACGGGGGCGCGCTCGCCACCCTCGCACGGCCGCACCTCACGACCGTCGAGATCCCCGTGCCCGCGATCGCCGACCGCGTGGTGCGCCGACTGCTCGCGAGGATCGACGGAGACGACGACGCGGCATCCGGCGAGATCTTCACGACACGACTGGTGGTGGCGGAGAGCGCCTGACCACGCGCGACCATCGCCCGGGCCAGGGGCTCCCGCGCCGGCGCTCAGGCGGACGCGCGCCAGACGATGGGCGCGTCCAACAGGATGCCGTTCGGCTCGGCGACCCCGCCCGAGAGCTGCAGAAGCACGGCGTCGGCGGCAGCCGCCCCCAGCCCCTCGGCCGGCTGGTCCACCGTGCTCAGCTGCGGATCGGTCCGCGAGGCCCACGCGCTGTCGTCGAAGCCGACCACGCCGACGTCGTCGGGCACGCGCCGGCCGGCTGCGCGCAGAGCCTGCAGAGCGCCGGCGGCGACGGCATCCGATGCTCCGAAGACGGCGTCGATGTCGGGCGCGCGCTCGAGCAGGCGACGCATGCCGGCCTCGCCGTCGGCGTAGGCGTAGAGCGGAACCGACTCGACGAGGTTCTCGTCGAAGTCGTCGCCGAGAGCCTCGCGGAATCCGGCGAGGCGATCACTGCCCGAGTCGCGGTCGAGGGCGGCGGCGATCATGCCGATACGGCGGCGACCGGTCTCGCGCAGGCGCTGCGTGAGGGCGCGCGCCGCGCCGTGATTGTCGATGCCGACCCAGGGCCGGTTGATGCCCGGCGGGTGCCCGACGTAGGCGACGGGGAGCCCGAGCCGCTCGACCACGTCGGTGATCGGATCGTGATGGCGGGCCGAGACGATCACGGCTCCATCGACGAAGCCGCCGCTGAGATAGCGGGCCACGCGGTCGGTGTCGCGCTCGGTGTCGACGACCACGCACACCATCTGGTAGTCGGCGTTGGACAGCGCGGTGTTCGCCCCGAGCATGATCCCGCCGATGTTGGGGTCCTCCAGGAACAGCGAGTGCGGCTCGTGCACGATGAAGCCGACCGCCTGGGTGCGTTGGCGGACGAGGTTGCGCGCCGCCGTGTTGGGCACGTACCCCACCTCGCGGATCGCGGTCTGGATCGCCTCGCGGGCCTGTTCGGAGACGTAGCCGCCGTTGAGCACGCGGCTCACGGTCCCGCGCGAGACCCCCGCGACCTTGGCCACATCGTGCACCGTGCTGCGCCGGCGCCCAGGCGGAGGAGGCGTCATGGGCGCAAGCCTATCGGGCGGTCCGAGTTGACGCGGCGGGTTCGGGATGCCACTATGTGCACGTTCACACATTCACAGACCGCACTTCCGTCGGCCTCGTGTGTGCACGTTCACACAACCCCGCAAAGGAGCGCGCCCCGGATGCTCGCCGTCGACCGCCTGGCCCCCGAGACCCGTCAGGGCTCCCCTCTGGAGCCGCTGACCCGCGACGGCCTCGTCTTCGGGTGCGACTACAACCCGGAGCAGTGGGACCGCGCCGTCTGGGACGAGGACATGCGCCTCATGCGGCAGGCCGGCGTCTCGCTCGTCGCGGTCAACATCTTCGGCTGGTCGTGGATCAACCCGGCACCGGGCGTGTGGTCCTTCGACGAGCTCGACGAGGTCATGGACCTCGCTCACGCGCACGGCATCCGCGTGAACCTCGGCACGGCCACGGCCTCTCCCGCTCCGTGGGTGACCACGCGGCATCCGGAGATCCTTCCCGTCGCCGAAGACGGCACGCGCCGCTTCCCGGGCGGGCGCCAGGCGTACTGCCCCAGCTCACCGGTGTTCCGCGCCTACGCGGCCGAGGTGAGCCGCCGCGTCGTCGAGCGCTACGCCGATCACCCCGCCCAGGCCCTGTGGCACGTCTCGAACGAACTCGGATGCCACAACTCCCTCTGCTACTGCGACGCCAGCGCCGCGGCCTTCCGGGGCTGGCTCGAGGCACGTTACGGCTCGATCGCCGCACTGAACACCGCCTGGGGCACCTCGTTCTGGAGCCAGCGCTACGGCGCCTGGGACGAGATCCTCCCCCCGATGGCCGCGCTGTCGCTGCGCAATCCCGCGCAGCTGCTGGATTTCCAGCGCTTCTCCTCCGACCAGCAGCTCGAGCTCTACCGCGCAGAGGCCGAGGTCATCCGCCGGCACAGCACCGCCCCGGTCACGACGAACTTCATGGTGACCGCCCACATCCGCACCCTCGACTACTGGTCGTGGGCGGGCGAGATGGACGTCATCGCGAACGACCACTACCTCGACCGCCGCCTCGCCGACCCCACCGCGGAGCTGTCGTTCGCCGCGGATCTGACCCGCGGCCTCGCGGGCGGCACCCCGTGGCTGCTCATGGAGACCTCGACCGGCGCGGTGAACTGGCAGCCGCACAACCTCGCCAAGAGCGAGGGCGAGCTGCTCCGCAACGTCGTCTCGCACGTCGCCCGCGGGGCCGACGGCATCTGCTTCTTCCAGTGGCGGGCCTCGGCACAGGGGGCCGAGAAGTTCCACTCCGCCCTCCTGCCCCACGCCGGCACCGACACCGCGCAGTGGCGCACCGTGCTCGAGGTCGGCGAGACCCTTCGCCGCCTCCAGCCCGTCGCCGGCACTCGGGTGCGCTCCGACGCCGCGCTGCTGTTCGACTGGGAGAGCTGGTGGTCGCTCGAGAACGAGGGACGCCCCAGTGAAGACGTGCGCTACCTCGACCAGATGCACGCCGCGCACGCGGCGCTGACCGGTTCGGGCGTGAGCGTCGACGTCGCCTGCGCGCACGACGACCTCACCGGATACCGCCTGGTGGTGGTCCCGGCCCTGCACCTCGTGCGCGATGAGGACGCCGCCCGCATCGCCCGCTTCGTCGAGGACGGCGGCACGGCCGTCATCACTTTCGCGAGCGGCATCGTGGACGAGGACGACCGGGTGCGTCTCGGCGGCTACCCCGGCGCTTTCCGCGACCTGCTCGGGATCGTCTCAGAGGAGTTCGCCCCCCTCGGTCCCGGCCAGACGGTCACGCTCGACGACGGCGGCACCGCCTCGGTGTGGGCCGAACGCCTGCGCGTCACCGACGCCGAGGTCGACGCCCGCTTCGTCGACGGACCGGCCGCGGGCCTTCCCGCCCGCACCCGCCGCGCGGTCGGCGAGGGCAGCGCGTGGTACCTCGCGACCCTGCCCTCCCCCGCCGACTACCGCTCCCTGCTCTCTCGAGCGGCACAGGATGCCGGCATCCCGGCCACTCCCGTTCCCCTCGGCGTCGACGTCATCCGACGCGTCGGCGCGGACCGGGCGTACCTGTTCGTCATCAACCACACCACCGACACCGTCGAGATCGCCGCGCAGGGCCGCGACGCGATCAGCGGCGAGGCCATCGCCGGCCCCGTCCGCGTGGCCGGCGGTGCCGTCCGCATCATCGAGGAGGCCTCGTGACCACCACCGTCCCCGCCCGGGCGCGCACGGAACGATCGAGCGTTCCGCGCCCACGGCGCCCGCGGGTGCCGTTCAAGGGCGCGATCGCGGCGCTGCTCGCACCGTTCGCGGTCCTGTTCCTGCTGTTCTACGTCCTGCCGATCATCTTCGCGATCGGGCAGTCGCTGCTCGTCGTCCGCCGCGAGGGCACCTTCGGCAAAGCCGAGCTCGTGTTCGGCGGGCTCGCGCAGTACGCGCTGGTCTTCCAGGACGAGGCGTTCTGGACCTCGATGCTGCGCATGCTCACCTTCGGCGTCGTCCAGGTGCCGGTCATGCTCGGGCTCGCCCTCGTCTTCGCCCTGCTGCTGGACTCGCCCCTGCTCAAGGGCAAGCGCTTCTTCCGCCTCGCCTTCTTCGTGCCCTACGCCGTCCCGGGCGTGATCGCCGCGATCATGTGGGGCTCGCTGTTCTCGCCGAACCTCTCGCCGTTCACCGCCCTGACGAAGAACGTCGACTTCCTCGGTGCCGACCTCGTGCTGTGGTCGATCGCGAACGTCGTGACCTGGGTCTACGTCGGCTACAACATGCTGATCATCTACTCGTCGCTGCTGTCGATCCCCAGCGAGATCTACGAGGCGGCCCGCCTCGACGGGGCCGGGCAGTTCCGCATCGCGTGGTCGATCAAGATCCCGCTCGTGCGTCCCGCGATCGTCATGACCGCGATCTTCTCCATCATCGGCACGCTGCAGCTGCTCGCCGAGCCGCAGGTGTTCCGCTCGTTCAGCTCGGCGGTCACCAGCACCTTCACCCCGAACATGACCGTCTACGCGACGGCATCCATCCCCAACGCGAACCTCGCCGCGGCGTTCTCGGTCGTGCTGGCCGTGACGACCTTCGTCCTGTCGTTCGGGTTCATGAAGTGGATGCAGAAGAAGGGCAACGCATGAGCGCCGTCACCACCTCCCGCCCGCGCTCCAGCGCTCCGCGCTCGGACTCCCCGCGCTCGCGCGCCATCCGCGAGCCGCTCGTCTCGCGCACCTCGGCGATGCTCGTCATGGCCGTGTTCACGGTCTACTTCCTCCTGCCGCTGTGGTGGCTGCTGGTGGCCTCGAGCAAGAGCACCGGCGACATCCTCACGACGAACCCGCTGTGGTTCGCGGACATGCGCCTGTTCTCGAACATCGGCGACCTGTTCGCCTACCGCGACGGCATCTTCCTCCGCTGGCTGGGCAACTCGCTGCTGTACGCCGGGCTCGGCGGGGCGGTGGCGACGCTGCTCGCGGCGATGGCCGGCTACGCGCTGGCGAAGTACCGCTTCCCGGGGCGAGAGCTCATCTTCGACGTCGTCCTGGGCGGCGTGCTCGTCCCCGCGACCGCGCTGGCCCTGCCGCTGTTCCTCATCTTCAGCCAGGTGCAGCTGACGAACACGTTCTGGGCGGTGTTCCTGCCCTCGCTGGTCAGCCCGTTCGGGGTGTACCTCGCGCGCATCTTCGCGGCATCCTCCGTCCCCGATGAGCTGCTCGAGGCGAGCCGGCTCGACGGGGCGGGCGAGATCCGCACGTTCTTCACCGTGAGCCTGCGCCTCATGAGCCCGGCGCTGGTCACGATGTTCCTCTTCCAGTTCGTCGCGATCTGGAACAACTTCTTCCTGCCGCTGATCATGCTGCGCAGCGAAGAGCTCTTCCCCGTGGTCTTCGGTCTCTACGGCTGGAACAACCAGCTCAACCAGATCCCGGAGCTGCGCGGTCTCGTGCTGATCGGCGCCCTGCTGTCGGTCATCCCCCTCATCGTCATCTTCCTGCTCCTTCAGCGCTTCTGGCGCAACGGTCTCGGGACCGGCGCCCTGAAGTGATCCCTCCGGCGACTCCGGTCGCCCCGATCCCGGGCGGAAAGGCCCGTCCGGGTACCCAGAGAAAGGCACTCACATGAAGCACAAGCTCTTCACAGCGACGGCGGGAGTCGCCCTGTCGGCGCTCCTGCTCGCCGGTTGCGCCGGCGGAGGAAGCAGCAGCGGCGACGGCGCCGCAGCCGCCGCCGACTGCGCTCCCTCCGACGGCCCCGTCACCCTCGAGTTCACCTCGTGGATCCCGGGGATCGAGAAGGTCGTCGACATGTGGAACACCGAGAACCCGGACATCCAGGTCAAGGTGCAGACCGGCCCCAATGGCAACAACGGCACGTACCAGAACTTCTTCAACCAGATCGCCGCGGGCAACGCCCCCGACCTCGGTCAGATCGAGTACGACGCCCTGCCGAACTTCCTCGTGCAGGACGGCGTCGAGAACATCGCCGGCTGCTCCGACGTGGTCAACGCGAAGGACCAGTTCGTCGGCTGGGCCTGGAACCAGGTCGCGCTCGGCGGCGACGGCGGCGTCTACGGCATCCCCCAGGACATCGGCCCGATGGGCCTGTTCTACCGCTCCGACCTGTTCGAGAAGAACAACATCCCCGTCCCCACCACCTGGGACGAGTACACCGAGGCCGCGAAGAAGATCCGCGCGCTCGGCGGCTACATCACCAATTTCTCGCAGTCCGACATCAACCAGTTCGCCGGTTTCGTCTGGCAGGCGGGCGGGCAGTGGTTCGGCAACGACGCCGACGGCTGGACGGTCTCGCTGACCGACCCCGCGTCGAAGAAGGTCGCCGACTACTGGCAGTCGCTCATCGACCAGGACCTCGTCTCGACCTACCCGGCGTGGACCGACGAGTGGAACAACGCCTACAACTCCAGCCAGGTGTGGACCTGGAACTCCGCCGTGTGGGGCGCGAACTCCATCTCGAGCGGTGCTCCCGACACGGCCGGTAACTGGTCGGTCGCGGACCTGCCGCAGTGGAAGGCCGGAGACGCAGTCTCGGGTAACTGGGGCGGCTCGTCGATCGCCGTCCTCAAGGGCAGCAAGCACCCCTACGAGGCGACGAAGTTCGCGCTGTGGCTGAACACCTCGACCGAGGCGCTCACCGCGCTGAACGAAGAGGCGAACATCTACCCCGCCACCACCGAGGGCCTCAAGCTCCCCTCGCTCGCGAAGGGCGTCGACTTCTACGGCGGCCAGAAGATCTACGACGTCTTCGCCAAGGCGGCCACCGAGGTCACCCCGGACTTCGTCTGGGGCCCGACGATGACCAAGACCTACGCCGACGTCTCCGACGGCTTCAAGGCGGCAGTGAGCGGGAGCGGCACCCTCGCCGACGCCCTCCAGAAGGGTCAGGATGCCACGATCAGCGCCCTCGAGTCGCAGTCGATCCCGGTGAAGAAGTAACGATTCCCCCGGGGAGACGCCCGCGGATGCTTCGGCATCCGCGGGCGTTTTCCGTCTCCGGGTGCCGCCGGGGCGGCGCTGCCGTGGGCGGGCCGGCTCGGACCACCCCGGTTGGGGCGCGTTCTTCCCGTTGGGGCGGGGCTTTCACGCCCCAGACCGAGAACTCCGCCCCGAACGTCTGCGCGAGGCTTCGGGGGCGCCGGTCAGATCGCGGCGCTGCTCGCGCGCACCACCAGCGACGCCGGCACCGTCTCGGCGACGGCCGCGCCGCCCTCGATCGCGGCGATCAGCGCGGCGACGGCTCGGCGGCCGAGGGCGTCGAAGTCCTGCCGGACCGTGGTGAGCGGGGGCCGGAACTCGGCGGCATCCACGATGTCGTCGAAGCCCACGACGGCGACGTCGTCGGGAATGCGCCGACCCGCGTCGGCGAAGGCGCGCAGGGCGCCGAGCGCCATCTGGTCGTTGGCGACGAACACGGCCGAGGCCCCGACCAGTGCTCGGGCGGCACGGTATCCGGATGCCGAGGTCCAGTCGCCGTGAACGGGTTCCGGGACGGCGAGCCCGGCGCCGGCCAGCGCCGCGCGCCAGCCGCGCTCGCGCTCCGCCGCGGCGAAAGAGCCCGCGGGACCGGCGAGGTGATGCACCGTGCCGTGCCCCAGCGAGAGGAGGTGCGTGGTCGCCGCCCGCGCGCCGGCGGCGTGGTCGGTCTGCACGATCGAGAAGCGCGGGTCGGCCGGGGAGTCGACCACGACGAGGTGCAGGTCGGCGGGCGGCTGGGCGTCGCGCGCGAGCTCGGTCGCTTCGTTCAGCACGACGGCCCCGTCCACACCCTGCGAGCGCAAGCGGGCGAAAGCCTCGCGGATGCCGCGCTCCCCCACCGTGACGACGGCGAGGGCGTAGTCGCGCGCGGCGGCCGCCTCGGAGATCGCCTGCAGCATGCGGGAGTTGCCGACGGAAGCGAGCGTCGACACGACCAGACCGATCGTCGAGGTCTGTCCCGTGCGCAGAGCGCGCGCGGCGCGGTGCATTCGATAGCCGAGGTCGGCCATGGCCTTCTCGACGCGCGCCCGGGTGTCGGGGTCGACCCGGGGGCTGCCGTTGGCCACCCGCGACACGGTCTGCGCCGAGACCCCGGCCCGCTCGGCCACGTCGGCCATGGATACGCGCATCATGCCCCCTCCATGTTGACGATAGCACGCGCCAGATGTAGCGTGTTATCGTGAACACGGACAGCCTCACCGCGGTGCCCTTGGGCGCCGGCGTCGTCAAGCGGCCCACCCACCTGGCCGACGGACGCGAGCTCATCTACTTCGACGACCCCGACACGACACTCGGCGCCGAGCGCGCGGTCGACGCCCGCACCCTCGACCCGCGGCCGACGACGGCGACCATGCGACAGGACGTGCTGACCGGCGACTGGATCACCGTGGCATCCAATCGTCAGAACCGCGCGTTCCTGCCGCCCGCGCACCTCGACCCGCTGTCGCCGCAGACACCGACGAACCCGTCCGAGATCCCCTCGCTCTACGACGTCGCGGTCTTCGAGAACAAGTCGCCGTCCTTCGGCCCCGCGCTCGACACGGCCTTCGGCGACGCCCCGGCCGCCGTCGACCCGCCCCGCGGCGACGATGACCTCGAGCACCTCGGCCTCGGCCGCACGCGCACCTCGGTCGGGCGCTGCGAGGTCGTGTGCTTCAGCCCCGCGCACGAGGGGTCGTTCGGCTCACTCTCGCGCACCCGCGCCCGCACCGTCATCGAAGCGTGGGCCGACCGGACCGCGGCCCTGTCGGCTCTGCCCGGCATCCGTCAGGTGTTCCCGTTCGAGAACCGCGGGCAGGAGATCGGCGTCACCCTCCCCCACCCGCACGGGCAGATCTACGCCTACCCGTACGTCACCCCGCGCACGCACCGCCTGCTCGACACGATCTCGCGCACCTCCGGCGACCTGTTCGCCCGCATCCTCGACTTCGAGCAGGCCGGAGAGCGCGTCGTGCTGCGCGGCGAGCACTGGACGGCGTTCGTGCCGTTCGCGGCCCGCTGGCCCATCGAGGTGCACGTGCTGCCGCACCGCCACGTCGCCGACCTCGCCGAGACGACCGACGCCGAGCGCGACGAGCTCGCCCCCTTCTACCTGCGGCTGCTGCGCGGCATCGACGCGCTGTACGACACGCCCACCCCGTACATCGCCGCCTGGCATCAGGCGCCGGTCGGACGGGGCCGGGATGCCGTGCGCCTCAACCTGCAGATCACCTCGCCGCGCCGGGCGGCCGACAAGCTGAAGTACCTCGCCGGATCCGAGGCCGCCATGGGCGCGTGGATCGGCGACGTGACCCCCGAGTCGCAGGCCGAGCGCCTGCGCGCCGCCCTCGACACCGTTCCGGAGGTGACGGTATGACCGCCGTCGACGACGCCCGCGCCCTTCTCTCCACCCTGACCGACGCGTCCGAAGCGGGAGTGTGGTCGGCCCCCGGTCGCGCGAACCTCATCGGCGAGCACACCGACTACAACGAGGGCTTCGTCTTCCCCTTCGCGATCGCCCAGCGCACGGCCGCCGCCGTCGCCCTGCGTGATGACGACGTCATCCGGGTGAGCTCGACCTTCGCCCCCGAGCCGGTCGAGGTCTCGCTCGTCGAGCTCGATGCGGCGATCGCCGCCGGCGGCCTCGACTGGGCGGGCTACCCGCTGGGCGTGGCGTGGGCGCTGCGTCGGGAGGCTCCGGATGCCGCGCCCCGCGGCGTCGACATCGCCCTGGCCTCGGAGGTTCCGGTGGGCGCCGGCCTGTCGTCGTCGGCCGCGATCGAGGGGGCCGTGGCATCCGCCCTCAACGACGTCTGGAACACGGGCCTCGACAAGATCGCCCTGGCCCGCGTCGGTCGGATCGCCGAGAACGACGCGGTCGGCGCCCCCACGGGGATCATGGACCAGATGGCCTCGATGCTCGGCGTGGCCGACGCGGCGACGTTCCTCGACTGCCGCACGCTCGAGACGCGCCCCGTCGCCCTCGGCTTCTCGGACGCGGGCCTGTCGATCCTCGTGATCGACACGCTCGTCGAGCACGCGCACTCCTCGGGCGGGTACCGCGAGCGCCGCGCCTCGTGCGAGAAGGGCGCGGAGGCATTCGGCGTCGCCGCCCTGCGCGACCTCACCGTCGACGACCTGCCGCGAGCCGAGGAGATCCTCGACGACGTGACCTTCCGCCGCGTGCGTCACATCGTGACCGAGAACCAGCGCGTGCTCGACACCGTCGCCGCCCTCGACGCCGAGGGCCCGACGGCCATCGGCGACCTGCTGACCGCCTCGCACGCGTCGATGCGCGACGACTTCGAGATCTCGGTGCCCGAGCTCGACCTCGCCGTCGAGACGGCGCTCGCGGCGGGCGCGCTCGGCGCACGCATGACGGGTGGCGGCTTCGGCGGGGCGGCCATCGCGCTGATCCCGACCGGGCTGATCCCGGCGGCGACCGATGCCGTCAATGCCGCGTTCGCGGCATCCGGTTTCCGTGCGCCGAACATCTTCACGGTGACCCCCTCGGAGGGCGCACGCCGAGACGCGTGACGCGGTGGCGGTCGCGCCCCGGCGGCAGCGCCCCGGCGGCCGCCGGGACACGAGAAACGCTGTTCCTGCCGAGACATGCCGTGCGTCCGCGTGTCTCGGCAGGAACAGCGTTTCTCGCAGGCGGGACTGGGGGGCTGCGGGGCGGGGCGGAGCGGGAGATGCGACCACGCCGGGTCTGGCGAGGCGGGCGGCGACGGGCGTAACCTGCCCGAATGACCGACGACGACGTCCTGGCCTGGCTGACCGACAGCGATCCGAGCCTGCGATGGAAGGTCGAGCGCGACCTCCTCGACGCCCCCGAGGACCAGTGGCAGGCGACCCGCACCCGGGTGGCGCGGGAGGGGTTCGGGGCTCAGCTCCTCGCCGCCCAGGGGGAGGACGGACTCTGGGCCGGCGGCGCGCACTTCCCCGTCGGCTTCGACGGCAACGACCCGCAGCCCTGGACGGCCACGTCGTGGTCGCTGATGAGCCTGCGCGAGTGGGGAGTGGATGCCGAAGCCCTTCGCCCCGACACCGTCGAACTCATCGACCGCAACATCCGCTGGGAGTACGACGACCTCCCCTTCTGGAGCGGTGAGGTCGACGCCTGCATCAACGCCTTCACCCTCGCGAGCGGAGCGTGGCTCGGGGCGGATGTCAGCGGCATCCGGAACTGGTTCGTCGAGCATCAGCTGAATGACGGCGGATGGAACTGCGCGTGGGTGGAGGGGGCGACGAAGTCGTCGTTCCATTCGACGATCAACTCGGTGATCGGGATCCTCGACGACGAGTGGCGCACCGGCGGAACGCCGGAACTGCACGCGGCACGCAAGGGCGCGGAGGAGTACCTGCTCGAGCGCCAGCTGCTCTACCGGCTGTCCACCGGAGAGCGGCACGTGTGGGCGCATCACCTGGGCTACCCGTTCCGCCACCGCTACAGCGCTCTGCGCGCCCTCGACCACTTCCGGGCGGCGGCGCAGTTCGACGGCACCGCTCCCGATCCTCGTCTCGCCGATGCCGTCGAGCGCGTGCGGGCTTCGCGCGACGCGGACGGCACCTGGCACCAGGCGTACCCCCTCGACGGGGCCGTGTGGTTCCCGGTCGACGTGGGCGCGGGCGAACCCTCGCGGTGGCTGACGTTCTTCGCGCTCCGCGTGCTGCGGTGGTGGGACGGCGCTCAGGGGTGAACCCGCACGGGCAGGATGGGGGCATGGATGCCACCGTGCTCGCCACCACCTCGAGGGGACGCCTGCGCGGGTTCCGCCGGGGTTCGACCGCCGTCTTCCTCGGCATCCCCTTCGCCCAGCCCCCGGTCGGGCCGTTGCGCTTCGCCGCGCCGGTGCCCGTCGAACCCTGGGAGGGCGAGCGCGACGCGACCGCGTACGGGCCGACCGCGCAGCGGGGCGACGCCGGGATCACGCTCATCCCCGAGCCGAGCGTGCCGGGCGACGCCACCCTGAACGTGAACGTCTTCACCCCCGCGGATCGGGATCCGGATGCCACCCTCCCCGTGCTCGTGTGGATCCACGGCGGAGGATACACCTCGGGGTCGCCCGCGAGCCGGTGGTACGACGGCGACGCGTTCACGCGCGACGGGGTGATCACGGTCGTGATCTCGTACCGGATCGGCTTCGACGGGTTCGGACTGATCGAGGGAGCGCCCTCGAACCGCGGCCTCCGGGATCAGATCGCCGCCCTCGAGTGGGTGCGCGACGAGATCGGCGCGTTCGGCGGCGACCCGGCGCGCGTGACCGTGGCAGGGCAGTCGGCGGGCGGCGGGTCGGTGCTCGCGCTGATGGCGAGCCCGGCGGCATCCGGACTCTTCCACGGCGCGATGGCGATCTCGCCCGCGATCGGCGCCGTCGCCGTCGATGCGGCGCGGGGCTTCGCCGCGCGTCTGGCCTCGCTGGCGGGGGTTGCCGCGGATCGCGAGGGGTTCGCGTCCGTGTCGGAAGAACGGCTGATCGAGCTACAGAAAGCTGCGGGGAAGCCCCCGCGCGGGCGCGCCCTCGCGGCGCTGACGGCGCTTCTCGACGACGGGCTGCCGCTCGGGCCGGTGGTCGACGGGGACGTTCTGCCGCGGCATACGCTCGAGGCCCTCGGCGAGGAGCCGGGCGTGCCCCTGGTCATCGGCTCGACCGACGACGAGTTCACGATGTTGACGGCGCGCTACCGCGGCGTTCTGCGGTTCGTGCCCGTATCGCTCGCGCTGGCCGTGCTGGGACTCGGCCGGTCACGACGGCGCGCATACCTCGAACGCACCCGGCGCCGGGGGACCGCGGCGGTGCTCGGCGGGTACGCGACCGATCGGGTGATCCGGACGACGGTGCTGCGGGTGGCGCGGGCGCGAGGGGGTGCGGCGGAGATGACAGCCGCCCCGCGGGGAGGCGACAGCGCGGCCCGATCGACCTCGGCGACCTGGGTCTACCGCTTCGCGTGGCCCTCACCGGTGTTCGGCGACGCGTGCCACTGCCTCGACGTGCCGTTCTGGTTCGACCACCTCGACGCCGACGGGGTCGCCGCGATCGCCGGCGACGCTCCTCCGCTCGACCTGGCCGCGCAACTGCACGGCGCGGCGGTCGCGTTCGTGCGCGACGGCGACCCCGGTTGGCCGGCGTGGGATGCCGCGGGTCGACGTGCGCGGGTGTTCGACGTTCCGGCATCCGTCCCTCCCGTCGAGGACGACGCGTACGCCGACGTCGCCCCGCTGGTCTGATTCCCGGCGGGTGAGGGGTCGGTTTCTGTCGCTTGCGGAGGGGAGAAGCGACAGTCAGTGACCCCTCACGCGAAAAGTCATAGGGCGGGGATGACCTCGCGCTCGAAGAGGGAGATGCCGGAGGTGTCGTACGCCGCCTCGGGGAAGTAGTGGATCGCGTATCCCAGGCCGTGCGCCGCACGCTCGCGGAGGCGCTCGACGATCTGCTCGGGGGTGCCGAAGCCGTCGGAGGAGCGGTAGTCGGCCTCGATGGCATCCGCTCGCTCGTCGCCCACGTGCGGGCGCAGACGCGCGACGACCGCGGCCAGACGCTCTTCGGCCTCGGCCTCGGTCGAAGCGACGATCGTGTTGAAGTTCGTCGACTGCGTGATCTCGCTCACGTCGCGACCGAGCGCCTCGCAGTGCCCGCGCAGGACCGCGGTCTTGTGCGCGAACTCCTCGATCGAGCCGCCGAAGTTCGTGTACGAGGCGTACTTCGCCGCGATCTTCAGGGTGACCTTCTCGCCGCCGCCCGCGATCCACAGCGGGATGCCGCCGTCTTGCAGCGGCATCGGCTGCACGATCGCGCCGTCGACCTCGTAGTACTTCCCCGACAGGGTGGCCTCGCCCGTCGTCCAGGCCTGGTGCATGATCTCGACGCCCTCGCGCAGGCGCCCGAGGCGCTCGGCGATGGGCGGGAAGCCGTAGCCGTACGCGCGCCACTCGTGCTCGTACCACCCGCCGCCGATGCCCATCTCGGCCCGGCCGCCCGAGATGGCGTCGACCGTGGCCGCGACCTTCGCAAGGTAGGCGGGGTTGCGGTAGCCCATGCACGTGCACATCTGGCCGAGACGGACGCGGTCGGTCGCGGCGGCGAAGGCGGCCATGAGCGTCCACGCCTCGTGGGTGGCCTCGGCGCTCGGCACGGGGGTGGTGTGGAAGTGGTCGTAGACCCACAGCGAGGTCCAGGGCCCGTCGTCGGCGCTCTGAGCGAGCGCGTTCATGACGCGCCAGTGCTCGCTCGGATCGATGCCGACGAGGTCGAAGCGCCAGCCCTGGGGGACGAAGATTCCGAATTCCATGCGCTCACCCTAGGCGCGGCCGCCGACTTCGGGGGCCGCGCGGCAGGAATCCCGCGCGCCAGGACCGGATACGCGGCGGGCGCCGGCGCCTACGGCGACATCCGGCGCTGCTGCCACGGGAGCGCCCTCATCATGCTCAGAACCGCGACGATCGCGATCCCCAACGCCGCCGCCGCGCCGAGCAGCGGCACCACCTCCGGCGGCAGCCCTCCCCTCACCGGCGGAACGAGAGCCGCCCCCTGCGGCTGGGTGGTGAGCGGCGAGCTCGCGGTGAGGACCGCACTCACCGGTTGCGCCGCGGCGATCGCGGACGGGGCACGGCGGAGAGGATTCTCCGGCACCGCCGCGGCCGCCGCTCCCCCGCTCGACGACGGGGCGGCAACGGGCGCGGTCGCGTCATAGCTCACCGTGAGCGGCGACGCCGGCTTCGCGGCATCCCGGACTCCTCCGGTCGTGAGCCAGTAGCCCTGCTGCCCCGTCTGGCGGTGGAAGTCGAGGAACGACTGCGGGAACGAGCCCCAGTACGCTTCGTTCACCCCCGACCGCGCCACCTGGCCGGACCCCACACTCAGCACTCCGAGGTACGCGGGCGTGACCGAGAACCCCCGGTCGGCGCCCACGTCGGCGGCGCGGATATCCGCGAGGACCACCTCCCGCGGGGCGATGGGGTTCCACTGGGTCATGTCATCCATCGACGTGCCGTATCCGCTCGCGGTCCCGACGAGCTGGCCCGTGCCCGAGGCGTCGAGGGTGAGGTGCGGATCGGTCACGCTCCAGTACGTCATCCCGCCGTAGAAGGCCACCGTGAACGACCCCGACCAGCGGACGTCGAGGGTGCCGTCGCGGCGGGTGCCGCTCCCGCCCTCCATGACGATCTGGGTGCCCGTGGTGCTCGAGGTCGACGACACCGACACGGGCGCGCCACGCGGATCGAGACACTTGGTGTCCCAGGATGCCGTCGTCCATCCCCCGTCGGCGGTGGGCTTCTCGACGCGCACCGCGCCCTCTTGCGCGCGATACAGGCCGTCGCCGGCGGTCCACACGCGGGCGCCGCCCGCATCGCCCGCGACGCCGGCGCTGAGGAAGTTGCATCCGCCCGCGAAGGCCCCGCCACCCGACTCGGCGTTCAGGCCCCACCGCAGTTGGGCGTTCGCGATCGCCCCGTCGCCGCTCGCTCCGCCTCCCGCGGGCCCGGGGACCGTGACGATCACGTCGTCGGGTCCGGCGGCGCTCGCCGCGAGCGGAGTCCCGACGAGCAGGGCCATCGCGACCGCGATCCCGGCGCGCAGCAGGGTTCGGGGCCTCATCGCGACGTCCCGAGGGCGAGGGGCGTCGTCGGCGTCTCGCCCGCGCCCGGGGAGATGGATGCCTCTCCCCCACCGCGCTGCTGCGTCCCCGCGGCCACCCCTGGCGCTCCCGCCGAGCCCGGCGCCGAGACCGCACCCGGGCCCGCCGACCCGGGTGCCGCAGGCGCCGCGGCCGCCGCGCGCCGGGCCCGACGGCGGGCCCGGGCGCGCACGAGGGCGGTGACGATGCTGGCGATCACGAGCGCCAGCGACAGCGCGACGCACGCGAGGAGCACCACGATCGCCCACGTCGGGACGGAGGGCGTCGAATCGGCGACCGCCTCGACCGTCCCGCCGGTGACACTGACCTCCGCCTCGGCGACGCCGCCGGAGCCGGCTCCGCGGAGGGTGACGAGGTGGGTTCCGTCACGGACGTCGCGTGGGACGGGGAGGGCGGCGGCCACCTCTCCCTGGGCTCCCGCGGTCAGCGGACCCACGGCCGTGAGACCGCCGTCGAGGGAGGCGACGACCTGCTCGCCCGGCGTGAATCCCTGACCCGTGAACACGATCGACGATCCGGCGGCGACACTCGCCGTCTCGACCCCGACGCGCACCGCTCCCGCCGCCGGTGCCGGGGCCGCGGCGGCGGGGTCCTGCCCGGCGGCGGCCGGCGCCGCGAACGACACCGGGGTGAACGTCTCGTTGTTGGCGTTCTTCACGCCGTGCGCGCCGATCGTGATGATGCCGCACGTCACGCGCCGGCAGTCCACCTCGGTCACCTTCCCCTCGCGGTCCTGACTCTCGAACACGGCACCGGGGATGACCATGCCGATCGACCACGACCCGTCGGAGCCGAGGGTCCCGTTCGCGGAGCTCTCGGTCTGACTCCCCGGGAACGCCAGGAAGCGCTGGTAGCCGTGATTCTCGGCCGACTCGGCGTCGGGGACGTACCGGTAGTCCTCGCCGACGACGCCCCCCGCGCTCGGTCGCCACGATCCGCCGGTCGCGTCGTCGACCCAGCCGAAGAGCACGTAGATGCCGCCGAAGCCCTTCGCGATCGATTGGAAGCCCGACCCCGACACCGTCACCTCGGTGGCCTCCTCCGCGGAGACGGATGCCGTGCCGTCGGGTCCCGCGATGGACACCCCGGCCGCGGCCCAGGCCGGTGCGGCGGAGACGAGCGCACCGGCCGCGGCCACCGCGACCGCGGCGGCGAGGGCGAGGGAGCGGGTGAGGGTTCTCATGCGATGCGTTCTCCGGACTCGGGGGATGGGGTGGCGGCGATCACGAGCAGTGCGCCGCGAGGACCGTCGACGACCTCGATCGGATGCCGGTACACCCGCGACAGCAGCTCGGCGTCGAGGACGTCGCGAGGCGGTCCCGCCGCCGCCACGCGCCCGTCGTCGAGGAGCGCGATTCGGTCGGCGTAGGCGGCGGCGAGGCCGAGGTCGTGCAGCACGATGACGGCGGCCCCGCCGGCGTTCACCCGCTCGCGGGTACGCGCGAGCACCCGGTGCTGATGGCGGATGTCGAGGCTCGCGGTGGGCTCGTCGAGCAGCGCGATCGGGCACTCCTGAGCGAACGAGCGCGCGAAGGCGGCCCGCGCGCGTTCTCCCCCCGACAGCGCCGTGACGGGGCGGTCGGCGAACGCACTCACTTCTCCGGCCTCCAGGGCCTCGGCCACCGCCGCGTCATCGCGCGCGGACAACGGATGCCGTCGCCACGGCGCCCTCCCCATGCGCACCACATCGCGCACCGGGAACGGGAACGACACCTCGTTGCTCTGGGTGAGCACCGACCGTCGGCGCGCACGCTCGGCCACCGGCCACGAGCCCAGGACGGCGCCGTCGAGCTCCACCGTGCCGACCGTGGGTGCGCGATCCCCCGCGAGTACGGAGAGGAGCGTGGACTTCCCCGCGCCGTTGGGGCCGACGAGCACGAGCATCTCGCCGGCCGCCAGCGCGAGATCGACGCCGTCGAGGATCCGGCGCCCGGCGACGTCGACCGCGACTCCGCGCGCGCGCAGCACCGCCGTCATCCCCATCCCCCCGATCGACGGCGCGTACGCCGGAGCAGCCAGAAGAAGAAGGGCCCGCCGATGAGGGCCGTGAGCATTCCGATCGGCAACTCCGACCCCGGCACGGCGGTGCGCGCGACGAGGTCGCCCGCCACCAGCAGGACCGCCCCGCCCAGGGCGCTCGCGGGCAGCAGCAGACGATGTACGGGGCCGAGGATCATCCGCATGAGGTGGGGAACGACGAGTCCGACGAAGCCGATGATCCCGCAGAAGGCGACGGCGGCGCAGGTGAGGAGCGCGATCACGACGATCGCGATCACGCGGAGGCGCTCGACCCGCACGCCGAGGTGCTCGGCCTGCCTCTCGCCGAGCGAGAGCAGGTCCAGGCTCCCCGACAGGAAGAGGCACGCCGCGATGCCCACCGCGGCGATCGGTGCGACGACGGCGAGGTCGTCCCACCGGGTGCCGTTCAGCGAGCCGAGCTGCCAGAACACGATCTGCTCGCGCTGCTGCGTCGACCCGAGGTAGGTGAAGAGGGCGATCGCCGCACCCCCGACCGCGTTGACCGCGATGCCGGTCAACACGAGGGTGACGACCTCGGTGCGCCCGTCGGCGCGCGCCGAGGCGTAGACGATGACGATGGCGATCAGCCCGCCCGCGAAGGCGAGCACGGGTAACGTGAAGGGCCCGAGGAAGGTCAGCCCGAAGACGATGGATGCCGAGGCCCCCACCGCCGCGCCCGAGGAGATGCCGATGACGCCCGGCTCGGCGAGCGGGTTGCGGAAGACGCCCTGCATGACGACACCGGCCGCCGCGAGCGCCGCCCCCACGAGCACGGCCATGAGAAGCCGCGGCACCCGGATGAGCCACAGCGTCGCCTCCCCGTTGACATGCTCGACGGCGGTGCCCGGGGGCAGCGACAGGATGCCGAGCCCGATCGCGCGCACGCCCCCGTTCCACGCGCGCGCGAAAGCACCCAGCACCTGGTCGGGCGGGATCGGGAGCTGACCGCTCCCGGCGGAGACGACGACGAAGACGAGGAGGGCGACCGTCAGCCCGGCGAAGACCGCGGGCGCGCGGACACCGGCACGCACGGTCGGCCCGGCGACCCGGGTCGGCTCCCGCGTCGCGACGCCCGCGCTCACCCCGCGGCCTCGGGCGCGTACACGGCGACCGCGAGCGCATCGAGCACGTCGGCGGCGGCGGGCCCGAAGCTCAGGACCGTGGTGTCGGACATGTCGACGATGCGGCGGTGGCGGCCGGCATCCGTCTGCGCGACGGCCGGCAGGTGCTGAAGGAGACCGTCCACGCCGTCGACCGACTCGAGTCCCTTCGTCATCATGATGAGCAGGTCGGGATTCGCGTCGACGAGCGCCTCGTCGGTGATCGGCCGCATGCCCGTCCAGCCGATCTCGCCCGCGACGTCGATGCCGCCGAGGGCCTCGATCAGGCTGTCGGCCCCCGACTCCTCGCCGAAGAGGTAGTAGACGCCCGACTGTCCGCGCACGTAGAGGAACATCATGCGGAGCTTGCGTTCCGGGTCGGCGGGGGCGACCGCGGCGATCTGCGCGATCTTCGCGTCGACGGCTGCGGTGCTGCGCGCGGCGAGCGCGGCCGCACGTTCGGGCACGCCGAGGGCGGACCCCACCTGCTCGATGAGCGAGCCGATCGTCTCGAGCGAGCGGTGCGAGTCGACCACGACGACGGGGATGCCGGCATCCCTCATCTGCAGGATGGTGTCCCAGGGGCCCAGGCTCGTGTCGGTGAGGATCACGGTGGGCGCGGCGTCGAGGATCGCCTCGGCGTTGAGATCGTGACCGTTCTCGGTGACGACCGGCAAGTGCTCGGCCTCGGGGAAGGCGCTCGAGACGTCGCGCGCGACGACGTGGTCGCCGAGGCCGAGCTCGAAGACGATGCGCGAGAGCGAGCCGTAGATGTCGAGGGTGAGGATGCGCGTGGTGTCGGTCACGGTGACCGACGTGCCCTGGGCGTCGGTCACCGTGACCGGGAGCGCCTGGGCACCGTCGGTGACAGGGGCGATCGGGGCGGACGCGGCGACGGCGGTCGAGGGACCCTCCCAGGAGAGCGGGTCGGCGAGAGGCGTCACCTCGGCCAGCGGGGGCGTGGCGGCGGCACCGCTGCCGTGAGCCGACGCGGTGGCATCGCAGGCCGTCGCAGTGAGCGTGACCGCCACGGCCAGAGCGAGTGTCGCGAGGGCGCGGGTCGTCCGACGAGTCATGAGTGGAACCTCCAAGTAAGGTGAGCCTACCCTTAACATTGCCTGGATGCCTCAACTCTGCTTAGGTAAGGCTAACCTGTCCTCCGCACCCGCCATCGGGTGCGTCGACGCACGCCGTCGGACCGCACCGGGGACAGAGAAGGGAAGGACCGTGGATCTCTCCACGCGCAGGCACCGGTTCGCACGCCTCTCGGCGGCGACCCTCGCCACCGCCGCACTCGCCCTGGGAGGCGCTCTCGTCGCCGCCCCCGCGCACGCCGCCGAAACGAGCGTCGGCGACGCCGTCTTCCGCTGGGGCATCAACGCCGAATCGAACGCCGCCGCCTTCGCCCCGGGCACGGTCAACCTCCTCTCCGCGGGGATCGTGACGGCCACCTCGTCGGCCGATCGGGTGACGACGTCGAACTGGAAGCAGAGCGACGGCAACACGAGAATCCTCAAGCGTCAGGCCGACGGCAGCTACGCCGCAGCGACCTTCGCAGGACTGAAGACGGATGCCAACGGCACCACGATCACGACCGGCAACGGCCTGAACTCCGGGCACATCGCCGAGATCACCGGCGGAACCGGCACGGTCGACGTCGCCGCCAACACGGCCGTCATCCAGTGGACGGGCTCGTTCACCTCGGCCTACTACTCGGGCATGACCCGGTCGTGGATCACCGACCCGAAGCTCACCGTGACCGCCGACGGCACCGGCACCGTCACCGCGACGCTCGGCGGGTACGGGACGTCGATGGACGACCCCGACAAGTTCGAGACGCTCACCCCCGCCACCGATGTCGTCATCGCCACTCTCACCGGCGTCGACGTGACCGCGACCGGCTTCACGGTCACACCCGAGTACCTCGGTCGCACCATCACGGTGCCCCAGGGGTCGGTGGCCCAGGTCACCACCGGGGCGAACGCGGGGGCGTTCCCGCAGTCGTTCGTCGACTTCCAGGGCAAGACGGGCCAGGGTCCGTACTGGTACTCCTCGGGAGGAGCCGCGGACGCGCGCAAGCCCGCCAGCGCCCTCTCGGTGGCGTACACCGCGGCTCCGGTCGCGGCGACCCCCACGGTCACCGTCTCGAAGACGACCGGCCTCACGCAGGGCGAGACCGTCACCGTCCGCGGCAGCGGCTTCCTTCCCTCGGGCACCGCCACGAACGGCACCCGGCCCCCGCTCGCCGGGCAGTTCAGCGGCACGTACGTCGTCTTCGGCAAGTTCGCCGACACCTGGAAGCCCTCGGCCGGGGCCGCCTCCTCCGCGCGGTCGGTGATCGCCCAGAAGTGGGCCGTCCCCGCCTCGAGCATGGCCACGATCGGCGGCGCGAACAGCGGCGCGATCGAGCTGAACGCCGACGGCACCTTCTCGGTCGACCTGACCCTCACCACCACCGAGGCGCAGAACCTCGCCGCGGGCACGTTCGGCATCTACACCTACGCCGGCAGCGGCACCGTGTACGCGCCGTTCGAGACGGCCACCCCGATCAGCTTCGCCTCCTCGTCCGACGTCATCGTCGAGGTACCCGCGTGGGTCGACAACCCGACCGGGTCGTTCGGCTGGGCCTTCGAGGGCACCTCACCGGCGAACCTCGGCACCGCCGTGCAGGACGGCGCCAACTTCGTGGCATCCGGATCCCTCACCAACGTCGTCGTGACCGACACCCGCGCCGGCGGGTCGACGCCCTACACCTGGAGCATCTCCGGCCAGGTCGGTGACTTCGCGTCGCCGACGGGCGGGTCGTTCTCGGGCGGCCTGCTCGGCTGGAAGCCGAAGGTCGTCTCCGCGGGACAGGCCGTCGCGGGCGGCGCAGAGGTGACCTCGACGCGACTGGGCGGTACGGGCCTCGGGGCCTCCCGCGTGCTGGCCTCGTCGACCGCAGCCGTCAGCGCGACCGTGGGCGCCGACCTCTCGCTCGTCATCCCGGGGACGACCCCCGCGGGCGACTACACGAGCAAGCTCACCATCACCGCGCTGCAGTAAGGCACTCCCCGGGGGTCCCGGCTTCGGCCGGGACCCCCTTCTCGTATCGACCGGAAGACACCGTGACCACCTCGCCCTCCCCTCGCCTCCTCGCCCTCGCCGGCATCCTGGCCCTCGGTCTGTCGACCCTGCCGCTCCCCGCCCTGGCAGCCGACGGCGGTGTCGCCTGGAGCGTGCAGACCGCCGACAACGCCAACGGCACCGGACGCGCGAACTTCTCCTACGACGTCGAGCCCGGGGCGGTCGTCTCCGACTCGATGATCGTCGTCAACACCGGCACCGAGCCATTGCCACTCGCCGTCTACGCGGCGGACGCGTTCACCGCCCCCAGCGGCGAGATCGACGTGCTCGTCGACGGCACCCCCTCGAAGGATGCCGGAACGTGGGTCGCCGTACCGCCGACGACGCTGGAACTGGCCCCGGGCGAGTCCGCCGACGTCGCCTTCACGATCACCGTGCCCGCCGACGCCCGCCCCGGGGATCACGCCGCGGGCATCGTGACGTCGCTGACCAGCCAGGATGCGACGAGCACGCTCTCGGTCGACCGCCGCTTGGGGACGCGCATCAACCTCCGGGTCGCGGGCGAGCTCGCCCCCGCCGCCGAGGTCTCGGGGGTGACGGCGACCTACGAGGGATCGTGGAACCCGTTCGAGTCCGGGCGCCTGACCCTGCAGTACGCGCTCGACAACACCGGCAACACGCGGCTCACCGGCCGCGAGACCACGACCGCGACGGGCGTCGCCGGGCTGCTGTCGACCACGACGCCCCCGGCGCAGATCACCGAGATCATCCCGGGCTCGACCCTCGAGGTCACCCGCGAGGTGCCGGTGTTCTCGCTCGGCTGGATCACAGGGTCCCTGACGATCGCGCCGGAAGGCGTGGGCCTGGGCGCGGGCGCCGCGCCCGCCGTGGTCACCGACTTCTCCGTCGCGGCCGTGCCGTGGAGCCTGTACGGCCTCATCGTCGTGATCGCGGGTGCGGCGATCGCCGTCGTGCTGCTCGTCCGCGGGGCGAGGCGGCGCCGCGTGCCCGCTCTTCCGCCTCAGGCGGTCTGAGCGGCCTTCGCCCGGGCGAGGTCGACGAAGAGTTCGGTGTTGAAGCGGTAGGCGACGAGCACCTCCGCGATGACCCTCTCCTTCTCGTCCTCGTCCCAGGGGGCGGCGTCGAGCTGCTCGCGGTAGACGTTCTTGAACGCCTCCGGGTCGGCGATGTCACCGAAGAGGTAGAACCCGATGCCGTTGGTGTCGAAACCGAAACGACGCTGCATGAGACGGCCGATGAACTGGCCGCCCGACAGGTCACCGAGGTAGCGCGTGTAGTGATGGGCGACGAAGCCGCCCGGCCAGGTCGCCGCCACCCGGCGGATGCGCGACACGTAGGCCTGCGTCGTGGGCAGCGGGGTGATCTGCTCGCGCCAGTCATCACCGAGGAGGAACGCGAGGTCGGCCTCGAGCGCGGGCAGGCGCGTGAGCTTGTCGCTGAGGAACACGGATGCCACGGGGTCGCGCCGCATCCGGTCGGTCGCCTCCTCCAGCGCCTCGTAGATGAACCAGTGCTGGACGACGAGGGCGATGTAGTCCTCGCGCGTGCCCGACCCGTTCATGAGGTTCGCCATGAAGTCGGCGCCCTCACTCGAGGAGTGAGCGGTGCGCGAGCGCTCGCGCAGGGCGACGGAGAACGGGATGACAGCACTCATGACGCCATCATACAGAGAAGGTTAGGCTGACCTAACCTTTGATCTCAGTGGGGGCGTGGCTCGATCCCGAGGCGACCGCACGCCTCGTCGTAGAGCGCCACGATCTCGCGCCGCACCTCGCGCCGCTCGGAGATGGGACCGCCCGGCCACGGCACGCGCAGATCGACCGTCGCTCCGCCCTCACCCTCGACCACCCAGTCGCCTCCGTCACCGTCGAAAGCGGTCATCCGCGCCGACACGATCGTCGGCACGCCCCCCGACACAGCGCCGAACGCCCGCGCGATGAGCACGTTGTCGTCGCGGTGGTCGTCGTTCATGTGGGCGAGCACGGCCCGCTGGATCTCGGGCTCGAACACGTAGGTCATAAGGTAACCCTAACTTCGCGCTCAGCCCGCGAAGGGCTCCAGACGCTTGTGCATCACGGCCACGGCGTCGGCGTTGTCATCGATGAGCACCGAATCCCGGCCCAGGGGCGCCGCGACGGCACCGAGGGTGCCACTGCCGGCGAACATGTCCAGCACGCGGTCGCCGGGGCGGCTCGAGGCCTGCACCATGCGCCGCAGCACTCCCTCGGGCTTCTGCGTCGGGTAGCCGGTCTTCTCGCGGCCCGTGGTCGGCACGATCGTGTGCCACCAGACGTCGGTCGGCATCTTGCCGCGCGCGGCCTTCTCGGCGGTCACGAGGCCCGGGGCCATGTACGGCTCACGGTCCACGGCATCCGAATCGAAGAAGTAGGTCGCGGGATTCTTCACGTACACGAGGATCGTCTCGTGCTTCGTGGGCCAGCGGCGCTTGGTCTTGGCGCCGTAGTCGTAGGCCCAGATGAGCTCGTTCAGGAACTTGTCGCGCCCGAACAGCGCGTCGCACATGACCTTGGCGTAGTGCACCTCGCGGTAGTCGAGGTGGAGGTACAGCGTCCCGTCGTCGGCGAGGAGGCGCCACGCCTCGATCAGCCGGGGCTCGAGGAAGCCCCAGTAGTCGTCGAAGCGGTCGTCGTAGGTGCGCAGGTCGCCGCGCAGGCGCGCATATTCGCGCCCGTGGAAGCCGCGCTGCACCACGGGAGGCGGGGGCGGCTCCTCCTCGGGGAACGTCAGCATGTTGGGATCGGATGCCACGTCCTCGGGCTGCTGGGCATCCGCGGCCTCCTCGACGGGCGGCGTCCACGTCGCCGACTCGACCGCCTTCGAGCGCGTGCGGCCCGTGTTGAACGGCGGGTCGAGGTAGACGAGGGCGAACGAACCGTCGGCGTACGCCGGGGTGACCGTCAGGTTGTCGGCGTGGTGGATCTCGACGCGGCCGGGTTCGGGGGCGTCGGACAGGACTTCGGCACTCACGGGACGCGCTGCAGCCACGCGTCGGTGGCGAACTTCGTCTGGACGAGCGCCTCGGCCTCGGCGTACTCCTCGTCGGAGATATGCCCCTCGGTCGCGCCGTACAGGGTCGTGAAGGTCTGGATGAAGCGGTCGATGACCTGATCGCGCGGCAGCCCCGTCTGGCTACGGAGCGGGTCGACGCGCTTGGCCGCCGAGACGGTGCCCTTGTCGCTGAGCTTCTCGCGGCCGATGCGCAGCACCTCGGTGAGCACCTGGCCGTCCATGTCGTAGCTGAGGGTCGCGTGGTGGAGCACCCCGCCGTTGGCGAGGCGCTTCTGGGCGGCCCCGCCGATCTTGCCGTGGGGACCGGCGATGTCGTTGAGCGGCTGGTACACCGCGTCGATGCCGAGCGAGCGCAGCGCCTGCAGCACCCAATCGTCGAGGAAGGCGTACGAGTCGGCGAAGGTCATACCGGCGACGAGGGATGCCGGGACGTACAGCGAGTAGGTGACGATCGAGTTCGCGGCCATGAGCATCGCGCCCCCGCCCGAGATGCGCCGTACGACGTCGAAGCCGTGCTTCTCAGCCCCCTCGGGGTCGACCTCGTTGCGGAACGACTGGAACGAGCCGATCACGACGGCGTTCTCGTTCCACTCCCACAGGCGCAGGGTGGGCTTTCGCAGCCCCGCCCCGACACGGGTGGTGAGCACCTCGTCGAGGGCGAGGTTCATGCGGGGCGAGACAGGCCGGTCGTGGACGACCTCCCACTCGAAGTCGGCCCAGCCGGGGGCCGTGACGAGCGCGCGGCGGATGGCGGTCGCGACCGACTCGGGCGTGAAACCGAGCAGCTGTGCCCCCTCGGGGAGGGCCGCACGGATCGCCGCCGCGATCGTGGGGACGTCGGATTCGACCGGCAGGCCGTTGACGGCCGCGTCGATGTCGTCGAGGGCGTCGTCGGGTTCGAGGAAGAAGTCTCCGGCGAGGTGGAACCCGTGGATCCGTCCCTCGCGCTCCTCGAGGTCGACGACGACCAGCTTTCCCCCGGGGACCTTGTACTCGCCGTGCATGCTTCCAGCCTACGGCGGGGACGCGGCGGCCGCCGCGGGCCTCGAGACCGCATCGAGCTGACATCTCCATTGCAGCGTGCAGCGGAGATGTCAGCTACGCGCAGTCTCGTCGGCCTTTGGGACGGGAGCGGGGGCGGGGGCGGAGGCGGTTGCGGCGCGGTGCCGCCGCTCGATCGCCTGACCGGCGTACGACGCCGCGACGATGAGCGCTCCCCCGGCCAGACCGGGCAGGCCCAGCCCCTCGCCGCCGATCACGACCCCCACCGCGAGCGCCCACACGGGCTCGGTGCCCATGAGGATGCTCGCGCGCGTCGCGGAGGTCCTCCGCACGGCCCACAGCTGGACGACGAACGCGAAGACCGAACACATCAGCCCGAGAAACAGCACGTCGAGCCACCCGGATGCCGTGAGCCGACCGACCATGAGCGGAAGATCGGCGCCGGCCACCGCCGTCGACGTCAGCGCGCACACGACGAGCTGCACGCACACGACCGCGAGGGTGCTGTCGCGGCGCCCGCGCGTGAGGTGTCCGCTCGCGGTCACGTGGACCGCGCGCACGACGGCGGCCGCGATGACCAGGGCGTCGCCCGCCGTCGGCAGGCGGAAGCCGCCGCCCGACACCAGGAGGGCCACCCCGACGACGGCCGCGACCGCGGCGACGAAGTACGACCGCGGCAACCACGAGCGCGAGGCGACGCTCTCCAGCACCGGGGTGAAGACGAGAGCGAGGCTGATCAGCAGCCCCGCGTTCGTCGCCGAGGTCAGGTGCACGCCCCAGGTCTCCAGCCCGATCACCGCCGCCTGCGAGCAGCCGAGGAGCGCCGCGATCGCGAGGCCTCGGCCGCGTGGCATCCGCTCTCTCCGGATCAGGCAGATCACCCCGAGGGCGGACGCGGCGACGAGGAAGCGCAGAGCCACGGCGGGGGCGACGCCCACCTCGTCGGTCAACCCTTTCGCGGAGAGGAAGCTCGCGCCCCACACCGCCGCCACGGCGATGAGGAGCACGTCGACGACGATCTCGGGTGGGCGGCGGGTCATACGTCCACCGTCGCCGCCTCGACACGGAAGAGCAATGACCGATTGCTTCAGCATCCCGTAAGTTCGGACTTATGGATGCCGCGCACCTCCGCCTGCTGCGAGAGCTCGGCGACCGCGGGAGCGTGGCCGCCGTCGCCGCGGCCCTGCACATCTCGCCCTCCGCGGTGTCGCAGCAGCTCGCGCACCTACAGGCGCGGGTCCCCGTTCCGCTCACCGTGCGGCGCGGCCGGGTGCTGACGCTGACCGCGGCGGGCGAGGCGCTCGCGGCGGCGGGCACGCGGGTCGACGAGGCGTTGACCGCGGCGCGGGAAGCGGTCGGGGCGTTCCTCGACAGCGACGACCGGCCGGTGCGGGTGTCCGCCTTCCACAGTGCGGGGCTCGCGCTGTTCGGTCCGCTGCTGCGCGAGCTCGACGGCATCCCTCCCCTGCATCTCGCGGATGCCGATGTGGCGCACAGCGACTTCCCGGGACTCACCGCCGACCACGACCTCGTGATCGCGCACCGGCTCGCGCACGATGCGCCGTGGCCCGCGGACCGCGTGGTGGCGACGCCGCTGCTGACCGAGCCGCTCGACATCGCGCTGCCGGCGGCGCACCCCCTCGCCGCTCGGGAGTTCCTCATCGCCGACGACCTCGTCGATGAGCGCTGGGTGTCGGTGCACCCCGGGTTCCCCCTCGCCGGGGTGCTCGATCACCTCGCGGCGCACCTCGGGCGGCCTCTCGACATCGCGCACCGCATCAACGAGTTCTCGGTGACCGCCGAGGTGGTGCGGGCGGGGGCGGCGATCGCCGTGCTGCCGCGCACGACCGCGCGCCCGCTCGCCGGGGACGGACTCGTGCTGAAGCCCCTCGCCGACCTCGCGCTCGTACGGCACGTCGACGCGCTGGCCCGGCCGGATGCCCTGGCGTACGCGGCCGTGCGGCGGGTGTTGCGCGCGCTGCGGACGGTGGCGGGCCGGGCCGCGGAGGCTGCCGGCTGACTCGGAAGCGGGTCGGGGCGACCCCTTCGACACGCTCAGGGACCTCCCCGCGCGATCCGGGCACGAGGTGGCTGAGCCCGTCGAAGCCACCGCACCCTTCGACAAGCCCAGGGACCTACGGCGCGAGGCGGCGCGTGAGCTCCCCCAGCGCCACGAGCTGGTGGTGCGGCCCGCCTCCCTCGTGGCCGTTGTACGGGTAGACGCGGATGCTCTTCTCCCCCGCGTAGTGGTTGTAGGCGGCGAATACCGTGGACGGCGGGCACACGGCATCCCGAAGTCCGACCGAGAAGAGCGCGGGCACGCTCGCGCGGGCGGCGAAGTTCACCCCGTCGATGTACGACAGCACGCGGAAGACCGCGTCTTCGTCCCCGCGCCGCGTCTGCAGGTAGGTGACGAGCTCGCTGTACGGGGCCGCGTCGGTGAGGGCGACCGCGCGACGGATCGTGCTGAGGAACGGGAAGTCGACCGCCGCCGCGACGAGCCCTTCGGCGAGCGCGGCCGCCGCGAGCGCGATGCCGCCGCCCTGGCTGCCGCCCCACACCGCGATGCGGTGCGGGTCGATCGCGGGGTGCGCGCGGACAGCGTCGACGGCGCGGACCGCGTCGCAGAACACGCGACGGTAGTACGCGTGCGCGGGGTCGTCGAGACCGTCGGTCAACCGTCCGGAGGGGTGCGCGGCGCTCCCCACCGGGTCGGGAGTCGCCCCGGGGAGGGCACCGCTGGTCTGTCCGCGCGTGTCCATCACGAGGACGGCGAGACCCGCGCTCGGCAGCAGGGTGTGCTGGTGCGCGAGACCGCGGCCCGAGTTGTACCCGATGTACTGGACGACGCAGGGAAGCGGACCGTCCGCCCCGCGCGGCCGGAGCAGCCATCCCCGCACGGGGTGGCCGCCGAAGCCCGCGAACTCCACGTCGTCGACCTCGATGCCACCGACTCCGCTCTCCGCGGCCGGGACGGGGCGGAAGCGCGGTTCCCACCCGGCGGCGCGCGCCTCAGCGAGCGTGTCGGCCCAGAACCGATCGAAATCGGCGGGCTCGTCGCGCGGAGGACGGAACGTCTCGAGCTGATCGAGCGGAAGGTCGAACTGCGGCATGGGACTCCTCAGCGGGTGATGCAACGGGAGATGTGGTCGAGGGTCGCGGCGAACGCGGAGGCGCGCACCTCGGCGAGGCCGTCGTACTCGCGGTGCCCGTACGGGAGGACGGTGAGCTCGAGCTCGGCTCCGGGAGCCGCGTCGATCGCGTTCGCGACGGCGAACTGCCCGGGCGGCGGCACGTGCCGATCGCGCAGCGCCGCCTCGACCCGCACCGGCACGCGCGCGAAGCCGGCCGCGGTCGAGGCGTCGAAGAAGCGCAGCACCTCACGCGCGGACGGGTGCGCCGCGACGTACTGCCGCACGCGCTCCCCGCTGCCCTCGCACGGCATCCGCAGCCGCAGGTCGTACTGGCCGAAGCTCGGGACGATGAGCGTCGCCCCGACCAGCCGCTCGTCCCAGGGCAGCGCGAGCGCACCGATCCCTCCCCCGAAGCTCTCTCCCACGAGATACAGGGGCACGTCCCCGGCGAGCGCGCGCAACGCGGATCCGGCGTGCCACAGATCGACCGCGCAGCGACCGAGCACGTAGTCCTCGATCGACCGGATGCCGTGCAGCACATGTCCTTCGACGGGTGTGGGCGCGCCGATCCCGGGGTTCAGGCGGCCCTGCCCCCGGGCGAGGGCGAAGAAGACAGCTGCGTCGGCGGGGACGCGGTCGAACTCGGGTTCCTCGCGGCCGCCGTAGCCGTGACTGTGCACGATTCCGGCGCGGGTCGGGTGCCCGTCCACGGCCGTGGCGAACCAGCCGCCGAGGCGCAGCCCGTCCGAGACGACGTGCTCCACCGCGAACAGGTCGCGTCCCTCGCGGCGGCCGAGTGGACGCACGCGCGGGTCGGGGTCGACCGCGAGCGCCTCGTCGTACCAGGACCGCCACCGTTGCGCGAAGCCGGGCGGGGGCGGCACCGGCGGCACGGCCCGGAGCGCCACGAGGTCGAAGCCGTAGTCGCCGTCGCCCGGTTCGATCGTCGCGCCCGTCACGAGCGGGCCGCCGTGGAAGACTGGAGGCCCGACCGAGAGGAGCGATCGTGCTCGCCGCCGAACGCCGATCCCGCCTGCTGGCGGAGGTGCGCCGTCACGGAGCCGCGGCCGTGCCGGACCTCGCCGCCGCTCTCGGCGTGAGCGAGATGACGATCCGCCGCGACCTCGACGTCCTCGCCGCCGACGGTCACGTCGACAAGGTGCGCGGGGGCGCGCGTCACCCGCGCCCCGGCGACGCTCCCGCTCGCGACCTGACCGCGCAGTCGCGGCGCAACGGCGCGGAGAAGACCGCGATCGCGCGCCGCGCCGCGTCGCTGGTCGAGCCGGGCATGTCGGTGGGGCTCAGCGGCGGCTCGTCGACGTGGGCGCTCGCGCGCGAGCTGCGCGGTGTCGCCGACCTCACGATCGTCACCAACTCGCTGCCCGTCGCCGACGTCTTCGCGCGTCCGGACCGCGCCGACGAGCCCTACACGCAGACCGTCGTCCTGACCGGCGGCGTCCGGACGCCGACCGACGCTCTCGTCGGGCCGGTGGCCGTGGCATCCCTCGAACACCTGCACTGCGATGTCGTCTTCCTCGGCGTCCGCGGCATGGAACTGACGGCGGGTCTGACCACCTCGAACCTGCTCGAGGCCGAGACGAATCGCGCGCTCGTCGCCGCGGGCGCTCGCGCCGTCGTGCTCGCGGACCACTCGAAGTGGGGCGCGGTGGGCCTCACGACCATCGTCGACCTGAACGAGGTCGATCTCGTGGTGACCGACGATGGGATCGCGGCCGACGACGAAGAGGCGCTCCGCGCTCACGTCGCCGAGCTGTGGGTGGCGCCGCTTGCGTCCGCCGACGGCTGAGGAGCGCCGCACCGCCCGAAGCGATGCGGCGAGGAACCCGCGCGTCACCGGGCCGTGCTCGCGCGCGCGATCACCGTGGCATCCACCACGATGTGCCGGACGGGGACGTCGGCCCCCGGGGGCGCGGCCATCTGCCGCTCGAGCTCGGTGAAGGCCGCCTCGACGATGCCCTGGTCGTCGGGGGCGACCGAGGTGAGCGCCGGCACCGAGTAGGTCGCGGCGTGCACGTTGTCGATGCCGATCACCGCGACATCCCCCGGGACCGAGAGCCCCACCTCGTGGAGCGCGGCCAGCACGCCGAACGCGACCGAGTCGTTCGAACAGACGACCCCGTCGAACGGGGTCCCCGAAGCGTGCAGTCGGCGCAGGGCGGCGACCCCCTCTTCGGGGGTGAAGGCGTCGACGGCGACGATCAGACCGGCGTCATCGGCGATGCCGAGGCGGGCGACCGCGTCGCGATAGCCGGTGAAGCGCTGGTCCGCGGCATCCGAGGGTCGGGAAAGGCGCGGACCGATGAAGGCGACCCGACCGCACCCGACGGATGCCAGGTGCGCGGTCGCAAGGTCGGCCGTGCGCCGGTTGTCGATCGAGACGTGCGTGAACGGGCTCACCGCGATGTGCTCGCCGAGGAGCACGAGCGGGCCCGGCGAGGTGCGACGGGTGAGGTCGCCGACCGTGAGCGAACGCGGGATGTGGATGAGACCGTCGGTCGCGGGGAGCCCCACGCCGTTGGCGATGTCGATCTCGCGCTGGTGGTCGCCCTCGGTCTGCTGGATGAGGATCGACAGGCCCCGGGCCTCCGCCCCGCGCGCGAGCAGGGTCGTCAGCTCGGCGAAGTAGGGCTCTTCGAGGTTCGGGACGGCGAGGGCGACGATCCCGGTGCGCTCCCGCCGGGTCAGAGGAGAGACCCGCCGCGCCGTCGAGGGGGAATCGGTCATCGGGGAACTCCTCGCACGCCTGGTCGGCCGATCGACTCTGGGGGATACGGTATCGCGGGCCATCTCACTCCTGGACGCGGAAGGCGACGACGCGCGCCTCGGGGGATCCATTGGTCGCCGTGATCCTCACGCGAGCCGCGGTCACCGCGTCAAGCTCGGGCGCGACGGAGTGGGCCCGGCGGCGCCGACGGTTGTCGGTCACCTCGGCCACCATGTGCCAGGCGCCGTCGGCGGTCTGCACCTCGACCCGGTAGTCGCGGACGAGCGACGGCATCACCAGGTGCGGGTCACGGTGGTGGTGCAGCGTGTTCAACTCGACGTCGGGATCGTCGTCGAAAACGAGGAAGATCTCGCGCGGGCGCACGGGCTCGTCCCAGTCGAGGCGGAGCCACGCGGGCTCCTCCGCGAGGGGTCGCGAGGCCCACGCGTTCGGACCACCGAAAGGCCGCTGGTACCCGCCCACCGCGCGCTCGGGGGCAAGGGCCGCGGACGGCGCGGTCGAGCGGAACACGATCGAACGGCCGCGCAACGGCTTGGTCGGCCACTGCACCAGCAGTTCGTCGAGGCTGACGTGCACGTTCTGGTCGTCGGCATCCGAGGTGTGGACCAGGGTCAGGATGCCGGGGGGCAGGTCATCCGTCGTGAACAACGTCACGCCGGGCTGGGCGCGGACCACGATCACGGCGTTCGCGGGACTCTCGGGCTCCCAGCGCACGGGGGCGGTGACCCAACGGGCGTCCCCCGCCGAGACGGGGACCGAGACCCGGTGCTCGAGGTGCTCGGGGACGACGTTCTGCGCGAGGCCGGTCGAGAAGACCTCGACCTCGAGCTCGGTGTCGCTCTCGCTCGCGACGAGCAGCTCGATCCCGTCGAGGCGCGGGTGCACGGGGACCACGATGCCGACGTCGTGCGCGAGGGGGTACGGCTCGCGCGGCGCCGATGCTCGCGGCCCGAGACCATCGCGCACGCCGGACGCCGAGACGCGCGCGGCGAGTGCGAGGTCGGCGGGATCGGCGTCGGTCACGCCGATGAGGGGAGCATCCTGCCGCAGCAGCAGCTGCCGCAGCTCGGCGCGGTGGCTCTCGTACACCCCGCGCGGCGAGGTGCCGTGGGCCAGCGCGAGCGCGGCCGCGGTGCCCGCCGCCTCCCCCATCGCGGCGCAGGTGGCCATCACGCGGGCGGCTCCGAAGGCGATGTGGGTGGCCGAGACGTCGCGGCCGGCCATGAGCAGGTTGTCGACGTCGGCGGAGTAGAGGGAGCGGTACGGGATCTCGAAGACACCGTTCGAGAAGCGCTGGACCGCGCCGGCTCCGGTGGAGTACATCCCCTCGGTCGGGTGCAGGTCGATCGACCACCCGCCGAAGGCGACGCCGTCGTCGAAGCGCGTCTGCTCGAGGACATCGCGCTGGTGCAGCGTGTAGTCCCCGACGAGACGGCGGTACTCGCGCTTGCCGGGCACGTTGCCGATCCACTCGAGGTCGAGGTTCTCGGCGTCGAACTCGCCCGAGTTCTTGATGTGATCCCAGATGCCGAGGATCACCGAGCGCAGCTCGTCGCGGATGCGCTCGTTGTCGTGGACGATGTCGAGCTCGCCGCCCCACTCGATCCACCAGTAGTGCGCCCCGCTGTCGCCGCTGCGGATGATGCGCGACGAGGGGATCGGGGTGTCGCGGATGGACTTGGCGGAGTCGGGGGCGACGAAGCGGACGGGGTGTCCGACGTCCTTCGTGTAGAAGAGGAGCGTCGAGCCGAGGAAGGTGCGCTCGGCTTCTTCCGGGGCCCAGTCCTCGTCGAACTCGGCGCGTGCTTCTTTCCCGAGACGGGCGCGCGCGCCGGCGAGGTGTCCGATGAGCCCGTCACCGGTGCCGTCGAGGAACAGCGGCGCCCGGAACACCGTCTCGGTCTCGGCCCCCATGGTCCAGCCGGTCACCGATTCGATGTGACGAGCGCCCTCGGCGCCGGTGGCGACGACATCGCGCACGTCGGTGTTCAGGAGCAGCGTGATGTTCGGCTCGGCGCGGACGGCGTCGAGCACGACGTCGTCCCAGTGCACGGGGTTGCCGTCGGGGTTGCGGTACTGGTTCTCGAGGTAGAGCTCGCCGATGATGCCGTTCTCGCGGGCCCACCGCTGGTTGCCGTGGGCGGTCGCCCCGCAGACCCAGACGCGGACCTCCGAGGACGAGTTGCCGCCGAGTACCGGGCGGTTGTTGACGAGCGCGACGCGGCGACCGAGGCGCGCGGCGGCGATGGCGGCGGAGACTCCGGCGAGTCCCCCGCCGACGACGACGAGGTCGAAGTCGGCTGTGTGAGTACGCATGTCGCGTGGGTCCTTCCTGCGGACGCGGGGGCGTCCGGTGCGGTGCGGGGTGGGGAGGTCGGAGGCTTACTCCACGGCGATCGCCTCGATCTCGAAGACCCGGGCCACGTCCGTCGCGGATGCCGAGGGGTCGCTGATGAGCAGGCGCACGCCGTCGGCGACGACTCCCGCGGCGGGGAAGCTCACGAGGCGCTTCGTGTTGGCGGCGACGGTGCCGATGCTCGTCCACCCGGTGGACGTGCGCACCTGCACCTCGAACGAGCGGAGGACGGCCGCCGATCCCGCCTCGGCGCTGTAGCCGCTTCGCACGCGTACCTCCTCGAGAGCCGCCGGGGTGGCCAGGCTCAGTGAGATCCACGGCGCCGTGTCTCCGACGGCCGAGATCCAGCGGCTGGCGTCACTGCAGACGCCGTCGACGGCGCGTTCCGGGCCGGTGTCGGCGCGCAGGCTCGACGAGGCGGTCGCGGTGGCGCCCAGGGCGACGTTCATCCCGCCCGGGTCGTCGCGGAGGTCGGCAACCAGCTCCGCCAGGGAGGTGGCCGGACCGACCGGCACGCTGCGCGGGACAACCGCCCGCGACAACCGAGCCGGGGCGGCGACCGGAGCCGAGAGGTAGACCACGTCGGCGTCGTCGGTCGATCGCTCCTGTGCACGCAGGCGTTGCTGCCCGAGGCGCGCCTCGCCGACGCCGGCGTACGACCAGGTGGAGGTCGCGTCGTCGCGCTCGGCGACGACGGCGCGACTGCGTACCTCACCGCAGACCTGAGCGGTCACGACCGTGTAGAGGCGGGTCGTGGAGCCGGCGCGCGTGACGTCGACGGCCGCCGAGGTGGCGACGCCGTCGCCGAGAGCCGCCGTGTCGACGACCTTCTCGTCGGTCCAGGCCGACCCGTCCCACCGGACGAAGCGCGCGTCGTACGCGGTGCGGTCCTTCTCGACGAAGCGGTAGCCGATGCCCGCGAGAGACGAACCGTCGAGCGCGAGCTTCGCCGACTGCACTGCCGGGGTGTAGCTGCCGATGGTCTCGTCGGGCGAGAAGGGTCGCCAGACGACCGCTCCGGTCGACGCGGGAGTGATCGGCCCCGGCACCGTGGTACCCGCGACGTCCTCGAGTGTGCCGGCCTCGGGATCGTAGACGGCGTATGAGCCGAGGTGACGGGCGGGGTCGGCCGGGAACGGTCCCCACTCCCACAGCACGTGCACGCGGCCGTCGGCCGACACCTCGAGATCGTCGGGGTAGAAGGAGTAGCCCGTCGCCGCGGCGATCGTCGTCTCTCGCGCCCAGGATCCGGCATCCCGGTCGAAGTGGTACAGCACCCCCTCGCGCGCCCCGTCGGCGTCCGTCCCGGTGCGCACCAGCACCCAGGCGTCGCCGTCGGCCCCGCGCGCGGTCACCGGGTAGGTGATGTCGACGTCGAGGTCGGGCATGGTCGAGGTGCGGTCCACCATCGTGCGCACGTCGCCCGCGGTGTCGGAGCGGAAGTAGTTCCACTGCTCGTTGTGCATCGAGACGAAGGCATGGATGATGCCGTCACCGTCGACCACGATCGAGGGCTGGTTGTGGCCGTTGTCATCGACGAAGGTCACGCAGGCGGCCCCGGCAGTGGCGCGGAGGCATCCCTCGGTCCATGTTCCGTCGGCGGCACGGGACGCGAGATGCACCTCGTGCCGCGCGGCCTGGGCCGCGGGCGCGTTGAACGCGAAGAAGGTCACGTCGCCCACGACGTCGAGGGGGTTCCACCAGGCCGCCTGATTCGACGAGTCGACGGCGTACGGCAGCTCCTCGACCGTCGTGGAACCGCCGGTCGCGTGCGCGGGCGGCGTGACGATCAGCCCGAGGGCGAGCGCGGCGACGGCCGCTGCGCTCCCCCCGCGGAGAATCCGCATCTCAACCGACCAGCTTCTGTGCGGCTTCGCCCGCCTGCTTCATGGCATCCTTCGGCGAGGCCGAACCGACCAGGACGGCCTGCACCCGATCGGCGATCGCCGACTCGATCTGCGAGTAGGCGGTGAAGGTCCACAGCGGGTTGGAGCTCGCGGTCGCGGTGATGCGCTCGCTGAAGGCCGCACCGAAGGTGTCGGACGACACCTCGCTCGAGGCCAGCGCCTCGGTGGTTGCCGGCGGGAGTCCCCGCAGTTTGTAGTCGGCGAGGATCGCGTCGAGGTCGCTCGTGGCGTACTGCGCGAAGTCGCCGGCCGTCGGGGCACCTGCGCCGTTGACCACGGCGATCGCACCGCCCCACACGAGCGCGCGCGGGGTGTCGCCGACCTTCAGCACCGGCCGTGAGACGGGGGCGAGCTTCGCCGCGAGGTTCGCGTCGGGCGACTCCTTGGTCACCGCACCGCGGCCCACGGGAGCGTCGTCGTACATCGCGGCGCGTCCCTGCGCGAAGAGGCTCCGCGCGTCGAAACGGTCGACGTCGGCGGCGATGAGGCCCTGGTCGTACAGGCCCTTGTACCAGGTGACGGCCTCGACGCTCGCGTCGTCGCCGATCGTGATCGTGTCGCCGTCGACGAGCGGGCTGCCGAAGGTCTGCATCCAGATCAGGATGTCCTTCAACTGCGCGGCCTTCGTCGAGGCGGCGTACGGGATGAGACCGCCGCCGAGACCCTTGAGCTTGACGAGCGTCTTCTCGAACTCGTCGACCGTGGCCGGGAAGGCGTCGGGAGCGACCCCGACCTTGCCGAGCGTCTCGGAGTTGGTGATGAGACCGATCGCACCGATCGTCCACGGCAGGGCGTACTGCGTTCCGTCGAAGGTCGCGGCCTGCAGGGCCGACGAGGTGTATCCGCGGCCGGATGCCAACGACGAAAGGTCCTGGAGCTTGCCGGTGGCCGCAAGGCTTCCGAGCCACGCGACGTCCACGTGCGCGGCTCCCGTGAACTGCCCGCCGGTCACCTGCAGCATGCGCTGGTTGATGTACTCGTTGTACGGGAAGGCGGTGCGCTTGATCGCGACGCCCTTCGCCTTCTCGTAGCTCGTGAGCGTCCCCTCGAGAGCGGGCTTGGCGGACTCCTCGGTGAGCGACCACGACGCGAACGAGAAGTCGGTCGGGTCGCCGCCGTTCAGCCCCGCGGCGCCGGCCGCGGGGCCGGCGGTTCCGCTGGGCACGCAGCCCGCGAGGACCGCGGCGCCGGCGCCGATGCCGAAGAGCTGCAGAGCGCGACGACGGCTGATGAGGGGATTGGGCAGGGACGAAGCTGACATGGGTGTCCTCCTTGACGGTGCGAGCTTGAAGGTGCGGGCGAAGAGTGAATCGGGGAGCCGGTCAGCCCTTGACCGCGCCGGCGGTCATGCCGCTGACGAGGTAGCACTGGAGCAGCATGAAGGCGATCGCCACGGGTAGCGACACGACGAGCGAGGCCGCCATGAGTTCGGGCCACGCGGTGGCGGCTTCCCCGACATAGGTGTTGACGAGCCCCGGCGGGAGCGTCTGCTTGTCGGGGCCGGCGAGCGTGAGGGCGAAGATGAAGTCGTTCCAGCCGCGGACGAAGGCGAACAGCCCCGCGGCGACGAGTCCGGGAGCGGCCAGCGGCAGGACGATCGAGTGGATCGTGCGTAGGCGCGAGGCCCCGTCGACGCGCGCGGCCTCGATGAGCTCGTCGGGGATCGTGTCGAAGAACCCCTTCAGCATCCAGACGCACAGCGGGAGCGTGAAGGTCGTGAACGACAGCACGAGGGCGGTGTAGGTGTTCAGCAGGCCGTAGGCGCTGAAGACGCTGTAGAGCGTCACGAGCAGCAGAGCCTGGGGGAACATCTGCGACGCGAGCACGAAGTACATCAGCTGGCGCCGTCCGCGGTAGCGGAACTTCGAGAAGGAATACCCCATGTAGGCCGAGACGATTACCGAGAGCACGGCCGTGATGACCGAGACGATGATGCTGTTCTGCAGGTAGGTGAACAGCTGCGGGTTCGAGACGAGACCCGCGTAGGCGTCGAACGTGACCTCGGTCGGGAAGATCTTGGGCGGGTACGAGAAGACCTGGTCACGCGGGGTGAGCGACGTCGCGAGCAGCCAGTACACCGGCAGGAGGGCGAACCCTCCGCAGACGATCACCGCGGCCCAGGCGGCGAGGCGGACGCCGGGACGATCGGAGCGGAGACCGGATGCCAGCTGGCGCCGCCGGCGACGCGGAGTCGGGGGCACCACGGGAGGCGCGTCAGGGGTCGGGGTGACGGTGGGCAGTGCGGTGCTGGTCATCGCTTCTCGCCCCTCTCGGAGAATCGGACGTAGACGACGACGAGCGCCATGAGCAGGACCATCCACAGCAGACCGAGGGCCCCTGCGTGGCCGAGGTCGAAGCCGTGGAAGGCGGTCTCGTACACCGCCGTGGCGAACGTCTCGGTGGACCCGGCGGGACCGCCGCCGGTGAGGACGTAGATGATGTCGAAGTGCTGGAAGTTCCAGATGAACTCGAGCAGCAGGACGAGCCCGATGATCCCGCCGATCTGCGGCACGGTGATCGAGAAGAACCGGCGGACGGTGCCGGCGCCGTCCATCTCGGCGGCCTCGTGCAGCTCGCGCGGAACCGTCTGCAGGCCGGCGAGGAGCATGACCATCATCCAGGGGAAGGACTGCCACGTCTTGGCGACGATGACCGCGAACATCGCGGTGCCAGGCTGCGCGAGCCACGCCTGCGGAGCGACGCCGAGGGGTTCGAGGATCGCGTTCATCACGCCGTAGTTGGCGTTGAAGATCCACATCCACAGGAACGAGACGACGACGCCCGGGACGAGCCACGGGATGAGCATCAGGCCGCGCATGATCTTCGACCCGCGGATCTGGGTGTTCAGGGCGAGCGCGAGGGCGAAGCCGATCACGAAGGGAGCGATCGTGGTGCCGAGCGTGAAGACGAGCGTCTGCATCAGCAGGCGGAGGAAGTCGCTCTCGAGCACGTCGACGATGTTCTGGATGCCGACGAACTCGCGGCCGGGGAGCACGAGGCTCTGGCGGAAGAATGCCGTCACGAGAGCCGAGATGAGCGGGTACGCGACGACGACGGCCATGAGGGCCATGCCGGGCACGACGAGGAGCAGGGCGAACATGCCGCTGCTCAGCCGTTCGGGCCGAGAGCCGGCGGTTCGACGCGAGCGTGGCGTCGGATTCGTTTTGTTTGGTGTTGTTTGTTTTTGTGTGAATGTCGTGGTCACGTCCGTGTGCACTTTCCTCGGCATTGAGGGACCGAAAGGCCCGGGGGATGCGGATTTCTCCGAATCGGACCGCCTCAGCTTCGCGGTTTCCGCGGCGCGGGTCAATTCGACGGGGTAACGCTTAGGTCACGGCGTGTGCGTTTACGTTTATTTATGTTTGGACGTGTTCGCTCGCGCACACAAACGCGACCGGCCCTTCGACAAGCTCAGGGACCTCCGCCGCGCGACACCGGGGCCCCGGCGAGAGGTGGCTGAGCCCGTCGAAGCCACCGGCCCCCTTCGACAAGCTCAGGGACCTACGACCGGGGGAGGCGGGCGTCGAGCCAGGCCAGCAGGTCAGCGCGCACCTCGGCCTGCTGCACCTCGGCGAAGATCTCGTGCCGCGCGCCGGGGTACACGAGTGTCGTGACGTCGGTCAGCCCGGAGCGCGAGCGGTACGCGTCGGCCAGCAGGTGCACGCTCCGTGGCCCACCCACGGTGTCGTCGCGCCCCACCATCAACAGCATCGGAACATCGCACTCGAGGTTGCGGCGTGGGCGCCCGAAGAGCTTCGCCGCTTCGAGCGGCCCGAACAGCTTCGCCAGCGGCACCGACGTGGTCAGCGGGTCGGTCACGAAGTCCCGGCCGACCTGTTCGTCACTCGAGAGCCACTGCATGCCCGAGCCGCCGAGTTTCTTCCACGGGGCGTTCAGGTCACCGGCGTTCAGCGCCCCGGGCAGGCGCAGGGCCGAGCCGCTCAGGACGACCGCGTCGAAGGCATCTGGATGCCGATCCAGCAGCATCTGCGCGAGGAACGAGCCCCACGAGTGCCCGAGGAGCACGAGCGGGAGGTCGGGGTGGCGCTCGCGGATGATCTGCGTCAATGTCCAGACCGCGTCGCGCGCCGCGCCGAGTCCGCCGGGACCGAGACGCCCGAGCTTGCTGTGATCGCCGTTCCACTGGCGAAGGCCGGTGCGCCCGTGCCCGCGGTGGTCGTCGGCGTAGACCGTGTAGCCGTCGGCGACGAGCGCCTCGATGAGCGCCGCGTAGCGCCCCGCGTGCTCGCCGACGCCGTGGAGCAGCTGCACGACGCCGCGGGGCTGGGTCGCCTCGTAGACGTCGTAGACGATCGCGATGCCATAGGCGTCATCGAACTCAGGCATGCGCCCGATCTTAGGGCGGAGCCGACTCTCGGCTCCCTTAGCAAAGCTAATAAGCTATGCTAACTATCGCGATGATGACGAAAGACGAAAGCACCGGCAGCACTGACCAGAACCCTGTCTTCACGTCGACGGCATCGCGCCTCCGCATGGCGACGTTCCGCCTAGCGCGGCGGCTGCGCGCACAGCGCGCGGTCGACTCGATGAGCGACGGTCAGTTCGCGGTGCTCGCGGCGCTCACCATCCACGGCGAACACACCCTCGGCCAGCTCGCCGATCGCGAGCGCGTCACGGCCCCCTCGATGAACCGCACCGTCTCTCTCCTCGAGGAGGCGGGGTACCTCACGCGCACGCCGCACGAAGACGATCGGCGCAAGGTCACGATCGCCCTGACGGATGCCGGCCGCACCGTCGTCGACGAGACGGTGCGACGCCGCGACGCCTGGCTCGAGGAGGCCCTCGAGGGGCTGAGCCCGACCGAGCGGGAGACGCTCGCCGCGGCGGCCGAGATCATGAGGAAGGTGGCGGAGAGATGAGCGCGATGTTCCGCTCCTTCTCGGTCTTCAACTACCGCGTCTGGTTCATCGGCGCCCTCGTGTCGAACGTCGGCGCGTGGATGCAGGCGACCGCGCAGAACTGGGTCGTGCTGACGCAGCTGACCGACAACGACGCCGCCGCGATGGGCGTCACGATGGCCCTGCAGTTCGCCCCGCCGCTCCTGCTGGTCAGCGTCACGGGGTGGGTCGCCGACCGCTTCGACCGGCGCAAGCTCATCATGTGCACGCAGTCGGCTCTGCTCGCGCTCGCGCTCACCCTCGGCATCCTGATCCTCACCGGCGTCATGACCCTCCCGCTCATGTACGGCTTCGCGCTCGCGCTCGGCGTGGTCACCGCCTTCGACAATCCGGCGCGACAGACCTTCGTGTCCGACCTCGTCGAGAAGGAGAACGCCTCGAACGCCGTCGCGCTGAACGCGGCATCGTTCAACACCGCGCGGCTCATCGGCCCGGCGGTCGCGGGCATCATGATCGTGGTCGTCGGCACCGGCTGGGTGTTCCTCGTCAACGCCGTGACGTTCCTCGCGATGCTCGCAGCGCTGCTGATCATGCGCCCGCACGAGCTCGTCGTGCACCATCGCCGCGGCGGTCCCGCACGACTCGCGGACGGGTTCCGGTACGTGGCGAAACGCCCCGACCTGGTCGTGATCTTCTCGATGGTGTTCCTGCTCGGCGCGTTCGGCATGAACTTCCCGATCTTCGCCTCGACGATGGCGCTCGAGTTCGGGCGCGGCGCCGACGGCTTCGGGCTGCTCAGCTCGTTCGTCGCGATCGGCTCCCTCGCCGGCGCCCTCCTCGCCGCGCGGCGCGAGCGCGCCCGGATGCGCGTCGTGATCCTGGGCTCGGGCGGGTTCGCCGTGGCATCCACTCTCTCGGTGCTCGCGCCGAGCTACGGCGCGTACGCCGCAACGCTCGTGCTCACGGGCTTCTGCGTGGTGACGACACTGACCACCGCGAACGGCTACGTCCAGACCACGACCGACCCCGCGCTGCGTGGGCGCGTGCTCGCGCTGTACATGGCGATCCTCCTCGGCGGCACCCCCGTCGGCGCGCCCATCGTGGGCTGGGTCGCGAGCGAGTTCGGCCCGCGCGTCGCGATCGGCCTCGCCGCCGTCGTCGCGTTCCTCGCGTGCGGGATCGGGGTCGCGTGGACGCTGTCGTCGGGCCGCGTGCACCGGCACGAGAGCAAGCGCTTCCGCCTGACGCTGGACGAGACGCGCCCGCTCACCGTCGTCTCCCCCGAGCCGGAGGACTTCAGCGACGAGATCGCCGGCACGACGCCGATCCCCCTCGCCACCGGGGAGCGCGCGCCGCGGCCGGGGACACCTCGCCCGGCCTCGCATCACCCCTGAACCTCCCCGTCAAGGGATGGCCCTCTACTCATGTAGCTAGATAAGCTAGCTACATGAACGAACGCATGGACCGGCGCCGCTGGGCGGGGCTCGTCTTCATCAGCATCGCCGTCTCGCTGATCATCGTCGACTCGACGATCGTCAACGTGGCCGTCCCCTCGATCGTCGAAGACCTCGGGATCTCGTCGACCGAGGTGCAGTGGGTGCAGGAGGCCTACACCCTCGTCTTCGCCTCGTTCCTGCTCGTCTTCGGCAGTCTCGCCGACCGGTTCGGTCGACGACGTCTGATGCTCATCGGCGTGGTCGTCTTCGCGGTCGCCTCGATCGCGGCATCCCTCGCCCCCACCGGCGGAGCCCTCATCGCGGCGCGGCTCGTCCAGGGCATCGGCGGGTCGATGATCCTGCCGACCACGCTCTCGCTGATCAACGCGACCTTCCGTGGCCGAGAGCGCGGCATCGCCTTCGCCGTGTGGGGATCGACGATCGGCGGAATGGCGGCCGTCGGGCCCTTGCTCGGCGGGTGGCTCACGACGGAGTTCTCGTGGCGGTGGGCGTTCGGCATCAACATCCCGCTCGGCGTGATCATCGTTATCGGCGTGCTGGTCACGGTCGCCGAGTCGCGGAGCGAACACCGCGCGGCGATCGACGGGGTCGGGGCGCTGCTCTCGGTGCTCACCATGGCACCGCTCGTGTTCGCCCTCATCGAGGGACGCACGTACGGCTGGTGGACGGTCGACACCGTCCCCACGATCGGCTCGTGGACCTGGCCGTTCTCGCTTTCCCCCGTCCCGATCGCCTTCGCGGTCGCGGTCGTCGCCCTCGCCGGATTCATCGCGTGGGGCCTCCGGCGTCAGCGGCGCGGCCTCTCGACCCTGCTGGCGTTCGACCTGTTCCGCATCGGCTCGTTCCGCAACGGCAACATCGCAGCCGCGGTCGTGTCGCTCGGCGAGTTCGGGATCATCCTCGCGCTGCCGCTGTGGCTGCAGTTCGTGGTCGGGTTCGACGCGCTGCAGACGGGGCTCCTCCTCCTCTCGCTCGCGATCGGCTCGTTCGTCGCGAGCGGCGTCGCCGGAGCTTTGAGCGGCCGGGTCGCCCCGGTGTGGGTGGTGCGCGGCGGCCTCCTCGCCGAGATCGTGGGCGTCGCCGGCGTGGCCTTGACGATCGGACCGGATGCCACCTGGGGACCGCTCATCCCCTTCCTCTTCGTCTACGGCCTCGGGGGGGGGCCTCGCCACGGCGCAGCTCACCGGCGTGGTCCTCGCCGACGTCCCGCCCGCTGCGAGCGGCCAGGCGTCGGGAACGCAGTCCACGTCTCGCCAGCTGGGCGCTGCGCTGGGCGTCGCGATCCTCGGGACGGTGCTCTTCTCCACAACCGCGGGGGTACTCGCGAGCTCACTCGATGATCGCGGCCTCCCCGCCGCGCAGCGCGACCAGGTCGTCTCGCAGGTCGTCGACAGCGCGGGAGCGGCGATCGCGGGACTCGGGCAGTCCCCCGCGACCCAGGACATCGCCGCGGACGCGCGCGCGGCGTTCAGCGACGGGACGCGCGCCGCGGCGTTCACGGCCGCGGGCTTCCTGACGCTGGGGCTCGTGTCGACGCTGACGCTCGGGCGGCGGAGGGAGACGCCCTAAGAGCCCGCGCGCACCGCCACCCGCACCTCGGGGTACCCCGGAGCCGTGACCCGCACCGTGATCTCCCCCGCCCCGGTCGGGCGCACGATCGCGAGAGCGCGGCCGTCGTAGGTCGTCACGGATGCCGCCGACAGCGGCTCCTCCGTGCGCGCCCGGCCCGTGCCGAGGCCCGCGAGCACGCCCGGACCGGACACGCTGACGCTCACCACGACGTCGCGGTCGCACGGCACGACACCGGCCGCGTCCTCGAGGGAGATCCGCACGAACGCGAGGTCGTCGAGACCGGCGCCGATGGTGGCGGCTTCCGCCCGCGCGACCAGACCCGGCTCGCCGGCGGCCGAGCGGAGCGTCGTGCGACCCACCTCGACGCAGCCGCGTCGCGCGATCGCGGTGAGCTCGCCCGGCACGTAGACCGTGTCGAAGCGCGCGGTGTACTCGCGCGCCTCGCCGACCGGGGCGACACCGACCGTCTCCCCGTCGCGCTGCAGCTCGACCTCGTCGGCATCCGCGTAGACGTCGACCACGACGGGCGAGCCCGCGGGGACGTCCCACGACCAGCTCGCCACCGTGTCGTCCCACGACCACGGGGTCACCGCCGTCGGGCGGCCGTAGCACTGCGGCCGGTGCACGGCGAGGAACGGCTCGGTGCGCAGGCCGTAGACGATCTCGCGGAAGAACGAGACCGTGCGGCGGTGGCCCGTGGCATCCAGGTCTCCGGACTCAGCGAACAGATACGGGTACGGTCCGGCCGTGTCGGTCGGGGCATCCGAGACGGCGTCGACGTAATCGACCCGGCCGATGCCGGCTTCGCCGAGGTAGTCCCACCCGGTCCAGGTGAAGTCGCCGATCACGTGCGGGAGCGACGAGACGAGCGGCCAGAGCGCGCCGATGCGTTCGGGGAAGGTCTCGGACCCCACGATCACGCGGTTCGGGAACAGCTCCGCGTCGAGGGCGTACCGCGAGTCGGCGTAGTTGAAGCCGACGACGTCGAGCACGGCGGCGGACTCCTCGATCGTGCGGGTGACGAGCTCCGAGGCGTTCATCGCCGCCATCTGGGCCCCGAGCCCCGCCATCAGGGTGTTCGGATCGGATGCCGCGAGCTCGGCGCGCGCGTCGGCGATCCGGTCGAGGTTCGCGATGATCCCGTTGATGCCGTTCGTGACGAACCGAGTGTCGTCGAGAGCGCGCACGGCCTCGGCGAGGCGACGGCTCCACGCTGCGCCGTGCGGGCTCGCGACCTCGAGGATCTCGTTGCCGATCGAGTACAGGATCACGCTCGGGTGATTGACGTCCTTGGCCACAAGGGCTTCGACGTCGGCGCGCCAGTCGTCGGCGAACCGCACCGAGTGGTCGAACGCCGTCTTCGCGCGCGTCCACACGTCGCCGAGCTCGTCCATCACGACCATGCCGTGGCGGTCGCAGGCGTCCAGCAGCGCGCGGCCCGCCGGGTTGTGCGAGCTGCGGATCGCGGTGAACCCCGCCTCTTTCAGCAGGCGCACGCGACGGTCCTCGGCGGCCGCGATCGAGACGGCGCCGAGCGGGCCGTTGTCGTGGTGCACGCAGGCGCCCCGCAGCGTCACCCTCTCGCCGTTGATGCGGAGCCCGTGCACCGGGTCGAGCTGGAGGGACCGGATGCCGAACACCGTGCGATCCCTGTCGAGCGGCGTCGCGTTCCCCTCGTCGGCGAGCGCGGTGTGCAGCTCGTAGAGCGCCGGGGTGTCGATGCTCCAGAGCTGCGGGCGCTCGACGGTCAGACGGGCGCGGGCGACGACATCCTCTCCGGGCAGGACGGTGACGGGCGAGGACCCCGTCGCGACGGACCGCCCCGCGGGGTCGCGCACGTCCCAGGACACGCGCGTCGTCCGCGTGTGCCGGGCGGAGTTGCGCACGCGCGTGGAGACGGCGACGATCGCCCGCTCGGCGTCGACGTCGGGCGTCGTCACGCGCACGCCGTCGAGCGGCAGGTGCACGGGTTCGGCCACGACGAGGTGGACGGGACGATGGATGCCGGCCCCGGTGTACCAGCGGGAGTCCTTGTGCACCCGCGCCTCGACGCTCACGCGGTTGGTCTCGCCGAAGCGGAGGAACGCGTCGGCCTCGACCGTGAAGGCCGCGTACCCGCTGCCCTCGTGCGCCGCGCGCTCACCGTTGACGAAGACGACGGCGTCGCGGTAGACGCCCTCGAACTCGAACACGACGGTCTTGTCGCGCCACGACTCGGGGACCTCGAACTCGCGGACGTACTCGAAGACGCCACCCGGGTAGTAGCCGGACGTCACCCCCTGCGGGCTGTCGGGAGAGCGCGGCAGGTCGCGGAGGGCGTCGTGCGGAAGGGTGACGTGCGCCAGGGTCGTGGCATCCTGTGCCTCGAAGGCACCGCGCTTCGGACCGACCGTCCACCCGTCGAGGAAGGGCTCGCGGATCACAGCGGATCGCCGGACTGCAGATCGAGGATGTTCTCGAGGGCCTGCAGATCGAACCCGCGGACCAGCAGGCGGAAGTGCGCGGCGAGGTCGTGGGCCATGTCGGTCGAGGAGGGGTCGAGGAGCCACTGCACCTGCAAGCCGTCCATCAGCGCGGTCGTCGCGACGGCCGCACGGGCGGGATCGACCCCCTCGACGAGGCGCCCGGCCACCCGGAGTCGCTCGAAGGCGTCGGTGATCCGGGTGCGGACGTAGAGGTAGCGGTTCTGGAAGTACTCGTGCGCGGGGTGCGTGGGAGACGTCGCCTCGGCGGAGAGCGTGCAGAAGAGCTCGACCACGCCCGGCATCGAGGCGTTGAGCGCGGCGAGCTCGACGAGCCCGTGCAGGGTGGCGGCCCCGTCGGTGAGGTCGAAGTCGACCACGGCCCGGGCCGCTTCGTCGCGGTGGTCGAGCACCGCGAGCAGGAGGGCACTCTTGCGCGGGAAGTGGTGCAGGAGACCGGCTTCGCTCATGCCGACGCGCTGTGCGATCTCGCGGAGAGACCCGGCCCGGAAGCCGGACTCGGCGAACACCTCCAGCGCGGCATCGAGAATCGCCTGGCGGGTCGCCTCGCTTTTGGCGTACTCCCCGCGTGGCTTGCGCGCAGGGCGCGTCGTCTCGGTCATTGAGCCACCGTATCCGCTCGCACAGGACCCCATTGGCTGAGCGAGCGACCTTCCGTGAACCGTTTTATAACGAATTTCTAGCGACCGCTAGTTTTTCGACTCGAAAATCTAGCGGGCGCTCGGAATTGCTGTTACCGTCTCGGCGCAGGGCGATCCATTGGGGTATCGCCACGATGAAGGGAACACAGATGTTCCGATGGAAGGCCACAGCAGCCCTCGCCGTCGCGGCAGCACTCGTGCTGACGGGATGCTCCGGCGGAGGGTCGGGGACGGAAGGGTCCGGCAGCGCTGATCGACTCACGCTGACCGCGATCATCGGGCCCACGAGCTACGACATCGGCGCCGGTGCCGAGTACGGCAACCGGAGCCCGTTCTTCCAGGCGGTGTTCGACACGCTCCTGCAGAAGGACTCGAAGGGTGAGATCCAGCCGTGGCTCGCCACCGAGTGGACGTACAACGACGCCAAGACCGTCCTGACGCTGACGCTGCGTGACGGCGTGAAATTCACCGACGGCACCCCGCTCGACGCCTCCGCCGTCGTCGCGAGCCTCGAGCGCTTCCGCGACGGCACCTCGCCCCAGGCCGCCACGCTCGCGGGCAAGGAGTTCGCCGCGGTCGACGCCACCACGGTCACCATCACGCAGGCCGCTCCCGACCCGTCGCTGGTGAACCTGCTGTCGGTCGCCCCCGGTCTCATCGAGGCACCCTCCTCGTTCGGCAACGCCGACGTCGCGACGAACCCCGTCGGCTCGGGCCCGTATGTCCTCGACACCGCTTCGTCGGTCACGGGAACCACGTACAACTACACCGCGAACCCCGACTACTGGAACAAGGACGCGGTGAAGTACCAGAACCTCACCATCAACGTCCTCGAGGACCCGACCGCGACGCTCAACGCGATCCGCGCGGGCGAGGCCAACGGCGCGAAGATCGCCGACAACAACACCATCAGCGAGGTCGAGGGCGCCGGCTGGACCATCGAGTCCAACGAGCTGGACTTCCAGGGTCTGCTCCTGCTCGACCGCGCCGGCACCATGGCGCCCGAGCTCGCGAACGTCAAGGTCCGTCAGGCCATCAACATGGCCTTCGACCGCGAGGCGCTGCTGCAGTCCCTGCAGAGCGGCTACGGCACCGTCACCGAGCAGGTCTTCCCGAAGACCTCGGTCGCCTACGACGAGTCGCTCGACAGCACGTACCCGTACGACCCCGCCGCCGCGAAGAAGCTCCTCGCCGATGCGGGCTACCCGAACGGCTTCACGCTGAACATGATGTCGACGCCCGCCTTCCAGCAGACGTTCGACCTCGTCGCGCAGCAGCTGTCGGACATCGGGATCACGGTCAACTACACCGACCCCGGCACCGGCAACTTCATCACCGACATGCTCGCCCCGAAGTACCCGGCGACGTGGATGGCGCTGGAGCAGAACCCCGACTGGCAGCTGATCAACTTCATGATCGCCCCGAGCGCGACCTTCAACCCCTTCAAGTACGAAGACCCGAAGGTGGACGCGTACATCTCGACGATCCAGAACGGCTCACAGAGTGAAGCCGACACCGCGGCGAAGGAGCTGAACAAGTACATCGTCGACCAGGCCTGGTTCGCCCCGTTCTTCCGCGTCCAGGGCACGTTCGCGACCGACGCGAACACGAACCTGGAGTTCTGGCCCACCAACGCCTACCCGTCGATCTTCGACTTCTCGCCGAAGAACTGATCCGTCCGTCGGTCCGTCCGCGCTCCGGCGCGGGCGGACCGACCCGGGCCCCAGGGACCACACATGCTCGCATTCATCGTGCGCCGGCTCCTCTCCGGAGTCGTGCTCATCGCCGTCATCTCCTTCCTCGCGTTCACCCTCCTCTACGCCGCCGGCGGCGACATCGCCCGCCGCATCCTCGGCGAGAACGCCACCGCCGAGACCGTCGCCAAGAAGACCGCCGAACTGGGGCTGAACCGCCCCCTGCTCGTGCAGTACGGCGACTGGCTCTCCTCCGCCGTCACGGGCAACCTCGGCCGCAGCTGGTTCAACGGCGAACTCGTCTCGGTGAGCGTCAGCGGCCGCCTGTCCGTCACCCTCTCGATCGTCATCGGAGCGACCCTCGTCTCGGCGATCCTCTCGATCCTCCTCGGCGTCCTCGCCGCGCGCCGCGGCGGCGTGATCGACGCCGGTGTCCAGTTCCTCTCCCTCGTCGGCTTCGCCGTCCCGGGCTTCCTCATCGCGCTGCTGCTCGTGCTCGTGTTCGCGGTGAACCTCGGCTGGTTCAAGGCCACCGGGTACACGCCCCTCACCACCTCGTTCAGCGGGTGGGTGGCATCCGTCGTCCTCCCGATCGTCGCGCTCTCGATCGGCGCGATCGCCACCGTCGCGCAGCAGGTGCGCGGCTCGGTGATCGACGCCACCTCGCGCGACTACGTCCGCACCCTCCGGGCCCGCGGCCTCAGCGAGAACTCCGTCATCTACCGCCACGTGCTGCGCAACGCCGGCGGCCCCGCCCTGGCGGTGCTCGCCGTGCAGTTCGTCGGGCTCCTCGGCGGCGCGGTCATCGTCGAGCAGATCTTCGCCATCCCCGGCATGGGTCAGCTCAGCGTCCGCGCCACCACGCAGGGCGACATCCCCGTCGTCATGGGCCTCGTGATCGCCTTCGCGATCATCGTCGTGGTGGTCAACCTCCTCATCGACCTGGCTCAGGCCGCTCTCAACCCGAAGGTGCGACTGTCATGACCGCCATCGCCGTTCCCCCCACCGTTCCGGTCGCCCCGGTCCGCGTGGCGCTGTTCCGCCGCCTCCTGCGGCGTCCCCTCGGCCTGGTCTCGCTCGGCTTCCTCGCGCTCGTCGCGGTGCTGGCGATCATCGGCCCCCTGATCGCCCCGCAGGACCCGAACTTCGCCGACATCCGCGCGATCCTCGCCAGCCCGTCCGGCGCTCACCTCCTCGGCACCGACGGCAGCGGCCGCGACGTACTCTCGCGTCTGCTCGCGGCCACCCAGACGAGCATCGCGGCGGCCCTCATCGCCCTGGTCGTCGCCGTGGTGCTCGGTGTGGTCAGCGGCCTGATCGCGGGCTACTACCAGGGGTGGTTCAACACCGCCGCCACGTGGGTCACCGAGCTGAACATGGCCCTGCCCGGCATCGTCGTGCTGCTCGCGGCGCGCGCCGTGCTCGGCCCCTCGGTCTGGCTGTCGATGGTGATCTTCGGCATCCTGCTCGCCCCCGCCTACTTCCGCCTCGTCTACGCCTCCGTCACCGCGGTGCGCAGCGAGCTGTACGTCGACGCGGCACGCGTCTCGGGACTGAGCGACCTCCGCATCATCGGACGCCACGTGTTCTCGGTCGTGCGGGCGCCCATCATCATCCAGTCCGCGATCATCGCCGGCATCGCCATCGCGATCCAGTCCGGCCTGGAGTTCCTCGGCCTCGGCGACGTCAACGTCCCCACCTGGGGCTCGATGCTCACCGACGGATTCAAGAACATCTACAAGAACCCGGTTCTGCTCGTCTGGCCCTCGCTCGCGATCGCCCTGACCTGCATCGCCCTGACGCTGCTGGCCAACGTGCTGCGCGACGAGCTCGAGCGCACGGTCACCGTGCGTCGCCGTCGCCGTCGCGCGGTGCTGACCGCGACCGGCTCGATCGCCACCGCGACCACCTCCGTCGCGCTCGGCGGGGGCGACCTCACCGACCCCGACGAGATCCCCGAGGTCGCCGACAGCGACGTGATCGTGCACCGCGAGGACGCGCGCAGCAAGTCCACCGAACCGGTGCTGCGCGTCCGCGACCTGCGGGTCGGGTACGACCAGGCCGACGGCTCGCACATCGAGGTCGTCCACGGCGTCTCGCTCGACATCCGCAAGGGAGAGGTGCACGGGCTGATCGGCGAGTCGGGCTCCGGCAAGACCCAGACCGCGTTCGGCGTCCTGGGGCTCCTGCCCCGCGGCGGCTCGGTCACGGGCGGCACCATCTCGTTCGACGGCGTCGACCTGGCCGACGCCTCGGAGCGCGTGTACGCGGGCGTCCGCGGCAAGCGCATCGGGTACATCCCCCAGGAGCCGATGAGCAACCTCGACCCCGCTTTCACGATCGGCAGCCAGTTGGTGGAGCCCCTGCGCAAGCACCTCAAGCTGTCGGCGAAGGACGCGCGGGAGCGCTCACTCGACCTGCTCGCCCGCGTGGGCATCCCCGAGCCGAAGCGCACGTTCGACGCCTACCCCTTCGAGGTCTCGGGCGGAATGGCGCAGCGCGTACTCATCGCCGGGGCGATCTCGACCGACCCCGAGCTGATCATCGCCGACGAGCCCACCACGGCCCTCGACGTCACGGTGCAGGCCGAGGTGCTCGAACTGCTGCGCGACCTGCAGCAGGAGCGGCACATGGCGATGCTGCTCGTCACGCACAACTTCGGCGTCGTCGCCGACCTCTGCGACCGGGTCACCGTGATGCAGAACGGCCGCTTCGTCGAGCAGGGTCCCGTGCGGGCCATCTTCAACGACGCGCAGCACCCGTACACGCGGGCGCTGCTGGACGCGATCCTCGACGAGGGTCCCGCGCGGCCGCCGCTCGGCGCCGAGAACGGAGTGGTGGCATGAGCACCCCGCTGCTGACCATCGACGACCTCGTCGTCGAGTACCCCGGGAAGGGCTTCCGCGCGAAGCCGTTCCGGGCCCTCAAGGGCGTCTCGCTCGACATCCTCCCCGGCGAGACCGTGGGCCTGGTCGGCGAGTCGGGGTCGGGCAAGACCACGCTCGGCCGCGCCGCCCTCGGCCTCGCTCCGGTGACCGGCGGGAAGATCACGTACGACGGGCGCGACATCTCGCACCTCGGCCGCTCCGCTCGCCGCGCGCTGAGCTCCGAGATCCAGGTCGTCTTCCAGGACCCGTACTCGTCGCTGAACCCCTCGATGACCGTCGAGCAGATCCTCATCGAGCCGCTCACGGTGGCCGGGGTCTCGGCATCCGATGCCAAGAAGCGCGTGCGCGACCTGCTCGACCAGGTCGGGCTCCCCGGCGACGCCCGTAACCGCCTGCCGCGCGAGTTCTCGGGCGGCCAGCGTCAGCGCGTCGCGATCGCCCGCGCTCTCGCGCTGCAGCCGCGGCTCATCGTGTGCGACGAGCCGGTGTCGGCGCTCGACCTGTCGACGCAGGCCCGCGTGCTGGACCTGTTCATCGACATCCAGAACCGCACGGGGGTCGCTTACCTCTTCGTCACGCACGACCTCGCCGTCGTCCGGCACATCAGCCACCGCGTGGCCGTGATGTACAAGGGCGAGATCGTCGAGACCGGCGATGCCGACCGCGTCACCTCCGCCCCCGAGCATCCGTACACGCAGCGGCTCTTCATGGCCGCGCCCGTGCCCGACCCCGACCGCCAGGAAGAGCGACGCGCTGCGCGCCGCGCCCTGCTGTCGGCATCCTGACCCTTCCCATCGAAAGACCACCGTGACTGCTTCGTCTGCCACCGACCACCTCGTCCCGCTGCTTGCGGCGCTGACCCTCGAGCAGAAGGCGGCCCTCGTGCAGGGTGCCGACTTCTGGACCACCGTCCCCCTACCCGAGATCGGGCTGCGGGCGATGACCCTCTCTGACGGCCCCGCGGGCGTCCGCGGACCCCGCTGGGACGAGCGCGAGCCCTCGCTCAACATGCCGTCGGGGTCGGCGCTGGCCGCCTCGTGGGACGTGGATCTCGCGTACCGGTACGGTGCGGCCGCGGCATCCGAGGCTCGTCGTAAGGGCGTCGACGTCGTGCTCGGACCGACCATCAACCTGCACCGCTCTCCGCTCGGCGGTCGCCACTTCGAGTGCCTGAGCGAAGACCCCGAGCTCACCGCCGAACTGGGCGCCGCGTACGTGCGCGGCCTGCAGGACAACGGCGTGGCCGCGACCCCGAAGCACTTCGTCGCGAACGACTCCGAGACCGACCGCTTCACCGTCGATGTGCAGGTCGACGAGCGGGCGCTCCGCGAGCTGTACCTCGCCCCCTTCGAGCGCACGGTGGACGCCGGCGCGTGGTCGATCATGAGCGCGTACAACTCCGTCGACGGCGTGACGATGACCGAGAACGACCTGCTCGAGACCCCGCTGAACTCCGAGTGGGGCTTCGACGGCGTGGTCATCAGCGACTGGACCGCGGTGCGCTCGCTCGACGCCGTCGCCGCGGCGCAGGACCTCGCGATGCCCGGACCCGCCCCGGCCTGGGCCGACCTCGTCGCGGCCGTCCGCGACGGCCGCGTGCAGGAGGCCGACCTCGACCGTAAGGTCCTGCGGCTGCTGCTGCTGGCCGAGCGCGTCGGCGCCCTCGAGGGCAGCACCGCGATCGAGCCCGCCCCGGTGGATGCCACGGAGTTCGCTCGCGAGTCGGCGATCGCCGGCACGGTGCTCCTGAGCAATGACGGCATCCTCCCCCTCGACGCCGGGGCCGTGGCATCCGTCGCCGTCATCGGACAGAACGCGCGCGACGCGCGGACGCAGGGCGGGGGGAGTGCGACGGTCATCCCCGCGCACATCGTCTCTCCCCTGGAGGGCCTGCGCGACGCGTTCGGGGAGGACCGGGTCACGTACGAGCTCGGCGCCGTCACGCAGGAGGGCGTGGCCGAACTCCCGCTGTCGCGAATGCGCAACCCCGCCACGGGTGAGCCCGGCCTGCGCGTGCGGTTCCTGGATGCCGCGGGCACCGAGCTGTTCGCCGAGGACCGCCGCGCGTCGGCGCTGGTCTGGTTCGGCGGCGACGCCCCGATCGAGGCCAGCCGCACCGTCGTCTTCGAGACCGTCTACACGCCCGAGCAGTCGGGCTCGATCGAGCTCGGCTTCGCCGGTGCCAACCCCGCGCGGGTGTTCGTCGACGACGAGCTCGTGCTCGACGACAGCCCCGTCCTCGAGGGCACCGACCTGGGGGCCGCCTTCCTCAACCCGCCGTCGATCACCGCCACCGTGCAGGTCGAGGCCGGGCGCGAGATCGCGGTGCGTGCGGAGTTCTCGCGCGACGGTTCGGGGACGCTGTCGGGTGCGATGAGCGCGACCCTCGGCATCGCCCCGGAGCGGACCGACCCCGACGAACTCATCGCGCGCGCCGTCGCCGCCGCCGAGGCGGCCGAGGTGGCCGTGGTCGTGGTGGGCACGAACTCGAAGGTCGAGTCCGAGGGCTACGACCGCACCTCGCTCGACCTGCCGGGTCGTCAGGACGACCTCGTGCGCGCCGTGGTCCGGGCCAACCCCCGCACGATCGTGATCGTCAACGCGGGCTCCCCCGTCGTGCTGCCCTGGGCGGACGAGGTCGCCGCCGTCGTGCAGGGATACTTCGGTGGTCAGGAGTTCGGCACCGCCCTCGCCGCGGTCCTCACCGGTGCCGCCGAGCCCGGCGGCCGCTTGCCCACCACGTGGCCCGCGAGCATGGCCGACGTGCCGGTGCTCGACGTCACCCCCACCGACGGCGTGCTGCGCTACGAGGAGGGCATCCACGTCGGTTACCGCGCGTGGCTCCGCGCCGACACCGCCCCCGCGTTCCCCTTCGGTCACGGCCTCGGATACACGACCTGGTCGTGGGATGCCGCGGAGCGCGACGGAGACGACCTCGTGGTCCGCGTGACCAACACCGGCGAGCGCGACGGCCGCCAGGTCGTGCAGGTCTACGCCGAGCGCGCCGAGTCGGCGGTCGAGCGCCCCGCGCGCTGGCTCGTCGGTTTCGCCACCGTCGACGCCGCTCCCGGCGAGAGCGTCGAGGCGCGGGTCTCGGTTCCCGCCCGGCGCCTCGCGCACTGGGACGGCGCGTGGGTCACAGAGCCCGGCGACTACACGCTGCTCGCGGGGGCATCGGTCGTCGAGACGCCGCTGAGCACGGTCTGGTCGGTGTCGGCATGACCCCGCTCGCCACGGAGCACCTGCACGGTCACGCCGACGAGCGGATCGCCGACGCGGTCGCCCGCCTGGACTCCGCCCTCGTGGGCGACCCCGAGCTGTCGTTCCAAGCGGCCGCGTTCCACCGCGGCGTGCCGGTGCTCGACGTCTGGGGTGGGCGCCACCTCGGCGAGGACTCGGTTCTCGTGCCGTTCTCGGTGACGAAGAACACCATCGGCGTCACGATCGGTCTGCTGGTGGAGCGCGGGCTGCTCGACCTCGACGACCTCGTCGCCGATCACTGGCCCGAGTTCTCCGCTGCCGGCAAGCAGCGCGTCACCGTGCGCCAGCTGCTGTCGCACCAGGCGGGGCTCGCGCAAACTGATCCGCCGCTCGACCGCTTCGAGGCGCTCGACCAGCCCGTCGCGGCCGCGCGCCTGGCCGCGACCCGGCCCCTCTGGCATCCGGGAAGCGCTTTCGGGTACCACGGGGTGACGATCGGCAACCTCGGTGCCGAGCTGATCCACCGGGTGACCGGCCGGTCGATGCACGCGTTCTACGAGGAGGAGATCCGCGCCCCGCACGACATCGACTTCTTCCTCGGCCTCCCCGCCGACCAGGAGCACCGCCGCGTCGACCTCCAACCGATGACCCCGCCCGCCGCGGGCGTCGGTGACCGCCGACCGACCGCGCTCGGCGTGCGGGTGTTCGGCAGCGCCCCGCCGACCCCCGATTTCGCCAACGACCCGCGCAGCTGGCGCTACGGCCACCCGGCGACCTCGGGCACGGGCAGCGCGCGCGGTATCGCCCGCCTTCTCGCCGCGGCCGTCACCGGGGTCGAGGGCGCCGCGCCCTTCCTCTCGGCCGACACGGTCGCGCAGATCGGTCAGCAGCAGGTGCACGGCTACGACGAGGTGCTCGGCCAGCACGACCGGGCCCACGCGATCGTGTTCCAGAAGCCGACCGCGGCCATGCCCTTCGGCGGGGTGAATGCCTTCGGACACGACGGCGCCGCGGGCGGCCTCGCGTGCGTCGACCCCGAGACGGGCATCGCGTTCGCCTGGACCATCGCCCGCGGGGCCTGGCCGGGCGGCGGCGACCCGCGCGCGATCGCACTCGCCGCGGAGCTCGGCCGCCTGTTCGCCGACTGAGCCCGCGGGGCCCGCAGGCCCCTGAGCCGGCTCACCCGCCCACCCCCTCCGCCGCCGCCCGCCACCCCCGGCCGGGCGGCGGCGCCCCACACTCCCGAGGACCATGACTCCCCCCACCGCCCTCCCCAACCCGCTCATCGCGGGATTCCATCCCGACCCCTCGGCGGTCCGCGTCGGCGACACGTGGTACCTCGCGACCTCCACGTTCGAGTACCTCCCCGGCATCCCGATCCACCGCTCCACCGACTTCGTCGAGTGGGAGCTCATCGGTCACGTCGCCACCCGGCCCGGCCAGCTCGACGTCGAGGACGTCCCGACGGCGGGCGGCGCGTGGGCACCGACCCTGCGCCACCGCGACGGGATCTTCCACGTCGTGGTGACCGACGCGATGGGGCGCGGCATGCTGCACTTCACCGCGACGGATCCCGCCGGGCCGTGGAGCGACGGCGACCTCCTCACGATCCCCGACGGGTCGCGCTCGCTCGACGGCATCGACCCGGACATCGCCTGGGATGCCGCGGGCACGGCGTACATCACCTACTCGGGGCTCATCCTCGGCGGTCCGGACGCGGGCACGCACACCGGCATCCAGCAGGCCCGCGTCGACCTCGAGACGCACCGCGCGCTCGAGGAGCCGCGTTCGTTGTGGTCGGGCGTGGGCGGGATGTTCCCCGAGGCCCCGCACCTCTATGAGATCGACGGGCGCTGGTACCTGCTGATCGCCGAAGGCGGCACCGAGCGCGGTCATGGCGTCTCGCTCGCCCGCTCCGAGTCCCCGGAGGGGCCCTTCGAGGCGGCCCCGGGCAACCCGCTCGTCTCGGCGCGCTCGACCACCCGGCCCGTGCAGAACACCGGCCACGGTGATCTCGTCGTCGGCCCCGACGGCGAGTGGGTGTGCGTGCTGCTCGGCGTCCGGCCGCGCGGCATGACCCGCGCCTTCTCGGCGCTCGGCCGCGAGACCTTCGTCACGCGCGTCGCCTGGCAGGCCGACGGCTGGCCGACGATCGAGCCCGTCCCGCTGAACCCGCGTCCCGGCACGCGCGTCGAGGTCGCCTTCTCGCCCGAGACGGCGCTCGACGGAGAGTGGATCGCGGTCCGCTCGCTGCCCACCGACCACGCCGACCTCCACTCGCGGCCGGGCTGGATGCGCCTGGATGCCGATGGCTCGACGCTCGGGGACCCCCGCCCGGTCTTCGTGGGCCGACGTCAGGTGCACCTCGCCCAGCGCACGTCGGTCACGGTCGATGTGTCCGCCGGCGTCGGCGGTCTGGCCGTCCGTTACGACGAGCGTTTCCACGTCGAGGTCGAGGCGGGCGCGGGAGAGATCGTCGCTCGCGCCGTCCTCGGCGACGTCGTGCAGGAGTGGCGCACACCGCTGACCGCGACCACGCTGACGCTGCACATCGACTGCGGGCCCGGGAGCTCCGCGGTGAGCTTCGCGCCCGCGATCCACGCGCTGCACCTCGCCGCCACCGTCGAGGGCGAACGCGTCCCGCTGGCCGAGATCGACGGGCGCTTCCTGTCGTCCGAGGTCACCGAGTCCTTCACCGGACGCGTGATCGGCGTGTACGCCCGAGAAGGCATGATCGACGCGACCGCCTGGGTCGCCGAGGGAGACGACGCATGACCACCGACACCCGTGTCGCAGCGGTGAAAGTCGAGCTGCGCACCGACTCGCCCTTCGTCGCCACGCCCACCCCGCGCCTCACCTGGCGCGTGGAGACGTCGACCCCGTCCTGGCGCCAGGCGTCCGCCGAGATCACCGACGGAGCGACCACCGTTCCCCTCGAGGGAGCGGAGTCCGCTCTCGTCGCCTGGCCGTTCGCGCCGCTCGACCCCGGCGAGCGCCGCGAGGTGCGGGTCCGGGTGACCGGCGACGACGGAGCCGCCACCGCCTGGAGCGCGCCCCTCGCCGTCGAGGCCGGGTTTCTCGCCCCCGACGAGTGGGTCGCCGAGCCGATCGGCCTCGCGGATCCGGAACGAGAGGCCCAGCCCGCGCTCGTGCGCACGACCTTCCGCCTGGATCGACCCGTCCGCCGCGCCCTCCTCCTGTGGACCGCCCTCGGCAGCGCCGAGCCCGAGATCAACGGCCGCGCGGTCTCGGACGACGTCCTGGCCCCGGGCTGGAGCGCGACGCGCGACCGGCTCGTGCACGAGACCGTCGACGTCACCGACTTGCTCGTCGCGGGCGACAACGTCGTGGGCGCGACCCTCGCCGGTGCCTGGTACACCGAGCGCTACGGCTTCTTCACCTTCACCGACCGCGTCTACGGCGACCAGCCGTCATTCCTCGCGCAACTCCGCGTGACCTTCGCCGACGGCACGGTCGAGACCGTCGCCCCGACCGGTGCGACCTGGACCGCGACGGGCAACACCGAGATCGTCACGAGCGGTATCTACGCCGGCGAGCATCAGGACCTCCGTCTCCGCGCCCCCTGGTCGATCCCGGATGCCACGACCTCCGCCACCGACCGCCGCTGGGCGCCGGCGCGAGTGGGCGTCGTCGCCCGCCCCGGCTACGAGAACGTCCCCCTCCCCGAGGCCCGCATCGCCGAGCCGGTCCGCCGGCACGAGAGTCTCGCCGTCGTCGCGCGCATCGCGACGCCCTCCGGCGGAGAGGTCCTCGACTTCGGGCAGAACCTCGTCGGCCGCCTGCGCCTGCGCGCGCGCGGCGAGGCCGGCACCACCGTCACGATCCGCCACGCCGAGGTGCTCGACGAGGGCGAGCTCGCGCTCCGGCCGCTCCGCAACGCCAAGGCCGAGGCATCCTTCGTCCTGTCCGGCGGCGACGACGTGCTCGAGAGTCGCTTCTCGTTCTACGGCTTCCGCTACGCCGAGATCACCGGGATCGACGTGCCCGACGCGCAGGTCGAGGCCGTCGTGCTGCACAGCGACATGGAGCGCACGGGCTGGTTCGACTCGTCGCACGCGCTCGTGAACCGCCTGCACGAGAACGTCGTGTGGGGGATGCGGGGGAACTTCCTCGCTCTGCCCACCGACTGTCCGCAGCGCGACGAGCGTCTGGGGTGGACCGGCGACCTGCAGGTGTTCGCCCCGACGGCGTCGTTCCTCTACGACTGCGACGGCTTCCTCACCTCGTGGCTGCGCGACCTCGCTCTCGAGCAGGAGCGCGCGGGCGGCATCGTGCCGCTCGTGATCCCGGCGGCCCTCTCCTCGTTCGCGGGCGGTGGCCCCGTCGCGGCGTGGGGCGACGCCGCCGCGGTCACCCCGACCGTGCTGCACGAGCGCTTCGAAGACATCGGCGTGCTCGCCGCGCAGTACCCGAGCATGCGCGCCTGGGTCGACGCGGTACACCGGGATGCCGGGAGCTCGGGCCTGTGGGCCGGACGGATGCAGCTCGGTGACTGGCTCGACCCGAGCGCGCCACCCGACCAGCCCGGCAAGGCGAAGGTCGACGGCGACATCGTCGCGACGGCGTACTTCGCCCGGTCGCTGCGCCAGGTCGCCGAGGCGGCGTCGCTGCTGGGGAACACGTCGGATGCCGAGACCTACGGTGCTCTCGCCGAGCGCAGCCGCCGCGCTTTCGTGAACGAGTACGTCACCCCCGCGGGCCGCATGATGAGCGACGCCCCCACCGCGTACGCCCTCGCCCTCGCGTTCGACCTCGTACAGGATGCCCCGACCCGCGCGGCTCTCGCCGACCGGCTCGCGGCGCTCGTGCGCGAGAGCGGGTACCGCATCTCGACCGGGTTCGTCGGCACACCCATCATCGCCGACGCCCTCAGCGACGGCGGCCACCACGACGCGGCGGAGCGGCTCCTCCTGCAGACGCAGTGCCCGTCATGGCTGTACCCGGTGACCCAGGGCGCGACGACGGTGTGGGAACGGTGGGACAGCCTGCTCCCCGACGGATCTGTGAACCCCGGCGAGATGACCTCGTTCAACCACTACGCCCTCGGCGCCGTGGCGGACTGGCTGCACCGCACGGTCGCGGGCCTCGCTCCCGCCGCCCCCGGTTATCGCCGTCTGCGGGTCGCCCCGCGCCCGCTCGCCGCCTTCGACCACGCTTCGGCTCGGCACCTCACCGCGTACGGTCCGGCCGAGGTGTCGTGGGAACGGGAGCCCGGCAGCGACGTCGTGCGCGTCCGCGCGATCGTGCCACCGAACACCACCGCCGAGATCACCCTCCCGGGACCCCTCGCCGACGGTTCCGAAGCCCCCGCCGAGGTCGGGTCGGGCACGCACGAGTGGAGCGTCACGCTCCCGGCCGTCCCCGTGCGGCCGCCCCTGCCGGGCCTCGAGGCGATGCTCGCCGACGTCATCGACGACCCGCGCGCGTACGCGGCGCTCATCGACGCCCTCGAGGAGACGGCTCCCGAGCGGGTCGAGGGTGTGCGCTCCGGCACCGTGTGGGGCGCCGGTCGGCCCTTGGCATCCGCCCTGATGTTCACCCCACCGGACGTGCTCGAGCGAGTCGACCGCGCCGTGCGCGACGCGACCGCCTGACACCCGGCATCCCCCGTCCGTCACCCGCGAGGCCCCACCCCGCCGCCCGGCCCGACACCCCCGCAGCCCCCGAGGAGACCCCATGTTCGACCGCCGCTCCACCTTCGGCGAAGCCCTCGACCACCCCGGCGCCCGCGCGGTGCTCGAGCGCCTCATGCCCGGCTTCGCGGCCTCGCCGATGGCCGCGCAGTTCCGCGGCGGACGACTGGGGTCGCTCATCGCGCTCGTGCCCTCGCTCGAGTCGCCCGAGGCGCGCGCGCAGCTGTGGGCCGAGCTGGCCGAGATCGGCGACGCGGCCGAGCGTCCCGCCTACTCCCCCGCGATCGCGCCGAACCCCGCCTACGAGGGTGACGATGTCGAGCGCGCCTCCGCCGTCGTCCGTCCGGTCGCCGCGGCAAGCCGGTGGGGCGTGCTCGAGGTGCGCATCGACGGCCCGTCGCACGGCAACCCCTTCGTCGACGTCGACCTGCACGCCGCCTTCACGCGCCCCGACGGCTCGACCGTCCGCGTCGGCGGGTTCTACGACGGCGACGGGGAGTGGGTCGTACGCGTGCTCGCGGACCAGGAGGGACGCTGGACGTTCACGACCACCGCGACCGCGCGGTCCCTCGACGGTCTGAACGGGGAGGGGCACGTCGGCGCGGCGCGCGAGGGGGCGCACGGACCGGTGCGGGTCGACGGCTTCCACTTCGCGCACGCCGACGGCACGCGTCACCGCCCGCTCGGCACGACGGCGTACGCCTGGACCCACCAACCCGACGCCCTGCAGGAGCAGACCCTCGAGACCCTCACCGACGGACCGTTCCGCAAGATCCGCATGTGCATGTTCCCGAAGTCGTACCTCTTCAACGCGAACGAGCCCGACGACTTCGTCTTCCCCGGCTCTCTCGCCGGCGGCTTCGACCTCGAGCGCTTCGATCCCGCGCACTTCCGCCGTCTCGAGAAGCGCATCGCCCAGCTCGGCGAGCGCGGCATCGAAGCCGACCTCATCCTGTTCCACGCCTACGACCGCTGGGGCTTCGCCGACCTCGGACCCGCGGTCGACGACCGGTACATCCGGTACGTCGTGCGCCGGCTCGCCGCGTTCTCGAACGTGTGGTGGTCGATGGCGAACGAATACGACCTCGTCTGGGCCAAGGACGAGGACGACTGGGAGCGCCTCGCGGCGATCGTCGGCGAGGAGGACCACGCCGACCACCTCAACTCGATCCACAACTGCCGCCCGTTCTACGACTACTCGCGCCCGTGGATCACGCACGTCAGCGTCCAGCGCGTCGACGTGTACCGCACGGCCGAGAACACCGACGAGTGGCGCGAGCGCTGGGGCAAGCCCGTCGTGATCGACGAGTGCGCATACGAGGGCGACATCGACCAGGGCTGGGGCAACATCACCGGCGAAGAGATGACGCGCCGCTTCTGGGAGGGCGCCGTCCGCGGAGGCTACGTCGGCCACGGCGAGACCTACCTCCCGGCCCCGGTGGGCGAGGTGCAGGTCCCGGATGCCGCCGGCCCCGACCGCGAAGTCCTCTGGTGGGCGAAGGGCGGCGTGCTCCACGGCTCCTCCCCCGCGCGTATCGGCTTCCTCGAGAGTGTGCTCGCCGAGGTCCCCGGCGGCGTGCTCGACCCCGCTCCCTCCGACTGGGACGTGCCGTGGGCCCAGTCGAGCGACGGCACGGTCCGCGTCGCCTATTTCGGCTTCAACCGCCCCCGATTCCGCAACGTCGTGCTCGGCGAGGGCGACTGGGTCATCGACGTGATCGACACCTGGAACATGACGATCGACCGGGTCGACGGCATCCATTCGGGGACCGCCCGGGTGGAGCTTCCGGGGCGGCAGTTCGTGGCGGTGCGACTGTCGCGCGTGTGACGTGTTCCCGGGGACGTCAGGGCAACAGGTCCAGCATTTGGGGTCGGGCTTTCATCGCGTGAATGACGAGTTCGTTTCCGCTGTCGAAGGTCAGCACGACGGTCTCGAGCAGTCGTCCTTGCTCGTCGAAACCGAGTCGGAGCTGACGAGCGGGCGAGTCGTCGTCGAGGTCTTCGACCCACAGGGGCCATGTGGCCGCCTGGAGGATGTCGTCCTGCCGTAAGCCGTGCTTCAGCGCGGAATGGTGAACCTTCACGCCGCGTAGGCAGCAATCGCGGCGCGAATGAACTCGGATCGCGACTGATGCTCCCGCGCAGCCCGGGCGTCGATGGCCGCGAGTTCTTCGGCGGTGAGGCGCAATGCGACGACCTGGGCAGGCTCCGCGCCTCGGCCGGGTCGACCACGACCCCGACGTTTGAGGGCCTCGACGTCATACCCGTTTTCGGCTTCATCGGCCCATGCGGCGATCTGCTCGTCCGACACGGGGACGCCGTTGATGGTCTCCGGACTCGACATGGTGAAATCGTAATACGAAAAGGAGCCCACGAGAAGAGCGTCTTCGTGAGACACCGAATGTGACACTTCGCTAGGCTTCCTCGCCATGAGCCTCGACGCGTATCTGTCCGGGCGCTCGCCGGAGCGCAGGGAGCTCTTCGCCGAGCTCGTCACGATGTCCGCGGCACTCGCGGATCGCGCGGAGGAACTGAGCCCCCTCGTCTTCGTTCCGGGCCGACCTCACCCGGAGTGGGAGGACGCCGACGAGGTCCTGTGGATGGCAGTGGAGCAGCTGATGCTGCCGAACCCCGCCGCTCCCGACGAGCTGCCGGTGCTGTGGGTGGGCTACCACGTGCAGGATCGCCTCACGCGCAAGCGCGAGGCACAGGGCTTCCTCCTCACCAGCCACCGCGTCGTCACGAAGGACACCGTCGACCTCGTCTTCACGAAGGGCACGGAGCGGCACTACCCGCTGTACGAGGCCCGCACGGCGTCGCTCGCCTCGACCGCGACCGAGGAGTACGACTGGGATGGCACCGCGGCGCTTCTCGACGAAGCGAGCCCCGACGCGATCGAACAGCTCCTCGCGGAGGCGATCGCGTCGACCGTCCGTATCCTCGAGAGCTGGGGAGAGACGCTTCCGGTCGAGCCGGCGCCGACCACGAACCTCCGCGAGCGGGTCGCCGAGCTGGGCCTCGCCGACACCGTGAAGTACGACGACGAGGCGAAGCACGCCAAGCACTTCGCCAAGCTCCTCAAGAAGGTCCCCCTCGACCCGGGCGAGCGAGTGCTCGCGTCGTTCAGCGACGCCACGCTGTTCGGCCCCTACGGGCTCGTGCTGACTGACCGGAACCTTCGCTCCCGCGACCTCGGCGAGGACCCGATCTCCACGCCCCGCGCTGACATCGATCCGTCCGCGGTAGCCGTCAGCTCCGACAAAGCGCACCAACTCGTCGTCGGTCCCGGCCAGCCGCACGATGTGCCGACCTTCCTCGATGAGAAGCAGGTGGGCGCGCTCGTCGCGCTGGTGCGGGAATGGGCGGCGGGGCGCATCGACTGAGTTCCCGGGCGGGTCCCGGCCCACCTGTCCGCCCCGAGCCCGCAGGCTCTCACGAACGTTCCGGGCCGCCGTCCCCGCGCATGCTCGCACGCACCCACCGCGACCCGGCCCCCTCGGTCTCGGCCTCGTCGCCGGGGTTGAAGAGCGTGCAGCGGCCGAGCGACAGGCACCCGCATCCGATGCACCCGTCGAGGTCGACGGCGAGACGCTCGAGTTCCCGGATGCGCGCCGCGACCGTCCGCGCCCATCGTTTCGACATCGCCGTCCACTCCCGCTGGGTGGGCGCGCGGTCCCGCGGGAGGGGTGCCAACGCCTCCGCGATCTCGGCGAGCGAGAGGCCGACGCGCTGACCCGCGGCGATGACGGCGAGGCGACGCAACACGTGCCGCGGAAACTGCCGCTTTCCGCCTGCCGTGCGGACCGCATCGATGAGCCCGCGTTCCTCGTAGTAGCGCAACGTGGGCACCGACGCCCCCGAGCGATGAGCGACGGCACCGATCGACAGGAGCTCGTCGGGTTGGATGCGGGCCATACCTCTCATGCTCTCCCGGCGTCGGCTTGACCTCAAGTGCACTTGAGCAACTTGGATGACCTCATGCACATTCACCACGTCACCATCGGCACCCGCGACCTCGACTCGACCGAGAGCGTCTACGGCGACACGTTCGGACTCCCGACGACGCGCGAGGGCGAGAGGGTCGTCGTGCGCATGGGTGCGACGACCGTCACGTTCCTCGCCGAGCCGACGCTCTCGGGCACCCACCACCTCGCCTGGACCATCCCCACCGGAACCTTCGACGCCGCCGTCGCGTGGGCGAGCGAGCGCGTTCCCCCGCTGCGCGGCGACGGCGGGGCGACCGTGTTCGAGGCTCCGCGCGCCTGGGACGCGCGCTCGGTGTACATCGACGGACCCGACGGGCAGCTCCTCGAGCTCATCGAGCGTCGGACCCTGCCTGCCTCCGCGCGTCGCGCCGGCTTCGCCGCGGACGACATCGTTCGCGTGAGCGAGGTCGGCGTCGCGGTCCCCGACGTTCTCGCCGCCGTCGATGCGTGCACCGCAGCGGGGGTCGCTTCCTATGGCAGCGACCCCGATCCGGGTTTCTCTGCCGTCGGCGATGTCGAGGGACTTCTCGTCCTCGTTCCCGCCGCACGGCGTTGGTTCCCGGCGCACGACCGGGAGCCGGCCACCGGCATGACCACGATCGTGGCCGACGTGCGCCACGCGATCGAACTCGCACCCGGGCGCGTCGTGGTGCCGCGCTCTCGGTGAGAGTCCCCTCCGCCGAGCGTGCCACGGGGAGGCTGCGCACGAGCCGGCGCCGGCGGCCCGTGCGCAGCCAAGACGCTCACCCGCCCTGGCGGCGCCCCGCCCTCGCGGCGAACGCGTCGACAGCGTCCAGAATCTCTTCGCTTCGCCAGAAGGGGCCGAGCTTGTGCTCGGCCTTCGAGCGGACGATCCCGGCGTCGACGAGTGCCTTCAACGGCGGATACACGTTGGGTTGAGCGACCCCGAGCTCCCGGGCGGCGGTCGCCGAGTCGAGAAAGGGTCGGGACGAGAAGATGTCGAGGAGTCTCCGACGGCTTCTGGGAACGCGCGATGCCGAAGACCCCGCCCTCACTCCCCCACGAGACGAGCCGACGCCGTCGCCATGTGCACGGCCATTGCGGATGCCGCGGCGTCGGCGTCTCGCGCCTGGATCGCCCGGTGCACGGCATCGTGTTCGGCGATGGCCCGAGCCGCGTCGTCGGTACTCTGGACCGCGCGATCGGCGTAGACCTGCAGGAGCGAGCGGACGACGTTGAGCTGGTCCACGAGCAGGGCGTTCCCGGCGGCCTGGCCGAGGGCGTCGTGGAAGGCCAGGTCGGCCCGGGCGAACGCGCGGAGGTCGCCCTGCGACCGTGTCATATCGGCGAGCGTGGCCGTGAGACGCTCGTTCGCCACGGCGTCTGCGCGCTCGGCGGCCAAGCGGGCGACGTAGATCTCGAGCCCCGCGCGGAGGTCCAGCAGCTCGGCGGTGTCGGTGTCGCCGAGGAGCAGTCCCCAGCGCAGCGTCTGCGGGAGCAGGGAGCTCGCGGTGCCGCGGAGATACGTGCCCGATCCGGGGCGGACGTCGACGATGCCGAGGATCTCGAGCGCCGCGAGCGCCTCGCGCACCGCGGAGCGCCCGACGCCGAGCGTCGTGGAGAGCGCCCGCTCGGCGGGCAGGCGCGTTCCCGGGGCGATCGAGCCGGTGGTGAAGAGGTCGAGCAGTCGACGCGCGACCTCGCTGACCGGAGATCCCGCGGGGAGGGACTCGAGCGCGGCCGCGATCTCGTGACTGCGGTCGGCGGGGTAGGCGGGCACCCCCTCAACCTAGCCGGGTCGAAACGCGCTCTTGCAATTGGTCAACCGGTTGGCCAATATGAGGGAGGCGCACTGATGCGCCCACATCGAACGGAGTCATCGTGGACACCTCCACTCCTCGCGCGGCGGAACCCGACGTCGCGCGCCGCGCCATTCGCAAGGTGGCCTGGCGACTGGTCCCCTTCGTCGCCCTGATGTTCTTCATCAACTACCTCGACCGCACCGCGATCGGCTTCGCCGCCCCGAACGGGATGAACGACGATCTCGCCCTGAGCGCCGCGCAGTTCGGCTTCGCCTCCGGCGTCTTCTTCGTCGGCTACATCCTGCTCGAGGTTCCCTCCAACCTCGCCCTGCACCGCTTCGGCGCCCGCCGCTGGCTCGCCCGGATCATGGTGACCTGGGGCATCGTCGCGCTGCTGTTCACCTGGGTGCAGAACTTCGAGCAGCTGGTGGTCCTGCGCTTCCTCCTGGGCGTGGCCGAGGCCGGCTTCTTCCCCGGCGCGATCCTCTTCCTCAGCCTCTGGGTTCCCGCGGCGCACCGCGGTCGCATCCTGATGCTCTTCTACCTCGCCCAGCCGCTCACGACCGTGATCGGGGCACCCCTCGCCGGCGCCCTCATCCAGCAGCACGGAATGTTCTTCGGCCTCGAGGGCTGGCGCTTCATGTTCTTCGGTGTCGCGATCCCCGCGATCGTGATCGGCGTCATCGCGTGGTTCTACCTGAAGGACAAGCCCGCGGATGCCGGCTGGCTCGCCGCCGATGAGAAGGAGTGGCTGACCGCCGCCCTCGCGAAGGAATCGGCCGCGACCGCGGCGAGCCAGAAGCACGTCTCCGCGCGCTTCGCCTTCCGGAGCGGACGCGTCTGGATGCTGTCGTTCATCTACTTCGGGTTCATCTACGGGCTCTACGCCCTCGCGTTCTTCCTCCCCACGATCATCAACGGGTTCCAGGAGCAGACCGGCGCCACCTTCGACGTCTTCCAGAAGGGCCTCATCACCGCGATCCCCTACGTCCCGGCGGCGATCGCGATGTACTTCTGGTCGCGCGACGCCTCGCGTCGAGGCCTGCGCACGTGGCACATCGTGGTCCCCGCGCTCGTGGGCGCGGTCAGCATCCCGCTGGCCCTGTTCGCCGGCTCGCCGGCCCTGACGATCGCCGTGATCACGCTGACCGCGATGGCGATCTTCGCGGCCCTGCCGAACTTCTGGACCCTTCCCACGAAGTTCCTCACGGGCGCCGCCGCCGCGGCGGGCGTGGCGCTGATCAACACGATCGGCAACCTGGCCGGTTTCAGCGCCCCGTACGTCACCGGCGCCGTGCACGACTGGACCGGCGGGTACGAGGTTCCGATGTTCATCGTCGGTGCCGTGATGCTGGTCTCCGCGATCCTCATGATCGTCCTCGCCCGCCGGACGGCCTCCGCGCCCGCGGCGACGCCCGAACCGGCCGAGGTCGAGGAGTCGGCCCGGTGACCCGCCTCTGGAACGAGCCCGCCTCATTCGCGGACGAGATGATCGACGGTTTCGTGGCGGCCAACGGTCGCTACGTCCGCCGCATCCCGGGAGGGGTCGCCCGTGCGACGACCTCGCCGACCGGACAGGTCGCGGTCGTGGTGGGCGGCGGTTCCGGTCATTACCCCGCCTTCGGTGGCCTGGTCGGCCCGGGCCTGGCGCACGCCGCGGCGATGGGCAACCTCTTCGCCTCGCCCTCGACGCAGCAGGTGTACGGCGCGGCGAAGGTCGCCGACAACGGGGGCGGGGTGTTCTTCACCTATGGCAACTACGCCGGCGATGTCCTGAACTTCGACGCGGCCCAGCAGCGCCTGCACGCTGAGGGCATCGACGCGCGGACCGTCACGGTCACCGACGACATCTCCTCCGCCCCACCCGCGGAACGCCACCGCCGGCGGGGCATCGCGGGCGACCTCACGGTCTTCCGCGCCGCGGCGGCCGCCGCCGAACGCGGCGATGATCTCGACGGCGTGGCCCGCGTGGCCGCGCTCGCGAACGAACGCACGCGCTCCTTCGGTGTCGCGTTCACCGGCTGCACCCTCCCCGGCGCCGAGAATCCGCTGTTCACGGTCGCCGAGGGCCGTATGGCGGTGGGGCTCGGCATCCACGGCGAACAGGGAATCGACGAGACCGACATCCCGACCGCCGACGGGCTCGCCGAGATGCTCGTCGCGGCTCTCCTCGACCCGGCCGAGCTCCCCGACGGCGTGGCATCCGTGTCCGGCGCACGCGTGGTGCCGGTGCTGAACGGGCTCGGCTCGCTCAAGTACGAGGAGATGTTCGTCGTGTACCGGCGCGTCGCCCAGTTGCTCGAAGAGGCCGGGATCGAGATCGTCGACCCGCACGTGGGCGAGTACTGCACCTCGTTCGACATGGCCGGCACGTCGCTGACGCTCTACTGGCTCGACGACGAGCTCGCCGCCCTGTGGGAGCACCCCGTCGACACGCCCGCCTACCGGCGCGGGACCGTCGCCGCCACCGAACGTGTGTCGGTGTCCGCGACCGAGACCGAAGCTGCCGACGAGATCCCGGATGCCGACGACTCCTCGCGCAGGACGGCACAGACGGTGCGTCTCGCGGTGACGGCGATCGCCGACACGATCGATACGCACGTGGATGAGCTGGGACGACTGGATGCCGTCGCCGGCGACGGCGACCACGGCATCGGGATGCAGCGCGGGGCCCACGCGGCGCGGGCCGCGGCAGACGATGCCGCTGGCGCGGGAGCCGGAGCCGCCACCACGCTGCAGCGCGCGGCCGACGCCTGGGCCGATCGCGCGGGGGGCACCTCGGGCGCCCTGTGGGGAGTGATCCTCGCGGCGATCTCCCGCGCACTGGGGGACACGGGCACGCCCACCGGTGCCGACATCGCGGCCGGAGTCTCCGCCGCTTCGCGCGCCGTCACCGACTACGGCAAAGCCGAGCTGGGCGACAAGACCCTCGTCGACGCTCTCGTGCCCTTCGCCACGACCCTCGCGCACGGGGTCGACGGAGGCGCCTCGCTCTCGGCCGCCTGGGCTGCCGCCGCCGTCGCGGCCGACCGCGCCGCTACCGCAACCGCCGACCTGCTGCCCCGCAAGGGCCGCGCCCGCACCCACGGCGAGCACGCCGTGGGCACCCCCGACCCGGGCGCCGTCTCGCTCGCGCTCATCACCGCCGCGGTCGCCGACGTGCTGGCGACCGTCTCCGAGAAGGGAATCCCCTCATGACCTCTCCCCTGCGTATCGTGATCGGCTCCGACGACGCCGGCTTCGACTACAAAGAGATCCTCAAACGCGACCTCGAGGCGAACGACGGCGTCGTGTCGGTCATCGACGTGGGAGTGGATGCCGAGGGCCACACGCCCTACCCGACGGTCGCGATCGAAGCGGCCTCCCGCGTCGCGAACGGCGAGGCCGACCGGGCCCTGCTGATCTGCGGGACGGGCCTGGGCGTGGCGATCGCGGCCAACAAGGTCCCCGGTATCCGCGCGGTCACCGCTCACGATTCGTTCTCGGTCGAGCGCGGGGTGCTGTCCAACAATGCGCAGGTGCTCACGATGGGGCAGCGGGTCGTCGGGATCGAGCTCGCGCGGCGTCTCGTGCGCGAGTGGCTCACCTACCGCTTCGACGACACCTCGGCGAGCGCCGAGAAGGTCGCCGTCCTCACCGCGTACGAGAACTCCGGATCCTGCTGATGACCGCACCGGTGTGGGTGGGGGTGAGCCTGAAGACGTACTTCGGGCACGTCCGCGCTCTCGCGTGGCTTCGCGAGGTCGCCGAGGTCGTCCGTGACACTCCGGCCGTCGCCTCCGGCGCCGTGCGACTCGTCGTCGTTCCCACCTACCTGCAGATCCCCGCGGCACTCGAGGCTTTCGCCGGCACGAGCGTGCGGGTCGGCGCGCAGGACGTCTCGGCGCACCCGGCCGGGGCCTTCACCGGGGAGATCGCGGCGTCGGAGCTCGCGGAGATCGGCGTCTCGTACGCCGAGATCGGCCATGCCGAGCGCCGACGCCTCTTCGGCGAGACCGATGCCGACACAGCGGCGAAAGCCACGGCGGCCTTGACGGCGGGTCTCACCCCTCTGCTGTGTCTGGGTGAGACCGAGAGAACCGGATCCGACGTCGCTGCCGCGACCGTCGTGGCGCAGCTGCACGCGGATCTCGAGGGCGCCCCCGCGGGTGCGGTCACCGTTGCCTACGAGCCGGTGTGGGCGATCGGCGCGGAGTCTCCGGCATCCCTTCCGCACATCGTCCGCGTCACGCAGGCGCTACGAGAGGCTCTCGACGCGCTCCCCGAGCGCGCGGGCAGTGCCGTGGTCTACGGCGGCTCGGCGGGGCCTGGCCTGCTCACCGATCTGGACGGCGCGGTCGACGGCCTGTTCCTGGGGCGCTTCGCTCACGATCCCGCGCAGCTCCGACGAGTCATCGACGAGGCCGCCGCCCGCGCGGAGGTGCCCGCATGATCGGCCTCGGGACCTACGCGTTCTTCTGGCAGCACTCTGCCCTCGCACCCGAGCCCCTCACGCTGCGCGGGGCGTTCGAAGCCACCCGGGCGCTCGACGTCGACCTCTTCCAGATCTGCGACTTCGCTCCCCTCGAGCACATGGGGGATCGGGAGCTGGAGGATGCCGCGGCCACCGCGCGCGACCTCGGGCTCACCGTGCAGCTCGGCACCAAAGGGCTCACGCCCGAGCGTCTGCTCCGATTCCTGACCCTGGCCGAGGTCTTCGACGCGCGGCTGGTCCGCTCGATGCTCAGCGGGCCGGAGGGCACGCCGTCCCTCGGCCAGGCCGAGCTCTGGCTCGCCGACGTCCTGCCCTCCTTCGAAGAAGCCGGGGTGACCCTGGCCCTCGAGACGTACGAGCAGGTCGCCACGGCCGATCTCGTCGACCTGGTGTGGTCGCTGTCGAGCGAGAGCCTGGGCATCTGCCTCGATCCCGCCAACGTGGTGGCGCGCCTCGAGCAGCCCGCCGTCTGCGTCGAGACGTGCGCCGAACTCGTCGCCAACGTGCACGTCAAGGACTTCGCCTTCCGTCGTCGCGACGGCTGGATCGGCTTCGAATACACCGGCGCACCGATGGGCACCGGACTGCACGATTACCCCCACCTCCTCGACACCGTCCGTCCGCGCGAACGCGGCATCGACGAGATCGTCGAGCACTGGCTCCCCTGGCAGGGGGAACCCGAGACCACCCTTCACCTGGAGCGGGAGTGGACCCGCACCACCATCGACTACCTGAGGAGCACCCCATGACCGAGACCACCACCGACCTCCACTCGATCGCCGTCATCGGCGCGGGCGGCAAGATGGGCATGCGCGTGTCGAACAACCTCGCACGCACCGCCCACCCCGTGGCCTACGTCGAGAACTCGCCCGCGGGGCGCGAGCGCACGATCGCCGCGGGCCGCGAGCTCACCGACGCGTCCGTGGCGGTCGCGGATGCCGACATCGTCGTGCTCGCCGTCCCCGACCTGGCCCTCGGAGCGGTGACGGCCGAGCTCGTCCCGCAGCTGAAGTCCGGCGCGATCATGCTGACCCTCGACCCGGCCGCGGCCTACGCGGGCCTGCTCACCACACGTGACGATGTGATCCAGGCCGTCGCGCACCCCTGCCACCCCTCGGTGTTCCTCGAGCGCACGACGAAAGAGGAGTGGGCCGACACGTTCGGCGGCATCGCCGCCCCGCAAGACGCGATCGCCGCCGTCGAGTCCGACGATCCCGCGAAGAAGGCGATCGTCGAGGCCACGGTTCGCGCGATCTACGCACCCGTGATCGACGTGCACTGGGTCACGGTCAAGCAGCTCGCGCAGCTCGAGCCGACGCTGGTCGAGACCGTCGCGTGCATGATCGGATCGCTCCTCAACGAAGCGCTCGACGAGGCGATCCACACCATGGGCGTTCCCGAGGCGGCGGCGCGCAGCATCCTGTACGGCCACACCCAGGTGGCGCTCGCGAACGGCCTCCGCGGCGACAACCCGTTCAGCGACGCGTGCCTCATCGCGATGGACTACGGTCGCGAGAGCATCATCAAGGACGACTGGAAGAAGATCTTCCGCGACGACGAGCTCGACAAGAACCTCGCGCGCATGCTGCACCTCGACCACATCTCGCGCTGAGGACACCGCCATGACCAGACTTCAGGGAAAGACCGCGCTCGTCACGGGCGCGGCCACCGGGATCGGTTTCGCCGTCGCCGCGCGGTTCGCGCGCGAGGGCGCCCGCGTGCTCATCGGTGACAGGGACGCGGATGCCACGGCCACAGCCGTCGCGCGGATCGGGGAGGCCGCGCGGGCCGCCGTCCTCGACATCTCCGACGAGCAGTCCGTCGCGGCCGCCTTCGCCGACGCGGGAGAAGCGGGGTGGACGCCCGACGTCGTCGTTGCGAATGCCGGCGTGCAGCTGTTCGGCCAGGACGCACCCATCGCCGACCTGGATCTCGCGGTGTGGCAGCGCACGATCGACGTGAATCTCACGGGGACCTTCCTCACGATCAAGCACGCGGTCCGCGCGATGCGCGACACGGGCGGGTCGATCATCGTCACGGGCAGCCCCACCGGGCTGAACGGCGAGGGGCGCGACTTCACCGCCTACAGCGCCACGAAGGCCGGCATCCACGGGCTCACGCGCACCGTGGCCGCGGCATATGCCGATCGCGGCATCCGGGTCAACACCGTCGTCCCGGCGTACACCGAGACCTCCCTCGTGACCACGATCACCGACGACCCCGAGGCGCGCGCGGCGATCATCGGGCGCATCCCGCTCGGTCGCGCCGGCGCCCCGGAGGACGTCGAGGGGATCATGGTCTTCCTCGCGTCCGACGACGGAGCGTTCGCCACGGGGGCTCTCTTCGCCGTCGACGGCGGCATGACGACGCTCTGACATGACGTGGGCGGAGCCGGGGCAGGCATGGACGAGTGGGCGGTGGGCGCTCGAGCTGCGTGGCGATGAGCTCGCCGACGTCTCCCTCGACGGGACGGTCGTACTGCGCAGCATCCGCCTGGTGCTGCGCGACCGCGACTGGGGCACCGTCGATCTCGGGGTGGAGCGGCGCGAGGTCGCGTCCTCGGCGTTGACCCTGCACGTCCGCGGGGGCGGGATCGAGGGCACGGTCGCTGTGCATGCGGAAGGCGACCGTCTCGAGGTCGTCGCCGACGTGCGCGCGGACGACGAGATCGAGACCAACCGCCTCGGCTTGGTCGTGCTTCATCCCCCGACCGTCGCCGGGGCGGAGCTCGCCGTCACCCACCCGGATGGCGCGGTGGAGCGCACGCGGTTTCCCCGCGCGATCAGCCCGCACCAGCCGGCGTTCGACATCGCAGGGCTGGCGTGGGAGCACCGCGGCCTCTCCCTGTCGATGGCCCTCGAGGGAGACGTCTTCGAGATGGAAGACCAGCGCAACTGGACGGATGCCTCGTTCAAGACGTACAGCCGCCCGCTCGACCTCCCGTTCCCCTACCGGCTCGCCGCGGGGAGTCGCGTGCGGCAGGCGGCGACGCTCCACGCGGCAGGGGCGGCGGAGCCCTTCGCGACCGCGGATGACGAGGTGGTTCTGCGACCAGCCGGTGTCGTCCCCGCAATCGGCGTCGGCGCCTCGACCGCACCGAACCCGGCACCCCCTCCTGTCGCCGTCGGCTCCTTCGTCCGCGTCGAGCTCGACCTGGCCTCGCCCGCGTGGCGCGCGGCGCTCGATCGCGCCGCCGCCTCCGGGCTCCCGCTCGACGTGCGTTTCGTGCGCGCCTCTCCCCGCGATCTGCGCGCGGCTGTGCCGACCCTGCGTGGCCTCGACGTGCGCACGGTCGGCGCCTTCGCCGGCGACGGGCCCGAGAAGCACGTGTCGGATGCCACGACCGTCGCCGCACTGCGCGAAGCGCTCCACGCCGAGGGGCTCGATCTGCCCGTCGTCGGCGGGGCGCGCACGCACTTCACCGAGCTGAACCGCGGACACGCCCTGCTCCCCGACGACCTCGACGGGGTCGGCTTCGCCCTCACGCCGCTGTTCCACTCGCGGGCGACGGCACAGCTCGTGGAATCCCTCGGCATCCTGCCCCTCATCGCCCGCCAGGCGGTGGAGATCTCCGGGGGCGTCCCCGTGCACGTCGGCCCCGTGACCCTGCGCCCGCACGTCGACGCGGTTGCGACGACTCCGGAACCCGTTCCGGGCGAACCCGACCTGCGCGACGGGTACGGCCCCGCGCTTCTCGAGGCGACCGATCCCCGACAGAGCGCACAGGAGCTCGCGGCCTGGACGGTGGCGAGCCTCGCCGCGCTGACGACACCGGGCATCGCGTCGGTGGCGTTCTTCGAGGAGTGGGGGCCCCGTGGCATCCGGTCATCCGACGGCGAGCCGTACCCCGTGGCGGAGGCGCTCGGCGTGCTCGCGGGCCTCGCGGGTGCTCCGGTCGAGGTCGGCAGCAGCGCGGACTCGCGCGTGTGGGTGATGCGGGCGACGAGACCGGGCGGGCCCGTGACGCTCGCCGCCAACCTCGACGAGAGGCCGCACGAGGTCCACGTCCCGACGGGGCGCCTTGTTCTCCCCGCCGGAGCGTGGCTCCGCGCGGAGTGAGCACCGCCGAGACCGCGGGCCCGTGCCGGGACCGCAGGCATTTCCGGCCCGTCGGGTGCGGTCTCGGCAAGGGGGTGCGGTCTCGGCGAACGGCGGGCGGCGGCGCGGGGCGGGGGGCGCGCGGCGGCGGCGCCGGCACGGTACGGCCGGCACAGGAGCGCGCGGCACGGGGGGAGCACGGTCCGTCCGCCTCTCGGACAGACCGAATACACCGCTGGACGGATGTGTCCCGCCGACCGGATGGCGAGCATGGAGAGGTGATCCGAAACGCAAGAACCGCTGCCGTCCGCCCCGACACGTCTCGCCGCCGCCCCCGGCGACGGTACGTGATCGGGGCGGTGGCCGCGGTCGCACTGGTCGTCTGCGGAGTCGGTGCGTGGGGCCTGCACGAGTACGGTCCGCGCTTCGGCGTGTACGTGCTGCCGCCGTCCCCGCAGCGGTACGCCGAGATCGTCGTCGACCGCCTCGACACCGGGTACTACGCCTCGGGACCCGAATGGGCCGCGGCTCGCGCGGCCCTCGTCCACGCGGCGCCCTCGGCCCGGAGCTACGAGGAGCTGTACCCGCTGATCGACGCGGCGACGCGGGCTGCGGGCGGAAAGCACTCCGCCTTCCAGACGCCGGCCGCGCGAGAGAACGCGAGCGCCTCGGACCCGACACTCCCGAGCGTCGCGGTGACCGACGGGGTCGGTATCGTGACCCTTCCCGAGCTGGTCGACCCCGATGACCGTGCCCAGCAGGATTACGCGGACGTCGTCGCCACCGGGATCGCCGCCCACGCCGAGCAGGCCTGCGGGTGGATCGTCGATGTGCGCGGCAACGGCGGCGGCAACATGTACCCGATGCTCTCGGGCGTCTCGGCTCTCCTGCCCGACGGTCCCGCGCTGTCGTTCCGGGCGCGGGGCGGCACCGCGACCACGGTCACCGTGCAGGAGGACGGCGCGGGCCTCGAGGGCCAGACGATCGTGCCGGTCAGCCCGCGCGGCAAGATCACCGGCGCGCCTATCGCCGTGCTGCAGGATGCCGGGACCGGATCGAGCGCGGAGGCCGTCGTCACGGCCTTCCGGGGTATCGAGGGCGTCCGTCTCTTCGGCGCACCCACCGCCGGCTACACCTCGGCGAACCTTCCGATCCCGCTCTACGACGGGGCGAGGATCATCCTCACGCAGAGCATCTACGCCGACCGCACGGGCACCGAGTTCCCCGAGACGCCGATCACCCCCGACGAGCCCGCCCCGGTCGACGCGGCCGAGGCCGCACGCGCGTGGTTGGGCGGTCAGGGCTGCCGCTGACGCCCGCCGGGGTGCCGTCTCGGCGGGACGCCCGACTCAGTCGAGCGATCCCGCGATCTCCCGCAGCGTCGCGAGGTGATTCCGCCAGGCGGTGCGGCCCTCCTTCGTGAGGGTGAGCGAGGTGCGGGGCATCTTGCCGGCGAAGGACTTGCCGACCGACAGGTAGCCCGCCGCTTCCAGCGTCGACACCTGCTTGCTCAGGGCGGAGTCCGTGATCTCCACGGCATCCCGAACCTCTTTGAAGCTCAGGGTGCTCGCTCGGTCGAGGGCCGCCACGATCGAGAACCGCACGGAGTTCTGCAGCAGCTCGTCGAGCTTGTGCCTGGGGTGGGGGACGGCGGTCGTCATGACCGGGCCTCGCGAGCGGCGCAGAGGAACGACACGACGAGGATGAGCCCCGACGCGACGCTCGCCAGCACGACCGACCCGTGCGCGAAGATCACCACGGCCAGCGCCGCCGCGTAGGTGACGAACCAGCTCGCGATGTATGCCGTCCAGCGGCGGCTGCGGGCGAACGCCGCCCGGCCCTGGATGCTGATCATGAAGAAGAGGATGAGCGCGAAGGCGACGGCCAACGTGCCGACGTAGGCGAGACCGAAGGCGTCGCCTGTCGCGAGGGCCATCGCGAAGGTTCCCATCGCCGTCGCGACACCGAGGGCGACGATGAAGGTGATGTAGGGCCACCGGGTCGCGTCGTGAGCGGAACGACTCAGCCGGTCGGCTCGGTCGAGCAGGTGCTGCGCTTCGGCGGGGGTGAGGGCGGGGTGAGTATCCATGGGGTTCCTTCCGATGGCTCCATCCTGTCAATTACTTTCCGCTATGGCAAGTACTTTCCTCGTACGTGGGACGGCGAGACCGCATCCGCTCGCCGAAACCGCACTCGAACAGGTCGAAACGCCTGCGGTCTCGGCGGCAGCGTGCGGTCTCGGCGGCAACGCCGGCCCGCGGAAGCCACCCGCACCGATGACGAACCCCGCCGAGGCGACCCCCGAAGGGGCCGCCCCGGCGGGGTTCAGGTCGCTCAGATCGTGCGCGCGAAGGGATCGAAGTCGCGGGGCACGACCGGCACGGGAGCCGCGAGCGTGCTCTCGACGGTCGTGAAGGCCGCGTTCTCGATCGACTCCTCGGCCGACAGCATGATGTCGAGCACGTGGTAGCCGAGCTCACCGGTGGCGACGTGCGGACGGTCCTCGGCGATCGCGCGGACCATGTCGAGCAGGCCGAGACCGCGGCCGACGACCACGCCCTCCTGCTCGACGTCGATCCAGGGCTGGTCGAACCGGGCACCGTCTCGCAGCACGCCGAGCGGCTTGACGTAGCGCGTCGGCCCCTCGAAGCGGTTGGGGTCGGGCAGCACGATCGTGCCCTCGGTGCCGTGGATCTCGAGCACCCCGTGACGCTCGAGCGCCGAGTCGAAGCTGAACTGCCCCTGCGCCTGCTGGCCGCTCTCGAATGCCGCGAGAAGCTGCACCGTGGTGGGCACCTCGACGTCGAAGAACGTGCCCTCGTCGGGACCGGCGTGGATCTCGCGCTTCGCCTGCGGCTTCGCCCCGAGGGCCGCGACCCGGTCCACCGGACCGAGCAGGCTCACGAGCGCGGTCAGGTAGTACGGGCCCATGTCGAGCAGGGGGCCGGCACCGCGCGCGAAGAGGAACTGCGGTCCCGGATGCCAGAGGTCGGGCCCCTGCGTCTGGAACGACGCCTGCGCGAAGACGGGCTGGCCGATCACGCCGTCGAGGATCGCGCGCTTGGCGGACTGGAAGCCCGGGCCGAGCACGGTGTCGGGCGCGGAGCCGATCCGCAGGCCCGCGGCTTCGGCGTCGCGCAGGAGCTGCGCGGTGCCGGCGCGGTCGAGGCCGAGCGGCTTCTCGGTCCAGACGTGCTTGCCCGCGGCGATCGCGGCGGACGAGACCTCGACGTGCACGGCGGGAATCGTGAGGTTCACGACGACCTGGATGTCGGGGTTGCCGAGCACCTCGTCGGCGGTGCCCCACGAGGCCACGCCGTACTTCTCGGCCTTGGCGCGCGCCCGCTCGGTGTCGATGTCGCCGACGGCGAGCACCGTCACGTCGGGGAACGACGTGAGGTTCTCGAGGTAGGTATCGCTGATGACGCCGGCACCGATGATGCCGACTCCCACGGGGGCGCTCACGCGGCGAGACCCTTCTCGAGGAGGAACGCGTAGCTGGCGGCGATGTCGTCGAACACGTCACCGGGGGCCTGGTCGTACTCGATGACCGCGTACTTCACGTCGGCGGCGACCTGCATGGCCTCGACGAGAGGAACCTGGCCCTCGCCGGGACGACGCTGGTCGAGCTGGCGCGTGGCGCTACGGTCGGCATCCGGAGCGAAGGGGTTCGGCACCGGGACGATGCCGTCCTTGACGTGCACGGCCACGAGACGCGACCCGAGACGCTGCACGAGAGCCGGCACGTCCTGGCCGCCGGTGAGCGCCCAGAACAGGTCGAGCTCGATCGCGACGCGCTCGTCGGTCAGCGAGACGAAGTGCTCGAAGCCGCTCTTGCCGTCGACGTCGATGAGGAACTCCTGCGCGTGGTTGTGGTAACCGACGTTGAGACCGAAGGTGGCGGCGAGGTCGGCGGCCTTGTTCAGGCGGTCGGCGATGTCGGCGATCCCGTCGGCGGTCATCCAGCGCGCGGGGTCGACGAAGGGGTCGATCACGGTCGATATGCCGATCTGCGCGGCGGCCTCGAAGACGACCTCGGGAGCCGGCGTGGGGATCGAGCCGTCGGGCGTCCACAGTTCGTCCGAGAGCAGCGGGGCGTGTCCGGTCGGGGAGGCCAGGCCGCTGGCATCCAGGGCCGCACGGATCTCGGCGGGGCGGCGCACGAAGTCGAACGCCTCGACGTTGCGGAGGCCGATCGCGGCGAGGCGGTCGAGCGAGCCGCCCGGGTCGGCGGTGAATTCTGCGGCCAGCGTATAGAGCTGGACGGAGGGGATAGGGAGCGACATCGGACCTTTCCTTGCTCGTCGTCGAGGGCACCGCGGGGGCGCCGAGGGCATTGCGGGAACGCTACCACAAAACCAACCACTGGTTGCTTTTATCTCCCCTACACTGACGGGATGACCAGCGAAGACGCCGACGAGGCCCCCGCCGACGAGGGCGACGACCGCCTCGGACGCTCCGGCGCGTACACGAAGGGGGTCGCGCGGCGTCAGGAGATCCTCGACCGCGCGATCCACGTGTTCGCCGAACGCGGGGCGGAGGGAGCGTCGCTGCGGAGCATCGCGCGGGCGCTCGGCGTCTCGCACGCCGCGCTCCTGCACTACTTCGACTCGCGCGAGCAACTGCTCGTCGCGGTCTACGACCACGCGGCGAAGTCGACGCCCAGCTCCCCCGACGCGACGGCCCTGTCGTCACTGACCGACTCCGCCGAGAACAACACCTCGGTCCCGGGGCTCGTCGAGCTCTACACGACGCTCGTCGCCACCTCGCTCAAGGCCGACAGTGCGACCGCGCGCGAGTACTTCACCGACCGCTTCGCCCGCCTGCGCGGGGAGCTCGCCGATCGCCTCCGCGCCGAGCAGGCGGACGGCCGCGTCCGCGCCGACTGCGACCCCGACCAGGTCGCGGCCCTGTTGATCGCGGCCTCCGACGGCCTGCAGGTGCAGTGGCTGCTCGAGCCCTCGATCCCCCTCGCCGACGTGCTCGGCGCTCTCGGGGGGCTCCTGGCGCCGCCGCGCTGAGGGCAGGCGGGTCGCACCCGGCGCGCGCGCAACTTCACGGATGCGCACAACCTCCGCCACAAACACCGCGACCGCGCGGAGGTTGCGCACATCGCGGAGATTGCGCAACCTCCGCACCGCGGGCGCGCGAATCGCACCCGGCGCGCGCACAACCTCACAGATGCGCACAACCTCCGCCGAAACCCCGCGAATTGGGCAGAGGTTGCGCACATCGCGGAGCTTATGCAACGCCGCGCCGAGGCCGCGCATCGGCGCGGGCCGCCCGCTGTGCGTCAGACGCGAGCATCCACTCCCTGGCCCGCGACCGGCACCAGCCGCGTGAGCTGCGTGACGTGCCGCGGCTCGAGCTCGGCGAGCGACGAGACCCCGAGAAGGGTCATCGTGCGCTCGATCTCGCTGCGCAGGATCGCGATCGTCCGGTCCACGCCCTCGCGTCCCCCGGCCATCAGGCCATACAGGTAGGCGCGACCGATGAGCGTGAACTTCGCGCCCAGGGCGATGGATGCCACGATGTCGGCGCCGTTCATGATGCCGGTGTCGACCATCACCGTGGCGTCCTTGCCCACCTCGCGCACGACGTGCGGCAGCAGGCGGAACGGGATCGGCGCCCGGTCGAGCTGACGACCGCCGTGGTTCGAGAGCACGATGCCGTCAACTCCGAGGTCGACCAGGCGCGCGGCATCCTGGACGTTCTGCACGCCCTTCACGACGAGCTTGCCCGGCCACATGCCCCGGATGATGTCGAGGTCCTCATAGCTGATCGTCGGGTCCATCGCCGCGTTCAGCAGCTCGCCGACGGTGCCGCCGGTCGTGCTGAGCGAGGCGAACTCGAGCTTGGGCGTGGTGAGGAAGTCGTACCACCACCACGGGCGCGGGATCGCGTTGACGATCGTGCCGACCGTCAGCTGCGGCGGGATCGAGAAGCCGTTGCGCTTGTCGCGCAGACGCGCGCCGGCGATGGGGGTGTCGACGGTGAACTGCAGCGTGTCGAAACCGGCCTTGGCCGCGCGCTCGACGAGGCCGTACGAGATCTCGCGCTGCTTCATCACGTACAGCTGGAACCAGTTGCGACCGACGGGGTTCGCGGCCTTCACCCCCTCGATCGAGGTGGTGCCGAGGGTCGACAGGGTGAACGGGATGCCGGCGGCCGCCGCCGCGGACGCTCCCGCCGTCTCGCCCTCGGTCTGCATCAGCCGCGTGAAGCCGGTGGGCGCGATACCGAACGGCAGAGCCGAGGGCCCGCCGAGGATCTCGCATGACGTGTCGACCTCGTTCGCCGGCCGCAGGATGTCGGGGTGGAACTCGACGTCCTCGAACGCGCGGCGGGCGCGGTCGAGCGAGAGTTCGCCCTCGGCGGCGCCGTCGGTGTAGTCGAAGGCCGCCTTAGGCGTGCGGCGTTTGGCGATCGTGCGCAGATCGTTGATCGTCAACGCGGCGTCGAGGCGGCGCTTGCGCGCATCGAGCTCGGGCTTCTTGAACTGCATGAGCTCGAGGAGCTCGCCGACTTTGGGGAGCTGTCGCTGCACCATAGGTGTCTCGCTTTCGTGTGGTCTGACCACAGCATAGGGCCTGACGGGTCGCCGCGGGCCGGCTTTTCAGGGGCGGGGATCGAATCTCACCGCGGGGAAGGCGGATTCCACGCGACGACGCAGATCCTCGAGGGACGCATCGACCCCGAAGCAGCCGCGGGCGCGCGCCTGGACGAGGACGTTGCCGAGAGCCGTCGCCTCGACCGGCCCCGCGAGCACCGGCAGTCCGCTGCGGTCCGCGGTCGCCTGGCAGAGCAGCGCGTTGAGCGCTCCGCCACCGACGAGGTGCACCGCGTCGATGTCGCGCCCGGCGAGCTCCCCCGCCGTCCGCAGCGTCCGGGCGAACGCGTCGGCGATGCTCTCGACGATGACCCGCGCGAAGGCGGCACGCTCTGCGACGCCGGGTTCCGGCATCCCGAGCAGGGCCGCGATGCGTGCCGGCATGTCTCCGGGCGTCGACAGCGAGGGGTCGTCGGCGTCGAAGAGAAGCGCGGGTTCGGGTTCGGCGGCAGCGGCGGCGAGCAGCGCGGGCAGGTCCACCGGAACGCCGTCGCGCTCCGACCAGGCCCGCACGGTCTCGCTCAGCAGCCACAGCCCCGTGACGTTGTGGAGGAAGCGCACGCGTCCATCCACGCCGCCCTCGTTCGTGAAGTTCGCCGCGCGGGCGGCATCCGTCACGATCGGCGCGTCGAGCTCGAGCCCGACCAGGCCCCAGGTCCCGCAGGAGATGTAGGCGGCGTTCGGCGACGACAGCGGGACGGCGACGATCGCCGACGCCGTGTCGTGCGAGCCCACCGCGACCACCGGGACATCGCCCAGCCCGCGCGCGCGTCCGATCGTCTCCCCGGGATCGATCAGGGTCGGCAGGACACGCGAAGGGATGCCGAGCGCCTCGGCGAGCGCGAGGTCCCACTCCCCCGTGTGCGCGTCGAGCAGACCCGTGGTCGACGCGTTCGTCCGCTCCGCGACGCGTCGGCCCGTGAGCCGCTCGGCGAGGAGGTCGGGGATCAGCAGGCTCGTCTCGGCCTCGGCCACCAGAGGGTCGGCCGCGTACTGGTACACCGTGTTGAACGGGAGGAACTGCAGGCCGTTGCGGCGGTACAGCTCCTCGAACGGCACGATGCCGTGCACCGCGTCCACCCCGCGCGCCGTACGTTCGTCGCGGTAGTGGAACGGCTCGGCGAGCAGGCCGTCCGCGCCGAGAAGGCCGTAGTCGACGGCCCACGAGTCGATGCCGACGCTCTCGATGCCGGGCTCGCGGCGGAGGGCCTCGGCGAGCCCCGCCCGCACGTGCTCCCAGAGCGCCTCGATGTCCCAGTGCCAGCCGTTGGCGCGTTCGACCGGACCGTTGGGGAAGCGCGCGACCTGCTCGAGCTCGAGCACCCCGTCGCCGACCCGCCCGATCATCACGCGCCCGCTGGTGGCCCCGAGATCGACGGCGGCGACGACGCGGACGACGCCGGGCACCGCGGCACCGGCTTCGGCGGCGCCCGAGTCGGCCGCGGCGCCGCCCGCCGACGCCCCGCTCATCGCAGGAACGCCGCGGCGACGCCCGAGTCGACGGGTACGTGCAGCCCCGTGGTGCGCGAGAGCTCGGGCCCGGTGAGCACGTACACCGCGTCGGCCACGTTCTCGGGGACGACCTCGCGCTTGAGGATCGTGCGGTTGGCGTAGAACTGGCCGAGGTCCTTCTCGTCGACGCCGTAGGTGGCGGCGCGGTTCGCGCCCCAGCCGGCGGCGAAGATACCCGAGCCGCGCACGACGCCGTCGGGGTTGATGCCGTTCACGCGCACCCCGTACTCGCCCAGCTCGACCGCGAGCAGGCGCACCTGGTGCGCCTGGTCGGCCTTGGTCGCCGAGTACGCGATGTTGTTCGGACCCGCGAACACGGAGTTCTTCGACGAGATGTAGATGACATCTCCGCCCATCCCCTGCTCGATCAGGGCCTTGGCGGCGGCCTTGGACACCAGGAACGAGCCCTTCGCCATGACGTCGTGCTGCAGGTCCCAGTCCTTCTCAGTGGTCTCGAGCAGCGGCTTCGACAGCGAGAGTCCGGCGTTGTTCACGACGAGGTCGATGCCCCCGAACGCGAGCACGGTCGCGTCGATCGCGGCCTGCACGCCCTCGGCATCCGCGACGTTCGCCGCGACCCCGATCGCGACATCGGTCGAGCCGAGCTCGGCGGCGACAGCCTGCGCCTTCTCGAGGTCGAGGTCGGCGACGACCACGCACGCACCCTCGGCGGCGAGGCGGGTCGCGATGGCCTTGCCGATCCCGGATGCCGCGCCCGTGACGAACGCGATGCGCCCCTGGTGCGTCTTGGGCTTCGGCATCCGCTGGAGCTTGGCCTCCTCCAGCGCCCAGTACTCGATGCGGAACTTCTCGGCATCCGAGATCGGCGCGTAGGTCGACAGCGCCTCGGCGCCGCGCATGACGTTGATGGCGTTGACGTAGAACTCGCCCGCCACGCGCGCCGTCTGCTTGTTCGCGCCGTACGAGAACATGCCGACGCCCGGCACGAGCACGATGAGCGGGTCGGCGCCGCGGATCGCGGGGCTGTCGGCCGTGGCGTGCGCGTCGTAGTACGCCTGGTAGTCGGCGCGGTACTCCGCGTGCAGTTCCTGGAGGCGCGCGATCGAATCCTCGACCGAGGCGTCGGCGGGCAGGTCGAGGATCAGCGGCTTGACCTTGGTGCGCAGGAAGTGATCCGGGCAGCTCGTGCCGAGCGCGGCGAGGGCGGGAGCGTTCTCGGATGCCAGGAAGTCGAGCACGACGTCGGAGTCGGTGAAGTGACCGACCATCGGCTTGTCGGTCGAGGCGAGCCCGCGGATTGTCGGGGCCAGCGCCGCCGCCTTCGCCCGGCGCTCGGCCTCGGGAAGCGCCGCGAAACCGTCGCGCACGCCACCGAACGGCTGGGCCGCCCCGTGCTCGTCGATGTACGCCTGCGCGGTGTCGATGATCCACAGGCTGTTGCGCTCCGCCTCGTCGGAGGTGTCGCCCCAGGCCGTGATGCCGTGACCGCCGAGGATCGTGCCGATCGCCTGCGGGTTCGCCGCCTTGATCGCCGCGATGTCGAGGCCCAGCTGGAAGCCGGGGCGCCGCCACGGCACCCACACGACTCTGTCGCCGAAGATCTTCGTCGTCAGCTCCTCGCCGTCGGCCGCGGTCGCGATCGCGATGCCCGCGTCGGGGTGCAGGTGGTCGACGTGCGCGGCATCCACAAGTCCGTGCATCGCGGTGTCGATCGACGGGGCTGCCCCGCCCTTGCCGTGCAGGCAGTAGTCGAAGGCGGCGACCATCTCGTCTTCGCGCTCGATGCCGGGGTAGACATCGACGAGCGCGCGCATGCGGTCGAGCCGCAGCACCGCGAGGCCCTTCTCGGTCAGGGTGCCCAGGTCTCCCCCGGAGCCCTTGACCCACAGCAGCTCGACCGGCTCCCCGGTCACGGGGTCGATGTCGGTGCCCTTGGCGGAGGTGTTGCCCCCGGCGTAGTTGGTGACCTTGGGGTCGGAGCCGAGGCGGTTGCTGCGCGCGACGAGGTCGGCGGCGGTGGAGCTGGTCATGGTCTTCCGTTCATCTCAGTCGTCGGGTTTAGAGGTCGGCGCGATGCTGTTCGCCGAGTGTCCAAGACACGCCGCATCGGGGCGACCTCTTGCGGCGTGTTCTGGACACTCGACAGGTGAACCTGGCCCTCAGGCGCCCCAGCCGGCCTGGGTGCCGCCGACACGCTCCTCGGCGATGCGGGGCAGGTATCCGGATGCCGCGAACGCGGCCATCGGGTCGGCGGGAAGGCCGCGCGACTCGCGCCACTCGGCGAGGGCCGGACGCACGTCCGTGTAGAAGGCATCCATGAGAACCGCGTTCGCACCGAGGACGTCGTTCGCCTGCTGCGCGGCATCCAGAGCGTCGCGGTCGATGAGCAGCGCGCGCGCCGTCATCTCCTGCACGTTGAGCACCGAGCGGATCTGGCCGGGGATCTTGTCCTCGATGTTGTGGCACTGGTCGAGCATGAAGGCGACGTCGGGGTTGTTCAGGCCCCCGCCGCGCACGACCTCGGTGAGGATGCGGAAGAGCTGGAACGGGTCGGCCGCCCCCACGATCAGGTCGTCGTCGGCGTAGAAGCGCGAGTTGAAGTCGAACGAGCCGAGCTTTCCGAGGCGCAAGAGCTGCATGACGATGAACTCGATGTTCGTGCCGGGAGCGTGGTGACCGGTGTCGAGGCACACCATCGCCTTATCGCCGAGAGAGGCCACCTGCGCGTAGGAGGTCCCCCAGTCGGGAACGTCGGTGTGGTAGAACGACGGCTCGAAGAACTTGTACTCCAGCACGAGACGCTGATCGTCGCCGAGGCGCGCGTAGATCTGCTGGAGCGAGTCCTGCAGGCGGTCCTGTCGGCCGCGCATGTCGTTCTGGCCGGGGTAGTTCGAGCCCTCCGCGAGCCAGATCTTCAGGTCGCGCGAGCCCGTGGCATCCATCACGTCGATGCATTCGAGGTGGTGGTCGATCGCCTTGCGGCGGATGCGCTCGTCGTGGTGGGTGAGGGCGCCGAACTTGTAGTCCTCGTCCTGGAAGGTGTTGGAGTTCACCGTGCCGAGCTTCACGCCGAGGTCTTCGGCGTGACGGCGGAGGGCCGTGTAGTCGTCGACGAGGTCCCACGGGATGTGCAGGGCCACCGTGGGGGCGAGGGCGGTCAGCCGGTTGACCTCGGCGGCATCCGCGATCTTCTCGAACGGGTCGCGCGGGGTGCCGGCGGTGGGGAACACGCGGAAGCGCGTGCCGGAGTTGCCGAAGGCCCACGAGGGCAGCTCGATGGCCTGGGCTTCGAGGGTCGACAGGATCTCGGGAGACAGCGTCGTCATGAGGGGGTGCTTTCGGTCGGGGCGGATGCCGGGGTCCCGGCGTTGACGGAGGGGACGGATGCCGCGGGCGCGGCCGCCGCGAGCTGGTCGGCGAGGTGGAACACCTCGGTGAGGGCAGTCGCCGCCTGATCGGGGCGGCCGTCGAGGTCGACGAAGAAGGGGGCCATCTCGGCCTCCCACGCCGCGGCGATGGGAGAGGCGGCGAGGAAGGCCTGGGCGGCCGCGTCGTCGTCGGTCTCGTAGTAGCCGATGAGACGCCCTCCCTCGCCGAGGAACAGGGAGTAGTTGCGGCGTCCGGCGGCGGCGATCTCGGCGAGCATGTCGGCGCGGACGGGCGTGTGCCGGGCGACGTACTCGTCGATGAGCTCGGGTCGAACACGCAGTTCGAAGCAGACACGGGCGGGCATGGGGAGTTCTCTTCCTCGAGAATGAATCGTTTCACGCCACGGTAGCACGAGGCGACGAATCGTGCGATATCGTCGTCGGATCATGGCGGTCAAAATCAAGGACGTCGCCGCGCACGCCGGCGTCTCGGTGGGCACCGTCTCGAATGTGCTCAACGGTCGCGACACGGTGTCGCCCGCGGTCGTCGCACGCGTCCGCGCCTCCATCGACACCCTCGGCTACGTGCGCAACGACGCCGCTCGTCAGCTGCGCGCCGGTCGAAGCCGCGCGATCGCGCTGATCGTGCTCGACGTCGGCAACCCCTTCTTCGCCGCCGTCGCCCGGGGTGCCGAGGCGCGCGCCGCCGCCGACGGGTACGTCGTCCTCCTCGGATCCAGCGGTGCCGACGCCGACCAGGAACGCCTCTACCTCGATCAGTTCCGCGAGCAGCGGGTCGCCGGGGTTCTCCTCACCCCGGCCGACGCCGGCGGAGACGTCGTGGAGCACCTCGCGGCCGCCGGCATCCCGGTCGTCCTCGTCGACGAGCAGACCCCCGGCGACGACGTCTGCACCGTCTCGGTCGACGACGTCGAGGGCGGCTCCCTGGCCGTGGCGCACCTGCTCGCCCAGGGCCGACGGCGCATCGCGTTCGTGGCCGGTCCGCTCACCACCCGACAGGTCGCCGACCGCCTCACCGGCGCTCGTCGCGCGGTCGCCGAGGTCGAGGGGGCGACCCTCGAGATCATCGAGACGGATGCCATGACCGTCCTCGCCGGCCGCGCCGCCGGCGAGGGGCTCCGCGAGCGCGACGACCACCCCGACGCGGTATTCGCCGCCAACGACCTCCTCGCGGTGGGCGTGCTGCAGGCGCTGACCATGCTCGGGGGGATCCGCGTGCCCGACGACATCGCCCTCGTCGGCTACGACGACATCGACTTCGCCGCCGCGACCGTGGTGCCCCTCACCTCGGTGCGTCAGCCCGCCGAGGCCCTGGGCTTGACCGCGGTCGACCTGCTGCTGCGCCAACTCGACGGCGGCGTCGACCCCGCGGAGCGGCAGGTGCGGTTCCGGCCCGAGCTCGTGGTGCGGGCGTCGAGCAGCTGACGCGGGCGACGAGGTCGAGGCGAAGCCGGGACCGGGACCGGAGGACATTCGGAGAGCGGAGGCGCCCCGACTCACCTCCGCTCCCCGTCAGCTCACGCCGCGCTTCGGGTCGTTCCCCCTCGGATCCTCCCGTGCACGCCGCCCGCGCGGGGGCAGCGAGTCCCCGCCGAGAGGTGTACTGACGGGGAACCCCTCGTCACCCGGTTCGCGCGTACCGTCGAGCTCATGGACAACAGGGCCGAGGTGAGGGAATTCCTGACCTCTCGTCGGGCGAAGCTCACGCCGGATGCCGTGGGTCTGCCCCCGGGCACCACGCGACGCGTACCGGGATTGCGTCGCAGCGAAGTCGCGCTGCTGGCCGGAGTGAGCATCGAGTACTACGCCAAGCTCGAGCGGGGCCAGATCGCGGGCGCCTCCGAGGCGGTCCTGCACGCGATCGCGGGGGCGTTGCACCTCGACGACGCCGAGCACGCCCACCTGTTCGATCTCGCCCGCACGGCGGGGCAGAGCCCGACACGCCCCCGCCGCGCGACGCCCACGCCGACGCAGGTCAGGCCCGGGATGCAGCGGATGCTCGACGCGGTCACGGGCGGCGCGGCGATCGTCCGCAACGGGCGGATGGACATCGTCGCCGCCAACGCACTCGGCCGTGCGATGCACGTTCTGGCGCTCGAGGCACCCGGCAACGGGAACCTGGCGAGGTTCGCCTTCCTCGACCCGCGCGCCCACCAGTTCCACCCGAACTGGGACGCTGCGGCCGACATCGTCGTCGGCATCCTTCGCACAGAAGCCGGACGCGACCCGTACGACCGCGCTCTCCACGACCTCGTGGGTGAGCTCAGCACGCGCAGCGATGCCTTCCGCACCCGATGGGGCGCCCACGACGTGCGCCGGCACGGCGCCGGGGCCAAGCGCTTCGTGCACCCCGTGGTCGGCCCGCTCGAGCTCGGCTACGAGGATCTGCAGTTCGTACAGCACCCCGGCCTGACGTTCCTCGTCTACGTCGCCGAGCCCGGCTCGGACAGCGTCGAACGGATGAAGGTGCTCGCCACCTGGCAGGCCACGAACGACACGGAAGCCGAAGGCGGGCTTCCCCGGGATGCCGCTGCAGCGGCGCGAGAGGAATGACGACATGCACACACGGACGTTGGGACAGGGGCTCGAGGTGTCGGCCGTCGGGCTCGGCTGCATGGGGATGTCGCAGTCGTACGGCCCGAATCCGGGAGACCGCGACGACATGATCGCCGTGCTGCGTTCGGCTCTCGACGCGGGCGTCACTCTCTTCGACACCGCGGAGGTCTACGGCCCGTACGACAACGAAGAGTTGGTCGGTGAGGCGCTCGAGCCGATCCGCGACCAGGTCGTCATCGCCACCAAGTTCGGGTGGGACATCCGCGACGGCGCGATGGCCGGGCTCGACAGTCGGCCCGAGCAGATCCGCCGCGTGGCCGACGCGTCGCTCGCGCGTCTGCGCACCGACGTGATCGACCTCTTCTACCAGCACCGCGTCGACCCCGACGTTCCGATCGAGGACGTCGCGGGAACGGTGGGCGAGCTCGTCGCCGCGGGCAAGGTACGCCACTTCGGGCTCTCCGAGGCGTCCGCGGCGACGATCCGCGCCGCCCACGCGACCTTCCCCGTCACAGCGCTGCAGAGCGAGTACTCGCTGTGGACCCGCGATCCCGAGGCGGAGATCCTCCCCACCCTCGCCGAGCTGGGCATCGGGTTCGTGCCCTTCAGCCCTCTCGGCAAGGGGTTCCTCACGGGCACCGTCGACACCTCGACCACCTTCGGCGAGGGCGACATCCGCACGCGCGTCCCCCGCTTCGAGGCCGACAACCTCGCCGCGAACCAGGCACTCGTCGCGCACGTGCGCGAGCTCGCCGAGCGGAAGGACTCCACACCCGGGCAGATCGCGCTCGCCTGGCTGCTCGCCCAGGGGCCGCACATCGTCCCCATCCCCGGCACCCGTCGCACGGAGCGGATCAACGAGAACGCGCGGTCGACCGAGGTGGCTCTCTCCGCCGATGAGAAGGCCGACCTCGACGGTCTCGCCCGCCGCGTCGGCGTGCACGGCGACCGTTACAACGCGCAGCACATGGGCTTCGTGAACCGCTGAGTCACACGAGCCCGGGAGTTCGCTCGCGGCGTGGCTCCTGGAGGAGCCGACTCTCACCCGCGATCTCCGTGATCACGGCAAGACCGAACCGCTGCCCGGCCCAGATGCCCTCAACGCCAGAGGCCCCGACCGCCACGAGGGCGGCCGGGGCCGGAGCGGAGGCTTCGACTCAGAAGTCGAAGTTACCGATGTTGGAGGCGTCGAACACGTAGGGGTCGCCCAGGAGCACCGTGGCGTCGGCGCCGACGGTGAACGAGCCGAGCTTGCCGGCCTCGAAGGTGTCGCCTTCCTTGCCGGTGATGGTGCCGTCGATGAGCGCCTTCGTCGCGTAGGCCGAGAGGTAGCCGAGGTCGGCCGGGTTCCACAGGGCGAACGAGGTGATGGTCCCGTCCTGCACGTACTCGCGGAGCTGGTTCGGCGTGCCGAGACCGGTCAGCGCGACCTTGCCCTTGTACTCCGAGGTGGAGAGGTAACGACCGGCCGCGGCGATGCCGACGGTGGTCGGCGAGACGATGCCCTTGAGGTTGGGGTAGGTCTGCAGCAGAGCCGCGGTGCGGTCGAACGAGGTCTGGTCGTCGTCGTCGCCGTAGACGACGTCGACGAGCTCGATGTTCGGGTGGTTCGCGGCGAAGTCCTTCTTCATGAGCTCGATCCAGGTGTTCTGGTTCGTCGCGTTCGCGGCCGCCGACAGGATGGCCACCTGACCGGCATCCCCGATCTGCTTCGCGACCAGGTCGACCTGCACCTTGGCGATGCCCTCGGCCGTGGCCTGGTTGATGAACAGGTCGCGGCACTTCGCGTCGGTGTCGGAGTCGAAGGTCACGACCTTCACTCCGGCGCTGCGGGCCTCGTCGAGCGCGTCGCAGATGGCGGAGGGGTCGTTGGCCGAGATGACGAGCCCGCCCACGCCCTGCTGGGCCGCGGTCTGGATGTACTGCACCTGCGAGGTCGGCGTCGCCTCGCTGGGGCCGACCTGCTCGAAGGTGCCGCCGAACTCCTTGATGGCCTCTTCGCCGCCCTTATTGGAGGTCTCGAAGTACGGGTTGCCGAGGTTCTTCGGGAGGAAGGTGATCGACAGGTTGCCGCCGTCGCCTCCCTCGCTCGAGCCGCCGCCGGCGCCGCCGGAGCAGCCGGTGGCGAGGAGGGTGACCGCCAGGGTCAGGGCGGCGGCAGCGGTGCCGACGCGGGTCTTGCGGGTGAATGCGAACATCGTTGTTTCCTTCCGTGTGCAAGTGGTGGTGGTGCAAGTGGTGGTGGTGCGGGTGGTGGGCGAGGGTCAGACGGTCGACGCCGGGGCGGTCGACCGCGTGCTTCTCCTCTTCCCGAGCGCGGTGACGCGTCGGGCCTGCAGCCAGGTGAGGAGGCTGGCGGACACCACCGAGAGCACGAGCAGCGCTCCGGTGATGACGTTGATGATGTCGCTGGTGACACCGGCGAGACGGAGGGCGCTGCCCAGCGTGCCGATGAGCAGCACGCCGGCGATGACGCCGTGGAGCGCCCCGCGTCCGCCGAAGATCGACACACCTCCGAGAAGCACCGCCGCGATTACCTGCAGTTCCATGCCCATGGCGTTCTCGCCGCGAGCGTTGCTGTAGAGCAGCGTGAAGTACACGCCGGCGAAGCCCGAGACGGTGCCGCTCATGACGAACAGCAGGAACTTGGTGCGGGCGACGTCGATCCCAGAGAACTGCGCCGCCTCTTTGTTCAGACCGATGGCGTACAGCGACCGACCGAAGGAGGTGAGGTGCAACAGCACGGCGAACACGATCGCGAGCACGACGAACGGGATCATGATCAGCGGCAGCGGGGTGCCGGGGATGTTCGCCTTCGCGAGGTCGGTCCAGGTTTCGGGGAACTCGGTGACCGCCTCGGTGCCGAGCAGTCCGACCGCAATGCCGCGGAAGAGCGCGAGCGTTCCGATCGTGACCGCGAGCGAGGGCAGCCCCACGACGGTGACGAGGAAGCCGTTCATCGCCCCGGCGACGAGCCCGACGACGATCGCCGCGAGGGCCGCCAGCTCGAAAGGCCACCCCGACTGCGTCAGCACACCGACCGTGACACTCGACAGGCCCACGATGCTCGCCACCGAGAGGTCGATCTCCTCGGTGATGATGATGAGGGTCATCGGCAGCGCGATCAGCAGGATCGGCGCGATGTCCCGCAGCAGGTACGTGACCGTGAGCGGGCTGTCGAAGTTGCGCACGGTCGCGAGCGACACGACGATGACGAGCAACAGGATGCCGATGATGGCGGCCTCGCGCGTGAACAGGGCGCGGCGCCAGAACGGGCGGGCGTGCGCGCGGTAGGTGCGGGCGCGGTCGTCGACGGCGGTGGAGGTCATCGGCCCGTCTCCCTCTCTGCGGTGAGCTTGCGGGATTGTCGGACGGCGAGCACGCGGTCGAGCACGATCGCGCCGAGGATGAGCGCGCCGACCACCGCCCGCTGCCAGAAGTCGTCGATGCCGAGGATCGGCAGCGCACGGTTGATGGTGAGCAGCAGGTAGGCACCGATCGCGGCGCCCCACACCGAGCCGACGCCACCCGAGATGGCGACACCGCCGATCACGGCCGCGCCGATGGCCTGCAGCTCCCAGCCGAAGCCGGCGTTCGAGGCGACCGTGCCGTATCGCGCCGCGTACAGCACGCCGGCGAGTCCCGCGAGGGCCCCGCTCGTCACGAACGCGCCGATGATGCGGCGGTTGACCTTGAGGCCGTAGAGGTGCGCCGCGGCAGGGTCGGAGCCGATCGCGTACAGCTCGCGCCCGCTGCGGAGGTTGCGCAGGTACCACGCGGCACCGATGAGCACGACGACCGCGAGGAGCGTCAGGATCGGGATGCCGAGCACCTGGCCCGTGCCGAGCCCGCGGAAGTCCGCGGGCAGATCCGAGGCGTTGACCCGGTTGCTGCCGGCCCACGCCACGTTGATGCCGCGGTAGATGTACATCGTGCCGAGCGTGATGACCAGCGCGGGCACCTTCGCGTACGCCACGAGCGCGCCGTTGATGAGGCCCAGGATGCCGCCGACGACGATGCCGGCGAGGAAGACGACCACGAGCGGCAGCCCGGGGACGTCGATGAAGAGCCGCCCGGTCAGGTAGGCGGTGATGCCCACCACGGAGCCGACGGAGAGATCGACGTTGCGCGTGATGATGACGATCGCCTGACCGACGGCGACAAGCAGGAGGAGCGACGGGGTCAGCAGCAGGTCGCGGAAGCCGTCGGGAGAGAAAAGGAACGTCGGGTTGTTCAGCGTCGCGACGACGATGATCAGCACGAGGGCGAGGACGATGCCGCTCTCGCGCGCCGTGGCGACATGCGAGACGAGCTTCGCCGCGGGGCTGGTGCCCGGGCGGACGGGGGTGGCGGTGCTCATCGGATGCCCTCCGCATCGGCGGTCGCAGCGAACATGATCGTTTCGGGGGTGGCATCCGCTCGGGCGAATTCCCCGGTGAGGCGTCCCTCGCGCATGACGAGGACGCGGTCGGCCATCCCGAGTACCTCGGGGAGCTCGCTCGAGATCATGAGAATCGCGAGGCCTTGCTGCGCGAGTTCGGAGAGCAGGCGGTGCACCTCGGACTTCGTGCCCACGTCGATGCCGCGGGTGGGCTCGTCGACGATCAGCACGCGGGGCTGGGTCGCCAGCCATTTCCCGATGACGACCTTCTGCTGGTTTCCTCCGCTGAGCGTTCCCGTCGTGGCATCCAGGGCTGCCGTCTTGACCTCGAGGCGGCTCGCCCACTCCCGGGCGGCACGGTTCTCGTCGCTCGTGCGCAGCAGCCCCCAGCGGGAGAGCTTCGACCGGATCGCCAGCGTGATGTTGCGCGAGACGCCCTCGTCGAGGACGAGCCCCTGCTTGCGGCGATCCTCGGGCACGAGGGCGAGACCACGCGCGGTCGCCTGGCGGACGCTTCCCTTGGGGAGGACCGTGCCGCCCAGTCGGACCGTTCCGGACTCGTAGGCGTCGACGCCAAAGATCGCACGGGCGACCTCGCTGCGTCCGGCACCGACGAGCCCCGCGAGACCGACGATCTCGCCGGCGCGCAGGGAGAACGACACGTCGCGGAACACCCCGGGTCGCGTGAGCCCTTCGACCTCGAGCACGACGTCGCCGGGGGTGGACGGGAGCTTGGGGAAGAGCTCGGTCACGTCGCGGCCGACCATCTGGCGGACCAGGTCGTCCACCGTCGTGTCGGCCAGGGGCGTGGTGTGCACGTAGGCGCCGTCGCGCATCACGGTGACGGTGTCGCACAGGGCGAACACCTCGTCGAAACGGTGCGAGATGAACAGGAGGGCGCGGCCCTCGTCGCGCAGGCTCCGCGCGACCGCGAACAGGCGCTCGACCTCGACGCCGCTGAGGGCGGCGGTGGGCTCGTCCATGATCAGCACGCGCGCGTCGAGCGAGATGGCCTTCGCGATCTCGATGATCTGCTGGTCCGCGATCGAGAGACCCTCGGTCACCCGGTCGGGGTCGAGGGCGACGCCGAGACGCTGGAAGATGCGCGTCGCCTCCTCGCGCATCGCCGCCCGATCGATGCGGCCGAGGCGCCCGGTCGGCTGGCGGCCCATGAAGATGTTCTCGGTGACGGAGAGGTCGGGGAAGAGCGTCGGCTCCTGGTAGATCACCGCGATGCCGGCGGCCTTCGACTGCGCCGTGCTGGCGAAGTCGACGCTCTCGCCGTCGAGCAGGAAGTCGCCGTCGTCGCGGCGGTACAGCCCCGCGATGATCTTCACGAGGGTGGACTTCCCGGCACCGTTTTCGCCGATCAGGGCATGAATCGAGCCACGATCGAGCACGAGGCTCCCCGACCGCAGGGCGACCACCGGGCCGAACGACTTCATCACGCGTCGCAGCTCGAGCGCGTGATCGGGCGGGGCGGGTGTCGCGTCCGTCGCGTCAGCCATGCGGCCTCCTCGTTGAGGGTGGAGCCGGTTGCCCGGCGGAAATCTGAATCGTTTCAGATCGGATGCCAGTCACTGTAGGGTGAGTCCGACGATGCGGTCAAGTCAGGATCACGTCGAGACCGGATCGTGACGTGAGGGGGCACCGTGTCGATCAGCATCCGCGATGTCGCAACCCTCGCCGGTGTGTCCGTGGGCACCGTCTCCAACGTCCTCAACCGCCCCGACGCCGTCTCCGCGGGCTCGATCGAGCGCGTGAACCGGGCAATCGAAGAGCTCGGCTACGTGCGCAACGACGCCGCTCGCCAGCTCCGCGCCGGGGTCAGTACGACGGTCGGCTTCGTCGCGTTGGATGGGCGCAATCCGTTCTTCGCCGACGTCGTCGGGGGTGCCGAGAACGAGGCGACCGCCCGCGGGCTCGCCCTCCTCCACGGCAACAGCGACGAGGACGCCGCCCGGGAGACGCTGTACATCGATCTCTTCGAGCAGCAGATGGTGCGCGGGCTCCTCATCGCTCCGTTCGGAGACGTCACCACACGGTTGACGCGGCTGCGAGCCCGCGGCATCCCGTCCGTCCTCATCGACCGCTTCTCCGGAGACGCGCAGTTCTCCTCGGTCTCGGTCGACAGCGTGGCGGGCGGAAGACTGGCCGCGGAGCACCTCCTGGAACGCGGGCGCCGACGCCTCGCCTTCGTCGGGGGAGGCTTCGACATCCGGCAGGTGACCGACCGCCTCGCCGGGGCGCGCAGCGCAGTCGAGAACAGCACGCACCGCGCCACGCTCGAGGTCGTTCCGACCCACGCCCTGACGGTCGACGAGGGCGTCGCGGCCGCGCGGCGCCTGCTCGTGCGGGATCGCTCCGACCGCCCCGACGCGGTGTTCGCCGGCAACGATCTCGTCGCGCTCGGACTCCTCCAGGGCCTGATCGTCGACGGGCGCGTCCTCGTGCCCGACGAGATCGCCGTCGTCGGCTTCGACGACATCCCCTTCGCCGCCGCCGCCGCCGTGCCGTTGACCTCGGTCCGTCAGCCGAGCGCCCTCATCGGCGGCACCGCGATGCGGATTTTGCTCGATGAGGCCGACGACCCGGGCCGACCGACCCGGCAGACGGTGTTCGCGCCGGAGCTGGTGGCGCGGGCGTCGACGGGGATGCCGTAGCGGTCCAGGGGGCGGCGTGTCGTGCGCGCAACGCCGCGCTCCGCGGGCGAGTGTCCACAACACCCGGACATGCTCGTCGACCCGTCCGGGTTTCGTGGGCGCTCAGCGCGGGTGCGCGCCGCCACGCGAACCCGCACCGCACGACTCAGCGCCCAGGAACCCCCTCCGCCCCCTCGACCTGCTTCGGCGTCCGCACGAACGCTGCGAGCACGATCACCGCGATCGACAGGCACGCCGCGACGAAGAAGGCGGTGTGGATGCCGGAGGCCGTGGCATCCACGACACTCGCTCCCCCGGTGGCCGCCGACGCGGCGCCGACCGTCATCAGGGTCACGAACACCGCCGTGCCCGCGGCTCCCGCGAGCTGTTGCACGGTCGACACGATCGCCGAGCCGTGCGGGTACAGCTCGCGCGGAAGCGAGCCGAGCGCCGAGGTCATGAGCGGGGTGAACATGAACGCCAGGCCGAGGCTCAGCAGGCAGTGCACGGCGATCACGAAGCCGATCGGCGTCGAGGTCGAGAGCGTCGCGAAACCCCACAGCGCCACGCTGGCGACGACGGCGCCCGGGAGCACGAGCGGGCGCGCGCCGAAGCGATCGAAGAGGTTGCCGACGAGCGGGGCCATGAGCCCCATCAGCAGACCGCCGGGGAGAAGCATGAGCCCGGTCGGGAGCGTGCCGAGCCCGAGGACGTTCTGCAGGTACAGCGGCAGCAGGATGAGCACGCCGAACAGCGTCGTCATCGCCACGACGACGAGGACCACGGCGACAGTGAACGACGAGTGCCGGAAGACGCCGAGGTTCAGCAGCACCCGATCGGTCGACCCGAGGCGCAGCTGACGGACGATGAACGCCGCCAGCGCGACGGCACCCAGAGCCAGCGGCATCCAGATCGGGACGATCTCGTGACCGCCCGCCGCTTCACCGATGCTCGACAGGCCGAAGATGAGGCCGCCGAAGGCCAGAGCCGAGAGCACCACCGACAGCACGTCGAGGGTGACCCGTCGCGTGTCGGTCAGATTGCGCACCCAGCGGGCTCCGAGCGCGATCGCGATCAGAGCGATGGGAATCATGACGATGAACATCGCGCGCCAGGGGAACACCGACAGGATGAGGCCCGACACGGTGGGACCGACAGCCGGGGCCACCGAGATGACGATCGAGATGAGCCCCATCATGCGGCCGCGGCGGTGCGCCGGGACGACGTTGAGCACGGTGGTGAACAGCAGCGGGATCATGATCGCGGTACCCGAGGCCTGAACGATGCGGCCCACCAGGAGCACACCGAAACCGGGCGCGGTCGCCGCGATCACCGTGCCGAGCGTGAACAGGCCCATCGCGGTGAAGAACAGGGTCCGCAGCGGGAAGCGCTGAATCAGGAAGCCGGTCGTCGGGATGACCACCGCCATCGTGAGCAGGAACGCTGTCGTCAACCACTGCGCGGAGGCGGCGGTGATGTCGAGCTCGCGCATGAGCTCGGGCAGGGCGACGCCCATGATCGTCTCGTTGAGGATGACCACGAAGGCGGCGACGACGAGCAGGGCGATGACGGCGCCCGGGCGCACGGCGGTCTTACCGGGCGGGGCGGCGGTGGGGACGGTTCCGGTGGAGACCATGGTCGACCAATCTGAGCAGTGACGGGCAAGTTGGCAGCTACTGCCAATAAGACATCGACTACTGTATCGGACATGAGCACCCCGGCCGCCCCCGTCGAGGGATTGCGTGACCGCCGACGTCGCGAGACCGCGGTGGAGATCTGCGCCGCCGCCCTCGATCTGTTCGAGGAGAACGGCGTCACCGGCACCACCGTCGATGAGATCGCCGCGCGCGCCGGCGTCTCTCCCCGCACGTTCTTCCGCCTGGCCGGCACGAAGGAAGACGCGATCTTCGTCGACGACGGCCGCTTCGCCGACGCCCTCGCCGGGGTCGCCGAGGTCGGCGACGACATCGCTGCCCTGCTGACCGCGCTCCGGCAGGTGTTCGCACGCGAACTGGAGCTTTTGGATGCCGATGCCCGGGCGCGCGAACGCTTCCTCCGCGTGCGTCGGCTCATCGCCCACGAACCCGCGCTGCTCGGCGCGGCCGTCCGCCGCGAGGTCACGTCGGCCGACCGCTTCGTGCCCGAGATCGCCGAGCGGATCGGCCTCGCCGAGCTCGACGTGCGCACGGCCCTGGGCGTCGCCGGCCTCGAGATGCGGACGACCCTCGACGAGTGGGCCCGCCGCTACGATGCCGGCGAGACCGCCCACCTCGGCGACCTGCACGGCGAGGTGCAGGCGCGATTGGGCCGCGCCGTCACGTCTCGCGCGTGATCGTCACCTTCACCTTGAGCTGGCTCTTCCCCGGACCCGCGTAGACCCCGCGCAGCGGCGGGACGTCGTTGTAGTCGCGGCCCCGGCCGACGAGCACGTGGCGATCACCGATCTCGATGTTGTTCGTCGGGTCGAAGCCCTGCCAATCGCCGGCGAACCACTCGACCCAGGCGTGCGACTCTCCCGTCACGGCCTCTCCGACCTCGGCGGAGGGCTTCGGGTGCAGGTAGCCCGAGACGTAGCGAGCCGGGATGCCGACTTCGCGCAGGGCCCCGATCGCGATGTGGGCGATGTCCTGGCAGACGCCCTTCCGCGCTTCCCAGGCGTCCACGGCCGTCGAGGTGACGCCTGTGACGCCCTGCATGTACTCGATCGCGTCGCCGATCGCCTCCGCGATGGCGTGCGCGGCGGGACCGGGGCGATCGTGCCGTGCGGCGATCGATCGCGCGAGCTCGGCCACCTCGGGGTGCGGGGCCGTCCGCCGAGTCTGCGTCAGCTGCTCGACGGTCGAGATCGACCGTTCCGCCTCGGCCGCGAGCTGCTCCCACGTCATGTCGGTGTGCTCGATCGGTCGCGGGCGCACCTCGACGAGCGAGCGCGCCGTGATCGTGAGGGCGGCGTGCGGGGAGAGCACGTCGAACGCCGCGACGCGCGTGCCGAAGTAGTCGACGTACTGGTTGACCGACGTCGACGGCTCGATGTCGAGCGACGAGCTCAGCACGAACTGACTGTCGGTCGAGTGCGGCAGCATCCGCGCCTCGTTGTACGACGCCGAGACGTCACCCGGGTAGGCGAAGCCGGTCTGGTGCTCGATCCGCAGACGCTTCATGAGATCTCTCCGATCCAGCTGGGCTCGGCCTGCGTCGGGAAGAAGCGCGAACGGATCGCCTCCGACGCCTCGCGCGTCACCGTCTGCACGCGCTGCATGTGCTCGGGGAGATCCGTGAGCACGTCGCTGACCGGCCGGTACTCGAGGTCGTTGCGGATCTGGCCGAGCGCCCGCAGCACCGTGTTGGAGTGGCCGACGCGGTCGGCGCGGGGGTCGATCGCACTCATGCAGTCCTCGGCGCGTTGGATCGAGTAGATGATCGAGCGCGGGAAGAGACGGTCGAGCAGCAGGAACTCGGCCGCGTTGCGGGCACTCGGCATCCCTCGATAGGTCCGCAGGTAGGCCTCGTACGCGCCGCACGAGCGGAGGATCGTCGTCCACGAGGGGCCGGAGACCTCGGTGAGCGACCGCGTCGCGAGCAGCCGCGCGGTCATGTCGGTGCGCTCGATGCTGCGCCCGAGCGTGAAGAACTGCCACGCCTCGTCGCGGTTCGTCGAGGAGTCGACGATGCCGATCGCCAGGGCGGCGCGCTCGCGCACCCACTGGAAGAACTCGTGCACCTTCTCGGTCTGCAGACGCCGTGGCATCCGGGAATTCGTGGTGTTGAGGATCTCCCAGAGCTCGGTCGAGACGATCTCACGCGCGCGGCGGGCGTTCTCGCGCGCCGCGGTGATCGAGTAGGCGATGCTCGACGGGTTCATGCGATCCACCGCGAGGCGGGCGAGCACGTCGTCGCGGCGCACCGAGTCGACGTTCTCGGGCCAGGCCGAGCCCATCACGCTCAGCAGCGATCGGCACGCGGTGTCCTCGTCGATCCACGGGTCTTCGAGGAGCAGCTGCAGGTGCACGTCGAGGATGCGCGCCGTGCCGTCACTGCGCTCGATGTACCGCCCGATCCAGAACAGGCTCTCTGCGATGCGACTCAGCATGAGTCGGCCTCCCTGATCCCTGAGCCTGTCGAAGGGTCCGGAACCCGTCGCTCGGCCTGTTGCTGCTGCTGCTCGGCCTGCGGACCGTGCTGCACGCTGGCATCCTGCTGCTGCTGTTCCTGCTGCTCGCGCCCACCCGCGCGCGGATCACGGGGCGCGGTCGCGGGAGCCGGCTGACCGTCGTAGATGATCGGGATCGACTCGGTCACCGCGGCCTGATCGGCGACGAGGCCCGAGACGCCGTTGCCCTGGCCGTACTCGACGTGCGAAGGGGCCGATCCACCGACCACCCAGGTGTCCTTCGAGCCGCCGCCCTGGCTGGAGTTCACCACGAGCTGACCCTCCGGAAGGGCGACGCGCGTGAGTCCGCCGGGCAGCACCCAGATGTCGTCGCCGTCGTTCACGGCGAACGGGCGCAGATCGGCGTGGCGCGGGCGCATGCCGTCCTCGACGAGCGTCGGGATGGTCGAGAGCATGACCACCGGCTGCGCGATCCAGCCGCGGGGGTCGGCGAGCAGGCGCTTGCGCAACGCGTCGAGTTCGGCGGGCGAGGCGTCGGGGCCCACGACGAGCCCCTTGCCGCCGGAGCCGTCGACCGGCTTCACGACGAGCTCGGGCAGACGGTCGAGCACCTCTTCGAGCGCGCCCGGATCCTCGAGCCGCCAGGTGTCGACGTTCTTGAGGATCGGCTCTTCGGCGAGGTAGTAGCGGATGAGATCCGGCACGTACGTGTAGAGCAGCTTGTCGTCGGCGACGCCGTTGCCCACCGCGTTGGCGATCGTGACGTTGCCCAGGCGCGCCGCGAGCATGAGGCCGGGGGCCCCGAGCATCGAGTCGGCGCGGAACTGCAGCGGGTCGAGGAAGTCGTCGTCGACGCGGCGGTAGATGACGTCGACGCGCTGGGGTCCGCGCGTGGTGCGCATGAACACCTTGCCGCCGATGCACAGCAGGTCGCGGCCCTCGACCAGCTCGACACCCATGAGGCGCGCGAGCAGCGTGTGCTCGAAGTACGCCGAGTTGTAGACACCCGGCGTGAGCACGACGATGTTCGGGTCATCGATCCCGGGCGGGGCCGAGGCGCGCAGCGCAGCGAGCAGCTTGTTGGGGTAGTCGCCCACGGGGCGCACCCGCATCGAGACGAACAGCTCGGGCAGCGTCTGCGCCATGACGCGGCGATTCGAGATGACGTACGAGACGCCCGAAGGCACGCGCACGTTGTCTTCGAGCACGCGCATCTCGCCGTGCTCGTCACGGATGAGGTCGATCCCCGACACCTGGATGCGGACGCCGTTGGCGCTGCGGATGCCAGCCGCCTGGCGGTAGAAGTACTGCGACGACGAGATGAGACCGGCCGGCAGGATGCCGTCGCGCACGCAGTGCTGATTGCCGTAGGCGTCGTCGAGGAACGCCTCGAGTGCGCGGACGCGCTGCTTGACGCCGGCCTCGATCCGCGACCACTCGTCGTACGCGATGACCCGGGGCACGGCATCCAGTGGGAAGGGCCGCTCCTCGCCCGCGAAGTCGAACGTCACGCCCTGCGCGAGGTACGAACTCGCGAGCGATTCGGTGCGACCGCGCAGCTCTTCCTGCGTCATCTGCGCGAGCGTCTGGTACAGCTCCCGATACGCCTCGCGAGAGGGGGCGGCTTCTCCGGGACTCGCCGGAATGCCGAACATCTCGTCGAACGCCGGGACGCCGGAAGCGGTCTTGCGCGGCGCCAGCGTGGAGCCGTAACCGTCGAACAGGTCACCCATGCGACGACTCTACTCAGGGCCGTGTTGCGGGAAGGTTTCCCCACGGTCGTCTCACGACATGCCACAGCAGATGGATAGAGTGACGCCTACGTCTGCCGCCACGACCAAGGGTGCCTCCATGCGCGTGCTCGTCACCAGTTCCCGTAACACCTTCGCCCTCGACCTCATCCGCAAGCTCGGGAGCGTCGGCCACACGGTCTTCGCCAGCGACACCTACGACGGAGCCGTGGGCAACCACTCGCGCTTCCTCGCCGGGCACCTCGCCACCCCGTCGCCGCGGTTCGAGACCGACGCCTTCATCGCGACGGTGAGCGACTACGTCGAGAAGCACGACATCGACCTGATCATCCCGACATTCGAGGAGGTCTTCTACCTCGCCGCGCGCGTGGCCGATCTCCCGTCCGGCGTGCGCCTCTTCTCCGGCACCTTCGCCGACCTCGCCCGCCTGCACGACAAGGCGAGCTTCCAGCGCCTGGCTCAGGATGCCGGCGTGCCCATCCCTGAGACGGTCATCGTCACCTCCCCCGAGGAACTGCGCACCGCGATCGACAGCTTCCCCCGCTACTTCGCCCGCGCGGCGTTCTCGCGGGGCGGGGTGGGCCTGCTGACCAACACCGGTCCGCTCGCCGGCAAGATCCCCGTCGAGGAGTGCGTCCCCACGCCCGAGCAGCCCTGGCTCGTGCAGCCGTTCGTCGACGGGCCGATGGTCTGCACGTACAGCGTCGTCGTCGACGGCACCGTGCAGGCGCACACCACCTACAAGGCCGCCGAGCAGTGGGCGCACTCCACCGCGATCGCGTTCATCGCCGTCGACAGCACCGACACCCTGCGCTACACGCAGCAGATCGTCGACACCCTCGACCCCGGGTTCACGGGCCAGATCTCGTTCGACTTCGTCGACCACGGCACCGAGGCCGCCCCCGACTACAAGATCATCGAGTGCAACCCGCGCCCCACAAACGGCGTCATCCTGCTCGACGCCGAGGACGTGTCGAAGGCCATCGAGGGCGAGCTGGCCGAGCCCGTCGTCGCGGTTCCCGGCACCGAACGCCAGATCACGCTCGCCGTGGTCGCCGACGCGTTCACCGAGCCGCTGTCGCACCTGCCCAAGACGCTGCACGACCTGCTGCATGTGCGCGACGTGGGCGCGGGGTGGTGGGACGGAGCCGCAATGCTCTGGAGCCCGGCCACGATCGTCCACGGCGCGAAGATCTCGCACGGCGACCGCAAAGAGATCCTCGCGGCGCTCGGCGACGACATCGTGTGGAACGGCGAGGCGATCGAGGGGATGAGCGACGCGGATGCCGAGGCCCTCGAGGCCGTGCACGCGGGTCGCGTGTAACTCCCCGGCATCCGGAGTCGGGCGCCGTGCCGTCCCGCGGAGTTCGCGGCCGGCACGCGGCCACGGACGATCCGTGCCCGGCGTGTCACCGCCGTTCTCCGCGGAACGGTCCGGCCGTGTCACGGCACCGCGGCCGCTCCGGCCGTCAGGAACCGGGGCGGAGCACCACCTTGATGCAGCCGTCCTGCTTCTTCTGGAACGTCTCGTACAGACGAGGGGCGTCCTCGAGCGGGGCGTGGTGGGTCACGAGGTCCATCACGCCGAGCGGGTCGGCGGGGTCTTCGACCAGCGGGAGCAGGTCGTCGATCCAGCGCTTGACGTTGCACTGTCCCATGCGGAAGTTCAGCTGCTTGTCGAACATCGTCTTCATCGGCAGGATGTCGGCCTCGCCGGCGTACACACCGCTGAGCGAGACCGTGCCGCCGCGGCGCACGAGGTCGATCGAGGCGTAGACCGCGGCGAGGCGGTCGAGACCGGCCTTGTCCATGAGCTTCTGCGCGAGCGCGTCGGGAAGCAGCCCGACGGCGTTCTGGGCCAGCTTGACGGCCCCGTTTCCGTGCGCCTCCATGCCGACGGCATCCACGATCCCGTCCGCTCCGCGCCCCTCGGTGAGGTCGATCAGCTCGTCGACCACCGTGTCGGTCAGGTCGTAGGTCAGGATACCGTGGCGCTCGGCCATCGCGCGACGCTCCGCCTCCGGCTCGATCGCGAGCACGCGGTAGCCGAGGTGCACGCCGATGCGGGCGGCGAACTGGCCGACCGGGCCGAGGCCCATGACCGCGAGCGTGCCGCCCTCGGGCACGTTCGCGTACTGCACGCCCTGCCAGGCGGTGGGGACGATGTCGCTGAGGAAGAGGTAGCGGTCGTCCGGCAGGTCGTCGCCGACGCGGATGTGGTTGTAGTCGGCGAGCGGCACCCGCAGGTACTCCGCCTGGCCGCCCGGCACCTGACCGTAGAGCTTGGTGTAGCCGAACAGCGCCGCACCACTGCCGTACTCGCGCACCTGCGTGGTCTCGCACTGCGACTGCAGGCCACGGCGGCACATGAAGCAGTGGCCGCACGAGATGTTGAAGGGGACGACGATGCGGTCACCGACGGCGAGGTTCGTCACGGCCGAGCCGACCTCGACGACGACGCCCATCGGCTCGTGGCCGAGCACGTCGCCCTTGTCGATGAAGGGGCCGAAGAGCTCGTACAGGTGGAGATCGGAGCCGCAGATCGCGGTCGAGGTGATCTTCACGATCGCGTCGGTCGGCTCGAGGATCTCGGGGTCGGGGACCTCCTCGACGCTCACGTTGCGCGTGCCCTGCCAGGTCAGTGCCTTCATGGTGGTGCCTCTCGTTCCGGGGGACGGCCAGTCTGCGCGGTGCGACGGGAGCGACCGAGGTGGTTGACGAACCCTCGTCCGATGGGTCAGGCCCCGGGCGCCACGAGCGGCGGCGCGTCGACCCAGTCGTGCATCCGACGCAAGAACGCGGCGTATCCGGCCGGGGCGCGCCCCGTGAACCGGCCCGACGTCTCGACCTCGTGCACATCGCTCGCCCGCTCGCGCGCGCCGAGAGCCCGCACCGCGCGGACGAGGTCGACGTCCTCGTGCGCGACGAGATCCCGGATGCCACCGGCCTCGGCGTAGGTGCTCGCCCGCACGCCGAGATTGGCGCCGTGCACGTTCCCCGGCGGGCGGCCCCGGTGGTGCGTTGCGCGCCAGTACGCCGCGTGGCGGGCGCTGAGGTCGGCGAAGTCGGGGCGGACTGTCCCGAGGACGAGGTCGATCCCGGCATCCATCAGGTCGAGTTGGTGCGTGACCCAGTCTCGGGGCACGACCGTGTCGGCATCCGTCATCGCGATCCACGTCTCCTCCGGCGCGGACCCGAGGGACGAGAGAGCGCGCGCGACGCCTGTCCGGCGGGCGGCGCCGACGTTGCGCGCCGAGATCTCGACCGCCTCCACCGGCCAGCGTCGCACCTGCGGGGTCGTCGTGTCGGTGCACGCGTCGAGCACGACGACGACCGTTGCAGCAAGCCCCGGTTCCCGCTCGCACGCGTGCGCCACCGCGCGGGTCACCGAGGCGAGGCAGCGCCCGATCAGCGCCTCCTCGTCGTGCGCGGGGATCACCACCGCCACCGCCGTCACGGCACGAGTCCCGCCTCGGCCGCCACCGACCGCGCACCGGGGCGCGCGAAGACCTCGAGCACGAAGTCCTCCTCCTCATGCCGGACGAGGCGCACGAGGTCGGGGCGCGCGGCGAGCGCGTCGTGCACGTCGTCGCCGGTCCGCGGGTATTCGGCGACCGGATGCCGCCAGTGGCAGGCCACGAGATGACCGTCGGCGCTCATCGAGCCGACGCTCGCGGTGAGACCCCGGTCGAGATCGGCGCCGGCCCAGTAGTACGCCACCTCCGACAGCACGACGAGGTCGAACGTGCCCTCGGGCCAGTCGGCGGGGAGCATGGCGCGACGGAGCTCGACGTTCCCGCGTCCGGCCAGGCGGTCGCGCGCCCGGTCGAGGGCGGCGGGGGCGAGGTCGACCGCGAGCACCCGGTCGCTCCGGTCGGCCAAGTGGGCCGTCAGCGCGCCCGTCGAGCATCCTGCCTCGAACGCCGAGCGGTAGCGCCGGCGGGGCAGGGCGGCGAGGAGCACGGCGCGTTTGCGTTCCTCGTACCAGCGCGAATCGAATCCCCACGGGTCGTCGTGCCGGGCGTACATGTCGTCGAAGTACTCCTGCCCGACGGAGGGTCGTTCCTCGCGGGCCGGGGCGAAGAACACCTCGCTGTCTCGGTCGAAGTGCGCGCGCATGCGGGCGTGGATCATCTCCTCGTCGCCGGGGGCGGCGGACAGCGGAAGGATCTGGCTCGTGTGCGCGGCGAGCGCGCGGGTCTTGGCATCCTGGATCTCGGGGCTCAGGAGCAGGCGCTCGGCCTGCTCCCACGGCACGTCGTCGGGGCCGCCCCAGTGCCATAGCCAGATGGGGAAGGCGCGCGAGCGGACGGTGCCCGCGCGCGCTGCGCCCTCGGGCGCTGCCCCCGCGGGCGCCGCGAGAAAGCGCTCCGCGCAGACCTCCTCGACGATCTCGCCCACCACGCGGTGATCGCGGTGCCCGTCGCCGCGCCACGGCGACAGCACGAGCACGCGGGACGGACCAGCGCGGTCGAGAGTGTCGTGGATGGCCGCGGCGATGGCATCCCGGTACTCCTCCGTGCCGCCGTCGGGGAGACCGAGGAAGACCGGTGGATCCGTCAGCCCGAGGATCTCGGTCGCGGCGAACATCTCTCGGCGGCGACGCAATGCCAGGGTGGCCGGGCTGTGGGTGGGCGAATCGGGGTGCGAGCCCTCGCCGTCGGTCACGACGAGGAGGTCGATCGGGATGCCGCGCGCGGCGGCGCTGGCGAGGAGCCCCGCGGCGCCGAGGCTCTCGTCGTCGGGATGCGCGGCCACGACGACGATCCGGTCGACATCGAGGTCGAGGGCGGGAAGGTCTCGGGCGAGGGCGGCGGTCCAGACGTCCTCGGCGGTTCCGGGATCGCGGTGATCGAAGCTCACCATGCGGCGCTCCCCGCCGCGATGTCGGCGCCGATCCTCGCTAGGTCGCGATCGCCGTGGTGCTGCCGGATGTAGACCCGCAGATCGGCAACCCGGCGGGCATGAGCTTCGTCGGCGACGAGCGGTCCCGGGCCGAGGGCGCGCGCGGCCTCGGCGAGGGTCGTCTCGACGGCGTCGGCGACGACGGTGCGCGCGCGGTTCGCCCGCAGGCCCTCGGATGCCGTGCCCCCGGCGCCGAACACCGTCGCGGTCTCGATGAGCACAGCACGTGCGGCCCACAGCGCGACGTCGGCGCGCGCGAGGTGCACGCGGGAGAGCTGGTCGGCGCTGTCTCGCGCCGCCGCCGCGGCGAGCGCGTCGCGAAGGGGAACGGTCCCGCCCCACCAACACGCGGCGACACCGACCCCGCCGTGCGCGAAGCCGGGACGCCGCAGGTACCACCCGGCATCCCCGACCGGGACGGCCGGAGCGCCGTCGACGTCGATCGGCGCGCTGACGACCCGCTCGAGTCCACGGGCGTGCCACGGTCCGGGGCGCGCCGTCACGGCGGGATCGCGCAGGTCGAGGGTGAAGAGCTGCCGGTGCGTGTCGTCGACCCACGCGGTCACCAGCGCGCGGTCGAGGTCGGCGGCGAGGGAGCACCAGGGTTTCGTGCCGTGCAGCGTCCAGGTGCCGGCATCCCGTCTCGCCTCGAATCGCATCCCCGGGCCCTCGGCGGCGAAGACGCCCCACGATCCGCTCGTGTCGAGGTCGGGTGCGCACCCGGCCGCAGCGGCTTCGTCGAGGATCGCGAGGGCGTCGAGGTGCGGCTCCAGCATCCTCGCCGCGGCGACGTCGCGCGCGGCGACCGAGGCGAGCAGCTCCCAGGTCGCCGCGAGGGAGCGCGGCCGCGCGACGCTCGTCACCCAGGCGAGCGTAGCGGCGAGGTCGGCGCCGAGGTCGTCGACGGCATCCGCCCCCGTCAGCGTCGCGCGCACGTCGTCGAGGCCGGCCGTATCGGGCGGGAGCAGCAAGGGGAAGGGGGGATGGTCACTGTCGGTCACGCGCGCCAGCTTGGGCTGCGAACCTCCGTGGGGCGAGATCCTTGACACGGCGCTCTGCGCGGCTCGTGCCGTCCCGCGGAGTTCACGGCGACGGGCCCACGGGCGCCGCACCGCCCTGCGGGGTTCCCCGACGCGCGTATTCTCCGGCCAGGCCGTCCCACACGAGATCCGGATGCCACGCCCCGGTGCCGCGGATCAGCGATGCAGCACGCGCCGGCGGAGCAGGGCGTCGAGGTGCGCGATGTGCAGCAGAAGGCCGGGGAAGGCGGCGGACAGGCCCTTCCGGGGGAGGCGATCGAGGGCGGGCTCGTCGCCGGGCAGGCGGTCCTGCTGACCTCGGACCAGCCGCCGGACCGCGTTCAGCAGCGCCATCGGGTGGGTGTCGAGGGCGCTGTGTCCGTTGTGGATGCGTACGAGGGTGGCATCCGGTGCCGCCGCGACCACCCGCTCGGCGATCGCCGACGGGGTGCGCAGGTCGCGGTCGCCCGAGAGCACCACGAGCGGCCAGTCGAAGGAGCGGACCGCCTCGATGAGGTCGTACGGCTCGCCGGCGAACGCCGGATAGCGGGGCGCGAGGGGAAGGTAGGTGCGCGCGGGGTCGAGCGGGTGCCCGTCGGGGGTGCCGCCGTAGCCCAGCTCGCGGAACGCGATCGTGCCCACGAGGTCGAACTCGTAGATCCCGGGAAACCGCGCGATCTCGGCGTCGCGCGTGGCGTAAGCGCCCAGGGCGCGCCACGCGAATCCGGGCCGGTGCCGCACGAGGGGGTGCACGAGGTCGGTTCCGCCGAGCTCGTAGGCGGCGCGGACGATGTCGAGCACGATCCGCTCCGAGACCCCGGCGGCCACGAGGCGCTTCACCCCGCGCGCCATGTCGTCGTCGGCATCCCAGAACAGCTCCCGCAGGCACGCGCGCTCCAGATCGATGTCATGGGCCGACTGCAGGGCGGAGTCGAGCAGCATTGCATGGACCCGCTCCGGATGCCGAGCCCCGAACGCCATGGCGAGGTAACTCCCGTACGACGAGCCGACGACCACCGCGCGGTCGACGCCCTCGGCGTCGAGCACCGCCGCGAGATCGTCCAGTACCGCGGTGATCCGCATGGCCTCGGGCGGGAGGGGATCGCCGGCGAGGTCGTTGCGGGAGCGACCGACACCGCGGTGCTCGACCATGATCAGGTCCAGCCCGCCGCGTGCGGCCCAGCGACGGAGGCCCCGGTACGGCAGCACCGAGGCGAGCCCCGGCCCGCCCGGGATCACGAGCACGGGCGTCGCCCCGCGGGGTCCTGAGCGCACGTAGGTCAGGTCGAACGCCGGAACTCCGCCGGTGGCCGGGCGCCACACCCGGCGGACGTTCTCGCGCATGTCAGCACGCTACCCGCCCGCGCGGCACCCGCGGGCGGGGCACTGTCGCCCCCCGCCCAGATCGCAGGATCGGCGCGAGATCACCCGCCGCGAGCCGCCCCGAAGATGTGCTCTCGGCCCGGACGTGTGATCTGAGCGTGCGGTGAGGCGCGCAGGGCGGGGGCATCACGCGCAGACGGCGGGCCCGGGATGCCGGTTGGCTGTGAGTTCTCGCTGCAGAGGCCGGGGCATCGGACGCGGATCTATGCTCCGTTCGTGACCCCTGCGCGCTCCCGCACCCGCGACCTCCCGGCGATCGTCGCCGCGATCGGCGCGACCGTTCTCGGTGCGGGTCTCGGCGAGCTGGCCGCCGCGGTCATCTCCCCCTCGGCTAGCCCCTTCGCGGTGATCGGCGGGGGCATGATCGACATCGCCCCCGCGTGGGCGAAGGACCTCGCGATCAGCCTCTTCGGCACCGGCGACAAGACCGCCCTGCTCGTCGGCATCGCGGTGCTGCTGCTGGCCGTGGCGGGAGCCGCCGGAGCCCTCGAAGGGCGTCGGCCCCCGTGGGGACGGGTGGTCCTGGCGGCGGTCGGCGTGGTCGGTGCCTTCGTCTCGCTGGTGCGTCCCGACGCGGGGCTGCTGTCTCCGGTGCCGTCGCTGGTCGCGGGCGCCGCGGCCGCTCTGGTGGCGGGCCTGCTCATCGGGCGCCTTCGTCGTGACCCCGGCCCGGCGGAGACCGCCGCCGGCCCGAGCCGACGCACGGTCCTCGCCCTCTCGGGCGTCGCGGTCCTCGCCGGAGCTCTCGCGGCCGCCGGGTCGGTCGCGCTGAGCAGCGGTGCCCGGGCGGTCAGCGCGGTGCGCTCCGCCCTGCGCCTGCCGACCCCGACGACGACCACGACGGTGCCCGCGACCGCGAATCTCGGTATCGACGGCCTCTCCCCCGTGATCACCCCGGCCGCCGAGTTCTACCGTATCGACACCGCGCTCGTGGTGCCGCAGGTGGACCCGGCGACGTGGAGTCTGCGCGTCCACGGCCTCGTGGAGCAGGAGGTCGTGCTGCGGTGGGACGACCTGGTGGCCCTCCCGCAGAAGGAGACGGTCGCGACCCTCGTGTGCGTGTCGAACGAGGTCGGGGGCGACCTCATCGGAAACGCCCGCTGGCTCGGCGTGCCGATCCGCGACATCCTCGCGCGCGCGAAGCCGACCGCCGAGGCCGACATGGTCCTCTCCCACTCGGTCGACGGGTTCACGGCATCCACACCCCTCGAGGCGCTCACCGACGACCGCGACGCTCTGCTGGCGATCGGCATGAACGGCGAGCCGTTGCCCCTCGAGCACGGCTTCCCCGTCCGCATGGTCGTCCCCGGCCTGTACGGGTACGTCTCGGCGACGAAGTGGGTCAGCGAGCTCGAGGTCACGCGCTACGACCGCGCCGAGGGGTACTGGACCTCGCGCGGGTGGTCGGAGCGGGGGCCGGTGAAGCTCCAGTCGCGCATCGACGTCCCCCGGTCGGGTGCGCGGATCCCTGAGGGCGACGCGGTCATCGCGGGCGTCGCCTGGCAGACCCACGTCGGCGTCTCGGGGGTCGAGGTGCAGGTCGACGACGGTCCGTGGCAGCCGGCGAAGCTCGCCACCGCGATCTCGACCGACACGTGGGTGCAGTGGAGCCTCCCGTGGACCGCGACGAGCGGCTCGCACACCGTGCGCTGCCGCGCGATCTCGGCCACCGGCGAGACGCAGACGTCCAACCAGGCTCCCCCGGCCCCCGACGGCGCGACGGGCTGGGACGACCTGACGGTCTCGGTCGCGTAGGCCCCCACCCGCCGCCGAGATCACACGAACCGCGCGAGAGAACCCGGACTTGGCCGCGCCGATCGGGTGCTCTCGACAGGATCGTGTGATCTGGAGCGGTGCTCAGCCAGCCAACACGTGCCGCAGCTGCTCGACCGCCCAGTCCAGCTCGGTCGCGCGGATCGTCAGCGGCGGGGCGATGCGGATCGTCTGGCCGTGCGTGTCCTTGACGAGCACGCCGCGCGCCAGCAGCTTCTCGGCGATCTCGCGGCCCGTGCCGTAGGCAGGGTCGATGTCGACGCCGGCCCAGAGCCCGGCGATGCGCACGGCGGTGACGCCCTGACCGACGAGAGTCTGCAATGCCGCCTCGAGGTGCTCGCCGAGCGCCTTCGCGCGGGTCTGGAATTCTCCGGATGCCAGCATCTCGACGACCCGGAGCCCCACGGCCGCCGCCAGCGGATTGCCGCCGAAGGTCGAGCCGTGTTCCCCCGCGCGGATCACGCCGAGCACGTCCTCGTTCGCGACGACGGCGGACAGGGGCAGGATGCCACCGCCCAGTGCCTTGCCGAGCAGGTACACGTCGGGAACGACGCCCTCGCGATCGCACGCGAACGTCTCGCCCACCCGGCCGAGCCCGGACTGGATCTCGTCCGCGATGAAGAGCACGTTGTTCTCCGTGCAGATCTCGCGCACCCGGGTCAAGAACCCCGCGGGCGGGACGACGACGCCCGCTTCGCCCTGGATCGGCTCGAGGAGCACCGCGGCGGTGTTCTCGTCGATCGCCGCGGCGATGGCATCCGCGTCTCCGTAGGGAACGTGCACGAAGCCGGGGGCGTACGGACCGAAGTCGTCGTGCGCGGTGGGGTCGTCGCTGAAGCCCACGATCGTGGTCGTGCGGCCGTGGAAGTTGCCGTTCGCGACGATGATCGTCGCCGCGTCGGCGGGGATGCCCTTGGTGCGGTAGCCCCAGGCGCGCGCGACCTTGATGCCGGTCTCGACCGCCTCGGCCCCGGTGTTCATGGGCAGCACGAGGTCTTTGCCGCACAGCTGCGAGAGAGCGGTGGCGAAGGGACCGAGGCGATCGTTGTGGAACGCGCGGCTCGTGAGCGTCAGGCGCTCGAGTTGCTCGCGGGCCGCGGCGAGGATCGCGGGGTGTCCGTGACCGAAGTTCAAGGCGGAGTACGCCGAGAGCAGGTCGAGGTAGCGCTTGCCCTCGACGTCGGTGATCCAGACGCCCTCGGCCCGCGCGGCGACGACCGGCAGCGGGTGGTAGTTGTGCGCGACGTGCGCGCTCTCGGCCTCGATCAGGGCGAGACCGAGGTTGTCGACCGTGGCGCTCATCGGGCACCGCCGCGCAGCTCGAGCGTGCAGCACTTGATGCCGCCGCCGCCGAGCAGGAGCTCGGACAGGTCCACTTTCACGGGGGTGTAGCCGCGCTCGCGCAGCTGCGCCTCGAAGCCCACGGCGCGCGGCGAGATGATGACGTTCTTGCCGTCGCTCGCGGAGTTGAGGCCGAACACCGCGCCGTCGGCATCCGAGACCCGGATCGCGTCGGGGTAGCGCTCGCGCAGGATCGCCTGGCTGCGCTCGTCGAACGCGTTCGGCAGGTAGGCGATGTTCGCCTTCTCGACGCCACTGGGGCCTTCGACGGGATCGAGCACCGCGATGGCGGTGTCGAGGTGGTAGAACCGCGGGTCGGTCAAGGTCAGCGAGACGACCTCGCGCGAGAACACCTCGCCCACCTCGCGGTGGCTGTCTCCGGTGGAGCGGAACCCCGTGCCCGCGAGGATCGTGTTCCCCACGAGCAGGAAGTCGCCCTCGCCCTCGTTCACCTCGACGGGCTTCGCGACCTCGAACCCGTTCGCGGCGAACCAGTCGATGAAGGCGGGCGCCTCGGCGGCGCGCTCGCGGAAGCGGAACTTCGGGCCGTACGCGATGCCGTCGATCACGAAGCCGCCGTTGGCGGTGTAGACCATGTCGGGCAGACCCTCGAGCGGGTCGACGAGCTCGATCTCGTGGCCGAGGGAGACGTAGGTGTCGTACAGCGACTGCCACTGCTGCACGGCGAGGTTCGTGTCGGTGGGGCGCGAGGGCTCCATCCAGGGGTTGATGCTGTAGCTCACCGTGAAGTGCGAGGGCGTGCACATGAGGTACCGGCGGTGCTGCTGGACGCGCTCTGTCGACGCGGTCTGAGCGGGTGCGGCGGTGGGGGTAGCGGACATCTCTGCTCCTTGGAGGAAAGGTGCGGCGGACGCTGTCCTGGGGCCCGGTGGCCCTTCGAACCCGTCGGTGCCGGAGCACCGTGCGGGGAAAGGTCGGTCCGAGCACGCCGCGCTCATTCTCGCACGGGCGCGCGGGCGGGAGCGAGCGGGCGCGCGCGGGTGGGTGGGTGGGCGCGCGCGGGTGAGCGCGCGCGGGTGAGCGGGCGCGGGTGAGCGGGCGCGGGTGAGCGGGCGCACGAGCCCTCGAACCTCGCAGAAACGCACGAATCTCGGAGATTCCCGCCGAAAACCTGCGGGTTCGGCGCGAAACTGCGAGCTTCCCGGCGCGGCCGCCCACGCCGGCCCCGACCGACCGGCCCCGCCCACGCCCCCGCCCGCGCCCCCGCCCATGCCACCGCGCGCTCGTCGCGCGGCGTCACGCACCCGCCCCCACCCCGCGGCGCGTGGGAAGATGACCGGGATGTCCCCCACCGCCACCCTCGAGCATTCCGTCGTCCTCGACGAGACCGCCGGCGTCGTCCGCATCCTCGACCGGCGCGTATTCCCCGCCCGGATCGAGTGGGTGGATGCCGCCACCCCCGACGAGGTCGCCACGGCCATCCGCGACATGGTGACCCAGAGCTCGGGCCCCCTGTACGCGGCCACCGCGGGAATGGCGCTCGCGGCACTCCAGGTCCGCGGCCTGCCGCTCGGCGAGGCGCGCACGGCCTTGGGCCGCGCCGGACGCGCCCTGGCCACCGCCCGCCCCACGAACGCGCACCCGCGCGACGCCGTCGCCCGCATCCTCGCGGCCGGTCGCGACGCCGACGACACGGACGCCCTCGTGGCGGCGACCCTCGAGACCGCCACGGCCGTGGATCGCGACTACCGCGCGGCGAGCCTGCGCTTGGGCCGGGCAACGCTCTCGCTGCTGCCGGAGTCCCCGCGCATCCTCACGCACTGCTGGGCCGACGCGTACCTCTTCGGGCTCGTCGCCGCGTCCCGCGAGGCCGGGCGCGAGATCGAGTGGATCGCGACCGAGACGCGCCCCTACCTCCAGGGCGCCCGACTGACCGCGCATTCGCTGCGCGAACTCGGCCAGCGCGTCACCCTCATCACCGACGGCATGGCCGCCGCCGCCCTGTCCTCCCCGCGCGGAGTCGGCACGGGACCGATCGACGCCGTGGTCACGGCGGCCGACCGCGTAGCCCTCGACGGCTCGGTCGTGAACAAGGTCGGGACGCTCGCGCACGCAGCCGCGGCGGCGGCGTTCGGCATCCCGTACTACGCCATGGTCGAAGCCCCGGATCCGGCCGCGCCGACCGGTGACGACGTGGTCATCGAAGACCGCGACCCCACCGAGGTCCTCGAGGTCTTGGGGCGGCGCACCGCCAGCCCGCTTGTCACCGACGCCTGGTACCCCGCGTTCGACGTCACCCCGCCGCGGCTCGTGACCCGCATCGCGACCAGCCGCGGCACCTTCGAACCCGCCCGCATCGGCGAGCACTTCTCGACCGATCCCGACGCGCGCGCCGCCGAGGAGCCCGCCCCGGCGCTACGCCGACGTCGCTCTCGCGAGAACCCCGCGCCCGTGGCATCCACCGCTCAGCCCGAGACCATCGCGTTCCGCCCCGTGAACGCCCGAACCGACGAGGACCCCGAATGACCTCCCTTTCCGCCGACGTGGTCGTGCTCGACATCGAAGGCACCACCAGTGAGGCCGGGTTCATCCTGGGCGACCTGTACGACTACGCCCGTCCGCGCCTCGACGAGGTGCTCGGCCGCGACGACGAGACGGTCCGCACCGCCCGCGCCGCCGCGATCGCCGAGACGGGACTGGATGCCGACGCCACCGACGCCGAGGTCGCCGAGGCGCTGCGCGGGCTCATGGCATCCGATGTCAAGTCGACGCCGCTGAAGAGCCTCCAGGGGATCATCTGGGCCGAGGGCTTCGCGGCGGGTGAGATCCACTCGCAGTTCTTCGAGGACGTGCCCCCGCGTCTGCGGGAGTGGCACGAGAGCGGCATCCGTCTCGCCGTGTACTCGTCGGGGTCGATCGCCTCGCAGGTGCCGTGGTTCCGCCACGCGCCGCAGGGCGACCTGACGCCGCTGATCGAGGATTTCTTCGACACCATCAGCGCCGGCCCCAAGAAGGAGGCCGCCTCGTACGAGCGCATCTCGGCCGCCCTCGGCGTCGCCCCCGAGCGCGCACTGTTCCTCACCGACCACCCCGACGAGGTCACCGCGGCGCGGGCCGCCGGTTGGCAGGTCGTCGCGCTGGACCGCGCCGGGGAACCGTGGGCGGGGTCGGACTTCGGCACCGAGACCGTGGCATCCTTCGACGAGATCGAGCTCACCCGATGACCCTGCCCGCGCCCGACCGCGTGCGCGCGGCCGGGGCCGCCCTCGCGGCCGAGGCCTCGCGCTTCTCGGGCTACGGCTGGATGCGCGGCACCTCGGGCAACCTCTCGGTCGTCGTTGAGCGCGACCCGCTCGTGCTCGCCGTCACGGCGTCGGGGCTCGACAAGTCGGAGCTCACCGACCGCGACGTCGTGCTCATCGACGGCGAGGGGACGGCGATCGACCCCTCCGACACGCGCCCGCCCTCGGCCGAAGCCGGGTTGCACGCGCACATCGCGGCGCGCACCGGGGCGAACGCGGTGTTCCACGTGCACGCCTTCGACGCCGTGGTCGCGGGGCATCGGTGGCCGGGCGGCGTCGAGATCCGCGACATGGAGATGCTCAAGGGCATCGGCCACCGCGCGCACGACGAGACCGTGACGATCCCGGTCATCCGCAACCACCAGGACATGACCGTCGAAGCGGCCTGGTTCGACGAGGTCTACCGCCCGGCCACCGCCGAGATCCCCGAGGTGCCCGCGCTCATCGTCGCGAGCCACGGCATCTACGCGTGGGGCGCCGACATCGCCGCCGCGCGACGCCACCTCGAGATCACCGAGTGGCTGCTGCGCTTCGCTGTCGCGACGCGCTGACGAGGTGCCACGCGGCCGATGACCGGGGCGGGTGCTCACGCGCCGCCTCACGGCCGATAAACGCCGTTCCTGGCGAAACACGCGGAGAGACGCCGTGTCTCGCGAGGAACGGCGTTTATCGGCGCAGAACGCGGCGCATCGCCCAGCCCACACCACGGCGGCACGCGCGCGACGGCGGGAGCCCGGCGCCTCAGCCCAGCAGCGCCACCGTCCGTGCCGTGAGCACCCGCGGGTCGGCATCCTCGAGACGCGCCGTACCGAGCGTGCGCGCGATGCGCAGCACCAGCCGCGACGCGAGGGCCCGCTCGGGCTCCGGCAATGTCTGGATGTCGGCGACCTTCGAGAACCCGACGATCCGGCGCACGGCCTTCGCCGCGGCGTAGGCGGCGGCATCCGACCGCACGACCGCCAGGGTGTGCTCGAGCACCTCGTCGCCGTACACGCGGGGGTCGACGCGCTCGGGCCACCGGGTCCGGAACTCGGCCTCGAAGGCGTCGACGAGCTCGACCGGGAGCCGCAGGAGCGTCTCGGCATCGGCGGAACGCCCGAGCACGTGTGCCCGTGCCGCCGCGATGACGAGGTTCGCCCACACAGCGCCGAGGTCGAAGCCGGTGGGGCCGTACGTGCCGAACTCGGAGTCGAACGCGCGCACCGACGCGCCCTCGGCGCGGACGAACACCGAGCCGGTGTGCAGGTCGCCGTGCATGAGGCTCTGCGTGCTCTCCTGGAACCGCTGCTTCGCGAGCCCCATCTCGCGCACGAACGCGCGATCGGCCCGCAGCTCGCGCACATCCTCCTCGTTCTCGGCCAGCCAGCCGTTGTGCTCGTGGTCGACGTACGGCTCGGTGAACACCAGGTCCTCGGTGATCTCGCTGAGCTCGGGGTTCGTGGCCTCGGCGATGCGGCGGCGGCGCTCGGGCCCCGGCGTGCCAAACACGCTCGTCGCGAACCCGATCGCCCCGACGTAGCGCCCGAGCTCCGCGGCGGCATAGGGGTGCAGACGCCCGGCGATCAGCTCGCCGCGCCACACCGCGTGATCGCTGAGGTCCTCGATCGACAGCGCGAGGGCCTCGACGTCGAAGCCGTAGAACGCCGGCACGTGCGCAGGGTCGATCCGCTCGTGCGCGGCGAGCACGACCGCTTCGCGCGCCGCGCGCTCGCGCGTGAGCGGCCAGGACGGGTCGACGCGGACGTGCGGGAGCGATTGCTTCACCACGACGCCGTGCCCGGCGGCATCCGTCACGATGAAGACGAGGTTCAGGTTTCCGTCGCCGACCTCGACAACCGAGACGATGGATGCCGGATCCACCGGCCCCGCCAGGTGCGGGCGGGCAGCGAGATAGGCGGGGACCGACTCGACGGTCAACTGATCGGTGAGAAGAGTCATGATGCGGTGGTGCTCCCGGCGACGATGGTGGTCTTGCGGCGGCGGAACGTGAAGCTGAACAGCAGGGCGACCAGCAGCACGAGTCCCTTGCCGAAGTCTTGGATGTAGTACGGCAGCCCCATCATCGAGAAGCCCGTGACCATCACGGCGATGAGCACCGCTCCGAGCGCCGTACCCCACGCGTTCGGCCGCCCGATGCCGAGCACCGAGACTCCCACGAGAGCGACGGCGACGGCATCCAGCAACAGGCTGTTTCCGGCCGTCACGTCTCCCTGGCCGATGCGTGCGGCGAGCACGAGCCCCGCGATGGAGGCCAGGATGCCGCAGCCGATGTACGCGGCGGCCCGATAGACCTTCACGCGGATGCCCGCCAGACGCGCGGCCTCGGGGTTCGAGCCGACCGCGAACAGCGCCCGACCCCAGCGGGTGCGGTCCAGCACGAACCACAGGACGACCGTGAGCCCGAGGAAGAGCACCACGGGGACCGACACCGGTCCGATCGCGCCGCGGTCGAACCACACGAAGTCGGGCGTGAAGCGTCCGGGGGCGGTCGTACCGTCGTCGAGGGTCATCTGCGACGAGATGGACTTGCCGTCGACGATGATGAGCTTCAGCCCCACCACGGTGAACATCGTGGCGAGCGTGGCGAGCAGGTCGGGGATGCGCGCGAAGACGATGAGCGCGGCGTTGATCGCCCCGATGAGCGCGCCCGAGAGCAGCACGACGCCGACGGCGATCCCGCCGACCTGGTTGCCGATGACCATGGTCCACGCGGCGATCGACACGGCGAAACCCGCGTTCGCGCCGACCGACAGGTCGAGACCGCCGACGGTCATCGCGAGCGTCACGCCGAGACCGGCGATACCGATCGGGGCGATGAACTTCAGCATCCCGAAGATGTTCTCGGGGGTGGCGAACGCCGGCTGGGTGACGGCGAAGAACACGATGAGCAGCGCGGTCACGGCCACGAAGCCCCACTTCGCGATTCCGTCGACGATGCGGGATCCGACGCTCGGTCGCGCCGGAGCGAGAGCGGTGGTCATGCGGTTTCCTTCCGATGGCCGGGGTCGTCGAGCAGCGCCGCGACGATGCGCGCGCGGTCGAGCCGCCCGGCGGGGGTATCGAGGGCGATGCGGCCCGACACGAGGACGACGATCCGATCGGCGACCTCGAGGATCTCGTCGACGTCGCTCGAGAGCACGAGCACGGCGGCACCGGTGGTCGCCCGCTCGCGCACGGCCGCGCCGATGCGCCGGCGCGCGCCGATGTCGACGCCGCGGAACGGCTCGTCGAGAACGGCGAGGCGGGGTTCCGTCCGCAACCAGCGACCGACGACGACCTTCTGCTGGTTGCCGCCCGAGAGGTCGTCGACACGCGTCTCGATCGAGGAGGTGACGACGTCGTAGTCCGCGACCACGGCGTCGGCGGCCGCGCGTTCGCGGCCCGGGGTCATGACGCCGAAGCGCGACAGCGTCCGCAGCACGGGCAGCCCGACGGTGTGGGCGATCGACCACCCGGGTTGGATGCCCTGGCGCTGGCGGTCCTCGGGCACGAGGACGACGCCCGCGGCCTGCGCGGCTCCGGGGTCGGCGGGGCGGTATTCGGCGCCGTCGAGTCGCAGGCGCGCCGCGGCGTCCGCGCGCACCCCCGTCACGAGCTCCGCGAGCTCGGTCTTGCCCGCCCCGAGCAGACCCAGGATGCCGGTGACCTGGCCGCCGTGCACCCGGAGAGCGAGCGGCGCACTCCCGGGGAGCAGACGAGCCCCCTCGACCGTGAGGACTTCGGCGGCCGCGGGCAGCGGCTCCTCGACGTGCTGCTGGAGTTCGGTGGGGACGCCGAGCATCGCCTCGAGCGCCGCGTGCCAGTCGAACGGACGCTCCGCCTCGAGCTCGATCCGACCGTCGCGAAGCACCACGATGCGATCGGCGAGCCGTTCGACCTCGCCGAAGCGGTGGCTGACGAACAGGATCGCCAGTCCCTCGTCACGCAGGACCCGCAGGACGGCGAACAGACGATCGGCCTCGGCTGCGGTGAGGGCGGAGGTGGGCTCGTCGAGGATCAACAGGCGCGGTGTCGAGCGCAGGGCGCGGGCGAGCACCACGAGCTGGGCGTCAGAGGTGCCCAGGCGCGCGGCATCCGCTCGGAGGACCTCGTCGGACCACGACAGGCCCAGCCGCTCCAGGGCGGCGCGCGCCACCCGTTCTGAGGTGGAGCGGCGGACGAGACGATGCCCGCCCCGCGCGAGGTCGGTGATCCCGAGGTTGTCGGCGACGCTGAGACCCGCGACGATCCCGTCCGCGATGCGCTGGTGCACGGTCTCGATACCGGCGCGGCGGGCGCGCGCGGGCGAGGTCAGGCGCTGGGTCGACCCGCCGACCGCGATCTCGCCGGTGTACGCCGCGTTGGCACCCGAGATCGCTCCGATCAGGGTGGACTTGCCGGCGCCGTTCGTCCCGAGCAGCGCCGTGATCGTGCCGGGACGCAGCGCGAGCGAGACGTCGCGCAGCACCTGGTTGCTGCCGAAGCGTACGCCGACGCCGCTCAGGCGGACGACGGGGGTGTCGTCGGCCGGAGCGGCGTCGGCGTGGAGGGGTGCGGTCATCCCGAGATCGCGGGAAGCCAGTCGGCCACCACGGTGTCACTCAGCAGGAGCGACGGCTCCGCCTCGCGCAGCTGGGCGACGTTGGTGATGCCCTTTTCGATCAGGAAGTCGCGCGTGATCGTGATCGCGGGGAACTGCACGCTCGTCTCGTCGAGCTGACCGGCCAGCTTCAGCGCCAGGGCGCGCACGACGCCCGCGCCGACCGCCGAGGGATCGGTCGCGCTCGTGGCCACCCAGGGGCTGCCGTCGGCGGTCATGACCTCGATGTCGGCGTTGGAGATGTCGATGCCGTAGACCTTGACCTTGTCCTGCAGGTTGTTCTGCTGCACGGCCTGCACGACGCCCTTCGTGATCTCGTCGTAGGGCGCGAAGATCGCCTGGATCCCCGGGTTGGCCTTCAGAGCGGCGTCGATGAGCGGGATGTTGTCGGTCGCGGTCGACTCGGTCACCTTGCCGGTGAAGAACACCTGGTCGAGGTTGTGCTCGGCGACGACCTCGTCCCAGACCTTCTTGCGGCGCTCGAGCGGCGCGAAGCCGTCGGTGCTGGCCAGGCCCACCTTGGCGCCGTCGCCCACGTCGGCGACGAGCTGGTCGAGCACGCCCTGCGCCATCGACGCGTCGGACTGCGAGGTCACGATGACACCGGTGGGGTCGTTGAGGGCGAGGTCGTAGACGATGACCGGGATGCCGGCGGCCACCGCGTCGTGCACGTGCGACTCGATCGTGTCGGTCTGGCCGTGGTCGACGATGATCGCGGCGGGCTTGGCCGCGATCGCCTGCTCGAGGTCGGACGCCTGCTTGGCGTTGTCGTTGCGCGCGTCGTAGACGGTGAGGTCGATGTTGACCGCGGCGGCCTGGGCCTTCGCGCCCGCCGTCCACGCGGTGAAGAAGTCGCCGGCGCCGGACTGCTGAACGAGGGCGACCTTGACGGGAGCACCGTCGAACGGCGCGGGCAGGTTCTCGACCTTCTGGACGGGAGCGGCAGAGGCCGCGGGGGCCGCGGTGTTCTGCTGTGCGCAGCCGGAGAGGGCGAGGGCGGCGATGCCGGCGGTCGCAAGGAGCGTCGCCCAGCGGTGGGATCGAACGGACACGGTGGTCCCCTTCGTCGAGGAGTCGGGAGCGAGGGTCCGCCCGGGTGCTGTGTCGGTCGGCCGTCGAGCAGTCAAGCAGCACCGACCGAGGGCGGGTTATTCGAGGTTGCACTTTGTTACACCGACACCGGTGATCGTGCCCGCGAAGTGCGCACTCGAGAGGAATCGGCGAGAGAATCGGATCATTCCGCCCATTTCGCGCCGAGAGGAGGAGCCGTGACGCTCCTGACCGTCTGGAAAGAGACCGACCCGAGCACGCCCGTGCTCGAGACCACCGACGAGGCGGAGATCCGCGCGGCACTGGCCGAACTCGGCGCGCGCTTCTCGCGCTGGGAGGTCCGCGACGTCCCCGCCGGCGCGTCGCAGGACGAGGTCCTGGCGCTGTACGCCGACGAGATCGGCGAGGTGAAGGACCGCGAGGGCTACACCCTCGTCGACGTCGTGGCCCTCGACCCCGCCCAGGAGAACTACGACGAGGTCAAGACGCCTTCGCGGCAGAAGTTCCTCTCGGAACACCAGCACGACGATGACGAGGACCGCTACTTCGCCAAGGGCGCAGGCGTGTTCTACCTGCACGCCAACGAGAAGGTGCACGCGGTGTACTGCGAGGCGGGCGACCTCATCTCGGTGCCGGCGAACACCACGCACTGGTTCGACATGGGCACCGCTCCCCACTACGTGAGCGTGCGCTTCTTCCACGACGACGACGGCTGGGTCGGCCACTTCACGGGCAGCCCGATCGCGGAGTCGTTCGCGACCTTCGACCAGCTCGCCGAGCGTCGCGCGCAGCTGGCCTGACGCCTGACGCCCGCGTCACCTGGTTCGGGGCGCGACACCCGGCCCCGGCCGAACCTCGCAGAAACGCCCGTTTCTCGCAGTTCTCCTCACGGATTCTGCGAGGAACGGGCGTTTCTGCGTCTCTGCACCGTCGCCACAAACTCGGCGGGAGGCGGGCGACGGAGGGAGCCGGCCCCGCGATCGTCAAGCGGTCAGGCACCCGCAAGCGAGAGCGCGGCCCACGAGATCGGCGGCAGCGTCACGTGCAGGATGCCGCCGTCCACGCGCGCCTCGACGGTTCCGGGCCGCACGCGCTCGGGCTCGTCGAGCGTGTTGCGGGCGTACGGGTCGTCGTCGTGCAGCAAGTGCGTCTCGACGAGCTCGACGTCGCCCACTCCGCTGATGTCGATCGCGAGGTCGACGGCCTCGTCTCGGCCGCGGTGCACGAGGAAGATCGCGGTGGCACCGGCCTCGGCGTCGTGGGTGGCGACGGCGTCCACCGACGGAACCGCGCCGAATTTCTCGGTCTCGATGAGCGGTGCCTCGACCTGCAGGCGCACGGCGTCGCCCTGTGCGAGGCGCGAGGTGATCGCGAAGGGGAAGAACGTCGTCTGCCGCCACGACGGTCCGCCGGGCTCGGTCATGATCGGGGCGATCACGTTGACGAGCTGGGCGAGAGACGCGGATGCCACCCGATCGGCGTGCTTGAGCAGCGAGATCATGAGGCTGCCGAAGACCACGGCATCCAGAGCCGAGTACACGTCCTCGAGCAGGCGCGGGGCGACGGGCCAGTTCTCGACACCGGTGATCTGGTCGACGTCGTGGAAGCGCGTCTGGTACCAGATGTTCCACTCGTCGAACGAGATGTCGATCTTCTTCGCGCTGCCGCGCACGGCACCCACGTGGTCGGCGGTCGCGACGACGGCCTCGATGAAGCGGTCGGTGTCGACCGACGAGGCGAGGAACGAGTCGATGTCGCCGTCATGCTCCTGGTAGTAGGCGTGGCACGAGATCATGTCGACGTCGTCGTACGTGTGCTCCAGCACGACGCGCTCCCACTCGCCGAACGTCGGCATCTGCGCGCCCGACGACCCGCACACCACGAGCTCGATCGAGGGGTCGAGCTGGCGCATGCCCTTCGCGGTCTGCGAGGCGATCTTGCCGTAGTCGTCGGCGGAGCGGTGGCCGAGTTGCCACGGCCCGTCCATCTCATTGCCGAGGCACCACACGCGCACGCCGAACGGCTCCGCGCGGCCGTTGTCGATGCGCTGCTGCGACAGGGTCGTGCCCCCGGGCACGTTGCTGTACTCGAGCAGGTCGAGGGCCTCGAGGACGCCGCGGGTGCCGAGGTTGACGGCGAGCATGAGGTCGCTGCCGGCCTTGTCGAGCCAGTCCGAGAACTCGTGGAGTCCGATCTCGTTCGTCTCGGTCGAGTGCCACGCGAGGTCGAGGCGGCGCGGGCGCTGCTCGCGGGGCCCCACGCTGTCCTCCCACCGGAAGCCCGAGACGAAGTTGCCGCCGGGATAGCGGATGGTCGAGACGCCGAGCTCGCGCACGAGCTCCAGCACGTCGCGGCGGAAGCCCTGGTCGTCGGCCTCGGGGTGGCCGGGTTCGTAGATGCCGTCGTAGACGTGGCGGCCGAGGTGCTCGACGAACCCGCCGAACAGACGGCGACGGACGGCCCCGATCGGGAAGCGGGTGTCGAGAGTCAGGCGGGCGGTGGTCATCGTGCTCCTCGGGATGCGTACTCGGCGAATCGGTCGGCGACGGGGTTGCGGCGGCGCGCGAGCCCGGTCTCGGTCTCCACGAGGTCGTGGAGCCCCATGGTCAGAAGGTGGGCGGACCGCGGCTCATCGCTGTGCCGGTAGGTCCACTCGTACATGTCGAACAGCGGCCACCACGTGTAGCCGACGACATCGACGCCATCGGCGCGAAGCCCCTGGACAGTGGCGACGGAATCGTCCAGCCACCGCAGGCGGGTGGAGACGTCGTCCGTGACGCACGTCTCAGCGAGCATCACCGGAGCGCCGTAGCGGGCGGCGTAGGTGCGCAGCATCTCGGCGAGTCCGTCGACGCCGTCGTCGCGCGTGGGGCGCGGGTCGGCGAAGCCTCCGGAGTGATGGATGCCGCTCTCGAACAGTTCCGTCGAGTGCCGGGGGTAGTAGTTGACGCCCATCACGTCGGGGTGCACGGCATTCTCGGCGAACCACGCGAGCGTCTCGTCGGAGGTGCCGTGCGCGCGCAGCAGAGGGAGGAGCGGATGCTCCGCCCCCACGCCGCCGGTCACGAGGTCCTCGACGAGGAACGCCTGGTGACGGTAGCGCTCGGCCGTCTCGCGGTGCTCGGGGGCGTCGATGTCCCCGGTGTACCGCATCGAGGCGTCGACGTGCACGAAGGTGGCGCGCTCACCGAGCACCTCGGCCACCGCCCGCTGGGTCTCGACGAAGCCGCGGGCGATCGCGGTCGAGATCTCGACGAGCCCCGCCTCGCCCCGACGGTACGGGGGCCAGTACGCGTACTCGCCGCTGAACAGGGAGTGCAGCATGGGCTCGTTGACGGGCGTGTAGTCGGTGGCGAGGTCGCGATACCGCTCCGCGGCACGCGCGGCGTACTCGGCGACGAACGCGGCGTAGTCGGGGTGGGCGAACTCGCCCTCGATCCACGTCGGGGTCCCGTAGTGCAGCAGATCGACGATCGGACGGATGCCGCGCGCGGCGAAGCCGTCGAGCACTCGGTCGGTCCACGACCAGTCCCACGTGCCGCGCTCGGGTGACACGACGTGCCAGGGGATCCCCCAGCGCAAGAACTCGGCATCCACCGACACCGCCAGGTCGAGATCCTCGCTCCAGCGGTCGTAGTGCTCGGTGAGGGCGTACTCGTCGATCGCGCGCTCACCCGGGCGCTCCTGCGGCACGAAGGTGTTCTCGATGCCGGCACCGAAGTGCAGCCGGCCGTCGCGATACCAGGGGGTCGTCGGCATGGGGGTCTCTCTCATTTCAGTCCCGACGTTCCGACGCTCTCGACGAACCGGCGCTGGATCAGCAGGAACAGGATGGCCAGCGGCAGCACCGCGATCAGCGAGCCCGCCATCATCACGCCCTGCGGGATGATCCCGCCCGGTCCCGTCAGCAGCGTCAAGCCGGAGGTCACCGTGCCCATCTCGGAGTCGGTCGTGAAGACGAGCGGCCAGAGCAGGTCGTTCCAGTTGTTGACGAAGGTGAAGATGCCGAGCGTCAGCAGCGCCGGCACCGCGTTCGGCAGCACGATGCTGCGGAAGATACGCAGCTCGCTCGCCCCGTCGATGCGCGCGGCGTTGTCGAGGTCGCGGGGCAGGGACAGGAAGAACTGCCGCAGGAAGAAGATGCCGAACGCGTCCGCGGCGCGCGGCGCGATGAGCCCCGCGTAGGAGTTGACCCATCCGAGGTCCGACACGAGCTGGTAGATCGGGATCAGGGTCGCCTGGAACGGGATCATGAGGCTCGCGATGATCGCGATCAGCAGGATCTTGTTGCCCCGGAAGTCCAGGCGAGCCAGGGCGTACGCGGCGAGGGAGTCGAACACCAAGGCGAAAAGGGTGACCCCGCCCGCGAAGACGAAGCTGTTGGCGATCAGACGGGCGAAGGGCAGCTCGGTGAAGATCCGCGTGAAGTTGTCGAACGTCCACTGCCCCGGCAGGAGTGTCGGCGGGTAGGCGTTCACCTCGGCCACGGGCTTGAAGGCCGTGAACACGATGATGAGGATCGGCAGCATCAGCACGAGGGTGGCCGCGGCGACCACGACGAGCAGGGTCACCGACACGAGGCGGCGACGACGGGCCTGCGGCGAGCGCCGACGGACAGGGATCGCGGATGCCGAGGCGGCGGGCGCGGGAGCGAGGGCGGTCATGCGGCATCCTTCTCTCTCCGTGAGAAGAAGAGGAACTGGGTCAGGCTCAGCACGAGGGTGATGAGCAGCAGCACGTAGGACAGGGCCGAGGCGAAGCCGAGCTCGAGCTTGCGGAAGCCGGACTGGTAGATCTCCATGACGATCGTCTGCGTGGTGCCGTAGGGGCCGCCGCCGGTCATGACGTAGATCTGGTCGAAGGCCTGCAGGGCAGCGATGAGGGCGACGATGACGACGAAGCCCATGGTGTTGCCGAGCATCGGGAACGTGATGCTGCGGAAGCGCTGCCAGGCGCTCGCGCCGTCGACGCGGGCGGCCTCGTACAGGCTCGTCGGGATGTCTTGGAGCCCCGCGAGGAAGATGACCATGTAGAAGCCGAAGCTCTTCCACACCGCGACGAGCACGACGGCGGGCATCGCGAGGTTCGGGTCCTGCAGGACGTTCCCGAGCTGGATGCCGAGACCCCGGAGCCAGTAGTTCAGGAGGCCGATCTGCGGGTCGAGGAGGTAGGACCACGCGAAGGCGGCCACCGCGAGAGACACGATGAACGGGGTGAACAGCGCGGTGCGGAACAGGCCCCGCAGCGGCAGCAGCGGGTTGTTCAGCAGCAGCGCGAAAGCGAGGGCCAGGGCGATCGCGATCGGGGTGAACAGCACGGCGTACAGGGCCGTGTTCCCCATCGCGCGCACGATGTCGGGGTCGGTGAAGACCCGCGCGTAGTTCTCGAGGCCCACGAACTTCTCGCGGCCGAAGCCGCTGGCATCCGTGAACGACAGGCGCAGGGCCGAGATCATCGGCCAGGCCACGAACACCGTCAGGATGACGATGGCCGGGGCGAGGAAGGCGACCACGGTCAGGCGGTGGCGGGGGCTGTGCCGCAGGGGTCCGCGTCCGCCGATCGGTGCCGGCGGGCGATAGGCCCCGCGCCGACGGGGTGGCGCGCTCGGGGCGTGAGTGGTCATGGTCGTCCTGTTCGAGAAGCGGGGGTGAGGACACGGGAGGGGCGACGCGGGCGCCCCTCCCGTGCGTTCGTCACTCGATGGCCTGCTGGATCTTGCTCTGGGCCGTCGAGAGCAGCTCGGTGACGTTGCCGCCGGCGACCGACTTCTGGGTGAGTTCGTCGATGTCGGTGATGACGTCGGTGCTGTTGACCACGCCGGGCAGCAGCGCGCGACCGGTCGGAGCGATCTCGCTGAGGGCGGCGACCACCGGGTTGGACGCGACATCGCTCAGCGGGATGTCGGTGCGCAGCGGAGGCCAACCCGAGGCGAGCGACCACTGCGTCGCGACATCCTTCTGGAAGAAGTACGTGAAGAACGCCTCGGCACCCGCGCGCTGCGCGTCGTCGGCCGACTCGGTGATGCCCATCGCGACACCGATCGCCGAGGCCGCCTGCTCGGCGGGGCCGGCGGGGATGGCGGCGATGCCGTAGTCGATGTTGTTGTCCTTGGCGATGGATGCCATCCACGGTCCGCCGACGTGCATGGCGGCCTTGCCCGAGCTGAAGAGCTGGTCGGCGGCGATGCCGTCGAGGCCCGTGGGCGAGATCTTGTCCTTCGTGATCGCGTCGGTCCAGTACTGGATGGTCTTGGCGTTCTCGGGCGAGTCGATGACGGCCTTGTCGCCGTCGACGATCTGACCGCCGCCGCTGAGCAGCAGGCTGGGCCACAGGCCGTTGGCGACCGTGGCGTGGTCGGGGATCGCGACGCCGTACTGCTCGGGGGTGCCGTCGCCGTTCTCGTCCACGGTGAGCTTCTTGGCATCCGCCACCCAGGCGTCCCACGTCGCGGGAGCTTCGGTGATGCCGGCCGAGGCGAACAGGGCCTTGTTGTAGAACATCGCCAGCGGCACGAAGCCGGTGGGGACGCCGTACGGCGTGCCTCCGACCTTGATCATGTCGACGGCCTGGGGCACGAGGTCGGCGGTGTTGCTGTCGGACGAGGCGTAGAAGTCGCTCAGGTCGGCGAAGGCGCCGCGATCGGCGTAGACCGGCATGCGCTCGGCCGGCATCGCCACGATCTGCGGGCCCTCCTTCGAGCTCAGTGCGGGGAGCAGGGTGTCGTCGATCACCGCCCACGTCTTGGTCTCGGTGGTGATCTTGTACTTCTGCTGCGAGGCGTTGAAGTCGGCGACGATCTGGTCGAGGACCTTGCCGTCGGCTTCGGTGTAGCCGTGCCAGAACGTGATCTCGGCGGGGCCGTCGGATGCGGTACTCGACGAGCCGGAACAACCCGCGAGGAGCAGGGCCGCGGCCCCCACCGTCGCGAGGACGGACAAGCTGCGCTTCATCATCTTCGATGCCTTTCGTGTGACTGCGTCGTCATCTCGGCTCGGGTGCCGA
>Ga0308171_1000104_pt1 | contig 267912 bp, 227 predicted proteins | sample PhyGR1_FD_202135 | JGI IMG/M metagenome (GOLD analysis project Ga0308171, IMG submission 202135) | Phyllosphere microbial communities from UC Gill Tract Community Farm, Albany, California, United States - DLSLSG.R1 | ecosystem: Host-associated > Plants > Phyllosphere > Unclassified | place...
GCCCCCCCCCCCCCCGGCCACAACGGCCCGGTGCGTCCGCGACCGCCCGGCCGCGTCAGCGCTGCGTCGGGATCGATCCGGTGATCGCGGTCTGCGCCGCCTCGGCCGCCGGCATCCGGTGATCGGGGTGGCGTCCACTGCGGTCCTCGACCCGGTACGCCACGATCGCGACGACGAGCCCGCCCGCGGCGAGCACCGCGCCGACCCATGCCGGCGCCACCAGCCCCAGTCCGGCGGCGATCGCGAGGCCGCCGAGGAATGCTCCGAGGCTGTTGCCGATGTTCAGCGCCGAGTGGTTCAGCGCCGCGGCGATCGACTGATTGTCTTCGGCGACGTCCATCAGACGGGTCTGGATGGCGGGGCTGAGCGCCGAGCCGCAGAACGCCACGAGGAAGGCGAACAGCACGAGACTCACGATCCACCCGGCTGTGAGAGCCAGACCCACGGATGCCGCGCCCAGGGCGATGAGGCCCGTGAAGAGCCAGAAGCGCAGATCCTTGTCGGCGAGGGCGCCGCCGACGATGTTGCCGATCGTCATGCCGATGCCGACGAGCACGAGCACGAGCGAGACCGTCCACTCGGGCTGGCCGGCGACGCCGGTGATCATCGGGGCGATGTAGCTGTACATCGCGAAGAACCCGCCGAAACCGATCGCCCCGATACCGAGGGCGAGCCAGACCTGACCGATGCGGAACACGCGCAGCTCGTCGCGCAACCGCCGGCCAGGCGAGCCGGGGTGCTTCGGCACGAACAGGGCGATGCAGATGGTCGCGAGCAGGAAGATACCGGTGACCACGGCGAAGGCGGCGCGCCAGCCGACCTGCTGACCGAGGAGGGTGCCCAGGGGCACGCCGACGACGTTGGCGATGGTCAAGCCCGTGAGGACGAAGGCCACGCCCTTGGCGCGGTTTCCCGGGCCGAGGGCGTCGGCGGCGACGAGAGCACCGATGCCGAAGTACGCACCGTGCGGGAGCCCGGCGAGGAAGCGGGATGCCGCCACGAGCTCGAACGTGGGGGCGATCACGGTCAGCAGGGTGAAGAACGCCAGGGCCGCGGCCAGCACGATCATCACGCGGTGGCGCGGGAAGCGGGCCACGGAGCCGGCGATCGTGGGAGCTCCGACGACGACGCCCAGGGCGTAGAGCGAGATGAGCCAGCCCGCCTGGGCGATCGCGTCGTCCGGGGACGCGGCCCACGCGCCGGGGACGAGTTCGCGGGCGATGTTGGGCAGCAGGCCCATCACCACGAACTCGGTCATGCCGATGCCGAAACTGCCGATGGCGAGAGAAAGGAGCGCCCGCATCGCCGCACCTCTCGAGGTCGTCGAAGAGGTCACCAGGCGATGCTAGTCGGCGCGACCGGGTCGGGTCGAATCGTTTCGAGATTCGGGGGTGGCGTTCTCTCCCCCGCGAGCCGTCACTCCTCGACAGACCGCGGAGCGAAGGAGGTCTCCGCAGGCGAGACGGAGCGAGCAGCGCCGGCACGAGACGACCCGGCTCAGCCGCGGGTCAGTCCTGCCGGCGCTCCAGCGCGTCCTCGAGGCGCTCGATCTTGCCGTCGAGCTCGCCGATGCGCCCGGGGCGGATGTCGGCCTTGAGCACCAGCGAGACACGCGAGCCGTAGGGCATCACGGCATCCGTCGCCGCCTTCACCACGGCGAACACCTCGTCCCACTCCCCCTCGACCTCGGTGAACATCGAGGTCGTGCGGTGTGCAAGGCCCGAGGCGCGCACGACCGCGACCGCCGCGGCGACCGCGTCGTGGACTGATCCGTCGGGGTTCTCCGTGGCAGCGGTGCCGACCCCCGAGGGGGCGACCGAGAAAGCGATGAGCATGGATCGAGACTACGTCTCGGCCGTGTGCAGCGGAACGCTCCCGCCTCGGTCAGCGTCCGGTCGGAACCCGGGCCGGGATCGGCCGACGCCCCGTCACGATCTCGCGGAGCCCCGCGGGCGGGCGCACGCGCCCCGTGGGAACGCGCACGACGCGAACGACGGCCCACACCAGCAGAACGAGGGCGAGCAGGTTGCGCGCCTCGAGCACGACCACCGGGAAGGGGTTCGGGTGCGTCGCCATGAGCCCGTCGTACAGCAGCGGGTACATCCACTGCGTGAGGGCGGCGATCACGAGCGTCATGCCGGCGAAGGCGTACCAGCGACGGCGGTCGATCATGAGCCCGAGTACGACGGGGGCGAACAGCCACACGTAGTACTGCGGCGAGCCGACCTTGTTCAGCGCGATGAACGCGGTCACCAGCGCGAGCGTCAACGGCGGGAAGAGCGACAGGAAGGTCGCTCCTCGGCGCATCTTCGTCACCCCGACGATCGCGACGGCGACCATCGTGAGCAGCATGATCGGGGTCATGGCGGCGATGAGGGGCTCGGCGCCCGGCCCGGTCACCTGGAAGGTGAGCACGCCGCCGTCGTAGTAGACCTCGCTGCCGGGCACGTAGAACGCGGCGAGGAACATGTAGAGGCCGCCGACGGGGGCCTCCATCTGGATTCCGCGCGAGGTCTGGTCCCCGACGAATCCGAAGACGTAGGGCGCCCCGCCCAGGGCCACCACGGGGATGATCGTCGCGAGCGACACCGCGACGGCTCCCCACACCAGCGCGAGTCGGCGGCGCACGACGATGAGACCGGCGGCGAGGATCGCGGCGGGCCAGACCTTCATCCACACCGAGATCGAGAGCAGCACCGACGCCACGAACGGACGCCGCAGCATCCAGATGCTGCCGAGGATCGCGAAGGGCACCGTGATGCCGTCGATGCGGTACAGGCCCACGGGGCCGATCAGCAGGATGGCGGCGAGCCAGAACCAGGCGGCGAGAACGCGACCCGTCGAGCGGCCCTTGCCGACCAGCAAGACGAAGGCGACGAGGTTGAACAGCGCCACCGTGATCACCCACGCCGGGGTGTAGCCGACGGCCCAGGCGAAGACCCAGGCGAACGTCATCGGCAGGAACGCGAGCTGCGGATAGATCCACTTCTCGGTGATGCCCGGCCAGGCCCAGGCGTCGCTGCGCGTGCACGAGGTCACATCGATGCCCCCGAAGAGGGCGCAACGCGACCAGGGTTCATACACCAGGTACACGTCGCCCATGGGTTCGTTGGGCTGCTGATAGCCCAGGATCCCCACCACGACGTGCACGGCGACGAACGCGATCAACAGGGGAACGACACGCCTCAACACCGCCTCATCCTAAACGGGCGTCACTCGCGGCCCCGGACGGAGGTCGGTCGGACCCCCGCCGTCGCGCGGGCCGACGCAGCGAACCGTTACGCGATCGAGTCCCTCAGCACCGCGGCCACCACACCCGGCAGCGCCTCGGCGACGTCGAGCGCCGCGATCGGCCCCCCGTCTGATCCGCGGGCGAGGGATGCCACCCGCCCGGCCGTCCCGTGCAGCCACGCGGCGGCGGCGGCCGCGGCGGCCAGGTCCTCCACGCTGTCCCGCCCGTCGGCCACCGACCCCGCCAGCACGGCCCCGAGCACCCCGCCGAGGACATCGCCGGTGCCCGCCGTCGCGAGCCACGGCGTCCCCGTCGAGACCCGGCGCGTCCAGCCCCCGGCCGCCGCCACGATCGTGACCGCCCCTTTCGAGAGCACGACTCCCCCGAACGCCTCCGCCGTCTCGCGCGCCGCCGCCTCTCGTGCGTCGTCGTCGCGGGCGTCGACCACCGGCATCCCGAGACCGTCCCGCAACCGGTCGAGCTCTCGCGCGTGGGGCGTGACGATCACGGGGGCCGTCGCTCCCGCGACCAGGTCCAGCGCCCCGGCGTCGACGACGACGGGTACCTCTTTCGACAGGATGCCCCGCAGCGCCGCGGTCTCGGCGGCATCGCGCTCGGCGGCATCCGTTCCCGATCCCATCACCCAGGCCTGCACCCGCCCGTCGGCCGTCACGGTCTCGGGGCGCCGGTGCAGCACGAAGTCCTGGGCGCGCGCGGGTCCGAGATAGCGGACCATTCCGGTCCCGGTGCGCCACGCGGCCTCGACGCCGAGCACCGCAGCGCCCGGGTATCGGGCCGAGCCGGTTCGCAGCCCGACCACCCCGCGGGAATACTTGTCGTCCTCCGCCGTTGGCTTCCGCAGTGCGCGGGCGACATCGTCCCCGCTGAAGTCCTTCGCCGTCATGGCGTCACCCTAGAACGCAAAGGTCCTCATGAGCGCCCTCTTCACACCCCTGTCCATTCGCGGTACCGCGGTGCGCAACCGCCTCTGGGTCTCCCCGATGTGCCAGTACAGCGCGGTCGAGGGCGTCCCGAACGACTGGCACCACGTGCACCTCGCGCAGTTCGCGTCCGGCGGTGCCGGCATGGTGATCGCCGAGGCGACCGCCGTCTCGCCCGAGGGGCGCATCTCGCCCGAGGACACCGGCATCTGGACCGACGCGCAGGCCGAGGCGTGGGTTCCCATCGTCGCTGCGATCCGATCGCGCGGAGCCGTCGCCGGCGTGCAGCTCGGCCACGCGGGTCGAAAGGCCTCGACCACCTCTCCCCTCACCGGCGGCCGCGGCACGATCGCTCCCTCCGACGGCGGCTGGACCACCGTCGCTCCCTCGGCGCTGGCCTACGACACCTTCGCCGCCCCCGTCGCCCTCGACCCCGCGGGGATCGAGAAGGTCGTCGCCGACTTCGCCGACGCCACCCGCCGGGCCGTTCGGGCCGGCTTTCAGGTCGTGGAGATCCACGCCGCCCACGGCTATCTGCTGCATCAGTTCCTCTCGCCCCTCACGAACCACCGCGACGACGAGTACGGCGGATCGTTCGAGAACCGCGTGCGCCTGCTGGTCCGGGTGACCGAGGCCGTTCGCGGCGCCGCGGGGGACGCCGCCGTGTTCGTGCGCTTCTCGGCGACGGACGCCGCCGAGGGCGGCTGGGACGTCGCCGACACCGTGGCCGCCGCGCGCCTCGTCGCCGATGCGGGCGCCGACCTCATCGACGTGTCCAGCGGCGGCCTCGTCCCCGAGCAGCGCATCGTCCCCGGGCCCGGGTACCAGGTCGACTACGCCGAGACCGTGCGCCGTGAGACGGGCCTGCTCGTCAGCGCGGTCGGCATGATCGACGACCCCACCTTCGGCGAGCAGATCCTCGTCGACTCTCGCGCCGACGCCATCATGTCGGGCCGCGAGTGGCTCCGCGACCCGCACTACGCGCTGCGCGCCGCCGTGGCTCTGGGTGCGGACTCCCCCGCCCCCGCGCAGTACCTCCGCGCCTACTGAGCACCGCCCCGATCCAGGTCACGTGATCTCGCGCCGTACCGCCCGCTTCAGGGGCCGGATCACGTGATCTCGCCCACAGCACGCGCCACGACGGGTGCCGTGGGCCAGGTCACGTGGACTCGCGCACCGCACGCGCCACGACGGGTGCCGAGGGCAAGGTCAGGTGGACTCGCGCACCGCCGCGCCACGACGGGTGCCGAGGGCAAGGTCACGTGATCTCGCGCCGCACCGGCCGCTCGCACCCGCGCGACCTCACACGAAGACACCGGATGCCACGAGGCCCAGGCCCCGTGGCATCCGGTGCGGTGTGTTCAGACGAAGCGGCGACGCTCGGTGGCGTCCTGCACCTCGCCGACGAGCTCCTCGATGACGTCCTCGAGGAAGAGCACGGCCTTGACGTCGCCGCTGTCGTCGCGCACCTGTGCGAGGTGGCGGCCGGAGCGGCGCATCAGGGCGAGGGCGTCCTCGAGGTCGGTGGTCTCGAGCATCGACACCATGTGATGCACGCGCTTGCTCGGGATGGGGCGAGCCATATCGGCATCCGATCCCTCCGCCGCCCGCAGGACGTCTTTGAGGTGCACGTAGCCGGTGGGGTGTCCGCTCTGGTCGACGATCACGTAGCGCGAGTAGCCGTGCTGGGCGACGGCCCGCTCGATCTCGGCCGGCGTGGTCGTCTCGGGCAGCGTCACCAGGGCGCTCACCGGCACCGCGATGTCGGCCGCCTTCTTCTCGGTGAACTCCACCACCGCGGTGACCGTCCCGGCCGAGTCGTCGAGGACTCCCTCGCGGCGCGACTGCGTCACGATCGTGGCGACCTCGTCGAGCGTGTAGGTCGAGGCGGCCTCGTCCTTCGGCTCGACGCGGAACAGTCGAAGCACGTGGTTGGCCGTCCAGTTGAGCGCCACGATGATCGGGTGGAATGCCTTCGAGACGGCCACGAGAGGGGGCGCGAGCATGAGGACGGCCCGATCCGGCAGCGAGAAGGCGAGGTTCTTCGGCACCATCTCGCCGAACACGACGTGCAGGTACGACACCACCAGCAGGGCGACGACGAAGCCGACGACGTCGACTGCGGCCTCGGGGATGCCGGTCAGGCCCAGGGGGCCGGCCAACAGGTGGTGGATCGCGGGTTCCGAGACGTTCAGGATCAGCAGGGAGCAGATGGTGATGCCCAGCTGACAGGTCGCCAGCATGAGCGTCGCGTGCTCCATCGCGTACAGCGCGGTCTTGGCCGCGCGCGAACCGCGGTCCGCGTGCGGTTCGATCTGCGAGCGCCGTGCCGAGATGACGGCGAATTCGGCACCGACGAAGAAGGCATTGGCGGCCAGCAGGACCACCAGCCAGGCAATTCCGGCCCAGTCGCTCATCGCTGGTCACCGCCCTTCGCCGCCCGCACGAGTTCGTCGACGTCCTGCTCGACCGGCGTCGGGGTGAACTGCACGCGGTCCACGCGACGACCGTCCATGCGCTGCACGGTGAGCCGGCCGTCGTCGAGGTCGACGGTGTCGCCGACGACGGGGATGCGCTCGAGCGCCGCCATGATGTACCCGCCCACCGTGTCGTAGACCTCCCCCTCGGGCACGCGCACTCCGGCGCGATCGAGGGCCTCGTCGGGGCGCAGGTCGCCCGGGAAGGTGACGAAGGCGGCCGAGCGCACGACGCCGGCGCGCGAGCGGTCGTGCTCGTCGAGCACCTCGCCCACGATCTCCTCCACGAGGTCTTCGAGGGTGACGACCCCGGCCGTTCCGCCGTACTCGTCGATGACGATGGCCATCTGATAGCCCCGCGAGCGCAGCTCCGAGACGAGGGCGTCGAGGTGAACGGTCTCGGGCACGCGCAGCGGCTCGGTCGACAGAGCGGCCACGGGCACCTCACCGCGTCTCTCGCGCGGTACCCCGATGGCGGCCTTGAGGTGGACGACGCCGACGATGTCGTCCATCGACTCGCCGTACACCGGGAAGCGGCTGTGACCGGTGCGGCGGGCGAGCTGCACCACGTCGTCGGCGGGGTCGCCCGCGGCGAGCGCGTGCACGCTCGGGCGCGGGGTCATGACGTCGGCGGCGCTGAGCCGCGCGAAGGTGAGGCTGCGATCGAGGAGCGATGCCGTGTCCTTCTCGAGCATGCCCGCGCTGGCCGACCGCTTGACGAGGCTCGACAGCTCTTCGGCCGAACGCGCTCCCGACAGCTCCTCCTTGGGCTCGACGCCCATGGCCCGCAGCACGCCGTTGGCGCTGCCGTTGAGCACGACGATGGCGGGCTTGAACACCGCGGTGAACGCGACCTGGAACGGCATGACGAGCTTGCCCGTCTGCCGCGGGATGGCCAGGGCGAAGTTCTTGGGGACGAGCTCGCCGAGGATCATCGACAGCACCGTCGCGAAGCCGACGCCGATGATCGCGGCGATCGACACCGTGAGCGCCTCGGGCAGCCCCCACGACTGGAACACCGGGCGCAGCAGGTTCGAGATCGCCGGCTCCATCGTGTATCCGGTGAGCAGGGTCGTCAGCGTGATGCCGAGCTGGGCGCTCGACAGGTGCGTCGATGTGATGCGCAGGGCGTCGATGGTCAGCGACAACCGGGTCTCCCCGGCGGCGCGACGCGATTCGAGGTCGGCGCGGTCGAGGTTGACGAGGGCGAACTCGCTCGCGACGAAGAGTCCGGTCCCCACGGTGAGCACGAGCCCCACAACCAGCATGACGTAATCCATCAGGCATCACCCCCGCTCGATCGCTCGGCGGAAGAGGGTCGTTGGGGCCTGGGTCTACAACTGGGAGGGTCGTCCATCGTGCGGACGATTCTATTGCAGCCCCGGCCCCTCGGCATCCGTATCGTGCACCTTCCTGCGCACTGGGGAGGATGGGCGAATGGATGCCGACACCCCGGCGCAGCAGCGCGCCGCCGCCGCGGAGCACTCGGTGCTCGAGCGCTACCTCCACCGCTACGGGCCCGTCGCGTGGGCGCACGCCTCGCTCGGCGGTGGCGAGAACCCCCGGATGTGGCACTACTGGTGGCACGCGCACCTGCTCCACGTCCTCGCCGACGCCGAGACCCACCGGCCCGACGCGCGTCGGCGGCGCCTCATCCGACGCGTGGGGCGCGGGGTGGCGCTGCGCACGATCGGCCGCTGGACCACGCCCTTCTATGACGACATCGCCTGGATGGGCCTGGCCCTCGCCCGCAGCGGACGGCATCCCCGTGCGCTGCGCAGGATCGCGCGCGTCCTCGACGATGCCGTGGACCCGGGCGTGGGCGCGCTCGCCTGGAGCGTCGACAGCGAGCTGTACAACGCCCCGGCCAACGCCCCGGGCGGCATGGTGCTGGCGGTCACCGGACGACGGACCGAGGCCGCCGGTCTGGCCGCGTGGATGGCATCCGTCCTCGACGATCCCGCCACCGGTCTCGTGCGCGACGGTATCGAACGCGGGGTGACACGGCCCGAGCTGTGGACGTACAACCAGGGCGCCGTGATCGGTCTCGAACTGATGCTCGGCGAGCCCGCCCTGGCGGACCCGGCCCACGAGGCGGGCCCGCACGTGGAACGCGCCCGGGCGCTCGTGCGCGCGGTGGAGCGGTGGTGCTCCGCAGACGACGGCCTGTTCCCGGGTGCCGGAGGGGGCGACGGCGGACTGTTCGCCGGCATCCTGGCCCGCTATCTGGCCCAGGCCGCACGGGATCTCGCGGAGCGAGGGGATGCCGAGGGCGACGCCCTCTCGCACACGGCCCGGCGTCTCGTGCAACGCAACGCCGATGCCCTGTGGGAGGGGCGCCGTGACGGCCTCTTTCCGGCGGACCCGCGTCGGCCCGCGCGGTCGGAGGGCGACGACCTGGACCTCTCGGTCCAGCTGGGCGCCTGGATCACGTTCGAGGCCGCGGCCGGCCTCGAACGCGTGGTCACCAGCTGACCGGCAGCGCCTTGCCCTCGTCGTAGCCCGCGGCCGACTGCAGACCGACACGCGCGCGCTCGTGGAATTCGGCGACGGTGGCCGCTCCGGCGTAGGTGAACGACGAGCGCACACCCGAGGTGATCATGTCGAGCAGGTCTTCGAGCCCCGGGCGCTGCGGGTCGAGGTAGATCCGCGACGACGAGATCCCCTCGGCGAAGAGCTCCTTGCGGGCGCGCTCGAAGGGGTCGAGACCGCCGAAGCGCCCCTGCACGGCCTTCGTCGACGCCATGCCCCACGACTCCTTGTAGATCCGCCCGCCCGCGTCGGTGAGGAGCTCTCCGGGAGCCTCGATCGTCCCGGCGAACCACGAGCCGACCATGACGGATGCCGCGCCCGCGGCCAGCGCGAGGGCGACGTCGCGGGGATAGCGCACCCCACCGTCGGCCCAGACGTGCGCGCCGACGCTGCGTGCCGCCTCGGCGGTCTCGAGCACAGCCGAGAACTGCGGCCGACCGACGGCGGTCATCATTCGGGTCGTGCACATCGCGCCCGGTCCCACGCCCACCTTGAGGATGGTCGCCCCCGCGTCCGTGAGGTCGGCCACGCCGTCGGCGGTCACCACGTTGCCGGCGGCGATGGGGATGCCGAGGTCGAGAGCGGCGACCGCGTCAAGCGCGCGGAGCATCTGCGCCTGGTGACCGTGGGCGGTGTCGACGACGAGGACGTCGACACCGGCATCGGCCAGAGCGCGCGCCTTGGTGGCGACGTCGCCGTTCACCCCGACCGCCGCGGCCACGATGAGACGACCCCGGGCGTCCACGCCCGGTCGGTAGACGGAGGCGCGGAGGGCGCTGCGCGCGGAGAGCGTTCCGACCAGACGGTCGCCGTCGACGACCGGGACGATGTCGACGCCCGCGGCCTCGATCCGCGCGAAGACCTCGCGAGGATCGTGCACGTCGGCCGCATCGACGGGCTCGGCGTCGCGGCGCGCGATGTCGCCGAGAGTCGCGTCGGGAAGGGCCGTGGCCAGGCGCCCGGCGGGCACGATGCCGCGCACGTCCGAGAGGGCGACCACGCCGTCCTCCCGCGGGGTGGCCACGACGATGCCCCGGCCGGGCACGGCGGGAAGGATGCGCCGCGCGTCGGCGACGGTGGCCTCGGGCGGGAGGATCAGCGGGGTGTCCCACGCCGCGGGCTGCGCCTTGACCCACGACACGGCCTCGACGAGGTCGTCGAGGGCCATGTCCTGGGGCAGGACGCCGAGGCCGCCGCGACGCGCCAGGGTCGCCGCGAGTCGCGTACCCGTGACCGAGTTCATGTTCGCCGACACCAACGGGATGGTGGCGCCGCTGCCGTCGGCGGGGGCGAGATCCACGTCGAGGCGGCTGCGCACCTCGGAATGGCGGGGGACGAGAAAGACGTCCGAGTACGTCAGGTCGACATCGGGCTGCGCGCCGGAGAACTCCATGGCATCCACCTCACCACATCAGGGCGAGGGAAAGACCCGAAGGACGTCCAGATTCCTCGGCTAGGCTGGCACCTACGCGGCACGGCGACGTTCGCGTATCCACAGGAATCTTCATCGAGGAAAGCAGGCGATCGACTGTGTCGAGCCAGGTGACGGGCGTCGGTACTTCGAGCGAGGGCGAGTTCGGCGCGAACGAGTGGCTCGTAGACGAACTCTACGAACAGTTCAAAGTCGACAAGCACTCCGTAGACAAGGCCTGGTGGCCGATCCTGGAGGCGTACCACCCGGTCGTCGACGGGTCTTCCGCCGCCGCTCCCCCGCCCTCCGCGCCGCAGGCGTCGACGGCGTCCGAGCCCAAGCCGGTGACGGCCCCCATCCCCGTGGTCGGACAGGCGCCCGTCGCCCGCACCACGGCCAAGCCGGCCAAGCCGCAGCCGATTCCCGCTCAGGCTCCGAGCGCGGTTCCCTCCGCGGCCGCCGAGAGCACCGAAGAAGACCGCGTGACGGTCCTCAAGGGCATGCCGAAGGCCCTGGCATCCAACATGGATGACTCGCTCACGGTGCCCACCGCGACGAGCGTGCGCATGATCCCGGCGAAGCTGATGATCGACAATCGCATCGTCATCAACAACCACATGTCGCGCACGCGCGGCGGCAAGGTGAGCTTCACCCACCTCATCGGGTGGGCGCTGATCCAGGCGCTCAAGGAGTTCCCGAGCCAGAACGTCTACTACGCCGAGATCGACGGCAAGCCCTCGGTGGTCGCTCCCGCGCACGTCAACCTGGGCATCGCGATCGACATGCCCAAGCCCGACGGCTCGCGCGCGCTGCTCGTGCCGAGCATCAAGCGCGCCGACACGATGACGTTCGGCGAGTTCCTCGCCTCGTACGAAGACCTCGTCCGCCGCGCGCGCAACAACAAGCTGACGCCGGCCGACTTCCAGGGCACCACGGTCTCCCTCACCAACCCCGGCGGCATCGGCACGGTCCACTCGGTCCCGCGCCTCATGCGAGGACAGGGCGCCATCATCGGCGCCGGCGCACTCGACTACCCCGCCGAGTTCATGGGTGCGAGCGAGAAGACGCTGAACGAGCTGGCGATCGGCAAGACGATCACGCTCACGAGCACCTACGACCACCGCGTCATCCAGGGTGCCGGCTCGGGCGAGTTCCTGAAGAAGGTGCACGAGCTGCTCATCGGGCAGCGCGGCTTCTACGACGACATCTTCGCCGCCCTGCGCATTCCCTACGCCCCCATCCACTGGGCGGCCGACATCAGCGTCGACATCTCGGAGCGCATCGACAAGAGCGCCCGCGTGCAGGAGCTCATCAACTCCTTCCGCGTGCGCGGCCACCTCATGGCCGACATCGACCCGCTCGAGTACGTGCAGCGCACGCACCCCGACCTCGAGATCGAATCGCACGGCCTCACGTTCTGGGACCTCGACCGCGAGTTCGTCACCGGCGGCCTCGGCAACAAGCGCGTCGCCAAGCTCCGCGACATCCTGGGCGTCCTTCGCGACTCCTACTGCCGCACCATGGGCGTCGAGTACATGCACATCCAGGACCCGGCCCAGCGCCAGTGGTTCCAGCGCAACGTCGAGGTCAAGTACACCAAGCCCGGCCACGACGAGCAGCTGCGCATCCTGTCGAAGCTGAATCAGGCCGAAGCGTTCGAGACGTTCCTGCAGACCAAGTACGTCGGCCAGAAGCGCTTCAGCCTCGAGGGCGGCGAGTCTCTCATCCCCCTGCTCGACCAGATCCTGCAGGGTGCGGCCTCGGCCGGCCTCGACGGCGCCGCGATCGGCATGGCCCACCGCGGTCGCCTGAACGTGCTCACCAACATCGCCGGCAAGACCTACGGCCACGTGTTCCGCGAGTTCGAGGGCGCCGTCGCGATCGGCAGCAAGCGCGGCTCCGGAGACGTGAAGTACCACCTCGGCACCGAGGGTACCTTCGTCGGCGACGCCGGCGACGAGCTCCCCGTGTACCTCGCGGCCAACCCCTCGCACCTCGAGACCGTCGACGGCGTGCTCGAGGGCATCGTCCGCGCCAAGCAGGATCGCAAGCCCATCGGCACGTTCTCGTGGCTGCCCATCCTCGTGCACGGCGACGCCGCGTTCGCGGGTCAGGGCGTCGTGGTCGAGACCCTGCAGATGTCGCAGCTGCGCGGCTACCGAACGGGCGGCACGATCCACGTCGTGGTCAACAACCAGGTGGGCTTCACCACCACGCCCACCGACGCCCGCACCTCGGTGTACGCCACCGATGTCGCGAAGGCCATCCAGGCGCCGATCCTGCACGTGAACGGCGACGACCCCGAGGCCGTCGTCCGCGCCGCGGAGCTCGCATTCATGTACCGCGAGGAGTTCCACCGCGACATCGTGATCGATCTCGTCTGCTACCGCCGCCGCGGTCACAACGAGGGCGACGACCCCTCGATGACCCAGCCCCTGATGACGAACCTCATCGAGGCCAAGCGCTCGGTCCGCCGTCTCTACACGGAGTCGCTCGTCGGTCGCGGTGACATCACCGAAGACGAGTACGAGCAGGCGAAGCAGGACTTCCAGAACCGCCTCGAGGTCGCCTTCGCCGATACGCACGAGGCCGAGACCGGCACGAACCCCGTCGTCACCATGGATGCGGCGGAAGAACCGGCCGTCGGCGCGCCCGAGACCACCGGCGTCTCGCGCGAGGTCGTCCAGCACATCGGCGACGCGTTCGTGAACAAGCCCGACGGCTTCACGGTGCACACCAAGCTCCAGCAGCTGCTCGAGAAGCGCCACGACATGAGCCGCAACGGCAACATCGACTGGGCCTTCGGTGAGCTGCTCGCCTTCGGCTCGGTGCTGATGGAAGGCACCCCGGTGCGTCTCGCCGGTCAGGACTCGCGCCGCGGCACCTTCGTGCAGCGTCACTCGGTGCTGCACGACCGCGACAACGGTCAGGAATGGCTGCCGCTTGCGAACCTCAGCGAGAACCAGGGCCGCTTCTGGGTCTACGACTCCCTGCTGAGCGAGTACGCCGCCATGGCGTTCGAGTACGGCTACTCGGTCGAGCGCTCCGATGCACTCGTGCTGTGGGAGGCGCAGTTCGGCGACTTCGCCAACGGCGCCCAGTCGGTCATCGATGAGTTCATCTCGTCGGCCGACCAGAAGTGGGCGCAGCAGTCGAGCGTCGTGCTGCTGCTGCCCCACGGCTACGAGGGTCAGGGACCCGACCACTCCTCGGCCCGCATCGAGCGCTACCTGCAGATGTGCGCGCAGGACAACATGATCGTCGCCCGCCCCTCGACGCCCGCGTCGTACTTCCACCTGTTGCGCCGTCAGGCCTACCAGCGCCCCCGTCGCCCCCTCGTGGTCTTCACCCCGAAGGCGATGCTGCGTCTGCGCGGCGCGACGAGCCCCGTCGAGGACTTCCTCGAGGGTCGCTTCGAGCCGGTGCTCGACGACAACCGCGGTGTCGACAAGGGCGCCGTCACGCGCGTCCTGCTGCACGCCGGAAAGATCCACTGGGACCTGCGGGCCGAGCTCGACAAGAACCCCAACCCCGAGATCGCCCTCGTGCGCCTCGAGCAGTACTACCCCGCACCGATCGAGGAACTGACCAGCGTGCTGGCGCAGTATCCGAACGCCGAGCTGGTGTGGGTTCAGGACGAACCCGAGAACCAGGGTGCGTGGCCGTTCATCGCCCTCGAGGTCGCAGACCAGCTCGGTGGCCGCTCGATCCGTCGCATCTCGCGCGCGGCTGCGGCGTCGACCGCGACCGGTTCGCCGAAGGTGCACGCGAGCGAGCACGCCGCGATCATGAAAGAAGCGCTCGCGCGCTGATATCGAGACACTGCGGGGCCCGATCGACATCCGTGTCGCTCGGGCCTCTCGTGTCTCACCCCCGGCCCGGGCGTACCGCCGGTCGGGGGTGAGCCGAAGACCGTTCCAGAGGGCACGGACATGCGATGCGATCAGCCGCGCGCGGATCTCGAGGTCGCGCAGTGCGGGGCCTGGACCCCGCCCGCGGGCTCAGGATGCCGGCGCAGCCAGCCCCAGCGTCGGGGCGAGGGCGGGAATGGCCCACGCCAGGCTGCCGTCCAGCGCTTCACCGGTGTGTCCGGCCCCCTCGACGATGTGCGTCAGGACGGTGAATCCCGCCGCCGCCGCCGCCTTCGAGTTCGCGAGCTGTCCCGGCCCGTAGGTCTTGTCTTCGCTCCCCCACGTGAAGATGGCGGTATGGCCGGCGTACGAGCCGGGCGCCGCCGCCGCCATGATCACCGCGGGCTTGTTGGCCTGGAAGGCACCCGCGTTCCCGTTGTAGACGTCTTTCACGGTCTGGTCGACGTGCTCCGACCCGGGGAACTCGTTGCCCATCACGTCGAGCATCTGCCCCCAGGTGTCGGGGTACTTCGCCCCGTAGTACGCCGCGCACGAACCGCCGTTCGAGAACCCGCCGATGACCCAGTATCGGTGGTCCTTGACGATGTTGAGGTTGTTCTGGGCCCACTGCGGCACGAGCTGGTTGATGTACGTCGCGACGGCGCCGTACTTGCTGGAGTCGACGCACGTGGGGTCGCGGTCCGGAGCAGTCAGCTGATCGACGACGATCGCAATCGGCGCGAGACCCTTGTTCTTCGCGGCGAAGGCGTCGAGCGCCTTGGCCAATGCCGTCGGGTCGGGCGACCCGGGCTGGCCCATCATGAACACCAGCAGCGGGAGAGCCGGGGGGTTGGCGACCTGCGCCGCCGGCGGAAGATAGAGCGAGGCATCGCGCGCGGCGTACTGTCCGGTGGGGATCTTCGTGCTCCCCGTGAGAGCACTGACCGACCCCTTGGCGGGCATATCCGCCGGAGGCTCCCACGTCTGGTACAGCGTGGCGGGATCCCCCACCACCGCGTCCTGCGGAGGAAGCGAAGCGGGGTCGAGGGCCTGCACCCCGAGGATCGCGGCGAGATTGTGCGTGACGCCGTAGGAGGTGTTCACCCCCAGGATGCCGGCGAGGAGCGAGGCGATGACGGTGACGACGCCGAAGACACGACGCGGCCACGGAGCACGGAAGATCCCGACGACGCCGACGGCGACTGCGGCCACCGCTCCCGACGCCCACCAGATCGCGGCCCCCGGGAGCGGCCCCTGGAAGGTGTCCATCGCCTCGAGGATCTTCGCCGTGACGAACATGACCACCCCGACGGCGGCACCGATCACGAGGGTGCCGATGACTCGACGGGGACGCCAGACGACCACGGCGACCAGGCCCAGGACGGCGACGATGGCGCTGATGAGCAACAGGGGGCTGTCGATCAGCTCGAACGAAAGAATGAACTTGTTCACCGACGGCCCTCCCAGGCGGTTCGAGCGAGTGCCACCATCTCTCGGCGTGAGGCATCGGGCAGGTACGCACGCCCCACCGCGGCGCCGATCGCGGGGAGCTCGAGGGGATCGCGGTACGCCAGCGCCAGGGGCCGGTAACGGGGCCGGAACTTCCCCTTGAAGCGGAACAGCGAGGCGAACCCATAGGCGGGTTCGAGCACCTCGGCGAGCCAGCGAAGCAGCGCACGCAGGGGGGCCGGGTCACCGTCGACGGCTTCGTCGGGGTCGTCGGCGAGAGGGGCTCCCGACAGGCTGAGGACCGTCGCGCCCTCTTCCTGCAGCGCCAGCGCGGCCTTGGCGATGAGGAACTCCATCATGCCGTTCGGCCCATCGGTACGCCGTCGCATGAAGTCGAGGGTCCACCCCGTGATCTCGCCCGCCGTCCAGGAGGGCATCCAGCTCGTGACCGCCTCGATCCGCTCGTCCGGGCCCACCGCGAGCAGCAGACGGACATCGCGGTCGCGCAGCTCGTCGAGAGAGCCCAGGGTGAACCCCATCTCGGGGAGGGCTCGGTCGGCGACCCACTCCTCGTCGATCGCGACGACCTGCGAGGCCTGACCGACACTCAGCTCGTGCCACCGCGACCAGACGGCGGTGTACCCCTCGCGTTCGGCGCGGGTGAGAGGCTGGCGCACCTTCTGCCAGGACTTGCCGGCGAAAGTGAGGCCGGGCAGGTCCATCACCGTCTCGACCCCGACCGGAACGTGTCTCCAGCCGAGGGCGACCAGGGCCTCGAGGGTGTCCCCGTGGACGCTGTAGAACGCCGGCGTCCAGCCGTGCTCGACGCAGTAGTCCGTGAACCCCTGCAACGCCTCGGCACGCCGGCCCTCGGGCACGAGGGGATCGCCGACGGCCAGGGCCACGTCCCCGCTCAGCCGGTACGCGACCGCGCACTCGCGGTCATCGGAGTACCAGTGGAGGTTGCCGGCCCAGGTGCCCAGGAAGCCGAGGGTGTCGCTCCCCCGTCGCAGCAGGTCGCGGTAGTGACCGTCGTCGACGGTCGCTGGGCGGCGCGAGCGGCGGTAGAGCCACAGGATCGCGGCGACCACGATCGCCCAGAACAGCACGCCGATCCACTGGTAGGCGAACAGAGCCGGCCCGCTGTGCGGGAACGCCGTCGAGCCGCCCGGGTGGGTGAAGGCGGGAGGGAGGAAACGGCGCAGCGTCAGACCGAGCAGATCGAAGATCGACACGTCGCGGTCGAAAGCGCGATGACCGATGGCCTCGACGACGAACAGCGTCGTCGCGCAGGCGAGGAAGGCGAGCGAGACCACGGCTGCGACGACCCGCGCCGCGCGACGGGTCGCACGCACCGAGAACCGGGCACGCACGACGGCGAGCGCCGCGGCGAGCGCGAGAGGGATGATGATCGTCGCGATCGCCCACAGCACGTACTCCGCCCCGCTGCCGTCGACCCAGGGGTCGATCCGCAGGCGCCCGTCGAGAAGAGAGACGACGGGGAGGACCGCGGATGCCACGAGGACGAACTCCGCGACGATCCACGCCGAGCGTCGTCCCTGCCGGAGGCCCCACGCGGCCACCAGCAGCAGGACCAGGGGCACGATCGCGAGAAGGGCAGGGCCCGCTCCCCGGGTCATCAGGAGCGCGATCTGCTCGTCACACACCGATGAGGCGACCTTGCCGCACTGGGACAGCAGCTCGTCGTCGTACTGCGTGTACGCGTCGACCACGAGCGAGAGAGGACCGCGGCCTCCGCCGCTGACGAGGGCGACGATCGGTCCGCTGCCCACGACCGCCACCAGCAGAGCGAGAAGGGTGCGCGTCTCGCGCGTCGAGCTGCGGTGCCACGAACGCCGCTCCCGGCCGCGCGCGAGGAGCGCACCGACGATCAGTCCGATGACCGCGGCCGAGAGCCGGTACCAGGAATCGGCGTCACCGGCGTAGAGCGCGAACAGGGCCAGGAGGGCGAAGCCCACCAGACGCAGACGACGACGCCACAGCGTCGGCGCGAAGGCCGACCCCGCCATGACGGCTCCGGCGATCGCGGTGGTCGGGTCGAGCACGGGCACTTCGGCGGCGACGACCGGGCGCAGGTCGGTGATGGTCCAGGCCGCCGCGTGCAGACCGATGCCCACGACCAGGCCGCTCAACCCGATGGCCACCAGGAAGACGCTCGTACGCCGTGATCCGACCAGACGCTCGACGTAGGCCAGAGCGGTCAGGGCGAGCAGCACCGACGAGAGGGCGTCGATCGTGGAGTCCGGGACCACCAGTGCGGTCACGAGCGTCCACCACCGGCCGCTTCCGAAGGTGGCCAGCGGCCCCGCTCCCCAGACGAGGGCGTCCTCGCCCCAGAGCGATCCCGTCGCCGCCGCCGCCGCGACGACCACCACGGACACGACGATCGCCACGGGGTTGTGCGACACGTAGCCGCGAAGCGCGACAGCGAGAGCCGTCAGGCGCGACGGTGAGCGTTCGGCGACCGGAGGAGCGACGGATTCGGACATCGGCGAAATCGTATTGCCAATTCCTATGAGAAGCCGTCAGTACCAGATGTCGAGCAGCGGGGTGACCTCGGGGGCGAAGACGCGGTCGAGGGATGCCAGGACGTCGGCGTCGCCGTGCACGAGACCCGCGAGCGCGAGCTCGGCCGAACGGACCCCGCCGAGAAGGAGCGAGCTGAGGGCACCGACGGTGAGCTCGACGTCGACCGGCCGGTCGCTCGCGGGCACGACCTCCGCCTCGCCGTCCGCCGTGATGCGCAGGTTCCACGTGCCCTCGGCGAAGCCGAGCGGGTCGGCGACGCGCAGGACCACGTCGAGACCGGCCGCGTACCGGCGCGAGGCCAGCGCCCCGGGGACGTCGAGGATGCGCAACCAGTGATGGTCGGTGAGCGTCGCCGTCACCGCGCGGCGGTCGGCGACCATCCACTGCACGGGGGGCACGGTCGGCTGCAGCCACGCCTTCACCCGACCGACGAGGTCGTGCTCGAGCGCGAACCGCCACAGGGCAGCCGAGGCCTCTCCGTCGACGGCGAAGATTGCGCGTACCTCGAGATCGTGTGCGGAGAAGTCGTCGCGCTCGTCGATTACGTAGACGAGGATCCCCGTCTCGTCACCGTCGGCGGTGCGGTACGAGACGGCGCGCACCTTCTCGCCGGACTTGTCGCCCGGCGCGAGACCGGCCACGCCACGCCACCGGCCATCCCACCCGGGGACGGACCCGGGACGCTGTAGGCGCACGCGCTCGTGCACAGCGCTCAGACGATCCGCCACCGCCTCACGCGGGACGAAGTCGAGACGCCCGGGAGACGACGGGCCGATCCAGCGGGCACGACCCGTGTCGACCTCGACATCCGAGGCCCACGCGGCGGGAGAGAACCCCCAGCGCCCGTAGATCGTGGCCTCGGTGACGGTGAGACCAGCGATGGCGAAGCCCGCCGCCGCCGCCGTGCGCAGTTCGCCGCCGATCATCGCGCGGGCGATACCCCGCCGGCGATGCGTCGCCGCGACCGTGACGGCGCTGATCGACCACAGCGGCGTCGTGCGCCCGGGCGACGTCGTGAGCTCCGACGCCCACGAGTCGATCGTGCCGACGGGCACCTCGGGCTCGACCCCCCGGCGGTCGTAGACCGCCGTGAGACGGCGGGTCCGCAGGGTCGTGCGCGCGTTCTCGGCCTCGTCGTCTGTCGACTCCCCGCCCAGGAAGCCCCGGGCCACCGCGCGCTGGAAGGGACGGAACCCCTCTCCCTCGGCATCCACACGCGCGTACTCCAAGCCGGAGGCGGCGAGGTCGGCGGCGGAGGTCTGGTCGAGGGGCAGCGTCAAGGTGTCGGTGGATGCCATGACTCCAGCCTAGGGATCACCTCCGACACGCGCCGGGCCGGCGCGGGTGCCGTCAGTGCGTCGCCTGGATGGCGCGAAGGCGCGAGAGCACCTGATCGCGGAGTTCGTCGGGAGCCGTCTCTTTGCACGCACGGGCGACCACCTCGGTCAGCGTGCGCGCCACGAGGGCCTCGTCCTGGCATCCGGGACAGTTCTCGAGGTGCTCGCGGATATCGGTGTGCTGGGTCTTGCAGACCTCGTTGCGGAGGTATTCCTCGAGGTCGCGTCGCGCCTCGTCGCAGCCGCAGTCGCTCATTTCTTCTCTCCCGTCGCGGCCTGGATGCCGCGCTCCTTGGCGTAATCCGACAGCAGGTCGCGCAGCAGCCGCCGGCCGCGGTGCAGACGGCTCATGACCGTACCGATCGGGGTTTTCATGATGTCGGCGATCTCCTGGTAGGCGAAGCCCTCGACGTCGGCGAGGTACACCGCCATCCGGAAATCCTCGGGGATCGACTGCAGCGCGTCCTTGACGACGGATGCCGGCATGTGGTCGATCGCTTCGGCCTCGGCCGAACGGGCGCTGCTCGCGGTGGTCGACTCGGCTCCGCCGAGCTGCCAGTCCTCGAGGTCGTCGATCGCACTCTGGTACGGCTCGCGCTGCTTCTTTCGATACGTGTTGATGTACGTGTTCGTCAGGATGCGGTAGAGCCACGCCTTGAGGTTCGTGCCCTGCGTGAACGTGGCCCACGAGCCGAAGGCCTTCACGAAGGTCTCCTGCACGAGATCGGCCGCGTCGGCCGGATTGCGCGTCATGCGCATGGCTGCGGCGTACAGCTGATCCATGAAGGGCAGAGCCTGCTCTTCGAACTGTTCGCGGGGCTCCACCTGCGGGCCGGCGTCTGCGGTGTCGTTCATCGCGCGCCAGTCTACGTCGGGCATGTCGACGGCCACCGGGATGCCCTGCGGCAAGCGGTCGCGTTCGAGAAGTGCGGTCACGTGTCCTCCCCTTTCAGTAGGCTAGGAACCGATGTCTCCCCTCGGGTATTCCCCTTCCACCGCCAGTCCCCGCGGTGAGTGGGACGCGCCCGTCTCCGGCGGACCCGTGAATGCCGCGGTCACCGTGCCCGGGTCCAAGTCGTTGACCAATCGAGAGCTGATCCTCGCCGCCATCGCGGACGGCCCCGGCACGTTGCACGGCCCCCTGCACTCCGACGACTCCGCACGCATGGTCGACGCGCTGCGCGTGCTCGGCGTCGGGATCGACGAGATCGACACCGGCTCCCCTTTCGGCCCCGACCTGCTGGTGACGCCCCCCTCCTCTTTCGCGGGCGACGGCACGATCGACTGCGGGCAGGCGGGGACCGTCATGCGGTTCATCGCTCCGGTGGCCGGATTCGCCCGGGGCGACGTGCGCGTCACCGCCCACGAGAGCGCATTGCACCGCCCCATGGGGGCGATGATCCACGCCCTGCGCGACGTGGGCGTCGACATCGACGACGGCGGCCACTGGGCGCTCCCCTTCTCGGTCCGCGGGCACGGACACGTGCGAGGCGGCGAGGTCGAGATCGACGCGAGCCAGTCGAGCCAGTTCGTCTCGGGCCTTCTTCTCGCGGCCGCGCGTTTCGACGTCGGACTCCACCTCCGCCACGTCGGCTCGCGCCTGCCGAGCATCCCGCACATCGACATGACCGTCGAGGCCCTCGCCCACCGTGCCGTGCACGTCGAACGTCCCGCACCCGGCGAGTGGGTCGTGCCCGCGGGACCCGTGCGCGCGAAAGACGTGGCGATCGAACCCGACCTCTCCAACGCCTCCCCGTTCCTCGCCGCCGCGATGGTCACGGGCGGCTCGGTCACCGTCACGGGCTGGCCCCTGCACAGCACGCAGCCGGGTGCCCTCCTCGTCGACATCCTCGCCGAGATGGGAGCCCGCGTCAGTCGCCGCGGCGGAGCCCTCACCGTGGCCGCCGGCGATGACGGCATCCTGGGCGTCGAACTCGACCTGTCGGCGGCGGGCGAACTCGCCCCCACTCTCTTCGGCCTGGCCGCCTTCGCGGACGGGCCGACCACGCTGCACGGCATCGGCCACATCCGCGGCCACGAGACCGACCGCATCGCGGCCCTCGTCGGCAACCTGCGCTCGCTCGGCGGCGAGGCGCACGAGCTCGAAGACGGCATCCGCATCGTCCCGCGGCCGCTGACCGGCGGTGAGTGGAAAGCGCACCACGACCACCGCTTGGCCACCACCGGCGCCCTGATCGGGCTTCGCGTGCCCGGCGTGCGCATCGACGACATCGGTACGACCGCCAAGACGCTCCCCCAGTTCGCGGGCCTGTGGCAGAGCATGCTCGACGACTCGCGCCCGTGAACGGGGACTGACGCGTGAGCTGGCTCGACGATCCCGACGACGACGAAGACGACCTCCGGTACGACGAGTCGTCCATCCGGGTGCGTCCCAACCCGAAGGCGAACAGGCCCCGCACCAAGCGACGCCCCGCCCACGCCGACGCGCAGATCGCCCGTGTGCTCGGAGTCGACCGCGGCCGGTACACGGTGCTCGTCGACGAAGACGGCCCCGACGAGCGCCGGGTGCTGGCCACCCGCGCCCGCGAGCTCCGCAAGCAGCCCATCGTCAACGGCGACCGCGCCCGCGTCGTCGGCGACCTCTCGGGCGACGAGGGCACTCTCGGGCGCATCATCGGCCTCGAGGAGCGCACGTCTCTGCTGCGTCGGAGCGCCGACGACACCGACCAGGTCGAGCGCGTGATCGTCGCCAACGCCGATCAGATGCTCGTCGTGGTCGCCGCGGCCGACCCCGAGCCCCGCGCCCGTCTCGTCGACCGTTATCTGGTCGCGGCGTTGGATGCCGGCATCCGCCCCCTGCTCGTCGTCACCAAGACCGACCTGGCCGACCCGACCGAGTTCCTCGCGCACTTCGTCGGACTCGACCTGCGGGTGTTCACCAGCGCCCAGGGCGAGATGCCCCTTGACGAGATCGGCGAGGCGCTCGTCGGCCACTCGACCGTGTTCGTCGGGCACTCGGGCGTCGGTAAGTCGACCCTGGTCAACGCGCTCACCGGCTCGGAGCGCGCGATCGGGCACGTCAACACCGTCACCGGTCGCGGCCGCCACACCTCGTCGTCGGCGGTGTCGCTGCGCTACCGCGGCCGCGACGGCTCGGGCTGGGTCATCGACACCCCGGGCGTGCGATCTTTCGGGCTGGGCCACGTCGACCCCGCCCACGTGCTCGGCGCCTTCACGGATCTGGCCGAGGTCGCCGAGGAGTGCCCGCGCGGGTGCACCCACCTCCCCGATGCCCCCGACTGCGCGATCATCGAGGCAGTGGAGTCCGGACGCCTCGGACCCGGAGCCGCCGCCCGGCTCGACTCGCTGCAGCGACTGCTGACGACGTTCCAGGGCATCGAGCGTTCTAGGCTGGAGGGGTGACGAACCTCGAAAAGGGCGATATCGCCCCCGACTTCACCCTCCTCGACCAGGACGAACACCCCGTCTCGCTGGGCGACTTCCGCGGCCGCCGCGTGATCCTCTACTTCTACCCCGCGGCCCAGACCCCGGGGTGCACCACCCAGGCCTGCGACTTCCGCGACAGCCTGGCCTCGCTGCAGGGCGCCGGCTACACGGTGCTCGGCATCTCGCGCGACCTGCCCGAGAAGCTGCGCGCCTTCCGCGACAGCGACGCGCTGACGTTCCCGCTCCTCAGCGACGCCGACCACGCCGTCCACGAGGCCTACGGCGCTTGGGGCGAGAAGCAGAACTACGGGAAGACGATCACCGGCGTGCTGCGATCCACGTTCGTCGTCGACGAGGAGGGCAAGATCCTCGAGGCGATGTACAACGTCAAGGCCACCGGCCACGTGGCGCGTCTGCGCAAGAACCTGGGGCTGGCCGCAGCCTGACCTGCGACGACCACGACCCCGCCCCGCGACAGCGGTAGGCGGGGTCTTCTCGTGAGGGCGACGCGTCAGTCGTCGTCGCGGCGGCGCGGAGCCGCCGCGCGCACCGCCAGGGCGAGCAGCACCAGGCCGACGACAGCGGGGACCGCGATCAGCACGGCGATCCCGGGAGACGCCCACTCCCCCGTGACGGCACCGATGGCCACCGACAGGATCAGCAGTTGCGTCACGATCCCGCCCGATCGGCCGGCGGAGACGTCGCGAGCGGTCGCGACACCGAACGCGCCGACGATGGCCGCGCCGATCACGGTGAGCACGATGAGGGCGATCGAGCTGACCGCCGAGTCGGTGTCTCCGCCGATGAGGGCGACCGTCTGCCAGCCCGCGAGGGCCAGGATGCCGACACTCTCGAGCCCCAGGAGAGCTGCGGCCGCAAGACGAATCGGCATCAGGAAAGCCTCCCCGGCGGGCGCACCTGCGCCGTTACGATCTGGAAACCTACCGGTTACCTCTTGATCAGGCGGAATCGCTATGGGAGCATGGAACAAGCCGTGTGCTCCCACAGCGAAGTGGGGCGAGCAATCGCTCGCGTTCCCACCAGGGTACCGGACCCGAATCCCGGTGCCGAATCGACCAATTTTCTGTAACAAGGAGCACCCCCATGGATTGGCGCGACAAAGCAGCCTGCCTGACCGTCGACCCCGAGCTGTTCTTCCCGGTCGGCAACACCGGCCCCGCGGTCGACCAGATCGAGAAGGCCAAGTCGGTCTGTGCACGCTGCACCGTCACCGAGGTCTGCCTGCAGTACGCCCTCGAGTCCGGTCAGGACTCGGGCGTCTGGGGCGGTCTGAGCGAAGACGAGCGCCGCGCGCTCAAGCGCCGCGCTGCTCGCGCCCGCCGCGCCTCCTGACCACAGTCGCACGAAGAAGCCCGCCCCTCTCGGGGCGGGCTTCTTCGCGTTGTCGAGGTGGAGGGATCGGCGCGTCAGGCCGCGGAGCCGCCGATGTAGCGCAGCGGGATCTCGATCGTGACCTCGGTGCCGCTGCCCATCAACGTGTGCCAGTCGATCGTGCCACCGAGTTCGCCCTGGATGAGCGTGCGGACGATCTGCGTGCCGAGCCCCCGGCCCACCTGCCCCTCGGGCAGGCCGACGCCGGTGTCGCGCACGCTGACCTCGAGCATTTCGCCGCTGCGCTCGGCCGCGATCTCGACATCGCCCTCCTGCCCGGCGAGGCCGTGCTCGACGGCGTTGGTCACGAGCTCGGTGAGGGCCAGGGCGAGGGGCGTGGCGAACTGGCTGGGGAGCGTTCCGAACTTACCCGTGGTCCGCGTGCGAGCACGGGTGTTCGGGGCCGCGGCCACCTCGGCGACGAGCTTGAGCACGCGAGCGAAGACGTCGTCGAAATCGACGTTCTGCGCGAGCCCCTCGGAGAGGGTGTCGTGCACCACCGCGATCGCCGAGACACGACGCATGGCCTGCGTGAGAGCATCGCGCGCCTCGTCGGAATGCGTGCGGCGCGCCTGGATGCGCAGCAGCGAGGCGACCGTCTGCAGGTTGTTCTTGACGCGGTGGTGGATCTCGCGAATCGTCGCGTCCTTGGTGATGAGCTCCTGCTCCTGGTGGCGGATCTCGGTGACATCGCGGCTGAGCACGATCGCGCCGATGCGCGTGCCGCGGTCGCGCAGCGGAATGGTGCGCAGTGACACCTGCACACCGCGCGCCTCCATGTCGGCTCGCCAGGGAGCGCGGCCGCTCACCACGACGGGGAGCGACTCGTCGACGTCCTGGCGCTTGGCGGGAAGGATCCGAGCGGTCACCTCGGCCAGCGACTCGCCCTCGAGCTCGTCGTCGAAGCCCATGCGGTTGAAGGCCGAGAGGGCGTTGGGGCTCGCGAAAGTGGTGATGCCGTCGACGTCGAGGCGGATGAGTCCGTCGGAGGCGCGGGGAGCACCGCGTCGCGGAGCGGTGGGAGCCGAGAGGTCGGGGAACTCGGCCGAGGCGATCATTCCGAACACGTCGTCCGCGCAGTCGTTGAACGTGATCTGCTGCCGCGACGGGGTGCGCGTCTCGCCGAGGTTGGTGTGGCGGGTCAGCACACCCACCGTCGTGACCGCGTACCCCTCGCGCGAGAGCTCGCGCACGATCGGTACCGCACGCACGCGAGTGGGCGTCTCTTCGAACCAGTCGGGGGATGCCGAGTCGACGATGCGACCGCTCTGGAAAGCCTCGCGCACCTGGGTACGCCACTGCGGACGCACGCGATCGCCGACGATGTCGCGGTAGAACAGCGTCGCCGCTCCCCCGGGCCGCGTGTGGGCGACAGCGACGAAGGAGTCGTCGGGGGTGGGGACCCAGATGACGATGTCGGCGAACGCCAGGTCGGCCAGCAGCTGCCCGTCACCCGCCAGCCGGTGCAGCCACTCGACGTCCGCCTCGCTGGAGCGGCCCTGGGCGTAGACGAGTTCACTGAGTGTCGACACCCCTCCACCCTACGGGGAGCCCTCGTCTCGGTCGGCCGTCGCGGGCGCGTTCCCGACGAGGGATGAGGATCCGGGCGAATCTCGAGGCGACGGAAACAGGTCAGGGGGCTACCGGACAGACGATAAGTCCCCTGCCGTTGCGGGCATTCCACCGGCCTCGGAACGACTGGCGGGGTGGCGGGTGACTTCTCCGCGTCCCCAGGACGGTGGACATAGTGACCGCATGACGGAAAGGGACTCACCCAGAGGACGATTTGCGGCGCCGGACGCCGTCGCCGAAATACTCGGGATCACGCATGCGGACGTGCGGTCTCTGATCCGCGAAGGACGACTCCGGGGTCTCCCGGTGGGGTCTCCCCCGCGGTGGCGCATCGACCTCGACAGCGTCGACGATTACCTCGACGAGCAGGCCGAACTCACGCGTCGCGCGGCCCTGTGGCAGCAGTCGCAGGCAGCCAGCTTCCCGGAGCTGCGGGGGCGCGGCGCGGTCCGTCACGACGACTGATCACCCGCTCCTCCCCGATCTCACCCCGCGGGCGAGTAATCCACAGCCACAGCGAATGCCCCACCGGGTGTGCGTGTCCACGCCTACTGTCGGCGTCATCCCCGCCCGCTGGACGCACGACCGACAGATTGAGGATCCATGCCCGAAGCAGCCCGGCGACCCGAGGACGCACGATGTGCGCCGCAGAACGCGTGCGACCTGAACGCCCTCGGGACCAATCCGTCCCTGGAGACTCCCTCGCCGGTCGAGGTGTTCGTCGGCAACATGGTGCGCGGCATCCTCGAGGTGGTCGCCGGCGTCCGAGACCCGGAGCAGCTGGCCCGGTGGATGTCGGAGGAGGTCTATCGAGCCCTGCTCACGCGCACGAGCCTGGCCACGCGAGCGCGCAGCGCTCGACGCGTGCAGGTGTACCGCGTCATGCACGAGATCCGAAGCGTGCGCCTGTTCTCCCCGCGAGACGGCGCGATCGAAGCCACGGTCGTCGTGTCGGGCCGCATGCGCACCCGAGCGGTGGCCCTGCGCCTCGAGTCCCTCGAACGGCGATGGCGCATCACGGCGCTCAGCCTGCTGTGACGCGTGCGATCTCGCTCCGTGAGCGTGTGTCAGGGGCGCCAGGACGCGAGGAAGTTCCCCAGGCGCTCGATCGCGTCGCTGATCACGCGGGCTTCGGGGAGCGTCACGATACGCACGTGGTCGGTCGCGGGCCAGTTGAAGCCCGACCCCTGCACGAGCAGCACGTGTTCGGCGAGCAGGAAGTCGCGCACGAACTTGCCGTCGTCGGGGATCTCGTACACCTCGGGGTCGAAGCGCGGGAACGCATACAGCGCACCGCGCGGCATGACGCACGAGACGCCGGGGATCACCTCGAGGCCCTGCCACGCGGCATCCCGTTGCTCGTGAAGACGCCCCGTCGGGGCGATGAGCGCATCGATCGACTGCACGCCCGAGAGCGCCGCCTGAACGGCGAACTGCGCCGGCACGTTCGGGCAGAGCCGAGTGGATGCCAACAGGTTGATCCCGTGCAGGAAGCCCTGCGCGTGCTCCTTGGGGCCGGTGATCGCGAGCCAGCCGGAGCGGTATCCCGCCACCCGGTAGGTCTTGGACAGGCCGTTGAAGGTCAGGCAGAGCAGGTCGGGGGCGACCGTGGCCATGGGGATGTGCACCGCGTCGTCGAAGAGGATGCGGTCGTAGATCTCGTCGGCCAGCAGCAGCAGCGAGTGCTCGCGGGCGATGTCGGCGATGCCCTCGAGGATCTCGCGCGAGTACACCGCTCCCGTGGGGTTGTTCGGGTTGATCACGACGATCGCCTTGGTACGGGGGGTGACCTTCGAGCGGATGTCCTCGAGGTCGGGCTGCCACTCGCGCTGCTCGTCGCAGAGGTAGTGCACGGGGGTGCCGCCGCCGAGGCTGGTCATCGCCGTCCACAGCGGGTAGTCGGGGGCGGGGATGAGCACCTCGTCGCCCTCATCGAGCAGGGCCTGCATCGTCATCGTGATCAGCTCGGACACGCCGTTGCCGAGGAACACGTGGTCGGGGTCGAGGTGCGGGAAGTCGGGCTCCTGCTCGTAGCGCGAGACGACCGCGCGCCGAGCCGACAGGATGCCGCGGCTGTCGCTGTAGCCGTGAGCGTTGGGGACCGAGGCGATCATGTCGCGCACGATCTGGTGCGGCGCCTCGAATCCGAAGATCGCCGGGTTGCCCGTGTTGAGTTTGAGGATCGCGTGACCCTCGGCCTCCAGACGGTCGGCCTCGACGAGGGCCTCCCCGCGGATCTCGTACAGGACGTCCTTCAGCTTGGATGACTGGTCGAGGGGGCGCAGCGGGCTCATCGGTTCAGGATATCCCCGCCCGCATCCGGCCAATCGACACCGCGTGGCCCCCGCCGGGCGAGGGCTGCCCCAGGCGAGGCGGCGGAGATCTGCCCTCGAAAACGACGGATGCCGCGCCCCCGACCTCGGGGCGCGGCATCCGTTCTGCGCTTACTTCTTCTTGGCTGCGCGGCGGTCGGCGCGGTTGCTCGCGGCCGGCTCGTCACCCGAGGGCACGCGCTGACCGAAAGCTCCGCGGGCGGCAGGAGCCTGCTCGGCGGCGGGCTCGGCCTGCTGCTCGGCCTGGCGGAGACGGTTGGTCGCCGCCTGCTGAACCTGACCGCGGTCGTTGCGAACCTCGACCTCTCCGGCGTCGTTCGCCGCGGAGTACTCGAGGCGCTGCGTCTCGACGGGCGTCGGGGCGAGTCCCTTGGCCTCGACCTGCGCCTCGTCGCCCTCGACCTTTCGGACCTCGACCTCGAGGTTGTAGAGGAAGCCGACCGACTCCTCCTTGATCTGCCCCATCATGGACTGGAACATCTGGTACCCCTCGCGCTGGTACTCGATGAGCGGGTCGCGCTGGGCCATGGCGCGCAGGCCGATGCCGTCCTTGAGGTAGTCCATCTCGTAGAGGTGCTCGCGCCAGCGACGGTCGAGCACCTGCAGCACGACACGGCGCTCGAGCTCGCGCAGCGCCTGCTCGCCGAGGGCCTTCTCGCGGTTCTCGTACGCGATGCGGGCGTCGGAGATGATCTCGCGCTTCAGGCCCTCGGGCGTGATGCGGCCCTTGTTGCCCCCGGCCTCGGCCACGACCTCGTCGATCGTGACGCTCACGGGGTACATGGTCTTCAGCTCAGTCCACAGGGCGTCGAAGTCCCACGACTCGGTGTGACCCGAACCGGTGTGGTCGTCGATAACGGCGGTGATCGCGTCCTCGATGAAGTGCTGGACGCGGTCGGCGATGTCGTCGCCCTGCAGCATGTGCCGACGGTCGGCGTAGATCGCCTCGCGCTGACGGTTCAGCACGTCGTCGTACTTCAGGACGTTCTTGCGCATCTCGGCGTTGCGCGACTCGACCTGCGACTGCGCGCTCTTGATCGCGCGCGAGACCAGGCCGGACTCGATCGCGACGTCGTCGGGGAAGTTCGTGCGCGCGAGGATCGCCTCGGCGGCGCCCGACTGGAACAGACGCATCAGGTCGTCGGTCAGCGACAGGTAGAAGCGGCTCTCACCGGGGTCGCCCTGACGGCCCGAACGACCTCGCAGCTGGTTGTCGATGCGGCGCGACTCGTGGCGCTCGGTACCCAGCACGTACAGCCCGCCGGCCTCGACGACCTTCGCGGCCTCTTCGGCCACGGTGTCGCGCATGCTCTGGTAGACGGTGTCCCACTCCGATTCGTAGGCCTCGGGGGTCTCGACGGGATCGAGGTTCTTCGCCTTCATCTCCTGCACGGCGAGGAACTCGGCGTTACCGCCGAGCATGATGTCGGTACCGCGGCCGGCCATGTTGGTGGCGACGGTGACGGCACCCAGACGACCCGCGCGCGCGACGATCTCCGCCTCGCGAGCGTGATTCTTGGCGTTGAGCACCTCGTGGCGCACGCCCTTCTTGGCCAGCAGGCGCGAGAGGTACTCGCTCTTCTCGACGCTCGTGGTGCCGACGAGGACCGGCTGGCCCTTCTCGTGGCGCTCGACGATGTCTTCGACGACCTGCGCGAACTTCGCCGTCTCGTTCTTGTAGACGAGGTCGGACTGATCCTTGCGGATCATCGGCTTGTTGGTCGGGATCGGCACCACGCCGAGCTTGTAGGTCGACATGAACTCGGCCGCCTCGGTCTCGGCGGTACCGGTCATACCGGCGAGCTTGTCGTAGAGGCGGAAGTAGTTCTGCAGCGTGACGGTGGCGAGCGTCTGGTTCTCGGCCTTGACCGGGACGCCCTCCTTGGCCTCGATCGCCTGGTGGATGCCCTCGTTGTAGCGGCGACCCACGAGGATGCGACCGGTGTGCTCGTCGACGATCATGACCTCGTCGTTCATGACGACGTAGTCGGTGTCGCGCTTGAACAGCGCGATCGCCTTGATCGAGTTGTTGAGGAACGAGATCAGCGGGGTGTTGGCCGACTCGTACAGGTTGTCGATGCCGAGGTAGTCCTCGACCTTCTCGATACCGGGCTCGAGCACGCCGATCGTGCGCTTCTTCTCGTCGACCTCGTAGTCCACGCCGGCTTCGAGGGTACGGGCGAGCTTGGCGAACTCGGCGAACCAGCGGTTGGCTTCACCGGATGCCGGGCCCGAGATGATCAGCGGGGTGCGGGCCTCGTCGATGAGGATCGAGTCGACCTCGTCGACGATCGCGTAGAAATGACCGCGCTGCACGAGGTCTTCCTTGCGCCACGCCATGTTGTCGCGGAGGTAGTCGAAGCCGAACTCGTTGTTCGTGCCGTAGCTGATGTCTGCCTCGTACTGCTCACGCCGCACCTCGGGGGTCTGACCTGCGACGACCGTTCCCGTCGTCATGCCCAGGGCGCGGTAGACGCGACCCATGAGCTCGGACTGATAGCTCGCGAGGAAGTCGTTGACCGTGATGACGTGGACGCCCTGGCCCGCGATGGCGTTGAGGTAGGCCGGGAGAGCGGCGGTCAGGGTCTTGCCCTCACCGGTCTTCATCTCGGCGATGTTGCCCAGGTGAAGGGCCGCGCCGCCCATGATCTGCACGTCGTAGGGGCGCTGTCCGAGCGTGCGCTTGGCGGCCTCTCGGACGGCCGCGAACGCCTCGGGCATGAGCTGGTCGAGCGTCTCACCGGCTTCGTAGCGGGCGCGCAGTTCGACCGTCTCGTTGCGCAGCTCGTCGTCGGTGAGCTGCTCGTAGTCCTCTTCAAGCGCTCCGGTCGCTTTCACGACCCCCTGCAGTCGGCGCAGGATGCGGCCCTCGCCGGCGCGCAGCAGTTTCTCGAGCGGATTGGCCACGAAGCATCTCCATCTGTCGGGTGCGGCGCCCGCGTGGACGCCGGCCTGCGAACAGGCATACATCGCCCATGCTATCCGTGTTACCCGTTCGTGACCTGCGAGCGAGCCACAATCCGATCGCGCGGCAGCGCGCCCGCAGCGAACACACGGCGACGGCGGGGAGGGCGACGCCTAGGATCGAGCCATGGCCGGTTTCTGGGGCAAGAGGAAGCGCGAAGAACAGGACGCGGCGGATGCCGATCTGGCACGCCGAGCGGAGCTTGCGATCGTCGCGGCCGACGAGCGTGTCCGCCTGACCTCGGACGAGCTCGACTTCGCCCGCGCCGAGCTCGGCGACAAGGCGACGGAAGACCTCGCGGCGGCTCTCGATTCCGTGCGAACCCACCTCGCCGAGGCGTTCCAGCTGCATCAGCTCAACCACGACGAGATCCCCGACACGAAAGAAGAGCTGCGCACGCGCAATGCGCGCATCGTCCAGCTCTCGCAATGGGCCGAGGACCTGCTCGAGGAGCGCACCCAGGTTCTGCAGCCCAAGATCGACGCCGTGCGCCGCGCCCCCGAGACGCTGGCTCGCGTGCGAGCCGACCGTGAGCGGCTGGCGCGGCGCATCCCCAACGCCCGGGAGGTCGTCGACAGGCTCTCCCGCCGGTACAGCGACTCCGCCCTGGCGCAGATCGGCGGCAACCCCGAAGAGATCGAGCAGCTCCTCGACTTCGCCGTGCACACCGCCGCCGTATCGGAACGTCGACGCGAGGCGGGCCAGCGCGAGCAGGCCTCCGTCGCCCTCGAGGCCGCCACCGAGGCCGCTCGTCGAGCCGAATCGCTCCTGGATGCCGTGGACACCTTCGAGATCGAGGCCCTCCGCGCCGAGTCCACCCTCGCCGCCGTGGTCGACGACTCGCGCAACGACCTCATCGAGGCGCGTCTGGGAGCGCAGACCCCCGCCGTCACCCAGGCGATGGCCGCGCTTCAGCAGGCGCTCACGGCCCTCCCCGCCTCGGGAACCCGCAGCGACCCCTTCCAGGCTCTGTCGTCGCTGCGGCAGGCCAACGCGGATCTCGACCTCGCCCGCGAGCGGGCGGCCCGCCCCGTCCCCTCCCAGGATCAGGTGGAGCACGCCATCGACGATGCCGACCGCCAGATCGCCGTCGCGCGCGGCCTCATCACCGGGCATCGGGGCTGGATCGGAGCCGATGCTCGCACGCGCTTCGTCGAGGCCGAGCGGCTGCGCGCGGGTCTGCCGCTGGGCCCCGTGCCCGAGGACCAGCGTGAGACGGCGCTCGCCACCGCACGACGCGCCGGGGCACTGGCATCCGAGGCCCTGCAGATCGCCCAGCGCGACATCGAGCAATCCCGCCCGAACGACTGGGGCAATGACGGCCGGGGAGGCGGTTACGGTCGGGGAGGCGGCATGGGCGGCGGCAACATGGTCGGCGGCATGCTCGGCGGTCTCGTCATCGGCTCTCTGCTCGGCGACATCTTCGACGGCTGAGCGCGGGCGTCTGCGCCCGCGGCATCGCCCGCACGACGAAGCCCCCGGTCCGAGGACCGGGGGCTTCGTGGCGTTCTCAGGTCAGGATGCGACCTCGACGGCGGGTGCCGCCTGGGTCGCGAGGGCGATCACACCGTAGTCCCAGCCCTTGCGTCGGTAGACGACACTCGGGTGGTCGGTGCGGGCGTCGATGAAGAGGAAGAAGTCGTGGCCGACGAGCTCCATGCGGTCGACGGCGTCTTCGACCGTCATCCACTCGGGACCGAACTCCTTCTGGCGGATGACGACGGGCGAGTAGTCCTCTTCTTCGGCCCCGGCCTCTTGCACGGGGATCGAACCGGTCGCGACGGCGCGCAGCACCTCGACGGAGGCGGGCTCGACGTCGATACCCGAGAGCTCGCCGGTGCCCTTCTCGAACTTCGCACCGCGGGGGTGGTTGCGGGCGTCGATGCGCTTGTCCTTGGCGCGACGCACCTGTTCGGAGATCTTGTCGACCGCGAGATCGAGGGCCGCGAACTTGTCGGTGTCGGTCGCCTCCGCACGAACGACCGGGCCCTTGCCGTCGAGCGTGAGCTCGACCGTGTCGTCCTCCAGACGACCGTTGCGATAGGAGCGATGAGTCACCTTGACCTCGAGCGCCTGAGCGCGAGGCGCGAGGTGCTCGATGCGGCTGACCTTCTCTTCGACGACCGAGCGAAAACGGTCGGTGATACCGACTCCCACTCCGACGATGTTGGTGTCCATCAGTGACCTCCTTGTTCCGGGTTCCGCCCGGTCTAAGGGCGGAACATCCGTCGCCTTCAGTCATCCCCACGCTAGTAGTCCGACACCGCCGTGTCACGTCTCAATCACCCGGGATTCACCTTCGAAGCTCCTTCGACGCGGCGTGTCCGCCAGCGCCAGGGCGACGACCTCGTCGGCTCCCGCGGCACGGAGGGCGCGCGCCGCCTCGGCCAAGGTCGCCCCCGTGGTGACGACGTCGTCGAGGACCACGACCGTGCCGCCCGCGATCGGTCGGCTCACGAACGCTCCCCCGACGTTCTCTCGTCGCGCGCGGCGTCCGAGACCCCTCTGGTCGTCGGTGGCACGGGCCACCCGCAGCAGCCGCTCGTGCCTCCACCCCGCGCGGCGCATCAGCACGTCGAGCGGTCGGAACCCGCGACGGCGGAATGCCGCGCGCGTGCCCGGGACGGTGGTGAGGACGGCACCGGCGGGCACCGACAGGCGCAGCAGCTCATCGAGCGCCGGGGCGAGCTCGCGGGCGAGAGAGGTGCGACCCTCCTCCTTGATCGCGCGGAGGACGCGGGCCGCCACGCCCTCGAAGACGAGGACGCTCGTCACGGACAGGCCCGGCTGAATGGGGCGCCGGATCCGCCTGGCGTTCAGGGCGTCACGGCATCCGCGACACAGGTCCGAATCGACGACGCCGCAGCCCGCGCAGGAGACGGGCAACCAGAACGTCAGGGCATCGCGGAAGGAGCGGGTGAGCGCAGCGTGAAGCGACATGCGCCCAGGGTGCCCGGGACCCGCCGCCGCGCGCACGCGCCGAAGCCCCACTCGGGGAGAACGCCCCGCATACCCGGGGTGGGGAGGAGCCTCAGGAGGTGGTGCCCTGCTGGGCGGCGAGCACGCGGATATCGGTGGCCACCAGCGTCCACGAGCTTCCGCGCCGGCTGTAGAGGCGACCGGCGTTGTCGAGCACGCGCACACTCGTGCTCCCCGCGGCGAGGGTGGTGGCGCCGTCGGGAGCCGCGGCCTCGGTTCCTCGCCCGCCGACGTTGAGCTCGCGCAGGCGGCCGGCGCCGTCGACGTCGGCGAGGACTCCCACCGTGGTGTCGTCGAGCCAGGCCAGCTCGAAAGCGCCCTGCTGAGAGAACGACAGCACGTGCGGGACGCCGAGGTCGACCGCGCCGCCCTCGCGCTCGATGCCGGCGACCCATACCTCGCGCGTACCCGAGACCGTGACGATCGCCGCCACCCGCGTCCCGTCGCGCGAGATCTGCATCGCGCTGATCTCGGAGGCGTCGGGCCAGGCGTTGCCGACGTTGCGCGGAACGCCCTCGGCGGAGATGGCACGCAGTTGCGTCGGCGCGGAGCTGGGCACGCTCCAGATCGCACCCTCGGCGTCGATCGTGGGGGCGATCAACCCGGGGCGGTCGTCCAGCAGGAACGTGCGTCCGTCGGCCAGTGCACTCGCCACGCTCCCCTGCTGAGTACGGACAGCCGCGAGGCTCCGGTCGGCCTCGAGCTCGACCGAGGCCGGCGCGAGCGACTCGATCGCATCGGACAGCCCGCCGAGGGTTTCGACCGTGTCTCCGGCGAGCGCACCGAACACGCCGGCGGTGGTGAGCACCGCGGGAGAAGGATCGACCCGGGTGACGCGCACCGACACCTCGGAGGCGGGTACCGGGGTACCCTCCACCGTCATCTGGACCTCGCTGATACCGGCCGTGACCAGACTCTTGGACAACTGCGTCTGCATCCGGTCGAGGGTCGTGCGATCCAGACTCAGCGCGGTGCGCGGCAACTGCACCTGGGCGACGCCGCTCGAGGACAGCGTCACCGAGCGGCCCACGAGGGAGAGCTCGTCGGGGAACGCCGTCTTGACCGCACCGGCGAGCCACGCGCTGGGCTGGCCGTCGACGAGGGCCGTCGCCACGCGGCTGGCCACGAGCGCCCGGGGGAACCAGCGGACGTCGGGCACGATGAAGCTCCACGTGGGATCGAAGTACGCGATGGATGCCGACTGGTAGACGGTCGGGAACACCTCCTCGTACAGCACGACCCCGTCGGGAGCCGAGGTGATGCGCCACTGGTCGTCGATGCGCGCGAGGGTGAACGACAGCGACTCCGCGGTGCCCGAGGCCGTCGGGGCGTAGGCGCCGTCGGCATCCACTCCCGCCACCGTGGTGAGCGAGACGGTGACGCCGGTGCCGACGGCGTTCGCGACGGCGCGGCGATCGGCGAGGCGGTCGATGGTGACGCGGGCGCGGGGGTCCCACTGCGTCCCGGACGCCAGGAAGAGCTTCGCCGTGGCCCAGTCGTCGGCGGGGCCGGAACCGGCGCGCAGGAACCCCTCCACGATCTCGGCGGGAGAGGCGTCGTCCTGCGGTCCGTCGGGGACGAAGGCGAAGGCCTGGGTGTCGTCGACCTGCGGGCCGCGCCCGGGATTGACGTAGCCGGAGGTCGGCAGACCCGTGCACGCGGTCAGCGCGAGCACCAGGGCGAGGCTGACGAGGGCGAGGGCGCGTCTCATGTCGTCTTCCTCACTCCGGGCCGTGTCGAGATGGGCTGCGTCAGGCCCAGGGCTTCGAGGGCTCCGCCCTGTTCGTCGTCGGGCACGAGGGGCAGGGGCGAACTGCTGACCGGCTGGCCGGCTCGCGGCAGCGTGAGCACGAAGTTCGACCCGCGTCCGGGCTCGGACCACACCGACAGGGTACCGCCGTGCAGCTTGGCGTCGCCGAGGGCGATCGACAGACCGAGGCCGGTACCGCCGATGGTGCGCACTCGCGAGGGGTCGGCGCGCCAGAAGCGGTCGAAGACGCGCTCCACGTCGTCGGGCAGCATGCCCAGGCCGAAGTCGCGGACGCCGAGGGCAACGGCATCCCGATCACTGTCGACCGACACCACGATCGGGCGCCCCTCGCCGTGCTCGATCGCATTCCCGAGAAGGTTGCGGACGATCCGGCGGACGCGTCGGGCGTCCATGTCGACCGGCGTGTAGCCGCCCGGGGCGACGAGGCGCACGTCGGAGCCGTGCCCCTCTGCGAGCTGCTGCATCGAGAGGATGACGTCTTCGGCCAGATGGGCCAGACTCGTCGCCTCGAGCTCGAGCTGGACGGAGCCGGCGTCGTAGCGGCTGATCTCGAGCAGGTCGGTGAGGAGCACCTCGAATCGCTGCACCTGCGCGTGCAGCAGCTCCGCGGCGCGACCGGTCGCGGGATCGAACTCCTCGCGCTGGTCGTTGATCATGTCGGCGGCGAGCTTGATCGTCGTGAGGGGTGTGCGCAGCTCGTGCGACACGTCGGAGACGAAGCGCTGCTGCACGAGCGAGAGGTCGGCGAGTTCTTTGATCTGCGACTCGATGCTGTCGGCCATCGCGTTGAACGAGCGGTTCAGGGTGGCGAGCTCGTCCTCGCCGCGCACCGGGAGCCGTACGCCGAGATCGCCCGCCGCGAGCTTGGCGCTGGTCTCGGCGGCATCCGCGATCGGTGTGGTCACGGATCTCAGGACGAACCACGCGATCGCACCGATCAGCAGCACGAGCACGAGGCCCACCACCCACAGCAGCACCTGCACGAAGGCGAGAGTCTGCGAGGCGCTCGTGAGGTCGTACCCCATGTAGAGCTCGTACGAGTCGACCCCGTCCTCCGCGGGGAAGCGCAGTTGATGACCGACCAGGATGCCGGGCACCTCGCGGCCGTCGTCGGCGGGGAGCGCCACGGACTGCCACCACTGCAGATCGGGGCTCGACTGCACCTGGGTGCGCAGGGCGTCGGTGACCATGCCGGACTCGAAAGCCGGGGAGATGAACGGCTGCGGAGCCAGCGGGGAGGGCGGTCCGATGCGGTAAAGGGCGATGAGATCGCTCGAGGACTGCTGCGACAGACGCGTCGCGATGCCGTTCATGAGGGTCTGCGCCGCGGCCGGATCGGTCGAGTCGACGGCGGCATCGAGGGTCGCCTGGGCTGCGGCGGTGGCGCGCTGGGCCTCGAGCAGCACCTGATCCTTGCGGGCCGTGAACAACTCGTTCTGGATCACGAGCGCCATGGCGACGCAGGTGACGAGGATGGTCACGGCGGTGAGCGTCACCGTCAGCACGATCGTGCGGAAGCGGAGCGAGCGACGCCACAGCGTCGCCAGACGATCGCGCACCACGCGCCAATCGCGCCATCCCCGTACCCGCTGCCGCGGGAGGGTGCGCACCGCGCCCGTCATGAGGGGCTCAGGCCACCGCGCCGGCGCGGTAGCCCACGCCGCGCACGGTTGTCACGATGCGCGGGTTGTCGGGATCGGCTTCGATCTTCGCGCGCAGACGCTGGACGTGCACGTTCACCAGGCGGGTGTCGGCCTTGTAGTGATAGCCCCATACCTGCTCGAGGAGCATCTCTCGGGAGAAGACCTGCTGGGGCTTCTCGGCGAGGGCGACGAGGAGCTCGAATTCGAGAGGGGTCAGGGCGATGGGGGCATCGCCGCGGCGGACCTCGTGCGCGGCGACGTCGACGACGAGGTCGCCGATGCGCAGCGTCTCATCGACCGGAGCCTGCACGGGGCGCAGGCGCGTGCGGATGCGGGCGACGAGCTCCTTCGGGTTGAAGGGCTTCATGATGTAGTCGTCGGCGCCCGACTCGAGCCCCTTGACCACATCGGCCGTGTCGGTGCGCGCCGTGAGCATGATGATCGGCACGCCGGACTCCGCGCGAACGCGCGTGCAGATCTCGATGCCGTCGACGCCCGGGAGCATGAGGTCGAGCAGGATGAGGTCGGGGCGCTCGGTGCGCCAGGCGTCCACCGCTTGCGCACCGTCGGCGCAGAACACCGTGTCGAATCCTTCGGTGCGCAGCACGATGCCGATCATCTCGGCCAGCGCGGTGTCGTCATCGACAACCAGGATCCGTGAAGTCATTCGGGTGTACGTCTTCCGTCTCGAAACCCGCTCGGGGACGGGCACTACGCCCCGAGTAGGGGCACGTCCCATCGAGAGTAGTCGACCTGCCTGCACGACAGGCGTGCGTGTCGGGGGTGTGTGACACGATGAGGTCACCGCCATGTGACCAGGAGGGGCCCCACATGACCGCGTACCCGGCTTGGACTCCGGCATCACGCCCGGGGATCGTTCCGCTGCACCCCTTCGGGTTCGGCACGATCCTGGGCCGATCGTTCGTCGCTCTCCGGCACAATCCGAAGGTGCTGCTGGGCTTCGCCCTCGCGGTGCAAGCCGTGGCGTACATCATCGTGACGGCGGCGATCGCCGGGGTGGCCATCGCCAGCTTCTCCCGGCTCGACACCGTTGCTTACGGCAGCGACGACTACGACGCGATCCTCGCGGGCTCGGTCGCCCTCACCGCCGTCGCGGCTCTCGTGCTCGGCATCCTCTCCGGGGTGCTGGGGGTCGTCGTGCAGGGCATCGTCGTCGCCGAGGTCGCGCACGCGGTGGTCGCCGAGAAGCCGTCCCTCCGGGCCGTCTGGGCGCGGGTGCGCCCGGTGTTCTGGCGCCTGGTCGGCTACAGCGCACTCACGGTCGGCGCGGTGGTGATCCTCGTCGGGGTGCTCGCGGGGATCGTGGCGTTGCTGGTCATCGCCGCGACCTGGGTCGGCGCCCTCGTCGGCGTGCTGTTCTTCCTGGCGCTCATCCCGCTCTATCTCTGGTTGACGCCCAAGCTGTTCCTCGTCCCCTCCGTCATCATCCTCGAGCGGGCACCCGTCTTCCGCTCGATCGCACGGTCGTGGCAGTTGACCCGTGGACGCTTCTGGTCGACGCTCGGCGTCGTCGTGGTCATCTCCTTCGCCTTCGGCGTCGTCGCTCAGATCATCTCGCTTCCCCTCAGCCTCTTCGCCGGCTTCGTGCCGTCGATCGTCGCCCCCACCGGCGAGAGCGGCGCCGGCGCCGTCGTCGGCGTCATCGTCCTGCAGGTCGTCGGGCAGTTCGGCATCCTGCTCGTGCAGTGCATCGCTCTCGTGGTGCAGTCCACCTCCGCCGTGCTCGTCTACGTCGACGCCCGCATGCGCGTCGAGGGCCTCGACCACGACCTGCAGTCGTACGTCGAGGCGCGCGATTCCGGCACCACCGAGCTGAGCGACCCGTATCTCGTGGGCGTCGGCCGCATCGTCGAGCGCCCTGCCCCGGTGCCCTACGGGGCTCCCCCGGCGTTCGCGGGCTACGGGCCGCCGTCGGGGAACCCCGGGTACGGCGCACCGGCAGGGTACGGCGCCCCCGCGGCGGGAGGGTACGGTGCGGTGTCGCAGGGCTCCGCGACCCCCCAGCAGCAGCCCGCTCCGGGCTACGGCCCCCCGCCCCCCGCGGCCGCATCGGCGACCCCGCCGTATGCCGCGCCCGCCCCGCACACGTTCCCCGCCCCCACGGCCCCCGCGGTGTCGCAGGAGTCCCCCGCGGCACCGCCCGCGCCTCCCGCTCCGGATCGGGCGCAGACGACGTGGGCCGCCCCCGGCTCGAACGGCGACGCGTGATCCTCACGGCCATGGCAGCCGTCGCGCCGCTGCTTCCCGACCCCGACCAGGCCCGGGAGTGGGCCGAGCAGGAGCTCAGCGACCCCACCTATCAGGCCGCCGAGCCGAACCTGGTCGACCGTATCTCCCAGGCCGTCGGCAAGTTCCTCGAAGATCTGCTGCGCGTCCCCGAGAACGGCGGGTGGGGCCCGTCGGCTCTCGTCGTACTGGGCATCATCGTGGTCGCGCTGATCGTCGTCGCCCTGTTGATCTGGGGCCGACCACGCCTGTCGACACGCGCCTCGGAACCGGCTCGCGCGCTGTTCGACCACGACGACGGGCGATCCGCCGACGAACTCCGCACCGATGCGGCGGCCGCGGCCGACCGCGGGGCCTGGGACGACGCGATCGTGCTGCGGTTCCGCGCCTTCGCACGCGGCCTCACCCAACGCGGGCTCGTCGACCCGCCTCCCGGCGCCACGGCCCGCGCGTTCGCACGTGAGACGGCGACAGCGCTGCCCGCGCTCATCCCGCTGCTCGATCCGGCCACGACGACATTCGACGACATCCGGTACCTGCGCCGCCCCGGCACCGAAGAGCGCTACCGGCTGGTCGCCGATCTCGACGCCGCCGCCGTTCGCGCCCGCGCCGTACCGGTGGCTCCCCGATGAGCGCCGAGACGGCCTCGGCGGCCCCGGTCCGCTCCCGTCGGAAGTCCGCCCTCGGGTGGGTCGCTCTCGCCGGGGGCCTCCTGCTCGCCGCGCTGGTGGGCGGCACCCTCGTCTACGGCGGGTACACGCAGCGAGCGATCCTCGATCCCGAGTCGGCCGGTTCGGACGGCACCCGCGCGGTCGTGCGGGTCCTCGAGCAGCACGGTGTCTCGGTCACGATCGCTCGAGACCGGGCCGCCGCCGAACGCGCACTCGTGCGAGGCGACGCCACCCTCGTCCTGCGCGACGCGCCGATGCTGTCGGACGACGCCCTGCGCGATCTCACCGGCCGCGCGCGCCATGTCGTCCTCGTCGAGCCGCGATCCCGAGCGCTGGACGTGCTCCTCGACGGTTCCTCGCTCGGCGGATTCTCCCCCGACCTGTCCGCGAGCCCCGAGTGCGGTGTCCCCGCGGCCGCGAACGCCGGAGCGGCTCACGTGGGAGAACTCCTCCGCCCCGCGGACGGGGTCGAGGGGTGCTACCCCGTCGACGGCGAGTTCGGACTCCTGCAGTCCGAGGGTGTCGATGGACGAACGGTCACCGCCCTCGACGGGCTCTCGGTTCTCACCAATTCGTCCCTCCCCGTCGACGGCAACGCCGCTCTCGCCCTCGGCGTGCTCGGCCAGACCGACACCCTCGTCTGGTACGTTCCCTCGCTCTCCGACGCCGATCAGGGAACGGCCGCCCCCACTCTCGGCGATCTCACCCCCGCGTGGGTGACGCCGGCCATGCTGCTTCTTCTGACCGCTGCTCTCGCCGCCGCGATCTGGCGCGGTCGCCGGTTCGGGCCGCTCGTCGCCGAGCGCCTGCCGGTCACGGTCCGCGCCGCCGAGACCACCGAGGGCCGTGCGCGCCTGTACGCCTCGTCGAAAGACGCCGCACACGCCCTCGACGAGCTCCGTCGCGCCGCCCGCTCGCGTGTGGGGCGTCTGCTGGGGCTCACCGCCCGCACCTCACCGCACGACATCGCCGACGCCGTCGCACAGCGACTGGACGCGGACCGTGCGCGCGTGCGCGGCATCCTCGTCGACGACATCCCCCGCACCGACCGCGAACTCGTCGCGGCGGCCGACCGCCTCCGCGATCTCGAAGAGAGCGTGCGCGCCGCCGTCCGAACCGAAGGGACCACACGATGACCGACAGCCCCGAGACCCCCGCAGCCGCGGCCTCCGTCGCGCCGAGCGACGACCACGCGCAGCTGCGCGACGCGATGCACCGCGTTCGCCTCGAGGTCGGCAAAGCCGTCGTCGGCCAGGACGGCACGATCACCGGCCTGCTCATCGCGCTGCTCTCCCGCGGCCATGTGCTGCTCGAGGGCGTCCCCGGCGTCGCCAAGACGCTGCTGGTGAGGTCGTTCAGTCGCGCGCTCGGACTCGACACCCGGCGCGTGCAGTTCACCCCCGATCTCATGCCCGGAGACGTCACCGGCTCCCTCGTCTACGACGCCCGCGCCGGCAACTTCGAGTTCCGCGCCGGTCCCGTGTTCACCCACGTGCTCCTGGCCGACGAGATCAACCGCACGCCCCCGAAGACCCAGGCGGCGCTGCTCGAGGCCATGGAGGAGCGCCAGGTGTCGTCCGACGGCGAGAGCCGCGCGCTGCCCGATCCCTTCCTCGTCGCCGCGACGCAGAACCCCATCGAGCACGAGGGCACGTACACGCTGCCCGAGGCGCAGCTCGACCGCTTCCTCCTGAAGCTCGTCGTCGACCTGCCCGGTCGCGACGCCGAGGTCGACGTGCTGCGTCGTCACGCCTCGGGCTTCGATCCCCGTCGCCTCGACGACGCCGGTGTCGCGGCGGTCGTCACGGCACCGCAGATCCTCGCGGCGCAGCGCGCAGCGGCATCGGTCTCGGTCGACGACGACCTGCTCGGCTACGTCGTCGACCTCGCGCGCGCGACCCGGCAGAGTCCCTCGGTGCTGGTCGGGGTCAGCCCGCGCGCCTCCACGGGTCTGCTGGCCGCGGCCAAGGCGTGGGCCTGGCTGAGCGGCTACCCCGCCATCACCCCCGACCACGTGCAGACCATGCTCGTCCCGGTGTGGCGCCACCGCATTCGCCTCCGTCCCGAAGCCGAGATCGAGGGCGTCTCGGTGGATTCCATCCTCACCTCCGTCCTGCAGCAGACCCGCGTTCCCATCTGATGTTCGTCACCGGCCGTCTCGCCCTGCTCGTCGCGCTCGGCGTCGTCCCCCTCGTGCTCTTGAGCACGGCGGGGCTCTCGGCGTGGGCGGTCGCCGGCGGGTGGGTGCTGCTGTGCCTCATGCTGGCGATCGTCGACACGGTGCTCGCCGCCGACCCTCGACGGGTCGAGATCACCCGCACGCACCCCGAGCGGGCGCTGCGCGACGAACCCGTGTCCGGCGAGCTGCGCGTGCGCAACCTCGGCACCCGTCTGCTCCGTGCCCGCGTCCGCGACGCGTGGCAGCCCACGGCCGGAGCGCCCGCGGAACGTCTGCGCCTCGTGGTCCCGCCCGGCGAGCGGCGCGCCGCGCCTCTCCCCCTGCGCCCCCGCCGCCGCGGCGAACTGCGCAGCGCCTTCGTCGTCGTTCGCGCGGCGGGCCCGCTGGGACTGGCCGGGCGCCAGGGCGTCGTGGACGCTCCCGGTCGGATCCGCGTGCTCCCCCCGTTCACCTCGCGGCGGCACCTCCCCTCGCGCCTGGCCCGGCTCCGCGAGCTCGACGGCAATACGAGCCTGCAGGTGCGCGGCCAGGGCACCGAGTTCGACAGCCTCCGCGAATACGTGCGCGGAGACGACGTGCGCTCGATCGACTGGCGCGCCACCGCCCGCGCGGGAACGACGATGCTGCGCACCTGGCGCCCGGAGCGCGACCGCCACGTCGTCGTCGTGATCGACACCGGGCGCACGGCCGCCGCTCGCGTGGGCGACGGCGTACGCCTCGACGCGGCGATGGAGGCGGCGTTGCTGCTGTCGGTGCTGGCGACGCGCGCGGGCGACCACGTGCACCTGCTGATGTTCGACCGTCTGCCCCGAGCTCGCGTCACCCGCGTCGACGGCACCTCGCTCCTGCCCGCCCTGGTGGATGCCATGGCGCCCGTCGATCCGCAGTTGATCGACACCGACTGGGATGCCGCTTTCGCGCACGTGCGCGGCTTCGCGGTCCGTCCGGCCCTCGTCGTGCTGCTCACGGCGGCCGACGACCCCGAGGCCGCCCGCGCGTTCCTCGCCTCTCTTCCCGCGGTCGCCTCCCGCTCGCGCCTTCTGGTGGCCACCGCCACCGACGGGCCCGGCGACACCCCCGTCCACCGGGACGCGTCCGACGTCTACGCCGCCGCCGCCGTCGAGCGCGCCCGGCACGACGCCGAGCGGGTTGCCGCGGCGATCGTGCGCGCGGGAGGCGATGCGGTGTCGGCGTCGGCCGACGATCTGCCCCCGCTCGTGGCCGACCGCTACCTCGCCCTCAAAGCGGCCGGTCGGCTCTAGCACACCCACCCCTCATGCAGCCTGCGACATATCTCGCGGCTTATCCTGGGGGGTACCCTTCCAGCCGTCGATGCGTCCCCTCCGCGCCCGGCTGCACCGTCTACGCACAGGATGCGGGAGATCTCTTGCCAGGTAACGCCACCACGCACTTCGACGATGTGGCCCTCGTTTCGGTGGCGAGCGTCTTGCCCAGCCGCGTCACGACGTCCGACGACATCGAGGAGCGCCTCGCCCCGGCCCTGCAGCGCCTGAAGCTCAAGCCGGGCCTGCTCCGTCGCGTCGCGGGCGTCAACGAGCGCCGCAACTGGGCCGAGGGCGAGTCCTCCGACGAAGCCACGATCGCCGCCGGCAAGCAGGCGCTCGCCGAGGCAGGCGTCGACCCGAGCGAGATCGGGCTCATCATCAACACGTCGGTGACGCGAAAGCATCTCGAACCCTCGGTCGCCGTGCGGCTGCACCACGGTCTGGGCCTGCCGAGCTCCGCGATCAACTTCGACGTCGCCAACGCCTGCCTCGGCTTCATCAACGGCATGAGCCTGGCCGCCGGCATGATCCAGTCGGGCCAGGTCAAGTACGCCCTGATCGTCAACGGCGAGGATGCCGACGAGATCCAGGTCAACACCATCAACCGCCTCGTGCGCGAGGACCTCGACCGCGATGCCTTCATGCAGGAGTTCGCCTCCCTCACCCTGGGCTCGGGAGCCGCCGCCGCCGTCCTCGGCCGGGCGAGCGACCACCCCGAGGGTCACCGCATCGTGGGCGGCGTCACGCGGGCCGCGACCCAGTTCTACGACCTCTGCGTCGGCAGCGTCGACGGCATGTTCACCGACGCCAAGGCGCTGCTCAAGGGCGGTCTCGACCTCGTCGTCTCGGCCTGGAAAGAGGCGAAGGGCGAGTTCACGTGGACCGGCATGGACCGCTACATCACGCACCAGGTCTCGTCGGTCCACACCTCGGCGATCGTCCGCGCCGCCAAGCTCGACCGCGACCGCGTGCCGGTGACCTACCCGAGCCTGGGCAATGTCGGTCCTGCCTCCATCCCGATCACCCTCGCCGCCGAGCAGAAGACGCTGCGCCGAGGTGATCGCGTCCTGCTGATGGGAGTGGGCTCCGGCCTGAACACCGGAATGCTGGAGCTGGCCTGGTGAGCTTCCCGCGCGTCACGGGACCGCAGGCCACTCTTCCCCCCGCGGGCCTGCCCGGGCTCGACCCGGCCCTGTCGCGCCTCGTGAGCGTCGACGGCGTCCTCGCCGACGCGGGCGCCACGCGCCTGTGGCACGTGCTCGACACCGGCGACGCCCTCGTCGAGCGCGGCCTCGAGCCGATCGGCACGATCGTCGCCGTGCACGGCAATCCCACGTGGTCGTACCTCTGGCGCGCCCTCGTGAACGCCTCTCTCGCGCGGGCCGACGCCGGAGCGGCCGTCTGGCGCGTGGTGGCTGTCGACCAGCTCGAGATGGGCTTCTCCGAACGCTCCTCGCTGCGGCGCACCCTGGCCCAGCGCATCGCCGACCTCGACGCTCTCGTCGAGGGACTCGGCATCCGAGGTCCCATCGTGACCATCGGCCATGACTGGGGCGGGCCCGTCTCGCTCGGCTGGGCCGTCGAGCACCGCGACCGCCTCGCGGCCGTCATCGCCCTCAACACCGCCGTGCACCACCCCGACGGCGCCTCTCTTCCCTTCGCCCTCCGCGTCGCCACGGCTCGCGGCATGCTCGCGGCCGGCACCACGGGCACCACGGCGTTCCTCGACACCACCCTCGCGCTGGCCGAGCTCGACCCGGCCGTGAAGGCCGCGTTCCGCGCGCCGTACGCGACCGTCGCGCGCCGCCGAGGGATCGGCGGCTTCGTCGCCGACATCCCCGCGACCCCCGAGCACGAGAGCACTCCGGCCCTGCACCGCATGTCGTCGGGGCTGCGTGAGCTTGCCGTGCCCGCCCTGCTGCTGCGGGGCCCCAAGGACCCGGTCTTCGGCGAGGACCACCTCGACGACCTCACCGATCGTCTCCCGCACGCCGACGTGCACCGCTTCGAGGGCGCCGGGCACCTCCTCGCCGAGGAGCGCCCCTACGCCGACGTCGTTCTCGACTGGCTCGACGAGAAGGTCGTGGATGCCGTCACGCCCGCGACCCGTTCGCGTCGCTCGGCCGCCGCGAAGCGCGCAGCCGCCGCGCCCGCGCCCGCCCCTTCCGACTCGCCCGACGCGGCGTCGGGTCACCTGTGGGACGCCCTCGATGCCCGCCGCGACGACGACGGCACCGCCGTCATCGACATGACCTCCGCCCGCGACGGGGAGCCGCTCCGCGTGAGCTGGCGCCACCTGTCCGCCCGTGTCGACGAGCTCGCCGCGGGGCTCGACGCCTTCGGGGTGCGCGCGGGCGACCGCGTCTCGCTCCTCGTGCAGCCGGGTCCGACCCTGACGGCCGCCCTGTACGCGTGCCTGCGCATCGGCGCCGTCGTCGTCGTGGCCGATCGGGGTCTCGGCATCCGGGGTCTCTCCCGCGCCGTACGCGGGGCGGTCCCCGACGTCGTGATCGGTGAGGTCGCGGGGCTCGCGGCCGCACGCGCACTCGCCTGGCCCGGTCGCCGCATCTCGGCCGCGTCTCTTCCGGCGGTCACCTCCCGCGCGCTCGGCGTCGAGACGAGCTTGTCCGACCTCGCTCGGGCCGGGCGCGGTCGTGCCGTTCCCCCTCCCCCCGCCCCCGAGGCCGAGGCTGCGGTGCTGTTCACCTCCGGCTCGACGGGACCGGCCAAGGGCGTCGTCTACACGCACGCCCAGCTCACCGCGCTGCGCGACACCCTCGCGGCGCACTTCGGCGTGACCGCCGAGACGGGTCTCGTCACCGGCTTCGCCCCCTTCGCGCTCCTCGGCCCGGCGCTGGGCACGCGCTCCGCGACGCCCGACATGGACGTCTCGGCTCCGCGCACCCTGACGGCGGCCGCCGTCGCCGCGGCCGTTCGCGCCTCGGACGCGCGGATCGTGTTCCTGTCTCCCGCGGCGGTGTCGAACGTCGTCGCGACCGCGTCGGCCCTCACCGCCGACGACCGCGCCGCTCTCGAGCGTGTCGAGACGTTCCTGTCGACCGGAGCCCCCGTGGGCGTCGATCTTCTCCGCCGCGCGCAGGCGCTCATGCCGAACGCGACGGCCCACACCCCCTACGGCATGACCGAGTGCCTGCTCGTCGCCGACGTCACTCTGCCCGAGATCGAACAGGCGCGAGGCGACCGCGGCGTGTGCGTCGGTCGCCCGCTCGGCAGCGGTCAGGTGCGCATCTCGGCGATCGACGCCGACGGCCGCGCCTCCGGCGCACCGTCGACGCAGCCGCGGGTCACCGGCGAGGTCGTCATCTCGGCGCCCCACCTCAAGCGCGGATACTTCCGCCTGTACCTCACCGACCGCGAAGCGCAGCGTGGACTCCCCGAGCGCTGGCACCGCACCGGAGACGTCGGACACCTCGACGCCGAGGGCAGGCTCTGGATCGAGGGGCGATTGCCCCACGTCATCACCACCGCCGACGGCCCCGTCACTCCCGTGGGAATCGAGCAGGACGTCGAGACGGTGCCCGCCGTCGAACGCGCCGCTGCCGTCGGCGTGGGCCCGGTGGGCGGCCAGGTCGTCGTCGCGGTGGTCGAGGCGGGCGCCCGTCGCCCGGGGTTGGCATCCCCCGATCTGACCGATCAGGTGCGTGCGGCCACCGCCCAGCGCCTCGCCGCCGTGCTCGTGGTCCCCACGCTTCCGACCGACATCCGCCACAACTCCAAGATCGACCGCGCGCGCGTGGCCCGCTGGGCGGAGCGCGTGCTGGCCGGAGAGAAGCCGACGGCGCCGTGAGGGTCCTCGCCACCGGGTCGTCCGGCTTCCTCGGCCGGGCCGTCGTGCGCTCTCTGCAGGAGGCGGGGCACGAGGTGCGCACCCTGCAGCGTCGCCGGTCGGGCGTCGACGGCGCCGACGACCGGCTCGGGTCGGTCACGGATCCGGATGCCGTGGCGTCCGCCCTCGAGGGGGTCGACGGGATCGTTCATCTCGCGGCGAAGGTCTCTCTCGCCGGCGACCCGGCGCAGTTCCACGCCGTCAACGTCGAGGGCACCCGCATCCTGCTCGATGCCGCCGAGGCGGCCGGCGTGACGCGCGTCGTGCACGTCTCGTCGCCGTCGGTCGCGCACGCCGGCCACGCCCTCGCGGGTGTGGGAGCCGAGCCCGCCGATCCGGATGCCGCGCGCGGCGAATACGCCCGCACGAAGGCCGAGGCCGAAGTGCTGGCGCTCTCCCGCGCCGGCGGCGACACCGCTCTGGTCGCGATCCGCCCCCACATCGTGTGGGGCCCGGGCGACACCCAGCTCATCGAGCGCGTCGTCGCCCGCGCGCGTCGGGGCACCCTGCCCCTGCTGGACGGCGGGACGGCTCTCATCGACTCCACGTTCGTCGACAACGCGGCATCCGGGATCGTGGCCGCCCTGCACCGCGTCGACGAGGTCAGCGGGCGCGCGTACGTGTTGACGAACGGCGAACCGCGGCCGGTCGGCGACCTGCTCGCCGGGATCTGCCGGGCGTCGGGCGTCACCCCGCCGCGCTTCAGCGTGCCCGCGGGGGTGGCGAAGGCCGCGGGATCGCTGATCGAGCGGGTGTGGGCCGTGCGCCCGGGCCAGGACGAGCCGCCGATGACGCGTTTCCTCGCCGAGCAGCTCTCCACCGCGCATTGGTTCGATCAGACCGCGATCCGCCGCGACCTGCGCTGGGCGCCGTCGGTGTCGATCGACGAGGGTCTGCGCCGCCTGTCTCGCGCCTGAGCCGCGCCGCCCCCGCGCGTGTCCGCCTCTGTGCGGGGAAACGGGCCGGAGCCTGCGCCAAGTGGGACACGGGTCTTCTACGTCGCTCGCCCCGAAGGTGCGTGAGTCGGAGCTCGGTCCGGCACGGGGTGGGACACGGCGCACGGGACACGGCGCGCGACGCGGGCGGGCACGAGAGAACCGCCCGGGACGCAACGAGCGACGGAAGGCCCGCCCCGCGAGGGGACGGGCCTTCCGGTTGCCGCGGGTTACCGAGCCGCAGCGTTCGCCGAACTCAGACCAGGTCGAACCGGTCGAGCTCGGTGACCTTGCGCCACGCGGCGACGAAGTCGCGCACGAACTTCTCCTTGGCGTCGTCCGAGGCGTAGACCTCGGCGAGCGCGCGCAGCTCGGAGTTCGACGAGAACACGAGGTCGACGCGCGTGCCGATCCCGACCTTCTCGCCCGATCCGTCCTTCGTGCCCTCGAAGGCGTGCTTGCCGCTGTCGAGCGGTTTCCACGTCGTGCCGAGGTCGAGAAGGTTCGCGAACACGTCGTTCGTCAGGGCACCGGGAGTGTCGGTGAACACGCCCCAGTCGCTGCCGTCCCAGTTCGCGCCGATCGCGCGGAGGCCGCCGACGAGCACGGTCATCTCGGGAGCCGTCAGCGTGAGCAGGTTCGCCTTGTCCAGCAGCAGGAACTCCGCGGGAAGCCGCGCCTCGCGCGAGGCGTAGTTGCGGAAGCCGTCGGCGATCGGCTCGAGCCAGCGGAACGACTCGATCTCGGTCTGCTCCTGCGTGGCGTCGGTGCGGCCGGGAGTGAAGGGCACCTCGACCTCGACGCCGCCGGCGAGGGCGGCCTGCTCGACACCGGCGTTGCCCGCGAGCACGAGCAGATCGGCGATCGAGACCTTCTTGTCGCCCTGTGCGTCGAATGCGCCCTTGATCTTCTCGAGCACGTCGAGCACGGATGCCAGCTGCTCGGGGTTGTTGACCGTCCAGCTCTTCTGCGGCTCGAGGCGGATGCGCGCCCCGTTCACGCCGCCGCGCTTGTCGCTGCCGCGGAAGGTCGAGGCGGCGGCCCACGTCGTGGTGACGAGCTGCTGCACCGACAGGCCGCTGTCAAGGATCTGCTTCTTCAGCGCTGCGGCGTCGGCGGCGTCGATCAGAGGGTGATCGACGGCGGGCACGGGGTCCTGCCACACGAGCACCTCGGAGGGGACCTCGGAGCCGAGGTAGCGCTCACGCGGGCCCATGTCGCGGTGGGTCAGCTTGAACCACGCGCGGGCGAAGGCGTCCTGGAACGCGGCCGGGTCCTCGGCGAAACGGCGCGAGATCTTCTCGTACGCCGGGTCGACGCGAAGCGCCAGGTCGCTGGTGAGCATGCGGGGCTCGCGGCGACCGTCGGAGTGCGCCTCGGGGACGAGGCCTTCGCCTCCGCCGTTGACCGGACGCCACTGGTGCGCGCCCGCGGGGCTCTGGAAGAGCTCCCACTCGTAGGCGAACAGGATGTGGAAGAACTCGTTGTCCCAGCGGGTGGGGTGGTACGTCCACGTGACCTCGAGGCCGCTGGTGATGGTGTCGTCCCCCTTGCCCGTGCCGTGGCTGTTCTTCCAGCCCAGGCCCTGGTCGTTGATGTCGGCGGCCTCGGGGTTCACGCCCACGTGCGAGTCGCTCGCGGCACCGTGCGTCTTGCCGAAGGTGTGACCACCGGCGATGAGCGCGACGGTCTCCTCGTCGTTCATGGCCATGCGCCCGAACGTCTCGCGGATGTCGTTGGCCGACAGCTGCGGGTCGGGGTTGCCGTTGGGTCCCTCGGGGTTGACGTAGATCAGACCCATCTGGACCGCTGCCAGGGGCTTCTCGAGCTCGCGGTTGCCCGTGTAACGCTCGTCGCCGAGCCACGTGGTCTCGGGGCCCCAGTACACGTCGTCGTCGGGCTCCCACACGTCGGTGCGGCCACCGGCGAAGCCGAAGGTCGGGAAGCCCATGTCCTCGAGCGCGACGTTGCCGGCGAGGATCATCAGGTCGGCCCACGAGATGGACTGGCCGTACTTCTTCTTGACAGGCCAGAGCAGACGCCGCGCCTTGTCGAGGTTGACGTTGTCGGGCCAGCTGTTCAGCGGGGCGAAGCGCTGCATGCCCGCGCCCGAGCCGCCGCGACCGTCGGTCACGCGATAGGTGCCGGCGCTGTGCCAGGCCATGCGGATCATGAGAGGGCCGTAGTGGCCGAAGTCGGCGGGCCACCAGTCCTGCGAGGTCGTCATGACCGCTTTGAGATCCTGCTTGACGGCGTTCAGGTCGAGCGCCTCGAAGGCGGCGCGGTAGTCGAACCCCTCGTCCAGCGGGTCGCGCAGGGCGTTGTTCTTCGCGAGGATCTTGACGTTCAGGGTCTCGGGCCACCACACGCGGTTGGCGGATCCCTGGGTGGGGTGGGGCAGGGCGCCGGCGGGCTCGCTGTCGGCGGGGGCTTCGCCCACGGGCAGTCGGTTGTCGTCGGGGGCGGCTCCATCGTGGAAGACGGGGCACCCGTTCAGAGCGTCGCTCATCGGGATCCTCTCGGTTTTTCGGCTTCGGACTTCGCTCGGCAATCGGAGCACACGCCCCAGAACGTCACTTCAGCGGTCTCTATGAGAAAGCCGCTGCCCTCCGGCATGTGCAAGCACGGCGCCGCGCCGACGACGCAGTCCACGTCGTCGATCCGGCCGCACCCGGTGCACACCACGTGGTGGTGGTTGTCGCCCACGCGCAACTCGAACGTGCCGGCGTGGCCGGCGGGTTCGATGCGACGCGCGAGACCCGCGTCGGCGAAATCGCCGAGCGCGTTGTACACCGATTGCTTGCTCGTTCCGGGGAGCGTGCCGACGATGCCGTCGTAGACGGCGTCGGCGGTGGCGTGCGGCCGGGCGCGAAGGGCTTCGAGGACGGCGACACGCGTCGCCGTCACCCGCAGACCCGCTCCGCGGATGAGGGCATCCGCGGCGGCTTCCGGTCGATTGTCGAGCATGCGTTCAGCGTACCTAGTTTTGAGTGAATCAAAAATGACACGCCGGGGAACGATCGGGAACGCTCACCTCCCGGGCCGAACGACACGGCATCCGGATGCCGTCATCCCGCCGTCAGCGTGGGGGTCCCGGCCTCGTACTCGGTGAGGTCGCCCGTCTCGCCCGCGCGCACCGCGCGTCGACCGACCCAGAGCATGTAGAAGAGGAAGACACCGAGGGCGAGAGCGCCGATCGCGATCTTGATCTGCCACGGCCACTCGCGCGGGGTGACGAACCCCTCGACGAGACCGGACAGGGCCAGGGCGAAGACGAGCCCCACGGCGACGGTGGCCAGCGACCGACCCGCTGCGGCGAGCGCCGCCGCCCGCGAACGCCGCCCGGGGGCGACCCAGGCCCAGAAGATCTGCAGGCCCGCCGCGCCCGCGACGAAGATCGCGGTGAGCTCGAGCAGGCCGTGGGGAAGGATGAACTGGAAGAACAGGTCGCCGCGGTCGAACGAGAACATGATCGCCGCCGAGGTCCCCACCCCGACGGCGTTCTGCATCATGACCGCGAGGGGCCAGAGTCCGGTGACGCCGAACAGCACGCACTGCGCCGCGATCCAGGCGTTGTTCGTCCAGACGGACCCTGCGAAGATCGCATTCGGGTTCTCGCGGTAGTAGTTCACGAACTGCTCGTCGGCGTAGTTCTGCAGCTGGCTCTTCTCACCCAGGGCCGCGACGGCGGCCGGGTCGCTCGAGATCCACAGGGCGACGAGGCTCGAGACCACGAGGAAGCCGACGGTGACAGCCAGGGTGCTCCAGCGCACGCGATACAACGCCGCCGGAAGCTGCAGGACGAAGAAGCGCGGCAGCTGCTTCAGCACGTTGTCGCGGACGCCCGTGAGGCGCAGGCGCGTGCGCGCGAGCAGGATCGAGACGTAGTCGCCTTCGGGCGTGCGTCCGGCGGAGGTCTTGATGTCGGCCAGGTCGGCCGACGCCGCACGATAGCGGGTCACCAGCTCGTCCACGTCGGGACCGCTGAGGCGCTTGCGACGACCCAGCTCGTCGAGCCGCGCCCACTCCTCGCGCCGGGCGGCCGTGAGGGCATCGAGGTCCATGTGGTCAACTGTACGCATGGCTTCGTCGACGACCCCCTCTCCCGCGGTCGCCCTCGTGCACACGGGTGCGGACGAGACGCTCACCGGAGAGGCCGTCGCCCTCGACGTCCAACCCGTCGGCTTCTTCCTGCGGGCGCTCGGAACGCTCATCGACTTCCTCATCGGGGCGGTACTGCTGATCGGCGGAGCGCTGCTGCTGACGACGATGGTCGCGGCGGGAACCCTTCCGGAGGCCGCCGTGCGCATCGGCGTGATCTCGCTGCTCGTGCTCGTGACCGTCGTGATCCCCACCACGGTGGAGACGCTCTCTCGCGGCCGGAGCCTCGGTCGCCTCGCCGTGGGAGCCCGGATCGTACGCACCGACGGCGGGGCCGCCGGCTTCCGTCAGGCCCTCATCCGATCCCTGACCGGTGTTCTCGAGCTGTGGTTCACCCTCGGGGCGATCGCCGCGGTCGTCGGGATGTTCACCCCGCGCGCTCAGCGACTGGGCGACCTGCTCGCCGGCACGGCGAGCGAGCGCACCCGCACCCGCCGCCTCCCTCCCCCCGCGCCGGGCCTGCCGCCGGGCTGGGAGTCCTGGGCCGAGATCGCCGACGTCTCGCGGCTTCCCGACCGCCTCGCCGCCCGCGTGGCGCAGTTCGTGCGCGGTGCCGACGCCCTCGAGCCCGCCGCCCGCACCCGGGTCGCGGCGTCCCTCGCCGAAGCCGTGCGCCCCTTCGTCTCGCCGATCCCCCCGTCGGATGCCGAGGGGCTCGTCCGCGCCGTGTCGTCGGTGCGGCGGGACCGCGAGTACCGCGCGCTGCTGCTCGAGAACGAGCGCGCCGCCGCCCTGACCGAGCGCGCGTGACCCCCTCGGGCCAGAGCGCCGCGCCTCAGGTGCGAAGCGTCTCGTGCCGCACGACCACCCAGCCCTTGGGAACCGACAGTCGGTCGGCGTGGATCGCGCAGAGGTCGTGCGCGTGAGGGTCGCCCGCGGGACCGAGGGGGCCGAGGGCGGCCATCTGGTCGCCGTAATCGTAGGTGAGAGTGCTCATCGCCTCGCGGGCGCATCCCACTTTCGAGCAGAGTCTGTCGCGCATCGCGGATCAGCCTAGCCAGCCCCTCCGACACGGCCCCGACGCCGCGCCGGGGGCCCGGATGCCGGCCCCCGGCGCGACCGGAGCCTCGAGCGCACTCGCGCCGCGGCACGGGCGCGAGCGGGCCGCTGCCTCGAACGTAGGATGGGCCCATGATGCGTCGTCGATCCCGGGAAGCGCGGCCGGTGGCCCGCCCCTCGCGACACGGTCGTCACGGCCGCGAGAACCGCAGTCCCGTCGTCCGCCCGCCGCTGCCCCCCATCGACACCCGCGTCGAGCGCTTCGACATCGCGGTCGGTGCGGCCGCGGAGTTCCTCCGTTCGGCATGGACCGATCTGCGCGGAGTCTCGTTCGAGATCGGGATCATGCCGCCCGCCGCCGCCGACGGCATCCCTCGATGGACGGTCCTGCGCGAAGAGAAGCGCATCATCCTTTACCGAGTGCCCATCGAGCGCCTGGGACACCCCCACCACGACGACGACCTGCACCGCCGCATGATGATCGAGGGCGCGGTCTTCCGCGCCGCCGCCGAGTACCTCGATCGCGACCCGTGGGACCTGGGCCCCGAGCGGTTCCGCTTCTTCTGACCCGCCCCCGGCGTCGGGACCGCTAGGGCAGGATCGTGAGCGCCGAAGCCGCGGCATCCGCCGGCCACAGCGGGTACGAGGCCAGCGCTCCCGCCCCGACGTACGACACCGCCGCGCGCACGGGAGAATCGGTCTCGAGCCGGTAGACGCCCGCGGCGACGGGCACGGCCACGCTGGCTCCGGCGGCGAAGGTCGTGGTGACGGGCGCGCCTGCGCCTGCGGGGGTGAGCGTGACGGTCGTGTCGCTCGCGGCGCCGGCGATCACCAGGTTCGCGCCCACGCCCGCGGCGACCGCGATCGTGCTGGGGGCCGAGATCTCGGGAGCGGGGACGTACCAGGCGAAGTCCGCTCCCTCGCCGAAGCCGGTCGTCGACCAGGTGGCGCCCACGATGGGAGCCGTGGCCGTCACGTCCACCGTGTAGGAACCGGCGGCGAGCCCCGACAGGTTCAGCGAGGTCGGAAGGCCCGACGTGAGGGGGACGTCGGTGGGCGCGGGTGCGCTGACCGCGGGGTCGTTCGGCACCACTGTCACCGTCGCGGTGGCGTCGGATCCCGGCGACAGCAGACGCAGCACCGTGCCCGCCTGACTGGCGTCGGTGGCGAGCACCTGCACCCCCGGCATGACCAGATGCGCGTCCGCCTGAGCGAGCGGCGCGACCTGGTCGGCGCCGCCGGGAAGGAGCAGGCGCGTCAGCGTGGCCTGGAGCGAGGCGTGAACCGGTGCACCCGACGAGACGACGCGCACGACCGGACTCTCCTCCCCGAGGAGGAGTCCCGCGAGAGGGACCACGCGGCGTCCGCCCGCGGGAACCACGAGATTCTGACCGCTCGGCGGGCTCGACACGCCCTGCGCCCCGTAGACCGACAGCTGGACGGTCGCGGGGACGTCGCCGGGATTCGCCAGCACGACGAGGTCGTTCGCCCCCGTGGTGGAGGCACCCCCGACCAGCCACGACTCCGCGAGAGGGGGTCGGCAGGCGGATGCCGCGAACCCAATCAGGTCGCTCGCGGCGGCCGTGGCGGACCCGGCGGCGGCCAACGGCGTCTGAAGGCGATCGCGAGGCGCGGCACGCAGGGCCTCGGCGTCGCCGGAGGAGTCGGCCGTCGCCCCGTTCAGGGCTGTCGTGGTCGCGTCCGCGTCGGCGGGGCCGCTGACGACCTGCTGGGCGGCCGCCGCGCTCAGGGAGCCCGCGGAGTCGGCGCTGCGCCCGAGTGCCAGTAGAGGACCGTCGCACGCGAGGAGGGTGTCTCCGGGGGTCGGGGTGGCCTGCACACGCACCGGCGTTGCGGAGTACTGCGGCCAGGGAGCCGCGATTCCCACGACCGTGCCGATGACGGCGGCGGTGGCCACGGCCGCACCGGCGATGACGCGGGCGCTCGTGGCGGCGACACGGAGCAGACGACGCTCGCTCATCGGGCTCCTCCCGGGTTCGGGCCCACGATGCGGGGCGTGCGGCGTGCGACCCGTCGGGACGCTGCGGTCGGCACGGCGAGCAGGAGGGCGATCAGGACGACGGCGAGGGAGCCGAAGGCCACCAGACGCTGCAGGGTGAGGCGGTGCTCGTCGAGCGGCGGGCGCGGGGTGACGGCGGTGTTCACGCGCCAGAGGTCACCGCGCGAGGTCGCTCCCACCGGGTCGAGCAGGTCGCGCTGGTCGAGAGAGGTGGCCGCTCCCAGTCGCGTTCCGCGGATCACGTCGTCCTCGCCGGCCGGAGCCGATTCGAGCAGCACGAACGAGATGCCGCGCTCCGCGAGGCGCGAGACGACGTCGTCGGCCGAGGGGGTCACGAGGTCCGCCGCCAGGGCGGCGAGCTCGACGTCCTGGTCGTCGACCGTCGTACGCGTGGCCTCGACGGTGCTCTGACCCGAGAGGGTGGCGCTGCCGCCCCACACGACCTGCACACGCAGACCGTCGGCACGGGGGTCGAGGACGATCGTGCCGATGTCGAGCGACCCGCGCCCCTCGGCGGCGACGAACGCCGGGAGGGTCGAGACGGGCCCGTTCGTGAGCACCGAGCGCCCGCTGTCGGTCCCGGCCGTCTGGGCGGTGAGAGCGGGGGCAACCGAGACGGTGAGGGCCGCGAGCGCGAGCAGGGCACCGACCGGCCGGAGGACGCGCACGCGAGCGGGGATCCCGGCGTCGAGGGTGATGACGGCCGCACCGACCAGACCGATCCACGCGAGGCTCAAGCCCGCCCCCGGCCACAGGGGCACGGCGACCGAGTGATCGAACGACACGGCGATGCCGACGGCGGCGAAAGCGGTGGCGAGCCCCACCACGGTGAGGACGATGAGGGCGGATGCCGTGATCCACCGCGGGGTGAGGACCGCGAGAACGGCCAGAGCCGCGAGGGGCGCGACGAGCAGGCCGACCCACCACACCGGTCCCCCGGTCAGGCTCGCCCACCCGCCCGGGTCGGAGGTGGGGAAGCCCGCCGCGAGCAGTGCGCGACCGAGCGGCGTGGCGGAGGCCTCGGCCCCCGCGTAGGCGATGCCGGGGTCGGCGAGCAGGCCCCAGGGGTTGCCCGCGCGCACCTGCGTCCACACGAGCGGGGCGAACACGACGATCGAGGGGACGAGCAGCCAGACGACCCGAGCGATGCCGCGACCGGCCACGAGGGCGACGACCACGAGCGCCGCCGACCACAGCACCACGACGGCCGGAGCCAGCGAGGGCGCCGACGCGAGGACGGCGACGAGCAGGAGGGATGCCGCTCCCGCCGGGGCCCACGACCGGTGGGCGACGCTCGCGGCGTAGAAGAGCCAGGGCAGCAGCAGGTGCACGAGCACGCCGGCCGGCCGGCCCTCGACGAGAGCGGCGAGGAAGGTCGGGGCCAGGGCCCAGGCGAATCCGGCGACGATGCGCAGCATCGACGACTCCGTCACCCGGGTCGCCGCGAACCACCCGCCGAGGACGGCGAGGGGCAGGGCGAGCACCCACAGCACGACGAAGGCGCGCGACGGCTCCCCCGGCGAGAGCGAGCCGATGACCGCGACGAGGGCCGAGAACGGATCCGCCGGCCCGATGGCATCGAGCCCGAGGGGGCGCGCCCCCCAGGCGGCGTCCTGCCAGAGCTGGGCGACGTTCTGTCGCAGCGGCGCCAGAGCGCCCCCGCCCAGGACGGGCCACGCGAGCAGCGGGGCGAACAGGGCCGCCGAGACCGCGAGGGCACCGAGAACCGCCCAGGCACCCCCGCCGACGAAGAAGCGCAGTTCCGAGCGCACCGGGGCATCGGGGTCGGCGACATCGCTCTCCCATCGCAGGCGCATCTCGGCGCGCGTGACGCGCAGGGGCGCGAGCCGCGACCACCCCACCTTCCGCGAAGAGCGGATGCGCCCTCGGGCGCGGGCGACGGCGGCGGGCCGGACCATGACGAGCAGCGTCGCCCCCCACTCGGGCAGCACTCGGTAGGGGACTTTCGTCACCAGGTGCAGGATCGTGCGCCACAGGGCGAGCGGCAGCAGCGAGAGCCAGTGCAGGGCGACCGCGGGGGCGGGGGCGTAGACGAGTCGGCGGTGCAGCTGGGCCGTGCGCGTCGCGAAGGCGCGGCGGCGAGCGCGACGTCGACCGCGGGCCATGGCGGCCACCCCGTCTCCGGCGACGGCGACGCGGGCGGAGGGCACGAGCGAGACGAGATGACCGGCGAGGCGGGCGCGCACGCCGAGATCGAGTCCCTCGTCGGCACCGCCGAGGGCGGGGTCGAGACCGCCGAGCACCGTCCAAGCGTCTCGCCGCACGAGCAGCCCCCGCACGTCGGCGCCGAGCACGTCGGCATCCCCGTCGCGTTGTCCCTGGTCGAGCTCGCCGGCGGCGAGTTCGACGGTGCCGCCGTAGCGGTTCATGCTCACGCCCAGGGAGAGGATCGCGTCGCGGTCGTCCCACGCCACGAGCTTGGGGGCCGCGACCACGAGGGGCGGGGAGAGTTCGAGGGCGCCCGCGAGACGTACGAGCGCGTCGGGGTCGGGAGCGGTGTCCTGCGCGAGCAGCCAGACGGCGTCGCCGGTCAGGCGGGGCGTGGCAAGCGCCGTGGCCGCGGCGAACGAGGTGCCGGCCGGGGACGTGATGACGCCCTCCGCGCCGGAGGATGCGGCGAGATCGCGCAGTGCGGCGTCGGCGCCGCACAAGACGATGGTGAGCGCGTCGACGGGGCGGGTCTGCGCGGCGAGAGCCGCCAGAGTGCGCTCCAGATGGTTCGCTGCAGGAGTGCGTCCTTCGGGACGCACGACGAGGATGGCGTGAACACGGTCGGGCATGACGCGGATCAGCCTAGGTGCGCGCTCCCGCGATCACGAACGCCGCGCCGTCGGCTGCCGGATCACTCAGGGAGTGGACCGCGGAAGACGGGGTCAGGCGCGCCGCTTGAGCTTGCGGCGCTCGCGCTCGCTGAGGCCACCCCAGATACCGAAGCGCTCGTCGTTCTGGAGCGCGTACTCGAGGCATTCGGATTTCACGTCGCAGGAGGTGCAGATGCGCTTGGCGTCGCGCGTCGAACCGCCCTTTTCGGGGAAGAAGGCCTCGGGGTCGGTCTGCGAGCAGAGAGCATCGGTCTGCCAGGCGAGGGTGTTCTCTTCGGTGGAGTCGATGTCGCGACGGACTCCGGGAACACCGAGGTCCACCGGGTCGACGAACCAGTTCTCCGGGACACCGGACCGGTACTGCGATGTCGCCATATCGTCCTCCGCCTCGCTCACGCCCCCATGACGCGATTCCGCGCAGTCATAATTACACCCGTGTCATTCCGCTGAGTCAAGTCGCGGATCGTAAACCCTCAAGGGCGAGATGAACCTTCACCTGCAGCCCCGGCGTGTCGCGGACGTCAGGCGCCCGGCATGGCCACGAAGACCTCGCCGCCGCCGTCCGATGCGAGAGGAGACTCGTCGGGGGTGATGAGCGCGGCCTCGCCGGGACGCACGGTGATGTTCTCTCCCGAGGCTCCGGTGAGCACGGTCTCCCCCGCCACGCCGAGCGCGATCGCGATGCCACGCAGCTCCAGGCTGCCCGCACCGCCCGCCTCGAGGTGACCGAGCGCGAAGTCGGCGATCCCCGGCGCGAAGATCTCGGCGCCCTCCCCCGACGCGGTCGGACGGAGCAACGGAGGCTCGGCCGGACGGAAGTCGACGAGACCGAGCAGTTCCTCGACATCGATGTGCTTGGGGGTCAGCCCCCCGCGCAGCACGTTGTCGCTCGCGGCCATGATCTCGACGCCGAGACCGGCGACGTAGGCGTGCAGCACGCCGGCCGGTACGAAGATCGCTTCGCCGCGTCGCAGCTCGACGAGATTCATCATCAGGGCGACCACGATGCCGGGGTCGGCGGGGTAGGCGGAGTGCAGCGACCGCGTCAGGGCCAGTTCGGCGGCGAACCCGGGCGCCTCGGCAGAGGCCGCGGCATCCACGATCTCTTCGATCTCGGCTCGCTCGGCTCCCCCGAGCAGCCAGCCGATCGCCGAGCGCAGAGCGTCGTCACCCGCGAGGTGGGCGCGCAAGGCCCGCACCGCGGGAGCGTCGCCGAGGGCATCCAGGAGCGAACGCGTGCGCTCCAGATCGCGCAGCCCCGCCAGGGCGGTGAAGGTGTCGCTGAGGGCGACGATCACCTCGGGCTTGTGGTTGTCGTCCTTGTAGTTGCGCTCGCCCGCGTCGCGCGGGACGCCGGCCTCCTCTTCGCGAGCGAAACCCCGGGCCGCCTGCTCTTTCGAGGGGTGCACCTGGATCGACAGCGGCGCGCCGGCCGCGAGCAGCTTCAGCAGGTAGGGCAGCTTCCCGGGGACGCCCCGCTCGGACGCGGCGGCGGGCAGCCACGCGTCGAGCGTGCGACCCGAGCCGTCGTGCACCTCGGCCGGTGAGCCCGGGTGGTCGCCGAACCACACCTCGGCCTCGGGCGCCCCGGTGGGCTCGCGGCCCTCGAGGTCGGCGATGAGGGTCGGGCTGCCCCAGGCGTAGTCGCGGGGGGTGTTCGAGATGGCGATCAGCACGGCGTCAGCATAATGCGCCCACCCGACGACGACGGATGCCGACCGCTACCCTGAACACACCATGGCGATGCACACGAGTCACCCGGTGTCGGCGCTGCCGTCCGCGCCCGCGCGCGAGACGACGGGGCATCTGCTGCTGCGGGCGTGGTGCGTGTTCCTCCTCGTCCTCGCCCTGGGCGGCGTGGGTCTCGTGAACGCCGTGGGCCCGGTCGCCACCGCCGTCGTCGTCGCGGCGACCGCCGTCATGTCCGTCGCCGTCTGGGTCGTCGTGCGCCCGCCCCTCGCCGTCCGGCGTCTGCCGTGGATCGCGGCGGGCTACCTCGTCTGGTCGACGGCGTCGGTGCTGTGGAGCGCCTGGCCCGCGGCATCCGTGCTGACACTGCTTCTGTTGTGGGTCACGACTCTCCACGCGCTGTTCGTGGGGGCTGTGCTCACCTGGAGAGACGTCGTGCGCGCGATCGCGTCGGCGGCGAAGTGGGTCGTCGGGCTCTCGGCGCTGTTCGAGCTCGCGGTGTCGGTGATCGTGCGGGGTCCACTGCTGCCGGGGTTCGTCGTTGCGACCGAGCCCGTGGTCGCCCCCTGGTCTCGCGGCGCCCTGCTCACGGGCGGCCGGATCCAGGGCATCTTCGGCGACGCCGACCTGCTGGCCGCGGTGATGCTCGTCGCGGTCATCGTCTTCGGCGTGCGACTGGCCGTCGGTGCGCCGCGCCGCGCACTGCTGGTGGTGTGGATCGTCGTCGCCGGCTTCCTCTTCGTACGCGCGCAGTCGATCACGGGGGTCATCGCCGCGGCCTTCGTCGCGCTCGTGCTCGGCACGGTGCTGGTCATGCGCACCGCGCGCCGCCCCGGCGAGCGCACGCGCTGGTACCTCCTGTACGCGGCGATCGGCCTCGGCGGCGGTGCGACGCTGTGGTTCGGGCGCGACACGATCTTCGGCGTGCTGGGCCGCGGTGCCGACCTCATCGGCCGCGAGGGGATCTGGGCCGACGTGCTGGCCCGGGCGGATCGGCATCCGCTCATCGGGTGGGGTTTCTCCACGCCGTGGGTCACCTCGGAACCGCTCCTCGGCGGGTGGATCGTCGACCGCGGGCAGCCGGTCACCCAGGCGCACGGCATGTGGCTCGACACCTACCTGCAACTCGGCGCCGTGGGGGTGGCGCTGCTGGCGCTCGTGTACCTCGCGTACCTGTGGCGCTCGTGGTTCTTCGCGGTCGACCGGCCGCGCTGGGATCTGCGGGACGATCGTCCGCACTCCCCTCTCACCCTGTTGCCGACCCTCGTCGGCGCGCTGCTCGTCGTGCAGGGGCTCACCGACTCCGGCCCCCTGCTGCTCTGGGGCTGGATGTTCGTGATCCTCTTCGGCGCGAAGATCAAGCAGACCCCGTTCGTGGGCGTCGGCCCGAGCGAGCAGAGCATCTCGATCGAGCGCGGCGAGCTGCAACGACTGATGCCCTGAGCCGCGCGGGGGCGTCGAACGCTCAGGGTGACGGGACCCGGGCCCGGTAGACTGCCCGCTGGCCGTCCGCGGCCGCGGCTCCTCGACCGAAAGATCTCTTCGTGACGTACACCCTGCAGAACGCCGTGCTGCCGCTCGACCGCGACCCCGACCTCCTCCCGTTGTACGTCGACCCCGAGACGTGGTCGACCATCGACGAGGAGCCGGTGCGGGTCACCAACGTCGCCCAGCTCAGCAACATCCTCGACCGCCACCGCGCCCGCATCGTCGCGGGCCGACGCGTCTCGTTCGGCACCTACTTCAACGCCTTCCCCGCCTCGTACTGGCAGCACTGGACGGCCGTGCGCCAGGTACGCCTGACCGTGCGCACCTCGGGGGATGCCACGGTGCTCGTGTACCGCTCGAACGGCGGCGGCACGAAGCAGCGCATCGAGACCCGCGAGGTGAGCGGCGACGCCGTCGTGACCTCGTTCGACCTCGTGCTGGATCAGTACAGCGACGGCGGCTGGATCTGGTTCGACGTCGCCGCCGATCGCGCGGACGTGATGTTCGAGGGTGCCGACTGGACCACCGAGCAAGAGCCCGTCCGCGCCGGCAAGGCGAGCATCGGCGTCACGACCTACAACAAGCCCGACTACTGCGTCGAGACGCTCAACGCACTCGCCGACGCCCCCGACGTGCTCGACGTCGTCGACCGGGTGTTCATCATCGACCAGGGCACCGACCTGGTCGAAGCGCAAGACGGCTACCCGGCGGTCGCCGCCCGCCTCGGCGACACCCTCCAGGTGCTGCGCCAGCCCAACCTCGGCGGCTCCGGCGGCTTCGCCCGCGCCATGGTCGAGACCCTCGCCCGAGAGGGCAGCGATTTCGTGCAGCTGCTCGACGACGACGTGCGCATCGAGCCGGAGTCGATCCGCCGCTCGGTGGTGTTCGGTCGGTACGCCTCGGTGCCGACGATCGTCGGCGCCCACATGTTCGACCTGCTCGACCGTCCCAAGCTCCACGCCTGGGCAGAGGTCGTCGACGACGCCCCCTTCATGTGGCGCGCCCTGTTCCAGGAGCGCCTCCCCCACGACTTCAGCGTCGCCAACCTGCGCCAGAGTCCCCTGCTGCACATGCGCCTCGACGCCGACTACAACGGCTGGTGGATGTGCCTCATCCCCACCAGCGTCCTGCGCGAGATCGGCCTGTCGCTGCCCGCCTTCATCAAGTGGGACGACGCCGAGTTCTGCGTCCGGGCTCGGGATGCCGGCTACCCCACGGTCTCCATGCCCGGTGTCGCGCTCTGGCACGTCTCGTGGCTGGGCAAGGACGACTCGATCGACTGGCAGGCGTACTTTCACGCTCGCAACCGCATCGTCGCCGCGCTCCTGCACTCGCGCTCAGCGCAGGGCGGGACCCTCATCCGGCACAGTCGACGCGTCGACCTCAAGCACCTCATGATGATGCAGTACTACCCGGTCGAGTTGCGTCACCGCGCCCTGCGCGACGTGCTCTCCGGCCCTGACCACATGCGTGCGAATCTCGCCACGGCCATGCCCGACGCCCGCACGGTGGCGAAGAAGCACCCCGAGACCGTCGTGCACAAGGATTCCGGCGTGCCCTTGCGCTCGCGCCGCGGACGCCAGGTGTTCAAGCGCCTGAAGAAGCACGAGTTCGACAGCCCGACGGGTCTGGACCTGCGCACCTTCACCGCGCGCACGCTCGTGTCGCACTGGTTCCACACCCCCAAGCCCGAGAACGTCAGCCAGCCCGAGGTCGAGTTCGGCAAGGGCGATGCGCACTGGTGGCGCGTCCCGCTCTACGACAGTGCCCTCGTGAGCGCCGCAGACGGCTCCGGCAAGAACATCTACACGCGCGATCGCGCCCTGTTCCGTCGGATGCTCGTCGACAGTTGGAAGCTGCACCGCCGCCTCCAGCGCGAGTGGCCCCGCCTGTCCCGTCAGTACCGCAGCGCCCTGCCCGACCTCGTCTCCGAGGCCAATTGGCGCGCGACCTTCGAGGAGCGTCCGTGACCACGGCCCCGTTCGACCCGAAGACCGCGACCATCGTCGTCGTCACCTACAACCGCACGCACCTGCTGACGCGGCTCCTCGAGAGCATCGAACGCATGGACCCGGCGCCCGGTCACCTCGTCGTGATCGACAACGCCTCGACGGACGACACCACCGCGGTGGTCGAGTCGTTCCGCGATCGCCTGCCCACCGAGCTGGTCTACCGGCGGCTCGAGACCAACACCGGCGGCTCGGGCGGGTTCAGCGAGGGGATGCGCACGGCCTACGAGCTCGGATCCGAATGGATCTGGCTCATGGACGACGATGTCGAGGTGGTCACCGACGGGCTCGCTCGCATGGGGCACTGGACGCCCCGTTTTCGCAGCATCCAGGGCCGGCGCTACGACTACGACGGCAGCGAGTTCTACTGGCAGTACCGCGTTGCCGAGTCGATGGCGATCCCGATCCCCTTCGCCCCCGCCGCCTTCGACGACTCCGGGTTCAAGCCGATGAACTCGGGCTGCTTCGAGGGCATGTTCATCCACCGCGACATCGTGGCGAAGATCGGCCTGCCCGATCCGCGCTTCTTCATCTACTGGGACGACCAGTTGTACGGCTGGCTCGCCTCGCGCCAGACGCCCTCGGTGATCGTCAACGAGTTCGTGCTGCGTCGCACCCGCGAGATCAAGCAGTGGGACATGGGTATCCGGCACATGAACGCGTCGAGCGACGCGTACCGGTACTACATCATGCGCAATCGCGCCTACCTGCAGAAGTACTACCGCGCGCTCGGCGTCTACCGCGCCCTGCCCTTCACGCTCGGGACGACGCTCACCTTCGTGAAGGAACTCATCCGCCTCGTCGTGGTCGAACGCAAGATCACCGGCACGAGCCACCTGTTCCGCGGGCTCCGCGACGGCCGACGCATCCTGCGCGACTCCTCGTGGAAGCCGATGCCGCCGCTGGAGCCCGCTCTCACGAACTGAGGCGCCACGCTGCCGGGCGCGGGGTATCCCCCGCGCCCGCGGCGTACGCCGGGAAGATGGCGGCGGCCTCGCTCGTTCCCGCTATGGAGCGGGGTTTAGGCGGCGAGTTCGTCTTCGAGGGGTTCGACGATGCGGGCGATCTTGGCGGCGCGGCTCTTCTTGGGTGCGTAGACCACGAGGGCGTGGAATACGAAGCGCACGATGAACGCGGCGATCAGGGTGAGCGCGGCGGCGAGGACGCTCTGGATGTGCGCTTGACTGACGAGTACCCAGATGACGGGGATGCGCACGATGGCTTCGATACCGTTGAACGTGAACGACTTGATGAAGCGGTGGCGCATGAGACCGGACTCGGCGCGCATGTCGGCGAACACGAGGTATTCCAGTGCGAGGAAGTTCGCCAAGATCGTCACGACGCTCGCGATGACGGCGGCGACGAGGTACTGCACGCCGACCATCTGCAGTGCCCACATGATGGCGAGGTTCGCGAGCGCGCCGATACCGCCGACCACCGCGAACGCGGACATGCGTCCGAAGCGGAGCATGGTGAGCTGGGTGAGGAACCGCATGCCCTGGCTGAACGAGGCCTTCGACTCGCCCGCGAAGCGGGCAGCGAACGAGAACGGCACCTCGGCGACACGCATCTGTTTGCGGGCGAGGATCTCGAGCAGGATCTTGAACCCGCGCGGGTGCAGCGTCTCGATATCGAGCGAGCGGCGATCGACGAGGAAGAACCCGGTCATCGGGTCGGAGCAATTACTCAGCTTGCGGGGGAACATCGCCTTGGTCAACAGCGTCGACGCGCGCGACACGGTCGTGCGGACCGCGTTAGCGAGACCGTCGGAGGTGCCACCGGCGATGTAGCGGGAGGCGACCACGACATCGACGTCGCCGACCTCGGCGCGGGCGAGGAGTTCGGCGACGACCTCCGGCGGGTGCTGCAAGTCACCGTCCATCACGACGCAGCGATCGGATGCCGCCGCGCGAATGCCTTCGACCACGGCACCACCCAGACCGCCCTTCGGGTCGTCACGGTGGATGAGCCGCACCGGGATCTCGGATGCCGCAGCGACCGCGCGAATGATGTCAGGGGTGTCGTCGGTGGAGTCGTCGACGAAGATGACCTCCACGGCGCGATCCTGCAGCGCGTGCGTCGTTCGTCGGACGAGCTCTGCGACGTTCGGACCCTCGTTGAAGGTCGGAACAATGACGGAAAGGTCCATTGAGTACTCGCGATCTGGAGGCGTTTTCCGTTTCATCGTAGGGGACGGCAGCTGAGAGAACCGTGCCCGCTCAGCACGCGCCGCGGAAAGCAGTCTCAACCGCTCGTTCGACGGGGCACGCGACGGAACCTCGAAACACGCTCACCCCAGGGCTGGTTCGAGCTGCTCCGCAAGGGACGGCCCGAGCGTTCGCGCGTACAGACCCGTGAGGTGGTTGTCGTCGCGGAACACCGCGACGTTGCCGATCACTCCGACGCACAGGTCGTCGGGGCAGATCCATGGCGTCAGATCCACCAGATGCATACCCGGCGCGTCGAGCTCGACCGCGGGGTTGCTGTCCGCGAGGGAGTCAGAGCGCGGCACCGCGCAGGTGACCGGGTCCTCGGACTCGATGACACAGCTGTACATGTCGAAGGCGAACCGCGGGTTATCGCGCACCCCGACGACGGGGATGCCGGCTTCGCTCATGCGATCGAGGAATCGCTCGATGCCTGGACGCAGTCTCTCGTCATCCTCCCCCGCCTCGGAGCGGGTGATCACGGTCAGGACCGTGTCGGGGGCGACGCGTTCGACCAGGCCGATGGCCGCCTCACGCCAGTCGTCGCACTGGTCATCCATGCCGGGCTCGTCCAATCCCATCGAGCAGCCGCCCTTGATGAGCGCCACGACGCCCCAGCCGTTCTCCTCCGCGACCGGAAGCAGGGCACCGGTGATCTGCTGAGCGTGCGAATCGCCGATCACCGCGATCGTTCGCTCCGCCCGCGCCACGCGGGGCGTCTCGAAGCACGTGCCGACGAGGATGTCCGCATCCGGCGTCCACTCCCGCTCGCACGCCGCGTCGAGGTGGACCCATTCGTCTTCGATCATGGTCGGCAGCGGCAAGAGCTGTGCGTCCGGGTGCGGCACGGCGAGAGCCGGGTCGCGCAGCACCGCGGCTCCGGGATTGAGCAGGGCCGCTCGAGCATCGCTAGCCCGCTGCTCGGCCCAGGTCGACACCTGCCACGCCCCCAACGGCATCGTCACGAGTGTGGCAGAGCCCGCGAGCACCGCGACGGGGATGAGGTGCGACGCCTCGCCGCGCCGCCAGGCGCGGACGGGACGGTCGACGGCCCAGGTCAGCCCGCGCGCGAGAACGAGGGACACCGCGATGACCCCGGCCCCGCCCACCGCACCCGCGTCGGTCCGGCCGCTCACGACGAGGAACGTGACGAGGACAGGCCAGTGCACGAGGTAGAGCGCATAAGCATCCCTGCCGATGGCCCGGAGCGGGCAGGATGCGAGCAGACGCGCGGGTCCGGCGCCGGCGACGTCGCCCGATCCCGACACGATGATCGCCGCCGCGCACAGAACGGGCCACAGGGCGAGGAAGCCCGGGAATCCCCCCTGCACATCGAGCACGGCGCCGAGCACGAGCAAACCCACGAGCCCAGCCCAGCCCGCGACCGCACGCGCGACCACACCGAGCCGGACGTACGGGAGCCCGACGACCAGCAGGGAACCGGCGGCGAACTCCCACAGCCGCGCGCCGGTGTCGAAGTACGCCAGCTGCTGCTCGGTGGCGGTGCGCACGACGGAGTACGCCAACGAGGCCGCGAAGACCGCGCCGAAGAGCACCGCGACGACCCGATCGGGCGAGAACCCGCACCGCCGCACGATGACCTGACACAGCGCCAGCAGCGCGATCCACAGGACGAACGCCTGCCCCTGGACCGACATCGACCAGAAGTGCTGCAAGGGGCTGGGAACACCGGTGCGGGCGTAATAGTCGACGGCATCCCTCGCCAGGACCACGTTCTGCACGTAAGCCAACGATGCCCACGTCTGCTCCCACACCGATCGCCACGCCGTCGACGGATACACCATCCGCACCAGGATCAGGATGCCGACCAGGGTCACGGCCGCGGCCGGCAACAGTCGACGGAACATCCCCAGCAGGTGCGCGACGGGTCGTACGGGGGTGGGCCCCGTCATCCGTCGGACGAAAACGCGCGTGAGAAAGAACGCGGACAGCATCAGGAAGACATCGACGCCACCGGAGACCCGGCCGAACCACACGTGGTATGTCACGACCAGCAGGATGGCGATCGCGCGCAGCCCGTCGATGTCGGGCCGGTACGCCCATCGCGCGCGCTCGCTCCCGTCCGGGCGCGCCGAGAGCGAGGGCGACCCGAGGGTCAGAGTCACAGCGGGGTCACGCGAGCTGGTTGTTCCACATCGACAGTGCGGAGCCGATGGCCATGTGCATGTCGAGGTACTGGTACGTGCCGAGACGACCGCCGAAGTACACGTCGGCTTCGCCCTTGGCGAGCTCACGGTACGCGAGGAGACCCGAGCGGTCGTCGGCGGTGTTGACCGGGTAGTACGGCTCGTCGGCGCGCGTGGCGAAACGCGAGTACTCCCGCACCACGACCGTCTTGTCGGTCGGGTAGCGGTCGGCGCGCTCGGGGTGGAAGTGCTTGAACTCGTGGATGCGCGTGTACGGCACGTCCGCATCGGCGTAGTTCATCACGCTGGTGCCCTGGAAGTCGCCGATCGGCAGCACCTCCTGCTCGAAGTCGAGCGTGCGCCACGACAGCTCGCCCTCGGCGTAGTCGAAGTAGCGGTCCACGGGCCCGGTGTAGACCACGGGCACCTGGCCGACGGTCGCCTTCTTGTTCAGCGGCTGCGACTCGTCGAAGTAGTCCGTCGAGAGCTTCACCTCGATGTTCGGGTGATCGGCCATGCGCTCCAGCCACGCGGTGTAGCCGTCGACGGGCAGACCCTCCCACGTGTCGTTGAAGTAGCGGTTGTCGTACGTGTACCGCACGGGCAGACGCGAGATCACCTCGGCCGGCAGGTCCTTCGGATCGGTCTGCCACTGCTTCGCGGTGTAGTCACGGATGAAGGCCTCGTACAGCGGGCGACCGATGAGCCCGATCCCGCGCTCCTCGAGGTTCGTGGCATCCTTCGGGTCGAACTCCCCCGCGAGCTCGTGCACGAGAGCACGCGCCTGATCCGGCGTATAGGCGGCCTGGAAGAACTGGTTGATCGTGCCGAGGTTGATCGGCAGGGGAAAGACCACGTTCTTGTGCGTCGTGTAGACGCGGTGCACGTAGCTGGTGAAGTTGGTGAAGCGGTTGACGTACTCCCACACCGTCGGGTTGGAGGTGTGGAAGAGGTGGGCGCCGTAGCGGTGCACCTCGATGCCCGTCTCGGGCTCGTCCTCCGAGTACGCGTTGCCGCCGATGTGGTGACGACGGTCGATGACGGTCACCTTGCGACCCGCGGCGGCCGCGCGCTCCGCGATGGTGAGACCGAAGAAGCCCGAGCCGACGATGAGGAGATCCATGAAGTGAAGCGTCTTTCGTGTCGACGGATGCACGAGGGTCTGGCTCGTGCCGTCCCAGTCTAAGCGGGCACCCCGCCGCCGCCTTCAGGGGCGGGTCAGCAAGCGTCGGTTAGCATGACTGACTGTCGTCGAGCGAGAAATGGGAGTGCATGAGCGATTCCTGGTCGGTGATCGTGGTGCCGTTGATCGTCTCGATCCTCGCTCTCAGCGTCCCCGGATTCCTCGTTCTCGCGGCCGGATGGGGCGTCCGCCGACTGCCGATCCTGGCCCTCTCCCCCGTCGTCTCAATCGCGATCCTCGCCGTCTCGGCGACGGTCGCGCCGATCGTCGGACTCCGCTGGTCACCGATCCCCGTCGTGATCCTCGCCCTCGTTGCCGCGGTCGCGGCTTTCGCCCTGCGCAAGTGGGTCGGGGCGGAGCCCGACCAGCCGACGCCGCCGCGGACCTTCCTCTGGGGCGGGCTCTCTCCCGGGCTCGCCGCGATCGTGATCGCCCTGCAGCTGGCGTGGGTCTTCGGGGGGCCGTCGCATATCTCGCAGACGTTCGACGCGATCGTCCACCTCAACACCGTCGCTTTCGCCGTCGACAGCGGCAACGCCTCGGCCTTCCACATCGGACTGACCTCCGACATCGGCTTCTACCCGAACGGGTGGCACACCGTCTCGGCCCTCGCGGCCGAAGTGACGGGCGCAGCGATCCCGGTCGCCGTGAACGCCGCGAACATCGCCCTGGCCGCGGTCGCGTGGCCGCTCTCCGTCGTGGCGCTCACGACCGCGCTGCTGTCGGATCGCGCAGCCGTGGTGGTCAGCTCCGCCGCACTGTCGACCGGGTTCGGCGCCTTCCCGTTGCTGCTGATGTTCTTCGGCGTGCTCTACCCCAACGCCATGGGGTACGCGGTGCTCCCGGGCGGTGTCGCGATCATCGTGCTCCTTCTCCGCTCTAGCGGCATCGCGGACGGCGTGCGCACCGCCGTCCTCCTCCTCGTCGCCTCCGCCGGCGTGGGGCTGGCCCATCCCAACGCCTTCCTCGGGATGGTGGCGATCGGGGCGGCGATCGCGGTGGTCGAACTCCTCACCCGGGCGGTGCGGCATCCCTCCCGTCGTCGGTGGATCTCGACCGCGGCGACCCTGCTCGCGATCCTGCTGGTTCTGGCCGTGCTCTGGCGCGTCATGCGCACGAACGCCGAGATGTCGGTCTGGGCACCATGGCAAGGCACGGCACAGGCGCTCGGCGAGGCGTTGTTGCTCTCTCCGCACGGCTACACGATCACCCTCACGATCTCGGTCCTGGTCGCCGTCGGCCTCCTCTCCGTCATCCGCCGCCCCCGCCTGCTCGTGGTCGCCGCCCCGATGGCCGTCGGCGTCGTGCTGTTCGTCGTCGTCTCCGGCACCGCGGCCGGCAACGCGCTGCGCGATTTCCTGACCAACCCCTGGTACAACGACTCCTACCGGCTCGCGGCGCTCCTCCCCGCCGTCGGCATCCCCGTCGCCGTGCTCGGCGCGGTCACGATCGTCGACGCGATCGCGCGCTTCCTCAACCGCGCCCGTGCCGCACGGGCGCTGCGCATCGCGTTCGCCGCCGTCGGCGTCCTCGCGATCTTCTCGGTCGGAGTCAGCCCCAACATCCTGCGCACCGCCGCGGATGCGCGCGGCGCCTACGCCCTCAACACCACCTCGCCCCTCTTGACGTCCGACGAGGAGGAGCTGCTCGAGCGACTGCCCGAGACGACTCCGGCCGACGCGCTGATCGCCGGCAGCCCCTGGACGGGTGCGTCCCTCGCCTACGCCATCGGTGATCGCCAGGTACTCCGCAAGCACGCCTTCGGAAACATCGGCCCCGACGAGGCCTACCTCGGCAACCGCTTGAAGATGATCGATACCGATCCCCTCGTATGCCAGGCGGTTGATCGTCTCGGCGTCGATTACGTCCTCGATTTCGGGGCGCAGAACGTCTGGAACAACCCCGGCGTGGGCCTGGATCGGCAGGGCCTGTACAATCTGACGCCCTCCGCGCACCTCGTGCTGGTCGATTCGCAGGGCCCGAGCGCCCGTCTGTTCCGCATCGAGGGATGCTGACATGCCGCGCGCCACGACGGTCGCCGTCGCCTACGACTGCCTGTTCCCGTACTCGACCGGGGGCGGCGAGCGCCAGTACCGCGCCTTCGCCGACGAGCTGGGCCGCGCGGGCCTCGATGTCGATTACCTCACCGCCGTGCAGTGGGACGGACCGACCCCGGCGGAGGATCGCTTCCGGATCGTCCCGGTGACCGGTCGCCTCTCGCTGTACTCGCCGGACGGGGTCCGTCGCATCCCGGCGGCCCTCCGGTACGCGGCGGGACTGCTCGGCGCGCTCGTTCGTCGCCGGAAACAGTACGCGGCGGTCATCGTCAGCGGCCTCCCGATCTTCAACGTCTTCGCCGCGCGGCTCGCGCTGCTGGGCTCGGGGACGCGGATCGTCGTGGACTACCTCGAGGTCTGGCACCGGCGCCAGTGGGTCGAGTACTCGGGTCTCGTCACCGGCACGATCGCCTGGGTCCTGCAGCGGGCGGCGATCGCCCTCACCCCGCTCGCCACGTGCCACTCGCAGCTGTCCGCCACACGACTGCGCCGGGAAGGCCTGCGACGACCACCGCTGGTCAGCCCCGGTCTCATCGACGGCGCCGCCGACGTCTCGTCCCCCTCCCCCGCCGCGACCCCGCCCTACGTCCTGTACGTCGGCCGTCACATCCCCGACAAGCGCGTCGAGGTGCTCCCGGCGGCCGTGGCCGTCGCACGCGAGAGCATTCCCGACCTCCGTCTCGTCGTTCTCGGCACCGGACCGAGCTCCGACGCGGTCCGCGCCGAGGTACGCCGCGTCGGGGGCGAGGACTGGACCGACTTCCCCGGCTTCGTCTCGGATGCCGAGCTCGACACGCTCCTGCATGGAGCGCTGGCCCTGGCCAACCCGTCGCGCCGCGAGGGATACGGCCTCGTCGTCGTGGAGGCCAATGCGCACGGCACGCCCGTCGTTCTCGTCGCCGATGAGGGGAACGCCGCCACCGAACTGATCGACGCCGGCGTCAACGGCGTCGTCTCGCCCACCACCCGCCCGACCGATCTCGCCCGCGCGTTCCGCGACATCGCCGACGGCGGTGAGACCCTGCGCCGTTCCGCCCGCGCCTGGTACGACGCGGCCCTGACTACTCGCACCATCCGCCGAACCGTGGAAGGGATCACGGCTGCTCTACAGCTGCCGGTCCCCACCCCGGTGAAGACGAAAGAAGACTCGCCGTGACCACTCCCTCTCCGACCGACGTCGAGCTGACCATTCTCATGCCGTGCCTCAACGAGGCCGAGACCCTCGAGGTGTGCATCCGCAAGGCGCAGGGCTTCCTCCAGCGCAGCGGCATCAGCGGCGAGGTCCTCATCTCCGACAACGGCAGCACCGACGGATCGCAGGCGATCGCCGAGCGTCTGGGCGCTCGCGTCTCGCACGCCCCGCGCCGCGGGTATGGCGCCGCGCTCATCAACGGCATCGACACCGCGCGCGGTCGCTACGTGATCATGGCGGATGCCGACGACAGCTACGACTTCGAGAACCTCGAGCCCTTCGTCGAGCGCCTGCGCGCCGGCGCCGATCTCGTCATGGGCAACCGCTTCCGCGGCGGGATCGCCCCGGGTGCCATGCCGCCGCTGCACAAGTACCTGGGCAATCCGGTCCTCTCGTTCATCGGGGAGCTGTTCTTCCGTCCCGGCATCCGGGACTTCCACTGCGGCCTCCGCGGCTTCAACCGCGCCCGAATCCGCGCCCTCGACCTGCAGACCACGGGCATGGAGTTCGCCTCCGAGATGGTCGTGCGAGCATCGCTGGCGCGCTATCGCATCGAGGAGGTGCCGACCACCCTGAAGAAGGACGGCCGCTCCCGCCCGCCGCACCTGCGCAGCTGGCACGACGGCTGGCGCCACCTGCGGTTCCTGCTGCTGTTCGCCCCCCGCTGGCTCTTCGTCTACCCCGGGCTCGTGGCGTTCTTCCTCGGCGCGATCGCGGTGGGCGTCCTCGCTTTCGGCGGCATCACCATCGCGGGGGTCGGATTCGACGTGACGACGATGGTCTACGCCAGCGCGCTGTGCGTCATCGGGTTCCAATCGCTGCTGTTCTTCTGGCTCACGAAGCTCTACGCGACGCAAGAGGGTTTCCTGCCCACGAGCGAGAGATATCGGCGCATCGTGGCGAAGTGGTCGGCCGAGCGCGGGCTGCTGATCGGTGTGGGGCTGTTCGTCCTCGGCATCGTCATCGGCATCGTGCAGGTCGCGCTGTGGGGCAACCTCGACTTCGGGCAGCAGAACGCCGCCCAGGCCGTGCGCATCGCCGTGCCGAGCGCGCTGCTGATCATCCTGGGCTTCCAGACCGCGATGATGAGCTTCTTCTCCGGCGTGCTGACCACGCCACGGCGTGAGCAGCGCCCCGAAGCCGTCATCGAGAGCTAGGACGCGTCATCGCCGCTCCCGCGTCCGACGGCCGGGCGACGCGTCGCCGGTTGCTGGGCTTCACCGTCCTGCCCGCCCTCGCCGCCGTCTCGCCCCTCGTCGTCCTTCCCTTCCTCGCTCGCACCACCGGGCCGGAGGGATGGGCAAGTGCTTTAGCCGGTGAGGCGGTGGGCACCTTCGCGGCGATCGCGCTGGCTTTCGGGTGGACGACCGTCGGCCCGGCGATGGTCTCCGTGGCATCCGATGTCCGACGCGGCGAGCTGTATCGCGAGGCGCTCACCGTCCGGTCGCTGACCGCCCTCATCGCGCTTCCGATCATGGCGGTGGTCTGTGCCCTCGTCGCCTCCGACGGACACGCGCTGCTCGCCGTCCTGATGGGTCTGCAGGGCGCGCTCATCGCGATGTCGTACACCTGGTTCGCGGTGGGGCTCGGCGACCCGTGGTCGATCGCCCTGTACGACGCGGTTCCCCGCGTGATCGCGGCCATCCTTGTGGCCGGCGCCATCGGTTTCCTCGGCGCCCCGGTGGAGCTGTACCCCCTCTCCGGCATCGCGGTCACGGTGATCGGCACGGCGCTGTACACCGTGCGGATCCTGCGGCGTTTCCCGGCGGCCTGGCCGTCGCGTCGTGGCATCCCGGCCCTGTTCCGTCTCACGGGGCACGTCGCCGTGAACGAGGGCGCTCTCGGCCTGTACTCGTCGGTGCCCGTCCCCCTCGTCACCGCCGTCACCCCGGGGGACGCCGCGGGTTACGCTTCGGGCGACAAGATGGTCAAGCTCGGCCAGTTCCTCCCCATCACCCTCGCGAACGCGCTGCAGTACTGGACCGCGGAGGTCACCGGACAGGCGCGCGCGCATCGCCTGCGCCGCGCACTCGGACTCCACATCGGGATGGGGCTGCTCGGCTGGGTCGCCCTGGGGTCGCTGGGGTCGTTCGTCAGCCTGCTGCTCTTCGGCGAACAGGCCGCCGCCCCCCTCGGGATCGTCATCGTGCTCGGCTTCTCGTTCGCCTGCTACTCGACCCGTACGTCGATGATCCGCCACTTCCTCTTCCCCGCGAACGCCACGTCCACCGTGATGGTCGCGACGCTCGTCGCCAGCGCAGTCGGTCTCCCCGTGATGATCGCCCTGACCTTCGCGATCGGCCCGCTCGGCACCGCCATCGGATACGCGCTGACCGAGGCGATCTCCACCGCGTGGATGATCCGTCGTACGCGGCGCTCCTACGTCGAGCTCGTCGCCGCACCGGCGGTCCACGCCGCCAGCCCGGGCGTCGACGACCCCGACGATAGGATCGTCCCGTGACCCGCGTGCTCGTCGATCTGCTGTTCTTCACCGGCAAGCAGGGTGGCACCGAGACCGTGGCGCGCCAGGTCTACTCACGTCTCGCGGATCGTCCCGGCTGGGAATTCGTCGGCTACGGCAGCAGCGAGCTGGTGGCCGCCGGCGCCGACTGGTTCCCCGGCCGGCTCGTCGATTCGGGCCTGCAGTGCGACAAGCGCCCGCAGTGGGCCTGGGGCGAGCTTTTCGGCGTGTCCCGCGCGGCTCGGTCCGTGGATGCCGACCTCATCCACGCACCCGCCAACTTCGGGCCGCCGCGTCCCTCCGCACCGATGGTGCTGACGCTCCACGACGTCTTGGCCTTCAAGCGTCCGGAGTTCCTCCCCAGCAAGCTCGGCGTCATCCCCACCAAGCTCCTCATCGGCGGCGCCGCGCGCGCGGCATCCCACATCGTCACGGTGTCCGAGGCCGCCCGCGCCGACATCCTCGAGGTGACCGGACGCTCCGCCGCCGACGTCACCGTCGTGCACCCCGGTGGGTCGGGCGTTCGCGACGACGTGAGCACGCAGCCCCGGTCGGGCCTGTTCAGCCTCGGCAACCGGATGCCGCACAAGAACTTCCCGCGCCTGCTCGAGGCACTCGCGCTCATCCCCGAGGCGTCGCGGCCCGTCCTGACGATCTCCGGCAGCCACGGCGACGACCCGCTCCGAGCGGTGGCCGCCGACCTCGGCATCGCGAAGTGGGTCGACCTGCGCGGGTGGCTGACGAACGACGAGGTCGAGAACCTCTACCGCTCGTCGGCGGCCGTCGTCTTCCCCACGCTGTTCGAGGGTTTTGGCCTGCCGGTGCTCGAGGGCATGGAGCGCGGCTGCCCCGTCATCTGCTCCGACATCCCCGTCCTGCGCGAGGTCGGCGCGGACGCGGTCCGCTACTTCGATCCGACCGACCCTGCGGCGATCGCCGCGCAGATCGAACGGACGCTCGCCGACCCGGCCGCCCTCGAAGAGATGAGCGCGGACGGGCTCGAGCGCGCTCAGAAGTTCACGTGGGATGCCGCGGCGGAGGGGATGCTCGAGGTGTTCGAGCGGACCGCGCGCTGATCCCTGTATGACGACCGTTCCTTCACGCGGCGAGCATCGGACCCCACCGGCGACGGCCGCCGTGGGTCGGAGGCGGACCCCGCGCTGCCTATAGTCGAAGTGTGCTGACCGCCCTTCGCTCGCGCGTGCGCGCCGCGCGCGACCTTCCCCTCCTGCGCCCGCTCATCGCACGTATCGACCGTATCTGGTGGGCCCGCGTGATTCGCCGGGCCGGCATCGTCGACCTCGATTATGTCCGCGCGCAAACCGGTCGCGCTCTGAGCGAGGCCGCGGCGGTCCGTCGATACGTCGGGGGCGGATATCGTGAAGGACTGCGGCTGTCGCCGCTCTTCGTCGACACCGCGGTCGGCGATCACCTCCCCGAAGCCTGGCGCGTGCCCGCCCTGTATGCCTACCTCGTCGCCGATCCGCGCGGATTGCAGGTGAGCCCGCTGTGGGACGCGGTCGCGTATGGCAATCGGCACCCCGACGCGTGGGATGCCCCCGGCGGGCCGATCGGCCACGCGTGGCGGCGGCGCGCACAACACTCGCTGCCCTTGGGGCCTGATTCTGAGCCCGCGAGCGCACCGTGGAGTGAACTCTCCCGCGTGATCGTCGACGCAGCGAACGATTCGCGCCTCGGCACCGAGGTCGCGCCCCGCGCCGGTCGAGAGCCCGTGGCACGGGAGCTCATCCTCGCCCTCGGCCCCGAAGAGTGGGATTTCGACGAGTCCTTCGCCGAAGCGATGGCCTTCGTGTCGCGCCCTGACCATGGCGTCGCCCTCACGGTTCTCGACGACCGCGCGGAGGATTGGATGCTGGCATCCCTCCTCGCCGCAGGCCACCCGCGCGTGCGGGTGGCACGCCGTCGTCACGACGACGCCACCGTCGCACTCGACGAGCTCGTCGGCTCCTCCGCGGCTGATGTCGTCGTGGTCCGCGGTACGAATCAAACCCTGTCCGCCGTCGACGCGCTGCGTCTGGCCGAGCTGGTCGAGGCAGCGCCCGAGGGGACGGCGGTCGCACCCGTATGGCGCGACGGCGATGGGACGATCGCGGCGGTGGGGGCCGGGTGCGACGGGCGTTTCCTGGCCGGTCACCCCATCGAGGATCTTGCGGCTCTCGGCGAGGGCCCGCTTCTGCGCGTTCCGGCCCTTGCGGGCGCCACTTTCGCTGCGCGTCGCGCCGATGTTCCCCCCGGTATGAAAGGCCCCGACGCGGCGGCGGCACTCGGGACGAACGCCTACGTCGCACTCGACGTCGAGACGCGCACACGCTCCGCGGTACCGTCAGCCGCCCTACCCGCCGGGCTCGCGAAGGCGGACGACCTGCTCGAAGCCGCCGGATGGCAACGCGTCAACGACGGCCCCCTCCCCCGCGTACGACGCCGCGCACGTGAGACCGAGCTGGCCGACGGTACGCGCGTGCCCGTGCTGCGGTGGGCCCTGCGCACGGCGACCCCGGTCGGACCCCGCGCCGAGGGGTGGGGCGACACCCACTTCGCCCGGGCTCTCGCGGCCGCCCTCCGGCGGCTCGGACAAGAGGTCGTGATCGACGCCTACGCGGCACGCACACGACCTACTCGGCACCTCGACGACGTCACGGTCGCTCTGCGGGGTCCGGAGCCGCTCGAGGCTTCGCCATTCGGAACCTCGCTGCTGTGGATCATCAGCCACCCGGATGAGATCGGAGGAGCCGACGTCGAAGGATTCGACGCGGTCTTCGCCGCGTCGGCGATGTGGGCCCGTACGGCCGGAGCTCGGCTGGGAGTCGACATCTCTCCCCTGCTGCAGTGCACGGACGCACACCGTTTCCGCCCCACCGATCGACCGCGGGGGGACGACATCCTCTTCGTGGGCACGGCTCGCGGCATCCTCCGTCCCTCCATCGTCGAGCCGATCCGCGCAGGCATCCCCGTCAATGTGATCGGCCCCGATTGGCGTGGGTGGATCCCGGCGTCGCGGATCATCGCCACGGGAGTGGGGAATGACGAACTGCCCGCCCTCTACGAGGCGGCGAGCGTCGTTCTCAACGACCACTGGCCGGCGATGCAGGAGCGGGGGTTCATCGGCAACCGCCTGTTCGACGTCGTCGCCGCGGGAGGACGCGCGATCAGCGACCGCGTCGAGGGAATCGCGGATCTCTTCGGTGGAGCGGTCGTGACCTACGACACGGTGCCGGAATTGATCGACATGCTGTCGGGCGACCTCGACGCCCTGTTCCCCGACGCCCCCGCGATCGCCGCTCAGAGCGCACGGATTCGCGCCGAGCACTCCTTCGATGCGCGAGCGCGAACACTCCTCGACGTAGCCCTGCGAACACGCTGAGGCTCGCCGCCGCCGGGTTCCCGACGGGGCGGACCGCGGTCAGAGGAAGCGGACCTCGGCGGGAACCGACCCGAGCGAATCCGACCGCCCGTGGACGGTGAACTCCGCCCCCTGCATGACGGCATGCGACGTGGACTCGCTGATGCCGTGCAGATTCGCGTTCACCCAGTAGCTCCCCGGATTGAAGCGCGCGCCGTCGACGTCGATCTCGATGGTCTTCGACTCCCCCGCCGCGAGCGGAGGAAGCGATGCACCCAGCATGCTCGTGTTGGAAGCCAGCGCCAGCACGCCCGAAGCCGTGTCGATGCTGAAGCCGAGCGCCCACTCCTCGAGGCGGCGCGCGCCGCGCACCGTGACCGCGACGCGGAAGGACTCTCCTGGTTTGAGGTCGGTCGCGCGACGGCCGTCGGTCGTTCGCACATCGACAGCAGTGATCTCGGCGGCACGCGTGATCTGTTCGGGGCGATTCGAGACCTTGCCGGATCCTTCCTCGAGGAGTTCACGGAAGCGCTCCACAGCGGCCTCCGCCAGCCCATCGAAGGCGACGCGGCCCCTATCCATCAGGATGACGCGGTCGCACAGCTCTTCGATCTGGTCGAGGGCGTGCGACACGATGATGATCGTGCGACCCTCGCGCTGGAACTCTTTGATCTTATCGAGGCACTTCCGCTGGAACTGCTCGTCACCGACCGCGAGAACCTCGTCGACCAGGAGGATATCGGGATCGGTGTGAACAGCGATCGCAAACGCGAGGCGCACGAACATGCCCGAGGAGTAGAACTTCACCTGAGTGTCGATGAAGTCACCGACCCCGGAGAAGTCGAGGATCGCGTCGAAGCTCGCCCGGGTCTCCTCGCGGCTGAGGCCCAGAACCGACGCGTTGAGGTACACGTTCTCCCGGCCGGTGAGGTCGGGGTGGAAGCCCGCACCCAGCTCGATGAGCGCAGCCACGCGTCCGCGTTGACGAACTTCACCCGACGTCGGCTGGATGATGCCGCCGATTACCTTCAGCAGCGTGCTCTTGCCAGAGCCGTTGTGCCCGATCAGACCAATCGTGTTGCCCGCGCGGATATCGAGGCTGACGTCGCTCAAGGCCCAGAAGTTCTGCCGATGGCGTCGGCCGGCACGGCCGAGGGTCACGATGCGTTCCTTGATGGACGTGTCCTTGCGGACCGTGAAGCGCTTGGACACATCACTCAGCACGACGACCTCGGGGCGCGCCACGGACGGGTTCACATTGAACGGCATGGGGTCACAGTTCCTGAGCGAAGTTGCCCTGAAGGCGCACGAACACGCGGTGGCTGAGCACGAGCAGCACGAGACCGATGAGAAGGGCGATGGCCATGCGCAGGACGAGGTGCGCGGGCTGGGCCAAAGTGTCGCCCGCCAACCAGAACGCCCGCTGGAACCCGAGGACCGCGAGTGTCAGCGGATTGTTGGTGTAGATCTCGAGCAGCGTCGGGCTTGTGATGATCTGGCTCGCCATCTGCCAGGCGTACAGCACGGGCGAAAGCCACATCAGAAGCATCGTCACGACCTCGACGAGATATTGCACGTCGCGGAGGTAGACGTTGACCGCCGAGAAGAATAAGGCGAAGGCAAGGCCGTAAACGAGGATCAGGAGCAGAGAAGGGATCGCATAGACGATCTGCCAATGCAGCGGCGGCTTACCGGCGATGAGTGTGGCCACGAGGAGCACGCCCATCTGGATCAGGAAATTGAAGATCGCCGACCCCGTCGCCGCGAGCGGAAAGATCTCCCGCGGCATGTAGACCTTCTTCACGACACCGCCGTTGGCGATGATGGATCCGGTGCCACCGACCGCGATCTCTTGGAAGAGACTCATCACGGTGAGTCCGGTGAAGATGAAGATCGCGAAATCCGGAATACCCCGCGCCGCGCCGAGGAACTGCCCGAGCACGACGAAATAGATGCCGAGCAGGATGAGGGGTCGGATGAGGGCCCAGACGAAGCCGAGTGCCGAGTCCTTGTAACGCGCTTTGATGTCGCGTTTGACGAGCAGATCCAGCATTTCTCGGCGCGCGAAGATGTCGCGGAGGGTTGTCCACAGGGACACGAACCCAATGGCGGGTGTCACGCCGACGGAACGCATCGGCATCTCCGCGAGCCGCGCGAAGCGCGCGCTATCCCCGGAGGGTGAAGGACTGGGCATGGGGTCCGATTCTAGTGGTGAGTTCCTGCGGGACGTCTGTGCTCACCGACGCCGCAGCTTCTGCCGGGCGCGCCACAGACGGCCGCGGACTCCCTCCGTCCGCGTGAAGAGGCGATCGACGCGCGCTGCGGCATCGGGGCGGTGCATCCGCACCCAGACGTCCACGAAATCGCGGAAGCGACCCCAGCCGATGTATCCGGCGCGACGGAGGAACTCGATCTGATGCTGGGTGTCCTCCGGCATGGTCGCCGACATCTGATCGAAGTTGTAGTCGAAGGCGGTGTAGCTCTTCGCCAGGTACTCGGGTGTCGCGATCGTCATCGAGTGGAAACCGAGCTCGCCCGCCGCGTACACCGGCATCCGCTCGAGGACGTGAGCGAGTCCCCCGTCGACGTAGGCTTCGGCCCCGCCGAAATCGTCGTACGTCCACTCCCGCTCGACGAGCAAGCGGAGCGCCGCGGGCCGGGCGAAGAACATCGACCCGAAAGGCGCCATCGGCGAGATCTCGTCGAGAGGGACCCGGATACCGAGCTGACGGCACAGCTCCTCGACGCCCGGCCGGTTGGCCCACCATCCATGGCCCATCGTGGGGTGCCCCAGATGCACGGTCGGCGGAAAGGCGAGGCCCAGGCCCGGCCTCTGCTGGAACAGAGCGACGACATTGGTCGCCTCGTTCGGGCCCGCGAGCAGATTCTCGAACTGGTGGCGACGGAAGTGCCGACCGACGTTCGCTCCGTCCTGGGGCGTCTTCTTGGAGTGGATCTTGACGATCAGGTCGTAGGTGTCGGACAGCAGGATGTCACGGCATCCGATCAGAAAAGCGGCCTGATCGCGTCCGTTGTTCGACGCCACGACGCGGACCTCGGTGCGGCCGGGGACGTTCCGGCGGGCGATGATCTCCTCGATCGCGCGCGCCCGATCTGCGTCCGGGGTCGTGACGATGATGTCGGGCTCCCCGGGCAGGTAAGCGGCTCGATCCAAGATCTCGTCGGTCATCTCGACGTAGAAGATGTGCGCGAAGACCGCCGTGCGCAGCGGAGAAGAGGGATCGTAGCGATTGTCCGTGGGTGACAGGACGCGCAAGAGCGCAGCATCCGCGTTGAGAACTCGCGGTTCGACGTTGCGGGAGAGATCGTCGAAGATCAGCTCGACCGGATAACCGTTGCGCTCCGCCGCCTCGAGCGTCCACTTGCCCACGACGGCGACGCGGTCGAGGTACACGGGCCATTGGAAGAAGGGGCGACGCTTCAACGTGGGACACCCGGCCGCGATCAGGTGCTCCGCATAGAGGACCGCATGGTTCTCGATCTTGTCCGTCAGCGTCGGGAACGCGACCTCGCCCGAGAAGCCTTGCTGGGTGAAGTGCTGGGTGAAAACACCCTCGTGCTTCGTGACGGCGTCCGAGTAGCTCGTCATCTGCGGCAGGTCACGCCAATAGGCCACCCACTCCGGGGACTCGAACATGCGCTTGCGCACGGCCACCCAGTAGGACTGCAGGTGGTAGGGCAAGTAGCCCTCCTGCGTGAAGGGGTGCGGCTCGACACGGAGGTGATCCGTCATCCCCCAGAAGTGCAGCGGATGGGCGTTCATACGCTCGAACAGCGGAGCGAACGGACGGATCGGACCGAACCAGGTGTCGTTGACGAGGAGCAGCTCGTCGAACTCGCTGAGGCGGTCCGTCATGGCATCCAAGCCGTGCTTGTAACCCCAGATGTCGTAGCCCTCGTTGGGCCGCTCCAGGACGATGTCCGCGAGGCTGTCGAGACGCTCCCGTCCGGTCTCGGTGAGCGGGCCGTTCGAGACGACGACGATCGTGTCGCAGAAGTCCCGCATGTGCTCGAGGGCGTAGACGACGAAGTCGCCGACCTCGCCACGACGGTCGTAGACGACGTAGATCAGCAGCCGCTTGCCGTCGGCGGGGAAGGTGTCGGCGGGACGGACCCAGTCCCCGATGAGTTCTGCGGTCTTCACGATGCTGCCTCTCGTTCCTTCTCCCCGCGTTCGCTGCGCAGCCGTGACGCGACCCGTCGGCCGGCGGACAGCACCCGATGTCCGCGCAACGCCAGGTGATAAAGCGGGCGGAACGACTCCGCGACGCGAGGGTGGTTCGTGCGCACGTACATGCGAACGAGGGCAACCGTCCCACCGTAACCGGTGTATCCGGCGCGATGCAGGAAGCGGATCTGCTCGACAGGCCACCCGCGAGTGGTCGAGAACATCTGATCCACCTTGTACTCCAAGGCGGTGTGCCCGATCTCGGCGTGGGTGTAGTTCATCACTGTGCGCGAAGTGAAGCCGGCCTGGCCCGCAGCCGCGCTGACGAGCCGTTCCTGCAGGTGCGCGAGGTGACCGAAACGCCGTTGATGCTTCCAGTCGTAGTCGGCGAAGGTCCAGCGCCGCTGCATCATGACGCGCAGCGCGGCCGGTCGTCCGATCCACATGCCTCCGTAGGGAGCGAGAGGAGAGATGGTGTCGAGCGGGACGCGGATGCCGAGTCGCTTGCTCAGCCGTTCGGCGTGCGGCTGCAGCAGCGCCCATCCACGCCCCATCGTGGCGTATCCGATGTGGATCATCGGGGGGAAGACAAGTCCGAGCTCGGGCTCGCGATCGAAGAGCGCGAGCACGTTGCGCACGTACCCCGGGCTGCTCAACAGGTTGTCGAGCTGGTAGCGGCGGAAGTACCGCAGACGGTTCATGGTCTTCCACGGAGCGCGACGCATGTGGACCTTCACCACGAGGTCGTATGCGTCGGATTGGATGATGTCGCGGCAGCCCACGAAGAAGTCGGCCATGTCCCGACCGGGGCTCTGAGGGGTGACGCGGAGCTCGTACGTGTGCTCGTTGGTCGCCGCCCAGGCCTCGAGGAGCCGCTCCAGACGCGCCGCGGTGACGCCTTCCGTCGTCGTCACGAACACCGAGGCCCCCGGTGGCAGGAACTGCAGGCGCCGCAGGATCTCGTCGATCTCGTCGATGTCGCTCACATGCACGATCACGGCGATCGAGAGCGTCGACCCGCTGTCGGAAGAGACCGGCTCATCGGAGAGGACCGACAGCAGTCCGAGGATTGTGTTGAGCGCCTTCGGCGGTACGCAGGAGGCCAGGCTCGAACGCAGCACGCCGAGCGGATATCCCCGCTCCCCCATCATCTGCGCGATCTCGTGACCGATCACCGCGAAGCGGTCGAGGAAGGGCGGGTAGCTCGTGAAGACGGCACGGTCTACGAACGGCACGCCGAGATCGAGCAGATCTTCCGGGGCGAAGAGGCCCGGGTCGTGCGCGTGGAGATGATCCGTCTCAAAGGCGCGTGAAGGAGTGAAACCCGCCCGCTGTGCGTACGCGGTGAGCTGACGTTCGCGCTCACCGGGCGTTATCGGTTCGGACCACCACCGTCGCCACGCATCGCTGTCGAAGAAGCGACGTCGTACGACGAGGAAGAACCACGGCCGGTCGACGATCGCGGGGAACCCCTCCTCCGGAAAGGCCTCGCGATGCGGCGCGGGCGGGAGCAGGTCCCACACTTCCGCGTCGGATTCGTCCATTCGGTCGAAGATCGGCGCGATGTCGGTCACCGGCCCGAACCAGGAGTCACCCGTCAGAACGATCTCGCCAACTCCGGCATCGAGCCGGCGCACCTCGTCGACGGCCAACGCGTAGGAGGCGGAGGTGAACTCCGCACCTTCTGACTCCACGACGTGGTCGACGAGACCGTCGAGGCGTTCTCGGTCGACGGCAGCGAGACGACCGGGGTGGATCAGAACGACGCGCGATGCGATCTCGCGGAGAGACCGGAGGGCGAGCAGCGACGTCTCCTCGATCCGCCCGGTCGAACGCACGCCGAAGACGACGGCACGTTCGCCCGGCCCGACGGTCGATCGGACCTGTTCCTTCACTGCCACCCCCGCCTCAGCGCTCGATGCCATTGTCGAGTGCACTCAGGAGGTACCGCCCGTATCCGCTCTTCACCAGCGGCTCGGCGCGCTCTCGCAGCTCGTCGTCGGAGAGGAATCCCATGCGCCAAGCCACCTCTTCGGGGCAGCCGATGGACAGGCCCTGCCTCTTCTCGACGGTGCGGATGAACTCCGTGGCCTCACTGAGCGAGTCGAACGTTCCCGTGTCGAGCCAGGCCGTCCCCCGAGGGAGAAGCTCGACGCGCAGCCGCCCCTGCTCGAGATAGGTGCGGTTCACGTCGGTGATCTCCAGCTCCCCCCGCGGCGACGGCTCGAGCGAGCGCGCGATCTCGATCACATCGTTGTCGTAGAAGTACAGTCCCGGCACGGCGTAACTGCTCTTGGGGTGGGTGGGCTTCTCCTCGAGGGAGACCACCCGGCCCGCGCGGTCGAACTCGACGACACCGTACGCGGTCGGGTCCGCGACCTGATATCCGAAGACGACGCCGCCATCCAGTTCGGTGTAGCGACGCAGGCGGGTGCCCATGCCCTGGCCGTAGAAGATGTTGTCGCCGAGCACGAGCGCGACCGACTCCGCGCCGATGTGCTCCTCGCCGAGGATGAATGCCTGCGCGAGGCCGTCAGGAGATGGCTGGACGCGGTAGGTGAGCGAGATGCCGAACCGCGAACCGTCACCGAGCAGGCGCTGGAACTGCTCGGAATCCTGCGGAGTCGTGATGATCAGGATGTCGCGGATCCCGGCGAGGATGAGCGTCGACAGCGGGTAGTAGATCATGGGCTTGTCGTACACGGGCACGAGCTGCTTCGAGATGCCCAACGTGATCGGGTGAAGCCGCGAGCCGGTGCCGCCCGCCAGAATGATTCCGCGCATGGGACCAAGTTTCCCCTATCGCGCGGCGGTCACCAATCCGGGGTGATCCGTGGTGCACCTGGCCGTCCCGATACTCTTGTGCGCATGACACGTCTTCTCGTGACCGGTGGCGCCGGTTTCATCGGTTCGAACTTCGTGCACCACGTCGTCGCGAACACCGATCACACGGTGACCGTGCTCGACAAGCTCACCTATGCGGGCAATCGCGCGTCGCTCGCGGACCTCCCCGAGGACCGGGTGCGCCTCGTCGTCGGCGACATCGCCGATGCCGCGGTCGTCGACCCGCTCGTGTCGGAGGCGGATGCCGTCGTGCACTACGCCGCGGAGTCCCACAACGACAATTCGCTGCACGACCCTCGCCCTTTCCTCGACACGAACATCATCGGCACCTACACGCTGCTCGAGGCTGCGCGCCGTCATGACGTGCGCTTCCACCACATCTCCACCGACGAGGTGTACGGCGATCTCGAGCTCGACGACCCGGCGCGGTTCACCGAGCAGACGCCCTACAACCCGTCGTCGCCGTACTCCTCCACCAAGGCAGGCTCAGACCTCCTCGTTCGCGCGTGGGTCCGTTCATTCGGCGTTCGCGCCACGATCAGCAACTGCTCGAACAACTACGGCCCGTACCAGCACGTCGAAAAATTCATCCCCCGGCAGATCACCAACGTGCTCCGCGGGATTCGCCCGAAGCTGTACGGAACCGGCGAGAACGTGCGCGATTGGATCCACGCCGACGACCACTCCTCCGCCGTGCTGACCATCCTCGACAAGGGACGGATCGGCGAGACGTACCTCATCGGCGCCGACGGCGAGAAGGACAACAAGAGCGTCGTCGAACTGATCCTGCAGATCACCGGCCAGCCGACCGACACCTATGACCTCGTGACCGACCGGCCGGGCCATGATCTTCGATACGCCATCGATTCGACGAAGCTGCGGACCGAACTCGGCTGGACGCCGACCTACGGCGACTTCGAGTCGGGGCTCGCTGCGACCATCGCGTGGTACCGCGACAACGAGTCGTGGTGGGCGCCGACCAAGGACAGCGTCGAAGCCTTCTACGCCAGCAAGGGACAGTAAGCACCATGTCGATCGAGTTCGGCAAGTCGCTCACGGTCCACGAAACCCCCATCCCGGGTCTGGTAGTTCTGGATCTCCCGGTTCACGGCGATGCTCGCGGATGGTTCAAGGAGAACTGGCAGCGGGAGAAGATGACCGGTGCCGGCATCGAGCTGCCGGATTTCGGACCGGTGCAGAACAACGTCTCGTTCAACGACGCGGTGGGCACCACGCGAGGCATCCACGCGGAGCCATGGGACAAGTATGTCTCCGTCGCCACGGGACGCATCTTCGGAGCGTGGGTCGACCTGCGCGAGGGAGACACCTTCGGGGCCGTGTTCACCGCGGAGATCGACCCATCGCGAGCGATCTTCGTCCCTCGCGGGGTAGGCAACTCCTACCAGACCCTCGAACCCGACACGGCGTACACCTACCTCGTCAACGACCATTGGTCACCCGACGCGACGTACACCTTCCTCAACCTCGCGGATGAGACCGCCGCGATCGAGTGGCCGATCCCGCTCGAGAACGTCGAGATCAGCGCGAAGGACAAGAACCATCCGCGGCTTGCGGACGTCGTCCCCATGCCCCCGAAGAAGATCCTCGTCACCGGCGCGAACGGTCAGCTGGGACGCGCGCTCCGCACGGAGTTCGGCGAGCATCCCTGGATCGAATACGCCACACGCGCAGACCTCGACCTCACCTCACCCGAGCTCGACGGGGCACGTCACTGGCGCGACTACGGCGTCATCATCAACGCCGCCGCCTACACGAAAGTTGACACCGCCGAGACGCCGGAGGGGCGCATCGACGCGTGGGCAGCGAATGTGACCGCCGTCGCCGCCCTTGCCCGTATCGCCACGTCGAATGGCATCACCCTCGTCCATGTCTCCAGTGACTACGTCTTCGACGGGTCGAAAGACGGTGGGTACGGCCCCGACGATGCGGTCTCGCCTCTCGGCGTGTACGGGCAGACGAAGGCGGCCGGCGACGCGATCGTGTCCGTCGTTCCCCGCCACTACATCGTGCGCACGAGCTGGGTCATCGGCGATGGCAACAACTTCGTCCGCACCATGGCGTCTCTCGCCGAACGCGGCGTCGACCCCAGAGTCGTCAACGACCAGACCGGTCGCCTCACCTTCACCGCTGACATCGCCGCCGCCATCCGCCACCTGCTCGAGACGGGGGCTCCCCGCGGGGTGTACAACGTGACCTCGACGGGCCGGCCCACCACCTGGTACGACATCGCGCGCGACGTCTTTCGCCTCACGGGTCACGACCCCGAGCGGGTCACGGGTGTGACGACCGACGAGTACTTCACGGGCGCGAGCGGCGCCGTCTCACCTCGCCCATCGCGTAGCACGCTCGATCTGACAGCGACGCTCGACCAGCACGTCGTCCTCCGGGACGGTGCTGCGGCGCTCGCGACCTATCTTTCGTCGTGAGCGTCGAGGCAGACGCCGGTACCCGCCGTGCCGTCCACCGGCGAGAGCGCGCTCGCGCGCACTTCCCGAGCACCGGTGTCGATCTGATCATCTCTCTGACGGTCGCGATCGTCACCGCGACTCTCGCGTGGATTCGCATGAACCCCGTCGCCCGCGGGACGATGTGGGCAGAGGACGGCCCGGTCTTCTCGGCGCGGTCCCTGGACCCCTCCACACAGACAGCGTGGGTCTTCACACCGTACGACGGTTACACCCACGCTCTCTCTCAGGCGGTGTCCAACGCCGTCTGGGCCGTCGTGCCGCTTCCGGATATCGCGGCGGCATTCACGCTCGCCGCCTGCCTCATCGCGGGTTCCGTGGCGGCCCTCGTCTATCTCCTGACCGCCTCGTGGAGGCTGCACATCGTCGGAAGGCTCCTGCTCGCCCTCACGACCGTCTGCGTGCCGAACGCGACCTTCGAAGTCCTCGGCAATCTCGCGAACGCCCACTGGTTCCTTCTCTGGCTCGCGCCGTTCCTCTTCTTGTTCCGTCCGCGCTCGTGGGTGACCTCGGCGGCCGCGGCCATCGGCGTGTTCGTCGTCACGACCAGTGAGATCCAGTCACTCCTCTTCGCACCCCTCGTTCTGGTCGGAGTCCGCAGCATCAGGAAGATCCCGATGATCGCGGCGCTGGCGCTCGGGGCCGTCATCCAACTGCTCGCGTACGTGCAGGGCAGTCGAGAACGGGGAACGCCGCCCGATTGGCTGGCCGTCGTCGACGGATACTTTCTGCACGCGCCGCTGACCGGACTGACCGGCGTCGGTCAGGGTTCGTCGACACTGGTCGCCTATTCCGGGTGGGGAATCGCGTACGCAGCAATCCTCCCCTTCCTGGTATGCGCCATCTGGTTCTCCCGCGGTTCTCGCCGTCGCGCATACCTCGCCATCATCCTCGGCGCTGCCTCCGTCATCCTGTGGGTGGCCGGCTTCGCGATCAATTACCACATCAGCTTCGACTACCCCGATTACAGCGACAGTGAATTGACTCGCGGTGTCGCTCAGCTGCGCTACGCCATCGTCCCGACGATGCTTCTCTTCGCGTTCGTTGCTCTGGCAGTGGGCCGCGCCCTGCGGGTGCGCACGGAGCGCCGGGCCGCCATCGCGGTGGCCGTCTTGTGTCTGTTCGTCTTCGTCGCGGGCTTCCATGTGTCGGATGGAGGCGTCCGAGCGAACGGTCCCGCGTGGGCGACCGAGATCGCCGATGCGAAGACCACATGCTCTTCCCTTCCCGACGCGGACGTCGATATCGCCCTGTCCCCCGAACCGTGGAAGCTCACAATCCCGTGCGAGAGGATCCTCGAATGATCGTCACCCCGAGGAAGGACGCGATCATGGCGACGGTCCGCACCGCTGTCATCTGCGTCGCAATGTTCGTCGCCTTCTTCTTCCTTGCCTGGTTCCGGCTCTCCGGCGCCGAACGAGGCACAATGTGGGCAGAAGACGCCTCGATCTTCTCGGCTCGGGCGCTGAACCCTCAGCAGCTGACGGCGTGGATCTTCACACCGTATGCGGGGTACACGCATGCCGTCCCCCAGGCGATCGCGAGTACCGTCTGGGGACTTCTTCCCGTGTCGGACGTCGCCGTCGCCTTCACCGCGGCCTCGTGCGCGGTGGCCGCGGGCGTGGGCGTCCTGGTGTACTCGTTGACCGCTCACTGGCGCATTCACCCCGTTGCACGCGTTGCGCTCGGCAGCGTGAGCGTCCTGGCGCCGGCGCTGCCGTACGAGGTCCTGGGAAATCTCGCGAACATCCATTGGATCCTCCTCTTCCTGACGCCGTTCCTCTTTCTTGCCCGCCCACGCCGGTGGGTGGGTTCGGCTCTCCTCGGCTTCGTCGCGCTGATGACCGTGGCGACGGAGATCCAGAGCGCGGTGTTCGCGCCTCTTCTGCTGTGGCGGCTCACCGACCGGAAGCGCTGGCCCCTCTACGCCGGCGCCGCCGTCGGCGCAGGTATTCAGGCGTGGGCGTTCTCCGGGTCGACCGGAGGACGCGGAGCAGGGCATCCCGGTCTGGCAACCGTCATTGACGGGTACTTCCTCCAAGGACCCCTGGTGGCTCTCACCGGGACCCCGCAGGGCGCCTCGGCTCTCGTCGCGTATTCGGGCTGGGACGTCGCCTACCTCGCGATCGTGCCCTTCCTGATCGGGGGCGTCTGGTTCTGCCTGAATCGGGGACGGCCGGGGATCCTTGTGGTCCTCGCATTGATCGGCGCATCGGCCGCCATCTGGACGGCGGGATTCTGGGTCAACTTCTTCCCCCAATTCGACTTTGCCACCATGGATGCCGGAACCCTCGCCGGAGGCGTTCCCCTCCTTCGCTACGCCATCGTTCCGATCATGCTCCTGTGGTCACTGGTGATCGTGGGCCTCGGGTCGGCGCGCGACGGACGGCTCGGGGGAGCCGGCATCGCGGTCCTGGTACTCGTGGCCGCGACCTTCGCTTCTGCGTACCACGTCGACGACCACTCCGCACGAGAGGCCGGTCCGACGTGGAGCCCAGAGATCGCTCACGCGGAGAACGAGTGCAGCCTGCCCGGTGTCGAGGACGTGAAGGTGAATGTGGCGCCGGCGACGTGGTCGCTGGATCTCCCCTGCGACGACGTGGAGTGAGGCACGCGCTCGAAGATCCGTCCGCTCAGCTGGAGACCGACTCGCAGACGAGCGCGGTGTTCGGCCCGCCCGCGTCGTCGATCGCATAGACGCAGACCTCATGGGTGCCGGGCGTCACGGGGATCGTGGCATCGAAACCTCGCGACGCCCCGTAGGCCGGGTAGACAGCGGCGACATCAGGCCGGGAGCCGGCGGTGGTCAACACCCGGCCCACCCCGTCCACGTACACGTGCACGGGAATGGGACCGGCGACATCGGGGTCCAGCGCCCAACCCGCCACACGCAGCGATCGTCCGTCTGCGCCCACGCTCAGCACGTCGACGTTCCCGATCGGGGCACGCGCGAGCGCGGCAGGAGCGAGAGCGCCCTGAACGGTGCGGCAGCCGAGAGCGAGGTTGTCCCCGGCGGTGTTGATTGCGTACGCGCACACCTGCACGCGGTTGTCCGAGAGCACGCCCGTCGCACGAAAACCGTGGTTGCTGCCGTAGAGCGGATACACCACGCCGACGTCGTCGCGACGCCGATCGGCGGTCGTGGCCGTCCCCTTGCCCGCGATGTAGACGTGGACGGGAATCGGCTTGGCGGTGTCGGGGTCGATCGCCCAGCCCGAAGCGGTCACGGTCTGACCATCCACCTCGACGGTGTCGAGGCTGCCGATGGGCGTTCGTCCGAGGTCCTTGTCGCCCGGGACCAGGACCGTCGAGCACGTCACGACCTGGTTATCGCCGACCCCCACATCGATGGCGTACACACAGACCGAATGGTTCCCGGCGGTCAGCGGGATCGTCGTGGAGTACCCGTGACGCGTCCCGTAGGCCGGGTAGTAGGGCGCCAGATCCGGTCGATCCCGATCGGCGACGATTCGACGGCCCACGCCGTCGACATAGACGTGGATATCGACCGGGTTCGTCGTATCCGGGTCGATCACCCACCCGGCGATGGTCATTCCCGTCAACGTCAGAGATTGTGAATCCACCTGCACGATGGGGGACCCGGCCATCGCCGTGAGGGTGCGGCATCCGAGGAGCGTGTTGGATCCTTGGCCGACATTGATCGCGTAGACGCAGACGGCGGTTTGACCGGTACCCGTGGCCTTGAGGGTCTCGTCGAAACCGTGCTGGGCACCCTTGTCGGGATACGCTGCGCCAACGTCGGGGCGGGATCGGTCGGCCCGGACAGGGGTACCGACACCGCCGATGTAGATGTGGACGTCGATGGGCGCGTCGGTATCGGGGTCAGCCGCCCAGCCCGCGACGCGGAAGGTGCCCGGCGATGCCTCGACGACGTCCAGGCTTCCGAAAGGCCGGTAGGCGGCGTCAGAGTGCGTCGATCCGAACCAGTCGGTGAACGTGCGCCAGAAGTTTCGGTTGCCGTAGGCCGAGCAGCCGTCGCCGGTGCCGTAGAGGTTGTTCAGGGCGGCCTGGTTGGGAACGTAGGGGGTGTAGATGTAGAGCCCGGCGGTCGCCTGGTTCTCGATGTACACGCGCTGCGTGCCGCACCCGCTGTTGGGGTTGTAGAAGATGTTGTTCCAGCGGCCCGACTGGTAACCCCACCAGGTAGGATTCAGGCGGTAGATCTCGAACTGCCGCGCGGCGTAATACACCTGATAGAAGAATCCGGCCGTCGAGGCGTCGCACGGTGCTGTGTCCGGGCAACCCTGCCCGGTCGCAGCGGAGTAGTTCCACGACGACGGGGCCGTCGAGGTGACGAGACCCTGCTCCTTCTGCAGGAGCACGAGGAGCGACTTCTGGCTGATGCCGCACGAGCGCGCGACCTTGTCGATGATGGTCGCGGCGCTCTCGTTCCCCGCTCCCGAGTAGCCATTGCAGTATTTGTCACTCGGGCGGTTGTCGGTGTTCTGCCGGTAATCCTTCAAGCAGGTGTAGCCCGACTGGCAGTTGCGGACCCTCTCGTTCAAGAAGTTCTGGATCTCGCCCGCGGTCATCGCGTTGCCGTCGTAGAAGACGGAATCGTCGATGATGTTGCCGGCGTTCCAGTCGGCCGCGTTGGCCGCGGCGGCCGGCGAGGTGGGGGTGAGTGTGGCCGGAAGCGCGACCAGCAGCGCGAGGGCAGAGGCCCAGATCGCCACGACCGCCACGAGACGGCCGCTGCGAGACGTCCAGGTCACGAGGACGGCTCGACCGTCGTGACCGCGGACTGCGCCTTGACGGTGGCCGAGGAGTAGCCGACGGTGAAGGCCACGTCATCGGTCGAGGCGCTGACGGGCACCGACATCAGACCGCAGTACGTGACGTCCTTGCCCTCACGAGCCTCGACGGACACGCTGGCCTTGGAGGACTGCACCGTGAGCGTGCACGTGCCGCCCGACTCGGAGACGTCCGGGACCATGGCCGTGACCTCGAGATTGCCGTCGCGTACCTCGGAGGTGACGATAAGGATCTGGCCGTTGAACGGCTCGGCGGTCGCGGTCGGCGACGTCGACGGCGTCGGCGTCTCCGACGTGGTGGGGGATGCCGTGGGGCTCACGGTGACTTCGGTCGCGGTGGGCGAGGGGCTTGCTCCTCCCGCGGGCGTGGCGCACGCCGACAGAGCGAGCAGCCCTGCGACGGCGAGCGCGGACAGCAGGATACGCGGGCGTCGCGCGGGCCGGGGGGCAGCTGTGTCGATGACGTACTTCACGCCATCATTATGCGTGTGCGATAGCTCAGGCTCCACTGCCACGCCGCGCGATATCAGCTCGTTAACCGCGACCGAGCGTCCGTCGCAAGCGCCGCACGCGTGACCACAACGGCTGATGCCCGTCGATCTCCCGCCGCACGTCGTCGCGGATCTCGTCGCGCAGACGCTCGTTCGCCTCGGTCAGGCGTCGATCGATGTGCGCGATGAGCTCCGCCTGCAGCGAGGCGAGGTACAGCGGCAGACCGTCGCCTTCGCGCCGCACCCACTCGGTGAGTGCGCGATCGCGCACACGGGCGTCGTCGACGGCGTGCTCGGCCGTCAGCGCGAACATGCTGTTGGCGTCGAGGCCGGTGGCATCCGGTCTCTGCGTCCAAAAGGCGAGCGCCTCCCCCGGGAGGAACCCGATGTCGCCGCGGCGGAGGAAGCGCAGGTACAGGTCCCAGTCCTCGACGGCGTCGAGCGTCTCGTCGTACCAGCCGACCTCGGCGTGCACCGCGCGCCGGTACAGCACCGAGATGGGCACGGCGCGGTTGACGCTCAGCATGTCGGTGAGCGAGATCCGCTGCATCCCGGCCCAGAAGGGGGCTCGACCGACCTCGATCCACGAGGCGCCCCGCTGTTCCTCGTACACGATCTCCGTGGGCACGGCGACGGCCAGGGCCTCCGGGTTCTCGTGGAGCCACGCGGAGGTGCGGGCGAGGAACTCCGGATGCCAGCGGTCGTCGTCGTCATGCAGCACGACGTACTCAGTGTCCAGGGCACGGACCCCGACGTTCGCGGCGACGCAGCGGCCGCCCTCGCCCGCAGCGATATGCCGCACGCGCACGTCGGCCAGACCGGCTTCCGCCACGATGCCGTCGACCTCCGCCGGGTCTCCCCCGTCGTTGACGATCACGACGCCGTACTCGACGAACGTCTGCGCCGCGATGTCGGCGAGAGCCCGACGCAGGAAACCGGGCCGGTGCCGGGTACGGACGACGATCCCGACGCGCGCGCTCATGCTGTCGAGCATAGGGGCGCCCGCCTCACAGCTCCGCGTGCAGCGCCCACACCCGCTCGGCCGACGCTCTCCACGCGAAGCCCTTGGCGCGGTCGCCGGCCAGGACCCGCAGTCGCTCGGCGTCCTCGCCCAGGGCACGCTCGAGGGCGGCACCGAGCTGGTCGGAGGTCGCGAACGCGGCGGCGTCGGCGAGCACTTCGTGCAGCACCGGGGTGTCGACGGCGGCGATGGGGACACCCACCGCGAGGGCGTCGACCGCCCGCCACGGCCAGTCGACCCGGGGGCTCGCGGCGACGAAGGCCGCGGCGTGCGAGAGGACCGCTGCGCGATCCCAGCGGTCGAGGGAGCCGCGGGCGTGGATCCGCGTCTCGGCGAGGCCCGCGGCCGAGGCGATGTCGATGACGGCCGGCTCCTCCCCCTCGGGGACGTCGAGGACGACGACGTCGCCCTCCCAGCCGGACGCGACCACGGCCGCGAAAGCCGCGCCGAGGGCGTCGGAGGCCGCGCTCCCTCCGGCGGCGGCGACGAAGGTCTGAGGCAGATCGAGGGCGCGGAGCCGCCCCACCGCATCCGACGGGACGCGCAGCCCCGCTGCCGGGGCCCCGTTGATCACACGGACTTTCTTCACCAGCTTGGCCTTCGCGACCTCTGCGAGGCGCTCGGCCATGGCGTGCGTGGGGACGATCACCGCGTCGGCGTGCTTTCCCACTCGCGACAGCAACGCTCGAGCGGCGAGGACCTCGGCCTTGGGCAGTTCCTCGGGGGTCTCCCACGCCCGCAGGTCCCACACCGTCACCACGATCTGGTGCGTCTCGTTGACGCGGTCATGACGCACGAGCGGCGCCAGCGGGGTCGGCGAGTGGATGAGTCCCTTGCCGATGCCCGGAGCCACCCCCAGCTGCCAGGATGCCGCGAGCTCGCGCCGACGCATCGACAGACGCGTCTCGGAGCTGAGACCGGCGATGGCATCGTCTTCGGGGATGCCCGGCGACGGGACGATGGCCCCGACATCGCAGCCGCGCGGGGCGGTGGCGATGAGGGCCTCGGTCAGCGAGGCCGAGGCTTCGGCGAGGTCGCGGGAGGTCGGGGCGACGAGCTGATCCAGCACGACGCGCAGGGTCACGGTCACGAGGAGGGCGCCTCCGTCTCGGTCGGCGGGTGCAGCTTGTCGTGCACCATCTGCTGCACCTGGGCGTAGTCGGGGTCGAACTCGTCGACGCCGCCCGCCGGGGTGAGCTCGAGAGTGCCGACCGGCTGGTCTTTGGCCTTGAGCGCCAGGTTCACCAGGGTCGGGGCGATGAGCCCCTGCGGCAGGTCGGTCTCGACGATGTTGGTGCCCGCGGTGGCGACGTCTTGGAAGTGCGTGAGCACGTTCTGCGGCGTGGTCTGCGCGAGGATCGCCTCCTGCAGCTCGCGCTGACGACGCATGCGGTCGAAGTCGCTCGTCGTGTAGCGCGAGCGGGCGTACCACTGCGCGGTGTCGCCGTCCATGTGCTGCTGACCGGGTTCGACCCAGCCGAACGCCCAGTCGTCGACGGGCTGACCGTCGTAGGCGGGACCGCCCTTGGGGAGGCGTTCCTTGACGTCGATGTCGACGCCGCCGAGCGCGTCGACCAGGTCGGCGAAGCCCTTCATGTCGATCAGCACGTAATACGGGATCTGGATGCCCATGATCCCTTCGGCGGCATCCTTCGTCGCTTCGATGCCGGGCTCGGACCCCTGGGAAACGGCGTTCGGGTAGAGCGTGTTGCCGTCCTGGCACACCTCGACCTCGGTGCGGAGCTGGTTGATGCCGCTCCCCCAGCCGCAGGTCGCGTTGGCGTAGCCGGTGTGGCCGTTCGGGTACTTGTCCTGCATGGGTCCCGGCGCGAAGGGGAAGTGCGGCATGTCGCGCGGGATGCCGGTGATGGTGGTCGCTCCGGTGTCGGCGTTGATCGAGACGACCGAGATGCTGTCGAAGCGCATCGAGTCCCGCCCCTCACCGGAGTCGGCGCCGAGAAGGAGGATGTTGTAGTACCCGTCCGACGGCGGCACGACGGGGGCGGACTGCGCGAACAACTCCGAGAAGGTGTCTCGGGTCGTGCCCGCGGTCTGCGCGGCCCACGCCGCGCCCGAGCCCGAGAGAACGAGGAGCGCGACGGAGACGAACGCCACGCCCACGCGCGAGAACGCGCGCAGACGGACCAGTCGGACCAGTCGGAGGGTGTCGATCGTGAGCACGACCCACAGCACGATGTAGGCGACGAGGACGATCTGCACGAGTGTCAGCGGGAGGGGGCGGAACCACGACAGGAAGTCGGGGATGAACGATCCGGTCGCCAGGGCGAACAGTCCGCTGGGCATGAGCAGCGCACCGAGTCCCGCGAGCACGAGGATGGTCCACATCAGCAGGGTCGCTGCGAGGCCGAACCGCCCCAGCCGCCTGTTGCCGGCGAGCACCTGGGCCGAGCCCGGGAGCAGGAAGTTCAACGCGACGAGCCACCAGCCGCGGCGCGTCATGACGGCCGTCGAGGTGGCGTCGGGGTTGCGCAGGGGACGCTGCTCGACGACGTGCGCCTGGGATCGTGGACGAGCGGCCGCGAGCGTCATAGGGAGTCCTTCAGACGTCGGTTCTTCTCTTCGACCTGCGCCTCGAGGTCGCGCGCATATGCTTCGACGCGCTCGGCGAGGTCGGTGTCGGCGCTCCCGAGGATCCGGGCCGCGAGAAGCCCCGCGTTCTTGGCCCCGTTGATCGAGACGGTCGCGACCGGAATGCCCGCCGGCATCTGGACGATCGACAGCAGCGAGTCGAGGCCGTCGAGCGTCGCCAGCTGCACGGGGACGCCGATGACGGGGAGGGCGGTGACGGATGCCAGCATGCCCGGCAGGTGCGCGGCTCCCCCGGCCCCCGCGATGAGGGCGCGCAGCCCGCGCCCCCGCGCCTCGCGGCCGTAGCGGATGAGCTTGTCGGGTGTGCGGTGCGCCGAGACCACCTCGACCTCGTGCGGGATGCCGAACTCGGTCAGCACTTCGCTGGCGGCGTTCATCACGCGCCAGTCGGAGTCGGAGCCCATGACGACGCCGACCACGGGCGTCTCGGAAGAATGCAGCGGCCGGGTCACCGGTCCAGGGTAGGTGGACTCGCTGGAAGATCTCGGAACGGCGCGCTCAGTCGAAGAACGCGGCGGCCGCGCGGCCCTCGTAGACGACCTCGTCGAGGTCCTCACCGATGACGTTGACGTGACCGACCTTGCGGCCCGGACGCGGGGCTTTGCCGTAGGTGTGGATCTTCGCGGCGGGGTGCGCGGCCATCGCCGCGGAGAACCGCTCGTCGAGGGTGCCTTCGGCAGGCCCACCCAGGACGTTGATCATCACCGACCAGGGTGCCACGGCATCCGTCGATCCGAGGGGCAGATCGAGGACCGCGCGCAGGTGCTGCTCGAACTGGCTCGTGACCGCTCCGTCCTGCGTCCAGTGGCCGCTGTTGTGGGGGCGCATGGCGAGTTCGTTGATGAGGATGCGCTCGTCGCTCGTCTCGAAGAGCTCGACGGCGAGCATGCCCGTGACACCGAGCCCCTCGGCGACGGCGACGCCGATCTCGGCGGCCACGCGCTGCACGCGGGCGTCGGCGCGAGGAGCCGGGGCGACGACCTCGGCGCACACGCCGTCGCGCTGCACGGTCTCGACCACGGGGTAGGCGCGCACCTCGCCCGAGGGACGACGTGCCACCTGCTGGGCGAGTTCGCGCGTGAAATCGACGAGCTCCTCGACCAGCAGCGAGCCGCCGTTGCCATCCTCGGCGAGGGCGGCGAACCAGTCGTCGGCTTCGGTCGCGGCCGACACGACGCGCACGCCCTTGCCGTCGTATCCGCCCCGCGGCGTCTTCACGACGGCGCGGCCGCCGTGGGCGTCGAGGAAGTCCTGCAGCTCGGATGCCGCGGACACCGCCGCCCAGTCGGGCTGCGGGAGCCCCAGCTCGGCCATCTTGGCGCGCATGACCAGCTTGTCCTGCGCGACCCCGAGGGGTGCCGGCCCCGGGTGGACGCTGACACCGGCGTCGACGAGGGCGGCGAGCACATCTTGCGGCACGTGCTCGTGGTCGAAGGTGATCACGTCGACGTCGCGGGCGAAAGCCAGCACGGTGTCGGCGTCGCGGTAGTCGCCGACCGCTGTCGCGGCGAGCGCGGCCGACATGCCTTCGCTCTCGGCGAGGACGCGGATCTCGACCCCGAGCTCCACAGCGGGCGCGATCATCATCCGCGCCAGCTGTCCGCCACCGACCACTCCGACTCGCAGCGCCATGCCGCTCCTTCCCTCGGCATCCATTCTGTCTGGCCGCCCGCGGGGACGCGAGCCGGACGGATGCCGACACGGCTTCCGCGACGAAACTGCCTGCCGGCGACGGTTGGGGCTCTGAGGGGCGAGGCTCGGCTCAGACGCCGCCGACGGCCCCCGAGCCGAAGGTCTGCGCGTCGCGGTGGGCGAGGATCTGGTTGACCTCGACCTGGTCGACCAGCGTCTCGTGCACCAGAGCCGCGTGCGGGATGTTCTTCAGCCGCAGCACCGGCTCGACGCCGTTCGAGAGCGAGAGGGTCCCGGCTCCCCACATCCGTTGCAGGATGCCGCGGCGCATCTGGATCGCGTATCCGCGTACGTGTGAGATCTCGCGACGGTTCGCTCCGAACGGTCCCGAGCGCTCGATCACGCGGCGCGTCGTGATGGTCCACGTGTGCGACAGCCACACGAGGTACGGAATCACGGTGAGCAGCAGCACGAGCAGGCCCGCCGCCGTCAGCAGCATCCAGTTCTCGTAGGGGGCGGGAAGGTTGTCGTAGTAGTAGGCCGTGGCCCCGGCGACCCCGATCAGCACGAGGGCCGACCAGAACAGCCGCCGCGCGTGCGAGCGCAGGCGCGCGATGCGCAACTCGGGCGCAGCCGTGCCCGGCGCCGGCGTGCGCGGGCGCCCGATCGAGTTCGACGGCTGGGTCACGGTCTCATTCTGCGAGACGGAGGCGCCCGTGTGCCGCCGCCACGCGGAGTGCCGCGCCGTCAGCGCACGTGGACGACGTCGCCGGCCGAGACGACGGTCTCGATGGTGCCGGCTTCGACGACGAGCCGTCCGTCGCGGTCCAGACGCGCGGCGGTGCCCTGGAGCGTCGACCCGTCGGGCAGGGCGACGGTGACCTCTCGGCCGACGGTGGCGCAGAGCTTCTCGATCTCGTGGTGGACGCGCTCGACGTCGTCGTGCACGAGACGGGCCAGGGTCTTGCCGAGATCCTCGAGGTAGTCGGCGAGCAGTCGGTCGTCGTCGCACTCCGCACCGATCGCGGCGAACGAGGTCGCGGTCGTCACCGGAAGATCGGTCCGGCCCATCCGGGTGTTGACGCCCGCCCCCACCACGACGGTGTCGGGTGCCCCGGGGACGACCTCGGCCAGGATGCCGCAGATCTTGCCCCCGTCGACGAGCACGTCGTTGGGCCACTTCAACTCGGCCGTCCCCCCGTGGCCGGTGAGCTGGGCGCGAACGGCGCGGGTCATGGCCGCACCGGCCGCGAGCGGGATCCATCCGCGCTGCTCCGCCGGGATCATCGTCGCATCGACGACGACCGAGACGGCGAGGGCGGTTCCGGCCGGGGCCGTCCAGGTTCGGTCGAGGCGCCCGCGCCCGGCGCGCTGGTCGTCGGTGACGAGGAGCGACAGGTGCGGCCAGCCGCCGGGGTCGGCCGCGACCGCGGCGATCACGTCGGCGTTCGTGGAGTCGGTCGTCTCGACGACCTGCACGCGGGGGCTGTGGGCGGCGGCTTGCGGGTATCCAGCGGCGGGGATCGGCATGAGCACACCCTAGGGAACGGCCGGGTTCCCGGCATCCGCTTGCGTTCTCCTTCGCGGCGCGACAGGGCGGGGCATAGGCGGATGCCACAGCACCCCGCGCATTCGCTTGTGCGCACCCTCCAACGCGGGCGGCGATGCGGTCGCTAGGGTGGAAAGCGTGACCGACCAGCCCGATCTCTTCACCACCGCCGGCAAGATCGCGGACCTCCGCAGCAGGTTCCAGGAGGCGGTCGTCGATGCCGAAGCCGCCGCTCGAGACAAGCAGCACGCGAAGGGCAAGCTCACCGCCCGCGAGCGCCTCGAGATGCTGGTCGACCCCGGCTCCTTCGTCGAGCTCGACGAGTACGTGCGCCACCGCACCACCGCCTTCGGCATGGACAAGTCCCGCCCCTACGGCGACTCCGTCGTCACCGGCACGGGCACGATCCACGGTCGGACGGTCGCGGTCTACGCGCAGGACTTCTCCACCTTCGGCGGCTCTCTCGGCGAGGTCGCCGGCGACAAGATCATCAAGGTGATGGAGCTGGCCCTGCGAAGCGGCATCCCCATCATCGGCATCCTGGACTCGGGCGGCGCCCGCATCCAAGAGGGCGTCGTGGCGCTCGGCAAGTACGGCGAGATCTTCCGGCTGAACACCGCGGCCTCCGGCGTCATCCCGCAGATCTCGATCATCATGGGCCCGGCCGCCGGTGGCGCGGTCTACTCCCCCGCCCTCACCGACTTCGTCATCATGGTCGACAAGACCAGCCAGATGTTCGTCACCGGCCCCGACGTGATCAAGACCGTCACCGGCGAAGACGTCGGCATGGAAGAACTCGGCGGCGCCCACACCCACAACACCCGCTCGGGCGTCGCGCATTACCTGGCCGACGACGAGGACGACGCGATCGACTACGCCCGCGGCCTCATCAGCTACCTCCCCGACAACAACCTCGCCGAGATCCCGGTCTACGACACCCCGTTCGAGTTCGAGACGACGGATGCCGATCGCTCGCTGAACACGGTCATCCCCGACTCCCCGAACCAGCCGTACGACATCCACACCGTCATCGACGGCATCGTGGATGCCGCCGAATTCCTCGAGGTGCAGCCGCTGTTCGCGCCGAACATCGTGATCGGCTTCGGTCGCATCGAGGGGCGCACGGTCGGCATCATCGCCAACCAGCCCTCGCAGATGGCCGGCACGTTGAACATCGACGCGGGCGAGAAGGCCAGCCGCTTCGTGCGTTTCTGCGACGCGTTCTCGGTGCCCATCGTGACCCTCGTCGACGTGCCCGGCTATCTCCCCGGCACCGATCAGGAGTGGACCGGCGTCATCCGCCGCGGCGCCAAGCTGCTGTACGCCTACGCCGAGGCCACCGTGCCCCTGGTCACCGTGATCCTGCGCAAGGCCTACGGCGGCGCATACATCGTCATGGGCTCGAAGCAGCTCGGTGCCGACATCAACCTCGCGTGGCCCACCGCCGAGATCGCCGTCATGGGCGGCCAGGGCGCGGTGAACATCCTCTACCGCGGCGAGATCAAGCGCGCAGAGGAGGCCGGCGAAGACGTCGCCGCCGTGCGCACGCGCCTCGCGAACGAGTACACCTACAACGTGGCATCCCCGTTCCTAGCCGCCGAGCGCGGCGAGCTCGACGGGATCATCGAGCCGGCGCAGACGCGCGTGTCGATCGCCAAGGCGCTTCGGGCCCTGCGCAACAAGCGCGCGAGCCTGCCCGCGAAGAAGCACGGGAACATCCCGCTGTGAGCGACGCCCCCCGCACCGACGACCCCCGCCCGTTCGTGGCGGAGGTCGTTCGCGGCACGCCCACCGAGGAGGAGCTGGCCGCGGCGATCGTCGTGGTCAGCGACGCGTACGTCCGCGAGGTGGCCGACGCCACCGTCCCCGACGACACTCCGCGCTCGCGCTGGGAGCTATCCGCGCGGGGCCTGCGCGCCCCGCTGAACCGCACCGCGGGATGGCACGGCTTCACCGGCTGAGACCTGTTCGAAATGTCCCCCGAAATACCTACAGACGGACGGGAGACACTGCCGAATACTGGAGGAGCTGGAACGCATCACGCGTTCGGTCGGACCGCTCACTCGAGCCGGATTCGGCCGTGCGGACGGTTTTCGGGTAACCGTTCGCCCGGGTGAGGGGCTGGCGCATTCGCCGCCCCTCACCCTCATCCTCTTCCCCCGCGGAGGGCATGGCGGCGCCGACGGACCCCCCTCACGTCGCCGCCGCCGGCCGCGCGCGGTGCGAGTTCGACGTGTGCGGCGCGGGGTCTTCTCGGATCAGCGAACGGCACCCCTCGGGTCGCCGTCAGCGCGGGCGACGGATCTCCCGCCAAAGGTCGACCTGATCGTCGTCTCCCCCGGCGCTGTCGCCGGCGGAGCGCCCCACGATCGTCACGGCGATCTCGTGGTGCGGCGACGTGCGGATGATCACCCGCTCCGACGACGCCTCGCGGAGGATCTCGGCCAGCTCGGCACGGATGCCGTTCAGGGCGCCGATGCCGAGCCCCTCCAGACCCCCCTCGTCGAAGAGGCTGACCGCGGAGCCGCGGCGCCTCGCGGCGTCGATCTCGGCGCGGACGCCGTCGTCGAGGAGCCGGTTTCCGCGCAGTTCATCGCGCAGGCTCGCCTCGGCGCGCCGGGCCGCCTGCTTGTCCGCGGCACGCAGGTTGCCGCCGTTCTCGATGGTGCGGGCGAGGATCGGACCCGCCGCCTGCAGGGCCCGCTGCACGTGCAGCCGACGCTCGCGCTGACGACCGCTCTGCGAGGCCTGCCAGGCGGATGCCGCCTGCTGGAGCTCCGCGAGGTGCTCGGCGTCGCGGGCCGCGCGATCGAGGGCGATGGTCACGAGCTGCGCCGCCGTGACCCAGACGATCGAGCCCACGAGGCCCAGGCTGAGCGCCTGGAGCGGCCCGAGCCAGAAGGACGTCGAGACGGTCAGGACCAGCGTGCCGACCCAGGCGACGATCGGACGGCGCCGCACCATGACGATGGTCATGAGCGCACCGACGCCGCCGATCACCCAGGTGACGAACGGCTGCGTGCGACCGGCCTCGGTGACGGCGAGGAACGGCGCGTTCGAGACGATCACCGCGACGAAGAGGGCGAGGGTGACGCCCCACGCGGGGAGCCGCGCCCGCGTCGCCGACGACGACTGCCCCCGCCTGTCGCGGGCACCGATCGCGAAGATCCACAACCACGTCACGGGAAGGTAGATCACCAGCGCCGCAACGATCAGCCATCCGCGCACGACGGTCTCGGGCGAGGTCCAGATGAGGCCGCGCGCGGCGAGATAGGCGGTGAAGGCCAGGCCGATGACCGAGAGGATGGAGCGGACGGTCACCAGCGGTCACCGCTCTCCCACTCGAGGGTCACGGTCGTTCCGCCTGCGTGGGAGTCGATCTCGCTGCGACCGCCGACGGCGGCGAGCCGCGCGTCGATCGAGCCGCGGATGCCGAGCCGATCGGCCGGGATCGAAGCGATGTCGAAACCGGGTCCGGTATCGCGCACCCGCACCGAGACGCTCCCCGGCGAGGCATAGCCGGTCAATTGCACGGTGAGGCCCTGCGCGTCGGCGTGCTGTACCGCGTTCGCGACCGCCTGCATCGCCGCGAGGACGAGCGCGCGCGCGATGCGGCCCGGCACGTGCGGCGTGCCCTCGTCGACGTGACGGACCACGGTCAGATCGACCCCGAGGTCCCGAGCGGACGCCTCGATGTCCTCGGCCAGACGCAGCGCAGAGACGGGCTCGTCGCTGCCCTCCAGAGAGTCCTTCTCGGCGTTGGCCAGTCGCGTCAGCGCCTCGCGGGCCATGCTGACCGCCAGCGTGCGCTCACGGGGGGTGGTCGCGCGGTCGGCCGCCAGCAGGGCCCCCAGCACGCTGTCGTGCATGAGGGCGGCCACGGCGACGCGCTCGTGCTCCGTCGCGGCGGTGGCGGCCGCTGCGGCGTAGCTGGTCACCGCCGAGGCGCGAGCCTGATCCACGTTCGCGGCGATGGAGCGGTACATCCAGCCGAGTGTCACCAGGACGCTGCCCAGGATGAGCGCGAACGAGACGTCCAGGGCGATCGGGACGAAGAACTCGCTGCGTCCGCCGGCCTGCAGCAGGCGGACCACGCCGAACAGAAGCGGCGCCGCGACCGTCCATACGACCTGCAACGACAGGGGGAAAGCGACCACGGTCGCGACGGTGGCGACGTTGACCAGGTAGAAGATCCACGGGTTCTCGGTGGGGACGGGCGTGGGTCCCCCGGCCGTGGCAACCGGCCAGAGCGTCAGCGCGAGCATGAAGACGACCGCGAACACGCCCGAGAACACCCGCGCGAAGCGCCCCACGGTGCACGCGGCGATCATGGCCACCAGCGGAACGAAGACCGAGAGCACGAGCGGGATGTGCCACCCGGCGGCCTCGTCTCCGGGCCCGAACGCCGCGACGAAGGCCTGGAGCCCCAGCACGAGCGAGCCCGGCCCCACGATGAGGGTGATGACGCGCTCGATGCGCGTCTGCGTGAACGCCCCCTGCTCCGCCTGCCCCTCGCGCGTGTGCGGGATCCGTCCCCACGCCTCGTCGAGCACGGACCGATGGTTCTCAGCCATGGAGTGGAGCGTCATCGGGTGCGTCCTGCAGGATGCCGTCTTCCATGGCCCGTCGCAGCAGATCGACCTTGGTCGGTGCCGGACGCCCCACCTCGACGTACTTCACGCGGACGCGGGTGATGTTCTCCTTGGCGGTGGAGTACGCAACGCCCAGTCGATCGGCGACCGCCTTGAGCGGCAGACCGGCGGCGTACAGACGCAGGACCTCTCGCTCGCGGGTCGAGAGTTGCGCGTCGGCGAACTCGCGATCGCCCTCGACGGCGCTGGCCCACTCGACGTTGTCGAGCACCTCTCCGCGGGCCACGGTGCTGATGGCGCCGAGCACCTCGTGCGTCGGCGACGACTTGCTGACGATCCCCGCGGCTCCGGCGGCGAGCGCCTCGCGCACCGCCGCGGCGCGGTCGGCGACGCTGTGGATGATGACGCTCGAGCCGTCGCGGACGACACGGTCGACGTTCTCCGAGACGGTCGTGCCGTCTCCGAGCGTCAGATCGAGCACGACGACGTCGGCGGGGGTGGCCGCGGCGGCCTGCCTCCACGAGAGGTACGAGGCGACGTTCGCGCCCGAAAAGACGACCTCGGTGGCTTCGGTGCGCGCGAGAGCGGCCTCCAGCCCGAGTCGGACCGATTCGTGGTCATCGATCAAGGCGACGCGCGTCATCCCCACATCGTATCGGCGCGGGGGCAGGCGGGGCGGGAGCGATCTCGCGGTCCGGCGCGTCAGCGGCGCAGGACCGTGACAGCTTCGACGTGATGCGAGTTCGGGAACAGGTCCACACCCCGGATGCCACGCTCCGCCCGATAACCGAGCTCCGCGAACAGCGCCAGGTCACGGGCGAGGGCGACGGGATCGCAGGCGACGTAGACGACCGCCGAGGGAGAGAGCGCGGCGATGCCCTCCACCGCCGCGCGGCCGGCACCCGCACGCGGCGGATCCAGCAGCACGACGCCGCGCTCCAGGCGCGCGCGCTCGCGCTCCGACGCACCGGCGGCGAGGGTCTTCACGTAGCGGTCGACCCGCGCGGTCTCGGCGCGCGCGCCGACCCACTCGGCGAGGTTCTCTCCCGCGTGCTCCGTCGCACGGGGGTCGGACTCCACGCTGACCACGCGCGTGGACGCCCCGCCCAGCTCGGCGAGGGATGCGGCGAAGAGCCCGACCCCGCCGTAGAGGTCTAGGTGCGTCGCCTCGGGGTCGAGCTCGCCCACCGAGGCGCGCAGTTCCGTCTTCACGAGAGAGGTCAGGGTGTGCGCGGCGAGGCGGTGCACCTGCCAGAAGCCCCCGGCATCGACCCGGAAGACGCGCTCGCCCACGATCTCTTCGACGACCTCGGGTGCGGCGCTCGAGCGCTCGCCGTCGGGCCGGGGAAGCACGCGGACGCGTCCGTCGGTCGGCTGGACGAGGTCGATGCGCCCGGGCCGTGCTCCCGCGCGGACCTCGGCGGCCGCGCGGGCGATCGCCTCGGTCGCGAGGGGGAGGTCGGGGGTCTCGACGACGTGGTGCGAGCGTGCGGCGTACGCGCCGACTCGACCTTCGTCGTCGACGTGCAGGCTCACGCGCGTGCGCCATCCGGTTCCATCGGTGGTCTCGGGGCGATCCGCGTCTCCGGCGGGACGCAGATCGATCGGCAACTCGAGGCGGCCGACGCGCTCCATCGCCTCGCGCACGACACGCTCCTTCAGCACGCGCTGATGCGACAGGTCGATGTGGCCGAACTCGGCACCGCCCACGCGCTCCGCGGGATCGACGTCGATGCCGGCCGAACGCCACACGTGCGGACGACGCTCGGCAGCGGCATCCACGACTTCGACGGCCTCGGCGCGCCAGAACGCCTTCTTGCGCGTGTCGGTGAGCCGCGCGCGGACGCGCTCGCCCGGCAGCGTGTCGGATACGAAGACGACGCGCCCCTCGTGCCGCCCGACGAACACACCGCCGTGGGCGATACCGGTGATGTCGAGTTCGATGAGGTCGCCGTCGTGCATGCTCCGAGCCTGTCACATGCGGCCGGGAGAGCACCCGGCGGTCGGGCGAGACAGCGCGCCGAGGCCGCCGAAAAGGGCTCGCGCCCGCGTCGACGGGGTCGCGAGCCGGCGCGAACCGCCGACGCCGAGCGCGCTCGTGGGTAGCGTTGTCGTATGCGCGTGTGCCTGGCATCCACCTCTCCCGCCCGCCTGATGCTGCTGCGGCAGGCAGGGATCGAGCCCGAAGCGCGCGCACCGCAGGTCGACGAGGAGGCCGTGGTCGCCGAGGTCGAGGCCGCCGAGGGGCGACGTCTGCCCGCGACGGAGCACGTCCTGCTGCTCGCGCGCCGCAAGGCCGAGGACGTCGCCCGGCGACTGCACGCCGAGGAGCCCGACTTCGACGGGTTCGTCATCGGCGGCGACTCCATGTTCGCGCTCGGCGACGAGATCCTCGGCAAGCCCTACACGGCCGAGGCGGCGACAGCGCGCTGGCGCGACATGCGCGGGCGCACGGGCGTCCTGCACTCGGGGCACAGCGTGTTCCGTCTCTCCCCCGGGTCCGGGCCCCGGGAGGCGTACGCGGTGGCGGAGGCGTCGGTGTCGTTCGCCGCCGACGTCGACGACGACGAGATCGCCGCCTACGTCGCCAGCGGCGAACCCCTCCTCGTCGCGGGGGCCTTCACCGTCGACAGCCTCGGCGGCGCCTTCATCGAGCGGGTCGACGGAGACCCCTCGACGGTGGTCGGGATGTCGCTCTCGACCGTGCGACGGCTGGTCCGCGAGCTCGGCGGATCGTGGACCGACCTGTGGAATCGTTCGTAGACTTCCCCACACGTTTTTCGGCGTTTCTTGTCGGAGAGGGTCAAAAGGAGGCGTTGGCCCCTCGGTAGGCTGGGAGGATGCCGAAGATCGCCAAGGTCCTTGTCGCCAACCGCGGCGAGATCGCCGTCCGTGTCATCCGCGCCGCCCGAGACTCGGGCAAGGCCTCCGTCGCGGTCTACGCCGACCAGGACCGCGACGCCCTGCACACCCGCCTCGCCGATGAGGCGTACGCGCTCGACGGCGCCACCAGCGCCGACACCTACCTGTCGATCGAGAAGATCCTGTCGGTCGCCCGTCGCTCCGGCGCCGACGCCGTGCACCCCGGTTACGGCTTCCTCGCCGAGAACGCCGACTTCGCGCGCGCCGTCATCGGCGCCGGTCTCGTGTGGATCGGCCCCTCCCCCGACGCGATCGAGGCGCTCGGTGACAAGGTCACCGCCCGGCACGTCGCCGAGAAGGTCGGCGCGCCGCTCGCCCCCGGTACCCCCGGTCCCGTCTCGGGCGCCGACGAGGTCATCGCGTTCGCCGAAGAGGTGGGTCTTCCCATCGCCATCAAGGCCGCGTACGGCGGCGGTGGTCGCGGCCTCAAGGTCGCTCGCGAGCTCGACGAGGTCGCCGAGATGTTCGAGTCCGCGACGCGCGAAGCGGTCGCCGCTTTCGGGCGCGGCGAGTGCTTCGTCGAGAAGTACCTCGACAAGCCGCGCCACGTCGAGACCCAGTGCCTCGCGGATGCCGCCGGCAACGTCGTCGTCGTCTCCACCCGCGACTGCTCGCTGCAGCGTCGTCACCAGAAGCTCGTCGAGGAGGCCCCGGCCCCCTTCCTCAGCGACGAGCAGAACGCGGTGCTGTACGCGGCATCCAAGGCCATCCTGAAAGAGGTCGGCTACGTCGGCGCGGGCACCTGCGAGTTCCTCATCGGCGCGGACGGCACCATCTCGTTCCTCGAGGTCAACACGCGCCTGCAGGTCGAGCACCCCGTGTCCGAGGAGGTCACCGGGATCGATCTGGTGCGCGAGCAGTTCCGCATCGCCGAGGGCGAGGAGCTCGGCTACGACGACCCCGCGCCGACCGGCCACTCGATCGAGTTCCGTATCAACGGCGAGGACCCTGGCCGCGGGTTCCTGCCTCAGCCCGGCCCCATCCACGTCTTCAAGACGTTCGGCGGTCCCGGCATCCGTCTCGACTCCGGCGTGACCGCCGGCGACAGCGTCTCGGGCGCCTTCGACTCGCTGCTGGCGAAGATCATCGTCACCGGTCGCGACCGCGCCGAGGCCCTCGAGCGCGCCCGCCGCGCCCTCGACGAGTTCGAGGTCGCCGGCATGCCGACCGTGATCCCCTTCCACCGCAAGGTCGTTCGCGACCCCGCCTTCACCGCTGAGAACGGCGAGTTCGGCGTCTTCACGCGCTGGATCGAGACCGAGTTCGTCAACGACATCCCCGCGTGGGACGGCGAGCTCGAAGCTCCCGCCGCCGCACCCGGCCGCCACACCGTGGTCGTCGAGGTCGGTGGCAAGCGTCTCGAGGTGAGCCTTCCCGACCGCATCACTGCTGCCGCTCCCCAGGTGGGCCGCCCGGCCGTCGCTCCCCCCACGCGCCGCTCGCACGGGGCGTCGCCCACCGCCGGAGCCACCGGAGACGCGGTCAAGTCGCCCATGCAGGCGACGATCGTCAAGGTCGCCGTCGAGGAGGGCCAGCAGGTCGTCAAGGGCGACCTGGTCGTCGTGCTCGAGGCGATGAAGATGGAGCAGCCGATCCAGGCCCACAAGGACGGCACGGTCGCGGGCATCGACGCCGCCCCCGGCACCACCGTCTCGGCCGGTCACCAGTTGCTGCTGATCAGCTGACGTCGCGTTCCGATCGACCGGCGCCGCGCTCCCTCGGGGGCGCGGCGCCGTCGTTCGTCTCCGGCGTCGTCCCCCGCCGCCCCACCTCACGCAGAAACGCTCTCCGCGCGCAGAAACACGAGCACAACGCGTTTCCGCGCGCGGGAAGCGTTTATGCGTCAGCCAAACCCCGCGGGACGACCACCCGACGACGGATGCCGCTAGCCCACAGCATCTGCACGCTCAGTCCCCGGCGGGGCCTCTCCCCCACGCAGAAACGCGATCCCCACGCAGAAACACGAGCACAACGCGTTTCCCCGCGCGGGAAGCGTTTATGCGTCAGCCGGACCCCGCGGGACGACCACCCGACGACGGATGCCGCTAGCCCACAGCATCTGCACGCTCAGTCCCCGACGGGGCCTCTCCCCCACGCAGAAACGCAATCCGCGCACAGAAACACGAGCACAACGCGTTTCCGTGCGCAGGAAGCGTTTATGCGTCAGCCGGACCCCGCGGGACGACCACCGGACGACGGATTCCGCGAGCCCACGGCATCCGCAACGCTCAGTCGTCGCCGGGGCCTCTCCCTCACGCAGAAACGCTTTCCCCACGCAGAAACACGAGCACAACGCGTTTCCGTGCGCAGGAAGCGTTTATGCGTCGCCCAGACCCCGCGGGACGGCCACACGGCGACGGATGCCGCAAGCCCACGACATCCGCGCGCTCAGTCCTCGACGGGACCTCTCTCCCCACGCATAAACGCTCTCCGCGCGCAGAAACACGAGCACAACGCGTTTCCGTGCGCAGGAAGCGTTTACGCGTCAGCCAGAGCCCGCGGGACGACCACCCGGCAACGGATGCCGTAAGCCCACGGCATCCGCACCGCTCAGTCCTCGCCGGGGTCGTCGCGGTCGACGATGTGCATGGCGCGGGCGGCGTCGGTGATGCTCGACGTGAGCGAGGGGTACACGGCGAACACGCGCGCGACCTGGTCCACGGTCAGGCGGCGCTCGACGGCGATCGCGATCGGGTAGATGAGCTCCGACGCCTTGGGGCCGACGATCACGCCGCCCATCACGGTGCCGCTGCCCTCGCGGGCGATGAGCTTGACGAAGCCGTCGGTGATGCCCTGCATCTTGGCGCGGGGGTTCGCCGAGAGCGGGAGCTTGCGTACCTTGCCGGCGATGCGCCCCTCGATGACGTCCTGCTCGCTGAAGCCGACCGTGGCGATCTCGGGCGCGGTGAAGATGTTCGCGGTGATGCGGCGGGTCTCGAGCGGGATGACGACATCGCCCAGCGCGTGGAAGATGGCCTGACGGCCCTGCATCGAGGCGACGGATGCCAGGGGGTAGAAGTTCGTGCAGTCGCCGGCGGCGTAGATGTTGGGCACCGAGGTGCGGGCGACGCGGTTGACGCGGATGTGCCCCGACGGGGTCATCTGCACGCCCGCCTGCTCGAGACCGAGGCCGGCGGTGTTGGGGATCGAGCCGACCGCCATGAGACAGTGGCTGCCCTCGATCGTGCGTCCGTCGGCGAGGGTGACGACCACCCCGTCGCCGGTGTTCACGACCGAATCGGCCCGCGCCTTCGACAGCAGCGTCATGCCGCCGCGCTGAAAGACGCGTTCGAGGACGGCCGCGGCATCCTGATCCTCACCGGGGAGCACCTGGTCGCGGCTCGAGACGAGCGTGACCTTCGCGCCGAGGTTCATGTAGGCCGAGGCGAACTCCGCACCCGTCACGCCCGAGCCGACCACGATCAGGTGGGAGGGCACCGACTTCATGTTGTACAGCTGCGTCCACGTGAGGATGCGCTCGCCGTCGGGCTGGGCCGAGGGGAGCTCCCGGGGCGAGGCACCGACCGAGACGACGAGGGTCTCGGCCTCGATGCGATCGAAGTCCGTGCCGCCGGCCTCGGTCGAGACGACCACGGCGCCGTTGCCGTCGAGCCGGCCGTGGCCGGAGATGATGCGCACGCCCGCCTCGAGGAGCGAGGAGCGCATGTCGTCGGACTGCTGACGGGCGAGGGACAGCAGACGCTGGTTGACGGCGGCGAGGTTGATCGCGACCTCGGGGGTCAGGGGCTTGCCCCGGTCGTCCTTGGCGAACAGCTGCACGCCGAGGCTGCTGGCGTTGCGGATGGCGACGGCCGCATCGGCGGTGGCGATGAGGGTCTTGGAGGGCACGACGTCGGTGATGACGGCCGAGCCGCCCACGCCGGCGCGCTCGACGAGGGTGACGTCGGCACCGAGCTGGGCCGCCGACAGAGCGGCCTCGTACCCGCCGGGGCCGCCGCCCACGATCGCGACGGACTGCTTGCGCTCGAAGCTCTGCACCATGGCATCCATTCTGTCAGCGCCGGGTGGGTGCCGATGCGCCACTCGGCCCGCCCGGCCCGCCCGCCCGGCCCGCCCGACACGATCGACACGGTTGCCTGCCGTCTGGCCCGCGGGCCCCGCAGTTTCTAGAGTGGGGGAATGTCCAACAGCACTTCTCACCCGCTCGATGACCCGGCGGTCGACCCGTTCGAGGTCGCCACGGCCGCAGCGGCCGACATCGCCCGTCTCTCGGGCGTCGAGCACCACGACATCGCCGTGACCCTCGGGTCGGGCTGGGGCCGCGCCGCCGAACTCATCGGCGAAGAGACGGCGTCGTTCCCGGCCACCGAGGTCACCGGCTTCAGCAAGCCCGCTCTCGAGGGGCACGTCGGCACGCTCCGCAGCGTCCGCACCCCGGGCGGTAAGAACGTGCTCGTCATCGGCGCGCGCACGCACTACTACGAGGGCCACGGCGTCCGACGGGTCGTGCACAGCGTGCGCACGGCCGCGGCGACGGGCGCGACCACGATGATCCTCACCAACGGGGCCGGCGGCATCCGCGAGACGTGGAAGCCCGGTCAACCCGTGCTCATCAGCGACCACATCAACCTCACCGCCGACTCGCCGCTCGAGGGCGCGACCTTCGTCGACCTCACCGACCTGTACTCCAAGCGCCTGCGCGCGATCGCGCGCGAGATCGACCCCACGCTCGACGAGGGCGTCTACACGCAGTTCCGAGGGCCCCACTACGAGACCCCCGCCGAGGTGCAGATGGCCAAGGCCATCGGCGGCCACATCGTCGGGATGTCCACGGCCCTCGAGGCCATCGCGGCACGCCAGGCGGGCATGGAGATCCTCGGCTTCTCGCTCATCACGAACCTGGCCGCCGGCATCCAGCAGACCCCGCTCAGCCACGCCGAGGTGCTCGAAGCCGGCCGCGAGGCCGAGCCGGTCATCTCGGCGCTGCTGGCCCGCGTGATCGGCTCGCTGTGAGCGAGTACCTGTCCGCCGCCCGCGCCTGGCTCGCGCAGGACCCGGATGCCGTGACCCGTGACGAGCTGACACAGCTCATCGCACGCGTCGAGGGCGGGGATGCCGAGGCGACCGCCGACCTCGAGGACCGCTTCGCGACCCGTCTGGCCTTCGGCACCGCCGGGCTGCGCGGCACTCTCGGGGCGGGATCGAACCGCATGAACCGTGTGCTCGTGGCCCAGGCCGCCGCGGGCTTCGCCGCGTACCTGAACGAGCGCTCGTCCGGCGAGGCGCCGACCGTCGTGGTCGGCTACGACGGTCGGCGCAACTCCGACGTGTTCGCGCGCGACTCGGTCGAGATCTTCGCCGGGGCGGGCCTGAATGCGATCCTGCTGCCCCGACTGCTGCCCACTCCCGTGCTCGCCTTCGCGGTGCGGCACCTGGGCGCCGACGCCGGCGTGATGGTCACCGCCAGCCATAACCCGCCGGACGACAACGGGTACAAGGTCTACCTCGGCGGCGACGACCAGGGCGCTCAGATCGTGTCGCCGGCCGACGCCGAGATCGCCGCCCACATCCAGCGCATCGCCGACGCCGGTGACGTCACGGTGATACCGCGCTCGGTCGGGTACGCCAACGCCCCCGAGTCCGTCGTCGAGGCGTACATCGCGTCCACCGCCGAGGTGGCCCCGGCGCCCGCGGGAGCCTCGGGACTGCGCTGGGTGTACACCGCGATGCACGGCGTGGGATGGGAGACGTTCTCGCGCGTGCTGACGCAGGCCGGATACCCCGCGCCGGTGCTCGTCGAGGCGCAGATCCACCCCGACGGACGCTTCCCGACGGTGGCCTTCCCCAATCCCGAGGAACCCGGCGCGATGGACCTCGCGTTCGAGACGGCGCGAGTGTCCGACGCCGAGCTGGTCATCGCGAACGATCCGGATGCCGACCGCCTCGCCGTCGCGATCCCGGATGCCGAGACCGAGGGCGGATGGCGCCGGTTGAGCGGCAACGAGATCGGTCTGCTGTTGGGCTGGCGTGCAGCGCGCGCCGCGGCCTCGGCCGGAACGGGCGGCACTCTGGCCTGCTCTCTCGTCTCCTCGCCCGGCCTGCAGGCGGTGGCCGAGCACTACGGTCTCGACTTCCGCGCGACGCTCACCGGGTTCAAGTGGATCTCGCGTGCACCGGGGATCGTCTTCGGCTTCGAGGAGGCGCTGGGCTACCTCGTGAACCCCGACGTCGTCCGCGACAAGGACGGGATCTCCGCCGCGATCGCACTGCTGGGCATGGCCGCCGACGCCCGTGCCCAGGGCCGGACCGTCGCGGACCTGCTCCGTGAGTTCCGGGAGACGTTCGAGGCCTTTGCGAGCGACCAGATCTCGATCCGGGTCACCGATGTGAGCGAGATCGCCGGGATCATGGCATCCCTGCGTGCTCATCCGCCCGTCGCGGTCGGCGAGGTCGGCGTGAGCCGCATCGACGATCTGCTCCTCGGGGTGGACGGGCTGCCGCCCGGCGACGTGCTGCGCCTGTGGCTCGAGGACGGCTCGCGCCTGATCGTTCGCCCCAGCGGCACCGAGCCGAAGCTCAAGCTGTACCTCGATGTGCACGCGGGTTCGGCCAAGAAGGCCAACCGTCGTCTGACCGCGCTGCGCGCCGGCGCCGAGGAGTTGCTCGTCGCCGCACGAAGCTGACGAGCGTCGTCCCGCGTCCGGATCACGGACGCGGGACGACGACGACGGTCGGCGTGCGCCCCGTACGCGCCGTCGACTCAGCGGCTCCCGGCCGCCAGTGAGGCGGGCACGGACGAGAACCTCTCGTAACGCCCCATCCCCAGTCGTGTTCGCGCGTGGTGCAGGTGGGACTCGACGGTTCGGACCGACAGACTCAGGCGAGCGGCGATCTCGGCGTTCGAGAACCCCGACGCGGCGAACTGGACGACCTCCCTCTCGCGCGCGGTCAACACTTTCAAGCGCGCCACGTCGCGTCCGGTCATCGTTCGCAACTCGTCCACGAAGGCGTGCAACGAGGCGATATCGAGCTGCTGGGTGAGGAGCTCGGCACGCTCGAGAACCTCCTCGGCCGGGACTCCGCTCTGCAACTGGAAGCGCAGGAGCACGGGCACGAGGATCGGCATCGTCCGCTGGGCTTGTTCGAGCACCCGTTCCGCTCGCGCAGCGGCCGCGAGCGGCCGACGACTCGCGGCGTCGAACAGCGCGCACACGGTGTCGCGGACGGCACCGAACCCCCCACGACCCCAATCCTCGGAGACGGCGTCGATACGCTCGATGGCGGCGGCGGCGTGCACGAGATCGCCGTTGACGACGAGCGCCGCCGCGCGGACGACCTCGCACCAGATGCGTACCGGCTCCGTGGGGCTCCCGTCGATGAGTCCCAGGCTCAGCAGGGCGTCCGCAGGTCGACCCCGGATGACCTGGATCGACGCGTCCGTGAGAGCGAGCAGCGCTACATCGTCTTGCCGATCCTCCCACCGTGCGACCAGCAGGCGACGCCGCGTGGCCCTCTGGACCAGGTCCAGATCCTCTCCGAGCATCATCAGGGCGAAGGCGTGCAGCCGGAAGACCGTGAAGTTCGACTCCACGTCCATCCCGTGCGTCTGATGCCGTCGGTGCAGGAGCTCGTGCACTCTCGCGCTGTCGCCGCGCGAGGCCTCGAAGGCCGCCTGACACGCCTCGGTCAGACTGACCGTCTCCTCGTCCGCGTGCGGGTCCAGCATGGTCAGGTCGTCCGGAAGATCGGGGGCCGACCCGCTGGACAACGACAGGGCGTTGACCGAGCACTCCAGCCGAAGCCGCCACGCCTCGTCGTCAGGGGCCCAGTCGGCCAAGGTCCGCAGCCGCTCCAGGGCCGCGTCGATCCCCGTGCAGGTGGCGAACAGGACGCTCACGTGCACGTGGAGAGCCCCCTCGCGCTCCTCCTTCGTCGTGGGAACGGGGTAGCGATCCAGCAGACGTTCGGCCTCGGAGTACTCCCCGAGAGCGACGCGGGCGAGGATGAGCGCGGAGAACGCGGTCGCATCGGGCTTCGCCTCGAGCACTCTTTCCGCGACGGATAGGGCCTCACAGGGCGAACTCGACCGCGCGAGCGCAAGCGCTGCCCGCGGAAGAATCCGGGCGAGGGCCTTCTCGAGCGACGCGTCGCCCGCCGCGTCGGCCCACCGCGCGCAGAACTTCTCCTCCCCCGGCGTCAGACGCGACGATTGCCGGGAGAGAAGGAGCAGTTCTCGCGCCAGCGCTCGCCGCTCGTCGTCGAAATCGCCGAGATCGCTCGAATCGGTCACCATCCGCGCGATCACACCGCTCACGGCGGAGGTACTGGGATCCGCCCCCGCCGACAGCAGGCCGCCGTCGTGCAGCCGCGCAAGGACGTCAGAGGCAACGATCGACCCGAGATGCCCGTGGGGCACGGGCCCGAGCTCGGCCAGAGCCGCGAGGATCCGTCGCTCACGAGCGTCCAGGGGAGCAAGCATCTTCATCGCGGATGCCACGACCGCCCCCGGGAGAGCGTCACTCTGGGGATCGATCGGGAGAAGCGCATGAAGACGCCCGCGGGCCGCCGCCGCTTCGACGATCTCACGCACGAGAGCCGGGCTCCCCCCGCTGAGGTGGTGCAACGCCATGTGCCACGCGTCGTCCGCGCGATCGGCCCCGTAGCGGGCCGTGCGCAGGGCATCGCCGAGATCCGCCGTCTCGCGCAGAGACAGCGGCGGCAAGGGTATGGCGAGCGCCTCGGACTGATCGAACATCGGGCGCAGCGTCTCCCATCGCTCGGCACTCGCCGACGCCACGACATGACGAGGCGACATGGCGGCCAGGAAGACGGTCGGCGTCGTGCGGAAGGCGTCGATGAGCGGGGCCAGCACCGGGTACGGGAGCAGGTCCAGGTCATCGACGACGAGAGGGATGTCGTGGGCGAGCGCGTCGATCAGGGCGGCGACATCGTCCTCCCCCGTCACCGGATGCCGGTCCGTCGTGCGGGGACCGCACCGTGTCACGCCGTTCGGACGACGTTCCAGGAAAACCGTGGGCCGGGCCAGATCCCTCACGACCGACGTCAGGAGCGTTGAGCGCCCGCTTCGGCTGGGACCTGTCACGAACACGCTCCGTTTCCGGCTGAAGGCGGCTACCGCCAGGGCTCGTTCCACTGAACGCCCTACGAATGTTCGAGCACCACTCATTGTTTGCAACCCCCTTGTACTGGGGGCACGCGAGGCGGCACCCCCCTCCGTTCCTACACCGAATTACGCGCGTCTCCCTCGTCACTGAGAGGCATCAGTGTTTGCGCAGCCCTACCGAGCAGCACGCTGAGAGCCCCCTCCGGAACGTTACGTGTGCCACACCGATGTGCCGATCTCTGCGGGCCCCTAGCGTCACCACGACCCGCATGACCCGACCCGATCGCGGGCTCCACGGCGCGCGGATTGACCAGGAAGAAGACACCATGACCACCGGATCATCAACGTCCTACGGCCGGGTGCGGCGCACGACGCGGACCGCAGGTGCGGTCGCCGTCGCCGCCGCCCTGCTCATCCCGGCGACCAGCGCCCAGGCTGCAGCCGTCGTCTCACAGGGCACCGGGCGGCTCGTCGAGACGTCCCTGCTCGGGACGAATGTGCTCGACAATGCCCTCGCCTTGCGGGGAGCGCAGGCGGTCAACCCCGATGCCAGCGGCGACGTCACCACCGACCAGCCGCTCGACGCCTCGGCGATCGCGGGCCTCGTCGGCCTGTCGGCGGGATCGACGAACCTCTTCGGCGACAACGGGATCATCCAGCTCGGCGCTGTCGGCCAGTACGCCCAGGCGCGCGACGACGGCAGTTCTTCCGCGTTCTCCGGCGCCGTCTCGGCTGCCCCCAGCCTCATCGGCGCGGGCACGGTCACGCCCTCGAACGTCGGCTCGCCGTCCGCGAACCAGTCGGCGACCTTCCGGCTGGGATCGTCGTCGGCGCCCGTCGGGCTGAAAGTCGATCTGGGTGTGCTGGCCGCCTCCGCCCAGCAAGCCGCCGACGGCACGCAGACCGGTCAGTACGTCCTCTCCGACGCCGGTTTCGTGGTCGACGGCACGATCGTCTCCGGTGTGCTCGGCATCATCAACCCGGCGCTGAACACGCTGATCGCGCTCGCGAACACCAGCGGTGCGGGACTGACGAATCCGTTCTCGTCGGGCACGGTCCAGCTGACGCTCGACGACCTGACCTCGGCCGCCGGTGTCTCCAGCGTCAACGCTCTGCCGCCGGGCACCGACCTGCTCTCGTACGTCCCGCAGGCCGTTGCGAACAAGATCGTCAGCCAGGTCGACGGTGTGCTGAACGCGGCGAGCGCCCTCGCCACGAACCTGCGGTCGAACATCTTCACCGCGGCTGCGGGCATCGCGCTGCAAGCGGCCGTCGACACCGCGAAGGCGACGATCGTGCCCGCGCTGAACGGGATCAGCAGCACCGTCGTCACCCCGCTCAGCAATGCGCTGACGCAACTGGCACAGATGCAGGTCAACGTGCAGTCGACCGGTTCGGACGGTTCGTTCACGCAGACCGCGCTGCGTCTGGGCCTCGGTCCCTCCGGGTCGGTGGCCAGCGTGAACCTCGCGAACGCGACGGTCGGTCCCAACGCCGGACAGCTCGCCGTTCCGGTCGCCGGACCCGAGTCGTCAGCCCTGGCCGGCGGGTTCATCGGAGTCGGTGCGATCGTTCTGGCCGCGATCGCGTTGCGTCGTCGTGCCCGCGCGGCATCCATCCGGGGCTGACGCGATGTACCGCAACGGCGCGATGGGCGGAGGGGCCGCGATCCTTGCGGTCACCGGCTCGACGGCCCCGACGGCGACGCTCGTCGTCGTCGGGGCCGGCGCGGCCCTGCTCGGCGCACTCCTGGCGTGGCGCTCGGCGTGGCTGCGCGGTCACGGCGACGAGGCGGCGGCATCCGGAGAGGCCCGACGAAACTCGTGAACCCTCTCGACATCCTCTTCTCGCTCTCGTTCGTGTTCCTGGTGATGTTCCTGACCTACACGACGCTCATCGTCGTCCCGTTCGCTCGTCGGAGGCGCGCTCGCGGCGGCGACCGTCGGGAGTTCGAGTGGCACGCCTTCATCCCCTGCCGGGATGAGGCGACCGTGATCGCGGAGACGCTGACGAGGATGCGGGAGCGGTTCCCCGACGTGCACGTGTGGATCATCGATGACGCGAGCACGGACGGCACCGGGGACATCGTCTCGACCGTCGCCGCCGGCGACTGCTTCGTGCACGCGGTGATCCGCCGCCTCCCCGACGCTCGCACCGGCAAAGGGGCGGCCCTCAACGCCGCCTACGCGCAGCTGATGCACTGGCGGGCGTCCCGGGGCGAGGGCGGTGTCGAAGACGATCGCACCATCGTGATCGTCCTCGACGCCGATGGATCCCTCGCCCCGAACGCCCTCCGTCAGGCGTCGGGCCCCACCGCCTTCGGCTCAGCCGACGTCGGTGCCGTGCAGGTCGCGGTGCGGATGAGCAACAGAGACGACCCCGCACCCCTGGGGGGACGGGGTCGTCTCGCTCAGGCGTGGGCTCGCTACCTCGTGAGGATGCAGGACATCGAGTTCCGCACCACGATCGCGGCGATGCAGGTCCTGCGGATGCGCACGGTCTCGGTCGGTCTCGGCGGAAACGGGCAGTTCACCCGTCTGAGTGCCCTCCGTGCGGCCTCGTCGGCGAAGGGGGAACCGTGGGGCGATGCGCTGCTCGAGGACTACGAGGTGGGGCTGCGGATCATGCTCGCCGGATATCGGACGGTGTACGTCCACGACACGTGGGTCTCACAGGAAGCACTCCCCTCGGCGCGTCGACTGCTCACGCAGCGCACGCGATGGTGCCAGGGCGGACTGCAGTGCGCACGGTACCTCCCGCGCATCTTCTCGTCACGTCATTTCACCAATGCCGGCGCCCTCGAGGCGGCGTACTTCCTCGCGATCCCCTATATCCAGCTCGCCGGATCGGTGCTGTGGCCCAGCGTGGCCGTGGCGATGCTCGTTTCGGGGGCCCTCGCGCCCGGTGGCATCCTCAGCTGGGTCTCGTCGTCCACGTGGATCCTGCCGCTGTGGGTGCTCACCGGCATCCTGCCGTTCTCGCTCTGGCCGCTCGTGTACGTGCTGCGCGAGGAGCGACACCCGCTCTGGCGTGCGGCGGTGTGGGGGCTGGGCTACTGGCTGTACATGTACCAGAGCTACGTCTGCGTGATCCGCGCGTTCGGCCGCATGCTGACGGGGCGGCGCGGGTGGACGAAGACACGCCGCAACGCCGAGGCCGGACGCCTTCTGCTGGCGGTCGAGTCGTGAGCGTCGCCGCGGCCGTCTCCCTCCCCCGCGCGGGTCGGGCCCATCGCACGCTACTGGTGGCGCTTCTGCTCGCGATCGCGGCACTGTTGGTCATCGCGGAAGCCGACACGCGTCGGGCCGAGGCACAGCTCGCGCGCGCCGTCGTCGCCGCGCTCACCCCCGGTCGCGCGGTCGCGTCGGGCTCGATCGTGTACTTCGGCATCGGCACCCCCGAGGTCGCGGGACTCTCGATCACGGCTCTGTGCTCGACGACCGTCCTCGTCGTTCCGTTGGTCCTCCTGGCCGCCGCCGTGCTGGGGGTGACGCGCGCACGCTCCGCGCGGGTCGTTCTGGGTCTCGCCGTCGGCGTGGCCGTCGCCGTGGCCAGCAACATGATCCGTTTCGGCTCCGCCGCGTGGGCGTACAGCGGATACGGGCGCGAGGGCTTCGACCTCGTGCATCGCTACCTCGGCTCGCTCTTCGTCATCGCCGGCTTCATCGCCGCGATCCTTCTCGTATTGCGCATCGCCCTGCGCGAGTCCCCGCGGCGAGGCGTTGCGGATCCCGACGTCGGACGACGAGGTCGCGCACGCGCCGGGGGCGCCTCGCACCCCGTCCGACGAGACGGCTCCACGACCACGTCGACGGCCAGAAGTGCCACGCCCCCCGCCGATCACCCCGATGTTGCGGCACCCCTTCGCCGCGACCGACGCCGCACCGGTACCGGACCGGGCAGAAAGAACCGCCGATGAGTCGTCCCTGGATCGATGTCGTGTACGGCACCCGCCCGGAGGCGGTGAAGTGCGCGCCGCTGGTCGCGGAACTCCGGCGACGCAGTTCCGCGCGCACGACCGTGACCGTCACCGGTCAGCACCGGCAGATGGCCGACGAGGTCAACGCGTCGTTCGGTATCGCGCCCGACGTCGACCTCGATGTCTTTCGGAGCGGGGCATCGCTCGCCGAGACATCGTCCGCGATCTTCGCCGCCCTCGCGCACCGCTGGGCGGAGGCGGCCCCGGATGCCGTCGTCGTGCAGGGAGACACCGCCAGTGCCGCGCTCGCCGCCGTCGCGGCGTACTACGCGGGGTCGCGCGTGATCCACCTGGAGGCCGGGCTGCGATCGGGCGATCTGCGCTCGCCCTTCCCCGAGGAAGGCAACCGCCGGCTGATCGCGCCACTGGCCTCGCTTCATCTCGCACCGACCGACAGCGCGGCCGCCAACCTCCGCGCCGAGGGGGTCGCCCCCGACGACATCGTGGTCACGGGCAACACCGGTATCGATGCCCTCCGCTGGCAGAGGACGCATCCGCAGCGTTTCGACGATCCCGCGATGGAGGAGATCGCGAACGGGTGGGAAAGGATCGTGCTCGTCACGGTCCACCGGCGCGAGTCGTGGGACGGCCCGCTCGCGCGCGTCGTGGCCGCGGTGGCCGAGACGGTCACCGCCCGCTCCGGCGTCGTGGCCATCCTGCCGATGCACCCGAACCCGCGCGTACGCCGCGAGGTCCTCTCGGCTGTGGGCGACACCGATCGCGTGATCCTGTGCGAACCTCTGCCCTACGCCCAGTTCGGTCGCCTGCTCGCCCGCGCTCATTGCGTGGTCACGGACTCGGGCGGGGTGCAGGAGGAGGCTCCCGCGCTCGGCGTGCCCGCCCTGGTCGTGCGGGACACCACCGAGCGCGGAGAGGGGGTCGAGGCCGGAGCCGCGCGGCTCATCGGCACACGCCGGGAGGTGGTCGCCGCCGAACTTGCCACCCTGCTCGACGACCCCGCCGCACACGCCCGTATGTCTCGTGCCCGGGAGCTCTACGGCGATGGCCGGGCAGCCCCGCGCGCGGCCGACGCGATCGAGCGCCTGCTCGGTGTCGCACGCTCCGATGCCCTGGCGGGTTGACGCTCGCGGGAGCGCCCCGCGATCGCGGACGAGCTCTCCCCGCCCGCGAGCGCATCGCGTCCGCCGACCGGCGGAGTCCGAGCCCCGGCCGGCCGCGCGGGGTCAGCCGTCGATCACGGCGACCAGTTCGTCCAGGAACGCCGCGAAGTCCGTGCCGCGGCGAACGATGCGCTGCACGCTGTCGCGCTCGCTGAAGACCTCGACGAACTGCTCGAACACCGTCTGGAACGCCTCGCGGTCGGTCTCGCTGAAAGCCACGAGCGCCACCACCTGCACGCGGCCCTCGCCCCAGGCGATCGAGGGGTCGGCGATGCCGATCGCGATGCGGGTCTGGGTCGCGGTCATGCCCATCGCGTGCGGAACGGCGAGAGCGTCGGTGAACGCCGTGGACGAGATCGCCTCGCGCTCCACCGCCCGGGCCACGTACGCGTCGTCGATCACGTTCTGCTCGACCAGCATGCCGCCGAGACGCCGGATGACGCCCGCCTCGCCCTCGGCGGCATCCACCCCCCGCACGAAAGCCTCGGGCGCGAAGTACCGTTCGAGCTCGGCCCGGAGACGGGCGAGGCGGCGACCGCGGCGGATACGCCCGGCCGCGGCCTGCACCCGCTCGACGTCGGCGTCGGTGAGGAACGGCTGGATACGTACGAACCGGTCCCCCGGCCGTGGCGGATCGATGGTCGTGAGCACGAGGTCGGTCTCGATCGAGTCCCACGCCGGGTCGATGCGGGTCTCGACGCCGACGACCTCGATGGCCTGACCGAGCGAGCGGTCGACGCTCGAACGCAGCAGCTCGTGCAGTTCGTAGTACCCCGGGCACACGATCGTCGCCGTCAGCAGCTGATCGGCCCGACGACTGCGCTCCAGTCGCCCGCCGACGTGCATCGCGATGTAGGCGATCTCGTCGTCGAGGATCGGGATGCCGAGACCGTCCTGCAGCCCCTTCGCGATGTACACCGCGACCTCGAAGATCATCGGGTACGTCGACTTCAGCGACCGCGTCAGCGGGTTGCGCGACCACGCCTGCTCACGCGATCGGTGCAGCAGGTTCTGCACGTGCAGCGCCAGGCGCAGGATGAAGTCGTCGTGCGCGATGTCGACGAGGAACTCGGATGCCGCATTCTCGACGACCCGCCGCACGGCCGTCTCCACCGAGGGATCCAGACGAGCACGCACGCCGTCACCGCCCGAGGATCCCGGGGCGACGATGCGCGTCAGCACCAGGGTCGCGAGATGCCGCAGATCGCCCGAGCCGAGCTGGACGCCGATGTGCTTCAGGGTGAGCCGGTCGAGCACGTCGACCACGGCGGCCGCCGCGTCCGAGGAGTCGCCGCCCGGCGAGCCGAGGGCGCGGTCGCGAGTGGTGCGGTCGGCGGCGATCGCGATATGCATCACGACGTCGCCGATGCCGATCTCGTTGACGTAGTAGCCCAGCGCCCCGAGTTCCGCGACGAGCTCGGCTTTGAACGGCCCGAAGGCGCGCGCCCCGACCGACTGCTCGCCGAGCGTGCGGCGCAGGGCGTCGAGGTCGAAGAGCCCGGCGTCCATCTCGTCGTGGGCGAGCTTCGACAACAGGCGGCGCTGGGCGACCTCGGTTCCGCGCAGGCGAGCGGTGGATGCCGAGCGCTCGAGGGTGAGCTCGGTTCCGCCGAGCAGTCCCCGGACCCGGGACAGGTCGGCCTCGAGGGTCGCCGCGCTGACGTGCAGGGCGTCCGCCGTGTCGTAGACGTCGATCCCCTCGGCGGAATCCAGCAATCGGCGCACGAGGGTGTGGAGGCGGTCGCGGGGGGTGCCGGCATCCGTTCCGGTGAGGGCACGAAGGGCCGCGGCCGCCGCCGTCCCCGCGCGATAGCCCAGCGGACCGGACTCGATCGCCGCGCCGCCCGGGACGCGCGCGTTGATCGCCGTGACGTAGGAACGGATGCTGCGCGGGGTCACCCCGAGGGCGTCGGCGAGCGATGCCGCGGTCGACCATTCCCCGTCCCGCAGCAACAGGGCCAGCAGGCGGTCTTGGCGAGCTTTCGTCGTCACGATCCGTCCTCCGCGCCGCACCGGTGAGCGGCGATTCGTCCATCCTTTCACGCCCTCCCGCACCGGGCGCAGGAGCGTGCACGCTCGCAGCGGAAAGGTCACGGCATCCGCGTTCCGGGGGGTGGGAAACGAACCTGGTTGTCCGCTGTGAGCGGGGTGCGGACAATCGAGAGGAAGAAAGGCCGGTCGATGAAGATCCTCGTGGTGTGTGGAGCGGGTGCGTCGAGCACGTTCGTCGCGCAACGCGTTCGTCGCGCTGCCCACGAGAAGGGCCTGGACTACTCCGCGTCGGCGGGAACCTCGCAGTCCCTCCCGATCGACCTGGACGCGGCCGACATCGTGCTGGTGGGTCCGCACCTGGCCCTCGAGCTCGAGGACATCCGCCTCCAAGCCACGCCCCGCGGCGTGAGCGTGGTGCTGCTTCCCGACGATGTCTTCACCGACCACAGCGGCACCCGAACCCTCGCCCTGGTCGAGGACGCCCTGCGATCCCGCCAGCCCGCGGACACGATCTGAAAAACGACGGAGAGGACACCATGCCCCACTTGACCCGCACCGTCCGCATCGGATCGTCGCACGGCCTGCACGCGCGCCCCGCGAAGCTCTTCGCCCAGGCGGCGAAGGACTCCGGTATCCCCGTGACCCTCGCCAAAGACGCCGGCAAGCCCATCAACGCCGCGAGCATCCTCGGGATCATCGCTCTCGGGCTCGAGCAGGGCGACTACGTGACCCTCACCGCCGACGGCGACACCGCCGAAGCGACGTTGGAGCGCCTCGCGGAGCTTCTGACCACCGACCACGACGCCGAGTAAAGGAAACACAGCACCATGACGGAACTCCGTGGAGTCGGAATCGGACTGGGCGTCGCCCAGGGACCCATCGCGCGCATGGCAGAGCCCCTGCCCGCCCCGAAGGACGCGAAGAGCGAGCTCTCGGTCGAAGACGAGACCGCGCGCGTGCGCGAGGCCATCGGCGCGGTCGCCCGTGAGCTCGAAGCCCGCGGCGCCCAGGCCGGGGGAGCTGCGCGCGACGTGCTCGAGGCGCAGGCGATGATCGCCGAGGACCCCACGCTCGAGGCCGAGGTCGACAGCCGTCTGGCGGCCGGGAAGACCGGCGAGTTCGCCGTGCACGATGCCTTCTCCTCCTTCCGCGAGCAGCTCGTGGCCCTCGGCGGCTATCTGGGTGAGCGTGCCGCCGACCTCGACGACGTCGCCCAGCGGGTCATCGCGCGTCTGCGCGGGGTCGCAGCTCCCGGCATCCCGGATCCGGGCCACCCCTTCGTGCTGGTCGCCAAGGATCTGGCCCCCGCCGACACCGCCCTGCTCGACCTCGAGAAGGTGCTCGCCCTGATCACGACCGAGGGCGGTCCCACCTCGCACACGGCGATCCTGGCCCGAGAGAAGTCGATCGTCGCCGTCGTCGGCGCGGCCGGCGCGAAAGACCTCGTCGACGGGCAGTCCGTCATCGTGGACGCCGCCGCAGGTGTCGTCACCGTCGATCCCACCGACGACGACCTCGCCCGCGCGCAGAACCGCGCCGACGCCCGCAGGACCGCGGCATCCGCCCCCATCACCGACGGCGCCCTCTCCGACGGCACGAAGGTCCCCCTGCTCGCGAACCTCGGCAAGCCCGGCGGCGCGGCCGAGGCCGTCGAGCTCGGCGCCGAGGGCGTGGGTCTGTTCCGCACCGAGTTCCTCTTCCTCAGCTCGAGCTCCGCGCCCACCGTCGAGGAGCAGCGCGCCGCCTACATCGAACTGCTCAGCGCTTTCCCCGGCAAGAAGGTCGTCGTGCGTGTGCTCGACGCTGGCGCCGACAAGCCGCTGCCCTTCCTCAACGACGCGCACGAAGAGAACCCGGCGCTGGGTCTGCGGGGCCTGCGCGCCCTCCGCGCGAGCGAGGACATCCTGCGCGAGCAGCTCACCGCCTTGGCGGAAGCTGATGCCGCGACCCGGGCTTCCGAGGCGGGCCCGGCCGACCTCTGGGTCATGGCGCCGATGGTCTCGACCGTCGAGGAGACCCGTTACTTCACCGCACTGGCGAAGGACTACGGCCTGAAGACCACCGGTGTGATGGTCGAGGTGCCCTCGTCGGCGCTGCTGGCCGACCGGATCCTGCAGATCGCGGATTTCGCCTCGATCGGCACCAACGACCTGACGCAGTACACGCTCGCCGCGGACCGCCTGCTCGGCTCGGTCGCGTCGTTCCAGGACCCGTGGCACCCGGCCGTGCTGCGCCTCATCCGCGAGGTCGGGGCCGCCGGTCGCGCTCACGACAAGCCCGTCGGCATCTGCGGCGAGGCGGCGGCCGACCCGCTGCTCGCTGTCGTGCTGGTCGGTCTCGGCGCCACCACGCTGTCGATGGCTCCCACGGCCCTCGCCGACGTGCGCGCCACCTTGCTCACCCACTCTCTCGACGATGCCCGTCGCATCGCCGAGGCCGCCCTGGCCGCGGATGACGCGGCCTCTGCCCGAGAGGCCGCCCAGGCAGCCTCCGCCCACTCGGCGGCGTAAGCCGCCCCCCACCGCGGTTCCGGCCGTGCAGCCAGTCAAGGAGACACAGCAATGACGACGACGTCACCCACCAAGAAGCCGGGAGGGGCTCGGATCGCGGTTCAGCGATTCGGCACGTTCCTCTCCGGCATGATCATGCCGAACATCGCGGCATTCATCGCATGGGGTTTCATCACCATGCTCTTCATCCCCGCCGGCTTCTTCGGTGCCAAGAGCCCCTTCGGCTGGCACTGGGCTCCGGTCGCCGAGATCCTCGGCGGCGGCGGCGACGCCGCGACCATCAACTGGCCGGGCGCCATGACCGCGCTGACCGCGAACGCGGACGGCGGCACCTACCAGGGCTACGTCGGCCTGGTCAGCGTCATGATCACGTACCTGCTGCCGCTGCTCATCGCCAACACCGGTGGGCGCATCGTCTACGGCGCGCGCGGTGGCGTGGTCGCCACGATCGCGGTGATGGGCGTCATCGTCGGCACCAACATCCCGATGTTCCTCGGCGCGATGATCATGGGCCCGCTCGCGGCCTGGGTCACCAAGCAGATGGACAAGCTGTGGGACGGCAAGATCCGCCCCGGCTTCGAGATGCTCGTGAACAACTTCTCCGCCGGCATCCTCGGCATGATCCTCGCGATCGTCGGCTTCTTCGCCTTCGGCCCGGTCTTCCTCGGCATCAGCGCGGTCCTCGGCAGCATCGTCGCGTTCCTCGTGCAGTTCAACCTGCTCCCGGTGCTGTCGATCATCGTCGAGCCGGCCAAGGTGCTGTTCCTCAACAACGCGATCAACCACGGTGTCTTCACCCCTCTCGGCATCGAGCAGGCGGCGGAGTCGGGCAAGTCGATCCTGTTCCTCATCGAGGCGAACCCCGGCCCCGGCCTGGGTCTGCTGCTCGCCTTCACCTTCTTCGGTGTCGGCGCGGCGAAGGCGTCGGCCCCCGGCGCGATCATCATCCAGTTCCTCGGCGGCATCCACGAGATCTACTTCCCGTACGCCCTCGCGAAGCCCATGACGATCCTCGCGCTGATCGCCGGTGGCGCCTCCGGTGTCGCGACGAACATGATCTTCCAGGGCGGCCTGGCCTTCCCTGCCGCTCCCGGCAGCATCATCGCCGTCACCGTCGCCGCCATCGGCGCCGGTCCCGCCAACCTCCTCGTGGTCTACCTGTCGGTCGTCGTGGCCGCCGCGGTGACCTTCCTGGTGGCCGGCGTCATCCTCCGCGCCTCGCGCAAGCGCGACCAGGAGGCCGAGGGCGACAGCTTCGCCGCCGCGATCGACCAGACCGCGGCCAACAAGGGCAAGGAGTCCTCGGCCCTCGGCGCCCTCCGCACCCGTGCCGCCGGCACGACCGGCTCGGGCACGACCGAGGCGGCCGACCGCGATGTCGACGCCGCCCTCGGCGGCGCCGCGGGAACCGTGGCGACCAAGCAGCTGAACAACATCGTGTTCGCCTGCGACGCCGGCATGGGCTCCTCGGCCATGGGCGCCAGCGTCCTGCGCAACAAGATCAAGAAGGCCGGCATCGACGGCGTCACGGTCACCAACCAGGCGATCGCGAACCTCGACGGCTCCGCCGACCTGGTCATCACGCAGAACCAGCTCACCGACCGCGCCAAGGCGCAGTCGCCCGACTCGCTCCACGTGTCGGTCGACAACTTCATGAACTCGCCGAAGTACGACGAGGTCGTGGAGATGGTGCGCGCTCAGCACGAGGCCAAGTAATCCCCTAGCACGCCAGGGGTCGGTGCGTCAGCCCGACCCCTGGCGTCTTCCCGTCCGGCCCGCGTTTTGCGAGGCTGGACAGCACGACGAGAAAGGCGAGAACCATGTCAGACGTCCTCCGCAGTGAATCCGTCCGCATCCACCCCGGCAGCGCCACCCGCGAGGAGGCGATGAAAGAGGCGGCCGACCTGCTCCAGGCCACCGGTGCCGTCACCGCCGAGTACTTCGACGCCATGCAGCAGCGCGAAGAGACCGTGTCGACGTACATGGGCAACGAGCTCGCCATCCCCCACGGCACCAACGAGACCAAGCAGGCCATCCTCACCTCGGGCCTGTCGGTCGTCCGCTACGACGGCGGCGTGGACTGGGGCGGAGAGCCCGTCACGTTCGTGATCGGCATCGCCGGCAAGGGCGACGAGCACCTCGAGATCCTGTCGCAGATCGCCATCCTCTTCTCCGAGGAGGACGACGTCGCGCGTCTGAAGGCCGCCTCCTCCCCCGAGGAGCTCTTCGAGGCCCTCTCCGGATCCGTCAACGCATGAAGGCCGTCCACTTCGGCGCCGGCAACATCGGCCGCGGCTTCGTCGGTCTGCTCCTGCACGAGGGCGGCTACGAGCTGGTCTTCTCGGATGTCTCGGCCGCTCTGGTCGAGGCCATCAACTCGGCGTCGTCGTACACCGTCCACGAGGTGGGCGAGGGCGGCGTCGACAAAGAGGTGACCGGCTTCCGCGCGATCGACAGCTCCGTGGACGCCGAGGCGCTCGTCGACGAGATCGCGACCGCCGACGTGGTGACCACCGCCGTCGGCCCCACCATCTTGAAGTTCGTGGCCCCGCACATCGTGGCGGGTCTCGCCCTGCGCGACCCGGCACTCCCCCCGCTGCAGATCATGGCGTGCGAGAACGCGATCGGCGCGACCGATCAGCTGCGCGAGCACGTGGTCGAGCTCGCGGGCGAGTCGTGGGATGCCTTGGCATCCCGTGCCGTCTTCGCCAACACCGCGGTCGACCGGATCGTCCCGGCGCAGTCCGGTGGCGGTGTCGATGTCACCGTCGAGCCGTTCTACGAGTGGGCGATCGAGCGTCTGCCGTTCGGCGACACTCCGCCGAGCATCCCCGGCGCGCACTTCGTCGACGACCTCGAGCCCTACATCGAGCGCAAGCTCTTCACGGTCAACACCGGGCACGCCACCACGGCGTACTTCGGCGCGCAAGCCGGGATCGACCGCATCTCGGACGCTCTGTCGAACCCCGAGATCGCGGCCAAGGTCGAAGCGGCCCTCGAGGAGACCAGCGCTCTGCTCGTCGAGAAGCACGAGCTCGACGCCGACGTGCAGGGTGAGTACCGCGCGACCATCCTGCGCCGGTTCCGCAACACCGCCCTCCCCGACACCGTGTGGCGGGTGGGCCGCCAGCCCCTGCGCAAACTCTCGCGACACGAGCGCTTCGTGGGCCCGGCGGCCGAAGCCGTCGACCGGGGTCTTCCCGTCGACGCGCTGGTGGCCGCGATGGCCGCGGCTCTCGAGTTCTCGGATGCCGAGGACGCCCAGGCCGTCGACCTGCAGCGGATGCTGCGCGAGCTCGACGCCGAGACGTTCACCGCCGAGGTCACCGGCCTCGACGTCGAGCACCCGTTGTACGCGCGCATCGTCGAGATCGTGTCGGCCCGCAAGGCTGCCCTTCCCGCCTGACACCCGCTACGCTCCGAACCTCCGCCGATGTGACGCCCCGCGCGCCACATCGGCGGAGGCGTTTCGGCGGGGGGTCCCGCGCCCTCGACGCCGACCGGCGAGGATACGCTCGAGAGGTGACCCCCAGCGAGACCCCCGCCGATCCCCCTCCCGCGCGCGCTCCTCGCCGTCGCCGGCGATGGCTGCGGTGGACTCTCGGCGGGTTGGGCGCTCTCGTCGTGCTGCTGGTCGTCGGCATCCTGGTCTACACCCAGGTGGGAGTGATGGGCGCCGAACCCGGCCCGCTCGCCGAGGCCCGGGCGAACCCGGCTCTGACGATCACCGATGACGGTGCGGGCATCGTCCTCTCCCCCGCGACGGGGGCGACCGGGCAGGGGCTGGTCTTCATCCCGGGCGCGAAGGTCGAGGCGGAGGGGTACATCGCCACCTTCGCGGACACGGTCGTCGACGACGGTGTGACCGTGGTGATCACGCGCCCCTGGCTCAACCTGGCCTTCTTCGATCCCCGTCCCCTGTCGACGTTCACCGACCTCGCGCCGGACGTGTCGACCTGGGCTGTCGGCGGTCATTCCCTCGGCGGCGTCCGCGCCTGCCAGCTCGCCGGCGACGCCGACGCTCTCGTGCTCTTCGCCTCGTACTGCGCGAACGACCTCTCGGCATCCGGCCTTCCCGTCCTCAGCCTCTCGGGATCCGAAGACGGCCTGTCCACCCCGCAGAAGATCGCGGATGCCAAGGGCGAGCTGCCCGCGACCGCCACCTTCGTCGAGATCCCCGGCGCCTCGCACGCCTCGTTCGGCTCCTACGGTCCGCAACCCGGCGATGGCACCCCCACGGCCGACCCCGCCGAGGTCGACCGGGTGATCGCCGAGCAGCTCGCGGGCTTCCTGCCGCGGCCCTGACTCCGCCCGCGGTCGCGCGGACGGCCACGCGAGCGAAACTCCTGAGAACCTCGCGGCTCAGGCACCATCGCCGCCGAGGCACGGCGCGTGCAGCGCGGAAGGTCAGGAGTTCGGCACGGGCGAGCTCGGTGCCGCCCGTTCCTCCCCAGCACCCGTCATCCACAGCTCGGGCGCTCGCCAAACGAAGACGGCGATCAGATCGGCCAGGGTGGGCGGGTGACGTCCCTCGTTCCCCTTTTCGAAGAGAACCAGGAGACGGTGTGGACGACGCGCGAACTCCTGGCCGCCGGATGGTCGCGGCGCGCTCTCGCTCGCGCTGTCGCAGACGGCAGCCTCGCGCGTGTGCGGCAGGGGCGGTTCGTCGCGGCCGGAACGCACGGCGACATCGTCGCGGCGGCGCGTCTGGGCGGCCGGCTGGACTGCATCAGCCTGCTGGCCATGCGCGGGGTGTTCGTCCATCATCATCCGCACCGCCACGTGCAACAGGACCCGTTCGCGAGCCGTCGACCTCCGGCACCCCGCGACGTCGTCTACCACTGGCGTCCATCGTCGGCACCACGCGATTGTGCCGCAGTCGATGTCGTCGAGGCGCTCGCCCAGGCGACCCGATGCCAACCGCCGCGGTCTGCTGTCGCCACTCTCGACAACGCCTGGCACCTCGGGCTTGTCGATGAAGCGGACATCGCCGAAGTCTTCGCGCGCATCCCGCATCGCTTCCGAGCCCTCCGTCCACTGCTGGATTCGCGTGCGGAAGCGGGGACCGAGTCGCTGGTTCGTCTGCTTCTGCGTCAGCTGGGCTGCCGTGTCGAGCTGCAGGTCCGTATCGACGGTGTGGGCCGTGTCGACCTGCTCGTCGACGGATGGCTCATCGTCGAGTGCGACAGCGAGCAGTTCCACGGCTCCTGGCCAGTCCATAAGAAGGACCGGCGCCGCGACATGGCGGCTCTGGAACGCGGCTACGCCACGCTGCGACTGCTAGCCGAAGACATCCTGCATCACCCGGACCGTGTCCGCGCCGCTCTCGAGCGCATCTTGGCGCACGGCGCCCCGGGCCGGTCTCCTGAGTCTTCGACCCCACGGCACCGCGACCGGCTCACGTGACGGCTTGCGGGCGCAGATCTCAGGAGTTTCGCACGCCACACGCCCGGGCTCGCCGTCCCTCCGTCTCACGCTCGGCTCCCCCGCCCGCAGCGCGGACGGCGACCCCGGCCGCACCGAACTCCTGAGAAACGGTGCGATCGCGCCTGGGCAGGGCACTGCGCCGCCGCGTCATGCGCACATCTCAGGAGTTTCGCACGCCGCGCGCCCCTCCCCGCCGCTCCCGGAAACGACGACGGCGCCCACCGAAACCGGTGAGCGCCGCCCGCACCGCGTCAGCGGTGGAACCCCTCCGAGATGATCTCGATGAGCTCCTCGCGTTCCTCGACCGGCAGGAAGGCCCCCGCCGCCGCGTTCAGCTGGAACGCCTCGAGGTCGTCGAGGTCGTACTCGAACGCCTGCGCGAGCAGACCCAGCTCGCGCGTGAGCGTGGTCGCGCTCATGAGGCGGTTGTCGACGTTCACGGTCACCGAGAAATCGAGCTGATACAGCAGGTCAAACGGGTGCGCATCCATCGTGTCGCCCCAGGCCGTGACGGCCCCGCTCTGCAGGTTCGACGTGGGCGACAGCTCGAGCGTGATCTCGCGATCGCGCACCCAGCGGGCGAGGTCGCCGAAAGTGACCTGCACCTCTTCGCCCTCGCGCGAGACGACATCGAGGTCGTTTGCGATGCGCACGCCGTGGCCGAGACGCAGCGCCCGTCCGTCGAGGAGAGCGGAGCGGATCGATGCCAGTCCCGCCCCCTCTCCCGCGTGCACGGTGGTGGGGAAGAACTGCTCGGCCAGGTAGTCGAACGCCTCGCGATGCCGCTGCGGTGAGAACCCGTCCTCCGGTCCGGCGAGGTCGAAGCCGACCACACCGCGCCCGCGCCACGAAACCGCGAGCTCGGCGATGTCGCGCGCGTTGTCGTTGTGCCGGAGGGCCGTCAGCAGCTGTCCGACGCGGATGTCGCGGCCGCGTGCGTCGGCGGCATCTTCTCCCTGCTCGATGCCTTCCTGCACGGCGTTCACGACGTCGTCGAGGCTGAGACCGCGGGTGAGGTGCTGCTCGGGGGCCCACCGCACCTCGCCGTAGACGACGCCGTCGGCCGCGAGTTCTTCGACGAACTCCTTGGCCGTGCGTACGAGGCCCTCACGGGTCTGCATGACGCCGACGGTCACCGAGAACTTCTCGAGGTAATCCTCCAGCGAGCCTCCGTCGAGGTGGTCCGAGAACCACGCTTCGAGGCCCTTAGCGTCGTCGGCGGGCAGGTCGAGCCCGATCTCGTCGGCCAGCTCGAGCACCGTCTGCGGGCGCAGCCCGCCGTCGAGGTGGTCGTGCAGCGAGACCTTCGGCAGATCGGCGATCTTCGTCCGGCCGATACGGAATTCTTCGGATGCCACGGTGTCCCTCTTTCCGGATGCCATCACGCGGTGATGCGCTCGCGCACGATGGGCGATGCCGCGGGGGCGGTGTCGCCGATCTCGAGGGCGCCCTCGACGGCGCCGAGTGCACGCTCGAAGCGCGACTCGTCGTCCGCGGACAGGGTGAACAGCGGCTGACCGGCGGTCACGGACTGCCCGACGGTGACGTGCAGGTCGATTCCCGCGGCGTGCACGACGGCGTCCTCGGCCCGTGCGCGACCCGCGCCCAGGCGCCAGGCGCCGATGCCGAACGGCAGGGCCTCGACGCGCGTGACGACGCCCGCACGCTCGGCCACGACCGTGTGCGTCTCACGCGGCTCGGGGAGAGCGGCATCCGGATCTCCGTCCTGCGCGCGGATCATGCGGTTCCAGACGTCCATCGCACGGCCGTCCTTCAGCGCTTCCTCGACGTCGGCGTCGGGCCTGCCCGCCAGCGTGAGCATCTCACGGGCCAGTGCCACCGTCAGCTCGACGACGTCGGCGGGGCCTCCACCGGCGAGCACCTCCACCGACTCGCGCACCTCGTTGGCGTTGCCGATGGCCAGGCCCAGCGGGGTGTTCATGTCGGTCAGCAGGGCGGTGGTGTTCACTCCCGAGTCGGTGCCGAGCGCGACCATCGTCTCGGCGAGCTCGCGCGCGCGGTCGATGTCCTGCATGAAGGCGCCGGAGCCGAACTTCACGTCGAGCACGAGCGAGTCGGTGCCCTCGGCGATCTTCTTCGACATGATGCTCGAGGCGATCAGCGGGATCGCCTCGACGGTGCCGGTGACGTCGCGGAGCGCGTAGAGCTTCTTGTCGGCGGGGGCCAGGCCCGTGCCGGCGGCGCAGATGACCGCACCCACGTCGCGCAGCTGCGCCATGATCTCGTCGTTCGACAGCGCCGCACGCCAGCCGGGGATGGACTCGAGCTTGTCGAGCGTCCCGCCGGTGTGGCCGAGTCCACGGCCCGAGAGCTGCGGTACCGCGACGCCGAAGGCGGCGACCAGCGGGGCGAGCGGAAGGGTGATCTTGTCGCCTACGCCGCCGGTCGAGTGCTTGTCGACGGTGACCTTGCCGAGCGAGCCGAAGTCCATGCGCTCACCCGAGGCGATCATCGCGTCGGTGAGCACGCGGATCTGGTCGCGACCGAGGCCGTTCAACAGCACCGCCATGGTGAACGCCGACATCTGCGCGTCCATGACGTAGCCGCGCGTGTACGCGTCGACCAGCCAGCGGATCTCGCCCTCGGTGATGGCGCGTCCGTCGCGCTGCGCACGGATGATGTCGACGGCGTCGTACTGCTCGGCGCTCATCGTGCCGCCTCCTCGAGGTCGCGGGGCCCGAAGGCGTCGGGGAGCACCTCGTCGATGGTCCGGATGCCGCTGACGGTCTCGAGCAGCATGCCCGGGATCGCGTGCTCGAACAGCAGCTGTCGGCAGCGTCCGCACGGCATGAGCGTGCGGCCCTCACCGTCGACGCAGACGAAGGCCACGAGCTGGCCGCCCCCGCTCATGTGCAGGTCGGATACGAGTCCGCACTCGGCGCACAACGTCACGCCGTACGAGGCGTTCTCGACGTTGCACCCCGAGACGATGCGCCCGTCGGCGACGAGCGCCGCGGCGCCCACCTTGAAGCGCGAGTAGGGCGCGTAGGCGCGGTGCATGGCATCCGTGGCGGCCGAACGAAGTTCGTCCCAGTCGATGTCGGTCATCGTGGAGTGGTGGATCCTCTCGTGAAGGGAAGGGGGTCAGCCCTTGATGTAGGGCTTTCCGGCGGCTGCGGGCCCCCGGATCTGGCCGGCGAAACCCGCCACCGCGATGATCGTCACGATGTAGGGCAGCATGAGCATGAACTCGCTGGGGATGGGCGTGCGCAGCACCGTGAGCAGGTTCTGCAGGTTCGTCGCGAAGCCGAACAGCAGTGCCGCGAGCGTCGCGCGGATCGGGTCCCAGCGACCGAAGATGACGGCGGCGAGGGCGATGAAGCCCAGGCCCGCGGTCATCTCCTTGGTGAACTGACCCACCGACACGAGGGTGAAGTACGCGCCGCCGATACCGGCGATCGCACCGGCGAGCGAGACGTTCCAGAAGCGGCTCGAGTTGACCTTGATTCCGACGGTGTCGGCGGCCTGGGGGTGCTCGCCCACGGCACGCAGGCGAAGACCCCAGCGGGTGCGGTACAGGCCCCACGCGACCACGGCGACGACGGCGTACATCAGGTAGACGATGAAGGTCTGGTTGAACAGCACCGGTCCGATGATCGGGATGTCGCCCAGCAGGGGGATCTCGATGCGGGGGAAGCGCTCCGGGCGGTTCAGCACGTCCTCGTTCGGCACGAGCAGCGCGCCGTAGAGGAAGCCCGTGAGACCGGTGACGAGCACGTTGAGCACGACACCGACGATCACCTGGTCGACGAGGTACTTGATCGAGAACGCCGCGAGCACGAAGGCCACGAGGACGCCGCCGATCATGGCCGCGACGAGCCCCAGGAAGGGGTTGCGGGTGAGGGATGCCACCAGAGCCGCGCTGAACGCGCCGAAGAGGAACTGTCCCTCGATGGCGACGTTCACGACGCCGACCCGCTCGCCGATCACGCCGCCCAGCGCGCCGAAGATCAGCGGGACGGAGAGCGAGAGCGCTCCGAACAGCAGGCCGGTGACCGGCACGAGGCCGTCGGCCGCGGCCCACACGAGGAAGGCGAAGACGGCCAGGGCGCCGAAGGCGATCGGCAGCCACAGCGGGGTGCGGCGGTAGCTCACGGCATCCCAGACCGACCAGGCGGTCAGGAGCACGAGCAGCACGAGCACGCCCCAGCTCGTGGCCGCGGTGGGCACCGCGACGCTGCCGAGGTCGATGTCGGAGGCCGGGTCGCCCAGGCGGAAGGTGCTCTGCCCGTCGCGCGGGACGAGGGCGAACAGCAGAGCGAGCAGCACCGTCACGACCGTCAGGCTCACCGCCAGCTTGATGTGGCGCACGCGCACCGTGGTCAGCTGGATCGCGTCATCCGCGAGATGCGTCGCGGTCATGCCGCCACCGCCTTCTTGGCCGCCTTGGCCCGGTCTTTGGCCGCGCGCTCGGCCTCGCTCTTGGGGAGGAAGAAGATTGTGCGCACCAGCGGCGGGGCCGCGATGAACAGCACGATGAGGGCCTGCACGACCAGCACGATGTCGACGGGGATGCCCTGCGAGGCCTGCATCGTGAACGAGCCCGACTTGAGGGCGCCGAACAGGATGCCGGCCGCGAACACGCCCCACGGGCGGCTGCGGCCGAGGAGGGCCACGGTGATGGCGTCGAAACCGATGCCGGAGTCGATGAGACCGTCGAAGCCCGTGGTCACCGCCCCCTGGATCTGGTTCATACCCGCGAGACCCGCCAGGCCTCCGGCGAACAGCATCGCGTAGACGTACATGCGGGGCACCGAGATTCCGGCCGCGCGGGCCGCGTGCGGGTTCTCGCCCACGGCGCGCAGGCGGAAGCCGAGGCTCGAGCGCTCCATGAGCCACCAGACGAAGACCGTCGCCGCGATCACGAAGACGAAGCCGAGGTCGAGCAGCGGGAACTGCGGACCGAACAGTTCGGGGAACTGGGCGTTCGCGGGAGTCGCAGACGAGATCGGCTGGTCGCCCGCGGGGCGCTGCAGCAGACCGGGGGTGCGCACCATCCACGTCACCAGGTAGTAGGCGACGTAGTTGAGCATGATCGTGAGGATCACCTCGTGCGCGCCGGTGCGCGCCTTGAGCAGACCGACGATGCCGCCCCAGAGCGCTCCGCCCGCGATACCCACGATGAGCGTCAGCGGCAGCTGGATGATCATCGGCAGGTCGAGGTTGAAGGTGACGAGACCGGCGAAGGCGCAGGCGATGAGGATCTGGCCGCGTCCGCCGATGTTGAACAGACCCACGCGGAAGGCGAGAGCGACGCCCAGACCGGCCGCGATCAGCGGAGCCGCGAACCCGAGGGTGTTCGTGAGCGGGCGGATCTGCGCACCGAAGTCGGAGACGCGGGAGTTGAACACCGCGCCGCGGAACAGCGCCTCGTAGCCGCCGTAGACGGAGTTCCAGATCGCGCCCAGCATGTCGCCGGGACGCGCGAAGAAGTAGCCCGAGGTCTCGCGCACCTGGTCGTTGGTGGCCGCCATCAGGATGCCGCCGACGATCATCGCCGCGACGACGGCGAGGAGCGTGGTGATCCACGACGAGCGCAGCAACTCGGTGAGGAACTGGTTCGTGCGCGGCGGCGCGGGCGTCTCGGCGGGGGTGTGGCCGGTCAGCGGCCCCGATGCGGTCGGCAGCTGCTCGGGCGGCAGACCTGCGTCTCCGGTCGGGCCCGTGCTCGGGATGTGGCCGCTCACGCTGTCTCCTCCGCGGGCTGCTCGCCCGCCATCATGAGCCCGAGGATCTCGCGCGGGGTGTTCCCCGGCACGATGCCCACGATGCCGCCGCGGTACATCACCGCGATGCGGTCGCCGAGGGCGGCGATCTCGTCGAGCTCCGTCGACACGACGATCACGGGCACGCCCGCATCGCGCGCGGCGACGATCTGCTTGTGGATGAATTCGATCGAGCCGACGTCGACGCCGCGGGTGGGCTGAGCGGCGACGAACAGCTTCAGCGGGCGGCTCATCTCGCGGGCGATGACCACCTTCTGCTGGTTGCCGCCCGACAGCGTGCCGACCGGGGTGGATGCCGACTGGGTGCGGATGTCGTACTCGGCGATGCGCTCGCGGGCGAAAGCGGTGAGCGCGGCGCGCTTGATCGTGCCGCCGGAGACGAAGGCGGAGTCGGATGAACGGTCGAGGATGAGGTTCTCGGCGACGGAGAAGCCTCCGACCAGGCCGTCCTCTTTTCGGTCCTCGGGGACGAAGCCGACGCCCGCGTCGAGGATGGCGCGCACGCTCTTTCCGACCAATTCGGTGCCGTCGAGGTCGACGGTGCCGGTCACCCCCTCGGCGAGCCCCACGATGGCCTCGACGAGCTCCGTCTGACCGTTGCCCTGCACACCCGCGATCGCGACGATCTCGCCGGGACGCACGTCGAGATCGACGTCGTCGACGACCACCGCTCCCTCGGGCGTGACCACGCGCAGGTTGCGGATGGACAGGCCCCCGGATGCCGCGGCCTTCGGGGCGTCCTTGACGACGGTGAGCTCGACCGCGCGGCCGACCATGAGCGAGGCGAGCTCGCCGTTGCTGGCAGTGGGTTCGGCTTCGCCGACGATCTTGCCCAAGCGAACGACGGTGATGCGGTCGGCGACCTCGCGCACCTCGCGGAGCTTGTGGGTGATGAAGACGATCGAGGTGCCCTCGTCGCGCAGCTGCCGCATGATGCCCATGAGCTCATCGGTCTCTTGCGGGGTGAGCACGGCCGTGGGCTCGTCGAACACGAGCACCTTGGCATCCCGAGACAGAGCCTTGATGATCTCGACGCGCTGTTGCACGCCGACGGGCAGGTCGCCGACCAGAGCGTCGGGGTCGACCTCGAAGCCGAAGCGCTGCGCGACGTCGCGCACGTGCTTGCGGGCGGCGTTCAGATCGAGCGCGCCCAAGGCCTTGGTGCTCTCGTGGCCGAGCATGACGTTCTCGGCGACGGTGAAGACGGGGATGAGCATGAAGTGCTGGTGCACCATGCCGATTCCCGCGGCCATGGCATCGCCGGGGCCGCGGAAGCGCTGGACGACGTCGTCCAGCAGGATCTCGCCCTCGTCGGCCTGATACAGGCCGTAAAGGACGTTCATGAGTGTGGATTTACCGGCACCGTTCTCTCCGAGGAGAGCGTGGATCTCGCCAGGCTGGACGACCAGATCGATGTGGTCGTTCGCAACCAGGGACCCGAACCGCTTGGTGATGCCGCGGAGCTCGAGCTTCATGCTGTGCACCCTATTCGAAGACGTTAAGAAGACGGAAAGAAACCGCGGTCGCTCGGACTCCTGGTCCGAGTGACCGCGGTTGGTTCTCTGGGGCTCACGGCCGCGGCCGCTCGAACTCCTGGTCCGAGCGACCGCGGCGCGAGAGGTGGTGCTTACGGGGAGCTGGGCGAGGTGACCTTCAGCGAGCCGGAGACGATCTGCTCGCGCAGAGCGGACAGCTCGTCGGCCAGACCGGCCGGCAGGGTGAACTTCGAGTTGAAGTCCGCCAGGCCGACGCCGTCGTTCTCGAGCGTGCCGACGTAGGGGGTCGCGTCGAAGTCGCCCTTGGCAGCCTGCGTCACCGAGTCGTACACGGCGGTGTCGATGCGCTTGAGGATCGAGGTCAGCACCAGGTCCGACACGTTCGGGTCGGCCTTGGCGAGGTCGGAGTCGACGCCGAGCATGACGCTCTTCGAGCCGCTGTCGCGGATCGCGTCGGCAGCGCTGCTGTAGATCGGGCCACCCACGGGCAGGAGCACGTCGACGCCCTGGTCGAGCAGACCCTGCGCGGCCTGCTTGGCTGCGTCGTTGGCCGCGAAGCCGCCGGTGAACGAGCCGTTCTGCGCGGCGACGTCCCACCCGAAGGTCTGGACGCTGGCGCCCTTGTCCTCGTCGTACTTCTTCACGCCGTCGACGAAGCCGTCCATGAAGATGGTGACGGGCGGGATCGGGATGCCACCGACGGTGCCGACCTTGTTGACGCCGTTCTCCGCGGAGTACGCGGCGGCGGCGTATCCACCGAGGTAGGCGGCCTGGACGGTGTCGAACAGCAGCGGCTTGATGTTCGGGGCGTCGGTCTTGCCGTCGTTGTCGGTGTCGGCGCGGTCGTCGATGATCGCGTACTGGAGGTTGGGGTTCGCCTTGGCCGAGGCCACGGTGTCGGCGCTGAGCTTGAAGCCCACCGCGACGATGAACGTGCAGCCCTCGGCGACGAGGTTCTCGAGGTTCGGGGCGTAGTCGTTCGCCGAGCTGGACTCGACCTCGATGGCCTTGACGCCGAGCTCGCTCGCGGCCTTGTCGATGCCTTCCTTGGCCGACTGGTTGAACGAACGGTCGTTCCAGCCGCCGTCATCCGAGATGATGCAGGGGGTGAAGCCCTCGACGAGGTCTCCCCCGGCGGCAGCGGTCGAGCCGTTGCTCTCGGGCGCGGCGCCGCAACCGGCGAGCAGCACGGCGGCGCCGATCATGGCGAGGCCGCTGACGACGGCCTTCTTCGTGGTCTTCACGAATGGTCCTCCAAGACGGATGCCCCCAACGGGTTTGAGGGACGATCCCGTCACGTTACCCACTGTGTCGCCGCGCTTGCGCACCGGGAGCCCCCGCGCGCGGCAATGGTTACAAAGACGCAATCTCGCGTCATCCCCCCGCCACACGCCCGCGAAAAAAAGAGACCGGATACCACGGGGCGTGGCATCCGGTCTCAGAATGTTGCGGGTACGCGGTGCTAGAGGACGTCGCCCCGGCCGGTCAGCTTCAGCGCGTCGACGACGCCTTTCACGCGCTGGGCGTTCTCGCTGGTGGTCACGAGCAGGGCGTCGGGGGTGTCGACCACGACGATGTCGCGCACGCCGATGAGGCTGATCACGCGCTTCGTCTGCGAGACGACGATGCCGCTGGAGGCGTCGGAGAGGACGCGCGCGTCTTCACCGAGGATGGCGAGTTCGTTCCGACCGCCCGACGAGTTGAGCTTGGACAGGCTCGCGAAATCGCCCACGTCGTCCCAGTCGAAGTGCCCGGGGATGACCGCGAGGCGGCCCTTCTCCGCGGCGGGCTCGGCGACGGAATAGTCGATGGCGATCTTCTTCAGCCCCGGCCAGATGCGGTCGACCGCGGGGCCGCGACGATCGCGGTCGTCCCACGCCTCGGCGAGCTCGAGCAGACCCGCGTGGAGCTCGGGCTCGTTGACGGCGAGCTCGGCGAGCAGGACGTCGGCGCGGGTGATGAACATGCCCGCGTTCCAGAGGTAGGCCCGGTCGGCGAAGTACTCCTTCGCCGTGTCGAGGTCGGGCTTCTCGACGAAGCGCTCGACCAGGTAGGCCTCGGGGGCACCGTCGACGATGAGCTCGCCGGCCTGCTTGATGTAGCCGAATCCGACGGACGGCTCGGCGGGCTGGATGCCGATCGTGCAGATGTATCCCTCGCGCGCGACCGCGACGGCCTGGCGCACGGCGAACTCGAACTGGCGGGTCTGCCGGATGACGTGATCGGCCGCGAACGAGCCGATGATGACGTCGGGCTCACGACGGACGAGGATGGCCGCGGCGAGGCCGATCGCGGCCGAGGAGTCGCGCGGCTCGGACTCGAGGAAGACGTTGTGGTCGGGCACACCCGGAAGCTCGCGCTCGACGGCGGCACGGTGGGCACGGCCGGTGACGACCGCGATGCGACCCTCGCCCGAGAGCGGGGCGAGCCGGTCCCAGGTGTCGCGCAGCAGGGTCTGCCCCGACCCGGTCAGGTCGTGCAGGAACTTGGGCGCGTCGGCGCGCGAGAGGGGCCAGAGGCGGCTGCCGATCCCTCCGGCGGGGATCACGGCGTAGAAGTCGTCGATAGCGGGGTCTGCCATGGCTTCGACCCTAGCGGTCGCACCTGCGAGCGCACGGAGGCTCCGCACGGGCCGGCGCCGACGCGAGCGGCATCCGCAGATATCTCGATATCGAGAGAGTCTTAGGCGGCCCTAATCCCCGCCGTTCATAGGCCGGACGTAGTATTCAGTGGCGCCCGTGTGACGCTGGGAGCCCGTGCGGGCCCCACACCGTGTTCGATCAGGGAGGACGACCGTGTCAGCACCAGCACGTGCCACGCCGTCGGTGAAAGAGACCACCTCGAAGAGGCCCCGCGGCACTCTCTACCGGGGCCGCGAAGGCATGTGGTCGTGGGTTCTGCACCGCATCACCGGTGTCGCCATCTTCTTCTTCCTCCTGGTGCACATCCTCGACACGGCGCTCATCCGGGTCTCCCCCGAGGCCTACGACGCTGTCATCGGCACCTACAAGAATCCGATCATGGGTCTCGGCGAGGTGGCCCTGGTCGGCGCGATCGCTTACCACGCGTTCAACGGCCTGCGCATCATCCTCGTCGACTTCTGGCCCTGGGCCACGCGCCACCAGCGCCAGCTGTGGTGGGGCGTGCTCGGCCTCTGGGTCGTCACCATGCTCGGCTTCACGCCGCGCCACCTCATCAACGTCTTCAGCGCCGTCACCGGGAGCCACTGATGTCCGTCGCCCAAGAAGCCGCCACGATCCCCGCGCCCCGCACGCCCAGCGTGCGGAAGAAGGGCTCCAACCTCGAGAAGTGGGGCTGGATCTACATGCGCGCCTCCGGCGTGCTGCTGATCGTCCTGATCTTCGGCCACCTCTTCGTCAACCTCATGACCGGCGAGGGCATCCATCAGATCGACTTCGCCTTCGTCGCGGGCAAGCTCGCTTCGCCGTTCTGGCAGTGGTGGGACGTCCTCATGCTGTGGCTGGCTCTCATCCACGGCGCCAACGGCATGCGCACGATCGTCAACGACTACGTCGGCAACGCCACCGTCCGCAAGATCCTCATCGGGTCGCTGTGGACGTCGGCCGGGTTCCTCATCCTGCTCGGCACGCTCGTCGTCTTCACCTTCGACCCCTGCCTCGGTGTGACCGAGAGCAGCTCCCTGTGGGACGTGTGCCAGTCGGCCTGAGCCGGCGGCATCCCTTCTTCCCCTGACAGCAGAGGTATTGCACACGTGAGCACTCAGACCGCTTCGGACTCGATCGTCAAGGACGGCGTCCACTACCACCAGTTCGACGTCGTGATCGTCGGCGCCGGCGGCGCCGGCATGCGCGCGGCCATCGAGGCCGGCCCGGGGGCGAAGACAGCCGTCATCTCGAAGCTGTACCCCACCCGCTCGCACACCGGCGCGGCGCAGGGCGGCATGGCCGCGGCGCTCGCCAACGTCGAAGAGGACTCGTGGGAGTGGCACACCTTCGACACCATCAAGGGCGGCGACTACCTCGTCGACCAAGACGCCGCGGAGATCCTCGCCAAAGAGGCCATCGACGCCGTCATCGACCTCGAGAACATGGGCCTGCCCTTCAACCGCACCCCCGAGGGCAAGATCGACCAGCGTCGCTTCGGCGGTCACACGGCCGATCACGGCAAGACTCCCGTGCGCCGCGCGTGCTACGCGGCCGACCGCACGGGCCACATGATCCTGCAGACGCTGTTCCAGAACTGCGTCAAGCTCGGCATCAACTTCTTCAACGAGTTCTACGTGCTCGACCTCGTCACGGTGAAAGATGCCGCGGGCAAGACGCAGGTCGCCGGCGTCGTGGCCTACGACCTGGCCACCGGTGAGCTGCACGTCTTCCAGTCCAAGGCCGTGATCTTCGCGACCGGCGGCTTCGGAAAGATCTTCAAGACCACCTCCAACGCCCACACCCTCACCGGTGACGGCGTGGGCATCGTGTGGCGCAAGGGCCTGCCGCTCGAGGACATGGAGTTCTTCCAGTTCCACCCGACCGGTCTCGCCGGTCTCGGCATCCTGCTGACCGAAGGTGCCCGCGGCGAAGGCGCGATCCTGCGCAACGCGAGCGGTGAGCGCTTCATGGAGCGCTACGCCCCGACCATCAAGGACCTCGCACCGCGTGACATCGTCGCTCGCTGCATGGTGCAGGAAGTGGCCGAGGGCCGCGGCGCCGGCCCCCACCGCGACTACGTGCTGCTGGACTGCACGCACCTGGGCGCCGAGGTCCTCGAGACCAAGCTCCCCGACATCACCGAGTTCGCCCGCACCTACCTGGGTGTCGACCCGGTCGTCGAGCCGGTCCCGGTCATGCCGACCGCGCATTACGCGATGGGCGGCATCCCCACCAACATCAAGGCAGAGGTGCTGGCCGACAACGACACCGTCGTCCCCGGCCTCTACGCCGCCGGCGAGTGCGCGTGCGTCTCGGTGCACGGCTCGAACCGTCTCGGCACCAACTCGCTGCTCGACATCAACGTCTTCGGCAAGCGCGCCGGCCGCAACGCGGTCGAGTACGTCAAGACCGCCGATTTCGTGCCGCTCCCCGAAGACCCGGCCGCCGAGGTGCGCGGCCTGATCGAGGGCCTGCGAAGCAACTCGGGCACAGAGCGCATCGCCGTGCTCCGCAAGACGCTGCAGGACGAGATGGACAAGGGTGCGCAGGTCTTCCGCACGCACGAGTCCCTCGCGCACGTGATGGACGTCATCGCCGACCTGCGCGAGCGCTACAAGAACATCCACGTCGACGACAAGGGCAAGCGCTTCAACACCGACCTGCTCGAGGCCGTCGAGCTCGGCTTCCTGCTCGACCTCGCCGAGGTCGTCGTGTACTCGGCGCAGAACCGCGAAGAGAGCCGCGGCGGTCACATGCGCGACGACTTCCCCACGCGCGACGACGAGAACTACATGCAGCACACCATGGCGTACCTGTCGGGCGACCCCCACTCGTCGCACCCGGCCGATCACATCGAACTCGGTTGGAAGCCCGTGGTGTTCACCAAGAACGAGGCCGGGGAGCTGCGCTACCCGCCCCTGGAGAGGAAGTACTGAGATGGCATCCACCGTCATCGAGCAGGTCGACACCTCGGACGAGGTCGCCGAGACCCCCGAAGACACGGGGATCCAGTCGTTCCTCGTCACCTTCAACATCCGCCGCTTCGACCCCGAGGTCGACGACGAGCCCCGCTGGGTCGACTACGACGTGGAGCTGTACTCCACCGACCGCGTGCTCGACGCGCTGCACAAGATCAAGTGGGAGGTCGATGGCTCGCTGTCGTTCCGCCGCTCGTGCGCGCACGGCATCTGCGGCTCCGACGCGATGCGCATCAACGGTCGCAACCGCCTCGCCTGCAAGACGCTGATCAAGGATCTCGACATCTCGCAGCCGATCTACGTCGAGGCGATCAAGGGCCTGCCCCTCGAGAAGGACCTCATCGTCGACATGGAGCCGTTCTTCGCCTCCTACCGCGAGGTGCAGCCCTTCCTGATCTCGAACTCGAAGCCCGAGCCCGGCAAGGAGCGCGTGCAGTCGATCGTCGACCGTGAGGTCTTCGACGACACCACCAAGTGCATCCTGTGCGCCGCGTGCACCTCGTCGTGCCCCGTGTTCTGGACGGACGGCCAGTACTTCGGCCCCGCCGCGATCGTCAACGCGCACCGCTTCATCTTCGACTCGCGCGACGACGCCGGAGATGTGCGCCTCGACATCCTCAACGACAAAGAGGGCGTGTGGCGTTGCCGCACGACCTTCAACTGCACCGAGGCCTGCCCCCGCGGCATCGAGGTCACCAAGGCCATCGCCGAGGTCAAGCAGGCCGTCCTCCGCGGCGGTCGCTGACTCTCACTCCCTCGAACGGCGGGTGCGCTCCGGCGCCCCGCCGTTCGGCGTTCTCGGGGGTCGCACACGGATCGCGGATGCCGTGGCCTGTCCGCGGAGCGGGAGTCGCGGCATCCATTCATTAGGCTTTCACAGTGACCGAGAACCGCCACGACCCGCGGCCGCTGCCCGCGGTGCGCGACGACGACGCCTCGCTGCGCGAGCGGCTCGAGGCGGCGCAGACCGCCGTTCGGGAACGCCTCGACGAGCCCATTGCCCGTGCGGCGAAGATCGCGCAGTGGTTCCCGATCCGGGTGTGGCGGCACTTCTTGCAGCACAACGGATTCCTGCTCGCGGCGGGCATGAGCTACCAGGGCCTGTTCGCCGTGTTCTCGGCCCTGTACCTGGCGTTCGCGGGTGTCGGGATCTGGCTGGGCGGAAGCAAGACCGCGATCGACGGTCTCATCCACATCGTCAACAGCTACATCCCCGGGATCATCAGCAAGAACGGTCTCGTCGATCGCGAGCAGGTGGAGGCCGTCGCGCAGGAGAGCGGGCGGCTTCTGACCATAACCGGCATCGTGGCCGTCGTCGTGGTCGTGTGGACGGCGATCGGCTTCGTGACCTTCACCCGACGCGCGGTACGCGACACCTTCGGACTCCCCTTCGACCTGCGCAACTACGTGCTGTTGAAGGCCCGTGATCTCGTCGCCTCGCTCCTGTTCGGGATCGCCCTGCTGGTGGGGGCTCTGCTGGGTTCGATCACCACCGGCGCCGTCGACCTGGTGTTCGGTCTCATCGGGTGGGACCGCGAGACCCTCGGCTGGTCGGCGGGCGCGCGGATCGTCTCGCTCGTGGTGGCTTTCGGCGTCAACACCGTGGCCCTCGCTTCGCTCTTCCGCTTCCTCACGGGCACCACGCTGACCTGGCGTCGCACGTGGCCGGGCGCGATCGTCGGCGCCACGGGCATGGTCGTGCTGCAGGTCGCCGCGGGCTTCCTCTTCGTCTACACGCCGTCGAACCCCTTGCTGGCCACCTTCACCGTGCTCATCGGGTTCCTGTTGTGGTTCCGCTTCATCGGGATCGTGATCCTCGTCTCGGCCGCCTGGATCGCCGTCGCCGCGAGCGACCGCGACGTTCCCCTGCGCTCCCCCGAGGACCGGCTCGCGATGGAACAGGCGGCTCTCGTCATCGCCGCCCAGGTCGGGGTGCGCGAGGCCGAGAAGGACCTCGCGCTGTCGCGCTGGCCGTGGCGCTGGAGCGCGAGGCGAAAGCTCGACGCGGCGGAGAAGCAGCTGGCACGCGCACGGGCCGACGTCCCCGCGCCGCGCCGCGTGTCGCTCATCCCCGATTGAGCGGGGCTCGCGTCCTCCCCCGCGCGATCTCGATGTCGGAGGCCTTCGTTAGGCTCGGACGGTGGCCCGTTCCGTACGTATCGTCTCCGTCAACGTCAATGGCATCCGTGCCGCCGTCCGCAAGGGCATGACCGAGTGGCTCGACGCCTCGGGCGCCGACATCGTGGCTCTGCAAGAGGTGCGCGCGACCGCCGATCAGCTGGCCGAGGCCCTGCCCGGGTGGGAGATCGTCAACGACGAGGCCCTGCAGAAGGGCCGCGCGGGCGTCGCCATCATCAGCCGCCTGCCCGGCGTCGAGACCCGAACGCACCTCGGTCCCGAGCCGCTCGATGCCTCCGGCCGGTGGATCGAGACCGACTTCGACATCGACGGCGAGACCGTCACGATCGTCAGCGCCTACGTGCACAGCGGCGAGGTCGACACCCCCAAGCAGGACGCCAAGTGGTTGTTCCTCGATGCGATGGAGCGTCGCCTCCCCGAGCTCAAGGCCGAGCGAGAGCTGGCCCTGGTGGTGGGCGACCTCAACGTCGGTCACCGCGAGCTCGACATCAAGAACTGGCGAGGCAACCGCAAGAACGCCGGCTTCCTCCCCCGCGAGCGCGCGTACCTCGACCGCTTCTTCGGGCCCGAGGGCGAGACGGTCGAGGGCGTCGACGGCTCGATCGGCACGGGCCTGGGCTGGATCGATGTGGGCCGCCGCGCGGTCGGCGAAGTAGACGGGCCCTACACGTTCTGGTCGATGCGCGGCAAAGCATTCGACACCGACAGCGGCTGGCGCATCGACTACCACGTCGCCACGCCATCCCTCGCCGAGCGGGTGACGTCGTACACGGTCGAGCGTGCCCCCTCGTACGACACCCGGTGGAGCGACCACGCACCGGTGATCGTGGACTACACGCTCGGGGGCTGACGGCAGCTCGCGGACGCCGGGGGCCGGCATCCACTCGCCTGCCCGTCCTCTTGCCGTCGGCCCACCGGGGCGGATCGACCGGGGGCGGAGGGGCTGCCGCCTCGGCACCTAGGATCGAGGGGTGACCCAGCAGCGCCTCTACTCCGGAATGCAGCCCTCCGCCGACAGCCTCCAGATCGGCAACTACATCGGGGCCCTGCTGCAGTGGCGCGACCTCCAAGACGAGTACGACGCCTTCTTCTCGGTCGTCGACCTGCACGCCCTGACGCAGCCCGGCGATCCCGCCGAACGCCGCGAGAAGACCCGTCGCACCGCCGCCCAGTACATTGCCGCCGGTATCGAGCCCTCTCGCTCGACCCTGTACGTGCAGTCGCACGTGCCGGCGCACGCCGAACTGCAGTGGGTGCTGTCGACCCTCACCGGTTTCGGCGAGGCCGGGCGGATGACGCAGTTCAAGGACAAGTCGGCGCGCTACGGCACGGATGCCACCAACGTCGGCCTCTTCACCTATCCGGTGCTGATGGCCGCCGACATCCTGCTGTACCAGACCGACGTCGTGCCCGTCGGCGACGACCAGAAGCAGCACATCGAGCTCACGCGCGACCTCGCCGAGCGCTTCAACCAGCGCTTCGGCGAGACCTTCACGGTTCCGAAGCCCGTCATCCGGCGCGAGACCGCCCGCATCTACGACCTGCAGAACCCGACGTCGAAGATGTCGAAATCGGCCGAGTCCGACGCGGGCGTGCTGTGGCTGCTCGACGACCCCAAGGTCAGCGCGAAGAAGATCATGCGCGCGGTCACCGACTCCGAGGGCGCGGTGCGCTTCGACCGCGACGAGAAGCCGGGCGTCTCGAACCTGCTGGTGATCTACTCGGCCCTGACGGGTCGCGACGTCACCTCGATCGAGGACGAGTACGCCGGGCGCGGGTACGGCGATTTCAAGAAGGGCCTGGCCGAGGTCGTCGTGAACGAGTTCGAGCCCGTGCGCACCCGAGCCCTCGAGCTCCTCGACGACCCCGCCGAGCTCGACCGCGTGCTGGCCGTGAACGCCGGCAAGGCCGCCTCGGTCGCCGAGAAGACCCTCACGGATGTGTACGACCGGATCGGTCTGCTGCGCCGCGGCTGACCCATCCCCTCCGACGCCCGCACGCCCTCCCGGGTCGTGCGGGCGTCGTCGTTCCCGTGTCCGGGTCCCTTGGCGTGTGGCAGGGGAATCGGATCGGTGCACCAGAATCGGACCCCGGGCTCGTCGGCATCCGGTTCTGGCGCGCCGATCCGGTCCTGCGAGGCGCAGGCTCCACGCCCGCCGGTAGCGTGGCCGAATGGAACCGGAGACCCTGCGCACGTCCCGCCTCGAGCTGTCCACGCCCCGCGCCGGCGATGTCGCCGCCATTCACGAAGAGTGCCAGGATGCCGCGATCCAGCGCTTCACGACCGTTCCGTCTCCCTATTTGCTCGCCGATGCCGAAGCGTTCGTCGAGCTCGCCCACCGGTGGTGGGCCGAGGGTTCGGAGGCGACCTGGGCGATCCGGCTCGACGAACGCCTGGTCGGGATGGTGGGCCTGGCCAAGCTGCCGAGCGGCGCCCCGGAGATCGGGTACTGGGTGTCGTCGAGCGTGCGCGGGCGCGGCGTCGCGAGAGAGGCGGTACGAGCGGTGATCGATTGGGCCTTCTCCCCCGCGCGTCCGGAACTGGCGCGCGTCGAGTGGCGCGCGGTCGTCGGCAACGTCGGGTCGGCGCGCGTCGCGCGGTCCCTCGGCTTCCGCTACGAGGGGCTGCTACGCCAGGCGCACGTCAACTCGCTCGGTCGTTCCGACCTGTGGGTCGCCGGCCTGCTGCGCGGCGACGACCGCCGACCCGTGAGCTGGCCGGTGGGTTGAGCCCCTTCCGGGACACCGGCGCAAGGCCCGACCCGATCTCGGAGGGCGGTGGCACCATGTATTCATGCCGGAGATGCCAGAGGTCGAAGGGCTCGTCGAGTTCCTGCGGGGGCGACTCGCGGGGCTCCGTTTCGAGAGAGCGACCGTGTCGGCCATCAACGCCCTCAAGACGTACGACCCGCCCCTGACCGATCTGGTCGGCGCCCAGGTAACGACCGTCGACCGGCACGGCAAGTTCGTCGACGTGGCGACCGACGGCGGCATCCACCTCGTCTTCCATCTCGCCAAGGCGGGCTGGCTGCGGTGGTACGACGCACTGCCGACGACCCTCATCAAACCCGGCAAGACCCCGATCGCGCTGCGCGTCGGCTTCGACGACGGATCGGGCTTCGACCTCACCGAGGCAGGAACGAAGAAGTCGCTGGCGGTCTACGCCGTGACCGATCCGGCTGAGGTACCGGGCATCGCCCGTCTCGGCCCCGACCCGCTCGACGACGATTTCGGTCGAGCCGAGTTCGGCGCGCTGCTCACGGTGCGCCGCACGCAGATCAAGGGAGTGCTGCGCGACCAGACGATCATCGCGGGGGTCGGAAACGCCTACTCCGACGAGATCTTGCACGCGGCCAAGATGTCGCCGTACGCCCTGGCGGCCAACCTCTCCGACGAAGAGGTGGATCACCTCTTCGCAGCCATGACCACGACTCTCGCCGAAGCGATCACCGCGGCGCGGGGGAAGCCGCCTGCGGAACTCAAAGACGCGAAGCGCCACGGCATGCGCGTGCACGGCCGCCGAGGTGAGGCGTGCCCGGTGTGCGGCGACGAGGTACGCAGCGTGTTCTTCGCCGACAACTCCCTCGAGTACTGCCCCACCTGTCAGACCGGCGGCAAGCTCCTGGCCGACCGGCGCTTGTCGCGGTTGCTCAAGTAGCTAGGGGCATCGACCGTCGACTGCTCGAAACGTCGCCGTATGACCGGGAATGAAACCGCGGAGGGCACGTTGAGTAGGATCAGAAGTGCAAAAACGTGCTCCGGGGTCGGTGAGAATCCGAACCGGCGGTGATAGTCCGCGAACCCTGCCGCTCACGCGGGAGGGCCGATCCGGTGGAATTCCGGGACCGACGGTGATGCGAGGGTCAGCTCTCGCTAGTCCGGATAGGAGGCAGCACGGATGGCGCGACGCGCCTTCCCGCTGGCCCTGCCCCGATTCCGCGGGAAGGACAAGGAAATGGCATCCGCCGTCGAGATCGACGCCATGCGGCGAGCGCTGCAGCTCGCCCGGCGCGGGCCGCGCGGGCTGAATCCCCAGGTGGGTGCCGTGATCCTCTCCCCCGCCGGAGAGATCCTCGCCGAGGGTTACCACCGCGGCGCCGGCACCGCGCACGCCGAGGTCGACGCCCTCTCGCGGTTGTCGCCGGATGCCGCGCGCGGCGCCACCGCCGTCGTCACCCTCGAGCCCTGCAATCACACCGGTCGCACCGGACCCTGTGCACTCGCGCTCATCGAGGCCGGCATCGGCCGCGTCGTCTACGCCCTGGACGACCCGACCGACGCCGCGTCGGGTGGGGCAGACCGACTGCGCGCGGCCGGGGTCGACGTCGAGAGCGGGGCGGAGCGCGAGGCGGCCGAAGCGCTCGTGCACGACTGGGCCGTCCTCAAGCGCACCGGTCGCCCGCACGTCACCGTCAAGTGGGCGCAGAGCCTCGACGGTCGCGCCGCCGCCGACGACGGCTCGAGCCAGTGGATCACCGGTCCCGCCGCGCGTCGCGACGTGCACGCCCGACGCGCCCGGGCCGATGCGATCATCGCCGGTACGGGAACCGTGCGAGCCGACGATCCGGCACTGACCGCGCGCGCCGATGACGGCTCCCTGCTCGGGACCCAGCCCGTGCCCGTGGTCGTCGGTCGCAGCGAGACGGCCCCGGATGCCGCCGTCCGCCGCCACCCGCGCACGCCCCTGTTCTACGACTCGCACGACCTGGCCGCCGTGCTCGCCGACCTGGGCGAGAAGGGGATCCAGCGGGTGTTCGTGGAAGGCGGGCCGACGCTTGCAAGCGCCGTCGTCCGCGCCGGTCTCGCCGACGAACTGCTGGTCTACCTCGCTCCCGTGCTGCTGGGCGGCTCGCGCCTCGCCCTCGGCGACGTGGGGGTGCCCACCATCGCGGATGCCCGTCGGCTGGCCGTGGCATCCGTCCAGAACCTCGGTGACGATCTGCTGATCGTCGCCCACCCCAGCTCGGATCGAGAGGGAGAATCCTGATGTTCACCGGAATCGTGGAAGAGATCGGTGCCGTCACCGCCGTCGAACCCTCGGGCGACGGCGTGCGGCTGACGTTGCGCGCCCCCCTCTCGGTATCGGATGCCGGCCACGGCGATTCGATCTCGGTCAGCGGCGTGTGCCTCACGGTCGTCGAACAGGGCGAGGACTGGTTCACCGCCGACGTCATGAAGCAGACCCTCGACATGTCGACCCTCGCCGATGTCGCTCCGGGGCGCCCGGTGAACCTCGAGCGCGCCACCGCGGCCCACGGTCGCCTGGGCGGTCACATCGTGCAGGGGCACATCGACGGCACCGGCGTGGTGCGCGACGTGCGGCCCGGAGCCCAGTGGAGCGTCGTGCGGGTCGGCATCCCGGCCCACCTCGCTCCCCTCGTGGTCGACAAGGGGTCCATCGCGATCGACGGTGTCTCGCTCACGGTGAGCGCCGTCAGCGAGGCCGACGAAGTCGAGCCCTGGCTCGAGGTGTCTCTCATTCCCGAGACCCTCGAGGCGACGACGCTCGGCCGCGCCGAGGCCGGCACCCCCGTCAACCTCGAGACCGACATCCTCGCGCGCCACGTCCAGCGCATGCTCGCCTTCCGTACGACAGAGAATCCCGCGGCGACCGCCGCACAGACCGAGAGGGGCTCCCGATGAGCCTGTCCACCATCCCCGAGGCCCTCGAGGCCCTTCGTCAGGGTCGCCCGATCCTGGTCGCCGACGACGAGAACCGCGAGAACGAGGGAGACGTCATCCTCTCTGCGCAGCTGGCCACCCCCGAGGCCCTCGCGTGGACCGTGCGGTGGTCGAGCGGGTACGTGTGCGCGCCCATGCCGGCCGAGTGGGCCGACCGTCTCGACCTGCCGCCCATGGTCGAGGTCAACCAGGATGCCCGCGGCACCGCGTACACGGTGAGCGTCGACGCCGCGACCGGTGTGACCACCGGCATCAGCGCTGCCGACCGCGCGCGCACGCTGAACGTGCTGGCCGACCCCGAATCGGTCCCGACGAGCGTCATCCGCCCGGGTCACGTCCTGCCGCTGCGCGCCGTCGACGGCGGCGTCCGCGAACGCGCCGGTCACACCGAGGCCGCGGTCGACCTCATGCGCCTCGCGGGCCTGGAGCCCGTCGGCGCGATCGCCGAGGTCGTGGCCGAGGACGGCAGCATGATGCGCCTGCCCGGGCTCTTCGAGCTCGGCGAGCGCGACGGCATCCCGGTCATCACGATCGAGCAGCTCATCGGTTACCTGAACGACACCGATCCGCTGCCGGCGACCGCCCCCGCGCGACGCCGCGTGAGCCTGCGCGCCGAGTCGAACGTCCCCACCTCGCACGGCACGTTCCGCTTCCTCGCCTACAAGGACCGCATCACCGGCACCGACCACCTCGCGGTGGTCTCGGGCGACCTCACCGAGAAGGCTCCTTTGGTGCGCGTGCACTCGGAGTGCCTCACGGGCGAGGCGTTCGGCTCGCTCAAGTGCGAGTGCGGTCCCCAGCTCGAGGCGGCGCTCGACACGATCGACCGCGACGGCGGCATCGTCATCTACATGCGCGGTCACGAGGGTCGCGGCATCGGCCTCATCAACAAGCTGCGCGCGTACAACCTGCAGGAGCGCGGCCTCGACACCGTCGACGCCAACCTCGCTCTGGGCCTGCCCGCCGATGCGCGCGACTATGCCGCGGCCGCCGGCATCCTGTCGGACCTCGGGGTCGACAAGGTGCGCCTGCTGACCAACAACACCGACAAGGTCGCGCAGCTGCGCGGCTTCGGTCTGGACGTCGTCGAGCAGGTTCCGCTGCTCGTGGGCGTGGGGCCCAACAACCACCAGTACCTCGAGACGAAGCGCGACCGCATGGGCCACGTCATCGCCGAGGACGACCTGCGCGACGCCCTCGCGCACATGAAGGAAGAGAGCGCCTGATGGCTGGCAGTGGAGCACCCGAGACCGGCGGCATCGACGCGTCGGGCCTGAACGTCGTCGTGATCGCGGGAACGTGGCACGAGGTCATCACCGACGGGCTGATCGCCGGAGCGAAGCGGGTGCTGGATGCCACGGGCGCGACGTACCGCGTCGTGCGGGTGCCCGGTTCGTTCGAGCTGCCCGTGGCCGCTCGCGCGGCCTTCGAGGGCGGGGCGGATGCCGTGGTCGCCCTCGGCGTGATCATCCGGGGCGGGACGCCGCACTTCGAGTTCGTCTCGTCTGCGGCGACCGACGGTCTCACGCGCGTGGCGATCGACGCGGGCAAGCCCGTCGGCTTCGGGGTGCTGACCCTCGACGACGAGCAGCAGGGTCTCGACCGCGCGGGCCTGGCCGGCTCGAAGGAGGACAAGGGCGAGGAGGCCGCCGACGCGGCCCTGCGCACGGCGTTGGTGCTGCGCGACCTGCGCGGCTGACGCGCGGCGGCGGCGGCGGCCGCCCCTCGTCTCATTCACCGATGATTTGTCTTTTCGTTTTCTGGACGCCGTTCAAAAAACGAGGCATGCGTCTTAACTTCTTCTCGTCAGTGTTCGCCGGCGACCCGAGCACGACCCGGGCTCCGACGGACTCATCGCCCACGAAGGAGAAGAAACCATGGTGGAACTGAGTCGACGCGGTCTGATCCTGGGGGGCGCAGCGAGCATCGCCGGCGCTGCTGCCCTCCCGCTCTTCGGACCGCCTCTCGCGGCGAACGCCGCCGCGGAATACCTGGAATGCACGTTCTCGGGATTGCCGGGCGGCGACACCCTCACCTTCACCAACTACGGCGTCGACCGGGTCATGGCGACCTGGACCCGCGACGGCCAGATCCTCGAGCAGAACCGTCTCGATTGGAAAGGCGACGGCACCGACCTCCGGTGGTGGAACCGCGATCCGCACCAGGGGCGCGTCCTGCCGTCGTACCCGATCGACCCGCAGACCGGGATCTTCAGCGAGGCCCGCGGCGACGAGCAGTACCGGATCAACGTCAACGGCTTCGGCATCATCGTCATGCGGGGCGCCGGACAGATCGTGCGCTTCCAGGTCGTCGGCAACAACGGACGCCACCACTACGGCGAGGCTCCCCGCAACGGCTCGCCCGCCGCGGTCTCACGCCTGCTCGACACATTCATCGATCAGACCCACACGCTGAACAACCAGTTCACCGCCTACCAGACCGCCGTGCGCCAATACGTGGGGATCGGCATGGCGTCGCTGGCGACCGGCATCGCACTGCTGGTGGTCAACGGCGCGAACCCGGTCGCGGCGATCGCCTTCGTCGCCACCGTGACCGCGGTCGGCATCAACGGCATCGCCAACATCCGCAACGCCCAGAACGCCTACATGGGCACGTACAACAACATGATCACGACGTTCAACCGGATCACCGAGGCGCTCGGGTTCGGGGCCGTCGACATCCCCTACTTCAACATCGGCGCCGTTACCTGGAACAACGCCGCGCAGCAGCGCCGGCCGTCGCCCAGCTACGTGCTCTTCCCCGCTTCGGGGTCGAACGGCTGAGACGCTCCGGCGCGTCGATGGCGCGTCGCCTCGGCGGCGCGCCATCGCGCCGGGCGGGCGGGGCGGGCGGGCGGGGCGGGCACCACGGCCGCAGCCCCCGGATGCCATGGCGCTGAGGGCGGCCTTGCTGGCGACGGCACCGCGGTTTCTCTAACGTGACGGACATGGAGATCCTGCGCAGCGTCGTCGTCCTCGTCCACCTCGTCGGCTTCGCCATCCTCTTCGGCGCGTGGGTCGTCGAGGCCGTGGCCCGCCGCGTACGCGTCACGCAGGTGATGAACTACGCGCTCGTCATCTCCCTGGTCACCGGTCTCGCCCTCTCCGCGCCGTGGGGCCTCGACCACGACCTCAACTACGCCAAGATCGGCATCAAGCTGGTCGTGCTGATCGTGATCGGCGCACTGCTGGGCATCGGATCGGCCCGTCAGAAGCGCACGGGCACGCTTTCCCCCGCGATCTTCTGGCCCATCGGCATCCTGACGCTGCTCAACGCCGGTCTCGCGGTCGTCTGGCACTGACGAGACCGGCGTCCGGCGTCCGCTCAGCGCGCGCATAGACTGGAGGGTCTAGACGCCCCTCACTCGGGGACGTTCCCGGTGCTCCTTCGCGCACCCGCTCACACACACCCCCGTGATCGCGGCGCGCCACCGCTGCGCCCCATCCCGGACGCGATTGATCGACCTTCTCGTCAGGCAGTCATGACCACCTCCTCCCCCTCCACCCGATCGGCCTCAGCACCCGCGAACCCGCGTTCGCGCGTCATCACCGCGAGCCTCATCGGCACCACGATCGAGTTCTACGACTTCTACGCGTACGCCACCGCCGCGGTCCTCGTCTTCCCGATCCTCTTCTTCCCGACCGGCAACGAGACCACCTCGCTGCTGCTGTCGTTCAGCGTCTTCGGCGCCGCCATGGTCGCGCGCCCCCTCGGCGCGATCGTCTTCGGTCACTTCGGAGACCGCTTCGGACGCAAGGCCACCCTCGTGGCCTCTCTGCTCACGATGGGTGTCGCCACCTTCCTGATCGGCTGCCTGCCCACCTTCAACGAGATCGGCGTGTGGGCCGCCGTGCTGCTGCTGATCATGCGTCTCGCGCAGGGCTTCGCGCTCGGCGGCGAATGGTCGGGCGCGGCCCTCGTCGCGACCGAGAACGCCCCCAAGGGCAAGCGCGCCCTGTTCGGCACGTTCCCCCAGCTGGGCGCCCCGATCGGGTTCATCATCGCCAACACGGTGTTCCTCGTCATCAACTTCGCACTGCCGCACCCGGACGGCACCGCTCAGCGGTCCGTGGAGTTCTTGACCTGGGGTTGGCGCGTGCCGTTCCTGTTCTCGGCCGTCATGGTCATCGTCGGCCTCTACGTGCGCCTCAAGCTCGTCGAGAGCGAGTCGTTCGCCAAGGCCGAGAAGAGCGGCGCGATCCGCAAGTTCCCGCTCGGCGAGGTCATCCGCCGCAATTGGAAGCAGCTGATCCTCGGCACCTTCATCATGCTGGCCACCTACGTGCTCTTCTACCTGATGACGAGCTTCACCCTGTCGTACGGCACCAAGCCCACCGCCGAGGGCGCGGCCGCCGCGGCGGAGAAGGCCGGCACCGCGTTCAACGCCGCCACATACGTTCCCGGCCTCGGCTTCGGCTACACCGACTTCGTCATCATGCAGATCATCGGTGTCGTCTTCTTCGGCGTCTTCACCATGCTCTCCGGCCCGGTGGCCGACGCGATCGGTCGCAAGCGACTGCTGATCGGCGTGACGATCGGCATCATCGTGTTCGGTCTGCTGTTCTCGGTGTTCCTCCTGCCCGCCGCCGATGCGAAGTTCACCGGCGCCCTCGTGCAGGCGTTCCTCGTCTTCGGGTTCCTGCTCATGGGCGCGACGTTCGGCCCGATGGGCGCGGTCCTGCCGGAGCTGTTCCCGACCAACACCCGCTACACCGGCTCGGCCATCTCGTACAACGTCTCGTCGATCCTCGGTGCGGCCCTCGCGCCGATCGTCGCCGTGGCGCTGTGGGCGGCCGGAGACGGCAACCCGTGGCTGGTGGGCCTGTACCTCTCGGCCATGGGCGTGCTGACCCTCATCGCGCTCGTGCTCTCGCCCGAGACGAAGGACGTCGACTACGACGACAACATCGCCGCCGGAGCGACCGCGCCGTAACGCGTCCGCCCTCGACACACCGGATGCCACGGGGCCTGTGCCTCGTGGCATCCGGCGTTCTGCTCATCGCCGAGAAAGGCGACCGACGGGGTCGGTGGCGCGAGGTACGGTCGAAGCAACCCCATTTTCTTCCCGAGGTGAGCATGTCCGTTCCCGCTCCCGCGCGCGGTCGGCGCGGTCGCCGTGTGCCCGAGGGCCCGCGCGCGTCGTTCCGTCAGCTGCTGCCCTTCCTTCTCGAGCACAAGCGCACGCTCGCCGTCGTCGGGGTGCTCAGCGTCCTCGGCGCCGCCGCCACCCTCGCGCAGCCCCTACTCGTGGGCCAGGTCATCTCCCGCGTGCAGAACGCCGTCCCGCTGGGAGCCCTCGTGTGGCTGCTGGTCGTGTTCGTCGTGCTCTCGTCGGTCATCTCGGGCTTCCAGCACTATCTGCTGCAGCGCACGGGCACCGCGGTCGTCTTCTCGAGCCGGCGCCGGCTCATCGGACGCATCCTGCGCCTGCCCATCAGCGAGTTCGACGCCCGTCGGACGGGCGACCTCGTCTCGCGCGTGGGCACGGACACAACGCTGCTGTATGCCGTGCTCACGCAGGGATTCGCGGATGCCGTGGGCAACGCCCTCATCCTCGTCGGGGCGGTCATCGCGATGGCGTTCATCGACCCGCTGCTGCTCGTGCTCATCGTGGTGGTCGTGGGTGCCTCGCTCGCGGTGGTCGTGCTGCTGAGCACACGTATCCGCGCGGCCTCCGCCGTCCAGCAGGCCAAGGTCGGCGAGCTGTCGTCGGGAGTCGAGCGGGCGGTGGGCTCGATCCGCACCATCCGCGCGTCGGGAGCCACCGATCGCGAGATCGCCGCCGTCACCGAGGACGCCACCGCCGCCTACGCGGCGGGGGTGCGCATCGCGCGCGTCTCGGCGCTGATCGTGCCGATCGCCTTCGTCGCCCTGCAGGTGTCGCTGTTGGTCGTGCTCGGCGTCGGCGGGTACCGCGTGGCATCCGGGGCCATCGACGTCGCCTCTCTCGTCACGTTCGTGATCTTCCTGTTCCTGCTCGTGCAGCCGCTCGCCTCGGCGGTCGGTGCGATCACCTCGGTGAACCAGGCTCTCGGCGCGCTCGGTCGTATCCAGGAGGTGCTCGACCTCCCCCTCGAAGACGACGACGACCGGCCCTCGACGGCCACCCCGGTGCCGCATGCCGCCGCCCTCGAGTTCCGCGACGTGCACTTCCGCTACCCCGATCACGTCGTGAAGGCGCGAGAGGCCGCCGCGCAGGAAGCGCGCTCAGTGCTCGCCGAGGTGCACCTGGATGCGGGCGATGCGGAGCCGGAGAGCGACCACGAGGTGCTGCGCGGGGTGTCGTTCACCGTCCCGCGAGGAGCGCGCGTGGCGCTCGTCGGCCCCTCGGGCGCGGGTAAGAGCACGATCCTCTCCCTCGTCGAGCGCTTCTACGACCCGACGAGCGGGGCGATCCTGATCGATGGGGCCGACGCCCGCGATCTCGCGCGCGCAGACCTGCGCGCCCGCTTCGGCTATGTCGAGCAGGACGCCCCGACCCTCGCCGGCACGATCGCCGACAACCTCCGCCTCGCCTCGCCCGACGCCTCGGATGCCGAGTGCGAGCGGGTCCTTCGCGCGGTGAACCTGGGCGACGTGCTCGAGCGCAACACCCTCGGCATCGACGCCCCCGTGGGCGAGGACGGCGTCATGCTCTCCGGTGGAGAGCGTCAGCGCCTCGCGATCGCGCGCGCCCTGCTGTCCGCTCCCCCGGTGCTGCTGCTCGACGAGTCGACCTCGTCGCTCGACGGCGTCAACGAGCAGCGCATGCGCGAGGCGATCGACGCGGTCGCGACCGACCGCACGCTGCTCGTCATCGCGCACCGTCTGTCGACCGTCGTCGACAGCGATCTCATCGTCGTGCTCGAGAACGGCCGGGTGGTGGGCCAAGGCACGCACAGCGAGCTGGTGGCATCCACTCCGCTGTATCGCGACCTCGCGAAGCATCAGCTGCTGGTCTGAACGACGGCTCAGTCGCGCACGACCTGATTGAGAGCGGCCCAGCCGAGCGCCGGCGACGACGGGGCGACGCTCTCCGGAGCGCTGAACATCGTCGACGCCCAGTCGTGCGCGACGCTGTAGGCGGCCTCGGCGATCGCCGAGCCCGCGCTGACGCGACTTGCTCCGGCACGGGCAAGCTCGCCGATCGACAACGTCCCGGGCCCGAACGCGACGTTGACCGGCAGCGTCGTCGCCCCCACGAGGGCACGGACGGTCGCTGCCGACAACGCGCCGAGGACGAAGATGCCGCTCGCCCCCGCGTTCGCGTAGACGGCCGCACGCGACAGCGTCTCCGCCATCCAGTCGTCGCCTCCGGGCTCTCCCAGGCGGTGTGTGTCGATGCGGGCGTTGATGAAGAGCGGTATTCCGGCGTTCTCCGCAGCGGCGCGGGCCGCGCTGATGCGTTGCTCCTGCTGCGCCGTCGGCATAAGAGAATCCTCGATGTTCACGCCCGAGACGCCCATCTCAAGGACGGAGGAGATGGTGGCGGCGACGTCGCTCGCCGTCTCACCGTAGCCACGCTCGATGTCGACGCTGACCGGGACGTTCACCGCTGCCACGATCCGCCTCAGGGAGTCGATCGCCCCGTCGCCGGTCAGCTCGTTCCCGTCTCGTTGGCCCCGCGACCACGCGACACCGGCGCTGGTCGTGGCGATCGCCCGCGCCCCGGCAGCGAGGACCACTCGTGCCGATGCAGCATCCCAGACGTTGGGCAAGACGATCGGCACGCCGGGCACGTGCATCGCGTGGAATTCCTGGGTGCGCTCGAGGTGCGTGGTCATCTCACAATCTCAGCACACCCCTTCATCACTCCTCGGACGATCGAATCCGCGCACGAATCCCGGTCTGTCATCCAACCGAGCGGTGATCTGAGAGAGGGGATCGACATTCGATGCGTCCCCTCCACCATCGAAGCCTGTGTCCCCCATCGAGAGCGGCAGGGGCGTCGATACGAGGGCTCGCCCCGTCCGCACGAGACGGGCGGGGCGAGCGAGCCGGTCTCAGGACCGCTGCAGGCGGTACCGCAGGGCGGCGAGCTCGGCGCGCAGGGCGGCCGGCAGGTGCGCACCGAAGGTGTCGTAGAACTGTTCCGTCAGGTCGGCCTCGGCGAGCCACGAGGCGCGGTCGATCGAGAACAGCTCTTCGAGATCCGCAGCGGGAAGGTCCAGACCCGACAGCTCGAGGTCCTCGATCTTCGGGAGGCGTCCGATCGGGCTGTCGACGGCGTCGACCTGGCCGTCGACGCGACGGATGATCCAGTCGATCACGCGGGCGTTGTCACCGAATCCGGGCCAGAGGAAGCGTCCGTCGTCGCCCTTGCGGAACCAGTTGACCTGGAAGATGCGCGGTGCGCGGTCGAAGCGCAGCTTCTGGCCGACCTTCAGCCAGTGGCCGAAGTAGTCGCCCATGTTGTACCCGCAGAAGGGCAGCATCGCGAACGGGTCGCGGCGGAGCTCGCCGACCGTGCCCTCCTGCGCCGCCGTCTTCTCGCTCGACACGGTCGAGCCGATGAACACGCCGTGCGACCAGTCGGTGGCCTCGACCACCAGCGGCACGTTGGTGGCGCGGCGACCGCCGAACAGGATCACATCGAGCGGTACACCCTCGGGGGCCTCCCAGTCCTCGGCGATCTGCGGGCACTGCGCAGCCCCCACGGTGAAGCGCGAGTTGGGGTGCGCGGCGGGGCGGCCAGACGCGGGGGTCCAGGGCTTTCCCTCCCAGTCGATGAGGTGCGGGGGTGCCTCATCGGTCAGGCCCTCCCACCAGACGTCGCCGTCGGGGCGGAGAGCGACGTTCGTGAAGATCGTGTTGCCCCAGAGCGTCTCGATCGCGGTGACGTTGGTCGACTCGCCGGTGCCGGGCGCGACGCCGAAGAAGCCGGCCTCGGGGTTGATGGCCCACAGGCGCCCGTCCTCGCCGGGGCGGATCCACGTGATGTCGTCGCCGAGGGTCTCGACGCGCCAGCCGGGAATCGTCGGCCGCAGCATCGCGAGGTTCGTCTTGCCGCAGGCCGAGGGGAACGCGGCGGCCACGTGGTACGCCTTGCCAGCCGGGTCGATCACGCGGATGAGCAGCATGTGCTCGGCGAGCCAGCCCTCGTCGCGGCCGATGACCGAGGCGATGCGCAGGGCGAAGCACTTCTTCGCGAGGATCGCGTTGCCGCCGTACCCCGAGCCGAACGACCAGACTTCGAGGGTGTCGGGGAAGTGCACGATGTACTTCTCGTCGTTGCAGGGCCAGGCGACGTCGTCCTCGCCGGGGGCGAGCGGCGCCCCGACCGAGTGCACGGTCTTGACCCAGGGCGCTCCGTTCGCGATCTGCTGGGTGACCGAGGTGCCGACGCGGGTCATGACACCGATGGATGCCACCGCGTAGGCGCTGTCGGTGATCTGCACGCCGATATGGCTGAGGGACCCGCCCACCGCGCCCATCGAGAAGGGGACGACGTACATCGTGCGCCCGCGCATCGAGCCCTCGAAGACGCCGTCGAGGGTCTCGCGGATCTCGGCGGGTGCGATCCAGTTGTTCGTGGGACCGGCGTCTTCTTCGCGATTCGAGGCGATGTAGGTGCGCGACTCGAGACGGGCGACGTCGCCGGGGTGCGAGCGGGCGAGGTACGAGCCGGGGCGCCATTCGGGGTTCAGCTTGATGAGCTTGCCCTCGTCGACCATCTCGCGAAGGAGCGCATCGTTCTCGGCCGCCGAGCCGTCGACCCAGTGGATACGGTCGGGCTGGGTGAGGGCGGCCACCTGGTCGACCCAGGCGATGAGGGCAGCCAGACCGGGGCCCTCGACGGCGGGGCGAGCGCCATGGCCGGCGCGGTGCGCGCGGTCGACGCGTGCGGTGGGCGCTACGGTGCGCGGGGTGGAGTGGAAAATGTCGGCGAGTGCCATGTCGTTCTCCTCGGTTGAGAGCGAAATCGGTGGTCTTCCTCCATGTTGGGCGCCTGAACAGTTTCTTTCTATGAAAAAGCACGTTAAGAATCCCGTATTTTTCGATATGGTCAAGGAATGGCATCGTCGTTCGAGCTCACGACCCTCGGTCACCGCATCCGGCACCACCGTCTCGCCCGCGGCTACACCCTCGACGAGCTCGGCGCGCTCGTCGGAGTCGCCGGCAGCCAGCTGAGCCTCATCGAGAACGGCAAGCGCGAACCCAAGCTTTCGCTCCTGCAGGAGATCGCCCGCGCCACCGAGACCGAGGTCACCGAACTGCTCTCGCGCGAACCCCCGAATCGCCGTGCCGCTCTCGAGATCGAGCTCGAACGCGCGCAGACCAGTCCGTTCTTCCGGCAGCTCGGCATCCCTCCCGTCAAGGTCACCAAGGGAACGAGCGACGACACGATCGAAGCCGTGCTGGGTCTGCACCGCGAACTCCAGCGGCGCGAGCGCGAGACGATCGCGAGCCCCGAGGAAGCCCGCCGCGCCAACACCGAGCTGCGCCTGCGCATGCGCGAGATGTCGAACCACCTGCCCGAGATCGAACGACTCGCAGAGAAGCAGCTCAAAGCCGCCGGGCACTCGACGGGCGCCCTCACCCACCGCACGGTCAGCATCATGGCGGAACAGCTCGGCTTCGAGCTCATCTACGTCAGCGACCTGCCGCACTCGGCCCGCTCGGTCACCGACCTCGAGAACGGGCGCATCTATCTGCCGCCGGCCTCGATCCCCGGGGGACACGGACTGCGCTCGATGGCGCTGCAGGCGATGGCGCACCGACTGCTCGGACACCGCCCGCCCACCGACTACGCCGACTTCCTCCAGCAGCGGCTCGAGATCAACTACTACGCCGCGTGCTGCCTCATGCCCGAGACGAGCGCGGTCGCCTTCCTCACCCAGGCGAAGAAGGATCGCAACCTCGCCGTCGAGGACTTCCGCGACGCGTTCGGGGTGACCCACGAAGCCGCGGCCATGCGCATGACGAACCTGATGACGGTGCACCTCGGCATCCGCCTGCACTTCATGCGCGTGGACGGCGACGGCGCCATCTCGCGCGCGTACGAGAACGACGACCTGCCGCTTCCGACGGACGTCACCGGTTCGGTCGAAGGCCAGATCGTCTGCAAGAAGTTCTCGGCGCGGTCGGCGTTCGACGAGCACAACCGCACCACCGAGCACTACCAGTACACCGACACCCCGGCCGGAACATACTGGTGCTCGACCCAGACGGGCAGCACCTCGAGCGGCGACTTCTCGATCACCGTGGGCGTGCCGTTCGACGACGCCCGGTGGTTCCGCGGCCGCGAGACCCCCACACGCGGGGTCTCCCGTTGCCCCGACGAGTCGTGCTGCCGCCGCCCCGACACCGAGGCCGCGGAGCGCTGGTCGGGCAAGGCGTGGCCGAGTGCCCGCGTGCACCAATACATGTTCTCGCCGCTCCCCCGCGGCATGTTCCCGGGCGTCGACGACGCCGAGGTGTTCGCTTTCCTGGATCGGCACGCGAACGGCTGATTACCGTTCGGGGGTCCGGCTGAGCCAAACTCCTGACGAACAGGGCTGGACCGCCGCAGATCACCCCACACCGCACTCCACTCCCCGGAGACTCAGGAGTCTCGGGCGGTCGAGGGGACGAGAACGACGGATGCCACGACCCCGGCCCTCGCGGGGCGCCGGGATCGCGGCATCCGGTGTCGTCAGGCGTAGGGGTTCGCCGTCAGCGTGTACTTCGTCTGCAGGTACTCGTGGATGCCCTCGTCGCCGCCCTCGCGACCGAGGCCGGACTGCTTCCAGCCGCCGAAGGGGGCGGCGGCGTTGGAGACGACGCCGACGTTGAGGCCCATCATCCCCGTCTCGAGCTTGTCGATCATGCGCTGGCCGCGAGCAAGCGACTCGGTGAAGACGTACGAGACCAGGCCGTACTCGGTGTCGTTGGCGAGGCGCACGGCGTCGTCCTCGTCGTCGAAGGGGACGATCGCGAGGACCGGTCCGAAGATCTCCTCACGCAGGATGTCGCTGCCGGGCTGCACGTCCGCCACGACGGTCGGCTCGAAGAAGGTGCCGGGGCCGTCGACGGGCGCGCCGCCGGTGGTGACGGTGGCTCCGCGCTCGACGGCATCCCCCACGAGGGTCTTGGCCTTGTCGACGGCGCGGTCGTCGATGAGGGGGCCGATCTGCACGCCCTCCTCGGTGCCGCGGCCGATCCTCATCGCCCGCACGCGCTCGGTGACCCGCGCGGTGAACTCCTCGACGATCGAGCGCTGCACGATGAAGCGGTTTGCGGCGGTGCACGCCTGGCCGATGTTGCGGAACTTCGCGAGCATCGCGCCCTCGACCGCCTTGTCGAGGTCGGCGTCGTCGAACACGACGAAGGGCGCGTTGCCGCCGAGCTCCATCGAGGTGCGCAGCACACCGGGTGCGGCCTGCTGCAGCAGCTTCACGCCGACCGGGGTCGAGCCGGTGAACGACAGCTTGCGCAGCCGCGGGTCGGAGATGATGCGCTCGGAGACGGGGCCGGTGTTCGTGGTCGTGACCACGTTGACGACACCGGCGGGCAGCCCCGCGTCTTGCAGGATCTGCGCGAAGAACAGCGTCGTGAGCGGGGTGAGGGTGGCCGGCTTGATGACGACCGTGCACCCGGCGGCGAGCGCGGGCGCGATCTTGCGGGTGGCCATCGCGAGGGGGAAGTTCCACGGGGTGATCAGGTAGCAGGGCCCCACGGGGTGCTGCGTCACGATCATGCGACCGGTGCCCTCGGGGTTCGCGCCGTAGCGACCCTGGGTGTGCGCGGTGACCTCGCTGAACCAGCGGAGGAACTCCCCTCCGTAGCCGACCTCGCCGCGCGCCTCGGCGAGGGGCTTGCCCATCTCGAGCGTCATCAGCAGCGCGACGTCTTCCTTGCGCTCCTGCAGCAGGTCGAAGGCGCGGCGCAGGATCTCGGCACGCTCACGAGCCGGGGTCGCCGCCCACGACGGGAACGCCTCGGCCGCGGCATCCATCGCGGCGACACCGTCGTCGACGCTCGCGTCGGCGATCTCGCGGATGACCTCGCCGGTGGCGGGGTCGTTGACCGCGACGGTCTTGCCCCCTTCGGCTGCGCGCCACTCGCCGTTGATCAGCAGACCGGTGGGCACGGATGCCAGCAGCTCGCTCTCGCGCGAATCAGTCATGAATCCTCCTGGATCGGGGCGGGGGTATACCGCCCATTCTTCTCAGCCCGCGGGTGCGTGCCGATATACCTGGCGTACAAGGGGGTGGTCGCGGTCGCCGTCACGGCGAGTCCGTGCGCTGTATGGATGTTCGTTTCGTGGGCGCACGGCCGGCGGGCCGGCGTTACACGCACGCATAAACGCTTCGCGCACGCGGAAACGCGAGGTGCACGCGTTTCTGCGCGGAGATCGCGTTTCCGCGTGGGGTGGGGCGGATGCCGGGCCGGGGCGTCAGCGCGATGCCGCGGCCATCGGCGCCGCCATCGCGCCCGCCAGGAAGCGCTCCAGCCCCGCCGCATCGTCCAGCGCGAGCACCTGCGCGACGTACTGGTCGGGGCGCACGAGCACCACGGCCCCCGCAGCGCCGATGCCCCGCTCGGCGAAGACGTCGCTGGTCGTCCAGGCCGAGGGCGCGGCGGCGAAGACCTTCTCGAGGTCGGTGAGACCCAGCGGCCCCGACCGGGGGCGAAACAGCGAGGGGACCTCGACCACGTCCTCCCAACGCCCCGGGAACACGACCTTGACGTCGAAGACCGCGTCGGGGTCGGCCCCTCCGGGGGTGAATCGCTCGACCACGGCCCGCGCGGCCTCGGCCCACTCCCGCAGCGCCGAGCCCTCGGCATCCGCGAAGGCATACAGACGCCACCGCCCGTCGGCTTTCGCGTGGTGGCCCAGGTGCACGGCGTTGCCGTCGCACACCCGCACGACCTCGACGCTGTGGAAGCGCTTTCCGACGGGGAATCCGGATGCCAGCTCCTGGGCCGCGTCGGCGGCGACGATCCGCGACGAGGCGTAGTGCGTACCGAAGCCCGAGGGGAACTCCGCCGTGGCGAGGTAGTAGGTCGCGAGCTCGTCGGGGTCGGTGATCTCGCCGGGCTTGCGGGCCATGAGCGAGGACCACTCGCGGTCGAAGTCGATGAGCTGCTGGGCGACGGGGCGGCGCTCGGCGTCGTAGGTGCGCAGCAACTCGGTGGGGGCGAGACCGGTGAGAACGTGACCCAGCTTCCAGCCGAGGTTGAAGCCGTCCTGCATCGAGACGTTCATGCCCTGGCCGGCCTTCGCGCTGTGCGTGTGGCAGGCGTCGCCCGTCAGGAAAACCCGGGGGTTCTGCAGGTCGTCGACGAACTGGTCGGTCACCCGGTGCCCCACCTCGTAGACGCTGCTCCACGCGACCTGCTTCACATCGATCGAGTACGGGTGCAGGATCTCGTTCGCCCGCCGGATGACCTCGTCGATCGGCGTCTGGCGCACGCGATGGTCGTCGTCCTCGGCGACCTCGCCGAGGTCGATGTACATGCGACTGAGGTAGCCGCCCTCGCGCGGGATGTGCAGAATGTTGCCGGCCGCGGCGTTGATCGCGCACTTGATGCGCCAGTCGGGGAAGTCGGTCTCGACGAGGACGTCCATCACGCCCCAGGCGTGGCGGGAGGCCGCGCCGACGTGCGTGCGGCCGATCGCCTGACGGACGCCGCTGCGCGCGCCGTCGCACCCGGCGACGTACTTCGCGCGAACCGTGCGCTCCCCCTCGTCCGTGCGCACGCGCACCTCGACGTGATCGCCCTGCACCTCGAGGCCGAGGAACTCCACGCCGTAGTCGGGAACGATGCGCGCGGGGCCGTGAGCCGCCGCCTCGGCGAAGTAGTCGAGCACGCGCGCCTGGTTGACGATGAGGTGCGGGAACTCGCTGATCTTGTAGCCGTAGTCCTCGGTGCGACTGGTGCGGACGATGCGCTCGGGATTCTCGGGGTCGGGCGCCCAGAAGTTCATCCAGCCGATGTTGTAGGCCTCGGCGGTGATGCGGTCGGCGAACCCGAACGCCTGGAAGGTCTCGACGCTGCGGGGCTGGATGCCGTCGGCCTGGCCGAGAGCCAGTCGCCCCTCGCGCTTCTCGATCAGGCGGGTCGTGAGCTGCGGGAACTGCGACATCTGGGCCGCGAGCAGCATTCCGGCGGGACCGGAGCCCACGATGAGCACGTCGACCTCGTCGGGGAGACGTTCGGGCCGATCGATGCCGGTCCCGGCGGCATTCTGCACGCGCGGGTCACCCGAGACGTAACCGTGGTGGTGGAACTGCACTGTTTCTCCTGACGTCGATGTCGGGGTTGCTCACGGGAACGTTGTGTTCTATATTCGAACGCGACGTTCCGGTATCGAACGAGAGGTTAGTCGAGCCATGTCATCGCGGCAAGACGCAACGCCCGCTTCGCAGACGCTCAGCCGCGGCATCCGCCTGCTCGAAGAACTCGCCGACGCCCGCACCCCGCTGACGATCGACGACCTGGCCACCCGCGTCGGGCTTCACCGCTCCGTGGCCTATCGACTCCTGCGCACGCTCGAGGACCACGGACTCGTGACGAGGGATGCCGCGGGCGCGGTGCGCCTGGGAACGGGCCTGGCGGCTCTCGCCGCGGGGGTCGCCGCCGACCTGCAGGCCGAGGCCCTGCCCGAGCTCACGGCCGCGGCGAACGAGCTGGGCATGACGTGCTTCCTCGTCGTGCTCGACCACGACGAGTGCGTGACCCTCACGAGCGTCGAACCACGTCACGCGACGACGACCGTCGCGCAGCGGCCGGGGACGCGGCATCCGGTCACCCGAGGGGCCCCGGGGCGGGCGATCCTCGCGCTGCTGCCTCCGCGCCGCTGGCCCGACGCCGTCGACGCCCGACTGGCGGCCGAGGTCACCGATGCCGCCGAGCGCGGCTGGGCGACCAGCCACGACGAGGTAATCCCGACCCTGCGCGCCGTCGCCGTGCCCCTCAGCGTGCAGGGCCGCGAGCCCGCCGCCGTCGCCGCGGTGCACGTGGCGACGGACCGCGACGACGGGGAGATCGCCGCGCGACTGCAGGCGGCGGCCGAGACCATCCGCCGCGCGCTCTAAGACATCAGCCCGTCAGGCCGGTCCCGCACGAGGAACAGAAGCGCGCACCCGCGGGATTCTCGGAGCCGCACCCACCGCACGACGCGACCACCGCGAGCGGCGAGCCGCACTCACCGCAGAACTTGCCGCCGTGGGACTGGGCGCCGCACGCACCGCAGCGCGGGCGGGCCTGCGTCTTGAGATCGGCACCGCCGAGCAGGTCGACGGTTTCGAGCCGCTCCTGCACCTGGCGGCGTCGCGCCTCGGCCTGCAGCTGAGCGAGCTCTTCCGTGGCGTTCGGCGAGCAGCGCACGCACTGGCCCACCCCGTCGTTCCAGCAGCCGTCGCCGCAGACCCAGTCGCTGCAGCCCCGACACTGGTGGAACCGCGGCGCGATCTCCGCCGTCGCGGCGCGGAGAGCCTCGTCCTTCGCCGGCGAGTTGGTGCCGCGGTCGAGGAACCGGTCGGCCATCGACGCGAACTGCGACACCGGCCCGCCGAAGAGGTTTCCGATGCCGCGGGCGAGCTTCTGTCCCGCGGCCCGCGGGTCGGGCCGGAACGCCGAGCGATAGCCGTTGCCGCAGCGTTCGCAGCGGAACTCGAACTGGAACCCGTCCATGTTGGACAGGTCGGTGAAGTTGTCGGTGAACGGGACGAGGTCGCTCATGTCACTCCTGATCGAGGCGAGGGGCGCCATCGGCGCCGTGGGGGGATTCGGGCCGCGGCCCGAAGACGAGGTCGACGAGAGGTCCGAAGTCGTATCCATCGCCGAAGTCGGGCGCCTGCATGAGGAGCAGGTTGTTCATCAGCATTCCGCGGCCCATGAAGGCCCACAGATCGAGGTCGGAGGCGCCGGCCTCGCGCAGCGTGCGGTAGACCTCGTCGAACTGTCGACGCGACTCGACACCGATCTCGGGCTCCGCCGTGGCGGCCGAGAACGCGTGCGCCCAGACGAGAACCGCGTCCGGTCGCGACAGGACGAGCGAGCGGTAAGCACCGCCCAAGCGGTCCGGGTCGAAGCCCTCGCCCGTCGCTTCGCGGAAGACACGCGTGATCTCCGCTCCGGCGTGCGCGTGCGTGCGCACGAACAGCTCGAGCTTCGACCCGAAGGTGCGGATGACGTAGGGCTGCGACACCCCCATCTCGCTCGCGACCTGAGCGGTCGAGGTGCCGAAGTACCCGCGAGCGGCGAAGGCCCGGACGGATGCCGTGAGCAGCTCGTCGTCGCGCGCGGTACGGCGGCGGGGGCTCGGCATCCGTTCTCCTTCCGGGAGGTTATCGCTTGATAATACTGGGGGACGCCGCCCGCGCCAGCGGATCCTTCCGCGGTGACGGGAGCGGTCGCCCCGCGCCCCTATACTCGATCCCGTCAGGCGCACGGGGCCGTGCGTCGCTGCTCGAAAAAAGGGCACGTAGCGGAGGACCCGCGAGACACATACGGCAACCATCCGTCCCGTCTCGAAAGGCTTCCTCTGCCATGCCCACCGTCTCCGCGCACGTCGCGCACACCCTCGCCCGCCACATCGACACCGTCTTCGGCGTCATGGGCAACGGCAACGCCTACTTCCTCGATGCTCTCGGGCGCGAGACCTCGTCGCGCTTCGTCGCCGTGCGCCATGAGGCCGCGGGAGTCGTCGCCGCCGACGCGCATTACCGCGCGTGCGGGCGCCTGGCCGCCGCCACGGCCACGTACGGCGCGGGCTTCACCAACACGCTCACGGCGTTGGCCGAGGCCGTGCAGGCGCGCACCCCTCTCGTGCTGATCGTCGGCGACGAGCCGACCTCGGGCCCGCGCCCCTGGGGCGTCGACCAGATCGCCCTCGCCGCCGCCGTCGGCGCGCGCACCTATACGGTCGGTCACCGCGACGCCGCGGCCACGATCGTCATCGCGATCGAGCACGCCCTGACCTATCGCCTGCCCGTCGTGCTCGGCATCCCCTACGACGTCGCGACCCGCGAGGCGGGACCGGTCCCGGATGCCGACGCCCCCGGCGCCGCGCCCCAGGTCACTCCCGAGCACCCCCCGCTCGGCGCCTACGCCGACGCGGTCATCGATCAGATCGTCGACGCGTTGGCATCGGCCGAGCGCCCCCTGCTGCTCGGCGGTCGCGGGGCGTGGCTCGCCGGCGCGGGAGCGGCCCTCGACGGCCTGGCCGAGACCGCCGGGGCGCTGACCATCACGAGCGCCCTGGGCCGCGGCCTGTTCTCGGACCCCGAGCGCGACCTCGGTGTCGCCGGCGGCTTCGGCGCCCCCGGTGCGATGGAGCTCGTGCGCGAGGCCGACGTCGCCGTCGTCTTCGGCGCGGGTCTGAACCAGTTCACGATGCGCTTCGGTGAGCTCTTCGCCCCCGGCACGCGCGTCTTCCAGGTCGATCTCGCGCCGACCGCGACGCACGCGAACATCGGCGGATACGTGCGGGGGGATGCCGCCGACGTGGCGACCGAGATCACGCGACGCCTGCACCAGCGCGGTGCGACCGGCTCGACCTGGGGCCGAGGCCTCGACCTCGCCGCGGCCCGCCGACAGCCCGAGGGCCAGGGCACGGGCCCCGACGGACGACTCGACCCGCGCACCGCCGCCGCCCGCATCGCGGAACTCCTACCCGAGGACCGGGTGATCGTCTCGGACGGCGGGCACTTCCTCGGCTGGTCGAACATGTATTGGCCGGTGACCTCGCCCGACCGCATGATCATGGTCGGCACGGCGTATCAGTCGATCGGCCTCGGCTTCCCGAGCGTCCCCGGCGCCGCGGTCGCCCGCCCCGACTCGACGATCGTGCTCACCACCGGCGACGGCGGCGGGCTCATGGCCCTCGCCGATCTCGAGACCGCGGTCCGGGTCGCGGGCGGCCGCGGCATCGCGGTGGTTTGGAACGACGCGCAGTACGGCGCCGAGGTCCTCAACTACGGGGTGAAGGGCCTGCATCCCGACCCCATGCTGATCCCCCAGGTCGACTTCGCCGCGGTCGCGCGCGGGTTCGGCGCCGAGGGCGTGGTCGTCGAGTCGGTCGGCGACCTCGAGGCCCTGGCATCCTGGGTCGCTCGCCCGGCCTCCGAGCGGGGCTTCCTGCTGCTGGACCTCCGCGTGAGCGCGGCGGTCGTGGCGCCGTACTGGGAAGAGATCGCGGCGCGCTGAGCGCGCGGGTACGGGCCTCCGGACAATCCGGCGCGTCCGGGGACTACCGGACCGCGAGAAGCCGGGGCGGGCACCCGCCCCGACGCGTACCCAACTCCTGAACATCTCGGGCTGCGAGGTCCGGAGAACGGCTGCCTGAGCCGCGGCGGCCCGGATCTCAGGAGTTCGGTACGCCCGCAGAACCCGGGAGCCGGGCACCTCCCCCATGCCGAAGGCCCCGCCGCACCGGAGCGCGACGGGGCCGAACCGGACGGACTCAGACCTTCGAGAGCCCCCGCACCGGACTGACCGCCTGCTCGGCCTCGTGGTCGGGGCCCAGCGGGATGCCGCTGCGATCGCGGAGCACCAGCGTGGCGATCGCGCCGAGCACCACCATGCCCGCGAGGTACCAGGTCACCGACGCGGTCGACCCCGTCTCGCGCACCAGCGCCTCGGCGATCGTCGGGGCGAACGCACCGCCCAGGATCGCGCCGAGCGCGTACGAGATCGACACCCCCGAGAAGCGGATGGATGCCGGGAACAGCTCGGCGTAGAGCGCCGCCTGGGGCCCGTAGGTGAGGCCGAGGCCCACGGTCAGCACCACGAGCCCCAGGGTCAGCAGGCCGATGCTCGCGGTGTTGACCAGGGGGAACAGCAGGAAGACACCGACCAACAGCGCCGCCCACCCGATGAGGTAGGTGGTGCGACGACCGATGACGTCACCGATCCACCCGCCGATCCAGGTGAAGACGAGCCACGACACGGCCGAGATGGTGACGGCTCCCAGCACGTCGGCCGTCGCGAGGCCCACCGGGCCGTCGGGGTTCGTGGCGTAACGCTGGATGTAGCCGCCCGTGGTCATGTACCCCACGGCGTTGTTGCCGGCGAAGACGAGCGCGGCGATGAGCACGAGCAGCGCGTGCTTGCGGAACAGCTGCACGATCGGCATCCGCGTCTTCTCTTTGCGCTCGGCCAGCTCGAGGAAGACCGGGCTCTCCTCGACCTTCCGGCGCACGTAGTACCCGATGAGGATCAGCACGAACGACAGCAGGAACGGCACGCGCCAGCCCCACGCGAAGAAGGCGTCGCCGGGGGCGATGACCGCCATGAGTGCGAGCATGCCGCTCGCCAGCAGCAGACCCAGGGGAACGCCGAGCTGCGGAGCGGCGCCGAAGAGGCTGCGCTTGGCCTTGGGGGCGTGCTCGACGGCCATGAGCACCGCGCCGCCCCACTCGCCTCCGGCCGAGACGCCCTGCAGCACACGCAGCAGGATCAGCAGCACGGGGGCCGCGACGCCGATGACGTCGAAGGTCGGAAGCACTCCGATCAGGGTCGTCGAGGCGCCCATGAGGATCAGCGTGATCATCAGCACCACCCGACGGCCGTACTTGTCGCCGAGGTGGCCGGCGAGGAAGGCGCCGAGGGGGCGGAAGAGGAAGCTCAGCCCCACGGTGAGGAACGACAGGATCTGCGCGACCCCGGGTCCGGCCGGGGCGAAGAAGAGCTGGCCGAAGACCAGACCCGCCGCCGAGGCGTAGAGGAAGAAGTCGTACCACTCGACGGTGGTTCCGACGACGGTGGCGAAGACCACGCGGCGGCGATCGCCGGAGGTCGAGATGGTGCCGGTCGGCGTGAAACCGTCCGAGGGGCGAGGAGATGCGGTGGACATGGGTGGGCTCCTTTGACGTCATCGTCGAGACCGCGACGTCGCTGTCGAGAGGGGGGCGGGGCCGTGCTTGCCCCCGCCTTTCGGATCATATACGATTTCGAATACGACGCAAGGGAGCTTCATGAACGACACCACCGACCCCCGGTTCGCCGCTCTCGGCGCCCGTCCGGGCAAGATCGTGGCCGTCCACCTGTCGTACGCCTCGCGCGCCGATCAACGCGGCCGACGCCCCGCCGCCCCCTCGTACTTCTTCAAGCCGTCGAGCTCACTGGCCCCCTCGGGGGTCGACATCGAACGCCCCGCGGGCACCGAACTCCTCGCGTTCGAGGGCGAGATCGCGGTGGTCATCGGCACCCCCGCGCGGTGGGTGACTCCGGATGCCGCGTGGTCGCACGTGGCATCGGTCACCGCCGCGAACGACTTCGGCCTCTACGACCTCCGGGCCAACGACAAGGGCTCGAACGTCCGGTCGAAGGGCGGCGACGGCTACACGCCGCTCGGCCCCGCGCTCATCGATGCCCGCGACGTCGACCCCGAGAACCTGCGGTTGCGCACCTGGGTCGACGGAGAGCTCGTTCAAGACGACTCGACCGCGGGCCTCATCTTTCCCCTCGCCCGGATCGTCGCCGACCTCTCGCAGCACTTCACGCTCGAGACCGGAGACGTCGTCCTCACCGGCACCCCCGCGGGCTCCTCGGTCGTCACGCCGGGCCAGGTGGTCGAGGTGCAGGTCGATGCCGGAGCCCTCTCGACAGGAAAGCTCCGCACCACGGTGGTCCAGGGCGACCGGGCGTTCGACGCCGCGATCGGCTCGCTGCCCGCGGTGGACGACACCCAGCGCATCGAGGCGTGGGGGTCGCCGGAGGCCGCGTCCGCAGCGAGATCAGGCGATGCCGGCGAAACAGGCGGCGAGGCGGCGGACGAGCCCGTTTCCGTGGCGTCCCCCGTCCTCGCGACCGGATCCGGCCCTCTCTCCCCCGCCCTGCGCGACAAGCTCTCGCGCGTCCCCGTCGCCGCCCTCAGCGGGCAGCTGCGCAAGCGCGGCCTGAACGACGTGACCATCGACGGGGTGCACCCGCTGACCCCGGGCAGCCGCTTCGTGGGCACGGCCCGGACCCTGCGGTTCGTCCCGCACCGCGAAGACCTCTTCGCGGCCCACGGCGGCGGCCAGAACGCGCAGAAGCGCGCGTTCGATGCGGTCGAGGCGGGCGAGGTCATCGTCATCGAGGCGCGCGGTGAGACCGGATCCGGCACGCTCGGAGACATCCTCGCCCTCCGCGCGCACGCCCGCGGCGCCGCAGCGATCGTGACCGACGGGGGCGTCCGCGACGCCGAGGCCGTGGCCGCCGTCGGAATCCCCGTCTTCACCGCCGGCCCCCACCCCGCCGTCCTCGGAAGGCGCCACGTGCCGTGGGAGACCGACGTGGCCGTCGGCTGCGGCGGCACCACCGTCGAGCCCGGCGACATCCTCGTGGGCGACGGCGACGGGGTCATCGTCATCCCGCCCGCCCTGGCCGAGGAGGTGGCCGACGCCGCCCTCACGCAGGAGGAAGAAGATGCGTGGATCGCCCGCCAGGTGGCATCCGGTCATCCCGTCGAGGGCCTCTTCCCGATGAACGCCTCCTGGCGCGCCCGCTTCGACAGCGAGAAGAACGCCTGATGGATGCCAGCACCTCGGCTCGCACGCAGAGCAAGTCGCAGCAGGCGTACCGGTGGATCAAAGACCGCATCGCCTCTCAGGAGTTCACCCCCGGCTACCGGCTGGTGCTCGGCTCGATCGCCGGAGAACTCGACATGAGCGTCGTGCCGGTGCGCGAAGCGATCCGTCAGCTCGAGGCCGAGGGGCTCGTCATGTTCGAGCGCAACGTCGGCGCCCGCGTCTCGATGGTCGACGACACCGCCTACCGCTTCAGCATGCAGGCGCTCAGCCTGCTCGAGGGCGCGGCGACCGCGCTGTCGGCCCGCGCGCTGACCACCGACGACGTGCGACGCGCACGCCAGGTCAACGAGCTCATGGTCGAGACGCTCGAGCACTTCGATCCGCGGTCCTTCACCGCGCTGAACCAGGAGTTCCACGCGATCCTGTTCGCCAAGTGCGCCAACCCGCGCATGCTCGAGCTCGTGCAGGCCGAGTGGGCGCGCCTCGGCCACCTGCGCGACTCCACCTTCAGCTTCGTGCCCGGTCGCGCCGCCGAGTCCGTGCGCGAGCACGAGAACATCCTCGTGCTGATCGAGAACGGCGCCCCGCTCGCCGAGATCGAGAAGGTCTCGCGACGCCATCGCTCGGCGACTCTCGACGCCTACATGATCCACGAGCACCCCGACCAGGTGCTCGGCCTGCCCGCTTTCTGATTCCGGATGCCATCGCCATCCGCCCCCTCCGAAGAAGGAGCATCAATGACCCGCCGTATCCCCGCCGAGCTGCCCGAGCGCATCCAGCACTACATCGGCGGCCGGTTCGTCGACTCCGTCGACGGCGACACGTTCGACGTGCTCGACCCGGTGACCAACCAGACCTACGTCTCGGCCGCCGCCGGCAAGAAAGCCGACATCGACCTCGCGGTCGCCGCCGCCCGCACGGCCTTCGCCGAGGGCCCCTGGCCGCGCATGCTCCCCCGCGAGCGTTCGCGCGTGCTGCATCGCATCGCCGACCTCGTCGAATCGCGCGACGAGCGTCTCGCGGAGCTCGAGTCGTTCGACTCGGGGCTCCCGATCACGCAGGCGCTCGGCCAGGCCCGCCGCGCGGCCGAGAACTTCCGCTTCTTCGCCGACCTGATCGTGGCGCAGACCGACGACGCCTTCAAGGTGCCCGGACGCCAGCTCAACTACGTCAATCGCAAGCCGATCGGCGTCGCCGGCCTCATCACGCCGTGGAACACCCCCTTCATGCTCGAGTCGTGGAAGCTCGGTCCCGCCCTGGCCACCGGCAACACCGTGGTGCTCAAGCCCGCGGAGTTCACGCCCCTGTCGGCGTCGCTGTGGGCGGGCATCTTCGAGGAGGCGGGGCTTCCCGAGGGCGTGTTCAACCTCGTCAACGGCCTCGGCGAAGACGCCGGCGATGCCCTGGTGAAGCACCCCGACGTGCCGCTCATCTCGTTCACGGGCGAGAGCAGCACGGGCCAGCTGATCTTCGCCAACGCCGCCCCGTTCCTCAAGGGTCTGTCGATGGAGCTCGGGGGCAAGAGCCCGGCGATCGTCTTCGCGGATGCCGACCTGGATGCCGCGATCGACGCGACCATCTTCGGCGTGTTCTCGCTCAACGGCGAGCGCTGCACCGCGGGGAGCCGCATCCTCGTCGAGCGCTCGGTGTACGACGTCTTCGTCGAGCGCTACGCCGCGCAGGCCGACCGCGTGAAGGTCGGTTATCCCGACGACCCCGCGACCGAGGTCGGGGCGCTCGTGCACCCCGAGCACTACGAGAAGGTCATGTCGTACGTCGAGCTCGGCAAGAGCGAGGGACGTCTCGTCGCCGGCGGCGGCCGGCCGCAGGAGTTCGCGGAGGGCAACTTCGTGCGGCCCACGGTGTTCGCCGACGTCGCGCCCGACGCGCGCATCTTCCAGGAGGAGATTTTCGGCCCCGTCGTCGCGATCACGCCCTTCGACACCGACGAAGAAGCCCTCGCTCTGGCGAATAACACGAAGTACGGCCTGGCCGCCTACGTCTGGACCAACGACCTGAAGCGCGCGCACCTGTTCGCCCAGAACGTCGAGGCGGGCATGGTGTGGCTGAACTCCAACAACGTCCGCGACCTGCGCACCCCGTTCGGCGGGGTGAAGGCCTCGGGCCTCGGACACGAGGGCGGCTACCGCTCGATCGACTTCTACACCGACCAGCAGGCCGTGCACATCACGCTCGGCGGTGCCCACAACCCCACCTTCGGCAAGGCTCCGAACCCGGCCCACTAAGCGAGACCCCGACCCGCGCACGCAGACGCAGACACACACGCAAGGACGCGACCCCATGACGAAGCACACCGAAGAAGAGAAGACCTCCTCCGGGTTCTGGGTGACCCAGGAGGCCCCGATCGCCTCGGACGATCCCATCCCCACCCCCACGTCCCCCGCACCCGACATCCTGCGCTGCGCGTACATGGAGCTCGTGGTCACCGATCTCGCGGCATCCCGGGTCTTCTACGTCGACGTGCTGGGACTGCACGTCACCGCTGAGGACGACGAGGCGATCTACCTCCGCTCCACCGAGGAGTTCATCCACCACAACCTCGTGCTGCGTCAGGGCGACGTGGCCGCGGTCGCCGCGTTCTCGTACCGCGTGCGGTCACCGCACGACCTCGACAAGGCGGTGGCGTTCTACGAGGAGCTCGGCTGCGACGTCCGCCGCGAGCCGAACGGGTTCACCGAGGGCATCGGCGATTCCGTGCGCGTGGTCGACCCCCTCGGATTCCCCTACGAGTTCTTCTTCGACACCGAGCACCAGGAGCGCCTCTCGTGGCGCTACGACCTGCACTCCCCCGGTGAGCTCGTGCGCCTCGACCACTTCAACCAGATCACGCCCGACGTCCCCCGCGCGGTGAACTTCATGCAGTCGCTCGGTTTCCGCGTGACCGAGGACATCCAAGACGAGGAGGGCACGGTCTACGCCGCATGGATGCGCCGCAAGCCCACCGTGCACGACACCGCCATGACCGGCGGCGACGGCCCCCGCATGCACCACGTCTGCTTCGCGACGCATGAGAAGCACAACATCCTCGCCATCTGCGACAAGCTCGGCGCGCTCCGCCGCTCGGATGCCATCGAGCGCGGCCCCGGCCGCCACGGCGTCTCGAACGCGTTCTACCTGTACCTGCGCGACCCCGACGGGCACCGCGTCGAGATCTACACGCAGGACTACTACACCGGCGATCCCGACAACCCGGTCATCACGTGGGACGTGCACGACAATCAGCGCCGCGACTGGTGGGGCAACCCGGTGGTCCCCAGCTGGTACACCGACGGCTCGCTCGTGCTCGATCTCGACGGCAACCCGCAGCCGGTCCGCGCGCGCGAACACTCCAGCGAGATGGCCGTCACCATCGGCGCCGACGGTTTCAGCTATACCCGCGCGCCGGAGGAATCGGCATCCGTCCCCTCCGCCGAGTTCAAGCTCGGCAACCAGCTCTGACATGCTCACCGACGCACAGATCGACGCCATCGCGGCCGAGCTCGCCGAGGCCGACCGCACGCACGCGGTCATTCCGCGCATCACGGCGAGGTTCCCGGATGCCACGGTCGACGACTCGTACCGGATCCAGGGCCGCTGGCGCGATACGCAGCTCGCCGGCGGCCGCACGCTCGTCGGGCGCAAGATCGGGCTGACGTCGAAGGCCATGCAGCAGGCGACCGGCATCACCGAGCCCGACTACGGCGTGATGTTCGACGACACCGTGTACCGCTCGGGGGCCGAGATCCCCGTGGATCACTTCTCGAACGTGCGTATCGAGGTCGAACTCGCCTTCGTGCTGAAGAAGCCGCTCGAGGGCCCCGACTGCACACTCGACGACGCACTGGCCGCGATCGACTACGCCGTGCCGGCCCTCGAGGTGCTCAACTCGCACATCGAGCTCGAGGGCCGCACGATCGTCGACACCATCAGTGACAACGCGGCCTACGGCGCGATGGTGCTCGGCGAGGTGCACAGGCGCCCCGACGAGATCGACCTGCGGTGGGTGCCGGGCGTGCTCAGCCGCAACGGCGAGATCGAGGAGACCGGGGTCGCGGCCGGCGTCCTCGGCCACCCCGCCACCGGCGTCGCCTGGCTCGCGAACAAGCTCGCCCAGCACGGCGCGCGCCTGGAGGCGGGCGAGATCATCCTGGCAGGATCGTTCACGCGCCCGATGTGGGTGTCGCGGGGCGATGACGTCCTCTGCGACTACGGACCGATGGGAACGATCTCGTGCCGCTTCGTCTGACCCCGACGTTCCGCGCCGCGCTCGCGGCGTCCGATCGACCTCTCGCGGGGATGTGGGTGTGCTCGGGCAGCACCGTCAGCGCCGAGATCGCCGCGGGCTCGGGCCTGGACTGGCTCCTGCTCGACATGGAGCACTCCGCCACCTCGCTCCAAACCGTGCTCGCGCTGTTGCAGGTGAGCGCCGCGTACCCGGTGACCCCCGTCGTCCGCGTGCCGTGGAGCGACCCGGTCGTCATCAAACAGGTGCTCGACCTCGGCGCGCAGAGCCTCATCGTCCCGATGGTGTCCTCGGCCGACGAGGCCCGCGCCGCGGTCGCCGCCACTCGCTATCCGCCCGCCGGGGTTCGCGGGGTCGGGAGCGCCTTGGCCCGCAGCGCGCGCTGGAACCGGATCGACGGGTACCTCGCCGACGCCGCCGAGCACGTCTCGCTCACCGTGCAGATCGAGACGACCGACGGCGTCGCCGCCGCGGCAGATATCGCCGCCGTCGAGGGGGTGGATGCCGTCTTCGTCGGCCCCTCCGACCTCTCGGCATCCATGGGTCTTCTCGGACAGCAGACGCACCCCGACGTGGTCGCCGCCGTGCACGCCGTGTTCGCCGCGGCCCGGGATGCCGGAACCCCGGTCGGCGTGAACGCGTTCGACCCCGCGGTGGCCGAGGCCTACCTCGACGCGGGCGCCGACTTCGTCGCCGTCGGGGCGGACGTCGCCCTGCTCGCGCGGGCTTCCGAGGCGCTCGCTACGCGGTTCGTCACCGCGCGGGTGGCCTCGGGCGAGCGCGACAGTTACTGACGGCTCCCCCGCGCGAGGCTAGGGAACGCGAGACGCACCCAGCGCCACGAGTTCCGCCCGGGTCGCGACCCCGGCTTTGCGCAGCAGGTTGGACACGTGGAACTTCACGGTGTTCTCGCTGATCCCCAACTGCGTCGCGATGGCGCGGTTGCGCGAGCCGACGATGACGAGCGTGAGCACTTCTCGCTCTCGCGGGCTCAGATCCACCGCGTCGTCGAGGAACTCGGGGCGCGCCGGCGGGTCGAGAGGAAGCCGCACCGACACCTCCGAGCCCCACCCGGGCGTCGAGGCGACGTCGAAGGCCCCGTTCAGCGCGCTCACCCGTTCGACGATCGGGCGCAGCGAATCGTCGTGCGCGGTCAGCCGCCCCTCGCCGTCGTCGCGGATACCGATCAGCAGGTTCAGGCCGTCGCAATCCCACTGGATGCGCACGCGGTGCGGCGCTCCACGGTCGAGCAGGGCCAGTACCGCGCTGCGGACGATCGCGCGCGCTTCGTGCGCGACCTCACCGGGAAGGGCGCGCCCGGTGGTCGGCGGCTCGACGAACTGCACGTCGAGGTCGCCGTGGCGCACGAGCGGACGCAGGTCGCTGCGTAGGCGCGCGAAGGCACCGGTGACCGGCTCGAGCAGAACGCCGTGCTGCTGGTCGGTCGAGGTGCGCAGCACCACCAGAGCCGCGGCCGCGGTCTCGGTGGCGAGGGTCCGGGCCGCGCGGTCGTCGAGGCGCGATGAGCGCAGGACCGCGAGCACGGACTCGAGCGTGACCGCGTGCCGATCGGCCTGTTCGGCGACGATGCGTTCGTGCTCGGTGACGAGCGCGCGGGATGCCGGGGAGGCGAGGGCGGGTACGGACGTCACGTGTTCAACCTAGACCACGGCGTGCACCTACCCATTCGGGTAGGTGGCCCCCTGCGGTCGACCGGCCCGTGCGGCGTCCGCACCGGCGCAGCATGGGGTCATGATGTCCCGCGACGACGCCACCGTCGAGTCCTCCCTCTCGCGCATCGCCGGGGAGCTGGCATCCGTCGTCGACCGCCTCGTCTCGGAGCCCGGCGACCTCGACGACGTGCTCGACGTGCTCACCGAGGTCGATCGTGTCTTCGTCCTCGGCGCGGGGCGCTCGGGCCTCGCGCTGCGCATGACGGCGATGCGCCTGATGCACCTCGGCCTCGAGGTGCACGTCGTCGGCGAGACCACGACACCCGCGATCGGCGCGAAGGACGCCCTGCTGACCGCCAGCGGCTCGGGCACCACCGGAGGCATCGTCCGCGCGGCAGAGACCGCGGCCGATGTCGGCGCCCGCGTCGTCGCGATCACCACCGCGCCCGACTCGCCGCTGGGGCGCGCCGCCGACGCCCTCGTCACCGTTCCCGCCGCCGCCAAGCTCGACCGCTCCGAGGCCGCCTCGACCCAGTACGCGGGCAGCCTCTTCGAGCAGGCCGTCGTGCTCGTGGGAGACGCGATCTTCGACGCCCTCTGGCACCGCTCGGGCCTCTCGGCCGATGAGATCTGGCCGCGCCACGCCAACCTCGAATGACCCACCCCGCAGAGAAGAAGGACCCCCTCATGAAACTGCAGTTCGCCATGGACACCCTGTCCACCGAAGCCGCCCTCGACCTCGCCGCCGCCGCGGCGCCGCACGTCGACATCCTCGAGCTCGGCACCCCGCTCATCAAGAGCGAGGGCCTCTCCGCCATCACCGCGATCAAGCGCGCGCACCCCGACAAGATCGTCTTCGCCGACCTCAAGACGATGGATGCCGGCGAGCTCGAGGCCGACATCGCCTTCAGCGCCGGTGCCGACCTCGTCACCGTCCTCGGCTCGGCCGGCGACAGCACGATCGCCGGCGCCGTCAAGGCCGCCAAGAAGCACGGCAAGGGCGTGGTCGTCGATCTGATCGGCGTCGCCGACAAGCCCGCCCGCGCCAAGGAGGTCGTGGCCCTCGGCGCCGAGTTCGTCGAGATGCACGCCGGCCTCGACGAGCAGGCCGAGGAAGGCTTCACCTTCAGCACGCTGCTGCGCGACGGCGAGGCGGCCGGTGTGCCGTTCTCCGTCGCCGGAGGCGTCAACACCTCGAGCATCGCCGACGTGCAGAAGTCGGGCGCCCAGGTCGCCGTCGCCGGGAGCGCGATCTACAGCGCCCCCGACGTGGGTGCCGCGGCGGCCGCGCTGCGCGCCGCGATCGTCTGATCGCAGGGCCTCAACGAGAGAGGGACCGGGCCGAAACGGCCCGGTCCCTCTCTGACGTGGAGAGGATCACTCCTCGTCGTCGTCCTCGTCGTCGTCACCGATGATCTCGATGTCCTCGACCTCGAGCTCGGGGGTGAGCTGCACGTGCACGAGGGCGTCGGGGAACGAGGTCTGCCCGGCGAACACGACGATGATCGCGTCGGCGAAGACGCCCACGCCGATCGCCTCGAGGTCGGTGCGCAGGTCCACATCGGTGTCGAGCTCGTCGTCGTCGAGGGCGTCCTCGATGTCGCTCGAGATCTCCTCGACGATCGCGCGCCAGCGCTCCTCGCCGACCGAGAGCACGTCCTTCAGGTTGCTCATGATCGCGTCGAGATCGGGCTCTTCGTCTTCGTCGAGCTCGGGGTCGAGGTCGACCTCCACCTCGACGCCGGCGGCATCCAGGTGTCCGGAACCGATGACGCTGTCTTCGTCGATCTGGGCGTCTTCGAGCAGGCCGCTCTCGGTGACGCGGCGGAGGAGGTCGTTCAGCACAGACTCAGTCATGAGAAAACCTTGCCACGTCGGTCGCGCTCGCGCCTCCCCATTGCGTGCGACGCTCCGTCTGTTCAACCGGCGGCATGCCGCGGTTCACCATCAGACGGCGGTGGCGCGCTCCGCGGCCTCGACGACGTTGGTCATCAGCAGGGCGACCGTCATGGGGCCGACTCCGCCCGGGTTGGGCGAGACGAAGCCGGCGACCTCGGCGACGTCGGGGTGCACGTCGCCGTACACGCGCGACTTGCCGGTCTCGGGGTCGGTCTCGCGCGTGACGCCCACGTCGAGCACCGCGGCGCCGGGTTTGACGTCGGCGGCGCGCACGATGTGCTTCACGCCCGCGGCGGCGACGATGACGTCGGCCTCGCGCAGGTGCTTGGCGAGGTCGGCGGTGCCGGTGTGGGTCAGGGTTACGGTGGCGTTGATCTCACGGCGCGTGAGCAGCAGGCCGATCGAGCGACCGATGGTGACACCTCGACCCACGACGACGACCTCTTTGCCCTTCAGGTCGTAGTCGTTGCGCAGCAACAGCTCGATGACCCCGCGCGGCGTGCACGGAAGCGGCGTGAGGATCGGCGCGTTGACGTTGAGCACGAGACGCCCGAGGTTGGTGGGGTGCAGGCCGTCGGCATCCTTCGCCGGGTCGATCCGCTCCAGAATCGCGTCGGTGTCGAGGTGCTTCGGCAGCGGCAGCTGCACGATGTAGCCGTGGCAGGCGGGATCGGCGTTGAGGCGGTCGATGACGGCCTCGACCTCTCGCTGCGTCGCCTCGGCGGGCAGCTCCACCTGGATCGAGTTCATGCCGATCGCCTCGGACTGCTTGTGCTTCATGCCGACGTACAGCTGCGAGGCGGGATCCGCGCCCACGAGCACGGTGGCGATGCCGGGCACGATGCCTCGCTCGCGCAGAGCGGCGACACGCTCGGCCAGCTCCGCCTTGATCGCCGCCGACGCGGCCTTTCCGTCGAGAATCGTCGCCGTCATGGCATCCCTCTTCCTGGTTATCGATCGGGGTCGTGCGGGTGAGGTGCCGCACGCATAAACGCTGTCTGGTCGCAGAAACGCGCTCTCCTCGCGTTTATGTGCGCGAATCGCGTTTCTGCGTGGGGTGGGGCGGGCGGGCGGGCAGCGATCCGGCGCCGCAGGGACGCCGCGGCGGGTGCCCGGACCGGGGCCATCCGCTGTCACGCATAAACGCTATCCAGTCGCAGAAACGCGTTCTCCCCGCGTTTTCGTGCGCGGATCGCGTTTATGCGTGGAGTGCACGGGCCGGGCTCGGCGCCCCGGGGCGACCGGACGGGGCGGATGCCGAGACCCGGCGCGGACGCGGGGACCGGGCACCGAGACCCCGCGCGGGCGCGGGGGCCGGGCACCGAGACCCGGCGCGGACGCGGGTACCGGGCACCGAGACCCCGCGCGGACGCGGGGACCGGGTACCGGGACGGGGCCGCACGCGCGACGCCCGCCCCGGCCGGGCTCACTGCTGCAGGTCGGGGTAGAGCGGGAAGGCGTCGGCCAGCTTCGCGACGCGTGCGCGCAGGGCCTCGACGTCGGCGCCGGGGATCAACGCGAGCGCGATGATGTCGGCCACCTCGGTGAACTCGGCGTCGCCGAAGCCGCGGGTCGCGAGCGCCGGGGTCCCGATGCGCAGGCCCGACGTCACCATCGGCGGGCGCGGGTCGTTCGGCACGGCGTTGCGGTTCACGGTGATGTGGATGTCGTGCAGCAGGTCTTCGGCCTGCTTGCCGTCGATCTCGGCTTCGCGCAGGTCCACGAGCACGAGGTGCACGTCGGTGCCGCCCGAGCGCACGGCGATGCCGGCGTTCTTGACGTCGTCCTGGGTGAGGCGGTCGGCGAGGATCGAGGCACCGCGCAGGGTGCGCTCCTGGCGCTCCTTGAACTCCGGCGTGAGAGCCAGCTTGAACGCCGTCGCCTTGGCGGCGATGACGTGCATGAGCGGGCCGCCCTGCTGGCCCGGGAAGACCGCGGTGTTGATCTTCTTCGCGAGGGCCTCGTCGTTGGTGAGGATGAGGCCCGAACGGGGGCCGCCGATCGTCTTGTGCACGGTGGTCGAGACGACGTGCGCGTGCGGGATCGGCGAGGGGTGCACGCCCGCGGCGACGAGACCGGCGAAGTGCGCCATGTCGACCCACAGCAGCGCGCCCACCTCGTCGGCGATCGCGCGGAAGGCGGCGAAGTCGAGCTGACGGGGGTATGCCGACCAGCCGGCGATGATGACCTTCGGCTTGTGCTCGACGGCGAGGCGGCGCACCTCGTCCATGTCGATGATCGAGGTCTCGGGGTCGACGCCGTAGGCGACGATGTCGTACAGACGACCCGAGAAGTTGATCTTCATGCCGTGGGTCAGGTGACCGCCCTGGTCGAGGGCGAGACCGAGCAGCGTGTCGCCGGGGCGGGCGATCGCGTGCAGCACGGCGGCATTGGCCGACGCACCGGAGTGCGGCTGGACGTTGGCGAACTCGGCGCCGAACAGGGTCTTCGCCCGCTCGATCGCGAGCGACTCGGCGACGTCGACCTCTTCGCAACCGCCGTAGTACCGGCGACCGGGGTAGCCCTCGGCGTACTTGTTGGTCAGCACCGAGCCCTGCGACTGCAGCACCGAGACGGGAACGAAGTTCTCGGACGCGATCATCTCGAGGAAGCCGCGCTGGCGGTTGAGCTCGCGCTCGAGGACCTCGGCGATCTCGGGGTCGACCTCCGAGAGAGGGGCGTTGAAGTACGGATCGGTCATGCGATCTCCTTGACGATGGTTCCGGATGCCGCGGGCTCGGCGAGCCCGCGTAGATACCGCACCGACCCAGGCGTGCGGTCGAATACCGTCAAGCGGTCGCTCCCCGGTGGTTCCCCACCTCAACGCCAGTCGCGACGGTGCCACTTTAGCGGGTAAACCCGCCGCCGCCCCACGCATCTCGGCATCCACCGTTCCTCCACAGGGGGATCTCGGAGCGCGCGGTCCACTCGACGCCGAGGCATCGCGGATGCCGGGCTCCGAGGCCCGCGTAAAATGGCGGAGTGACCGACTCCAGCAACGTCCGCGCCCAGGCGCCTCTCGCTCCCGGCATGCGCCCCCGGCCGTCGGCGTTGGAGATCGGCAGTGTCATCTGCGGCCTGTTCGCCTTCGTGACCCTCGCCATCTGGGGCTTTCTGGCGTGGCCGTTCCCGTGGAACATCGTCGCCGGCATCGGCGCCCCGGCCCTGGCGATCCTGGTGTGGGCGCTGTTCGTCTCACCGCGGGCCGTGCTCGCCGTGCACCCCTTCGTGCGCGCGCTCGTCGAGCTGTTCGTCTACGCCGCCGCCACCGTCGCCTGGTGGAGCATGGGTCAAGCCTGGATCGGCCTGGTCTTCGCGATCGTCGCCGTCGTCCTCGGCGCGCTGAACGGGCGACGGCGCCTGGCATGACCGCCGAGGTCGTCGCGCTGCTCCGGGCCGAGCTCGGCGCGCGCGTCGACACGGACCCCGCCGCCCTCGAGGCGGCCCGCGCCGACAAGTCGGGCCACGCCGCCGAGGGCCTGCCCCTCGCCGTCGTGCACGCGGCATCCGTCGCCGATGTCCAGGCGGTGATGCGGATCGCCACCGCCACCCGCACCCCCGTCGTCCCCCGCGGGGCCGGCACGGGTCTCGCCGGCGGAGCGAACACCGGCGGTGGCGAGATCAGCCTCTCGGTGCGCGGTATGGACCGTGTGCTCGAGGTCCGCCCCGACGACCTCCTGGCCGTGGTCGAACCCGGCATCCTGAACGCCGAGCTCAACACGCGACTGGAACCGCACGGCGTGTGGTGGGCACCCGATCCGGCGAGCCGCGAGATCTCGACCGTCGGCGGCAACATCGCCACCGGCGCCGGCGGACTCCTGTGCGCGAAGTACGGCGTCGTGCGCGATGCGGTGCTCGGCGTCGACGTCGTCCTCGCCGACGGACGCCTCATGCGTTTCGGTCACCGCAGCGTCAAGGGCGTGACCGGCCTCGACCTCACCTCGCTCGTCATCGGCTCGGAGGGGACCCTCGGGGTCGTCGTGGGCGCCACCCTCAAGCTCCGCCGCCTCGTCGAGGGCGAACGCGTCACTCTCACCGCGCTGTTCGACGGTGTCCGCGCCGCCGCCGTCGCGTCCGCCGCGGTCACGGCCTCGGGAGTGCAGCCCACGATCATGGAGTTGATGGATGCCACCAGCCTCGCCGCCGCGCATCGCCTGCTGTCCCTGCCCGCTCCTCCCGAGGGCGCCGCGCAGCTGACCATCCAGACCGACGGCCCGGTCGCCGCCGACGAGGCGGCCGAGATCGCCGAGGTTCTCCGCGAAGCGGGCGGCGCCGTCGCCGTGGCGGCGGACGCCGCCGAGGGCGAGGCGCTCCTGGCCGTCCGCCGCGCCATGCACCCCGCGATGGAGACGCTCGGCACCACCCTCATCGAAGACGTCTCGGTGCCGCGCAGCGCTCTGCCCGACATGTTCGACGAGATCGCGCGGATCGAACGGCAGTTCGGTCTGGTCATTCCCACGGTCGCGCACGCCGGCGACGGTAACCTGCACCCGAACTTCGTGTTCGAGGGTCCCGAGGTGCCGCCGGTGGTGTGGGAGGCGGCCGAGGAACTGTTCCGCGCCGCACTCGCGCTCGGCGGAACCCTCACCGGCGAGCATGGGATCGGCGTGCTGAAGCGCCGCTGGTTGATCGACGAGCTCGGCGACGACCAGTGGGCCCTGCAGCGCGACATCGCGCGAGTGTTCGACCCGCTCGGCATCCTGAACCCGGGGAAGGTCTTCAGCGTCTGACCTCCGCCTGGTGCGCAGGCGACGTGATCAGACCGTGATATTGCTCAAGGCGTATCCGCAAGATCCGCTCGTAGCATAAGAAGACTGACTATCGGGGGGTTTGACTCATGACCGACGGCGCACCTGGCACCGACGGCGCAACCTACGCCTGGGCACCGCCCGAGCCGACGAAGCGCAAGAACCGTTCCGGCCTGTGGATCGGCATCCCCGCCGGTGCGACGGCCGTGGCTCTCATCGCCGCCTCCCTCGTGCTGATCGCGCCGGGTGCCTCGGTCGCGGGTGTGCAGATCGGTGGTCTCACCGCCGGTGCCGCGGCCCAGGCCATCTCGAACCGCCTCGCCGAGACCACGGTCACCGTCGACTCCCCCGCCGGCGCCGTCACCGTCACCGGTGCCGACCTCGGCGCGACCGTCGACGCGGCGGCCCTCGCCGACAAGGCCTTCTCCGACAACCCGATGTGGAAGCCCGCTTCGTGGTTCCCCGAGGGCACCGGGGTGCAGGTGCAGGTGAATGCCGACCAAGCCGCGACCGCACTGAAGAACCGCGCGCCCGGCACCTACCGCGCCCCCGTCGACGCGACCATCGCGTACGACGCCGGCTCGCAGGCGTACGTGACCACTCCCGCCGAAGCGGGAGAGGGCATCGACGTCGCCGCCGTGATCTCGGCGCTGCAGTCGGCTTTCGACGCCGGCCAGCCCGCCACCACCGTCGACGCCACCCTCGTCCCCGTCGATGCCCCCGTATCGACCGACGAAGCGAACGCCGCCGTGGCCACGCTCAACGGCATCCTCGACTCGGCCGGCTTCTACGTCGGCGAAGAGCGCACCGTCCCCGTCGACCGCGCGACCGCCGCATCGTGGCTCACCGTCACCCCCGACGGCAAGGGCGACTTCGCCATCTCGGCCGACGCCGCCGCGATCCAGTCCGCCGTCGCCGGCCTGCCCGGTGCGGTCGACCGCGCCCCCGTCAACGCCGACGTCATCGTCGACACCGGCGGAGAGGTCATCAAGGCGCTCACCGAGGGCCAGACCGGTCGCACGCTCGGCGACACCAGCGGTGTGGCCGCGGCCTTCGCGAAACAGCTCGCCGAGGGCAACGGGCGTTACGCCCTCCCCGTCACCGAGACGCCCTTCGACACCACCAAGACCGAGCGCCGGATCGACGTCAACCTGAGCACGCAGACCACGACGCTCTGGCAGAACGGCCAGGTGTACCGTACGTACACGATCTCGTCGGGCGCGGGCGACCACGCCACCCACACCGGAAACTTCCGCATCGGCTGGAAGACCGCGATGCAGGACATGGGCTGCGTTCCCGGCTACGACTACTGCACCAAGGACGTCCCCTGGGTGGCGTACTTCAACGGTGACGAGGGCTTCCACGGCACCTACTGGCACAACAACTTCGGGACACCGATGAGCCACGGCTGCATCAACATGACGATCCCGCAGGCCAAGGAGCTGTACGACTGGGCCTACCGCGGTACCGAGGTCTCGGTCCACTACTGAGCCCGGGTCTTCGAGGGGGTGGATGCCATCGGCATCCGCCCCCTCTTCCGTTTCCGTGGCCCTTGCCGGCGTCTCGCGGAGCGTGGGCAGCCGTGAAGTGCTGTTCGGGCTCTCGTCCGGTCTCCTCCGTAAACGCGAAAGGGGCGGATGCCATCGGCATCCGCCCCTTTCGCGTTCCGGCTCAGCGCAGGGCGTCGACCACCGCGTTCAGCGTGGCCGAGGGGCGCATGACCTTCTCGACGAGCTCCGTGTTCGGGCGGTAGTACCCGCCGATCTCGGCGTGGTGCCCCTGGACGGCGTTCAGCTCGGCGACGATCGTCTCCTCCGAGGCTTCCAGCTTCTCGGCGACCGGGGCGAACACCTCGGCGAGGGCGGCGTCCGTCGACTGCTTCGCCAGCTCCTGCGCCCAGTACAGGGCGAGGTAGAAGTGGCTTCCGCGGTTGTCGATCGTGCCGAGGGCACGGCCGGGCGACTTGTCGTTCTCGAGGAACGTGCCGGTCGCCGCGTCCAGCGTCTGCGCGAGCACGCGCGCGCGCTCGTTGCCCGTCGTGTCGGCGAGGTGCTCGAGCGAGGCCGCGAGTGCGAAGAACTCGCCCAGCGAGTCCCAGCGGAGGTAGTCCTCTTCCACGAGCTGCTGCACGTGCTTCGGGGCCGAACCGCCCGCACCGGTCTCGAACAGGCCGCCGCCCGCGAGCAGGGGGACGATCGAGAGCATCTTGGCGCTCGTACCCACCTCGAGGATCGGGAACAGGTCGGTCAGGTAGTCGCGCAGCACGTTGCCGGTGACCGAGATCGTGTCCTCGCCGCGGCGGATGCGCTCGAGCGAGTACGTCGTGGCCGCAGCGGGGGCGAGGATCTCGATCGTGAGGCCCTCGGTGTCGTGGTCGGCGAGGTACTCGTTGACCTTGGCGATGAGGTTGCGGTCGTGCGCGCGGGTCTCGTCGAGCCAGAACACGGCCGGAACCCCGGTCGCGCGCGCGCGGGTGACGGCGAGCTTCACCCAGTCGCGGACCGCGACGTCTTTGGTCTGGGTCGCGCGCCAGATGTCACCGGTGTTCACCTCGTGCTCGAGCAGCACGTCGCCGTTCGAGGCGACGACCTGCACGCGACCGGGCGCGGGGATCTCGAACGTCTTGTCGTGGCTGCCGTACTCCTCGGCGGCCTGCGCCATCAGACCGACGTTCGGCACCGAGCCGATCGTGGCGGGGTCGAGCGGACCGTTCGCAATGACGTCCTCGATGGTGGCCTGATACACACCGGCGTACGAGGAGTCGGGGATGACGGCCAGAGTGTCGTCCTCTCCCCCGTCGGCGCCCCACAGCTTGCCGCCATTGCGGATCAGCGCCGGCATGGAGGCGTCGACGATCACGTCGCTCGGCACGTGCAGGTTGGTGATGCCCTTGTCGCTGTTGACGTACGACAGGCGGGGGCCGGATGCCAGCGCATCGCGGATCTCGGAGGCGATGGCGTCGCCGCCCTCGACGTTCGACAGACCCGAGAGGATCGAGCCGAGACCGTCATTGGGGGTGAGGCCCGCGGCGGCGAGAGCATCACCGTGGCGGTCGAACACGTCGGCGAAGAACGCCTTGACGACGTGACCGAAGATGATCGGGTCGCTGACCTTCATCATCGTGGCCTTGAGGTGCACGGAATAGAGCACGTCGTCGGACTTCGCTTCGGCCAACGTGTCGGCGAGGAAAGCGTCGAGGGCCGCGGCCGAGAGGAAGGTGGCATCCACGATCTCGCCCTGGAGGACCTTCAGGCCCTCTTTGAGCGTCTTGGTGGCGCCGTCGGCCGCCACGTGCTGGATCGTGAGCACGTCGTCGTCGGCGAGGACGACCGACTTCTCGTTCGAGCGGAAGTCGTCGTGACCGAGGGTCGCGACGCGGGTCTTCGAGCCCTCGGCGAACGCCTTGTTGCGGTGCGGGTGCTTCTTCGCGTAGTTCTTCACCGCGAGCGGCGCGCGACGGTCGCTGTTGCCCTCGCGCAGCACGGGGTTCACGGCGGATCCCTTGATGCGGTCGTAGCGGGCGCGCACGTCCTTGTCTTCGACGCTCGACGCCTCGTCCGGGTAGTCCGGGATGTCGTAGCCCTGCGACTGGAGCTCGGCGATGGCCGCCTTCAGCTGCGGGATGGATGCCGAGATGTTGGGCAGCTTGATGATGTTCGCCTCGGGGAGCGTCGCGAGACCGCCCAGCTCGGCCAGCGCGTCGCCGACCTGCTGCTCGGGGGTGAGGCGCTGCGGGAAGGCCGCGAGGATGCGGCCGGCGAGCGAGATGTCGCGGGTCTCGACGTCGACACCCGCCTGCTTCGTGACGGCCTGCACGATGGGCAGGAACGACGCGGTGGCAAGTGCCGGCGCCTCGTCGGTGTACGTGTAGATGATGGTGGAATCGGGCACGTCAGATCTCTCCGTAGAGGCGGCCAGGGTTGTGTTTCAGCCTATCGCACGTGGGCAAAGTCTCTTGATATCGAGATAGTTCACGGATGATCCCCACCCCGCGGGAAGCCGCATCTCAGGCGCGGATGCCGTGTTCTCGAGCGGTCTTCGGGTGCGCCAGGGTGTCACGGGTGAGATCCGCAACGCGCATCCATCCGGGCCCGTCGACGCGGATACCGCCGGCGACGAGGGCGTCGATCGCGGCGTCCACTTCCCGCGGGCGCAGCGAGGGGACAGGAGGCTCCCTCGACGCATGCGGGGGCATGAGCTCTTGGGGGCGCGGTGGCGGCGCGCTAGCCTGGGCCCATGGCTGACCTGCGTCTCGTCGAACTGTCCGCCGCCACGATCGTGGCGGTGAACACCCTCTCGCTCAAGCCCGGGCAGGAGCAGTTCCTCGCTCCGGTCAGCTACGGCATCGCCGCGACCGTCAGCAACCCGCAGACCTCGTGGCAGCGCGTCGTGCTCGACGCCGACGAGGTCGTTGGCTTCGTCAGCGCCAACTTCGACCCCGAAGCACCCGAGGAGCACTTCCGCTCCGTGCTGTGGCGCATCAACGTCGACGCCGACGAGCAGGGCCGCGGCGTCGGCAGCTTCGCCATCGCCGCCGTGCTCGAAGAGGCCCGCGGTCGCGGAATGGATCACGTCGACGTCATCTACGAGCCCGGTGTCGGCGGACCCGAGGCCTTCTTCCAGCGCGTGGGCTTCGAGCCCGTCGGCGAGACGGAGTACGGCGAGATCGTCGCCCGCGTGAACGTCTGACGGCGGTCGCACCCGCTTTCGTGCGCGGCGCCACCCTTGCCGCGCGAGCGACCCCGATGGTGGCACGCAGAACCGGAGAATCGCACCGCGATCGGATCGGCGGGGACGCCGCATCCGATGTCGGCGCGGTTCTCCGCTCACGGTCAGCACGTCTGAATCGCCGGCTCAGCCGACGGAGCAGACGGCAGAAGCACCGGATGCCACGCCCCCGAGGGAACGTGGCATCCGGTGTGCGGAGTCAGACCAGAGACTCCCGCCATGCCGCGTGAAGCTGGGCGAACTTGCCCGTGCCGGCGATGAGGGCGTCGGGAGTGTCGTCCTCGATGATGCGGCCATGCTCCATGACCAGGACGCGGTCGGCGATCGCCACCGTGGACAGGCGATGGGCGATGATGATCGCCGTGCGGTCGGCGAGGAGCGTCTGCAGGGCGTTCTGGATCTGACGCTCGCTGGGGATGTCGAGCGAGGCGGTGGCCTCGTCGAGGATCAGCACCGCCGGGTCGGCGAGGAACGCGCGCGCGAACGAGATCAGCTGACGCTGACCCGCCGAGACGCGGCCACCGCGCTTGTTCACGTCGGTGTCATAACCGTCGGGCAGCTTCGAGATGAAGGCGTCGGCGCCCACAGCGCGGGCGGCGGCGCGGATCTCGTCCATCGTGGCGTCGGGCTTGCCGAGCGCGATGTTGTCGGCGACCGTCCCGCTGAACAGGTACGCCTCCTGTGTGACCATCACGATCGCTCGGCGGAGATCCTTCGGGTGCAAGCGACGCAGGTCGACGTCATCGAGGGTCACCGAACCCCTCGTCGGGTCGTAGAAGCGCGAGATGAGCTTGGCGAGCGTCGTCTTGCCGGCGCCGGTGGTCCCGACCAGGGCGATCGTCTGCCCCGCGGGGACGTCGAGCGTGAACTCCGGCAGGATGACGCGGCCCTCGGTGTAACCGAAGGTGACCTCGTCGAAGCGGACGTGCCCGCGGGCACTCCACAGGTCTACGGGGTCGGTCGGGTCAGGAACCGTCGGCTCCTCCTCGAGTACGCCCGACACCTTCTCGAGCGCCGCAGTTGCGGATTGATAGGAGTTCAGGAAGAACGCGACCTCCTGCAGCGGCGAGAAGAAGTTGCGCACGTAGAGGACCGCTGCCGTGAGCACACCGATCTCGAGCGGCCCCGCGATCACTCGTCCACCGCCCCACAGCAGCACGACCGCCACCGAGACCGCCGCCACCGCCATGATGCCCGGCTCGAACGTTCCGAAGAGTCTGATGGAGCGCATGTTGACGTCGCGATAGTCGGCCGCGAGCTTGCCGAACTCCTGGTCGTTACGGGGTTCTTTTCGGAACGCCTTGACGGCGCGGATGCCGGTCATGGACTCGACGAACTTCACGATCACCTGCGCGCTGATGACGCGCGACTCACGGTAGATGACCTGCGAGCGCGAGTAGAACCACCGCATGAGCAGGTACATCGGGATGCCCATGACGGTCAGGATCAGGCCCGACTGCCAGTCGATGAGGAACAGAGCGCCGAGGGTGAAAAGTCCGTAGAGGACACCCGAGACCAGCTCGTTCAGACCGCCGTCGAGCAGCTCGCGGATGGTGTCGAGATCACTCGTCTGACGCGAGATGATGCGGCCCGACGTGTACGACTCGTGGAACTCGAGGCTGAGCTTCTGCGTGTGCAGGAAGATGCGCTTGCGGAGGTCGAGCATGACGGCCTGCGTCAGACGCGCAGCGACGACGACGTACCACCCGATCAGGACGGCGCCGCCGATCCCCGCGAGCAGGTACACGCCGACGACGCCGATGGTCGGCATCCAATCCGATCGCTCGATGACGGCCGGCAGGGCGTTGTCGATGCCGAACGCGATGAGGGCGGGACCGGCGACGCGGAGCGCCGTCGATACGACGAGCACGGCGCCGGCGAGGACGAGCTGCCAGCGCAGGGGCGAGACGAGCGAACCGAGAAGGCGCAGCGAACGCTGGCGGATGGAGCGGCTCTCGTCGCGCGTGTAGTCGGAGCGGTCCTCGCCGCTGGTCCCGGAGACGGTGGCGGTGCTCATCGGGTCGCCTCCTTTCCGGCGAAGGAATCATCGTCGATGACGGGGATCGCCCCCGTTCGCGCTTCGCGCTCAGCCTCTTCGAGGCTCGAGATCACGTAGCGGTAGTGATCGCTCTGCCGGAGCAGGTCGGAGTGCGTGCCGACTGCGGTGATACGCCCCTCCTCCAGAAGGGCGACGCGGTCGGCGAGGGTGACCGTCGAGGGCCGGTGGGCCACGATCAGGGCGGTCGTCTCGCTGAGCACCTCGCGAAGGGCATCCTCGACGAGCGCCTCGGTGTCGACGTCGAGCGCCGAGAGAGGGTCGTCGAGAACGAGCACGGCCGGGCGGGCGGCGACGGCACGCGCAAGGGCGAGACGCTGACGCTGGCCACCGGAGAGGCTGAGCCCTTCCTCCCCGATGACGGTGTCGAGGCCGTCGGGCAGGTCGTACACGAAGTGGGCCTGGGCCACCTGCAGCGCCTCGCGCAGGATCTCTTCGGCCTCGTCGGACCCAGGCGTGAGGTCCTCCCTACCAAGCAGCACGTTGTCGCGCACGGTCTGCGAGAACAGCGTGGCGTCTTCGAATGCCATGCCCACGTGCCGGCGCAGCTCCGCGAGGGTGAGATCGCGCACATCGACACCGTCGATCAGCACGCGACCGCCGGTGACGTCGTAGAGGCGGCCGGGAAGCGTCGTGAGCGTGGTCTTGCCCGAGCCGGTCAGACCGACGAGGGCCATGGTCTCGCCCGGGTGCAGCACCAGGTCGACGCCGTCGAGCAGGTCGCGCTCCGTGTCCGCGGCATCCTGGTAACGGAAGTGGGCGCTCTCGAACGCCAGCTCTCCGCGAGGCTGCGCGATGGTGCGCGGGTTCTCAGGGTCGACGATCGTGTTCTGCTCGTCGAACACCTCGAAGATGCGATCGGTCGCCGTCCGCGCGTCGAGCAGGAAAGAGAAGAGAAAGCCGATCGATTCCATCGGCCAGCGCAGCACGGTCGCCATAGCGAAGAACGCGACGAGTTCGGGCACCTGCAGCTGCCCCAGCTGGGTCAGCACGATTCCGGCGCCCAGGCAGACCGCGAAGGCGATGTCGGGAAGCAGCACAAGCCAGAACCAGATCCACCCGACCGCGCGGGCCTTGTCGATCTCGGTCTCGCGCAGCGACTCTGCCTGACGGGTGAACTTCTTCAGGGCATGTGCGCCGCGGCCGAAGGCCTTGAGGACGCGGATGCCGTGAACGCTCTCTTCCACGGAGGTGGCGAGGTCGCCCGCCTGGTCCTGGCTCTGCCGCGTGAGCGCGCCATAGCGCTTCTCGAACCGGAACCCGACGTAGATCACCGGGGCGGAGGTGACGAGGAAGAGCGCGCCGAGCACCCAGTGCCAGCGGAACAGCAGTACGGCGCCGATGGCGATCGTGAGCATGTTGACGACGAGCAGGATGACGCCGAAGGCCAGCCAACGACGGAGCATGCTGATGTCCTGCATCATGCGCGAGAGCAGCTGGCCGGACTGCCACCGGTCGTGGAAGGCGACCGGCAGGCGCTGCAGGCGCGAGTAGAACGACTGGCGCAGGTCGTACTCGACCTTGGTTGCGGGCGCGAGGACGAACCAGCGCCGCAGCCACACCATCGCGGCTTCGGCGAGGCCGAGACCGAGCACGGCGAGGGAACCCCACACCAGGGCGGTGGGGTCGAGGGAGGCGATGGGGCCGGCGACGATCTGCTCGAGCACCAGGGGGATGGCGAGCGCCAGAAGGCTGGCGATGAGCGCGGTGACGGCACCGGCGATGAGGCGCGGGAGTACCGGGCGCGCGATGGGCAGAAGCCGCGCGAGCGCGCGCGGCGTCGAAAGACGGGGCGGATGAGCGGAGGGAGTCATGATCCTCGTGGGGTCGAAGCGGGCGCCGGGATCGGGCGCAGAAAGGGGTGCCGGAGGCGCGACGAAAATCGTCAGTCGGGGCGAAGCGGTGCGTCGAAACGCGAACGCGGAGCCCTAGAGGCGTCGGCCGGGTCGTGAGACGGCGGAGGGCGCGACGACGGCCGGGGCGACGAAGGCGTCGGTCTGGTCCATGGCATCCTCCTTGTTCGATGAAGCTTCCGCGGGGGGACGGCAGCCCTCCAGAATATGTCTGAGAGAACGCTGGAAGCAAGAGTCTCTTCCCCAATTCCCGCCGGTCAGGTCGCCGATTCGCGCGACAGCAGACTCTGCTTCACTCGCGTTCCCCATGCGAAACCCCCCATGGATCCATCCGCGCGCAGGACGCGATGACAGGGAACGAAGAGCGCTACCGCGTTCCGCGCGCAGATGGACGCGGCCGCCCGCACAGCCGTCGGAGACCCGAGCGCTGTGGCGAAGCCCGTGTAGGTGAGGGGCGTCCCGGGGGTGATGGCGCGCAGCGCCTCCCACCCGGCCAGTTGCAGGCGCGTCCCCCGCTGAGAGACGACGACGGAGTCGATCGCACCGATATCGCCCGCGTAGTACGCACGAACAGCATCAGCGGCCGTCGTCGTGCCCCGACGGACGTCGGCTGGACGCTGATCCGGTCGGAGCCGCGCGAGAACGGCGTCGGTGTCATCGGTCCACCCCGACACGATCACCCGGTCGGCCTCATCGGCAAGGATCGCGAACGCACCGTCGGGGGTATCGACGAACTGGAGGGTGGCGGCGGTCATGCGGGGTTCTCGCTCTCTGTGACGGAATCGGGTGAGGGGGTCAGGACGACGTCGGCGCGCATGCCCGAGGCTCGCCGACGGGTGGGGGACGCCGCGACTGCGGCCGCCGTCTCGGCCGGTGCGCGCCAGGACTGGGTCACCGGAGCGGCATACCAGTAGTGCGCCATCGCGTAGCTGCGCCAGGGCGCAGATCGCTCCGACCACGCGGTGAAGCCCGCCGGATCGGAGGGGAGCCCGAGGGCTGCCGCACCGGCGCGGGCCGCGACGTCGCCGGGAAGCAGGACATCGGGATCGCCGAGCACGCGCATGCGCACGTAATCGGCTGTCCACGGGCCGATCCCTCGCATCGCCAGCAGCCGCTCGCGCTGCTCCGCGCCGTCGTCGCCGGCGCCGAGCTCGAGGCGGCCGTCGGCCAGCGCTGCCGCCGCCTCGACGATGGCCCGCATGCGCGCCGCGGGCCCGCGAAGGACCTCGAGCCCGTGCTCGGCGATCACCGCCGGCGTGGGGAAGAGAGTGAGCGGCCTCGGGCCGATGGCGGTGGGTTCGCCGAGTTCGGCCGTCAGCCGGCCCTGCATGGTCCGGGCCGACGCCACGCTGATCTGCTGCCCGATCATGGCCCGCAACAGCATCTCGTGGGCGTCGACCGCACCGGGAACCCGCACACCGGGGATCGCCGCCACGGCGGGGGCGAGCTCGGGATGCTGGGCGAGAGCCTCGTCGATCGCGAGGGGATCGGCGTCGAGATCGAACAGTCGGCGAACGCGGGCGATGAGCGTGCCGAGGTCGGCCAAGGCCGACAACCGCGCGCGCAATCGGAGCCGGCCGTCGTCGGCGAGGCGCACCTCGAACCACGCCGGGCCGCCCGGGAGGCGAGCGACACGCGCGAACGAGCGGTCGCCGCCCTCCTCGACGCCCGGAATCGCATGAGCCCTCATCCACCCGAAAAGGCCGACGGTGTCGATCGGCCCTCGCACCGGCAGGGCGAGGTCGATCTCGCCCGCCGCGGCTTCGACCCCCGAGGTGTGGGAGCGTCGCGCACGGAGATCGCGCGGCGGCATCCCGAACACCTCGCCGATGGTCTCGGTGAACTGACGGATGCTCGAGAACCCGGCGGAGAACGCCACGTCGGCCGAGGGGAGGTCGGTCCCCACCAGCAGCGCCCGTGCGGTGTGCGCGCGCTGCGCGCGGGCGAGCGCGAGAGGCCCGGCCCCGAGCTCGGCGGTGAGGAGCCGGGTGAGGTGCCGCGACGAATAGCCGAGGCGCCGCGCGAGCCCCGGAACCCCCTCGCGGTCGACGACGCCGTCGGCGATGAGGCGCATGGCCCGCGCGGCCACGTCCTGGCGGACGTCCCACAGGGGAGAGCCGGGAGCGGCCTCGGGCAGACACCTCTTGCAGGCGCGATAGCCCGCCTCGTGCGCCGCGGCGGAGGTGGCGTAGAAGGTGACGTTCTCTTCCTTCGGCGTGCGCGCAGGGCAACTCGGACGGCAATAGATGCGCGTCGAACGCACCGCCGTGACGAACTGCCCGTCGAAGCGGCGGTCGCGCGACTGGATCACGCGATAGCGCTCGGCGAAGCCCGCGGGCTCGGAGACGGAAGTGGTCATGGCATCCACCCTGCCATCGACCTCCGACATCGACTGGCGGAAATCGGACACGGCCGTGCGGGCCGGCTCGACCGTCCCCTCCCGGTCGTCGGGCCTGGGCGCAACCCCCGTGCGATGTCGGAGGTCGTGGGTAGCGTGAGGAACATGAGCGAACGCGAATACGACCTCATCGTCATCGGCGCCGGCCCCGTCGGCGAGAACGTGGCCGACCGTGCCGTGCAGGCCGGTCTCACCGCCGCCATCGTCGAATCCGAGCTCGTCGGCGGCGAGTGCTCGTACTGGGCGTGCATGCCCTCGAAGGCTCTCCTGCGCAGCGCCGCAGCCCTGCGCGCCGCCCGCGACGTCGACGGCGCGAAGCAGGCCGTCACCGGCGACCTCGATGTCGACGCGGTGCTCCGCCGTCGCGACACCATGACGAGCGACTACAACGACTCCGGTCAGGTCGAGTGGCTGCAGGGCGCGGGCATCGACCTCGTGCGCGGCCACGGCCGCCTGACCGGCGAGAAGCGCGTACGCGTCACCGCCGAAGACGGCGCGACGACCGACCTCCTCGCCCGGCATGCGGTCGCCGTCTGCACCGGCTCCGCTGCACTCCTCCCCGATATCCCGGGTCTCGCCGACATCGCGCCGTGGACCAGCCGCGAGGCCACCGCCGTGCAGCGAGTCCCCGGTTCTCTCGCGATCATCGGCGGCGGCGTCGTGGGCGCCGAAATGGCGACCGCGTTCCAGAGCCTCGGCACCACCGTCACCCTCGTCGCCCGCTCGGGCCTTCTCGGGGGCAACGAGCCGTTCGCCGGCGAGCTCGTCGCATCCTCGCTCCGCGACCGCGGCGTCACGATCAAAGAGGGAGCGGATGCCACGTCCGCCCGCCGCGACGACGACGGGCGCGCGGTGCTCGAGCTGTCCGACGGCACCACCGTCACCGCCGACGAGGTTCTCGTCGCCGTCGGTCGTACTCCGCGCACCGGCGATCTCGGTCTGGATGCCGTGGGCCTCGACGCCGACACCTGGCTCGACGTCGACGACACCCTCCTCGTCCGCGGTTTCGACTGGCTCTACGCCGTAGGCGACGTCAACCACCGCGCCCTGCTCACCCATCAGGGCAAGTACCAGGCCCGGGCTGCGGGCGACGTGATCGCCGCTCGGGCGAAAGGCGACGAGGTCGACGACGCTCCCTGGGGCGCGCACGTCGCCACCGCCGACCACGACGCGGTCCCCCAGGTGACGTTCACCGACCCCGAGGTGGCATCCGTCGGTCTCACCGCACAGAAAGCGGAGCAGAAGGGCCTGAACGTGAAGGTGCTCGACTACGACCTCGCAAGCATCGCCGGGTCGAGCGAGCAGTCCGACGCCTACGTCGGCAAGGCCCGTGCGATCGTCGATCTCGACCGGGGTGTTCTCGTCGGCGCTACCTTCGTCGGACCCGACATCGCCGAACTGCTGCACTCCGCCACGGTTGCGATCGTCGGCGAGGTGCCGGTGAAGCGTCTGTGGCACGCGGTTCCCTCGTACCCGACCGTCAGCGAGGTCTGGTTGCGCCTGCTCGAGACGCTCGGGCGCGACTCCGCCTGAGACCGGGGCCCGCGCGAGCGCCGAGAACGCTCCCCCGCCCCCGCTCGTAGCGAGGCTCCGACGTGCGCCGAGAAGCGCGCGAACGAAACGGGCTCGCTGCGTCACGTTGTCCCACTCGGCGCGGTGTTGTTGGCGGCGGTTTCGTCCTCCACGCCCGCGCCCGCACGGCGTAAGGTCGCCTCATGCCCCGCATCGTCGCCCTCCTTCGCGGCGTCGGCGGACCGACGGCGCTGAAGATGCCCGCGCTGCGTGAGGTGTTGGCATCCGAGGGTCTGGGTGAGGTCGAAACGCTGCAAGTCGCCGGCAACATCGTGCTCGACGACGGCGGGCGCTCCCCCGGCGAGATTGCGGGCGTGATCCGCGGTGCCGTGCACACGGCGTTCGGCTTCGACCTCCCGGTCATCGCGCGCACCCACGCCGAACTCGCGGATGCGCACGCTCGGAATCCGTTCGCCGGCGCGGCCGAAGGTCGGTGGGTTCAGACCGTGTTCCTCGCGGAACCTCCGGCCCCGGAGAAAAAGATCGTCGTCCCGGCGGATTACCCCGAAGAGGCGTTGCTGGATGGGCGCGAGGTGTTCGTGCGGTATCCCGAAGGAATCGGCGGCTCGAAGCTGCAGGCAGCCTGGTTCGAGAAACGCCTCGGTGTGACGGGCACCGCGCGCAACGCGAACACGGTGGCCAAGCTCGTCGCACTGAGCGCCTGACCGCGGCCGCGCACCCGACCGCAGGCGCGAGCCCCGCTCGGGGCGCGCTCCGCCGTTCGGGGTGCACTCCGCCGTTCGGCGAATGACGTCCACCACCGCCGCGAAACGCGCCCCCCATCGCACACCGCGCCACCTCGACCACGCATAAACGCCATGCGCACGCAGAAACACGAGCACCACGCGTTTCTGCGCGCGCACCGCGTTTCTACCCCGCATACGCACCGGCACCCGCCCCCGCCACCCCGCAACCCCGGACCCGCGCAGCCCGAATCCCCGCCACCCCGCAGCCCGCATCCCCGCGCCCCGCAACCCGCGTCTCCGCGCCCTACAGCGCACACCGCGCAACCTCGACCACGCATAAACGCCCTGCGCGCGCAGAAACACGAGCACCACGCGTTTCTGCGCGCGCACCGTGTTTTTACCCGCACCCCAGACCAGCACCCGCCGCGCAACCCCTAGACCCGCACTCGCCCCAAACCCCCGCAGCCCCGGACCCCGCGCAGCCCGCATCCCCGCGCCCCGCAAACCCGCGTCTCCGCGCCCCACAGCGCACACCGCGCCACCTCGACCACGCATAAACGCCGTGCGCACGCAGAAACACGAGCACCACACGTTTCTGCGCGCGCACCGCGTTTCTGCCCGAAGCCCGCGCCGGCAACCCCCGCAACCCACCCCGCACCGCCCCCCCACACGCGACGACGCCGCCGCAGCCGAAGCTGCGACGGCGTCGAACGCACCAAGCGGTCTCAGTGGAAGAAGTGGCGCTCCCCGGTGAAGAACATGGTCACACCGGCGGCTCGCGCGGCGTCGATGACCTCGGCATCCCGAACCGAACCGCCGGGCTGGATGATGGCCGAGATACCCGCGTCGATCAGCACCTGGGGGCCGTCGGCGAAGGGGAAGAACGCATCGGATGCCGCGATGGAGCCGCGCGCACGGTCACCGGCGCGCTCCACCGCGAGGCGGCACGAGTCGACGCGGTTGACCTGGCCCATGCCGATGCCGACGGTGGCCGACCCCTGGGCGAGCACGATCGCGTTCGACTTCACCGCGCGGCACGACTTCCAGGCGAAGATGAGGCTCTCCATGTCTTCGTCCGCGGGACGCTCACCCGAGACGAGCTCCCAGTCCTTCGCGACCGACTCGATGTCGTCGGGGAAGCGGTCCGCGTCCTGCAGGAGGAGTCCGCCCGAGACGAGGCGCACGTCCATGCGCTCCTGCTGCCAGTCGGCGGGCAGGCGCAGCACGCGCAGGTTCTTCTTGAGCTTGAACACCTCGAGCGCCTCGGGCTCGAAATCGGGGGCGATGACGACCTCGGTGAAGATGTCGCGCAGGTTCTCTGCCATCTTGAGCGTGACCGTGCGGTTCGCGGCGATCACGCCGCCGAACGCCGACACGGGGTCGCACTCGTGCGCGCGCAGGTGCGCCGAGGCGATCGGGTCGAGGGCGTTGGGGGCCGCGACCGCGATGCCGCAGGGGTTCGCGTGCTTGATGATCGCCACGGCCGGCTTGACCATGTCGAAAGCGGCGCGCAGCGCCGCGTCGGCGTCGACGTAGTTGTTGTACGACATCTCTTTGCCCTGCAGCTGCGTGGCCTGGGCGATGCCGTGGCCGCCGACGCGCGTGTAGATCGCGGCGCGCTGGTGCGAGTTCTCGCCATAGCGCAACGTCGACAGACGCTCGGCCTGGATCGTCAGGTGCGCGGGCAGATCGATGTCGTCGGCGAGGGTGCCCTCGGCGAACCACGTCGACACGGCCGTGTCGTAGGCGGCAGTGTGCGAGAACGCGCGGGCTGCGAGCTCGCGGCGCTGCGCGAGGGTCGTGCCGCCCTCACCCTGCAGCGCGTCGATGATGGCGGGATACGACTCAGGCGAGACGACGATGGCGACGTTCGCGTGGTTCTTCGCCGACGCGCGCACCATGGCGGGGCCGCCGATGTCGATCTGCTCCACCACGTCGTCGCCCTGGGCACCGGATGCCACGGTCTCGACGAACGGGTAGAGGTTGACGACCACGAGCTCGAAGGGGCGGATCTCCAGCTCCTCGAGCTGCGCCTCGTGCGAGGCCAGGCGCAGGTCGGCGAGCAGTCCGGCGTGCACGCTCGGGTGCAGGGTCTTCACGCGCCCGTCGAGCGACTCGGGGAAGCCCGTGACGGCCGAGACGTCGGTGACGTCGTACCCGGCGTCGCGCAGCAGAGTCGCCGAGCCCCCGGTCGAGACGATCTCGACACCGGCGGCGGCGAGTGCTGCGCCGAGGTCGAGCAGACCGGTCTTGTCGCTCACCGACACCAGCGCGCGGCGGATCGGGACGACGTCGCGGGGGCGGTAGTCGGCGGGGTCGTGGCGGGGTCCGGCCATGGCGTTCGGCTCCTGTGTCTCGAGTCGGGTTCGGATGCACGACGGGCCGACGCCCGTCGGGCGGGTCAGGCGGTTCGGGATGCCGTGGCGGCGAGGTCGAGCTCGCCCTCGGCGATGCGGCGCACGACGTCGATGAGCAGACGCCGTTCGACGGGTTTGATGCGATCGTGCAGAGAGTCCTCGTCGTCGCCGGGAAGCACCGGGATGCGCTCCTGCGCGAGGATCGGGCCGGTGTCGACGCCGGAATCGACGACGATCACGCTCGCTCCGGTCTGCTCGACGCCCGCGGCGAGGGCGTCACGCACCCCGTGCGCCCCGGGGAACTCCGGCAGGTACGCGGGGTGGGTGTTGATGATGCGCGGTTCCCACGCGGCGACGAGATCGGCCGGCAGCAGCCGCATCATGCCGCTGAGCACGACGAGGTCGGGATTCCACACCGACAGCTGCGCCCCCAGCTCGGCGCCCCACTCCTCACGAGAGGCGAACGCACCGAAGGGGACGAGGAAGGTCGGGATGCCGAAGTGCTCGGCGTGGGCGAAGCCGTCGGCCTCGCGATCGGCACCGACCGCGATCACGCGCGCCGGAAAGCCGGGGGCCGAGGCCGCCTCGAGCAGGGCGCGGAGGTTCGAGCCGGTGCCGGAGATGAGGACGGCGACCGTGAGCACGCGCTCAGTCTACGCAGGTGCGTCCGCGCGCGCGGGCCCTCGAGAGCAGCCGGGGACTGCCGGCTCGAAGCCGGCCGTACCGGCCGAGCGAGTCTGGCCCGGGCCGAACGCCCCCGGTCGGCCGGCCCGATCGCGTGACAGTCAGCGCCTGTCGTCGGGCTCGCCGCCGTGCTCCGACCAGGCGGCGCGGATGCGCGCACGCACCTCGTCGTCGCTGAGTTCGTCGGGTGCGCCCCCGCTCGCGCCCGCCACGGAGCTCTCGGAGACGGGCGGCGAAGAGACGGGCGGCGAAGACACGGGCGACGCTGAAGAAGGGGATGATCCCCGAGCGCTCCCCCGTACCCCCAGCGCGGTGTCGGTCGCCACGGCATCCGGATCGCGGTACGAGCTCGGCCAGACGTCGTGCGAGATGCCCGCGCCGGCGGGCGAGCCGGTCGGGGTCGGGCCGGTCCAGTACTCGTCGCGGTCGAAGGGCGTGTGCTCGCGCGCGGAGAACGAGAAGCCCCGGTCGTCGCGCTCCTCGTACCGGTCGTCGCTCTCGTACCCGCCGAAGCGCGGGCTGAGCAGCAGGATCGCGAGCCCCACCAGCACCTCGAGGCCGAGCGTCAGGGCGAGCGGGCCCGGCTGCGGGCCCGTATCGGCGAGGCGGCCGGGACCGATCGACCCCGACGAGACCACGGCGGCGAGCGCACCCATGCCACCGGTGAGTGCCGCGACCGCGACGGCCAGGACCAGCCGGGGTCCCAGCGGCTCGGGGCCGGTGGTCGATGGCATCCGGGATCGCAGGATCCACCCCGTCAACGCGCCCACGGCGATCGGCAGTAGCACGAGCAGCAGCAGCCACGACGAGGTCGAATCGGGCATCGCGCCCAGCACCGGGATGCCGGGGAGCGCACCGACCTGCGTCGCGGCCGGGGTGACCGCGGTGTCGGCGCCGAGGGCGAAGCCCGGGCCGGCGGCGAACGACATGGCCCAGAGCACGAGCGTGGGGAGGTAGAAGAGCTGACCGAGGGCGATGACGGTCGCGCCGATGCCGTCGGCGTTACTGGCCTGGTACAGCCCGATCACCTGCGATGCGCGGGCGATGAGACCCGCCAGCACGACCACCGCGCCCACCGAGACGAGTCCCAGAGTGGTGATCGCCAGGCCCCGCAGCGCGAGCGCGGGAACGGGCGCCCAGGCGCTCGGCATCCGCTCGATCCATCCGCGCACGGCATCGACCGGCCCGTCGTCGCCCACGCGCCAGGCGCCCACGACGGCGCCGATGAGCGAGGGCACGAGGAAGATCAGCGTCGGCAGCAGGATGGCGAGCCAGGTTTCGGATGCCACGAGCGAAGCCTGTGAGGTGAGCGCGATGCCCGCCGAGAGAGCCGCGAAGACCAACGAGCCCGAGAGCCACCCGGTGAGACCGGCGCCCGCCTCTGCGGCTCGAGAGCCGGAACGAGCGGCGAAGAGGCCGGTGAAGGCCGCGAAGGCCAGGGGGGCGAGAGACAGCGTGAAAGTCGCGAACGTCGGGTCGATGCCGGTCGCGGCGAGGTAGGCGTCGGGCAGGGTGATGGTCACCGGCACGAGGTGGCCGAGGTGCCAGATCGCGGCCGACGCGGGCCACAGAGCGCTCCAGTCGGGGTTGCCGACGCCGAACACCCACAGCAGCGTGAGCGGTGCGAGCACGACGGCGATGCCACCGGCGGTCGCCAGGACGGCGTCGAGGGCGGCGAGGAGAGCGATGAGGAGGCGATGCATGGGCGAGAGGAACCCTACCCGCGCCGCCTCAGCCCGCCCCTCAGGCGCGGCGGCGAGCGCCCGAGACGAGCCTGCGCAACGCGGTGAGCCAGGCGCGCGAGGCCGTGTCGGGCTCGGCGGTCGCGTCCGCCGGCGCGTCCGAGGAGCGCGGATCTGCCCCGGCGGCCCCGGCGACCGGGGCGACGCGCGCACCGCGCCATCGCTCCCACACCACCGCCGCCAGGCGCGGGTCCGCACCGATCGGGGCGGTGGTCAGGTCGGCCTGCGCCTTCTCGATCACGCGCGAGAAGTGCCCCGGTGCGAGGACGTAGCTCGCGGCGACGGTGCGTCGGCCGTCCGCGCGTGCTGCGGCCACGGCATCCGGGATGCGGGGATCGGATGCCGCGGCGTAGGCCGTCACGACGGGGCCGGTGACACCGGCATCCGCCATCAGCTCCGCCATGCGTTCGACGTCCATCACGGCGCCCGGGCGGGTGGAGCCGGCCGCGGCGAGCACGACGGTGTCGTCGGGACCCGCCCCGGCGGCGCGGACGCGGTCGGCGAGGATCTCGGCCAGCACCGGGTGGGGCCCGAGAGCGGGGGCGACGGGCAGTCCGTCGGCGGCCTCCACCAGGTCGACCTCGGTGTGGTAGCCGGTCGACAGCAACAGGGGCACGATCACGATGTCGTCCGTGCGCTCGCGAGCTTCGGCCACGACGTCGGTGACGGAGGGACCGTGCACGTCGACGTACGCCTCGAGCACGTCGACGCCGGCGGGAGCGGTGGCGCGCAGCACCTCGAGCAGTTCGCGCACGACGACGCGGCCCTCTTCGAACCTCGTGCCGTGGGCGCAGGCGATCAGTACGGCGGTCATGCGTCCTCCTCGTCGATCACGTCGAGCCGGTATCCGCGCTTGTAGACGGTGCGGATCAGGTCGAGCCCGCCGAGCGCGTCGCGGGTGCGGGCCACGGCGACCTCGACGGCGTGCCCGCTCGCCTCCGAGCTCGACAGCGCGGCGATCAGATCGGCGCGCGAGACCACCGCCCCCGGCGCGCGCCCGAGCGCGCGCAGGATCTCGACGCCGGTGCGCGGCAGGGGTGTGAACTCCCCGTCGAGCACGATCCCCGATGAGCGGATGCCGAGGCGCCCGACCGTCGTGGGGATCAGCGCCGCGTCGGCTCCGCCGTAGTGCGTCACTACGGCGCGCACGAGCGCCCCGAGACGTCCGCGGTCGGGGATGAGCGGGGTGATGCCCGCCTCGAGGAGGGGACCGGCGGTGATCGGCCCGACGGCCGCGACGAGGACGTGCCCGCGGGCGGCTCGGGAGGCCACTCCGTCGAGCGCCTCGGCCCGTTCGGCCGCGAGGATCCACTCGCGCGCAGCGGGAGCGGAGGTGAAGAGCACCGCGTCGATCTCTCCGCGTGCGACCTGCTGGGTAGACGCGGCGACGACCTCGGGATCGGGCGGCGGCCCCCAGCGGTAGATCGTGAGGCTGGTCACGCGGGCTCCGGCCGCTTCGAACGCCTCGTCGAGGCCGTCGGCCCCCGAGCCGTGGTGCTGCACCGCGATGTGCAGTCCGTCGATCCCCTCGGCCACGAGGAAGTCGCGCAGCTCGGCGGCCGTCTCGCTCTCGGCGACCCAGTCGGCCTCGAAACCGGCCTGCTGGATCGCGCCGCGCGCCTTCGGGCCACGGGCGACGATCCGTGCGCCGTCGAGCACGGGAGCGAGCGCATCGTGCAGGCCCGCCTCGTCGGCTGTCTCCAGCCACGCGCGGAACCCCACACCCGTCGTCGCCACGACGACGTCGGGAGGGTCGGCGACGAGCGAGCGCGTCTGCGCGATCAGCTCGTCGTCGTCGACATGCGGGATGATCGTGAGCGCCGGCGCGACGCGCACGCGCGCCCCGTGTCGCTCGAGCGCGGCCGACAGCTCCCCCGACCGTCGGTCGACGGGGAGCAGCACGGTGCACCCCTGGAGCACCGTGCTGATCGTCCGCGCGGGTGTCGTCACCCGATGCCCTCCGGGTGCGCCGCGACCCGGACCGGAGCGTGAGCGGGCTGGAGCGATACCGCAGCCGCCGCGGGCGACGCGGCCGGCAGCAGAAGATCGGCCCGGGCGACCTCGCCGAACACCAGCACCGCGGGATTCGCGAGGCGGTGCGTCTCGGCATCCTGGATCGCCGTACCGAGCGTGGTGCGGATCGTGCGCTGAGCGGGTGTGTGGCCGTTCTCGACGAACGCGACGGGGCGCGTCTCGGGAGCGCCGGCGGCGCGGGCCGCGGCCACGAACCGCGGCAGGGCGCTCACGCCCATCAGCGCGACGACCGTGGCGCTGTCGTCGCGCAGGGCGGCGAGGGTCGCCTCGCTCGGGGTTTCCTGACCGTTCACGACATGCAGGGTACCGGCGACGCCGCGGTGCGTCACGGGCACTCCCGCGGCCGAGGGCACGGCGATCGCGCTCGAGATGCCGGGAACGACCTCGACCGCGATGCCGGCCTCGCGGCACGCGATGACCTCCTCCCCGCCGCGGCCGTACACGAACGGATCGCCGCCCTTGAGCCGCACGACCCGCAGGCCCTTCGCCGCTCGATCGATGAGGAGGGCGTTGATCTCGTGCTGCGGCACCGGGTGATGCTGCGGGCGCTTGCCGACGTCGATCAGCTCGACGTCGTCGCCGAGCTCGGCGAGTACGCCGGTGGGTCCGAGCCGGTCGTGCACCACGACGTCGGCCTCGGCCAGCAGAGCGCGGGCGCGCACCGTCAGCAGGTCGACCGGGCCGGGACCGCCGCCGACGAGTGCCACGCTCCCCACGAGCGGGCGGCGTCGGCGGCGGAGCGGAAGGGCGCCTTCGGCGAGGCGCTGCGCGATCGCTTCGCGCACGGCGACGCTGCGGCGAGGGTCGGCACCGGCGGTGGAGACGACGCCCACCATGACGTCGCCGCTCGTGGTCTCGGCGGCCAGGCGCGCGGTGCCCTTGCCGCCGTGACCGGCGTTGACGCACCAGACGCGGCGGGCTTCGGCCGCCGTGACGACGGCGGTGTCGACGGATGCCGCCCCCGTGGCCGTGTGGCACAACCAGGCCTCGTCGAGATCGGTGTCGGCGAATCCTCTGTCGATCCACTCGATCTCACCCGCGGCGGCGAGCGCGGCGAGCCCCGGCGTCGCGACGGGGGCGATCACCCGTACCCGGGCGCCGGCGGCGCGCAGCCGCGCGATGCGCTTCTCGGCGACGGAGCCGCCGCCCACGCACACGACGAGCTTGTCGGTGAGGTCGAGGCCTGCGAGAGCGATCATCGGGGGTCCCCTTCGAGCTTCACGAATACATCCCCTTCGGCGACCGCGACCGGGTGCACGGCCACCGCCAGCGGGTCCTTGCCCTGCGTGTCGAGACAGGTTCCCGTGCGCAGGTCGAACACCTGCTTGTACATGGGCGAGGCGACGGTGGGCACTCCCCCGCGGTCGCCGACGATCCCGCGCGAGAGCACCGCCGCCCCGCTGAACGGATCGATCTGGTCGGTCGCGAAGATCCTGCCGTCGAACGTCCGGAACAGCGCGACCTGCCGGTCACCGAGAAGCGCCGCGGCCCCGCGCTCCACGAGCAGATCGTCGACGCGGCAGACACGGATCCACCCGTTGCCCGGCGCCGACGCCGAGCCCGTCGTCGCGGCCGGGGTCCCGGCATCCGGAGTCGTCTCCATCAGAGTCATGACCGCACCGCCAGCGTCGTTCCGCCGATGAGCACCGCGCCCGACGCGCGTTCTTCGGCCGTGGCGGGTCGGGCCTGACCGCGCTCGGCGACGTAGGCAAGAGAGGGGTCGACCTTGTCGGGAGCATTGACGAAGCTCTGGAAGCGCTTGAGCTTCTCGGGGTCGGCGAGGGTGGCGGCCCACTCGTCTTCGTAGGCGTCGATGTGGGATGCCATGGCCCGGTCGAGGTCGTCGGCGATGCCGAGGGTGTCGTCGAACACGACGCCCTTCAGCGCCTCGAGACCGCCCTCGTACTCCGCCGCCCACGGGGCCGTGCGCTGCAGCCGGTCGGCGGTGCGGATGTAGAACATGAGGAATCGGTCGATCGCCCGCAGCAGCCCGTCGTCGTCGAGCCCCTCGGCGAAGAGCACCGCGTGACGCGGGGTGAACCCGCCGTTGCCGCCGACGTACATGTTCCAGCCGGCCTCGGTCGCGATCACCCCGATGTCCTTGCCGCGCGCCTCGGCGCACTCGCGGGCGCAGCCCGACACCCCGAACTTGATCTTGTGCGGCGAGCGCAGCCCGCGGTAGCGCAGCTCGAGCTGCACGGCCATGCCCACCGAGTCCTGCACGCCGTAGCGGCACCAGGTCGACCCGACGCACGACTTCACCGTGCGCAGCGACTTGCCGTACGCGTGGCCCGACTCGAACCCGGCGTCGACGAGGCGCTTCCAGATGTCGGGAAGCTGGTCGAGGCGAGCGCCGAACATGTCGATGCGCTGCCCGCCGGTGATCTTCGTGTAGAGCCCGAAGTCGCGGGCGACCTCGCCGATCACGACCAGGCCTTCGGGCGTGATCTCACCGCCCGGAATGCGCGGGACGACGCTGTAACTGCCGTCGCGCTGGATGTTGGCCATCACGTGGTCGTTGGTGTCCTGCATCGTCGCCAGCTCGCCGTCGAGCACGTGCCCCGAGTACAGGCTCGCGAGGATACTCGCCAGAGCCGGCTTGCAGATGTCGCAGCCGCGCCCGGTGCCGAAACGCTCGACGATCGAGGTGAAGGTGCGCAGCCCCGAGACGCGGACCGCGTCGAACAGCTGCGCCCGGGTGAACGAGAAGTGCTCGCACAGTCCGTTCGAGACTTCTTTTCCGGATGCCGCCAGCTCAGTCGCCACGAGCTTCTTCACGAGCGTGAAGCACGAGCCGCACGCCGCCCCGGCCTTGGTGCACGCCTTGACCTCGGCTGCATCCGCGCACTGGTGCTCGGTGACGGCCTCGCGCACGGTTCCGGCGGTGACGCCGTTGCACGAGCACACGATCGCGTCGGCGGGCAGGTCGCCCTGCGGGGCCGGGGCGAGGCCTTCGGGCATGAGGTAGGCCGCCGGATCGCCGCCGAGCGCTCGACCGACGAGCGGGCGCAGCGCGGTGTACGCCGAGGCGTCGCCGACCAGGATGCCGCCGAGCAGCGTCTGCGCGTCGTCGCTCAGCACGAGCTTCTTGTAGACGCCCGATACCGGGTCGGCGTAGGTGACGTCGAGCGCGTTCGGCGTCTCGGCGAATGCATCGCCGAAGCTCGCGACCTCGACGCCCGAGAGCTTGAGCTTGGCCGAGGTGTCGAAGCCGGGGAAGGCAGCTGCGCCGCCCAGCAAGCGGGTCGCGGCGACCTCGGCCATCGCGTACCCGGGGGCGACGAGACCGATGCACTGCCCGTCGAAGCTCGCGACCTCGCCGATCGCCATGATCGCGGGGTCCGAGGTGTCGCAGCCCTCGTCGATCACGACCCCGCCGCGGGCGTCGACGCGCAGCTCGGCCGCACGGGCGAGCTCGTCGCGGGGCCGCACGCCGACCGTGAAGACCACGATGTCGACGGCCTCCCACGTGCCGTCGCGCAGCTCGAGGCCGCATACGGCGCCGGTCTTGTCGGCATCCACCCGGGTCGTCACCGAGCTCGTGCGTACCTCGATGCCGCGCGCTTCGATGAGCCGCTGCAGGGTGCGCGCCCCGCCCAGGTCGAGCTGGGCAGACATCAGGCGCTCGTTGGACTGCAGCACGAACGGCGAGACGCCCTCGGCCTGCAGCGCCCCCGCGGCCTCGAGCCCGAGGAGACCGCCGCCGACGACCGCGCCGCGCAGGGGCCGGCCGAGCTCGGCCGAGCGCTTCGCGACCCAGGCGCGCATGCCGGCGACGTCGTCGAGCGTGCGGTAGACGAAGCACCCCTGGTGGTCGAACCCGTCGAGGGCCAGGCGGGCGGCGAACGAGCCGGTCGCCAGCACGAGACGGTCGTACGCGTGCGTCGAGCCGCCCGCCGTGGTGACGGTGCGTGCCGCGCGGTCGATCTTCGTAACGCGCGCGTCGGTCTTCACCCGCACCCGCTCGTGATCGAGAACCGCGGGGTCGAGGGCGAGGTCGTCGGGGGTCTTTCCGCTGAAGATGCCGGTGAGACCGACGCGGTCGTACGGCCCGCGGGCTTCATCGCCCAGCACCGTGACGGACCAGCGGCCCTCGGTGTCGCGGCTGGTGAGGCTCTCGACGAAGCGGTGGGCCACCATTCCCGCACCCACGACCACGACGGACCCGGATGGGGCGGGGTGGAGCATGCCGTCACGGTACGCGGCGGAGTTTGCCGCGGCGTCAGCGGCGTGTTTCGTTCCGGTTGCGGGGTTCGAGCGGGCCATGCCCCGACGCTAGGCAGCCGAGGTTTCCCCCGCCCTCGCGCCCGCGTTACCCCCGGCGAACGTTTCTCTCACGCGGGCGCGGGGGTGGTGTGAGCTTTCGCCCGCGGCATCCGTCTCCGACTCTCCCGCGCCCGTGCGGCGAGCGTCGTTCCGCTCCCCCGCTGAGTGTCCAAAACACCCGGACGAATTTTCGCGACGTCCGGGTGTTTTGGACACTCGATGCCGATCGACCGGGTGGCGACGGGCGCCACGGACCGGTGTCAGTCGACCGGCTCGAGCACGAACAGCTCGATACGGCGGTCGGTCTTCTTCTGGTACTCGTCGTAGTCGGGCCAGACCTCGGTCGCGTAGCCCCACCACTCCTCGCGCTCGGCGCCCTCGGCCTGGTGCGCGTCGTACTCCTTCTTCGTCTCGCCGTCCTGCAGGGCCACGCGGGGGTTCTTCACCAGGTTGTAGAACCACGCGGGGTGCTCGGGAGCCCCACCCTTGGATGCCACGACCGCGTACTTTCCGTCGTGCTCGACGCGCATGAGGGCGGTCTTGCGCAGCCCGCCGGTTTTGGCCCCGACGGTGGTGAGGACGATGATGGGTACGCCCCGCATGTCGGCGGACTCCTTGCCCCCCGTGGCTTCGAAGGTTTCCGCCTGCTGACGGGCCCATTCGCTGGTGCTGGGTAGATACTCGCCTGAGAGTGACATAGCTCACACGATACGTCGGCGTCTTCCCCTCCGGTCTAGCCCCTCCCCCTTTTTCCTGGAGCCTTCATGAGCGCTTCCGCTCCCGAGACCACGGCCGTCCCCGAACCGAAGAACGGCCTCGACCGCTTCTTCGAGATCACCGCCCGCGGCTCGACCGTCGGCGGAGAGATCCGCGGCGGCGTCGTCACCTTCGTCACGATGGCGTACATCGTCATCCTGAACCCGATCATCCTCTCGGGCACGCCCGACGTCGCCGGCAACGCTCTCGGCTTCTCGCAGGTCGCGGCCGTCACCGCGCTCACCGCGGGTGTCATGACGATGTTGTTCGGTCTGGTCACGCGCCTGCCGTTCGCGTTCGCCGCGGGCCTCGGGATCAACTCCTTCCTCGCGGTCGGCATCGTCGGGCAGGTCACCTGGCCCGAGGCGATGGGCCTCGTCGTCATCAACGGCCTCATCATCGTGCTGTTGGCGGTCACGGGCCTTCGCCGCATGATCTTCGAGGCGGTGCCCCTCGCCCTGAAGACCGCGATCACGGTCGGTATCGGCCTGTTCATCGCCTTCATCGGCTTCGTCGACAGTGGCCTGGTCACCTCGACCGGGCTCAGCTCGCCCCCGGTCGGCCTCGGTGTCGGCGGCTCGATCACGACGATCCCCACCGCGCTGTTCGTGCTGACCCTCGTCATCACCGCCGTGCTGCTGGTGCGCAAGGTCAAAGCCGCGCTGCTGATCGGTCTGCTCTCGGGCACCGTGATCGCGGTCATCGTTCAGGCCGTCACGGGCCTCGGCGCGAAGGCCGACGGCAACCCCGGCGGCTGGGGCCTGAGCGTTCCGACGCTCCCCGCGCAGTGGGTCAGCCTCCCCGACCTGTCGCTGGTCGGCCAGGTCGACCTGGTCGGCTCTTTCGGTCGCATCGGCGTGCTGGCGGCCCTCATGCTCGTCTTCACCCTCGTCTTCACGAACTTCTTCGACGCGATGGGCACGATGACCGGCCTCTCCCGCGAGGCGGGCCTCGCCGCCCCCGACGGCACCTTCCCGCGACTGCGCTCGGCGCTGGTGATCGAGGGCATCGGCGCGGTGGCGGGCGGCGCGACCTCGTCGTCGTCGAACACCGTGTTCATCGAGTCGGGCTCCGGCATCGGCGAGGGCGCCCGCACCGGGCTCGCCAACGTCGTCACCGGCGCGCTGTTCCTGCTCGCGATGTTCTTCACCCCGCTGACGAGCATCGTCCCCACCGAGATCGCCGCCGCGGCCCTGGTCATCGTCGGTGCGCTGATGATGGCGCAGATCCGCCACGTCGACCTCAGCGACATGTCGGTGCTCATCCCCGTCTTCCTCACCGTCACCGTGATGCCCCTGACGTACTCGATCGCCAACGGCATCGGCGCGGGCTTCGTCAGCTGGGTGCTGATCCAGTCACTGTCGGGTCGCGCGCGTCGCATCAGCCCGCTGCTGTGGATCGTCGCCGCCGGCTTCGTGGTCTTCTTCGCCCGCGGTCCGGTCGAGGCCCTGCTCGGCTGACGCCTGTGCGATCGAGGGGCCCGGATGCCACGGCATCCGGGCCCCTTCTCTGTCGCGGTGCTCGACACGGCGCGCAACTTCTCTGTCGCGGTGCTCCGCACGGCGCGCAATGCGGCCCTGGCGGCGCCGCCCGGCTGTCAGATCACGTGACCTCGCGCGGCAAGCCCAGGCCCGGCCGCCGAGATCACGTGACCTCGCGCGGCAAGCCCAGGCCCGGCCGACGAGATCACGTGATCGGGGCGAGCGCACACGCCGGGGCGTGTGTTCTCGGCGGAGTCACGTGATCTCGCGCCCCGTCGTCGCGCGCACGCAACCCAGCCGCGCGCGAGGCCAGCCGCACCCCGCAGCCGCACCCCGCCCCCGCCGGACATGCGAAAGGGCCCGGATGCCATGGCATCCGGGCCCCGAAGAGAGTGCTGCTTACAGGCTCTCGATGATCTCGCGCATCAGGGCGGCGGCCTCGGACGGCGTCTTGCCGACCTTGACTCCGGCGGCCTCGAGGGCCTCCTTCTTCGCCTGGGCGGTACCGGCGGAGCCGGAGACGATGGCGCCGGCGTGGCCCATGGTCTTGCCCTCGGGAGCGGTGAAGCCCGCGACGTAGCCGACGACCGGCTTGGTGACGTTCGCCTTGATGAAGTCGGCGGCGCGCTCTTCGGCGTCTCCACCGATCTCACCGATCATGACGATGGCCTTGGTCTCGGGGTCGGCCTCGAACGCCGCGAGGGCGTCGATGTGCGTGGTGCCGATGACGGGGTCGCCACCGATGCCGATGGCGGTCGAGAAGCCGAGGTCGCGCAGCTCGAACATCATCTGGTACGTCAGGGTGCCCGACTTCGACACGAGGCCGATGGGGCCCTTGCCGGTGATGTTCGCGGGCGTGATGCCCACGAGCGCCTCGCCGGGCGTGATGATGCCGGGGCAGTTCGGGCCGATGATGCGGGTCTTCTCGCCCTTGGCCTTCGAGTACGCCCACGCCTCGGCGGTGTCGCCGACGGGCACACCCTCGGTGATCACGACGAGGAGGGGGATCTCGGCGTCGATGGCCTCGACCATCGCGTCCTTCGTGAAGGCCGGGGGCACGAACGCGATCGACACGTCGGCGCCGGTCTCGCGGATGGCCTCTTCGACCGAGGCGAAGACGGGGAGCTCGACGTCGTTGCCGGACGCGTCCTTGTGCGAGACCGTGGTGCCGGCCTTGCGGGCGTTCACGCCACCGACGACCTGGGTGCCGGCCTTGAGCATGAGGGCGGTGTGCTTGGTGCCCTCGCCGCCGGTGATGCCCTGGACGATGACCTTGGAGTCCTTGTTGAGGTAGATCGACATGTTTCTGTCCCTATCCCTTACGCGTTGGCCAGTTCGGCGGCCTTGTCGGCGCCCTCGTCCATACCGGCGGCGAGGGTGACGAGCGGGTGGTTGGCGGCGGCGAGGATCTGACGACCCTCTTCGACCTGGTTGCCGTCGAGGCGGACGACGAGCGGCTTGGTCGCGGCGTCGCCGAGGATCTCGAGGGCCTTGACGATGCCCTCGGCCACGGCGACGCACGAGGTGATGCCGCCGAAGACGTTGACGAAGACGCTCTTGACTTGCTCGTCGCCGAGGATGACGTCGAGGCCGGCGGCCATGACCGTCGCCGAGGCGCCGCCACCGATGTCGAGGAAGTTGGCGGGCTTGACGCCGTTGTGCTTCTCACCGGCGTACGCGACGACGTCGAGGGTCGACATGACCAGACCCGCGCCGTTGCCGATGATGCCGACCTGACCGTCGAGCTTGACGTAGTTGAGGTCGTGCTGCTTGGCCTTGGCCTCGAGCGGGTCGGCCGCGTCCTTGTCTTCCAGCGCCTCGTGGTCGGGGTGGCGGAAGCCGGCGTTCTCGTCGAGCGAGACCTTGCCGTCGAGGGCGATGATGTCGCCGTCTTCGCTCTGGATGAGCGGGTTCACCTCGACGAGGGTGGCGTCCTCGCCCTTGTAGACGTTGAAGAGCTTGACGAAGACGTCGGCGACCTTCGGAGCCAGCTCGTCGTCGAACTTCGCGGCCTTGGCGATCTCGAGGGCCTTCTCGGGCGTGATGCCCTCGATCGGGTCGACCTCGATGCGCGCGAGCGCCTCGGGACGCTCGACGGCGAGCTCTTCGATCTCCATGCCGCCCTCGACGCTCGAGAGCGAGAGGTAGGAGCGGTTGGCACGGTCGAGCAGCACCGAGAAGTAGAACTCCTTGGCGATGCGGGCGCCTGCGGCGACCATGACGCGCTTGACGACGTGGCCCTTGATGTCGAGACCGAGGATGGCCTGGGCCGCCTCGAACGCCTCGTCGGGGGTCTTCGCGACCTTCACGCCGCCGGCCTTGCCGCGGCCTCCGGTCTTGACCTGAGCCTTGACGACGACAACGCCACCGAGCTTCTCAGCGGCCGCCTTCGCCTCCTCAGGGGTGTCGGCGATGATGCCGGCGAGTACCGGCACCTCGTACTTTTCGAACAGGTCACGTGCCTGGTACTCGTAGAGATCCACGGACAATCCTTCGCTGGGCGATCGGTGGTGGGAGGAGGCGAACTCTCTCGATATCAAGAGATCTTCGCCAGTCGACAACCCTACTAGACGGGGCTGAAGACCCCCGACCCTTGAAGAGAGGCATGCGCCTAGTCTGGCGATGACCCCCGACATTCGCCTCGCCGTCCGGAGCCCCCATGCCCTCTGCCGTCACCCTCATCCGCGCCGCCGCCCTGTCGGACGCCGCCGAGTACGCCTACGCCGCCACCGCTCCGGCCGACGCCCGACTGATCTTCCTCGCCGGATCGTGTCCGCTGAACGACGACGGCTCGACCGCCGGAGTCGGCGACTACGCGGCGCAGGCGGCGAAGTGCGTCGAAACGATGACGGTCGCGCTGCGCGCAGCCGGCGCGGAGCTCACCGACGTGATCAGCACGCGCGTGCTCGTGGCATCCACCCGTCAGGCCGATCTCGTCACCGCGTGGGAGGTCGTGCGCGACGCCTTCGGCGACCACGACGTGCCGAGCACGCTGATGGGCGTCACCGTCCTCGGCTACGACGATCAGCTGGTCGAGATCGAGGCGGTCGCCGCGGTCGTCGACTGACCGCGAGGATCACCCCACGACCGCGAACCGCTCCAACACCACCGACGTGTCGTCGTCAACGACGAAGGCGCTCCCGAGCTCTTCACGCATGGCATCCGAGGTCCAGAACCGCACGTGACCGCGGCGCCAATCCGAGACGGACGCGTACCCCTCGCCCTCGTCGAGCGCATGGGCGAGCGAGACGTCCCGCAGAGCGACGATCTCTACCCCGGTCGTCTCGATGACGCACACCGGCTCACCGGCCGAGTCGACCACGGCGCCCCGATCCCCGACCGCCGGCAACGGCTCCCCCGCGACGAGATACTCCCGCACGAGCGAGCTGGTCGCCGTCTTCTCCCCCGCGCGGATCGCCGCGACGATCCGGTCGCGTCCCGCCCCGGGGAACATGAACTCGATCGGGGGCAGGTCGCCGGTCATACCGGCATCCGCTTCTCGAACCGGAACATGCGGTCGGGGCCGGGGTGATCCCCCTCACTCCCGGCCTGGGGGCGATGCCCCGGGTGGAAGAACTCCACGATCTGGAAGCCGCAGCGGTTGACGTAGAAGTGGATGTTGCGCTGGTCGAAGTACGGCGTCTCGGTCTCCCACACCTCGGTATCGGCGTAGCGCGCCTCGATCGCCCGCCACGCGGACGCACCGATTCCGCCACCGTGGTGACCGGCGTCGACGAAGAAGAGTTCGAGGCTGCGGCGCCCGTCATCCGGTGCTGTCACGGCGGCCCCGCCGATGACCAGGTCATCGCGCACGATCTGAAGGGTCTCGGTGCCGGGTGCGTCCAGCACCCTGTCCATCTCGTCCGCCTGGGGAATCGGCTGCTCCCCCGGCTTCAGCCCGGCATCGCGCAAGCCCGCAGCAAAGGCTGTCTCCATCCGCGTCAGCCACGCCGGGCGATCGGCCGCCTCGAGCTCCACCAAGCGAACCTCGCCCATCAGATCCATCCTCTCTCGCGCGAGTGCGTCGTCGCACGGCTCCGGCCCGCGCGTCCACGCTGTCGACCACCGACGATACGGGGTCGCATGCCGCTGCCGTCACGGCGCGGCTGCCCCTTCGGCTCTGCGCCGGAAGGTCACGCCCCACCCATCCATCGTGTCGGAAGCGCGTTCTGCTGGCCCGCCGAGCCGACGCTGCGCCCGCGCGAAGACGAGGCAGAAGCCATCGTCGCCTCCGCGCGAAACCCGCGCTGGTTCGACGGTCGTCGACTAGATCCAGCCCCGCTCGCGCGCGTGGATCGTCGCCTGCTGCCGGCTCGCCAGCCCGAGCTTGCCCAGCACCGACGAAACGTGGTTGCGCACCGTCCCCGCCGACAGATGGAGGGATGCCGCGATCTCGGCCACCGTCTGCCCTCGCGCTCCCGCGCGCAGCACGTCGAGCTCCCGGTCGGTGAGCGGACTCCGCTCGTCGCTCAGCGCGTCGGCCGCGACCTCGGGGTCGACGTACCGGCGCCCCGCCGCGACCTCGCGGATCACCGCCGCCACGTCATCCGCCGGCCGCGACTTCGGCAAGAAGCCGCTGACTCCCGCACCCAGGGCCCGTCGGAGCACCCCCGGGCGCGCGTGCCGCGTGACGATCACGCAGCGCGAGGGCACGCTCCGCAGGATCTTCGCGGCCGTGTCGACGCCGTCGAGCACGGGCATCTCGAGGTCGAGCAGGCAGACGTCCGGCCTCAGCCGCTGCGCCTCGGTCACGGCGCTCTCGCCGTCGCGGCATTCGGCGACGACCTCGAGGTCGTCCTCCAACCGCAAGAGAGCTGCGAGCGCGGTACGGATCATGTCTTCGTCGTCGGCGATGAGTACGCGGATCACGCCGTCACCTCCTCGGGCACGCGAACGGTGATGCGGAATCGGTCGCCGAGGCGGGTGGCATCCATCGTCCCTCCCACCGGGCCCACGCGCTCGGCGATCCCCGACAGTCCCGCCCCATCGCCGACCGGAAACGCGGTACCCCGCAAGTCGTTCTCGACGACCAGCACCCACGATCCCTCGTGACGGGAAAGGGAGAGGGATGCCGAGACCCCGCCGCCGTGTTTCAGCACATTCGTCGTGGTCTCGCGGACCACCGGCCCGAGCACGTCGGCGGGCGCGCGTCCGGCCTCGGTATCCACCAGCAGGTCGACGGTCAGGCCCGCGGCGCGCAGCAGATCGGCGGCGTTGGCGAGTTCGTCGGGCAGGGGCACGCCGCGGAATCGCGAGGCCAGATCGCGCGTGCCGCGCCGCGCCTCGTCGACGCTCACGCGAGCCGCGCGGACCTGTTCGGCAGCGGCATCCGGATCCCGCCCCATCATCTTCTCGGCGAGTTCGAGTTGCAGCGCGATGACCTGCAGGTGGTGGCCCTGCAGATCGTGAAGGTCGCCAGCGAGACGTAAGCGCTCTTGCGCTGCGGCAAGGCGCCCCTCGGCGCGGCGGGCGCGGTCGAGCTCGCGCACGATGTCCCACCACCAGAGCGAGGTTGCCGTCAGCGGCGCGAGCATCGTGACGAACAGCGGCAGTGCGAAGGTCAGCGAGACGTAGCCCTCGGGGTTGAGGCGCGTCGCCTCGATCACCCACGAAGCGACCACCACGACGAGCATGAGAGCGACGAGCCGCCCCCGGATGCCGCCCCGCCACCTCACCGTGCACAGCGCCTGCGCGACGAGAGCCACGGCGACGAGCAGCGACCCGGCCCCGACACCGAACAGCACCGCCGACGCGATCCCCAGAAGCACGGGCGTCCAGACCAGCCGCTTTGCGGAGTCGTCTGCGTCGTCGAACGGCTCGCGCCGGTAGTGGATGAGAAGGAGGACTCCGGATGCCACGGAGCCTGCCGTCCCGACCAGGGCGAGGACGACGTCGAGCGGCGTCCCCCGCATCACCACGACGAACGCCCAGAGGAAGACCGCGATGACATGCAGGAACATCACCGACGCGGCCGTGTACCACCAGGTGACGCGGACGTCGCGGGCGTACGTGGCCGCGGGGCTACGGACAGGTGCGGGAGCGCTCACCCCCGCCACAGTACGGGCATGACATTCGTCACGGGCGGGGCCGGGATTCGTCCCCCGGTGCGCGCCCGCGCGCGTCAGCGGTAACTGTCGGGGAGCTCCGGCGGCACGCGATCGCGGTTCTGAGCCGTCTCGATCGAGGACGACTCCTGCTTCAGGTGCATCGAGGTCGAGGGCGTCCAGCCGTAGAACGCCGACTCGACCGCGCCCGCATCGATGACGGGGCGAATCGCCTGCCGCACCGCGTCCTTCCGCCGACCCGAGCGGCGCCGACCGAGCGCGACGCCGAGACGCACGAGCAGTCCCACCGCGATGACCGCCCAGAAGAGGTATTCGATCCAGACCAGGCCATAGGGCATGGGTCCTCCTTCGGATCGGCCGCGGCCTTCCGCGGGGCTTGAGACGATACGCGACGCGCGCGGCGCCGGAAACCCTGACATTCATCACGGGTGGGCCGTTGCATCCTCACGCTCGGTCGTGACACCACGACACTGCCGAGAGAACTCGCACGCCGATGGGATGGAACCACCGCGGTAGACGCCGCGCCCTCATCACCTAGGAGTCCCCGTGTCGAACCCCGTCTCCGACCTCGTCCTCGGCTTCCAGGGTCTCGTCGCCGACGTGCCCGACCTCGTCCAACCGCTCATCGTCGCCCTCGCCGGGGCCGTGCCGTTCATCGAGGGCGAGGGTGCTGCGGCGATCGGCATCCTGGGTGGCATTCATCCGGTCGTCGCCGCATGTGCCGCCGCGATCGGCAACTTCCTCTGCGTGGCCGTCGTGGTGCTCGCGTCGTCGCGCGTGCGCACCGCCGTGACCGGCCGCCGCGGGGCGGTCGTGAAGCCCCCGACGGCCCGGCGCGAGAAGTTCGAGAAGGCGTACCACCGCTACGGGACCCCCGGGGTGAGCCTGCTCGGTCCCCTGCTGTTGCCGACGCAGTTCACCGCCGCCGCGCTGACGTCGACCGGTGTGCCTCCGCTGCGCGTGATCGCCTGGCAGGCCGCCGCGATCGTGCTGTGGACGACGGTGGTGACGCTGATCATCACGGGGGTGATCCGAGCGGTGGCGTGAGGAGTGCACCGGACCGGGATGCCGCGGCTGGACGCCAGAACTTCGTTCTTCACCCGGTCAGCGAGGTCATAGCGAAGACCTCGGCCCGCGCAACCTTCGTCCGGGGCCCGCATGCCTGGATAGAGGAGACCCCGCCCGCATGTGAGAGGACACCATCCCGATGCCAGAGCAGACCGTCACCCTGACCCTCGGACAGCCGATCTACGCGCAAGCCCTCTACTACACGGCCATGTTCTCGCAGAAGCCGTTCCGCGAAGCACTGCTGGTCTACCGCCACGGTGGGACGTACACAATCCTCTCCCCCGGCGAAGATCATCACGGCTGTTGGGTGTCGGCCACGGCCCCACTCGATCCGCCACGTTACGTGGCGTTCATGTCGTGGCCGTCGGCCGACTGGAACCACGACATCGCCGCGCACACCCTGACGTTCGCGCCCGATACGGGGGCATTCACGCAGGAGTTGCGGCTGCCCGGCGAGGCGGTTCCGCGGGCTCAGCACGGGTTCGCCGTCGCGGTTCCCTCTGCCGACTCGATCGACCCGAGTGCCGGGTGGGAGGCCCTCCGGGAGCAGCACGAGGCGAGCTTCCGTGCCCTGCACGATCTCGCTGGCGTGCAGCGGTCCGGCAGCCGACACGACCGCACCTGACGCGGAGCTGGGCGGTCGGCGCCCGTCTCGTCGTCCTCGACCTCACACGCTGACCGCGCCGTTCTGATCGCCGCAAGAAGGCGCATGAGAGCAGACGTCGCGCGAGGCCCGGACAGCTAGTCTCGACACATGACCTGCGCCGCTCGTCCCACCTACACCGAGATCCACGAGTGGGTCACCGAGTACGAGAAGCACGACCGTGTCGCGCACGCCACCGTGCACGTCCTCCGTCAGGACGACCCCGAGCACCTCGAATCCGGCATGGTCGCGATCCACCTCAACCACGGGCCCGCGTCGATCTCGCTGAACGTCGACTGCGAGCGGAAGTGGACGGCATCCCTCTCCGAACGCTCCGGCGAGTTCCCGCTCTCGGGCAGCCACCTCATCGCCCTCGGCGAAGAACTCTTCACGACCGGCAAGCTCTGCGAGTACCTCCAGTCGCGCACCGACGGCGCGGTCAGCACGGCTCCTGCCGAATTGTCGTGAAGACCGATGGCAGCGAGCCGGTCGATATCGAACCCGGCATCTACGAGCACTTCAAGGGCCAGCGCTACGAGGTGTTCGGTACCGCGAAGCATTCGGAGACCGAGGAGGTTTTCGTCTCCTACCGCACGCTCTATGGCGATCACTCGTACTGGGTGCGCCCGATCGAGATGTTCACCGAGCACGTGGAACGCGACGACTACTCGGGCCCGCGGTTCCGGCGGGTCGGCCCGTCGAGCTGACGCGACGCGAACCCGCCATCGATCACGGCGGAGCGTTTATTCAAGGCTCCCTCGGCCGAACCACTCCCGTGCGAGAGTGACGGCGTGAAACTGTATTCCGACTTCGCCGTGCAGCGCGCGCGTCAGGTGACCGCCGACATCATCGCGCTCGCGCTCATCGCGCTGAGCGTCGTCACGGGGATCGCCGTCTTCTCGGCCGTCGACCAGCTCGCGCAGTTCGGCCGCCAGCTGCAGACCACCGGCGTGGATTTCCGCACGTCGATGACCGACGCCGGCACCCGCCTCGGAGGAGTCCCCTTCATCGGCGAGGGCATCAGCAGCCCGTTCACCACGGCGAGCTCCGCGGGCGACACTCTCGCGGCCGTCGGGCAGACGCAGCAAGATCTTGTCCGGCAGGCGGCCATCGCCCTCGGTGTGGGAGTAGCGGCCCTGCCGATCCTCATCGTTCTGCTGGTCTGGCTCGTCCCGCGCCTGCGCTTCGTCTCGCGCGCGACGCGCACCCGCGCTCTGATGCGCGCAGGGCTCACGACCGACCTTCTGGCACTCCGGGCACTCACCCATCAGAAAGTGGGCGCGGTGACCAAGGTCGATCCCGACGCGGTGAGCGCCTGGCGCCGAGGCGACCCCGTCGTCATGCAACGCCTCGCCGGGCTGGAGCTGAAGTCGGTCGGCATCCGGGCGCGTTGACGTCAGGGGGAGAGTGGCCGAGAAATCCCGCCAGACGCCATGCTTACTTCTCCATTGCTAACAAGACGTGAAACCCGTCCGGGTCCGCGAAGGCGAGAGCATTCGTCCGCCAGTAGGGGTTCGACGGCGACACCTCTCGTCCCGCAAGACGAGCCGCGATCCGCTGGCGTTCGAGATCATCGTCGAAGTACAGAACGAGTATCGTCTCGGCATCTGGCATCGGCGCCGAATGACCGCCGCCGGTGGTGAACTCCAGATGCGCGCCCGTTCCGGGAAGGTCGAGAAACACCCCGTCGTATCCCGCGTGATCACGAAAGCCGCCGAGTACGCGGAGCCCGACCCCGTCGCGATAGAACCGGACGATTTCCTCGAGTCGGTCAGTATGACGCGCGAAACGAACCTTCATTCGAACCATGTTCGCAGCAGAGACCCATCGACGCGCCGCCGCATTCTCGCCGACATGATCAACTCGCCCAGAGCCCTGTCGCACCGCGACCTGTCGCGCGTACCATCGCCGGTACGCCGGAGTCCCTCCGCGGCATCCGGTCCCTCCGTCACGACGAGCACACGGGAGAAGCAATGGACACCATGGCAATGATGAAGTCGATGGACATGGGCGAGATGACCATGGACATGGATGCCATGCAGGAATGCATGCAGTCGCTCAACGCCTGCGCGATGGCCGCGGCGATGTGCGCCGGCAGCGACATGATGCACGGCGCCGAGATGGCCACGTGCTGCGCCATGTGCTCGAACATGGTCGAGATGGCTCAGGCGACGATGCACATGATGATGCGCCCGGCCGGGATGAACATGGACGTGATGAGCGCCATGATGACCGCCTGCATGACCATGGGCAAGGCCTGCGCCGCCGAGTGCCGCGCGCACGGCGACATGGACGAGATGTGCCGATACTGCGCGATGGCCTGCGACGACATGGTCATGAAGTGCGAGGCCATGATGGCCTCGATGACCGCCTGAGTTCTCTTCTCGAACTACTCGGCGCGCGCGGTCGTGACGACCGTCGCCGCGCTGAGCAGCTCTGCGACCGGGTGGTACGCCACCGGCTCCCCCGACGTGATGTCGACCGCCGGACCGATGACACGAAGCCGTACCGTCGCGCCGCTCAGCAGCGCAACGGTCACGGTCGCGCCGTCGACGCCGGCCACGAGGCCGTCCGACCAGGCGGCGGGGTTCGAGGCTGCCATGCAGCGCTGGATCGGGTGGACTGTCGACGAGATCGTGCGGGACATGGCTTCACCTGCCTTCGAGGGGTTTCGGTGACACGAAGCTACGGGATGCCGGCACTCCGAGAGCGGGGAGCGTAGCGGGGCGTAACACCTCGCCGTGCGGTTCGTCGCGAGACAGCGAGAAGACGGGCCGCACATCCGCGAGGCGGTGCTCGACGGTGTTACGCCTCAGCCCTCGACGCGGGGAGCGGCCGTCGCCATCTGATGCCTGAGCCCGTCGAGGACGGCGCGGACGTTGACGCCGTCGCGGCGCGCAGAACGCACGGTCGCAGCGATCTCACGAAAGGCGGTCTCGTCGACGAGCCGCACCGCGACGGTGCCGGCAGGAAGGCTCCCCCGCCCGAGGCGCGGGAGAGCTGCGATGGCCAGCCCCTGCTCGACGAAAGCGAGGAGGGACTGAAACTCCGCTGCCTCGTAGACGGTCCCGGAGCCTCGGTCGAGTCCCGTCGTCGAGTCGAGCCACCGTCGGTAGGGATCGTCGTCGGGGGTCACCGCCCAGTTCTCATCGACGAGGTCGAGCCATCTCAGGCTGGTGCGGCCGGCGAGCGGGTGGTCACGCGCGAGGATGATGTCGACGGCATCGTGTCCGAGGACGATCCGGTCCAGGCCGGGGTCGGTGCGACTGGCCGATGCGTCGCCCCACGACTTCACGATGGCCACATCGGCGAGACCGAGACGCACGTGCCGGACCCCCTCCGCGGGCTCGCGCTCGACCGGCTCGATGCGAAGCGCAGGGTGAGCGTCACGCAGGGCGGAGATGAGGGGAACGACCAGCCCCCTCAGCGCCGTCGGGAAAGCGGCGATGCGCAGAAGCCCGGAAGGGCGAGCGGATGCCGCGACCTCGGCCAGATCGTCCAGTTGCAGCACGGCGGGTCGACCCTCGTCGACGAGCCGGCGGGCGAGCTCGGTGAGGACGACGCCGCGCCCCACCCTCTCCAGTAGCGGCGCGCGGACGGAGTGCTCCAGGCGTTGCACGCGCTGGGTCACGTTCGACGGGGTGTAGTGCAGGAGCCCGGCCGCTGCGGTCACCGACCCGGTGTCCGCCACCGCGATCAGGGCGCGAAGCCCCTGCACATCGATCATTCACCGATCCTAAATCCTGAGCACGACGAATGCTCGATTGTGCTTCAGGGTCAACGCCGCGAGCATCGAGGGGTGACTCAGACGACGCCCCTCGCCACCGGCATCCCCTCGCCCCGCAACCCGCGCACACGCGCGAGTGTGCTGTTGGCGCTCGCGATGGCCGGGTGGGGAACGATCGGGCTGTTCAGCATTCAGGCGGGCACCGACGCGATCACGACCACCGCGTGGCGCTGCGTGTTCGCCGCGGCAACACTGCTGGTGCTGTCGCTCGCGACGCGGTCGTTCCGCACGTCGGTGTGGACGCGGCGCGCGGTCGTCTTAACCGTTCTCGGTGGTCTCGCACTGGTGGCGAACTGGGCGTTCCTCTTCTTCTCGTTCAGTCAGACGACGATCACCATCACGACGGTCGCGTATCACCTGGAGCCGTTCTTCCTCGTCGCGCTCGGCGCCCTCGCCGCCCGCAAAGCCCCACGGCGTCGCGACATGGCGTGGCTTCTCGTGGCCTTCTGCGGACTCCTGCTCGCGACGCAGTTCATCGGGCTCAACGGCATCCAACCGCTCGACACGGCCCAACTGCTCGGCGTCGGCGCAGCGCTCGCAGCCGGAGCCCTCTACGCCGTCGCCACCTTCGCCGCACAGCACACCCGCGGCATCCGCCCCTATCCGATGACGCTCATCCAGTGCGTGGTGGGTGCCGTGATCCTGCTCCCGTTCGCGCGAGCGCTGGACTGGAGCGACCCCTCGTGGGGGTGGATCGCGGTGATGGGCATCGTGCACACCGGCCTGCTGTATTCGATCCTCTACAGCACCGCCCGCGTGCTCTCGACCATCACGATCGCGGCCCTGTCGTTCGTGAACCCGGCCGTGGCCGTGCTCGTCGACGTGATGGTCTACGGGCACCTGCCCGATGCCCTGCAACTACTCGGGATCGCGATCATCACCGGCGCGACGTTGGCGATGACGGTCCGCAATCGCTGACGGGCCGGCCCTCAGCGGGACGCCGGAGGAAGGTCGTCACCGTGGCGGAGTCCCCCCTCTATGCGGGCGAGCAGGGCAGCCGCCGCCTGCACTCCGGCTTCATCGCCGCCGAGCGCCTCTCGCAGGCGGTCGGCCCAATACGCATGAAGCTTCCGCACGCTTTTCTCCGCGAGAGCGGTGGGATGCAGACGCGTCACTCGAGCGTCATCCGGGGCGGTCTGACGCTCGATCAGGCCCTTCGCAACCAGCGAGCGCAGCGCGACGCTGCAGTTGCTGCGCTGCAACGCCGTCGCTTTGGCGACGGCGCTCGGCGAGGCGCCGGGATTGTGGTGCACCCATCTCATGACCAGGGCTTCCGTGCCGGTGAGCGTCACGATGTCGGGCGCCTGCGGTCCCTTCGGATCGATCTCGCGCGCGACGCGCATCACGACGTCGGCGAGCTCGGCGAGAGCACCGTCAGAGACCGAGGGGGGCACGGCTCGACTGTAACAGCCGCACTAATCGGTTATGCTTTCATAACCATGACGATCGACACCGGTTCCCTCCGCACCCAGGCGGCATCCCTTTCCCCTCAATCGAAGGGCATCACGACGCCGCTTCTGCTGGTGCTCGGGCTCCTGAGCGCCGTCGCCCCTTTCGCCACCGACCTCTACCTGCCGGCATTCCCACAGATGACCGTCGAGCTGGCGACCTCGGCCACGACCGTGCAGCTCACACTGACGGCGTTCCTCATCGGCGTGACCGCCGGGCAGCTCGTCTTCGGCCCGCTCTCCGACCGCTTCGGTCGCGTCCCACCGCTCGTCGTCGGTGCCGCTCTCTGCGTGCTCGCGAGCGCCGTCGCGGTGTTCGCCCCCAACGTCGCCGTCCTCGTCGCCGCGCGTCTGTTCCAGGGCCTCGGCGGGGCCGCGGGAATGGTCATCGGTCGCGCGGTCATCTCCGACCTGGCGACCGGCAAGGCCGCCGCGCGCGCCTTCTCGCTCATGATGATCGTCGGCGGCGTCGCCCCGGTCGTGGCCCCGCTCCTCGGGGGCCTGCTCACCGGACCGATCGGCTGGCGCGGCCTGCTGGCGATCGTTCTGGGACTGTCGGTGGCCATGCTCGTCGCCGTGCTCGCGGTGGTGCGCGAGACGCATCTGCGCGCCCGCCGCGACATGCTGCGCGCCGAGCGGGTGGCATCCGGGTCTCCCCTTCGTGCACTGCGGTCGCGGACCTTCATCGGGTACACGGCGGTGTTCGCCTTCGGCTTCGCGGTGATGATGGCGTATATCTCGGCGTCACCGTTCCTGTACCAGAACATGCTCGGACTCGACACGGTCGCCTACGGCCTGCTCTTCGGGCTGAATGCGCTGGCACTGGTGGTCGTGAGCGCCCTGTCACCCAAGCTCACCGCCACCCGTTCGGTCGAGAGCGTCTTGACGCTCGGGATCGCACTGGTGACCGCATCTGCCGTCGCCTTCGCCCTGCTCGTCCTCTTCGGCGCGCCGGCCTTCTGGCTCACGGTGCCGCTCTTCACGGCCGTCGGGTCGCTGGGTCTGGTGTTCGGAAACGCCACCGCCCTGGCGCTCAGCGCCGTCCCCCAGATCGCCGGAAGCGCCTCGGCCGTACTCGGAGCACTGCAGTTCGGCCTCGCCGCGCTGGTCTCGCCGCTGGTGAGCCTGGGCGGAGAGGGCACCGCCGCACCGCTGGCCATCGTTATGGTTGTCGCTGCCGCGATTGCGTCCGTAGCCCTCGCGGTTACGCGGCGTTCGGGCGCGGGCGTTTCGGCGTCTTGACGGAGGCGGCACCGACAGCAGGAGAGCCCCGGGTAGAGCTTCGAGCTCCGGCCACGAAGTAGCCGACGGTCAGCCTCCGGAGGGCCAGCGGCGGTGATCCCGACACAACGAGACGACGACCCGATCAACCTGCTCCGAGGCCTGTCGATCGTCCGGGCCGCGGGCGTGGCATTCCGTTACGCCGGAGTCCCCTCTGCGGCCTCCGGTTCCTCCGAACCGACGAGAGCACGGGAGATCCAGATGGACACGATGGCCATGATGAAGTCGATGGACATGGGCGAGATGACCATGGACATGGATGCCATGCAGGAATGCATGCAGTCCCTGAACGCGTGCGCGATGGCCGCGGCGATGTGCGCCGGCAGCGACATGATGCACGGCGCCGAGATGGCCACGTGCTGTGCGATGTGCTCGAACATGGTCGAGACGGCTCAGGCGACGATGCACATGATGATGCGTCCGGCCGGCATGAACATGGACGTGATGAGCGCCATGATGACCGCCTGCATGACCATGGGCAAGGCGTGCGCCGCCGAATGCCGCGCCCACGCCGACATGGACGAGATGTGCCGCTACTGCGCCATGGCCTGCGACGACATGGTCATGAAGTGCGAGGCCATGATGGCCTCGATGACCGCCTGAATTCTCTCTTCACGCGCGGCCGCTGACGTTACGTCGGCGGCCGCTCGGCTATGCGGTGCGCGCGGTCGTGAGAATCGCCGACGCGCTGAGCAGCTCGGCGACCGGGTGGAACGCCACCGGCTCCCCCACCGCGAGGTCGACCGCAGGTCCCACGATCCGCAGCCGAATCGTCGCGCCGTTCAGGAGCGCGAGCGTCGCGGTCGAGCCGTCGGCCTCGATAACGAGACCGTCCCACCATGCGGCCGGGTTCGGGGCTGCCATGCAGCGCTGGATCGGGTGGACTGTCGACGAGATCGTGCGGGACATGGCTTCATCTGCCTTCGGAGGGGTTGGTGAGATGAAGCTACGGGATGCCGTGGGGCGGGCGATCTGGGGCGTATTGGGGCGTAATGATGCGAGCTAACGACCGCCGTCATTGTCGAGCAAGCGGCCGTTCGAGCCACCGGCAGGCCAGCACTCAATTCAACCGATAGTAGACAGTTATGTCAGAGACGCGGATGGGTACGACGTATTGCCGACCCAGGTCGCCCTCCGAGCCAACTAGACGCGAACCGGTAGCTCCGCAACTGGCCTTAATGCCTCAAGCCGTCCGGCATAGGCGCGCACGACCTGATCGTGGAAATTTCAAGTGTTCTCTGCGCCTACGCTCGGGATGGGGCTAGCGCCGCCCAGGGGGACTAGGGCGCTTTTCGCAGAGTGCCGAGGCGTTCCGGATCCAGAAAGAAGATGGAGACCAACACTGCGACGGTCCCGACGCCAGCCAAAAGGCCCTGCGGCGACTGAAAGAAGAGGGTGATGTAACCAAGCTCCGGCACGTGGGCGACGTACAGTCCGGCTGTCGTAACCGTGTACGGCTCGGGGTCGGGCTGAGCGTTCGCGTCGCCTTTGAGTTCAAGTGTTGTACCGCTTGCTGCGGATTGAACGTTCACGACCCGGTGCGTTACCAGGCCCAGGTTCCGGGGTCGTTCTACCGTGACGATGTCCCCTACGGAGACGTCGCTTGCGGGCACGGGCCTGACGAACACGGCGGACCCAACGGGGAGCTCCGGTTGCATCGACCCGGATATAACGACGACGGGTCGAATACCCAAGATGAGCGCAACCGCGAACGCGACGATGCAACCGGCGCCGAGAACAGCCGCTGCGGTGAGAAACCCGGACCGCAACAACGCATATGCCCTGAGCCATTTATCGGCCGACGAAGCTCTCCTGCTCCGCCTGGTCTCGACCTTGGCCGCGGAGCTAGGGCTTGACCGATGCTGCATTGAACTTCACCGCCAAGGCTGATTGGCCACCATTGAGCGCCTCAGTTCCAGGTCCGTCGACGTAGGTGATTGTAAGGGTGAGGTCGCGAGCCGATTCTGGCCGAGCGGCGACATAGTTGTCGCCTTCGGCGAGGGGAGCTTGTTGCCGTGCAGAAAGAACCCCGACTTGGCCTCGCGCATCTGCCCATGGAACATTTTCGAAGACGACGTCTCCGTCCACAGCTGCGGTGAACCGAAGGTGCGAGGTGATGTTGGGAATGCTTGGCGAGACAGAGCCGTCCGTGTTGCGGAGGACGACCTGAAAAGTAGTGTCTGCCCCTAACGATTCGGTGTTATTGAACACGGGGATGGTCGTTGTCACGGACCGGCCGGGAACGAGCGTTTCCGCCTCGGGCACGACCCAGTCGTAGCCTGACGCGTTGTCGGCCTGCTCCACTCTCCCCGAGGGCAGAACCACGCCGATGTCGAAATGTCCCTGATAGCCAATCCCGGCGGCGCCGAGGTTCAGGTTAGCGAAGTCGTTGTAGGAGGCCATTGTCACGCCTGCCGCTGTGACTCCCAATCCAAGCGTGAGGGCGCCAGCGGCGATGAGTACGCCAGGACCGTAGCGCCGAGGGGTCGAAAACTTTTTCATGGATCTCATCTCGATGCGAACGACAGGTCCCAGCTGATCTGTCGATTGGCTGTTTGGGTTCCAACGGGCAGGCCGATAGCCCCTTGAGGGTTGTACCCGCGCCCCCAATAGGTTCCGTTCTGGCGTTGCCACAGGTAGTACCCCTGACCTGCGGCGAATTGTGAGACGTTGGTGTCCATGACAACAGGGAGGACGGGTAATTGTCCGTAATCGTCACTGGCGCCGTATCCCCATAGCGTCCCGTCCGGAGTGATGAAAGTTGCGCCGGTGTAGCCGAACTGCATGGACGAAATGTTCGACAAGCTCGGGATCATTGCGGGGCTGGTCGGCAGGCCGCGTCCAGTTCGCGAGGCGTTACTGCCCCAGCTGAGCACATTCCCGTTTGACAAGGTCGCTGCTCCCATCCCGATGCCACCGTCGACCGCCGTGATGTACGGGGCGCCGGATGCGACGTTCTTCTTCATCCACGGGGACAGCGCGGTAACGAGGGCGGCGTTCGTGGACTGAGCCGTGCCGGGGGGGAGGCTGTTGGAGCCAGCGCCACCCCAGTAGTACACATCGCCGTTCTCGAGGATGGTGAAAAAGTTCGTGTACGCACCTTTGAGGTAGACCGGCCGGTTTCCGGCTACCGAAGGGTCCGGAAGGCCGGCGACTTTGGATGCGCCGGGGCCTGAGTTCCCCCCGTACCCGACAGGTTCACCCCAATTCCAGATGGATCCGTCTGCGCGAATGCCGGCGCCAGCGTTTTCTGTGGAAGAGATTGACAAGATCTGATCGAGTACTGGACCGGTCCCCGTCCATGCGGTGCCGATACGTATTTGGCGGGGGTTGTCGTTTGGTTTTGATGCGTCGGTGCCATCCCGCTGTGGATAAAGGCCCCAACCGTAAACCGTGCCATCTGCAGCGAGAGCGTTCGCGTTGTAAATGCCAGAGGCGATCTGCTTGATCTGGCCGCCGGGCAGCGGAACCTGTTGAGGAGCGCGCTGACCTCCGGGGTTCCCTGCTCCACCGTTGATGGCCAGGCCTGTGAGCCCCCACACGTAGACGTTTCCGTTGTTGCCGAGCGCGATTCCGGTGTCGACCATACGTGAGTTTCGGGCGAGGCCCGGCTGGAATGGTGCGACGGCCTGGACAGACAACGAGTCGGTGCGGGCGTAGGTGGAGTCCACATATGCGGAGGTTGTGACGCCGACGCTGGCAACGATGGCTGCGGCTCCCAGTACGCCTAGTGTCGCTGCCGTGAGACGTGTTTTCATTCGCAGAGAAGAGGTCATTGGTTTCTCTTTCTGCGGGCAATCAGAATGATTGCACCGCAAAGCACCAGGGGGACTCCAAGGAGGAGAAGAAGGCCAGTAGCGAGGTTGCTGCCGGTGATCGCAAGCTGTGAGGGCGCGGCGGTGGTACTTTCCGCATGGAAGGTGAGTATGAGGTTGCCGCTCGCGTTCTGGTAGCGATTGTCTGCGGATGCCGGCAGAGTCACCGAGCCTTCAAGCGCGTAGCTGCTCCTCCCCGCAAGGTTTGGGAGAGTGATACTGGAACCGAGCACGTTGGCGACGGGGCCGGAGAACACCACCGTTCCGTTGCGGGGGTCTTTCAGGTCTAGTTGCAGTGGCGTTGGGCCGTCGAATAGTTGCGCCGATTCTCCTGTCACAGACAGGGTGAGCGGCACGGTTTGGTCGGTCATGCTTCTGACTGACATTTCCCATGCCCGGGATTGTCCGGGGCCGGGTGTGTCGAGGGCGATCACGCTGGGATCCGCTTCGATCAGCCGCCCTGCGGCGGCCGCGGCGCCGACTGGCGTGAGAACCATGATGAGGGCGAGTGCGAATGCGGCTGCTTTCGGGAATCTCATCGGCTTGTTCCCTTCGCGCTAGCGCCGATTTGCGTGGTCTTCCCCAGGGAAGCCACGCCTGTTCCGGGAGCGATGAGGATGTCGTACCTGACGTCGACGCCGTCACCAGGAGCGACGTTGGGGGCGGTGACGGCAGCAGCATTTAGTTGGTCCGCCGTGGCTCCGGTAACGGCGGGAGTGCTCGATCCGTTGATGTACATGGTGAACCGCAGGTTGTGGAACAGATCGCCTTCCCCGGTGTCGTCGGGGTCGAACACCTGAAGGAGAAGGTCACCGGGGACACCGGGATTGCGGTTCTCAAAGCGCACGTCGAGACGTACGGGCGAGCTTTCGGAAAGTGCGGTTCCGGTGGTGAGGGGCAGGACTACGGCCGCGGTTGGAGTAGCGGCGTCTTGCAGGGTTCCTGAGGCATCTTTGACGGCAATGTCGAAGCGGTTGGGGTTTCCGACACCGGAACCGGGTGTCCCCGTTCCGAAGTTCAGGGTTGCGTGGTCGGTGAAGGCCGCGGATGTGGCGGCGACACCGAGTGCGCAAAGGATTCCGAGACTGAGGATCACTCGACGCCGGCCGCTCCGGGTGGTGGGGATTCTGGTCATGGTGTCACCCCGGAGAAGTTGAATTGAACGTCCGTGGAGGCCATTTGCCACCGGTTGTCTGCATCGGGTGACATTTCGATACGGACGTCGAGCACGCGGATGCCTCCTGCTGGAAGGGCTGCGTTCCACGCGAAAGGAGAAAGCTGGGTTGCGGGGACGTGGTCAAAGATGACCGTGTCCCCGTCCTTGACTGTGAAGATGAGTTGCTCGAACAGCTCCTGGAAGTTGCCCGTCTGAGGGTCAGTGGCGTCGCCGCGAGCCTGAGGATCGAGGATGCTGAGTTCGATGAGGCCTGCGAGCCGTGGCGAGTTGTTCCTCACCGCGATCCGCCCAGAGATGCTTGACCCCGGGGACATCACGTTGGTTTGGCCGGGCCCGATGGGCAGACGGTAGGCGTCGGGGTTTCCCTGCTGCCAGGAGTCTGCCGTGGGCTCCCACGTCGAGGCCTCACTTGAGTAGTTTCCTGCCACGTCGAGGTCGAAACGGTTCTGAGAGCTGTCCATCTGCACCAGAACGGTTGCGCTGTCGCTGAGGGCCGCGGCCGTGACAGTGAGGCCTGCCATGCCCAGCGCTCCGAGGCTTAGAACTAGCCTCATTTGGCCTGTCATACGTGTCTTCATTTGCGCCTTCTGAGCCGTTGAGAGGAGGGGTCGCCTGGGCGAGGTGGTTGATTCCCACGAGTTCGGGGGAGAGCGCCGTGGTGGTGTTACCTCGTAGGTGCGGACGGCCCCTCGTTGGTGCGGTGCCCGGCCCAGAGCCGTGGGCCGGGCACCGCGGTCTGTGATTACGGCTTGACGGAAGTGCCGTCGAAGTGGGCCTGGACGTAGGAGACCTGACCCTGGAGGGCGTTGTTTGCGGCTTTGCTGCCCTGGTCGGGAAGGGAGATCGAAACGTTCAGCGTGCCCGTGGCGCCGGTGGCGTAGACGCCGAGGTCGAGGTTGTCGACGGCGGCCTGGGTGACGTTCGTCACCAGGGCAGTTCCATTCAGCGAAACCGTGTAGCGCAGTGCAGTAGCAATCTCCGCGCCGGAGGTGCGACCAGGGCGGTCCTGCAGGCTGAAGGCCATATCGGCGCTCAGTGCGGGCGACTCGTTACGGAAGGGGATGTCGACAGAGACAGTGTCGCCGGGCGTGAGCAGGTCAGCACCGGGGACGTTGATGTTGACACCTTCTGCGGTGTTTGCTTCCTGCCAGGTCCCGGGGACGGGGTTGCCGTTCGCGTCGGTGCCGACGACCTGGATGTTGAAGCGGTTGTTGCCGCCCACGCCGGAATCGTTGGTGCCGTTGCCCAGGTTCAGGTTGGCGAAGTCGGTGAACGCTGCGGCGGTCGTCAGCGCGCCGGCTGCGAGGAGCGTTCCGACGGCGAGGACGGCGCGCTTCTTGCCGCGCGAAAGCTGTGTGGTGTTCATGCGGTTTCCCTACTTTTGGCACGCCGAAGCGCGCGTGATGAATGAGGCCCGTGAGCGTCGAGTTCCCGCTCCGGGTGCCATCTGTGTGTGCTGCCGGCAGCAGCTTTGTCACACCGTTTGAGGAAAAATTTTTCCGATGGCCCGATTACTCGCAGGGCGGTTTGCGCAAGACGGGCGCGGAACGTGTGAGGCGTAAACCGGCTAACAGCGCCACCGCGCCACCGAGCGCTGTCAAAGCAAGCACGGCGCCGTCCGTTCCGGTCGCCGCGAGCTCATCCGGTCGATCCGTCGTGTCCCCGACTGCGATCCCGGAGGGTGCTGTGTCCGCCACCCAGAAAATTGTCCCGAGTGTCACATTTGCGTGCTGATCTGTGTCCGTGACACCACGGGTGACGTCGTGATGAATTGCCAACGTCTCGCCCGGGTTGATCGGCCCGAGATATGTGATTCCTGATCGGCGCGTTTCGACGTGAGGAAGGGTTACCTGTCCGGCGCCCCATCGCATGGTCAGTGCCAGCGAGGGTGGAGCGCTGTCGGCGGACGACACGTCCTGCATCCAGGTGCTCGCGAAGAGGTAGCGGGTCCCCTCAGACGCCGATGTCACCTCGGCCGCCCATTGGATCGTCTCGCCCGGTGCGGGGAGGGGGACCGCCGAGGGTGCTTGAGCAGCAAGCGTCCCCGTTGGTGGTGCCGACGCTCCCGGCGTCATGGGAACGGGTTCGGGACGGGGCGCGGGTTCGGGGAGACCGGAGAGAGCAACCGCGCCGAGGGCGACCGCCGTAAGAAGGCCCGCCAATGTTGCCAGCAGGCGCCGCGGAGAAGTTTTTGATTGCGCGTTTGCCGAGGGGGCGTCTCCGACAATGGTTAGGCCTGTTCCGATGCCCCCCAGCACGATGGCGAGTATGAGTGTCGCACCACCGCGGCCCAGGTCTTGGCGGATTGTGCTCACCAGCGGGGGGCATGAAGGGCAGTTGATGACGTGTGCGTTATAGGCACGGCGCGCCCGAGCTCCAGCGGTGCCCATGATCACCTGGGCAAGAGTGGGAACATCAAACCCGCATGGCGGCGGTGTAGCCGAGAGGAGTTCCGCGACATACGCCACGCGTAGGTCTCTCCTGGCGCGAGAAAGCAGAGTCGTGGCATTCGTAACCGAGATCCCCTCCGCCTCGGCAATCTCGCGCGCAGAGGAACCCTGAACAGTTGCGGCGAAGAGGTACCGTTGCTGCGCAGAACTCAGCGCAGCAAACGCTCTCGCAGCAGTTTGACGCAACTGACCGTCCTCCGCCCGCAACAGCTCAGCGGAATCGACCGGGACATCGAGCTCGTCGTTGGAAACGGTCAATGTCCGCCGCTGCTCCGCAAGCGCCTGAGCGTGCAGGTTCCGCGCCATCGCGTGCAAGTAGGCGCGCCTATTCTCAATCTGAGAAAGTCGCTCTTCGTCGAACGAAAGAAGAAGCGCAAATGCAGCCGACGTGACGTCGTCAGCGTCCGAGCGCGAGGCACCATTGCGCCGGAGATTTCGTCGAATTTCGTCAGCGAGCGTGACGTAGGTCTGGGTGAGCCAGTTTGAGAGTTCAGTGCGACTGTCAACCATGGCGTGCGCCTACGGAGCCACGGGGGAACGCGGCGCCCCGCTGGAGCAGCGAATGAGCACGTTCGTACCGCACGTCTTTCTCCTCAGGTTGACTGAAGGTATGGCGTCACCCTCAACCTACCTGAACCCCCCTGCGCTAACGCAAATCTTCCTCAATCTGAACGGCGCTAAACAAAGCGGGTGGCATGGAGGGATGGAGCTGCGTGAATTGCGCATCGAGCTGCTGCGCCACGGCGGCTGCCTGCCGGAGCAGGGCCAATCCTCCTTCAGTGAGCAAGAGGTTCGCTGATGCTCCCGGACGGTGCGGTTCGGCGACCACCAAGCCGCGTTGCTTCAGGCCTGCGACGATGGAATGTGCACTTTGGACGGACACGCCGTGCGAGCGCCCGACGTCGCTTATGGACAGGCCTGGCGACTCCCACAGATCGCACAGAACGGCGAATTGACGGGGTGTCAGCTCGAGGGACGTCAGATCGGACGCAAATCGGCGTTTCCACTCCCGTCCGAGGCTCAAAAGCGCCAGTGTCGGGCTCGAGCGCAGCGCGCCGAGAATATGGTCGGGCATCAATAAATTCTACGCGCCGTGGGACCGGTCCCAGGTGGCTACGAAGGCTGTGTCCTGTCGACCCGCCGTGCTGATCGACAGCTCCGTGTCGTCGCAACGGTTCGCTATCCAAGGTGGGCTTTGAGGTCACATCAGTATCGAACCGTGGTCTAGCGGGGCTGGCACACTGATCACTCGTAGTCGGGCAGCTTGAACGCGTCGGCGGGGGGACGGAACAGCCCCGCGGTCAGACGCCGCCCGACGCGTGACGCTGCCGCTCGCATCACGCCATGAAAGATTGCTCTTCCGGCGAGAGAACGGGGGTTCGCAAGTCGCGGGGTGCCTGGTGGGAGATCTTGTGCCCGCGTGACGAACGGGCGGAGGATTTCTTCATAGCGCTGTAAAGCTGTCTCAATATCTATGCTGCGCCCGAGTTCACCGGCTAGGACGTAGGCACCTACGAGCGAGAGGGTCGTACCCATGCCGCTCAGGGGAGACGCGCAGTAGGCGGCGTCGCCGACAAGCGCGACCCTACCGTGGTGCCATGTGTCGAGGTGCACCTGACCGACCCGATCGAGATACAGCTCATCTGCGTGCGCCATCTCGCGCAGCACGCGCGGAGCCTGCCACCCGGCATCGGCGAATCGCTCGCGCAGCGCGGCGCGCACACGACTCGGGTCGTCGTCTGGGGCAGCGCCCTCGTCGCCACGGGTCGGGTAGGAAAGCGTGGCGCGGATTGTGCCGAGGTTGTCGGGGCGCAGGGTGATGCTCCGCCCACCGGTGGCGGAATACCACCGCCACCAGTCGGTGTCGTCGGGCGTCCGGGGAATTGTCAGGTATGCCGTTGACATGTTTTTTGAGACAACCGGATCGGTGCCAGGAAAGATTAGTCGACGTGTACGAGAACGCATTCCCTCGGCGATCACGACGAGGTCGAACCGCTCTTCGGTTCCGTCGTCGAACGGGACCTGTATGTCGGTGCGACGCTCGTGGAGCGAGCGGATCGTGGTGCCGAAGCGGTAGGCGACGTGATCTTTGGTGAGGTCGAACAGAACTCGTGACAGTTCGCCGCGGAGAATCTCGAGCTCTGCCGTCGCCCCACCGGTGTCATCGCGCCCTGCTGGGAAGCTCGCTACGGTCTGTCCGCGCGTCCCGATGAACTGTGTTCCTACCTCGTGGGTGTTCCGCGCCCGGATTTCTTCCTCCACCCCCATGCGGCGCGCGACCTCGCGGCCGGCGCCGCGGATGTCGATGTTCTGCCCGCCCGTGCGGAGCTCGGGTGCCCGCTCGACGACAGTGACTTCCCACCCCGCGCGGTTCATCCAATAGGCCAGTGCGGGCCCCGCGATGCTTGCGCCGCTGATGAGGATGCGTCGGCGCGCGGTCATCGTGCCACCCCTGTCGTAGTCGTCGTGAACGCGGATGGCTCGCTTGCTGTCCGCTCCGTATGGTTTGAGGTGTCGGAGCCTGCTGGGCGCGACGGGATTAGGTAGGTGGCAATGACGCCAACGACTAGGAACCCGGCGGCGAGGAAGGCGCCGAACGCCACGGCATCCGTCATCGACTGGCGTGCCAGGTCGGCGACGTAGTCGAGGCCCGGAACTTGACCGATCGGCTCGATCGCCGCACCGGCGCTGTCGGTCACCGCATCTGCGAAGCCTTTCGCGTCGGAAGGGGCCAGTCCGCTGGCTTCGAGTTTGCCCTGGAGCGTAGTGCCAAGGGACGAGAAGAAGACGGTCGTGAGTGCCGCGATCCCGAGCGCCGAGCCGAGCTGGCGGAAGGTGCTCTGGATGCCCGAACTCTGGCCGCCGCCGTCGGTGGGCACGTCGGCGAGCACGACGTTGGTGACCTGTGCGGTCGCGAAGCCGACGCCCACCCCGTAGAAGAAGAGAATGACCGCGATCAGCAGCCACGACGCGTCGGTGAGAGCGGCGACGAGGCCGAGGCCTGCGAGACCGAGCACCTCGAGGATCAGCCCGAGTCTCACGAAGGTCAGCGCACTGACGCGGTTCGAGGCGGGGAAGCTGATGCCGCTGGCGACAAAGCTACCGATTGCGATTGGCACGAGCGCGAGGCCTGCTTGCAGGGGCGAGTAGCCGAGGGTGAACTGCAGCCAGAGGGGAAGCACCGCGATGATGCCGAATTCGCCGAGCCCGATGATGAGGGTGGCGATGTTGCCGTTGCGGAATGACGCGATCGAGAACAGCCGCGTGTCCATGAGCGGCTGGTGGCGGCTGTCTGAGCGGCTGAGCCGCACCTGCCGCCACATGAACAGGGCGAGCACCAGCACCGCGACGACGAGTGCGACAAAGGCGGGCGATAGACCGGAATCCCAGCGCCAGCCGAACAGGTCGAACGCGCTCTTACTGACGACCCATCCATAGACACGGCCCTCTACGACCCCGAAGGCGAGCAGGCCGAGCCCGATGACAGAGAGGGCGGCGCCGAGACCGTCGACACCGCCGCGGGAGCGAGCGGGCTGGATGAGGAACAGTGCACCGATGACGACAATGACGATCGTCGACGGGATATTGATGCCGAACGCCCACCGCCACGAGGCGTGCTCGGACAGCCAGCCGCCGAGCACGGGTCCGAGCGCCGTGGCGGCGCCGATCGTCGAACCCCAGACAGCGAAAGCTTTGCCGCGCGCCGCACCGGTGAACATCGCATTGAGCAACGCGAGCGAGGTCGGCAATACCGCGGCGGCTCCGATGCCCTGCAGAAAGCGGGCGAGGATCAAGATCTCGCCCGTGGGAGCGAGGCCCGCGAGCAGACTTGTGAGGCCGAAGACGACGACGCCGACGAGGAAGACGGTCTTCGCGCCGTGGAGGTCGGAGATACGTCCTACGATCAACAGCAGCGCGGCGAAGACGACCGCATACGACTCCTGGATCCACTGCGCCTGGCTTGAGTCAATGTTCAGATCGTTGATCACCGAGGGGGTGATGACGTTGACGATCGTCGTGTCGACGACGATCAGGGCGACACCCAAGGCTACGGCAACCAGACCGACCCAGCGGCGTGCGTTCTCGGACAGAGCCATCGCGCATCTCCTCAGATACTTTTATAGCCAAATGATTTGATGGAAGAATAGCTTGACGAAGTGATAATCTGCAAGTCCGATCACGGCACATCAGGAAGGGAGGCCAACGTGGGCGACCACGACACTTCTCGCGACCTGGCCTCTGTTCCCATCCCGGTCACGGAGGCACTCCGCGCCTACGGCGAGACCTATACACGGGTCGCTCGGGCCTTCGCTTCTCATGCCGGGCTGCACTCCACCGATGCGACGGCGATGATCGAAATCCTCGGCGCCGAAGAACTCGGCACACCACTCTCGCCGGCGAAGCTGAGCGATCAGATCGGTCTCAGTTTTGGCGCCACCTCGACCCTGCTGAACCGACTCGAAGCGGTCGGCCACGTCACCCGCAGCCGCATACATGCGGATCGCCGGGTCGTGACCCTGCACTCGACGCCTGAGGTGCAACGACTCGCGGATGATTTCTTCGAGCCGCTCGGGCGACGCCTCGACTCGATTCTCGCCGCGCACTCTCCTGCGTTCCTTGCTGAATTCTCAGCGCTGCTGATCGAGTTGCAACAGGCCACCGATGACCACATCTCGGAAAGTCCAGATAGCTAGATCCCGCTGCCTCACCTGTCGCAGTCGCGAGGCCGGGCAATCTGACGTTTTGTAAGGACTCTTATCTGGCCCGACGGCGGCGCTCGACTCGCTGGGCCTGATGTCGGGGCTTTACTTGAAGATCTTCATTATCGTGTCGTACGCGAGGTCACCGAAGAGGAGAAGCTTCCCGTCGACGCCGCTCTCCTCCGTCAGCGTGACCTGCATAGAGAGAGAAGTCTCGTTTCGCGCCGCCGCAGCGTCCTCCTTAAACGGCGCGTGAATGAATGCCTCGAACACGCCCGCGCGGTCGTGGCCGTCCAAAACGCTCAGCGACGTGCCCGGCCACGCCAGGTATCTGTCGGGGAGGTCGGCATACGCGTGGCTGTCGCGGTCACTGTCGTACCCGACGACACGGATGCGGTCCCCGCTGGCAGGTTCGACGCCCTGGGCCACCGCCGCGTACGTGGCCTGGATGCGGCGCTCTGACTCCTCGCGGAACGCCACGGCGTCCGAGCAGGGTTCCTCAACGTTCTCGTCGACGTACTCCCGCCACATGCGCGGCGTCGACCAGAGTTCGCCGATTCGGACCCGTTCTAAGAGGTCCGCGAACCCGAGACAGTGGTCCATATCGATATGAGTGAGAACGAACGTGGCCAGATACGGCATTCCGTCCACGACAGGGAGCACCTCCACCAACCGGTCCACGACCGCGATGGCCGGGTCCTTCTCGTCGCTGGCCTTCGCCAGATCGTGAAGATCTACCTGCATGACGATCTCGTCGTCGATGACCACCGTGGTGCTATCGCCGGTGCCGACAGGCCAGTAAACCGCGCCGCGCGCGGGAAGTCCCTCGGATTGCATTCGCTGTCCTCCTACGTCTCGGGTACGAACAGCGCGTTTGAGAATCTAGAATAGGCGGGGCCACCGACATTGAGGCCCGATCCCGGGGAGCTCCAGAAAGAGAAACTTTCGAGAAAGGGACGCCTTGCCCTTTAGGCCGCGTCGGCGACAGCCTGCGGCGCAATGACGATTCGGCCTAGCGCACTCGTCGTTTGGCCTTGCGGTCTTCTTGAAGTCTTTCTTCGCGAAGGGTCTGGCCGCGGTACAGTTGCCCTAATCGCCGACGAGTAGCAAATCCTTTTGATCTGACACAGGATCTTGCAGGACCAAGTCGAGTGCGGTCCCCGTCGCTCATATCCAGCATCGCCCGCACCACGGCAACGAGAACCGTTGCGGAGACTGGGATGTGATTGTCGCCGTCGAGCGCGACGTCAAACCCGCCGAGCGTAACTCGCCTCGACAGCCGCCCGCGCTGAGCCTATTACCCGATAATCGGTCATATGTCAACGTGCGTCGTGACGTGAAGCTCTACAGCGTTATTTCGACCGTCCCGTGTAACGCCCACGTAAACTCCCCCTCTCCCCCTCCCCCTCCGCGGGTGAAACAACCGTTACCTCCCCGCCCCCGGCGACGCGTCCCCGGGAAACCCCTCCTCCCTACGCTGGCGACCACGCCCCACCCATGCGGGGCGCTGCACCTCCCCACATCGCCCAACGGAGGACCCCGTGACCGTCACCGACCCGCGCCCCGAAACCGCAACGCCGCCCGCGGCCGCAACCGAGACGGCGGAACTCAAACACCGCCCCGGCCGCTGGATCGACAACTGGAACCCCGAGAACGCCACGCAGTGGGCCAAAGAAGGCAAGGCCATCGCCTCCCGCAACCTGCGGTGGTCGATCTTCGCCGAGTTCCTCGGCTTCGTCGTCTGGCAGCTGTGGTCGGTCGTCGTCGTTTCGCTCCCCGCGGCCGGCTTCCAGCTGTCGACGGGTGAGATCTTCTGGCTCATCTCCATGCCGAGCCTCGTCGGCGCGACGCTGCGCATCCCCTACACGTTCATGGTTCCCCGCTTCGGTGGCCGCAACTGGACGATCGTCTCGGCGGCACTGCTGCTCATCCCGAGCATCGGCCTCGCCATCGCGGTGTCGAACCCCGCGACCCCGTTCGGCCTGCTGCTCCTCATCGCCGCGTTCGCCGGCTTCGGCGGCGGCAACTTCGCAAGCTCCATGGCGAACATCACCTTCTTCTACCCGGCCGCGCAGAAGGGCTACGCCCTCGGCCTCAACGCCGCCGGCGGCAACCTCGGCGCCTCGGTCGCGCAGTTCGTCGTCCCGATCGTCATCACCGTCGGTGCCGCCGCGACCCTCAACCTGCCGCTCGCGGGCCTCATCTGGGTGCCGCTCATCATCGTCGCGATGGTCGGCGCGTACTTCCGCATGGACAACCTCTCCAACGCGAAGTCCGACATCACGGCATCCCTCGCCGCTCTCAAAGAGCCGCACCTGTGGATCATGGCCGTGCTCTACATCGGCACCTTCGGCTCGTTCATCGGCTTCGCCGGCGTCTTCCCGAAGCTGCTCGCCGACACGTTCCCCGACTTCAAGGGAATCGCGATCGGCACCGCCACCGTCACCCTCGCGTTCATGGGTGCGCTCGTCGGCTCGCTCGCTCGCCCCTACGGCGGCAAGCTCGCCGACCGCTTCGGCGGCACCGTCATCACGATGGGCGCCTTCACGGTGATGGGTCTCGGCATCCTGAGCGTCATTCTGACCCTGCCGATGCAGAACTTCGCCGTCTTCCTGCTGTGCTTCCTGGTGTTGTTCGCCGCGGCGGGCATCGGCAACGGCTCGACGTACCGCATGATCCCGACGATCTTCACCCTCAAGGCCAACGGCGGAATCGGCGCGCAGCGTAAGGCGGCAGCGGCCCTCGGCCTCATCTCGGCGATCGGCGCGTACGGCGGCTTCTTCATCCCGCAGCTGCTCGGCTTCTCGAAGACGACGTTCGGCTCGTACACCCCCGCCCTCGGCTGGTTCGCGCTGGCATACGTCGCCTTCCTCGCCATCACCGCGAGCGTCTACCTGACGCTGTCGAAGAAGAGCGGCACCCGCATCTGATGTCCATGAGCTCCGCCGACACCCACTGCCCCTACTGCGCACTGCAGTGCGCCATGACCGTCCTCCACGACACGGAGACGGCGGTCACCGGCCGCGACTTCCCCACCAACCGGGGAGGACTCTGCGCCAAGGGCTGGACGTCGGCGGAGCTTCTGGCATCCCCCCACAGACTCCGGATGCCGCTGATGCGGCGCCCCGACGGAACCCTCGCCGAGACCACCTGGGATGAAGCTCTGGATGCCGTGGCCCGGGCATTCCGCGACACGAAGGCCACCCACGGTGCCGACGCCAACGCCATCTTCGGCGGCGGCGGACTCACCAACGAGAAGGCGTACCAGCTCGGCAAATTCGCCCGCGTCGCGCTCGGCACCTCGCGCATCGACTACAACGGCCGCTTCTGCATGTCATCGGCGGCTGCGGCATCCAATCGGGCCTTCGGCATGGACCGGGGCCTGCCCTTCCCCGTCACCGACCTCGACGACGCGCGGACCATCCTGCTGCTCGGCTCCAACGTCGCCGCCACAATGCCGCCGTTCCTCGCGCACCTCGCCGGAGCGCGCGCCGCGGGCGGCCTCATCGTCGTCGACCCGCGCCGCTCAGCCACCGCCCGGCTCACCGAAGACGGCGCCGGCACCCACCTGCAGCCCGCACCCGGCACCGACCTGCCGCTGCTGCTCGGTCTCACCCACATCGCCTTCGCCGAGGGTCTCGCCGACCGTGCCTATGGTGAGGAGCGCACGACGGGCTTCGACGCGGTGCGGCGATCCGTCTCCGCGTGGTGGCCGGAGCGAACGGCATCCACCACCGGGGTTCCCGTCGCCGAGCTGCGGGCCACCGTGCGGCGCCTCGCCACGGGACGCGCCTACATCCTCACCGGACGTGGAGTCGAGCAGCACGTCGACGGCACCGCCACCGCGACCGCCGCGATCAACCTCGCGCTCGTGCTGGGCCTGGTCGGCCGCGAGGGCTCGGGCTACGGCACCCTCACCGGCCAGGGCAACGGTCAGGGCGGACGCGAGCACGGCCAGAAGGCCGACCAGCTGCCCGGCTACCGCTCCATCCGCGACCCCGAGGCGCGCCGGCACGTCGCCGGGGTGTGGGGCGTCGATCCCGACGAGCTTCCGGATGCCGGCATCCCGGCCACCGCCCTGCTCGCCGAGCTCGGCGGCCCGGTCAAGACCATGCTGGTCGCCGGCTCGAACGTCGTCGTCTCGGCTCCCGACGTCGAGGCCGTGCGGGCGGGGCTCGACGCCCTCGACACCCTGATCGTCTGCGACTTCTTCGTCAGCGAGACCGCGGAGCTCGCCGACATCGTGCTGCCCGTCCTGCAGTGGGCCGAGGAAGAAGGGACCATGACCTCGCTCGAGGGCCGGGTCATTCGCCGACGGCGAGCGCTGCCCGGACCCGAGGGGGCCCGCAGCGAGCTGTGGATCCTGGCCGAGATCGCGCGGCGCCTGGGCGCGGCATCCACCTGGTCAGTGAATCCGGCCGAGGTGTTCGACGAGCTCGCCCGGGCGTCGGAGGGCGGCGTCGCCGACTACTCCGGCCTCTCGCACGCCCTGCTCGACACCGGCGTCGAGGCGTACTGGCCGTATCGCTCTTCGAGCACTCCGCGTCCGTTCACTCAACGCTTCGCCCACGCCGACGGGCGGGCGCGCCTGGTGCCGGTGGATGCCACTCCCCCGGCGCCGACCGACCGCGGCGGCGAGCTGACCCTGACCACCGGCCGCTACCTGCAGCAGTACCAGTCGGGCACCCAGACCCGCCGCGTCGCCGAGCTGAACGGCGCCCGCCCCGAGGCGCGGCTCGAGATCCACCCCGCGACGGCGTCGCGGCTCGGCATCCGCGAGGGCGCGCTGGTCGCCGTGTCGAACGAGCGGGGCGAGGTACGGGCACGGGCGACGGTGACCACCGACATCCGCCACGACACCGTCTTCTTACCGTTCCACTACGCCGGCGACGAGTGCGCCAACCGCCTCACCGAAGCCATCGTCGACCCGACCTCGGCCATGCCCGAGTTCAAGCGCACGCGAGTGCGGGTGAAGGCGATCCCGGATGCCACGACCCCGCCGACCCCTCACGCCACGGCCTCGCCGGTCGTCGTGGCGGAGCACCCGGGTGTGGGGCCCGCGCTCGTCGGGGTCGCGAGAGGTGCGGCGCCGAGCACTCCGCCGTCGAGAACTCCGCCGTCGAGCACCCTGTCGCTGAGCACAGCGTCGTCGCGTACACCGTCGTCGCGCACAGCGTCGTCGCGCACAGCGTCGTCGCGCACCGAGGAGGAGACCCGTGTCTGAGCGTGTGGTGCTGGTGGGCTACGGCCCCGTCGGGGCGCGGCTGGTCGAGGGGCTCCTGCCCGCGGTGCGAGAGGGGCGGATCGACCTGACCGTCGTCGGCGCCGAGCCGCACGACGTCTACAACCGCGTGCTGCTCGCCGAGTACGCCGTCGGCCGCACCGACCGCGACGGGCTCGACATGGGCGACCGCCGCGTCGCCGAAGAAGCGGGAGTGCGCTTCGCGCTCGGGACGACGGTGGTCGGCGTCGACCGCGACCTCGGGGTGGTGCGCCTGCATGACGGCATCCGTGTTCCCTACGACCGGCTCGTGCTCGCCACCGGGGCCCGGGCGAACGTGCCGACGCTCGCCGGGCTCGAGCGGACGCAGCGGCACCGATCCGCGCGGCCGGCCGACCCTTCTGCTCTGGATCAGGGCACTGCGCCGCTCCCCCGCGGTGTCGTGGCCTTGCGCGACCTCGTCGACGCCGAGCACGTGCGCGCGGCGGTCTCGGCCGGTCAGCGGATCGTCGTGCTCGGCGCGGGAGTGCTCGGCATGGAGCTCGCCCTCGCCGCCGCCGAAGCGGGGGCCGAGGTGGTCGTGGCGTACCACTCCGCCGCGCCGATGAACCGGACGCTGGATGAGAACGGCGGACGCGTGCTCGCCGCCGCGGCGAGCGCCGTGGGCGTCGAGATGATGCACCACGCGCGCGCCGAGAGCATCGTGCAGCGCTACGACGACCACGGTCAGGCCTGGTTCGACGGACTCGTGTGCGCCGACGGCAAGGTGCTCGCGGGCGACCTGCTGGTGTTGTCGTGCGGCGTCGGGGCACGGACGGAGCTCGCATCGCTCTGCGGTCTCGCCACCTCGGCCGGCGTGCTCGTCGACGCAGCGTCGCGCTCGTGGACCGACCCGAACGTCTTCGCCATCGGCGATTGCGCGCACGTCGCCGACCCCGCCGGAGCCGGTGGCGACGGCCGCGTGCCGGGCGGTCCGAGCGGACTCGTCGGACCCGGCTGGCGGCAGGCCGACAGGCTCGCGGCGTTGCTGTCTTCCGGAGTCGAGGGACCTGTCGCCGTCGAACGCCCCGGCGTCGTCATGCTCAAGGCCGAGGGAATCGACGTCGTCGCCGGAGGCGCGGTCGACGCCGACCCCTTCGCACACGCTCCCGGATGCCACGGCCCCCAGGTCACTCTCTGGGCCGACCCCGCGCGCGGCGCGTACGTGAAGCTCGTCACCGTCGAGGGCGTGCTGACCGGCTTCGTCGCGGTCGGGATGCCGCGGACCGGGGCCGAGCTCACGCTCCTCTTCGAGCGCGGGTCGGAGCTGCCCGCCGACCGCTCGTCGCTCCTGCGCCTCGACGCACCGGACGCCAGGATGGCAGTGGTGGCCGACCCCTTCGCCGCCGACGCAACGGTGTGCTGGTGCAACGGCGTGAGCGCCGGGGCGATCCGCGAGGCGGCCGCGGCGGGCGAACCCACGGTCGCGTGCGTGAAGTCCGCGACCCGCGCCGGCACCGGCTGCGGCGGCTGCGTGGGGCGGATCACCGAGCTGCTGGCCCGCGAGTCCGTGCCGGCGTGAGGCCGCGGCCACCACGTCCGGCGGCCTCGGCGGCGGCGGGTCACGGCGGCGGCCGGGCCGAACTCCTGAGAAACCGCGTGACCACCCCCTCTGAACGCGTCCGCGGCCACCGGCATCCTGAATCTCAGGAGTTCGGCCCGCCGCGACGCGCGCACCACCTCCCCAGACGCGGGTAGGAATTCTGGCCTCGGCGCGCCGCCCCGCCGCCTGCCGACACCGGACCCGGCTGAGGCGAGGCGAAGCCGCCGGGCCAAACTCCTGAGAAACCGGGCGATCACCCCGCCCTGCGCGCGTTCACGGCCACCGGCATCCCGAATTTCAGGAGTTTCGCCCGCTGCCACGCGCGATACCGTCCCGAAACGCGACGGCAGTACAGTCCACGCATGCCTCCGATCGAGAACCTCGTGGCCTTCGTCGCCGCATCGGTCGTCATCATCGTCATCCCGGGTCCGAGCGTGCTCTTCGTGATCGGACGATCCATCGCGCTCGGCCGCCGCGCGGGGGTGCTCAGTGTCGTCGGAAACGCGCTGGGCTCCGTGCCCGCCGTCATCGCGGTGGCCTTCGGCGTCGGGGCGATCGTCGCGTCGTCGATCGTCGCGTTCACGGTGCTCAAGATCGTCGGGGCGATCTACCTCGTGTGGCTCGGCATCCAGGCCATCCGTCATCGCCACGCTCACGTCGCCGGGGCGAGCCGCGCGCCGTCGTCGTCGTGGACCCTGCTGCGTCAGGGTTTCGTCGTCGGTCTGACCAACCCCAAGACGATCGCGTTCTTCGTCGCGGTGCTGCCGCAGTTCGTCGACCCGCACGCGGGGGCGGTGTGGCTGCAACTGCTCGTTCTCGGCCTGATGTTCCAGATCATGGCGCTCACCTGCGACAGCGTGTGGGCCCTGGCCGCCGGCACCGCCCGCGAGTGGTTTGCCCGTTCACCCAAGCGCATCTCGACCCTGTCGGGCACGGGCGGGGTCATGATGATCGGCCTCGGCGGCGCGCTCGCGCTGTCGGGCGCGAAGAGTTGACCGGCCCGAAGAGCTGACTCGGGCGGTCGTCCAGGTGGCGGCCGTCGACGTGGCGGCCGTCGACGTGGCGGCCGTCGAGACGGCAACTCGCTGACAACTCCGCGTCAGCCTGCAACCGGTTTGTCAGCGAGATGTAGTCTCGGCGCGGCCGCCGAGCCGAGCCCCGCCAGGCCCGACGACCTCAGCGCACGCCCAGATCCGCGGATGCCGCGCCCTCGAGCCGCGTGCCGTCCGAGGCGTAGCGCGAGCCGTCGACGGGGCTGTCCCACGAGCGCTCCGCGTCGTTCCAGGTGAGCGGGGCCGGGGCCACCACCGCGCGCGTCTGTCCCTCGATCGTCGACACCGCCGCGGTCCGCAGCCCCTGCCGCGACACCACCCCGGCTCCCTCGGCCGGTCGCTTGACCGGTGCGGGCGCCGCCGCGGCGAAGGCGCCCGCTGCCACGCCCACCCGACGTGCGGCTTCGCCGACGCCCCGGCCGAGGTCGGCGGGAACCGTCATGCGCGTGCCGATCGTGCGCATCCACTGCGGCCGGTCGCTGCGCGAGACGCCGCGGATCTCGTCGGTCAACCGCATCGCGGCGGCGGGGGCGTTGGTCAGGCCCCACCCGGCGTATCCGGTGGCGAAGCGGAGGCGTCCGAGGCCCCTCGGCATCCCTCCGACGAAGGGCACGAGGTTGTGCGACTGGTAGTCCTGGCCCGACCAGCGGGCGATCTCCGCGCCCACCGGGAGCGTGCGGCGTGCCCAGGCGGCGAGCCCCTCGGCGAGCGCGACCTCCGAGGGCGCCGAGCCGACCGGATGCCGTGCCCCGGTCACCAGCAGAACGCCGCGCCCGAACGACGACGGTGCCGCCACGATGCTGCGCCCGTCGGCGCCGACCTCGCTCCACATGCCGCCGGGGGCCTCGGCATCCCCCGCCATCTCGAAGGCGATCGCCCAAGAACGCAGCGCCCGGGTCTTCAGGTCGTACAGACCGCGGCGGGCGATGGGCGTACCGGTGGCGAGAACGACGGTGTCGCCGAAGATCGTGCCGTGATCGGTGTCGGCGCGACCGGCGGGCAGAGCGTGCACGTCGGTCACGCGGACGCCCGTGTGCAGCGTCGCCCCGGCCGCCAGGGCCGCCTCGGCGAGGGAGCGCAAGAGTGCGACGGGGTCGAGGGCGAGCTGGTCGTCGAGGGCCAGGGCACGCACAGCGGTGCGGCCGCCGAGGTCTGCGGGGCCGTCTTCGCGGATGGGCAGCCCGGCCTCGCGCGCCGCATCGCGTACCGCGTCGAGAGCGGTATCGCTGGCAAGACCCCGCCCGAAGGTGAAGGCGGTACGCCGATCGGCAGCGGCGCCGGCGCGCTCGGCGAGCCACTCCTGCCCCGCGCGGTTCGCGTCGACATACGCCTTCACGAGTCCGGCCGGATGGTGGGCGCGGAGCGCCGCGAGGGTCGTCCCCTGCAGAACGGATGCCATACCCACCGACGCCCCGGTCGCCCCCTGCCCCACGCGGCCTGCGTCGACCACCGCGACATCGACCCCCGCCTCGGCGAGCATCACGGCGGTCGAGAGGCCGGTGATCCCGGCGCCGACGATGACCACGTCGTGCCGGGTGTCGGGTTCGAACGGCGTCCCGTCGACGGGCGTCTGGTCGCGGTGCCACAGGGAGGAGGTCATGCGTTCATCCCATCGCGGGCGCGAGGGTCTCGGTATGCGGTTGCCACCGTCGCCCCGATCATCTACGCGACGCCCGCGTAACCCGACGCCGCACGCGGGCGGCCCGCGGATAGGCTCGGGGCGTGACCGACAGCGCCGCCCCCTCGAGCCGCACCGCCGTCGTGTCCGCGGCTATCGACCTCTTCGTCGAGCACGGCTACGACCAGACCTCGGTCGAGCAGATCGCGCAGGCGGCCGGGGTGTCGCGGTCGACGTTCTTCCGGCAGTTCGGCGGCAAAGAAGACGTCGTGTTCGCCGACCACGAGGTGCTTCTCGCCGAGACGCGCGCGTATCTCGCCCAGCCGCACGACGATCCGTGGGCGGCCGTGTGCGAGGCGTCGGTGCGCGTGTTCCGGCACTTCGCCGCCGACCCCGAGGTCGCCCGACGCCGCTACGCCATCGTGCGGCAGATCCCGGGCCTTCGCGACCGCGAGATCGTCACGGTGTTCCGCTACGAACGCCTCTTCGACGAGTACCTGCGCGAAGCGCTCCCCGGTCTCGACCCCCTGGATGCCGTCGGCTTCGCGGCCTCGGTCACGGCGGTGCACAATCACGTGCTGCGCCGATTGATGCGGGGCGCTCGGGTGCCGGCATCCATTCTCCGTCGCGCTCTCGACGACGTGCTGCGCCGCTACGGCGTGCACCCCGACGGCGATGACGCTGCCGGCGACGACCTGATCGTCGCGGCCTTCCCCCGTCGCATGCCCGCCGCGGAAATCACGCGGCGCCTGCGCGGGGCGCTGGGCGACTGACGCGCGGGCTTCGCGGGGGCCGTCCCTCGCGTGCCCGCCCGCCCGCCCGCCCCACCCGTTGAGTGTCCAAAACACCCGGACGTTGCGAAAAATCGTCCGGGTGTCGTGGACACTCAACGTCCAATCACGCACCGCCATCGCGGGGCGAGGCCCCTGCGTTGAGTGTCCAAAACACCCGGACATTCTGAAAAACCTTCCGGGTGTCGTGGGCACTCAACGTCCAATCACGCACCGCCATCGCGGGGCTCGACGTCGAATGACGCACCGCCATCGCGGGGCGAGGCCCCTGCGTTGAGTGTCCAAAACACCCGGACATTTTGAAAAATCGTCCGGGTGTCGTGGACACTCGACGTCGAAGCGGGCCCGGTCATCGCGGGGCGCGCGACACGGCGCCGCGCGCACCCGGGCGCCCACCCGAGCATCCGCCCGAGCGTTCGCCGCGAGTCTCTCCCGGCACGTGACACCCAGTATCAACATGCGCGATACTGGGACCCATGACCATCGACGCCGATGCCCGCGCGCTCCCCGGAGAGCGCGTCGCCCGCTACGACCTGCTGGGCCGCCGCGACACCGACTACTACGCGGTGTTCGCCGACATCCCCGACGCCGACCGCGCGATCTGGGACACCGCCAAGGCTTTCGCCGACGAAGTCGGCACGCGCATGCAGGGCGAATGGGATGCCGCGAGCTACCCGATCGACCTCGTCCGGCGCATGGGCGAGCTCCAGCTGTTCACCGACGGCATCGAGCACGACGAGCTGCCCTACACCTCGCCGCTGGCCGCGGGCCTGGTCAACATGGAGATCTCGCGCCACGACGGCTCGCTCGCCACGGCCCTCGCCGTGCAGGGCGGACTCGCGCTGCGGACGCTCGCGCTCTACGGCTCGCCCGAGCAGCAGCAGCGCTGGCTGAAGCCCCTCGCCGACGGCACCGTGCTCGGCGCCTTCGCCCTGACCGAGCCCGACCACGGCTCCGACTCCGTCTCTCTCGAGACCACCGCCACCCGTACCGACGAGGGCTGGTCGCTCAGCGGAACGAAGAAGTGGATCGGCAACGGCGCCTCCGGCGGCATCACCTTCGTCTGGGCGCGCGTCGAGAACGAGGGCGGCGACGACCACGGCAACGTGCGCTGCTTCCTCGTCGAGCAGGACACCCCGGGCTACACGGGCACCGTCATCACCGGAAAGGTGTCGCTGCGCGGCATCCACCAGGCTCACATCGCGATGGACGAGGTGCGTCTTCCCGCGGATGCCGTGCTGCCCGGCACACGCACCTTCAAAGACGCATCGGTGGTTCTGTTCGCCACGCGATCGGGCGTCGCCTGGTCGGCGCTCGGCCACGCGACCGCCTGCTACGAGATCGCCCGGACATATGCCACCGAACGCATGCAGTTCGGCAAGCCCCTCGCCAAGTTCCAGATGGTGCAGGAGCGGCTCGCGCAGATGCTCGACGAGCTCACCGCGATGCAGCTCTACTGCCGCCGCCTGGCCGACCTCGAGTCCAGCGGAGGCCTGCGTCCCACCCAGGCGTCGCTCGCGAAGTACCACAACACCCGGGCGGCCCGCCGGGTCGCCGCGATCGCTCGCGACCTGCTGGGCGGCAACGGCATCCTGCTCGAGAACGGCGTCATGCAGCACATGGCCGACATCGAGGCCATCCACACGTACGAGGGCACCGAGAGCGTCCAGGCCCTCCTGCTCGGCCGCGACATCACCGGAATGAGCGCGTTCGTCTGAGCCCGGATGCCGACACCCTGGCGCCCGCGCGTCCAGGGGGCTACGCGGACGCCACCGCCTCCGCTGAGGGAGCCGGGCTCGTGCCGGAGCGCGTCGGCAACACCACCGTCACCGTCGTCCCCAGCCCGGGGGCGCTCTCTATCGCGATCTCACCGCCGTGGGCGTCGACGATCTTCTTCACGATGGACATGCCGACGCCGATTCCCTGGATGGCGTCGTCTCGCACGACCTGAGCCCGATAGAAGCGGTCGAACACGCGCCGTCGAACGTCGGCGGTCATCCCGATCCCGGTATCGGCCACCGAGATCGACAGTTCCTCGTCGCTTCGTCGCCGCGCGCTGACCGTGACGAGTCCCCCGCGCCCGGTGAACTTCGTCGCGTTGCCCACGAGATTTTCGACCACCTGCGCCAAACGGGTCGGATCCGCCTCGATGAGCAGATCGGCGGACACGTCGGTCCGCAACTCGATACCGGCGCGTCCGGCCAACACGGTGAACGGTTCGACCGCGCGCCCGATGATGGATGCGACGTCGACCTCCCGGACCTCGAGCTGCACCTGCGAATCGGCGACCGTCAGCAATTCGCTGACACGATCGAGCAAGGTGTCGGTGTTGCGCAGGATCGTCGCCAGCCACGAGTCGATCCCGAGCCTCTTCGCGTCTTCCCCGAGGACGTCGACGATCTCTTCCGTGTAGCCGATGATCGATGTGAGCGGAGTACGCAGCTCATGCGACACCGTCGTCAAGAACTCCTCGCGCACCTCGATCGCCTCTACCAGCTCGGTCACGTCGTATGCGGCGATCACCGTGCCGAGGAGGGTGCCGTCGTCTCGGTGCACGCGGCGCGACGATGCCATGATGGCGATCTGGCTGCCCGGGCGGCCGAGCCATTCGATGTGATTCGCGATGATCTCGCCCCGCAGGGCACGCGGAATGATCTGGCGCTCGAGCGGGATCCTCGTCTTCCTGTCGGCCATCAATGCGTCGGGTCCTGCATACGGGGGAACGTCGAGACGGAATCCGACGACATCGACCATCTTCGCGGCGGTCGCATTGGCGAGCACGAGCTCGTTTCGCGCGTTGTAGTACGCCACGGCTCCGCTGACGGTGTCGAACACAGAACGCAGGAGCAATTCCGCCTCGTGCGACTGCTCCAAAGCGGTGCGAAGCCTCGCCGTCGCTTCCTCCGACATTCGACGCCGCATTTCGAAGTTCCGCGAACCCAGATGGATCGCGACCGATAACCCGGTCGCGATGAAGGGGAGGGTCAGAACATTCACGAGCGCGAGGAGAGTCGTCACGGGTCGTCCGCCGAGAAGAAAGGGAAGACCGGCGATGACGATGCCGGACACGAGGATCAGCGCGAGTCCGGGCCACCCGAACCGGTACGCGATCCACGCGAAGGGGACGAGGGACAGCAGTCCCACGGACGGCAGGTACGGCAGGAGGGCGGTGCGCACGAAGGCGATGCTGACGATGTCGAGCACGGGGATGACGACGATCCACCCCGTGTGCATCCACGTCTGCCGAGGCGAGAGGAACAGGGCCGAGGCAACCGCCACCACCACCAAGCCCAGCCACAACTCCGCCGATCGTTCGAGTTCGGGAACGGCGATGAGCATTGCGACCGAGAGCAGCGTGACCCCGAGCAAGAAGGGCAATTGCAGACGCACGAACAACTGACGAGGAAGAAGGGGCGTCCAAATTGATCGATCGGGCATGCCGCCCCCTTCCGCGCGCCACAGGACGGCGCTGCCTCGTGCGATTTTGCCAGCATCTGGGATGAGGTTCTTTGCGCCGACCATCACGGTACTTTCCGGGCAAGATATCTCATATGGGAGCTTCGGTTGTGGTTGTGGACGACGACGATGACATCGCCGATCTGTTGCTGATGGGTCTCGACCGAGCAGATATCTCAGCCGTTCGGGCGAGCAACGGGGAGGAAGGCGTCGACGCCGTGCTGCGCGAACGGCCGCGCGTCGTTCTTCTCGATTGGATGATGCCCGTCATGGACGGCATCCGAGCGTGCGAGAAGATCCGGGCGACGTGCGGTATCGAGCAGCCCCGCATCCTCATGCTCACCGCCCGCGCGCAGTCGGAAGATCAGTGCCGAGCGCGCGAGTCGGGCGTCGACGCGGTCATCTCGAAACCTTTCCGACCGCGGGCGGTCGTCGCCCAGGTTCGGGAGATCCTCGAGGGTTGACCGGGGACTCCGGCGGAGCCGCGTCGCCGCGCCCTAATCCGCCTCGACACCCGGCGCAAGACACACCGGCCATGTCGGAGGTCCCCACTACCGTGTGAGCATGGGCCTGTTCTCCCGCCACCCCGCGCCGCACGACACCGTCCGTTCCGTCCCCCCGGCGGCACAGACGCCATCGAAGAGCCTGTGGTCCGACGGCTTCGGGCGTCTCGCCATCCGCGCCGTGCAGATCATCATCGTCGTGGTGCTGGTGACCGGGCTCATCTGGGGCATTCGTCAGGTCACGCTGGTGATCATCCCGCTGGTCCTCGCCCTCATCTTCGCGTCGGCTTTCGGGCCGGTCACGATGTGGATGAGGCGAAAGGGCGTGCCCGCCATCTTGGCGACGCTGCTGACGCTGCTCGCGGTCGTCGTCGTTCTCGGAGCGCTCGGCTGGCTGGTGGCGAACGCCGTCATCAATCAGTGGGACTACCTCAGCTCGCAGGCCACGCAGGGCTTCGAGCAGGCGCAGGACTGGTATCACACGCTCCCCTTCGCCATCTCGCCCGACCAGGTGAATCAGGCGCTGCAGGGGGTCCAGAGCTTCGTCACGAGCTCGGAGTTCGGCACCGGAGCCCTCGCCGGGGTCAGCGCTGTCGCATCGTTCGTCACCGGCTTCGTGCTCATGGTCGTCATCCTGTTCTTCTTCCTCAAGGACGGCCCCCGCATGTGGGAGTTCGTGCTGCGCCCCTTCCGCGGCAGCGACTACGAGCGCGCACGCCGGATCGGAGACAAGACCGTCACCGTGCTGGGCTCGTACGTCCGCGGCACGGCCTCCGTCGCCGCCGTCGACGCGATCGGTATCGGCATCGGGCTGGCGATCCTGCAGGTGCCCCTCGCCCTCCCCCTGGCGGTCCTTGTCTTCCTTCTCGCTTTCATCCCGATCGTCGGCGCCGTCACCGCCGGCATCTTGGCCGCTCTCGTCGCCCTGGTCACCAACGGGCCGATCGTCGCCCTGATCGTGGTCGGCATCGTGGTGCTGGTCAACCAGCTCGAGGGCAATTTCCTGCAGCCGGTTCTCATGGGTCGCTCGATGAAGCTGCACTCCTTCGTCGTCCTGGTGGTGCTCGCCGGTGGCACCGCGATCGGCGGCATCCTGGGCACGCTCCTGGCCGTCCCGCTGACCGCCGTGGTCTGGGGCGTGATCAGCGTCTGGAACGGCGATGACAAGCCGGCCGAGTGGGCGCGCCGCAAGAAGCGTCGCAACCCCGTTCCGCTCGCCGGGGGCGAGAGCGAGGACTGACGCCGTGGGCTACGACATCCCCGCACCGATGCTGGCGAAGTCGGTGCCCCAGGTGCCCGATCACGCCAAGGTCGCGGGCGGGTTCAGCTACGAACCCAAGTGGGACGGCTTCCGCGCGCTGGTGTCGTGGGACGGCACCGACGTCGAGATCGGCAGTCGCGGGGCGAAGCCCCTCACCCGGTACTTCCCCGAGCTGGTCGCGGCGTTCGCCGAGATCCTGCCCGAGCCGTGCCTCATCGACGGAGAGGTCGTGGTCGCCCGCGGCGAGGCCGGCGCGCAACGCCTCGACTGGGAGGCCCTGTCGCAGCGCATCCACCCCGCGGCCTCGCGCGTGGCCCTGCTGTCCGAAGAGACGCCGGCGATGTTCATCGCGTTCGACCTGCTCGCCCGCGGCGACCGCGACCTGCAGAACGAGCCGTTCTCGGAGCGCCGCGCGCAGCTCGAAGACCTGTTGGGCGCCGTGCCGCACCCCGTTCACGTCACCCGCACGACCGACGACCCCGACCTCGCGCGCCGGTGGCTCGCCGAGTTCGAAGGCGCGGGACTCGACGGCGTGATCGCCAAGCCGCTCGCCCAGCCCTACGCGCCGAACAAGCGCACGATGTTCAAGATCAAGCACGCCCGCACGGCCGACGTCGTGGCCCTCGGCTACCGCATCCACAAGTCGGGCGAGGGCGTGGGTTCGCTCCTCGTCGGTCTGTACGACGACGAGGGTCGCCTGCACGGCGTCGGCGGTGTCTCGGCATGGACCGACAAGAAACGTCGCGAGCTCATCGACGAACTCGCCCCGCTCGTCGAGCGAGATGCCGATGGCGCCGCCGTCATCGGCGAGACCGACCGCTCACGCTTCTCGGCGTCGAAAGACGTGTCGTTCGTCCGGCTGCGCCCCGAGCTCGTGCTCGAGGTGCGTTACGACCAGCTCGAGGGCATGCGCTTCCGCCACACCGTGCAGTTCGACCGCTGGCGTCCCGACCGCGACGCCCGCTCCTGCACGTTCACGCAGCTCGAGACGGTGTCGTCGTACGACCTGGGCGACGTGCTGGACTGAGTCCGGCGACTCCCGCACTGTCGCTCAGTCGGTGGGAGCGGCATCCCTTTCCCGCTCGGCCCGCCGTGCGATCACGACGACCCCCGCAGCCGCAGCGGCGAACATCGCCGCGAGAATGGCCCACCCGCCCGTGCCGAGATCGATCGCCGTGAGCGTCACCACGGCGGGGGCGATCATCGCGCCGACGGCGTATCCGGTGCCGTAGACGCCCTGGTAGCTGCCCATACGCTCCTGCGGGGCGAGGTCGAAGCTGAGGCTCCATCCCGCGGCGCTCGAGGTGATCTCGGCAAGGGAGTGCACGACGGCCGCGGCCAGCAGCACCACGATCACCGCTGCCACCGGGCCCCACCCCTCGCCGCCGATCCAGCCGGCGCCCGCCCAGAGCGCGCACGCCGCGACCATGAGCCACCCTGACCTGCTCATCGCGCGTCCGGCCCCGGCGAAGGTGCCGGTCCCGCGACTCATCCGCACCTGCAGCAGCACCACGACGACCGTGTTGACGAGCAGCAGTGGGCTGACGACCACGTCGGGGGCGATCGTGTGCGCGACGACCCACAGCGGCACACCGATCTCGAACACACCGAACTGGATGCCGAACACTCCCATGAGAGCGGTGAGCCACAGGAACCGCGGGTCCCGATAGGGACTCCGGCCTGCCTCGACGGGGGCGTCCGGCGCGGGTTCGGCGGTGGAGACGTCGATGCGAGCCGGGTCGAGTCCGGCCACGAGCAGCGCGGACAGCAGGAAGAACGATCCCGAGACGGTCATCGTCACGTGGAAGGCGAACGGCGTGCCGAGGGCGAGCGGGATCGCCGCGACCGCGGTGCCGATCCCGATCCCGACGTTGGTCACGGTACGCATGGCGGCACGGATGCGTACGCGGTCGTCTCCGCGGAACGCCCGCCCGACCACGGACGAGCGCACGCTCCCGCCGCCCTGCTGAGCGAGCAGCACGAGCGAGGCGACGATCACGAGAGAAGCAAGATCCCTCACGAAGAGGTAGCCGATGAGCGCCGTGCCCTGCACCACGTGCAGCACGATCAGCATCATCCGTGCGCTGAAGCGGTCCGAGAGGTGGCCGAAGGCGAGCGAGCTGGCTACCCCCACCGCGCCGGCGATGGTCAAGCCGATACCGACCGTCACGGGCTCGAGTCCCACGATGAGCGTGAGATACAGCGTCGTCAGAGTGAAGAACGCGCCGCGTCCGAGGGTGTCGACCAGCGTGATCGTGAGCAGGCGGCGCAGAGTCTTGTCCGTCTGCGCGAGAACTCTCAGGGGGACGGCGGGGATCGTGCTGGTCACCCCTCCATTGATCCAGTCGGCAGAGAGGCGTTCAATCGATGTAGCGTGAGGCTTCATGATCCGGTACGAGCTGGAGGCCGCCGACATCTCGGCTATCCGTTTCGGTATCTCGCCGCTGTCGGAGCTGGGGCTCGGACTCCGCGCCCTGTCGCAACCGGAGGGGTACCCGCTGCAGGCTCCGTGGCTCCGGCAGATCGCAGACGTGCGCCCGCTCCTGGATCTCGAGGTGCTGCTCGCGCTGATCAATGACCGCAAGTGGACGGCCGACTTCGTCAACCCGCGGCCCGCCTCCCCTCTTACGTCGTTCGACGACGAACTGGCGGAGCTCGGCCGCATCTCGCGGGCGCGCTTGCACACCGATCTCGAGCGGGTGCACGGGGAGGTGCCGACGGTTTTCCGCGGGCGCCACGATCTCGTCGTCGCTCGTCTGCAGCGAGCGCTCGCGACCACGTGGGACCTCTGCTTCGCGCCGCACTGGGCGCGCATGAGCGCGGTCCTGCGCTCCGACATCGCCTACCGTGGGCGCGTCGCCGCGCAATCCGGCATGGGTACGGTCCTCAACGGCCTGTCGGATGCCGCGCGCTACGACGGACGACACCTCGACGTGCGGTTGTGGAACCCCGAGGTTCGCCGCCGACCGGTCCTCGGCGAAGGCCTCACCCTCGTCCCGTCGATCTTCACCGTCCGGGTGTCCACGCCGATCGACGACGACCTCCCTCCCACGGTGATGTACCCCGCGCGCGGGCAGGGGGCGATGTGGTCCACCAGCGCGCAGCCCGCACCCGACGCCGTCGTCGACCTGCTCGGTCGCACGCGCGCGACACTTCTCGTGGCGCTGGGTGAGCCGGCATCCTCCACCGATCTCGCCCTGCAGCTCGGTGTCTCGACCTCCGCGATCAACCAGCACCTGCGCGTGATGGAACGCGCGGGGCTCTTGAACCGCACGCGATACGGACGCGCCGTGCTCTACTACCGCAGCGCCGCGGGCGACGCACTGAACCCCTAAGCGTCTGGGGCCTTCGCCCGCGAGGGCTGCACGCGCGGCGGCTCGCCCGGCATCTTCGGGAACTCGGGCGGGAACGGCAGCTCGCCCAGCCCGGCGTCGAGGTCGCGCTGCCACCATTCCAGCAGCGTGTCGATGCGTCCGGGCTTCTCGCTGAACCCCGCCCACGGATCCCCGACCGTGCCCAACCGCTCGGGAATCGAGCGCACGGTGAACGCGAGCGGGTCGAGGCCGTCGAGCTCGTCCCACGACACCGGAGTCGACACGGTCGCGGTGGGCAGAGCCCGGGGCGAGTACGCCCCCGCCATCGTCCGGTCGCGGTTGGCCTGGTTGAAGTCGACGAAGATGCGCTGACCCCGCTCTTCCTTCCACCAGCTCGTGGTCACGGCATCCGGCATCCGTCGCTCCAGTTCGCGCGCGGCGGCGATGACCCCGTGCCGGACGTCGAGGAACTCGTGCGTCGGCTCGATCGGGCAGAACACGTGCAGGCCGCGGTTGCCGCTGGTCTTGATCCAGGCCTCGAGGCCCGCTTCGCGAAGGACCGTACGCAGTTCGTGCGCCGCGCTGACCGCCTCGGCGATACCCGTTCCCGGCTGCGGATCGAGGTCGATACGCAACTCGACGGGGTGGTCGGCGTCGCTCGCGAGAGAGGCCCAGGGGTGGAACACGATCGTGTTCATCTGCGCGGCCCACACCGCCGACGCGATCTCGCCGAGGAAGAGCTGCGGATGCCGGCGCCCGCTGTTGTACGTCACAGTGACGGCCTCGACGAAGTCGGGCGCCCCCTTCGGCGGGTTCTTCGAGAAGAAGGCCTCGCCTCCCACCCCCTCGGGAAAACGCTCGAGCGACACCGGCCGATGCCCGTTCGCCGCGATGAAGGGGTCGGCGACGGCGATGAGGTACTCCGCCAACTCGCGCTTGGTGATCCCCACCTCGGGCCACAGCACGCGATCGGGGTTCGAGATGCCCACCTCCCGATCGCCGTCGGGGCCCGGCACGGTCAGCGTGATGCGGGGGGATGCCATGTCCCGACGCTAGTGCGCGGGCGACGGTCGTGTCTGCCGGGTTGCGCGAGAGGGCGGAAGCCGTGGTACCCCGGAGACGTCTTCGAGCAGAGCGGGCGCCGCCTCGCTGTCCAGCCCGAGTCCTGGCATCCGGCAGCCGTTTACGCTCGGACCATGACCTCCGCAGCCGCCCGGACCGCCCTCGACATCGCCGACTGGCGCCGACGCGTCTTCGCGCTGTACGACGCGGTGCGCGAAGCCGACGACCCCGAAGACGCCCACGAGCTGTGGCGCATCGAGCGCGACGCGCTGTTCGCCGATCATCCGGCCACGCCGTTGCTCCCCGAGCAGCGCGACGGCTTCGTCGGTCTGCCGCTCGCGCCCTACGACGCCGCGTGGCGCTTCGAGGTTCCCCTGCTCGACGCCGACGAGGCCTCGTTCGTGGCCACGACCGGCACCGACGGCGAGGTCGGCTTCGAACGCATCGGTCGTGTCGAACTGCCCGAGACCGGATCCCTCGACGTGTGGCGGCTGACGTCGTACGGCGGCGGGCTGTTCGTGCCGGTTCGGGATGCCGCGGCCGGCCGCCCCGGGGGCACCTACGGCGGCGGGCGTTATCTGCTCGACACCATCAAGGGCGCCGATCTCGGCCGGGGCGCCGCGCCCGACACCCTCGTCATCGACTTCAACTTCGCATACAACCCCTCGTGCGCGTACGACCCGATGTGGGCCTGCCCGCTGGCCCCGGCCGGCAACGTGCTCCCGGTGGCGGTGCCGGTCGGCGAGCTGTACGGGGTCTGACACGAACGACGGCGGGCCGCCCCGAGAGGGAGCGGCCCGCCGTCTTGTCGTCGAGTCAGGCGGTGGGCTCGGAGCCCTCTTCCGCCAGAGCGATCACCGGAGCGAGCTCGTCGCGGTCGATGCGGATCCACGGGCCGGCAGGATCGATCAGGATGCCGGTCAGTGCGGCGTCGCCGGCCAGAGCCTTCGCGAGCTGTGTGCGCTGGATGGGCAGCGGCTGGTCACCGCGGCCGAGGGCGAGAAGTTCGAGCGGGTGCGTGAAGACCTCGAGGAAACGTTCGCCCGTGGCTGACCGCGACTCGGCGACGCCGATCGGACCGCCCTCCTCGGAGCGGTTCACGCCGATCCACAGGGGAGCCTCGGCGACGATCGCGTCGACGATCTTCGACGCGGTGGAGTCATCGCGCGTCTCGCACAGGGCGGTCTTGATGCGCAGTTCGGGGTCGACCTCGGCGACCATGCGCTCGAGGAGAGCCTTGGGCAGCACGGCGCGGTTCGGCTGGGAGGCGGGGTCGAGGATGATGCCCGCGTAGGGACCGGCGAGCACGTGACGCAGCAGCGCCATGACGGGCTGGCCCATCGCAGACGTATCGCGGTCGCCGTCGGCATCGACGCTGGCACGCAGGGCGAGTCCGCCGCTGTAGGCGAGGACGAGCTGCTCGTCACCGTTGTTCGCGACGGCGAGCGGGAGGTCCTTGCCCTCGGCGAGGAGCGCTCGGGCGTCGCCCTTCACGCGGAGGAAGACGTGCCCCTGCAGCAACTGCCGCGCGATGTTGAGCAGCTGAGCGGGCTCGGGCTGCCCGTCGACCTCGGCGAGGGCATTGCCGAGCAGGACGTTGTCGCGAAGGCCCGGCACCGTCTCGGGTGCCTCGGGGGCCTCCATCGCGCCGGGCTGGCGTGCCGAGGGACGAGCTGCCACGGGCGGAGCCGACGAGGGCTCGGGAGTGTCGGGGCCGGCGCCCACCCCGCGGAACGACGACATCGAGATGCCCACGGTCGGGGCGGCTTCGGCCGGAACCTCCGCGGCCGGAGCGGCATCGCTCGGGCCCGCGGGATCGACGGGCTGTTCGCCCGGCTCGATCGCGGTGTCGGGCCGGTCGGCCGATACGTCGTCGGAGTCGGACTTCTTGCGGCGCGAGAAGAGAGCCATTGCGCAAGCCTATCCGGGCGGTCCGCGGGCCGGGCCCGGCGGGTGCCCGCGAATGGCGTCCGCGCCCCGGTCGAGGCCACGACCGCATGGCGTTCCTGCGCGGGACGGCGCCTGCGGGCACCGATAAACACGATCAGCGCCGATAAACGCGAGGAGCACGCGTTTCCGCGCGTGGATCGCGTTTATGCGTGGGACGGACCCGCCGCGCCCGCACCCCCGACCGCGCGCACGCGCTCGCGCTGGCACCCCCACCCGCGCACGCGCACGGCACGCGCACGCGCCGCCGTACTCATGCCCGCCGCACCCGCGCCCGCGCCTCCGCGCACCCACGCACGCCGCACTCGCGAACGCGCACGGCACGCGCCCGGCTCACACCCGCGGCCCCCCGCCCGCGCACGCGCACACGCCCGTGGCACCACACGCCGGGCACGGCACGCCGGCTGCCCGGGCCAGGAGCCCGCGAACCGCCTCGCGACGCGTTCTACAGCTTGGTGATGGGCGCGATCTTGACGAGCAGCTTCTTCGGCCCGACCGTGTCGAAGCGCACGTGCGCCACGCGCTTGGCGCCTTCGCCGGTCACGGCGTCTACACGGCCCTCGCCGAAGTCGTCGTGACGGATGCGGTCGCCCGACGCGAGCTGCATGTCGCCGTTGTCACGGACCTTCGCCGGGATGCGGTTGGGGAACTTGCTCGGGTCGGCCGGCGCGCGCTTGGGCAGCGGCACGAGGTCGTCGCCGTAGCGGTTACCCGCGCTCCCGGCCTGGCCGGGCCGTCGTCCGCGGGCGTTGAGCGCACGCGACTGCGAGCCCCCGCGGCCGTTGACGTCGCCGGGCGACTGCCGCCAGTCGATGAGGTCGGCGGGGATCTCCTGTAGGAACCGGCTGGGCATCGCGACCGTGACCTCGCCGAACTGCGCGCGGGTCATCGCGAGCGAGAGGTGCAGACGCTTGCGGGCGCGGGTGATGCCGACGTAGAACAGCCGGCGTTCCTCCTGCGGCCCGCCCGGCTCGTTCGCCGAGATGCGGTGCGGGAGCAGGTCTTCTTCGACGCCGGTGAGGAACACCGCGTCGTACTCGAGGCCCTTCGCCGTGTGCAAGGTCATGAGCGACACCGAGCCTGACGCGTCGTCGAGGTCGTCGGCATCGGCCACGAGGGTGACCTCGGTGAGGAAGTCGATGATCGTGCCCTCGGGGTTGTTGCGCGCGAACTCCCGCGTCACCGCGACGAGCTCGTCGAGGTTCTCGAGACGCGCCTCGTCCTGCGGGTCTTTGCTCGCGCGCAGGGCATCGAAGTACCCGCTCTTGTTCAGCAGCAGCGTGAGACCCTCGGTGACCGAGGTGGAGGGAGCGAGCTCTCCGGATGCCGGGAGCATGACCGCCGTGGCCTCGGTCAGCACCGCGTCGAGCTGGTCGATGGCCTTCTGCAGCTTGGGGCCGACGCCGATCTGGGCCGAGTTGGCCAGGGCATCGCGGAAGGTGATCCCGTGCTCTGCGGCGTAGCGGGCGATGGCCGTCTCGGTGACGTCGCCGATACCGCGGCGCGGCCGGTTGAGGATGCGCCGGAGGGCCATCGAGTCGGCGGGATTGGCCACGGCGACGAGGTATGCGAGGGCGTCTTTGATCTCGGCGCGCTCGTAGAACTTGGTGCCGCCCATGATCTTGTAGGGCACGGCCGAGCGGATGAAGATCTCTTCGAGCGCACGCGACTGCGAGTTGGTGCGGTAGAACACCGCGACGCCAGAGTAGTCGACGCCCTTCTTGTGGAGTGCCTCGATCTCGTCGGCGACGAACTGCGCCTCATCGTGCTGCGAGTAGCCGGTGAAGCCGATGATCGGATCGCCCGCGCCGACGTCGGTCCAGAGCTTCTTGTCTTTGCGGTCGAAGTTGTTTGAGATCACCGCATTGGCCGCGGAGAGGATGTTCTGCGTGGAGCGGTAGTTCTGCTCGAGCAGCACGACCTTGGCGCCCGGGTAGTCGCGCTCGAACTCGCTGATGTTGCGGATGTCGGCGCCGCGGAACGCGTAGATCGACTGGTCGGAGTCACCGACGACGGTGAGGGATGCGGCGTCTTCGCCCGCCGGCTCGGCGTCGAAGATCATCATGCCGCCCGACGAGAACGGCTCGGCGTCGGCGCCCGGAGGCCGTGTCAGCTCGTGGATGAGCGCGTATTGCGCGTGGTTGGTGTCCTGGTACTCGTCGACCAGGATGTGCCGGAACCGCTTGCGGTACCGGTCGGCCACCTGCGGGAACGCCCGGAACAGGTAGACGGTCTGCGCGATGAGGTCGTCGAAATCGAAGGCGTTGGCGCGCTGCAGCTCGCGCTGGTACGAGCCGAAGATCTCGACGAACACGCGCTCGGCCGGGTCGCTCATGTTCGCGGATCGCGCGTAGGACTCGGCATCCGCCAGCTCGTTCTTCAGCTTCGAGATGCGGCTCTGGGTACCGGCCGGGGTGAGGCCGAACGAGTCGCCTTCGTGCTCTTTGACGAGACGCTTGATGAGGGCACGCGAGTCGCCGGAGTCGTAGATGGTGAACGACTTGGTGAAACCGAACTGCTCGGCCTCGCGGCGGAGAATGCGCACGCAGGCGGAGTGGAACGTCGAGATCCACATGCCGTCGGCCTTCTGACCGATGAGCTGGTGCACGCGCTCGCGCATCTCGCCCGCGGCCTTGTTCGTGAAGGTGATCGCGAGGATCTGGCTGGGATACGCCTCGCGCGTGCGCAGCAGCGAGGCGATGCGCCGCGTGAGCACGCTCGTCTTACCGGAGCCGGCGCCCGCGACGATGAGCAGCGCCTGGCCGCGATAGGTCACGGCCTCGCGCTGCGGACCGTTCAGCCCCTCGAGGAGGTCGGCGTCGGGTCGGGATGCCGACGGTCCGGGACCGTCGACGATGAGGGGCATGGAGGCGTCGGTCATGGCGGGGTCAAGTCTAGGCGGGGCCTCCGACATCGGCCCCGTCGGGGCTCAGCTCCGCGCCTCCCCCGCCGCACCCGACGACAACAGCGACTGCGCGCGCGAGAAGTGCTCGGCATCCACCGTCACGTCCCAGCGCTCGGCCTCGAAGCCCTGCACCGACGAGAAGTCGCGGCGTCCGCCCGTGAACGCGTGCCCGGCGAAACCGAAGACGGCACCCCAGACGGCTCCGAGCACGAGGCCCAGCAAGACGAAACCGAGGAAGCCGTTGACGCTGAGCAGACCGATCAGCACGCCGATCATCAGGCCGAACCAGGCCCCCGACGCGGCTCCGAGCCCGGCCGCGCGACCGCGCGTGAGGCGGCCCGTCACCTGCTCGACGATCCGCACGCCGGTTCCGACGATCGCGGTGTGCTCGACGGGGAAGCCCGCGTCGGACAACCGGTCGACGGCGGCTTGTGCCCCGGTGTAGTCGGTGAAGCTCGACAGGACGCGGCGTTCGGGCGTGGCCCGGGTGATGTCGGACATGGCGGTTCCTTCCCTCGGTGGCCCCACGCTAACGGCGCCTCCCGCTCGCCGCGGGGCGGTTGCGCGTCGAGGGAGCCCGGGTTAGGGGCCAAGAGTCAAACCCGCACGCCATTCAGCCGACACCTGGATGATGGAGGCATGCGCCTGATCCTCAACGTCCTCTGGCTCGTCCTCTCGGGCTTCTGGCTCTTCCTCGGCTACCTCGCCGCGGGGGTCGTGCTGTGCATCTTCATCGTCACGATTCCCTGGGGCATCGCGTCGTTCCGCATCGGCCTGTACGCCCTGTGGCCGTTCGGTCGTGAGATCGTGGCGAAGAGGTCGGCGGGAGTCGGCTCGTTCCTCGGCAACGTCGTCTGGGTGATCCTCGCCGGATGGTGGCTGGCCCTCGGCCACGTCTTCACCGGACTGCTGCTGTGCGTCACGATCATCGGCATCCCGCTCGGGGTCGCGAACTTCAAACTGGTCCCGGTGTCGCTTATGCCGCTGGGCAAAGAGGTGCGTGAGATCGGTCGCGGCGGGCCGTTCGACCAGACCCTGGGACGCTGACGCTCAGCGCCCGTACACGCGGCGCGGCAGAGCGAGCAGGATGCCGACCACCAGCGCGACCCCGCCGATCACGGCCGTGGTCGTCATGATCTCGAGGGGAAACGCCCCTTCGCGTGCTCCGCTGAAGCGCGCGAGATCCCAGGGAAGCACTCCGATCTGCTCGTTCCAGGAGCGGAGCGCGTCGTGCGCCCCCATCACCGCGATGGTCGCCGCGGGCAGGGCGTAACCGACGCCCATCCCGGCGAGGGCGACGCCCGCAGCACGACGGCGGCCGAGCTGCGCCGAAAGCGACCACCCGGCCACGACGAACACCCACGCCACCAGCGCGAAGGCGACCGCGAGGTAGAGGATGCGCACCCCCGGCTGCGCCCAGATCGTCGGCCAGACGCCGTCCGGCCCCGACAGCGACACGGCCGACAGCGCGACCACGCACCGCAGTACGAGGGCCCCGCCCACCGCCGCGATGATCGGCCAGGGCGAGCGGCGCCCGAGCAGCAGACGCACCGTGGCGGCGAACACGAGCCACCCGGCGACGGCGATGAGGATGCCCCACAGCCCGTCGCGCGGCGTCTGGACGACCCGCGTCATCACGAGGAGCGCGCCCGGCACCAGGATCATGAGCCAACGGTCCAGCGGCAGCAGGCCGAGGCTCGACTCCCGCGACCGCCACGGCCGGGTGGAGGCGATCCACGACGCGCGCGCGGCAGCGGCGCCGGGTCGTCGAACCAGACGCGTGCGCGCGGCGATCGCACCGATCAGCAGCCAGACCACGCCGAAGACCAGCAGCACGCGCGCGACCCATTCCGCCGTCGGGTCGACCGTCACCTGCTCGCGCGTGAACGGATCCACCAGCACGGCCAGAACCGTGCCGACGGCGAGGAGGATCACGGCGACGCTGAGGGCCAGGATGCCTCGCCCCGCCGTCGTCGCCATGTACCCACGTTACCCGCCCGTTCCTGGGCTTCCGCCCGGCCGGCGGCGGGCATCGGGGCGGGTGAATTCGGGCGTGGGCCGGGGTGACGGCATCCGTTCCGCTCGAGCATCGCCGTACCGCGGAGTCCACCGCCGACACGCCGTCCCTCGACCCCGGGAACCGGCGTGTCCCGCCCCAACTCCGCCGGACGGTCCCGGATGCCGGGAACCCGCCGCCCCGCCCGACCGAAACACCCGCAGCCCGACACCGCCCCCGACCGACCGTCACGCGGAGTCCACCGCCGACACGCCGTCCCCCAGCCACGGCAACCGGCGCGTCCCGCCCCGACTCCGCCGGACGGTCCCGGATGCCGGGAACCCACCGCCCCACCCGGCCGAAACACCCGCAGCCCGACACCGCCCCCGCCCGACCCTCCCGCGGAGTCCACCGCCGACACGCCGTCCCCCAGCCACGGCAACCGGCG